>Ga0207906_1000008_pt1 | contig 489734 bp, 418 predicted proteins | sample LinPmetageLP37_FD_184050 | JGI IMG/M metagenome (GOLD analysis project Ga0207906, IMG submission 184050) | Marine viral communities from the Pacific Ocean - LP-37 (SPAdes) | ecosystem: Environmental > Aquatic > Marine > Oceanic | place: Pacific Ocean | collected 2010-06-16
CAGGCCAGAAGAGTTGCATAGTAGCGGCCAGTTTGTGCCAGCGCCACTATTGTTTGTTATGCTAAAGGTTATAGAATACTGATGCTTCATAAGTTTTGAATTATTTTTGGTTATCCGAAATGAAGATGATCCTACGAAAAACTAAATTGATTTTGTCCAACAACGAGTTAGCCTTACTTGAAAATCTGCAAATTCAACTCAGAACTTGAGGCCGCTGAAGAAAATGACGTGAGCTGGCCATGGACGGCCCGCTAGCTTTCGCGGTACAGGATGTACCATCGGAAGCGTTAGCATTTTCGAATAAGGCCGAAGACGGCTACAAATACGGTTTAAAGCTGGCTCAATTTCCGTCGCAATTTTTTCGCAGCTGTTGTTTGGTTAAATAGCGAAAATGTTGCCGGAACGGCAGGGGTGATCCAAGAGGGGATTGCTGTTGATCCCCTTTTGGCCCGTGCAGGGTGGAACCTTGCGATCTTAAGCGTTAGTGGCCGCAGGCCATAAGTACAAAAGTACAAAGCAAAACAAACACCTGGATCCCGGCTCAAAATCATTGCCGGAAAGACGTAGTATTTGGTCCGTGCAGGTTAGAACTTTGCTGTCTCAAGCATTCATGCCCGTAGGCCATAAGTACAAAGCAAAATCAAAAGTGTCCGCTCGGACACTTTCTCAATGACCGGACAGTGTTTACATCTGTCCGCGGACACTTTTAGAGTGTTCGGTTATCTTTTTAAATCCTTATCATTATGAAAAATAACAACAAATAACTATTGGCATGGCTTGTGCTTTATCTTGGTATAAATGTGAAGTTGTGGGTGCGGTTTGTGCGTACCTAAGGACCTGAGATGATTAAAGACACAAGTAGCCAAGATACTGTTATTGCGCCTAAGTTAGGTCGTAAGTTGCGCTTACCCTTAATTATAGGTGGCGGTGCAATATTGATGAGTGCATTGGTGTGGGCGAGTTTGGGCCATGACAGTTCGGTGCGTTCAGTTGATGGCGCTGAATTACGCTTAGCAACGATCACTCGTGGAACCTTAGTTCGTGATATAGCCACTACCGGTAAAATAGTGGCTGCTAATGCGCCGATTTTATATAGCACCGAAGAAGGTGTGGTGACTTTACTGAGCCAACCAGGTGATGAAGTTGAGCAAGGACAGGTAGTCGCTAAAATTGAGAGCCCACGTTTGCAAAGTGAATTACAACAACAGCAGTCGATGCTTGAAGGGATGCAGGGCAGTTTAGAACGTGCCAAGTTAGACGCCCGCCGCGAGCAACTTCGTGTCAGTCAGATTTTAGACATGGCGACAGTGGATTTAGAAGCTGCGGATCGTGAAAGCCGTCGTGGCGATCAATTGATTGAGTCGAGTTTGATCAGCAAAATCGATTTTGAAAAAAGCAAAGATGATTTACACAAAGCTAAATTACTGCATAAGCATGCCCAGCAAGAAGTTGAGTTAATGCGCGATACCCTGAGTTTTGAAATTAAAAACCGCACTCTTGAAGTGCAACGTCAAGATTTAGTGGTGAGAGAGTTAACTCGTCAAGCCAATGCTCTGAATATTATCGCTCCGGTTAGCGGCATTATTGGTAACTGGTTGGTGGAGCAAAAAGCCCGTATCGGTCCGAGTCAGCCAATGCTAACTGTGGTCGACTTAACCGCCTTTGAAGCAGAACTCGCGGTGCCAGAATCTTATGCCGATGAGTTGGGCTTGGGAATGGATGTTGAGTTGAGTTTTGGTAGCGTTAATGTGGTTGGCCAATTGTCGTCAATTTCACCTGAGGTGCGTAACCGCGAAGTGACTGCCCGAGTGCGTTTTGCAGACAGCAACACCTTATCATTACGTCAAAACCAGCGTTTATCTGCCCGAGTATTACTGGAAAACAGACCCAATGTGTTGATAGTAAAACGCGGTGATTTTCTCAATCTTGGCGGTGAAGTGGCCTATCAAGTGAATGACGCGGTTGCTCATAAGAAAACCGTCAAACTGGGGGCACGCAGTATGAGCCAAGTTGAAGTGATTGAAGGCGGTGACGAAGGGGATGTTTGGGTGATATCAGGTACCGAAAGCTTTAAAAATGAACCTAATATTCAGATCCGCTAAGCAAATCTGCAACTAAGTTAATGACTTAAGCAAATAACGAAACACTCAACTGAGTAAGGACATTCAATGACTTTTATTCAACGTAGACAGCTTATCGCACTCGCTGCTTTATTTGTTCTCGCAATAGCCGTGAGTTATCGCATTGATAATCATACCGATTGGTTATCGGTGAGTTTGCAGTTAATTGACATGAGCAGCCAGGTTTCAACTCGGCTAACGGAGGTCAATCCGGCCGTTCGCTTGCATATTGATATTAGCGACATGGTCAACATTAAGCTGCTGTTTTAGCCTCGGCTAGCGGGTACTGTCGCTGACAGCACTAATCAAATCAGCGACCACGACATATCACCTAAACCGATAATAACAACACTCATAGCATTAAAAAAAGCATTAAAACAACAGTATTCAGATTAGTAAGATTCACATTATCAGCCATAAGCGCTGGGATGCGACAACCGAATTAACCAAGGAAGCCATTATGTTATCCATGAAAAACATCAGTAAAGTATTCAAAACCGATTTAGTTGAAACCCATGCGCTACGTGACTTTAATCTGGAAGTGAATGAAGGCGAGTTTGTGGCAGTGACTGGCCCATCGGGTTCAGGTAAAACCACTTTTTTGAATATTGCCGGTTTACTTGAAGGGTTTTCATCTGGGCAATACAGTCTTGATGGCGTCAATGTATCGAATTTAAGCGATAACAAAAGTGCCAAAGTGCGTAATGAAAAAATTGGCTTTATATTTCAGGGGTTTAATTTAATCCCTGATCTCAATTTAGCCGAAAACGTCGAAGTACCATTACGTTATCGCGGTATGAATGCCAGTGAGCGTAAGCGCCGAGTCGAGTCAGCATTAGAGCAAGTGGGTTTAGCTGCGCGAATGAAGCACTTACCGACACAATTATCGGGTGGACAACAGCAACGCGTAGCGATTGCGCGAGCATTAGCGGGCGAACCTCGATTTTTATTAGCCGATGAACCTACCGGTAATTTAGACAGCTTAATGGCGCGTCAGGTGATGGAGCTGCTTGAGAATATTAATCAACAAGGCACCACCATTATTATGGTGACTCACGACTCCGAACTTGCACGTCGCGCGCAGCGCAATATTCAAATTGTCGATGGCCAAGTATGTGACTTTTCCATGTATCAACAAGCTGCTACAGGCACGCGATAATCGCATAAGGGGAATATTATGTTTTTTTACTATTGCGATTTAGCATGGCGAAGCATACGTAAAACGCCGATGTTATCGATGTTAATGGTGTTAGCCATCTCGATTGGGATTGGTATTACCATCACCACGTTAAATGTCTATAAAACCATGTCTTATAATCCGGCAGGTGATCGCAGTGAAGTGATTAACTCGGTACAGTTGTGGAGCCAAGGATTGGATACGTGGGATGAGTTTATTGCCAATATTACTTATATCGATGCGATGAATTTGCGTAATAACGATGAGTTAAGCCTTAAAGCTGCCAGTTATCGTACTGGGTTAGCTTTGCAGTCTGATAATCCAAAGATTGAACCAGTATTGCAAAGTGTGCGAGTTACCGACAGAGACTTTTTTAGGATTTTCTCGGTACCATTTTTATATGGCAGTTACTGGGATGCCAGCGTTGATTTACGCCCAGCTTACCAAGTTGTCATTAGCCAAAAGTTAAATTTACGCTTTTTTGAAGGCAAAAACAGTGTGGGTAAAACGGTGTTTTTAGATCGTAAGCCTTATCAGATTGTGGGGGTGATTGAAGATTGGAATCCACAGCCTAAATATTACGATCCAACTAATGGCGCATTTAATGATGCTGAAGAAATATTTATTCCTTTTTCGTTAACCGAACAAGAAGAGTTTGATGTGTGGGGCAATACCAGTGGTTGGAGATTTGAACCTATGCTCACTTACAAGGATCGATTAACGTCAGAAAAAGTGTGGATTCAATTTTGGACCGAACTCAAAACTGATGAGCAAAAACAAAGTTATTTAGCGTGGTTAATCCGTTATGTCGAGCAACAAAGAGCCATTGGCCGCTTTACTGATACGGCTAAAACCGCTGGCGAATCAGTGCAAATTAGCGATATCAGCAAATGGCTAGAAGATAATGAAGTGGTGCCCAAAGATAACAAAATATTAGTCGGTTTAAGCTTACTGTTTTTAAGCGTTTGCTTAGTCAATATTCTCGGTTTATTGCTGACTAAATTTTTAAAGCGTGCGCCTGAGGTGGGGGTCCGTCGTGCGATTGGCGCTAGCCGTGGACAGATTTTTAGCCAGTACATGGTCGAAGTGGGCATGATTGGCTTTATTGGTGGGGTAGTAGGGTTGTTATGGGCATGGGGTTCGTTAACGGCGCTACACAGCTATTTTTCAGTGGACCAAAGTGTCACAGGGCTTGATCTCAGTATGTGGTTTATCACCCCAATTATCGCTATTTCAACGGCGATATTGGCAGGGGTTTATCCTGCATGGGTAGTGTGCCGCACTAAACCCAGTGTGTATTTAAAAGCCCAATAACGGATTATAAACAAGGACATCACCATGCTACATATCAAACCGATTTTATCCAGTTTACTGCGCAGTAAAAGCGCGCCGGTTTTATTGCTATTACAGATCATTTTGTCTGTTGCGATTGTCGCCAATGCTAGCTTTATTATTAACGAGCGTTTGTCGTTAATGCAGCGTGAGTCGGGCTATGCAGAAGATCAAATACTCACATTCAGTGTTTATAACTTCGACCCAGCCGTTGATAATCTTAAGCAAAATGAGGTAGATCAACAGATTTTACGTTCACTTCCTAATGTTATCGATGCCAGTTCTAGCAATATGTTGCCCTTAAGTGACAGTGGTTGGATGGATCGCTATGTTGACAGCCCAAATGAAGATACGGCCAAAAGTACTCCAGGTTTTGCATTTTACTTGGGTAACGAGCATTTGCTCAATGTGATGGGCGCTAAGTTAATTGCCGGACGCAACTTTACGGCAGATGAAATTAATACCAGCTTGAGTGATAGCGGCATGCTGGCGCTAGTGTCGCAACCTTTAGCTAAAGCCTTTTGGGGAGATGAATCGCCGCTGGGTAAAACCATGTATCAAGGAGAGCAAAGTGTTACCATTATTGGCGTGGTAGATAAACTGCAAGGGGCTTGGGTTGATAACAAGAACTTTGAGTACAGCGTGATCCAAAATATCGATTTTGGCGGCAACAGCAGTAATAAATCTTATATGGTACGGGCATTACCTGAACACATCCCCGCGTTAGAAAACGCTATCCGCAAAGCTCTGCATGCTGAAAATCCCAATCGGGTTTTTGATAACTTTCAAACTCTGAGTGAAATCAGAAACCTGACTTACAGTAACCACCGTTTAATGGCGACCGTATTAAGTATTATGGTGGTGTTATTGCTACTCATTACTGCGCTAGGATTAACGGGTATGGTGATGTTTAATATTCAACGTCGCACCAAACAAATCGGCACTCGCCGTGCATTGGGAGCTCGTAAGCGTGACATCATTGAATATTTTATGGTTGAAAACTATCTGATTTGTATTGTCGGTGGTGTTATTGGCGGCATGTTATCACTTGTATTGGGACAGCAATTAATGAAACTGTATAGCTTACCAATGGTGCCGGTAGTTTATCCGATAGCATCTGTGGTTGGCTTACTGATAGTTACCACGCTAGCGGTTATTATTCCCGCGGCTAAAGCGGCCAATATTTCACCGGCGATGGCGACGCGCAGTGTCTAGAGTCATGCTGATTTTATTCGCAATCTAGTTAGCTTTGCGCTAGCGTGCTAGGCTAGCAAAGGTGCTCAATCAACATCGCGTTTTGGAGTTTAACCAATGAGAATTACATCAAAGTAATGGATAATATTTTAATTGTTGACGACAACCATGCCATTTGCCAAGCCCTTGCGCTGATGATTGAACTGCATGGCTATCAGGCTATTTTTTGTCACACGCCAGAAGCTGCAGTTGAGATTGTCACTCATAAAGAGATCTGCTTGGTGATCCAAGACATGAACTTTAGCCGTGATACCACTTCGGGTGAAGAGGGCAAACAGTTGTTTTATGGTTTACGTAAATTACAGCCTAATTTACCGATTATTTTAATGACCGCCTGGACTCAACTTGAAACTGCTGTTGAACTGGTTAAAGCGGGCGCGGCTGATTACATGGGCAAACCCTGGGATGACGCCAAGCTGCTCAATAGCATTAGCAACTTATTATCTATTTATCGATTATCACAACAAAATAGCCAATTAAGTCGCATACACAGTGAGCGGATGTCGGCCATTAATGGTGCTGATTTATGTGGGCTAGTATTTGGTAGTGGCGCGATGCAGCGCTGTGTTGATTTGGCGTTACAAGTGGCTCGTTCTGATGTGTCGGTAATGATCACTGGCCCAAATGGCGCGGGTAAAGATAAAATCGCCGATATTTTACAGGCTAATTCGCCACTAAAAGATAAACCTTTTATTAAGGTCAACATTGGCGCTTTGCCGCTAGATTTATTAGAGGCTGAGCTGTTTGGTGCAGAAGCCGGCGCCTTTACGGGGGCCAATAAAACTCGTATGGGCCGTTTTGAAGCGGCTGATGGTGGCACGTTATTTTTAGATGAAATAGGCAATTTGCCTTTGTCTGGTCAAGTGAAGTTATTGCGAGTACTGCAAACGGGTGAGTTTGAACGTTTAGGCAGCCATCAAACTCGTAAAGTCAATGTACGGGTAATTAGTGCAACTAACGCCGATTTAGCCGATGACATTCTCAATGGGCGATTTCGTGAAGATTTGTTTTACCGTTTAAATGTGATCGAACTGAGCGTACCACCATTACATCAACGCCAAGATGATATTTTACCCTTAGTGAAACATTTTATTGGCGCTAACTTTAGTCTTGATAAAACGACCCAGCAGGCGTTACTTAATCATTGTTGGTCAGGCAATGTACGCGAATTAGAAAACGCCTGTAAACGAGCGGTATTACTGGCAAAATCTGCTCAGCTTACTCTGCACGACTTTGGCTTGAACCCGAACACGGCTACTCAAGTGGCTGCGGTTTCAAGGCTACATCATTCAAGTGAAGCTGTTAAAAATCAATATTTTGTTAATGATGCTCTTGAGCAGAATGAGTCAGATGATGCCAGTGCGGGTCTTATTTTTGAGCCTGATAAACAACAGATAGAAGCTGCATTAACCCAATATAATGGCGTTATTGCCAGAGTGGCTAAATCGTTTGGCTTAAGCAGGCAAGCCCTGTATCGGCGGATGGAAAAATATGCTATCAGAGTCACTAAGCCATGATGTTATCGTTACGCACTAAAGTCGTATTAAGCAACATGCTAAGCTGTCTTTTGGCCGCAATGGCAGGGGCTTTAGTGTGGCTGACATTAGGTGATAACTCGCTATGGTTGGCTGTGCTACTAATGTTGGCTGTGTGTTACTTTTGCAGTATGTGGCTTACCAAGCGCTTAAGTGACAGCCTGCAAGCGTTGGAAATCGGCTTATTAAACTTTAAAGACAACGACTTTAGTGTGTCGCTGCATCCTTATGGTGAGCCGCAACTTGATGCTTTGGTGAGTTTATACAATCAAGCATCGGCAAAACTGCGTAGCGAACGACAATTTATTTATCAGCGCGAGTTAATGCTCGATAAAGTGATTCAAAACTCGCCAAATGTGATGTTATTAATTGATGACTCACAGCGAGTTATTTATGCCAATGGCGCGGCAAGACATTTGTTTAATCATGGCGTTAAAGTTGAAGGTATGTTGTTACCTGAACTGATTGCGATATTGCCAGAAGCGCTTAAAACGGCATTAAATAGTGAGCAAGAAGGGCTGTTTTCGATGGGCAGCAGCTCAGGCGATAGTATCGATGAGAATGATGTTGAAACCTGGCATATTTCCCGCGGTCGCTTTACCCAAAATAATCAGCAACATCATTTAATTTTACTTAAACAACTCACTAAAGAGCTTAATCGCCAAGAAGTCGCCGTGTGGAAAAAGGTGATCCGCATTATCAGCCATGAGCTCAATAATTCAGTGGCTCCTATCGCTTCTATGGTTAACTCAGGTAGGTTTTTAACTCAACATTTAGACAACACTAAGCTGCAACTGATTTTTGATACCATTGAAAATCGCACCAGTCATTTAAGTCAGTTTATTTCTCATTACGCCCAGTTTGCTAAGTTACCTTTACCACAAAAACAGCTAATTGATTGGTCTAAGATGACCCAACAGCTGGCGCAGCAATATCCGTTTCAGGTGTTATCGGCTCTGCCGCAAATGCCGATTAAGCTTGATGCGGTTCAACTTGAACAAGTACTGATTAACTTACTTAAAAATGCCCATGAATCAGGTGCGGATGCCGATAGTGTCGCGCTGATTTTTGAAGATATTACCCATCCAGTTGCTGGTTTATTGATAAAAGTGAATGATCAAGGTTCGGGGATGTCTAGCGAAGTATTGTCGCAGGCACTGTTGCCCTTTTATTCTACCAAGCAGTCTGGTACTGGCATTGGTTTACCCTTATGCCGGGAAATCATTGAAGCTCACGGTGGCCGAATTAGCCTGCAAAGTCGCCCGGAAGGGGGCTTAAGTGTCAAAGTCTGGTTACCTGCTCAACAGAGTTAATAGGCGTTAGCGACTTACTGTTTAGATGGACGTTTATGTCATCACGCTAATGACTCAGCCGTTGATTCATTAAGCTTAACGTTTGCCCCTAACAATCGATCTCAGTGGAAAGCAGTTTCAGGTAACCGTCAAGACAAGTGACTGAAATCTTGTGGATGTGTTAACTTACGATGGCGTAATAAGACGAGGTAAGTTGACTATTTTATCGATAGCATTGACTTGATAATACTAATAACTAATAAAAAGGACAGATTATGCAGACGATACTGATATGTTTATTGATTGCGATGTTATTGCCTTATGTGGCAAAAGTACCGTTAGCAATGGCAATGGCTAAATTGGGCAAATATGACAATAACCACCCGCGGTCGCAGCAAGCTCAGTTAACCGGATACGGTGCACGAGCGGCTGCTGGGCATCAAAATGCGTTTGAGTCGTTAATCATTTTTGGTATTGCTGTGTTAACGGCGTTAATCACTAATAATGTTACTGATATGGTTGCGTTATTAGCGATTGTGCATGTGGTCGCGCGGTTGGTTTACCATGTGATGTATTTATTGAATTATGGCACCATGCGATCATTGACTTGGTTTGTTGGGATTGGTGCATCGATTGGCATATTTTGCCAAGCATTTTAAATTTGAATCACCGATAAAAAAACGCCATAAAGGCGTTTTTTTATCGCGTTAGTTGATACTTTCACGATAGCGATAATATTTAGCGATAATATTGTTTAATCTAGGCTAGTAACGCGTTCATAGCCCATTTCAGTTAACTGGTCGTTCACACAGTCTAATAAAAACGATCCAACCTCAGATTCAGGTAGTTGATCTTCAACTGCAATTTGCTTACAAGCATCTTTTAAAGACACCACATCTTTTATTGGTGCTTGAGGAAGGGCAGCTGCACTAAAACTGATTGCTATGCTGCTGATGAATATTGCAGCTAATGTGGTTAGGGTAATACGGGATGCTTGCATGGGTGTTCCTTCTTGGGAGAACTTTATTATTTCGACAAATACTACTGTAGCTTAGTTCCCTTGGATAGGGTTATTTAAGGACTTTTTATGATTTTATATGCAAAATGTATGGGATTGATATGACAGGGTTACTGACTGAAATCAAAAATTGTCAGCTTTGTGCTTCTAGCTTAGTTAATGGTGTGCGTCCTGTGGTGCAAATCGATCCCCAAGCGAGAATTTTGATCATTGGTCAAGCCCCTGGTCGCAAGGTACATCAGTCGGGGATCCCATTTGACGATGCCAGTGGCGACAGATTACGCCAATGGTTAGGCATCACCCGAGAGGTGTTTTACGATGCGAAGCAAATCGCTATCATGCCGATGGGCTTTTGCTTTCCTGGGAGCTATAGCGGTAAGGGCCAGTCTGGCGATTTACCGCCAAGACCTGAGTGCGCGCCTAAATGGCACAGTCTGTTGTTAGCGCAACTCGTAAATGTAAAGTTGATTTTGCTGGTGGGCCAATATGCACAGCAGTACTACTTAAGCGATAAACCGAAAACCTTAACCGAAACCGTATTGCAATGGCGCACCTTTGGGCCATGTTACATTCCACTTCCACATCCTAGCCCGCGTAATAATATTTGGCTGAGCCGTAATCCATGGTTTGAGGCTGAGTTACTGAGCGATATTCGTCAACGGGTGGCGATTGCGCTAGCGTAATCGCCAAGTTATTTATTGCTGGATTGGTGCCTAAGCTATTGTTTCTCTATGATAAAATCAATGGCGATTTTATCTAAACAGCGCTTAGATAAATAAGTAGTGGTTTTTTCGAGCTTTATTAATAAACCGCTATCCGTTTCAGTAATCCGATAAATATCTGTCCATAAAATCTGTTGATTTACATGCAGCGACTGACTGTTGATGCCTTTATCATCGATGGTCAGATTGACATGTTCACCAGCCGCTTTACTCATCATTTGACGCCATAACCACCAGGTTTTATTAAAGCGAATACTTAAAAATTCAACAACCGCTAAACCAATGAAAAAGTAGCCTAAATAGTAGGTTTCTTTGGTGCTCATGGCCGCAGAACTGATAGCGTCGAGCATTAAAATAGCCAAACCAATCAGTGCAAACACAGCGGTTTTAATAAAACGTTTTGGTGACGGATTGGGATTAACTGATTGCTGATAGCATTCTTCAAAGTACGACTTATCGAGTACATATTCAGCAGTATAACGAAAGGCTTGTGACATGATGACCTAATGAACGGCAGTTGATGGGCATGATTATCGCATAGTCATCTGTTTGCTCAAAGTATGCTTAAGGGGGAAATAGGCGGGCCATGGCGGTTAACACGCTCATGACCCAGTAAATCAACATTATTGAATCATATTCTGATCCACTTACTGGCTTATAAGCCTTGCTATTGTTTGGCGGTAATCGCTTGCATTAATGTTGCCGACAATTGCTGCTGTTGTTCTGGGGTTAATTGTTGATCATCTTTATTGGATAATAAAAACACATTGTCTGCTCGTTCGCCGACCGTACTGATGGTGGCCGAATGAATATTTAAATCCAATTCCCTGAACGCACTGGCAATTTGTTCCATAAATTCACTGGTGTCTAGTGCGGATACATTAACCAAACTACGAGTCGATTTGCGTGAATGCAAAAATTCGATGTTAGGTTGATTATCAAAACTTTGATGCCGTCTGGACTGACGCTTTTTCGATAAAGTAATGCCCTGATCAAGTACTTGATGTAACTTATCAATAACTTGTTTGCGGCGTTGCTCGCTGGTGATGGGTTTTTCATCGAAGTCGAGTACCTTAAATGACTCGACCACATAGCCATCTTTAGTGCGGGCAATTTGTGCTTGTTTAACCGAAATGCGTAATGTTGCTAAGGTATTGAATAATTTTACAAATAAGCCGTGGCGGTCTTTGGTGTAAACAAACACATCACTGCAGCCTTTTACCACCACATCGTCGAGTAAAATAAGGGTGTTGTATTGATTATCTGTCGCTGGCGCAAGATCGTGATTAATCATTGCTTGGGTATAGCGGGCGATATCATCAGCTTCGGCATTACTGAAAAAGGCGATAGGCAATCGACGCCATAATTTTTTAATCTCTTCGCTGTTGTTTTCATTAACCAATAAATTGAGCGCTTCTTGTTTGTGCTCTCGCACTAAGGTTCGCAGTTGCAGAATATTTTCAAAACCACTTCGAAGTGCTTTGCGGGTGACAAAATACAAGTCTTTTAGCAGTGATGCTTTCCAGTCATTCCACAGATCATCATTGGTTGCCTGAATATCTGCAATGGTAAGGCAATATAGAGCATCTAAACGGGCTAATGTGCCGACTTTTTTGGCAAAAGCATTGACCACTTCAGGATCGTAGATGTCCATGCGTTGTGAGGTAATAGACATTAATAAATGATGTTCTACTAACCAGCAAATGAGTCTTTCTTGTGAGGCTTTTAAACCATGGAACTTGGCGAATAAACTGGCATCGACAGCGCCTAATTCACTATGATCTCCGCCGCGTCCTTTGGCTAAATCATGGAATAATGCGGCAAACAAGAGTGTCGATTTATTGGACATTTTTTGATAAATATCAGCTGCTAATGTGAGATCCTTATCTAAGGTTTTGATGTCGTGGCCGTAAGTGTAAATATTTTTAAGCACTTTGTGGGTGTGTTCATCAACAGTATAGGCATGGAATAAATCAAACTGCATCTGGCCAACGACTTCACGCCATTGCGGCAAATAAGACGCTAAAATACCGTGCTGATGCATTAAGGTAATCGCCAGTCCCATGCCTTGAGGGTGAACAAATATCGCTTTAAATTGTTCACGACACAGCTGAAAATCTTGTAAGTCGCCCATTAAGCGGCGTCTCACTTGGCGCAGTGAACGTAGCGTTTCTGCGGTAATACCGATAATTTTGTCGTGATGAATCGCGATAAATTCAAATAACGCCATAATCTGGGTGCGATCGATAAACACGGTTTCATCTCGAACATGAATGTATTTATCGACAATTTCAAAATTCTCGTTAATCACAATAATGTGTGGATTGAGCTCTGGAATAATTTCTCGCTGGAAATAGGCCATTAAAATTTTGTTTAATTCGCCGATGCGCTTCATGGCGCGAAACAGCTGGCGCATCATTTTTTCGATAGCAATATTGCCGCTTTCGCCGATGGGCATACCATCACCAAAACCCATTAATTTTGCCACTTCAGCTTGGTATTGCAGCAACAAACGATTTTCACCACGCTGGGCTGATTGATGCAAGGCAAAGCGCACCCTAAATAAAAAGTGTTGGCATTCCATTAATTCAGCATATTCATCATTGGTTAAAAAACCAAAGCGTCGAAGTGATTGCATGCTGGATACGCCGAAATGCTTGCGAGCAACCCAGGTAAGGGTTTGAATATCGCGCATTCCCCCAGGGCTGGTTTTAAGGTTGGGCTCAATGCTGTATGAGGTACCTTGTGCTTTGGCATGACGCTCTTGCTGTTCACTGAGTTTGGCATTGAAAAACGTTTGGCTTTGCCATAACTCTTGGCCGTAAAGGGCATTGAGAACTTGTTGCTGATGGTGATGGTTACCGGATAAATGGCGGATTTCCAGTAAACTGGTTGCAATGGTTACGTCGTCTTTACAGGCTTGATATGTGTCGTCTAAGCTGCGAACTGCGTGACCTAAATCAAGGTTTACATCCCATAGTTGGGTAAGGAATTGGCTGATAGCGGCCGCTTCGTTAGGTGTTAATTGGCCATCATGGATAACACAGATATCGATATCGGAGAAAGGGTGTAAGGTTTGGCGGCCATAACCACCAACAGCATTAAGCGATATACGCGCAGGGTCTAATTCGAAGGGGTGCCAGAGTTGGCATAATAGTGCATCGAAAAACTGCGATCGCTTATTCAAGGTGTCGTTAATGGCACTCTGAAAAATGTTATCTTGTAAATGTTGATCCAGTGACTTAATCGCCTGTTTTAATTCGGCGCTAGTCATATCTGAGCGCAAAACTGTACTAGCAGGTTGCGAAAGCATGTTACTCCTTAATGTTTTTGCCTTTTAACAGAATAAGGTATTCTTAAACAAATTGGTATCATTCTATATTGGTGAAGTTTTATGGTGTCTAAACGAGGTCGACTCGATCAATTTATTGCTGGCACGTTACAGATCCCTAAAAAAGCCGTGCGCGAACTATTAATCAACAATAAAGTGCGTGTTGATGGTCAATTTGCTAAGTCACTAGATTTACAAATTGATGAGTTTACTCATATTGAGTGTAATGGTGTGGTGCTACGCCATTATCAAAAACGCTACTATATGCTTAATAAGCCTGACGGAGTGGTCAGTGCCACTATTGACGATAAGCATCCGACGGCATTGGGGCTAATGACGGGCATTAATACTGAGATGCTGCATATAGCTGGGCGATTAGATTTACATTCTACTGGGTTATTATTGCTCACCAATGACGCTAAATGGTCGGAGGCCTTGATGGCTCCAGATCATAAAGTCGACAAAAAGTACTTAGTCACCTTAGTCAATCCGCTGGATCAAGCATATGTTGAGGCCTTTGCGAATGGGATGTATTTTGAGTATGAAAATATCACTACGTTACCGGCACAATTGATGCTTTTATCTAGTCATCAAGCTCGAGTAGTGTTGCGTGAAGGTAAGTACCATCAAATTAAACGTATGTTTGGTCGTTTTCGTAATCCGGTAGTTGCGCTACATCGCGAATCTGTTGGCGATATTGTGCTGGATCACACTTTGTTAGCTGGCGAGTTTCGTGCATTAACAAAAGCTGAAGTTGATAGCGTTTTTCAGCACTAGATCAATTTTTATTATTTGAATACATGTTAATTTAATCGCCTCATTACAGCAGATTAGGTGATATGTGGATATTCAAGCATTAAAAAAAGTCAGCGAATTAGACGTATTTAGTTTGTTGGTGTTTAAGCTTATTTACGAGACAGGCTTTGCTAACTTTGCCGCCAAAGAGCTTGCGGTATCTGCACCTAAAATTAGTCGATGTTTAACATCGTTAAGAGTTATTTTTAATGATGAGTTGTTTTTTCGTCGCCAACAGGGATTAAAACCAACTCCATTAGCTGAGCGCTTGTATCAGCCAGTATGTCAATTGTGTGACATGGTAAGTAAAATTGAGCGTGTTGCAGACGAAAGCCAAAATCACCATCAAATGCCCATTCTACATATCGCTGTCTCGCCCAGTATTATTACCAGCGTCGCCATTGCACTCAGTAAATTGCCTCGTAATGTTATCGGTAAGGTGAGCCTTCATAGCTGGCAAGTTGACACCGAAGAGTTGATTTATAATGGTGAGCTCGATTTTGGCATTGGCTTTGATACTCAGAATGCTCATGGTCTAGAGGCTTCCCCAATTGCCAATGTGAAGTCTTTTTGTGTAGTGGGTAACGTTAACCATGACTTTTGGACTAGTGTTGACGAGATTAAATTAGAAAATATCATTCAACATTCAATTGTGTATTTAAGTTGCAAAGGTTTTAACTGCCGTATTGATCCTTTAGAGCTTTATTGTCAAACCAACGGGTTGTTCATAGAAGATATAGAGTGCGTTGCCAAGCTTGAGGATTGGTATTGGCACATGCTCACCATGGACAGTCTGGCGATAACGATTTGCAATGAAGGTTCGTTTGCACAGCAAATTCCACAACTGCGAGTAGAGAAACTACCCGACAGTGAATTTAATAAGCTTAACAGCGTTATGGCGATGCCAAGTTATTGTTTAATTGAGCGTGCAGAGCATTATCGTCGTTACTCGTTAGAGACCAAGCAAATGATAATTGATATCACTAAGTCATTGTTGATATAAGTATTTATCATTTTATGAAATAAGATCCAGCATGATTAACGTGTGATCTGGATCTTTTTTTATATATTAACGCGTAAATTCAATGTGTTACGGTTTTTTATTTATCCTCTTATCTTCATTTGTATTTTACTCACCCTCAACTACCTCTTTATGGTTACATAATCTGTAATTGGCAGTTTCGTTTTTATGGATACTCAAAACTAAAATTATCGATTCCTGTTAACGAATTTGCAACCAAGCTTCACAGGTTTGTTACAGCGCGCGGGTGTTTTGTTCTATTTCCCTATACTTTATAAGTGTAAAACCTACAAATTTAAATCGGGGGATTTAAAATGAAAAAATATAATAGAACCTTACTTGCTGCAGCGTTTATTGCTGCATTAGGTGTGACAGGTTGTGGATCTGATGGCAGTGATGGTGCCCAAGGTGAAGCAGGTACTCCTGGAGCACCGGGTGCTGATGGAACTCCGGGCACACCAGCTGGTTCGGTCGTTACAACAGTTGAAAATGCCTATGACTTTACCTTAACACTGGCTCCTACAGATATTGTAGTAGTAGGTACAGATCCTTTTAGCCTCAAATTTACTGCAACAGGTAAAGGAAGTGGCGGAGCGGACGTTCCATATTCAGGACTCGAGAGAGTAGCGTTATATGTGACCAGTCAATCAGCGAATACTACTGACACTGGTGCGCCAATGTTATGGACAAACCATGCACTTGCTAATGATTTTGGTAGCAGCATGTATTGTAATTTAGAGGGTAGTACGACAGCACGTGATGGGTCTGTCGTTGATGCATGTACATTAGTTGAAGATCCTGCTAACCCAGGTACTTATACTGGTTCTTGGGCACATGATGGTAATGCGCCTGTGGTACTAGCAAGTGGTGATGCAAACGATTTAGTGCGGGTGATGATCCGTGTTTATGACGTTACTATGGCTGATGGTACAGCAGTAAGTGATAAGATTTTATCAACTCCGGTTGATTTTATTCCTGCTACTGGCGAACTTGCTATTTCTGCAAAAGACTCAGTGTCTAATGCTGCATGTATTAAATGTCATAGCCCAATGGAAGGTTACGCTGATACTGATATGCGCATTAGCAACATTGGTGCTCATCATAATTACCAAAAAGTTGAAAATTGTGTAGCTTGTCATAATCCTGCTTATGCTGGTGGACAAGACGACCCTGCAGTTGGTTTTAACGTCAACTTCAATGCCATGATCCATACCATTCATGCGGGTCATCATATTGCTGACTCTCTAACTGGTGATGCCAAAGATATGTTTGGTGGAATCGGATTTCCTGCTGAGTTAAACGAATGTACTGTTTGTCATGATAATGGCACCCAGTGGAACGACAATATCTATGCAGAAGCCTGTTTGTCATGTCACGTCAATGTGAACTTAAAGACTGGTGAAAATCACAGAGGTATTGTGCCAGCAAGTGACGCGAATTGTTCAGGTTGTCATGGCGCTGGTAGTTTAAGCCCAATGCAAGCTCACAGCGTTGACCGCCGTGCAGCCTTTGAAAATGGTTTGGTACTAGAAGTCGCTTCAGCTGAAGTCGCATCAGACGTATTAACTGTCATCATTGATGTTAAATTAAATGGTGCGGTTGCGGCTGATGGTACTGATTTAACCCAGTACTTAAACAAAGCTAAAGCAGGCGATGATATTTTAATCGGTACACTTGATAGCAATGGCGATTATGTGCGTGGTTTAAGTATCAATACTGCTTCTAATCCTGAAATGTTCGTGGTTCAAAGTGGCAAGTTAACCTTAACTAAAGCACTTAACCCTAACCAGTTAGACGGCAAAATACTTTCAGTTTCTTCTGAAATGAACATGTGTGGCAATACAACGACCGATATGGTTGTTGTTAATACCAAACTAGCTGAAGGTGCAGGTACCGATACTGGTGCTTGTGATGTACCTGTTCCAGCAAACATAGTGACTAAGTTCTTTATGTTTGATGCAGTTGCGGCTAAAGGCGTATTAACTGAGGACAATCTACGTTTCGTTAGTCCTGAGTTGACAGCTTATACCTCACCTACACAGGCTGGTAACGACCGTACAACGGCTGATGAAGCTAAATGTAATGCTTGTCATGGCAACTTGTCTCACATTAAATCACCTAACCATGGTGTGACTAACTTTACACAATGTGCTGATTGTCATAACAACAACTATGCAGGTTCATATCATGCTGATGTTTACAAGCAAGCTGGTGTAGATGCTGATGGCGAACCTACGTTTGAAGTGGTTGAAGGATTAACTTATACCAATCGTGACTTAGTTACTGTTGCTCACCGTTTCCACAGTGGTTTGTTTGCAGGTAGCACAGGTGCTGGCATTTACTTAGGTACAGATGGTGAAACTTGGGTTAACTATCCTGCAACTAAAACAAATTGCCAAGCTTGTCATAAAGATGCCAATGCTGCGGGAGATGCTATGCCATTCTTCTCTGGTACTGGTACGTTAACATCTGGTAGAACTGCAATTGCAATCAGTGGTGGCGAATTTATTTCTCCTGTCGCTGAAGCATGTCGTAGTTGTCACGCTCACTCTGGTCCTGCTGCTCTAGCTCACTTCAAGAGTAATGGTGCGACAGTTACTGGTGATAACGTAATGTCTGCTGCCGGTGTACCAATTGAGTCTTGTGCGACTTGTCATGCTGAAGGTAAAACTTATGGTCTTGATAAAGTTCACTCAGGTGCAGCGCACTAGTTATAAAATAACTTCTTAATCATCACTTAAGAAAGTAAGTAAGAAGGAGGCAGCAATGCCTCCTTCTTTATTCATTTTATCTATCAGGGTATAAGCACTTAATGCTCATCCGTTATCAGTATTACTACTCGAAAAATTAGCTATCCAAGCTGATTAGATTTAATCCAGCTCAGTTCAATTCGACTCAATCCAATTCAATTCAACCAACCCAACCTAACCAATCCTGCCAAAGCTAGCAGCTTGAGTTATCGCTATTTAATTGGCCACTGAATTGAGGTTAATGCCGTATTGACCTTAATTGCATCATGAAGCGTGGCGGTGGTTTACCTACAACAGACGATGGCTTCATTAGCCGGATACATAAACCTGTAAGTTGTTGAGGTTACAGGCTCTCGTCTGTTATTTTGCGGATGCCATTTGAGGTACAGTAGCGACAAATAGGCAATAAACAGAGTCGCTAATGAGAGCAGGGTTAATAAGATTGACGTTAACTACAGGGCCGTTTTCTTAGGTGTTGATTAAAAACGACCAATGTATTTAGGACAAGAAAACAAAAGGGAAGCATTGCTGCTTCCCTTTTTATTCATTAATCTAAACCTACTGGTAAGTGTTATGCCATCTGTTTAATTAAGCTGCTTGTTGGCGTTGCATGGTCAATAACCATTTTCCATAAATAAAAATACCCACCGCAGAAATAATCCCAATCGCACCGATAATATACCAAGCCATGCCGATATTATTGGCTTCATAAAGCATATGCGTTAGGGTTTGTGCTTCTATGCCAGTAAAGTCGACTAAGCGCATAAAGGCTTCACCTTGCGGAATGCTATCAACATCTACTTGGCTCATGCCACGGCTAACCAGTTCATTTCGAGAGATGATCTCTTTAGAGGCGTAAATTTGGTAAAGCTTAGGGGCAAAGTAGCCTTCTAATGTCCAACCAATCCCTTGCGGCAACATGACAAAGCCTAAGTACATGGCTTTTTTGCCTTCAGGGGCGATATTACCCATAAACTCGTTTTTCTTTGGGCTAATCATCATTTCACCGAAAGAAAACATCACAATTGCCAGCACAATCATCCATGCCGCATTAAATACGCCCACTAACATAATCGCGGCAATACTTAAGATGCAGCCAAATAGCATAGTGGTGGTGATCCGGTATTTTGCGGTAAACGCGGCCACTAAAAAACAGGTGGTCATGATCATACCGGCGTTCAGGTTTAGCATGCCTTCTGGCATGACCTTAGTTCCGTCATTATTTAATCCCAACCAGAACTGTAATATGCCGTTACTGGTGCCTTCAGGGCCAAATAGCGAGGTGACAATAACGCTAGTATCTACCCACTCGGCAATGTGGATCGGTAATACGTCAAACAGTGAATTATATAAAAACCAAAAACCAGCAAACACCAGCATGTAGTAAATTACTATTGGTTTTTTAAGTTCTCTTAAGGCATCTTTCCACAGTGCTTCTTGTTGCCGTTCTCCTGACTTTACTTGGCGTGCACGCTCTATGCGATCAGCTTTACCCGGCTCTTTATAAGCCAGTAAAAATAAGAAGTTAAATGAGATTATCGCGGCGCAAGCATAAAAGACGTTGTCCCAAGATAGCTGACGCATGTGCACCGCCACCAATGGGCCGAGAAAGCCACCAATGTTAACGACCTGGTAGAAAATCCCCCAAGCCATAGAGGTGTTCTCGCGTTTTGTCGACAGCACTAAAGTGCCTTGAATACCGGGTTTAAAGACCCCTGTACCTGCAGCGAGTAACATCGCACCAATAAGGAAACCCCAAAAATTGGGCAGTAAAGCCATGGTGAGATAACCCGAAATTTTTATAATCGTGGACACAAAGATAGTTTCTTTATATCCGACTCGATCAGAAATTCCGCCAGTGATAACAGGAATAAAGGTTTGTAGCATTGCCCAAACAGCAAGAATAATACCGTAGTCGTGCAAGTCGATGCCTAAACCGCCTTGTGACACCGGAGACTTAGCGTATAAGCCTGCACTGGCTTTGACGCCGTAATAGGCGATACGTTCAACAAGCTCCATGCCGCCAACGAGCCAAAATATATAGCCAAGACTGGTGATAGAGGCCCACATTCCCAATTGTTTTACTTCACTCAGATCGTTGCCTGAATGTGAATTAGTGCTCATAAGTCACCCTTTTATTTTATGTTCTATATCATTTTTATAACAAAGGCTGACACTTTACCTAAGTTCTGCAGAAATATCCAAAACCAATAAAAAAGCGGATCAAATGATCCGCTTTTTTATTTAATCATTGGCTCGTAACAGCTTAAAAATCTGTAACTGCGTAACGGCCATGCTCATTTGAGATGTTGATATAAAAATGTAAATACTCAGGGCTAAGCTTGTTGTTACGGTTTAGGCTCCACAACACTTTTTGTACTTTTTACCACTGCCACAAGGACAAGCATCATTGCGATTAGGCTTAGCTTCAGACTTTACCGTTTTAGGTTTATTCAATAAACCACTTAATTCGATAATGTTTTCAGGCTTGTCAGCATCAATAGTGATATTGGCAAAGAGTTGTTTTTCAGCAACCATTGCGGCAACTTCCGTTTTACGCGCCTCGGTTTGCACAGACAACTTAAGCGGTAATGCTTCTGTACCAGGTTTAGCTGTGCGCTTGGTGTTATAACCACTTTCGCCATAAGCCGGCTTAGGGGTTTGACGACCTTTAAAAAAGAATTTATCAGACATGGTTTTAGCCCATAAAATAGAATGATGATATTGGCCGAAGCTTATACACCAAAAATGTAAAGTGAGATATCAAAGTTTCAATTTTGAACAAAATAAAGCGTTAATTATTGCCATGAGTCACATCAACAAAGATAAAAAACCAGCGAATTACTCGCTGGTTTTTTATAGAACGTTTTGTGTAAACTGAGTAAACCCCAAGGTAAATAGAGGCTTTCAGTTAAATCTTAGCTAATTCGACTTTTTGTTCGTTTAATTTTTCAATGTCACGAGTTAAATCTGCCATCTTAGCGCGTTCTTTATCTATAACTGCCGCAGGGGCTTTAGCCACAAAACCTTGATTAGATAATTTACCTTCAATACGGGCAATTTCTTGAGCAAGCTTTTCTAGCTGTTTATCGATACGGGCCATTTCGGCGCCAACATCGATCAAACCTGCCATTGGGATTAATAGCTCCATATTGCCGACTAACTGAGTACTCGACATTGGCGCCGTTTCACCTTCCGCTAAAATAGTCATCGTCTCAAGTTTAGCCAAACTAGCAAAGAATGTTTGGTTTGCTTCAAGACGTATACGATCTTCGTAGCTGACACCACGCAGTAACGCATTAAGCGGCTTTGATGGGGCTATATTAAGCTCTGCACGAATATTACGTACGGCTACAATCACTTGCTTAACCCATTCAAGATTGGCCATCGCGGTCGCATCAACCTCATCTGCTTGATAAGTTGGGAACGATGCTAGCATGATGGTGTCACCAGTGACGCCAGCTAACGGTTTAACGCGTTGCCAAATCGTTTCGGTAATGTACGGCATAAATGGATGCATTAAACGCTGCATTTTTTCAAGCACATTGACCAAAGTGTGGCGAGTGCCGCGCATTTGCGCTTCAGTGCCATTTTGCATAACAGGCTTGGTTAATTCTAAATACCAGTCACAGAATTGATTCCAAGTGAACTCGTATAAGGTGTTAGCGGCTAAGTCGAAACGGTAAGCAGCCATATGGTCTTCAACGGTTTTCACGGTTTGGTTAAATAAACCAATGATCCAACGATCGGCTAGCGACAATTCCATCGCACCTGGTTTGCCATCAACCAATAGTTGACCGCAATCTAAAGGCTCGCCAGCTTCATCGCTATCTGGATCGGTCTGCACTTCAGTGTTCATTAACACGTAACGTGACGCATTCCATAACTTGTTACAGAAACTGCGGTAACCATCAAGACGTTTCATGTCCCAGTTGATGTCGCGGCCGGTTGAAGCCATTGCAGCTAAGGTAAAGCGCAGTGCATCGGTACCATGAGCTTCAATGCCGTCGGCAAACTCTTTACGGGTACTTTTTTCAATTTTTGCCGCCAGTTGCGGCTGCATCATGTTGCCAGTACGCTTTTCAACTAAGGTTTCAAGCTCGATACCGTCAATCATGTCTAATGGATCAAGTACGTTACCTTTAGACTTTGACATTTTATTGCCGACTTCGTCACGGATAAGACCGGTAACGTAAACGGTTTTAAATGGTACTTGTGGCTTGCCATCTTCATCTTTAATGAAGTGCATGGTCATCATGATCATCCGCGCAACCCAGAAGAAGATGATGTCAAAACCTGTGACCAACACGTCGGTTGGGTGGAAGGTTTTTAAGTCTTCTAAGTTGTCAGGCCAACCTAAGGTTGAGAAAGTCCATAATGCCGAGCTAAACCAAGTGTCTAATACGTCATCGTCTTGACGTAATATTACTGAGTCGGCAAATTTGTGTTTAGCGCGGACTTCAGCTTCGTTACGGCCAACGTAGACTTTACCGTTTTCATCGTACCAAGCTGGAATTCGGTGTCCCCACCAAAGTTGACGTGAAATACACCAGTCTTTAATATCGCGCATCCACGAGAAGTACATATTTTCGTATTGTTGCGGTACAAATTTGATGTCGCCATTCTCAACTGCTTCAATCGCCGTTTTGGCCATTGACTGCACGGCCACGTACCACTGGTCGGTTAATAATGGTTCAATCACCACACCTGAGCGATCGCCATAAGGCACTTTTAAGCCGTGCGGAGCGACTTTCTCAAGTAGACCTAAGCTATCAAATTCAGCCACGATAGCATCACGGGCTTTAAAACGATCCAGGCCAGCATAACGCTCTGGTAAGGCCATTTCGATGTCTTTGTTTGGGGTGCCATCAGTGTTAATCACTTCAACAAAACTACGTACGGCGGCATCTAAGGTGAAGATGTTGTACATAGGCAGTTGATGGCGTTTACCAACTTCATAGTCGTTAAAGTCATGGGCGGGAGTGATTTTTACACAACCAGTACCAAATTCCATGTCGACATAATCGTCGGCAACAATCGGTACTAAACGGTTTACGACAGGCAATAGAATGAATTTACCAATCAAAGACTGATAACGTTCATCATCTGGATGCACGGCTACTGCGCTGTCACCTAGCATGGTTTCTGGGCGAGTCGTGGCGACTTCTAGGTAATCTTTACCATCGCTAGTTAATGCGCCTTGGGCCAAAGGATAGCGAAAATGCCACATGTGGCCTTGCTTCTCTTTGTTTTCAACTTCCAGATCTGAAATGGCAGTGTGTAGCTTTGGATCCCAGTTAACTAGGCGCTTACCACGATAAATCAATTCATCATCGTACAGGCGAACAAACACTTCTTGAACCGCTTTTGATAAGCCTTCATCCATAGTGAAACGTTCGCGATCCCAGTCAACTGATGCGCCCATGCGGCGAAGCTGTTTGGTAATAGTGCCGCCAGACTGTTCTTTCCAGTCCCACACTTTATCAATAAAAGCGTCACGGCCTAAATCATGACGAGTTTTACCTTCTTCGGCTTCAAGCTTACGCTCAACTAACATTTGCGTCGCGATACCCGCGTGGTCGGTGCCGACTTGCCACAAGGTATTTTTACCTTTCATGCGCTCAAAGCGGGTAAGGGTATCCATGATGGTATCTTGGAAGGCATGACCCATGTGCAAGCTACCTGTTACATTCGGTGGCGGGATCATGATGCAGTAATTGCCTTTTGATTCATCACCATGCGGCTTGAAGTAACCTTGCTCTTCCCAGTTTTGGTAAAGGGCTTGTTCGATAGACTTTGGGTTGTATGTTTTTTCCATAGGAGCGTTATGTTCTCTATCTAAATTAAGTGTTTATTCAGCTAATGTTTGAGTGCTGGGCGTAATGCCTACATTCTGATATTGACGGTAGCGATTGCGAGCAATGCGCTTGAGTTCGTCATCATTAGCGACAAAATCGATAATATGGGGCAAGTTTACCGCAAAACTGGGCATTTGGTCTGCAAGATTAATCAGAACTTGGCGACTTTTATTTGGCCCTAAGGTATCAAAACCAATTTCCACAGGTGCACCCGTTATCGGGCCTTCACCTTTTAAGTTGTGTGGTACAAAAGCGTTGGGCTCAAATTGCCACAGTAATTCGTCAATTGCATACGCTTGCTGTTTGTCTTTGCAGTGAATGTAGACGGTTTTTTGTTGGCGATATTGTTGTTCAGCTAACCTGCACGCAGCTAAATACAGCGCATCTAATGCACTCATTTGATTATGATTATCAGGCATAAGGTAAAACAAGGCTTGAGTCATATAGTGATGCTTTTAACAGGTTAAAAAGATGAGCTCGAGTTTACACTAAAATAGGCCGTGGGTTAATGGTTGTGAGGTGCGATATTTATATGAGGTTAGAATAGCTCAATATCACCAACGTGAGTTTAATCGCGCTTATTAATCCGGCATAGATCGCTATCACAATGGATTTTCTTCGCCGTTGCGGTAATAGCTCTGTGATGGATGGACGTTGAGGAGATGGTTGAGCTGGCGTTAAGCTTGAACGCCACAGTACAAACCACCTAATGGTTAAATTGTAGGGGATGTTATTAATTATTATGTGCTGTTTGCGCCATGGGCTTAACAGCAGTAGCCGACTATAAACTTGTTGCTGATTGACTGATAAGCTAAAACGAGTGCTGAAGCTGTCGTAACAGGCAGCTATTTTTTGATTATCAATGATATGTGTTTTGTGTTGCTGACGAGTCAAATCGCATTCGGTCTCCTTAGCGGATTAACTCACACTTTACATGAGTAGGACTAGTCCCTTTGGTGCACTCTTTTAAAGCTCTGCGTTGTGCTTTTAACATTGAGTCATAACCAAAACCGTATCCATATCTAACATTACCCATATCGTTAACCGATACAGCCAGTGCTTTATGGTTTTTAAAGCCTTCATACTTGATTAACACATCAATAAGTTTCTGATCATTTGTCACAAACTGACACGCTTTAGGTTGCGGCGTTTGTTCACAGGCTGATGGGTAATGGTCAAATACAGGGTAGGAAATATCGATACTGTCAAACCAAGAGGACCAAGTAGTTTCTTGAGTCTCAATTGCGATATCAGCTGGAATATGAATTTGCAGTTGTTGACCTTGTGAATCATGTTGAGCCAGCCATACTAATTTGAGTTTATTGTTGTTAGGATGGCCATTGGCAACGAGCACGTCGCCAGCGCAATTGTCACACAGTTGCTCGTCAGCTTTTATGATTGATATTTGGGTTGAATGGCCAGAAGCGCCGCCGCAACTTCTTTCAAAGATAACAGCCTTGTACATTTTATCTAATGAAAGTGATTCGGTGTAAACGTTATTACCGCACATGGAACTGAGTAGCCAGCCCAATAAAATAGCCATTAACCCAAAAAGCGCCAACGCGCTGACTATTGAAATGAGTATGACTTTCATCGCCTTCATCTGAACATTCCTTTCAGTGAGTTTTATTTCATTAAATTATACATTTAAGCTATTTTGGGTTTTATATTAAATTTGTTACTTAGATGTAACAAGTTAATCATTGTTTATTCTTAGTCAGTTTGGTTTAGAGAGGATCTTATGGGGAGATTGCATTAAGCATATTTAGCGGGTAACGAAAATTCAATAGTAAAAACTATCTATTGCAGTTGTTATGTATTGGAAATTAATGATCCGTTATCGTTTAGCAAAATCGGTATCAGTTGGAAAATAATCTTGCTAAATGGTTTGGTACATCCCTGATGATGTTAACTCGTCAAATATTTGCAGCCATAGTGCAACCGCCTCATCAGTGGTGTCGTTTGAAAACGCAATATATAAGGTAGAGTCGTACAACTTAATAGGAGTACGCTCTATTGAGTTGATATCGATATCGGCTGCTTTTGCCAAAAAAGGCATTACTAGCTCGCTCATAGGTGCAACACCAACTCGACCATAGTTAAGTTTTTTGAACGATTGCAATTGGTATTTGTCAGTACTGAGGTTGATGAGGCCTTGGGAGTCTAAGTAGGTGCTATCATCATTACCAAGCACTACGCCGACATTTCGGACTCGTTTTAAGTCTTCTAAATCTGCTAGTGATAGTCCGTAATTACGCTTTTGGTAAAAATACACTCCGCTACTAATAATGGGGCCTACCCATTTCATGTTTACTTCTCTTTCCGGCCTTTTAGCAATGACAAATAACGCCGTGTTTGGTTGCGACTTTAATAACTGAAAAGCTCTATTAAAGGGGAGGCATTTCAATGTTGGCTGGGTATATTCCATCATCGCTTGAATAATATCGATTGAAAAACCGTTTAAACGGTCATCGTCTAGGTAACTAAATGGGGTAAAGGATGGGGGATGAAATGAACTTGCGGATGGTCTTTTGCAAAGAGCGCGTTGGTTAGCGTATATGCAAAGCAACCGCTTCTTTATTTGTATGTCACTGCTAATGACATTATCAAGCGGTTGTGTTGCGTCATTCAATCACTTCCTTGTGATTGTTAATTTGACTATAAGCGTTAGCGTTAAATTGTTCGATAAACAACCTAAAAGATGATGAAGTTATAGGCAAATTATAACTCCATCATATGATGATTATTTTATCGCCACATCACAGTTATTGATCATGTTTGGTGAAGGCTTGAGATAGTCTTGCCGGGTCGGGAAAGGTAAAATTCTCGCGAATGCTCGCCCAAGAATCATGACTTTTAATACAGTGGCCTACCACAACCAGAATGGAGCAGGCTAGGATTCCCCAACCAATGGCATTATCGCCAGCACTCGCCCACACGGCAACCAAGCTTGATGCCCCAAAAGCGATGGTGATTTGAAGAAAGTTTTGTAATCCAGCAGCTTTGGATGCGTTATTGCTGAATTGTTGCAAGGCATTATTAACCACAATCGGGTAAATACCGCCATTGCTTCCTGCGAGTAATGAAAATGCAACTAGCAGTGGTAAGATCGTTTCAGTATCGAGGATCACGCTGGATACAAAAATGGCTGTAACACAACAACCAAAGAAAATAAGTAAACAGTTCAAGCTGACTTGAGCTCCCCACTTTTTAATCAGTAACTTACTCGAGTAGCCACCAACAATAAACATAATGGTCTGAGGTATAAAACTTAAGCCAATTTCAGTCGCAGCATAACCATACTGTTCCATCACCGCAGGCCAAAGCGTTAGGTAAGCAAAGAAAGCACCAGAACAGGCGCCAAAAATGATCACATTACCTAAGTATCGTGTATTAGCCAGTAATTGTTGATAGCCAATATTAGGCTTACTTTTATGCAGGCTCACAGTTTCTTTGGGGACAAAAATAGAGGTCATGACAATCAACAGTACAGCTATAATACACAAACTAATAAACACCGCGCGCCAGCCAAAACTATTCAGTATCATTGCGCCAGCAATGGGCGCCAATGCCGGAGATAATGCCACTAAAGGCATAATATTAGAGAAAATATTTTGAGCTTTATCGGCTGGGTATTGTTCTATCACAATCGCTTGCCAAATGACTGCGGCACTGCAAGCGCCAATCGCTTGGAAGAATCGGGCAATATTCATCGCCATCATACTGTCACTGAGTGCAATCAGTGCACTTGCCAACATAAATACGCTTAAGCCAATAAACAGTGAATTACGTTTACCTATTTTATGGACTAATGGTCCATATAATAACTGTCCAATTGCAAGTCCTGCCAAAAAGCTGGTTAACGATATGGCCACTTCAGAAGTGCTGGCATTAAAAGTCCCTTCAATAGATTTGAATGATGGCAGGTACATGTCGGTAGCAATGAAACCTAACATACTCATTAAGGATAAATAAAACAGGAAGAGGTAAAATGTAATGTTAGTGTTTTTTTTGTTAATTATTAGGTCGTTGTTACTCATTTTAAACATGTCTTTTTCGTTGCTGCAATAAAGCCTGTTAGCTTAATGGTTTACTTAATTAGCTTAAAACGTTTATTTTTGAATTCTGTCATCAAAAAAATTGATTGGACGCTTATTGTAAAGCATAATTGAATCCGATTATGCCCTTAGCACATGATTCATTTTGTCCTGTTATATCCCATGAATACCGCCATTAAATGAGTTAAATAGATATGCTTTCACAACAAATATTTGAGCTAATTGATGTTGTTGCTCAAACTGGCAGTTTTACTGCTGCAGCAAAAAAACTGCATAAAGTACCGTCTGCTATAAGCTACTCAGTTAAGCAAATTGAAACAGAACTCGGGGTTGAACTATTTATTCGCCACCATAGAAGCGTTAGCCTTACTCCTGCGGGAAAACATTTTGCAGCCAAAGCACGTCAGTTTCTTAGCGAGATGGAATTGATGAAACGAGATACCCTTAGAGTCGCTAATGGGTGGAAACCTATGTTATCTATTGCGCTAGATAATATTGCCAGAACGGACAGCATGCATGCATTAATCGCAGATTTTTACAGACAGTTTCATGATGTTGAACTGATTATTCGTATCGAAGTTTTTAACGGTGTTTGGGAAGCGCTTGCCAAAGGCTTAAGTGACATCGCCATTGGTGCGACAACTGCCAATCCGGTTGGCGGGACATTCAAATACACTAACATGGGTAATATTGATTGGCTGTTTGTGGTCAGTGCAGGGCATCCATTAGCCAAGATAATGCGTCCACTAAGTGATGATGAGTTACGAGGTTTTCCATCTATTTGTCTTGAAGATACTTCCCGTGAGATCCCCAAGCGGATCACTTGGTTGTTAACGAATCAGCGACGGTTAGTGGTGCCTGACTGGCACAGCGCAATTAACTGTTTTGTTGAAGGACTGGGGATTGGTTACATGCCAGAACATTTGGCTGCACCTTTGATTAAATCTGGTCAATTAGTGTGTAAAAAACTGCATAAAGTGAAACAGCCTAGTGCTTGTTGTTTAGCTTGGAATGACGATCAAATGTCACCTGCATTGGCTTGGGTATTAGATTACCTAGGTGATAGTGAGCAATTACATCGTCAATGGTTAGCCTAATCGATGACATCAATCATGTGGGTGAGCTTGTATTTTAATTTACCTGATTGATAACAAAAAAGGGTAAAGCACTAGGCTTTACCCTTTCAATATGTACTTAAATAAACCAAACGATTACTCGTTGATTTCAACTCCAGCACGATTAATTAAGAATTGGCTTAAAATCGGTACCGGACGACCAGTAGAGCCTTTATTCGCGCCGCTGTTCCAAGCTGTACCTGCGACATCTAAATGCGCCCAGTTGTACTTTTTGGTGAAGCGAGACAAGAAACACGCCGCAGTAATCGACCCCGCTGGGCGACCACCTAAGTTTGTCATGTCAGCAAATGGGCTGTCTAGCATGTCCTGATATTCATCCCATAACGGCATGCGCCACGCGCGGTCACCGCTTTGCTCACCAGCATTTAATAGCTCATGGGCTAATGGGTTGTGTGAACTGAATAAGCCAGACGCATGTTTACCGAGTGCAATAACACAGGCACCGGTTAAGGTCGCTGTATCAATCACTAATTCAGGATCATAGCGTTCAACGTAAGTTAATACATCACACAATACTAAGCGGCCTTCAGCATCGGTATTAAGCACTTCAACTGTTTGACCTGACATAGTCGTTAAAATATCACCAGGACGGTAAGCATTACCCGCAGGCATGTTTTCACAACCGGCTAAAATACCAATGACGTTGATAGGCAACTTCATTTCGCATAGTGCTTTCATGGTGCCAATCACACCAGCAGCGCCGCCCATGTCGTATTTCATTTCATCCATGGCTTCGCCAGGTTTTAATGAAATTCCGCCAGAATCGAAGGTTAATCCTTTACCGACAAGCACAATAGGTTTTTCGGTGCTATCAACCGCGCCCTGATATTCCATCACTGTCATGATTGATTCGTTACTGCTTGCACGGCCTACGGCTAAATAAGAGTTCATGCCTAACTTGGCCATTTGCTCTTCACCTATGGTGGTCACTTTCAAGCTTTCGTAAACTTCAGACATTTGGCGGGCTTGTGAAGCCAAGTAAGCTGGATTGCAAATATTCGGTGGCATGTTTGCGACATCACGACACAAATGCATACCTGCAGATACTGCGGTGCCGTGTTCAATGGCACGCTCACCAATAGTTAATTCACGACGTGTTGGCACGTTAAATACCATTTTACGTAATGGACGACGAGTTTCGCCTTTACGGGTTTTTAATGCATCAAATGAATATAAGCTATTTTGCGTGCTTTCAATGGCTTGACGAACTTTCCAGTAGGTGTCGCGGCCTTTGACATGCAGTTCAGTTAAGAAGCAAACAGCTTCCATTGAACCGGTTTCATTTAGGGTACTGATGGTTTTTGTGATAATTTGTTTGTATTGGCGCTCGTCTAGCTCACGCTCTTTGCCACAACCAACCAGTAAAACACGTTCACTCAATACGTTTGGTACATGATGCAATAGCAACATTTGTCCTGGTTTACCTTCAAGGTCACCACGACGAAGGAGGTTACTAATGTAACCTTCACTGATTTTATCCAATTGCTCTGCGATACCAGACAGACGGCGAGGTTCGTATACGCCAACAACGATACAGGCTGAACGTTGCTTTTCGGGGCTACCGCTCTTTACGCTAAACTCCATGAGCACTCCTAGATTCTTAAAGACAAATTTTTATATTTATTAGATAATGTTTGCATTAGGCCATCTGGCATATAATCAACGAAAAGGTGATAACTGTTTGGGATTATTAACGAAAAAGAGGCGCAAATTGGCAGCCCAAATAGATGTTAACCTTGACCCCAAAGCACCTTCCGCGCTGGTCAGAAAACTAGCAAAACTGCTGAAAGTAGTCAGTTTACATGAAAGTTGCTCTGATACCAGTAAAAAGATAAGTTTAGCCACCGGATCATACTTGTGATTGTATTTAGATATCTTATTAGTGAAGTTTTAAAAGCGCAATTTGCGGTACTTTTGGTACTGCTAACTATTTTTATTAGCCAACAGTTTGTGCGCGTGTTGGCAGATGCCTCAGATGGTGAATTTCCGGCTTCTTTAGTGATGACATTATTGGGCTTAAACTTGCCTCAATTAACCGTATTGGTGTTACCGCTGAGTTTCTTTTTAGGGATATTGTTGGCTCACGGGCGCATGTATTCTGAAAATGAAATGGTCGTTTTGCATGGTGTTGGTGTCAGTGAGTGGTATGTCACTCGAGTAACGTTATTAGTCGCATTTGCTAATTTATTGTTCACGGCCTATTTGTCTGTTTACGTCGGACCTTGGGCAGAAGAACGCCAAAATCAAGTACTAGAAAAGGCTCAGTCTGAAGCTGGTCTTGCAGCACTAACTCAAGGCCGTTTTCAAGCAAGCCCAAATGGCCGCGCGGTATTGTTTGTTGAAAAAATAAATAAAGACAATACGTTAGATAAAGTTTTTGTCGCGCAGCTGCCCGACCCAGAAGATGAGAATGGCTTAACTAATATTGTTGTGGCCAAAAAAGGTCGGGTGGTTGAAGATAATATCGGCAGTCAACAATTACAACTCGACAATGGTTTTCGTTATCAAGGCAGCCCTAAATCACTCGAATTACAAGTGATTGAGTTTGGCGGCTATAAAATGGAAATCAAAGAACAAGAAGTCGATGAGCGCCGACGTAAACTTTCTGCACTGCCAGTCAATGAACTATTGGATACCCCAGGGTCGGAAGCGGCGGCTGAATTTCAATGGCGACTGGCGATCCCTATCTCAATTCCATTGTTGACCTTAATTGCCGTGCCATTAGCGCGAGTGAATGTTCGCCAAGGGAAGTTTGCCAAAATGTTCCCCGCTATTTTACTGTATTTAGGTTATTTCGGATTAATGATTGCAGGGCGAAAAGCACTGCAAGATGAGGTGGTGCCGCAGTTCTTAGGCATGTGGTGGATCCATGCATTAGCACTCATGTTAGGATTATTGTTATTAATTAAAGAGCGACCAACAGGGATGAAGTTCTTGGGCTTATTTAAACGTAAGCAGGTGACGCTATGAAAATATTAGACCTGTATATTGCGCGGATGATCGTTAGTACATCTGGCTTATGTTTACTTATTTTGACCGGTTTATCTGGCATCATTAAGTGGGTTGATCAATTACGTTTGGTTGGGCGGGGTGCTTATACCATGCTCGATGCTGCTATCTATGTATTGTTTTTGATCCCTCGAGATATTGAAATGTTTTTCCCAATGGCAGTGCTGCTTGGTGCGCTAATTGGTATGGGCATGCTGGCATCTAACTCTGAGTTAGTGGTGATGCAAGTTTCAGGTATGTCGCGCTTACAAATCACCCAATCGGCGATGAAAACAGCGATTCCATTGATGATTCTGGTTATGGCTCTGGGGGAATGGGGTGCACCTATTGCTGAGAAAAGTGCTAAAGAGCTTCAAGCGACTAAAATATCTGGCGGAAGTTTAATTAAATCTCATCGAGGTATTTGGGCGAAAGATGGTGATTTATTCGTCAATATCGGTGAGGTTCAAGACGTTAATACTCTGAATAATATTAGTTTATATGAGTTTAATGACCAACAAGAATTAACCAGAGTGACACATGCTAAAAGCGCTCAATTTAGGGATGATGCTTGGCAATTATCTGTGGTTGAGAACACCACTGTGGTCGATGATAGAGTGGTGCGAGATTTTCTTGATTCCGATGTGTGGCAATCTACATTAACCCCAGATAAGTTGAGTGTTGTGTCGATTAAGCCTGAAGCATTATCCATAAGTGGCTTAATTGATTATTTAGATTATTTAAAAGTTAACCAACAAGATCCGAGTCGTTATGAGCTGGCATTATGGCGCAAGATTATGCAACCCGTCACTGTCGCTGTAATGATGTTAGTCGCTTTATCGTTTGTGTTTGGACCATTACGTACCGTAACCATGGGGGCTCGCGTGTTGTTGGGTGTGGTCGCTGGTTTTAGTTTTTATATTAGTAATGAGATATTTGGGCCTATGAGCATAGTGTACGAATTGCCCGCAGTAGTCGGTGCAATTGCTCCTAGCATGTTATTTACCGGATTAGCTTTGTATTATATTCGCAAATAACACTGAACATTTAATCGATAATCTGTAAAAAAATGGCAACCTTCTGGTTGCCATTTTTTTGCTTTAACACTACCCATTAGCCGTGGGTGAATGTGCTATGCGCCACGCCAATTTCGCATTTGATTGGCTTCTACAGACAGCACTACCACTTCTGAACGAGTCATCTTGTCTTGTAATGCTAATTTGTCATCATTGATGATAATCCATAGATTACCAATACCCAGTAAAGACCACACGATTCGAGCACATGCGGTAATAAAACTCAGGTTTTGACCGTTAGGATGTTGCACTTTGAGTCGCCAAGCGCGCATACCTAAGGTTTGCCCGCCTTTACTCCAAAATATGGCATAAAATCCGCCAACACAAAGCGCTATCCAGAGTTGGTAAAAGCCGTGATAAATGGGGGTGTTATTAAGTAGATCTGACACGTGTTCATGACCATTCATCGCGATAAGGCCACTGCTTTGTAAAGCAAAGAACACCCCAAAGCCCAAGGCACCAGCACACATATAAACGGCTACTGCGAGCATTGAGTCATACGCCATAGCACCTAAACGTCGAATAAAACTCGCACGAGGGAAATTAGCATGATCTGAATTCAACATAGACAGTCCTTATTGATATCAAAATGATTAAATATCATCATCTTCACGAACAAATTTAATGCTACTAAAACCAAAACGTGCAAACTCGGTCTTGCGAAATTCTTTTTCTGCTTTAGCGCCTTTTTTTGACGTTAAGGCAACTTGTTGTTCCATGGCCAAAAATTTCTTTAAGTCAATCCCTTCAGCTTCAGCGGCTGCTTCATAAAGATCGCGATGTATGTCATAGCTAAAAGCGATGGTTTTGGTTTGACCTTTAAAGGTGTAAATCACTTGGCGCGCCATGTAAACTCCTGAAATTAATGTAATTCACTGTAAAAAATAAACAATATGGTACCTAAAAATGCAGATTCTGCCTGCAAGTTGTTAAGCTATTCGTGGGGCTTTGAGATACCAAACTACAAAAGGGCAAATACAGTAAAGTTAGCGGCCTCTTGCATAGCGGTTAATTGTCCCACGTTCATCTCGTTATAACCAAGCCGATTTGCTGTAACTGGCAATAAATTTTTCACCACTAGAAACAATTGAACTTTGTTGGTTGAATTTTGTTCAATGTAAACGTGTGTTAATCGAGGCGAGTGGATAGCCGCCTAGCAATTTAAGCAAGATTCGCTCAACAAACAGCAACACGATTTTAGCTGGACCTTCGGGCAGTGTTTACTGGCCATCGCTCCTGCGTTATCGGCTTTTATGCTGTATAACTTCATTCCTAAGCCCTAGTCTTATTGGCTACTGTTGCCGTTATAGACCAAACATTCACTGCAAAATAACCTTGAAACATCAACACACCCTAGGATATCTCAATCGGCGAGATCCCTAATAAAGCCGCAACGTTACTGCTTAAGTTGATTAGTAATGTCATAGAGTGTTAAACGCACAGTGGTTATAAACCGATAGCAACATGGCGCGAGTTTTTATCATAAGGGTAAATATAAATAACATGCCCCAGTAGGGTAGCTTTCTAATGATTGTGCTAGCTTTGCTGAGGTGGGTTCAGGTTTAAACCCTTGCTGTTGCCAATATGTTTGTGCGCCTTGCACTGCAACTAATCCAATACCATTGAGCATTAATGTTTTAGCCTGATTAATTAGGTAGGTAAATAGCTGCTTACCAACACCCATACCTTGTGCATTGGGTGAGATAGCCATGTCATGTAAATACCAGCTGTTGCTCTCAATAGGCCCCTTTAATTCACGGTTCAGTGACGGGGCATCGCCTCTTTGCCACGGGTGAACAAGAGCATAAGCTAGCACATTACCTTGTCGTTCAAATACCACACAGCTAGCAGGCGAGAGTTGCCATTTACTTTGCATAACCTCAAGCGATTCTGGTGTTAGTTCAACATAACATTGCGCTTGGATCGCCATAATAGCGGGCCAATCATTAGCGGTAATTGGACGAATTGACATATCATTCTTTCGTGGTAGTTTTGAGGGCGTAATTATACTCAGAAACGGCATGAATCATAAGTATAAATCAGTGCTAGAGTAACCATAATAATAGCTATAAGGAATATCAATATAATGAGAGTCAGTTTACATTCAGCCCGTAAATGTGTTTTGGCAGCGGCGATATTTACCTTAATGACCTCTTTATCATTTACCGCTTCAGCTGGGACTGAGGCATTTAAATCAGGGCCGATAATTAAGGATTATGGCAAAATAGCTGAAGTAAATAGTAGCTTAGTGATACCTGCTGGAATGAAGTTCAAAGTCGCTTTTGATTTAAGTAGTGCAGCAAAACCTGCAGAATTGAATCGTAGTATTGATACCTTAGCGCGTTTTATCAACATGCATGTGGCAGCTGGGGTTAAGCTTGAAGATATTTCAGTTGCTATGGTGGTGCATGGTAAAGCCGCGAATGATATGACCAAGGATAGTGTTTACCAGCAGCTCAATGCGGGACAAAAAAATGTCAATAAAGACTTAATTGCTCAGCTAGTTAAGCATGGCGCAAAGTTCTATGTATGTGGTCAAACCGCAGCATATTATGGCATTACCCCTGACGATTTATTGCCCGGCGTTGAGATGGCATTATCGGCGTTAACTGCCCATGCCGTGTTGGCTCATGAAGGCTACAGCGTAAATCCGTTTTAATTTGCCTGTAGTATATTGGCAGTAGTAGTAGGCAATCGCATTATCGATTAAATACATCTTGCTTGGTGTATTTATCGATAATACTTTGAGTTGTACCATTTTGATTAAATTCTGCAATAGCGGCGTTGATTTGTGGTAACAAGGCTAGGTGCTCTTTACGAAGACGCATCACTAACTCGCCTTGTGTATGAATTGCCGCAAGGCTGATAGGACTGTTGAGTTTTTTAGCCCAATATAAAGCGGGTAAGTCGCCGCAGATAGCCGCATCAATTCTTTCTTTATACAGGGCCTTGATGAGATCGCGTTCTGAAACAAAATCGACCCGAGTATATTGCGCATCATCATGGTACAAATAACCACGTACCGTGCCTATTTCTTTGCCTTTAATATTATTGATATTTTGCCAGTTTTTAGCATTTTCCTCCAAAGTAATAATATTTTCTTGGATAGCTATTATGGGATCAGATTGTACAAAAAGCGTGCCTAAATCCTTATTAGGAAACCAATCGGGGCTAACAAAGTCGAAATCTAATAAGCCGCTATCGAGGGCATAATTGGTTCTTTTTGGCGGGAAGTTATGTTTTTCAATGTCAATATTGGCTTTTGCCAGCAGTAAAGGTACCAGCTCTCCTAGTATTCCAGGCTCTTCTGCTGAGTCAGCAATATAATAAGGTACCCAACTGCTTGAGGCGTTGACGTTGTACTTAAGAACTGTAGCGGCTTGAGCTGTCGAACCACAAAAAAACATCACAAAGCAAGACAGTGCTATAAAACGTTTTTTCATGGTGATTCCTTATTTTTATTTTTGTATCAAGACTATATCAACTATTGATAGTTAATAAAGGTCAAGACACAGCAAACATAAACTTGGATGTAAATTACTTGGCATTAGCATGTAAGTTTTATGGTGTTTGATCAGAGAAGTCTTTTTATTGGCTTGACTGAGTAATAAACCTTGTTCTAGTGCTAAGCGAGCGACCAGTTTTTCGTCGCCGCGAATGTACATTGAGATGGGTTTAACAATTTTATCGTCAACAATATGCTGATTAAATTGTTTTGCTGAGATGACTATACTGGATTGACCATCGCTGCCGAGTTTTAATTTTACATCTATATCGGTATCGGTGATCACCACCCACTTTTGTTCCGTCAAGGCGGCTAAAAGGCCTTTAAGTCCTGCACCGGTCGCAATAGTACTGTTGTTAGCTTGTTGATATTGATCTGCAATACAGGTTAACAAACGTTTCAGTTGAGCTCCTGCACCTTGACTTCTTGCTTGACTGATCCAAGTTGTTAAGTCGTCTGCCATGAGCTTTGAAAAGCGTTTTGTTTTTAACGACTCAACCATCCAGTTACATAAAAAATGGCTTTCTTGTGCTGGTGTTCTGACGGATTTGTGTTGTGATGCCGAAGTATTTATGGCTTCTATTCCAGCTAGCGCAAGTGTTAATAAAGCTTGGTTGTATGTTTCTGTCGTCATTTCAACTGGGTCAATAAAGTAATGTGGCGCTTAGTTTACCGTGAAGTGACTCATTGCTAAATAGATATTTGATCAGCCACTGTGCATCGATTATTACCGAGAGTAAAATTAAGGCTATTATTCTTTTTTGGGTGGAAATTGCCCCAAAATAGCGATGATAGTTTGCTGGATACTTTTCACTTTATATTCGCCACCTTGATCATAGCGATACTGACTAGTGCCACGCCAAATTAAGCGTTTACTGGCAGGGTCGATAATATCAATTTGAATCGTTTGAATTTTAGCCGTGTCACTGCCTAGAGGGATCCCCATACTTGTTCCAACGATTAACCCACCATTAGCGCCCCACGTTCCAGAGCCTAAACCAAAAGATAACCCAGAATCTTGCTCTTCGTCTTCAGTGAAAAATGCGTAACTCACTAAAAAGTCAGCATTGTCTTTAGTAAAGACATAACCTTGATTAAGTAAGGTTTGTTTAATTTCGGCATTAATACGATCAGCGGTTAACGGATCATCGGTTTGTTTTACGGTGAGCTGACTGAATGTTTTGAGTACAGAAAAATCGTAATTAACATCATAATCTTGCTTGGGTTTTACCGTGCAAGATGTCAGTAATAGCAGGCTACAGATTAGGGTAATGAATTGATAATGCGCTATTTTTTGAGTAAAAAACTTACCTGAACGCTGTGGTGTTGTCATAAGACTTCCTTTAACGTGCAATAATGTACAAAATTAACTCAATTAGTATAACCTTAATATCAAGGTGTTCGATAACGACGTTAGTCGGTTCTGAGCCGTTATCAAAGCAAACTATTAATGACTATATCGTATATTTGGCATTTAACAATATTCGCTGAGGTTAAGCATTCTAATGATGGAACAGTTAAGTTTTTTTGCGGTGCCAAGCCCTTGTATCGGCGTTTGTCAGTCAGACAGTCGCGGCTACTGTATGGGCTGCCATCGTAGTCGCGATGAACGTTTTAACTGGATGACGTTTAGCGAGTTACAAAAGCAAGATGTGATCCGTTTGTGTTTACAGCGTAAACGACGTCGCCAGTATGCCATTCATAAAGCGAAACAGCTTGAGCTTCAAACCCTGCAAACCGCGCATACACCTCAATTAGATTTTGATACCCAGATAACAGCAGACAATGAAGAAATTGATTTAAGCGGTTTTAGTGTAGATGAATAATACAGTGTTCAGTAGGCTACGCTTTCATTGCTTGCCAAAATAATCTAAAACTAGCGTTCCTGTGCGCATCATCGTCACCTAAATTGGGGTTGTCGGTAAAGAATCGAATCGCCGCTAAGTACTGCCCATGGCAGTTTTCGAGTAATAAGGCATTGGGAAAGTCTGCAATAATCTGCTGTTGTTTACCTTGCTCAATCAGCTCGACCACAAATCCTAAAATGCTATTCATCGCTTGCTTTCTGACGTCAGCATCAATGTCTGCTGACATCGAATATTGCAAAAAAAATAGTTGCTTTAACGGTTGTGCAATCGCCCAATCGATGGCTTTTTGCCATAGAGTATTAGCATCTTGTTCAATATCCCCAATAAAATCAGTATTGCTGATCATATTGGTCGCAAATTCTTGTTTAATGGATAAGAACAGCTGGCTCATGATGTCTTTTTTGGTTGGAAAATGATGAAACAAGGTGCCCGTTGCCACGCCAGCCGCTTTGGCTATTGAGGCGGTCGATGTAGCATTAAAGCCTTTCTTTACAAACAGCTGTAAAGCTGAATCTAAAATGGCTTGTTTCTTATCTGTGGTCATCACTGCTTTACGGCTCATCGAATCAAGATACCTGTTGATCTAAAGTCTGTTTATAAGGAGAGAGTTGATGATTATCTGTTAAATCAGTTTGACTCTTCATTACGCTGAGCAATTATTGCTTGTCACACAATAATTGCAGTGGCGATAAGCCGTTGTTAACGCAAGAAAAACTTCATTAATAACCGTTGGATAATACCGCCATAAGGCGGGTGAACCAAGATACCACTATTTATTTTACCGCTGTGTAGAATGGTTTTAGCGTGGCTAAAGGTTAAAAAACCTTCCTTGCCGTGGTAGTGCCCCATACCTGATGGACCAATGCCACCAAAGGGCGCATCATCGGCGGCAACATGAAATACCGTATCATTAATGCATACACCACCAGAATGAGTGTGAGCTAATATTTTTTGTTGAGTTTGTGGCTCAAAACTCATCACATATAAGGCTAATGGACGATCGTTTTTATTGATGTAAGCCATCGCTTCATCAATCGACTGGTAGCTAATAATCGGTAATAAAGGTCCAAAGATCTCGTCTTGCATAATCAGCATATCATCAGTGGTATTAGTCACTAGTTGAGTGGCTATTTTCCGCTGTGTTGTTGATATTGGGCCTGTAATGGCGGAAGTGATGCTTGCACCTTTGGCTTTTGCATCGTCTAACACTTTGATTAGGCGATGGTACTGACGATCATTAATGATATTACCGTAGTCTGGGTTGGTGTCGAAGTTAGGGTACATTTTATTAAATCGACGTTGGTAAGCGGCAATAAATGCCTCAACTTTTTCTGCTGGGCATAAGACATAGTCAGGGGCGACACATATTTGCCCCGCATTTAAGCACTTACCAAAAATAAGTCGCTCTACTGCTGTGTCTATTGGCATATCTGGAGCAATGATCGCTGGCGATTTGCCCCCTAGCTCTAAGGTGACTGGGGTTAAGTTATTCGCTGCGGCGCGCATAACATGGCGGCCAACAACGCTAGAACCGGTAAACAGAATATGGTCAAACGGTAATCCTGAAAACACCGCGGCCACATCGGCTTCACCTTCAACGACTGCAACTTCTGTAGGGTCAAATATTGTTGCCAACATCTGACTTAATACCGCATTCGTTGCCGGAGTAAACTCAGACATTTTGAGCATTGCGCTATTACCGGCGGCAATGGCGGTGATTAGCGGACCCATTGATAACATGACCGGGAAGTTCCACGGCACTATGATGCCTATCACGCCTAATGGCTGATATTGCACCGAAACTTTAGATGGCGACAGTAATAAACCGGCATGGCGTCGACTGGGTTTCATCCATGATTTAAGCTGTTTGATGGTGTAATTGATGTTATTTACACAAGGCATAATATCGGAAATGATAGTGTCATTTGGCGATCTATGACCGTAATCATTGATTAAGGCATCGATAATAGCTTGCTGGTTATCGAGTAATGCTTGTTTTAGACGAGTTAATTTATCGACTCGTGATTGATAATCAGGTGCTGGATTAGACAGGAAACGCGCGCGTTGATCGGCTAGTGATTGTCGTAGTTGTGTTTCAATATTATCAACGGCCATATTCATATTTTGTCTCCAACAAAAATAACGATGTTGATTTGCTGAGTGTCATATTGAACAACTCAATAAACCGACTGATTAGTCGGTCTAATGTTAGGTTGTTTTTTGATCTAAAGCAAGTTTTCGGTTTTGATTTGACTTTGATCACTAAGTGACTCTTTAATATTGACTATACTTAATTTCAATGCTGAACATATCTTTAAACGTGGGGTGTTATTCAGCGTTGATGAAACTTATATTGGTGAAACGAAACAGAGTGTGTTTATCTGGTATGTAATGTTTTAGCAAATGATATGGAGGAAGATAATATGCGTACTCGTAATATTTTATGGCCTACCGATTTTTCTGATACGGCGTCACATGCATTACGTTATGCCATTGAAATGGCAAATTTATACCAAGTTGGGATTCGTATTGTGCACGTAGTTGATCAGCCTTTTGGTGATGAAAATTATATGGTACTTGCGATTACTCCCGAAGAGTTAGCTAAAAGTATGGAAGAAGCGGCTGCGAGTCGAATGCATGAACTGCTTGGGCAGCTAAATACTAATTTAAAAATTGAAACGGTTATCCGCCGTGGCGATGCGATTACCGAAATTTTAGCCGAAGCCAATAAAGGTGATATTGGCATGGTGGTAATTGCCAGTCATGGCAGAAGCGGGTTGGCTCATTTTTTACATGACAATGTAGCCGAAGCCATTGCCAATAAAGCTGATTGCCCTGTATTAGTGGTTAAATAGCATGGCTTGTTGAAGCTGGCTAGGGTATTACCAAACGGTGCTTTTAATCTGCTTAAAAGCTGGAGCCGGGTTGAGTTAAAAATTCGATTTCGGCAGTTGTAGAGTCGCGCCCTAATATTTTATTTCGATGTGGATAACGATTAAATTGCGCGATAATAGCTTGATGTTGCAGTTGGCTGGGCAGATTATTGGGCGCATATTGCTCAAATAATGGCAAGCCTTGTTGATGGATTTTCATTGATTCACTATGCATGTAGGGCATGATTAAAAAGCCCGCTTGTTGTGTTGGTAACTGAGCTAAACAGCCTAATGTTACAGCTTCTTGTGCAAGTACTAATGCGATATTGTCAGCGGCAAATGCCGCTGGGGTATCGCGATGAATATTTCGTGAAAATTGGTCTAGCACGATAATTTCAGCTAATCGGCCTTGAGCATTAGTACGCCAATGTTGTAATTCACCTTTTACGGCTGCATCAAGCGTGGTGCTAAAAGCTTGTTTTATCTGCAAATCAAGCGCTAAATCCTTTATCCACCATTGCTTAGAGGATAGTTGCACAAACCAAAAATCAATTACATGGTCTGGGGTAACACTTGTTATTATTTGATTCATTTTGCTAAATCCAATTGCGGTTATCGTGACTCGTTGCATTAAGTGATCGTGTAATAATCAGTTCGGCCACTTGTATTGGTATATATGGGAACACCACACTGCCACTGGCTAATCCAACTTCAACATATGCTAGTTTAGCCTGTTTTTGGCTTTGAGTTTGAGTAATCGAAACGTGTTGAACTTTTTCAAATGTGACTCGTTTCCATTGTTGACCTAAAAAGCCACTGTGCTGCCAAATCACCTGTTCTGCTACGACATAACCCCACTGTTTATAGCGGATAAACAGTGCAACTATTACCATGATGGCGGCAAACCAAATCACTTCAAAAAAACCAAGGCTTTGATTGCCATAATACCCCATGATACTGATTACACTGGCTAGGGTCAGTGGCAGCGCGATTCTTCTGGTTAGCCAATTAACATGAATAGGCGAGTAACTGTTGGGCAGTGCGCTTGCTCCACCGCTGAGGTGAGGTATTTTTGACAAAAGAGATTCTATTTCAGCTGACTTAACGCTTGGAACTAACATGTGTTGCTTGGTCTTATGTTCAACCTCATGGCCTTTGACTTGTTTGAAGTATAAGGTCCAGCGGTTAAATAAACGTGCAATGATAGGTTGTTGAACATGCACTAATTGAATACGCCTTATAGCCAAGGCATCTTGTTGATGTGAAATCACACCGCCACTGCGCTGCAAAGTATCATCATGTTTGTCGAGCTGATATGGATGATATTTTAAGATTGCCGCGATAATTGAAATTAACGAAAACAAGCTGTAAACCCCAAACAACACCACTATGACCATGATGGTTTGTAGGCCAATATTTTGATGGGTTTGTTGTTGGGCCCATAGCCAAAATTGCTGCGCCACTGGTGAGTCGAATATGTTATCCCAATTGACTTGGCCTGCTATGGGGCCGGCAATGACTGCAAACCAAATAAAGTTGTTTTGATAAAAGCCAAATAACACTAAATCCCATAAACTTTTACGCACTACAGTCTGGGAGGTATCTGCGCTATCTTGTTCGTTAACCTGTGAATGTTCACTTGTTGATACTGTTTTTGCGTGGGGTAAATTTAGCAGCAAACGTTTTAGGGTTTGCGCTTGTTGGGTATCTAAAGCCGCTAAGTGAGCCTCATCATTCTTAGATCCTGCAGTTTCAATCACTAAGGTTCCAAGTGACAGTGGCTTAAAATAAAAGGGTTGTTCATAACGAATATTTTGAATACGGCTAAGGGGTATTTCATCTTTTTTAGTAAACAATAAGCCGCGTTTTACTTCAAGTTGATGGTTATTAAGACGAAAGCGAAATTTACGCCATTCTATTATCGCCAATAATGTCACCAGCAATAATAGTATGCCAGACGCCAATATGCCCCATTGCATGTCAAAACCTTGTTTCCATCCAGTGTAAACAATGGGCACAATAGCAAAGCCATTGCTAAGGATGCTTTTTAAGGTACTGAAAATATTACTGACGATAGACCACGCTGACAGTGCTTGCCATTGCTGCAAATCACTTGCGATATTGATGTTATCGGTTAGCGTATGATTAATATCGCTGCGGGCTGCATCAACTGGTTGAACAGTGACAACGGCTTCCGTTCCATGCGGCTGATGGTTATCTGCTGTTGATGGCTTATCCATTATGGTTATCCTGTTGCGCAGGATAAATGGATAAAGTATCGGTTTCTTGGTTAGGTGCCCTTGTTTCAACCATATCATCTTCGGCGATGCCTGACGGGTGACTCGCTGCCGCTTGGCTTAATAAGTGTTGGCGTAAATGTTCAGCTAAATCAGCATTGAGGCCTGGTAAATCTATTTCAGCTAATCCACTGCCAGCACTAAAGCATTTTAAGGTGACCAAGTTGTATTTTCGCTCAAGAGGTCCCTGAGACAAATTAACATGTTGCAGCCGAGTATAGGGCAGCGCTGTTGTCGATATCCAAAATAATCCTTCACGCAGCACCATTTCATGTTTAAACAATCCATAAGCAATTTTGCTGGCTTTGAGGTGGATAAGTTTAATGATTATAGCGGCCAACAAGATTACTGAAACTAGCCCTACTAGGGCTATCATTAATGGCAGTGGTTGAGCGATTAATTGAAATACACTTAATAGCGATAAGGCAACCACTGCTATAAGCGTACTAATGATGAGCAATAACTTAGGATAGTTAGCATCAATATTGCTCAGTGGTAAGTCGGCCAGCTGAATGTAATCGGCTTGAGATAAACGTCGGCCATGATCATAAATATTTGTTGATGATTCTTTTTCTGCTGACAATTTTTCTGCGGACAATATAGCGGTATCGCTTATTATTGCCGGATCATTGATTGGTGGTTGCTCGAATGGGCTCTTTACGTGCGGCGGAGTATCCATGTTTGTTCGCTATCCATGTCTGCTATTTCTATTATTAAAAACTATAACTAGATTGGCGTAACTTAGGTAGTGTTAATCATCTTAGGTATCGATAAATCAATGCCGTGGCTTAACAATCAGTAATTAATTATGCAGTAATAAAGCCACTCCAGTAATAGTGCTTGCGTGACGGGCTATTGATACAGTAATTTCAACTGAGTGATATAGAGACAATAGGGCGTGTAAAAGATGTTTTCAAATAATTACGTGATCAATAAATCGCAAAAAGCATTTTTACGGAAATTATATTTAGCGCATTTGCTTGATGAAGAACAGCACAACTTATTAAGTCTGCAAAAACTGACTCAGATGCCCAGAAGAACATTGCAAGATGCAATAGCGGCATTTGTCGATATTGGGATTGAAGTGGACTTTGTGCAACAAGGCCAACGTCATAATGATGGTTATTATCGCATATCAACCTGGGGACCAATTAGCAGTGCTTGGGTTAATAGTCATTTTGAGCAGATTAAACAACATATTGAGACGATTGCTGAGCTTGAAAGGGTAAGTTAGGCTATTTTTACTGCAATAATGAGTTGTTAAAAGGGCTATTCATGGCAATAAAGATAATGTTATTCAATGCACAAGGTCTATTATTATCTCAAGGAGATGAGGCCATTATGGCTGAATATGACCCACAACAGCACTTAATATGGGTCGATATTACTAGTCAACATAGTCAAGCATTTTTTAAGCAATATCCTTACTTTGGTATCGATCATCTCGATTTTGAAGACGCACAACGCGAACGTCATCCTCCACAGTTTGAAGAATATGAGACACATTCATACTTGCTCACCCATGAGCTTATGGACCGAGAAGAGTATCTTCTGCTTGAACGCAGCCAGTTACTACTGCATGTAAATGATCACTTTTTAGTCACTCAACATATTAAACCGTCAGTCAGTGTCAGTAAGGTTACCCAACAGATCTCTGAGCATGGTCAGCTTGATAATGCTGATATGAGTCAAGTGTGCTTTGATCTCATGCGCCAAATTGTGGTTGATTACTTAGCTGTGATGTTAGCGTTAGAAGAGCGTTTAAGTGACATAGAAGATGAGATTTTTGAGGTGTCATCTGATGATTTACTGGCAGAGTTAATCGGTTATAGCAGTAAATTACAAAAAGCAAAACGTTCATTCAGTTATCTCGAAGAGATATTGCAGCAATTGCTTCGCGATGACAGCCATCAACATATTAAGATGGATTATCAACAGCTAAGCTATTTATATAATCAGTTTGAGCGATTATCCAGTCGTGCCAGTCTTTATCAAGGCTTAGTGGATAGCCTCATTAATGGCTTTATTTCGGTGAGTGCTCATAAAACCAATCGGGTCATGATGACATTAACCCTAGTTACCGCCGTTTTTTTACCGTTAACCTTAGTGGCGGGTATTTACGGAATGAATTTTGATAATATGCCTGAATTAAAATGGCGCTTTGGCTATTTTGCAGTATTGATCCTAATGGCTGTGATTGCGGTATCAGGTTTATGGATCGCCAAGATTAAGCGTTGGTATTAACTAGGCTGAGTGATAAGAGGGTAATTGAGGTGGCAGGATTTCAACATGGGTTAGATTTCGGTGGGCCCCAAGACGGCTTAACCCAAGATTATGTTGTCGAGCCATCGGCTAAAAATCCAATTAGCCCCCCAGTTACTTGGATTAAAGGTTTTCTATCGCCCAAGCAACAGCAGTTATTGCTCAATGAAGTGAATCAATATCCATTAGAGCGGGTTTCAATTGAGGTATACGGTAAACAGCATCTGACTCCTCGAACCCAAGTGTGGTTTGGTGATCCTGGATGCGATTATCATTATTCTAAATTACACATTACCGCATTACCTTGGCCCAGAGTCCTGAGCCGATTACGTGCCAAATTACTTAATGATCATCAAATAGACACTAATTCAGTATTGGTTAATCGTTATGCTGATGGCCATGATTGTATGGGCTGGCACAGTGATGATGAACCTGAGATTGTCAGCGGTTCTGCTATCGCCTCTGTTACTTTAGGCGCCTGTAGAGACTTTGTTGTGCGTCACAAAAACACTAAAATAAAAGTGAATTTTGCACTTGGATCTGGTGATTTACTCATTATGCATCCCAGTATGCAGCAACACTGGCAACATGCTTTACCTAAACGCCTTAAGGTGGTTGAACCGCGTATTAATTTTACTTTTCGACAAATTATCCCTAATTACTATGGTTAACAGATATCGTTAATGGCCATAGCTAAAAGCGAAAGGCCTAGAGGCTAGGACGCTGCGCGGCTAGATGCTATAGAATCTCAGCAGCTAAGCAGTCTCTATCCCAGATATGACAAACGATATCGAGCAATATTGAAGTGCTGTATCCGCGTAGCGAACTAGCAGCGAAGCGACTGTAGAACCTCGAAGACCGAAGCTCGAGCTAGTTTGAGAATATCGCTAAAATGGATCATTATTGAACCGTTAACCGCTATGTATACGTACTCATTACCATTGGTACAAACTGTGGTAATGAATAGATGAATAATGCTGGTGGGCAAACTTTCGAAGACTCGAACCTACAATCGACGTCACAATCTACTGTCAATGCACTTTATTGGTTAGGTGATGATCTGCGGGTAGCAGATAATGCCATTTTTGCAGATATCGCCCTGCATGCACAACAGTTGATGGTGGTGTACTGCATCGACCCTAGCTGGTTTCGCCAAGCTCAATATCAGGCTGAGTATGTTGGTAAGTACCGACTGCGTTTTTTACTGGAGTCATTACGGGCTTTAGACGAAACGTTGAATCAATATGGTCAACAGGTGCATATTGTTTATGCCTCAGCGCAAAAATCGTTACCCTATATAATTCAAGCTCATAATATTTCAAGGGTATACCGTAGTAACCATAGTGGTGCCGATGAGCAAACGGCTTGGCAAGTGATTCAGCAGCAATGCCCCAATGTTGAATATTCGACTATTACTACGCAAACGCTGTTTGAGCTGCAGCAACTGCCTTTTGAATTAGCCGATCTGGCTGCGACATTCAGCCAGTTTCGTAAAAAGGTCGACAACGTTAATATCAGCCCAGCCACTGATGCAGTATCTTGGCTCCCGCCTATGGTTGCACTTAAGCAACAAGACAAACAACTTCAGTCTTGGCTGGCTTATCCTAGTTGGTTGCCACAAACTCAAACGATGAACAATGTCTTTTGCGGTGGTGAAGCGCAAGGGAAATTGCAATTAGACAGTTACTTTTCGTCAAATTTAGCCCATAACTATAAAGCGGTACGCAACGAACTTGATGGCTGGGAATGCTCAACAAAGTTTTCGCCTTGGTTAGCCAATGGTTGCTTATCGGCAAGACAAGTCGTGGTAGCATTAAAGCAATTTGAGTTGCAACAAGGAGCTAACGAATCGACCGAGTGTATTTTGTATGAGCTGCTTTGGCGTGAGTATTTCCATTTTTACGCGCATAAATTCAATACGCTGGTGTTTAGATTTTCAGGCATTAATGGGCGTAAACCATTAACCAGTTTTTACGCCCAACGCATTCAAGCTTGGAAAACCGCCACTACACCTTATCCGTTTGTGAATGCATTGATGAAGCAGTTAAATGACACTGGCTATATGTCAAACCGCGGCAGGCAAATTGTAGCAAGTTGCTTGGTCAATGAACTGCAATGTGATTGGCGTTATGGGGCGGCATATTTTCAACAGCAATTAATTGATTATGATCCAGCTGTGAATTGGGGCAATTGGCAGTATCTAGCCGGTGTTGGCGCCGACCCACGCGGTTCGAGACGTTTTAATCTGCAAAAACAGCAGCAGACATACGATCCACAAGGATTATTTATTAATGCATGGTTGGGACGTGAGACATTACAGCAACATGATGAGAGCCATGCGTTATATTGTATCGATAGTGTCGATATAACCGATTGGCCAAGGAGTTAATGTCAGTTCGACTTGAGAAAGCTGTGCTCAAACGTTAACTTTTACCCTGCTTGTTTGACCTTTATTCGGCAAACCAGTACCCTGCGATTTCATCGATATGGATTAATAAGAGTATCACTATGTCTGTCGAACAAATCATTACCGATAAATTGAATCACGCCTTTGCGCCATTGCATCTAGAGGTGATTAATGAAAGTAACCGCCATCATGTGCCGCCTAATTCAGAAACCCATTTTAAAGTGGTTGTAGTTAGCGATCAATTTAGCGAACAGCGTTTACTTGCTCGTCACCGTTTGGTTAACCAAGCACTTGCAGACGAATTAGCCAACGGTGTACATGCCTTATCTATCAATGCTTACAGCCAGCCAGAATGGCAAGCTTTAGATGAAGTACCTAAAACGCCTAACTGTAAAGGCTAATGTTTCTCACTTTGTCTAGTGTATAAAAAACCTCACTGATGACGTGAGGTTTTTTGTTTTTGTCGTAAATCAGTTGTATTTGTCACTCGTTATGAATATGTTACAGTCATGGAGTAGAAGAGCCTGATTGATAAAGGATATAGACATGGGCAAGGTGGTACCAATCTGCTGGTTAATGGGTCTTATATTACTATTTGGCTGTCAACAAGAGGCGCCTGCAAAGGTAAACTCTGTTTCTCAAACTGATTTACTCCCTCATCAAGTTATTAAATGGCGTTTGGCAACCTCATGGCCGAAAAACTTGCCCGGTTTAGGCATGGCCCCAGAACGATTTGCGCAGTTAGTCAAACAAATGTCAAACGGACGTTTAGTGATTACGGTTTATGGCGCCGGGGAGTTGATGCCTGCTTTATCGGTTTTTGATGGTGTAAGTAACGGCACCATTGAAATGGCGCATAGCGCTTCATATTATTGGAAAGGCAAAGCACCCGCTGCGCAGTTTTTTTCATCAATTCCTTTTGGTTTAACCGCACAACAGATGAATGCATGGCTTCATTATGGTGGTGGAATGGCATTGTGGGAGGAAGTTTATCAGCCTTTTGGCGTGTTACCGTTGGCAGGAGGAAATACTGGCATGCAAATGGGCGGCTGGTTTAATAAAGTCATTGCAACACCTGAAGATTTTAAAGGCCTTAAAATGCGCCTACCTGGCATTGGGGGCGAGGTGCTTAATAAACTGGGTGGTGTTCCTGTTGATGCGCTAGCTGGCAGGGAATTATATAGCGCGCTCCAAACCGGGGCTATTGATGCTGCTGAGTGGGTCGGCCCTTATAATGATTTACCGCTAGGTTTGTATCAGGTGGCTAAGTACTACTATTATCCAGGCTGGCACGAGCCTGGATCGACTATGGAATTTCTCATTAACAAGCAGGCTTTCTCTGCCTTACCTGAAGATTTACAAATGATGGTTAAAGTTGCGGCAAGTGCCATTAACCAAGATATGTTAGATGATTATACTCAAGGCCATATTGCTGCCATGGACGTATTGCTTAACGAACACAATGTCCAAGTGAAAGCTTTTCCCTATAGTGTTATGCGAGCATTAAAAAATGCCCGAGATGATGTCCTTAATCATGAAGCGGCTAAAGATCCGCTATTTAATAAAGTATTAGAGTCATATATCGCTAATGAGAAGTCTGTGAAACGTTATTTTAGTTATACCGAAGATGCGTTAAGTCAGTTTGAAATAGATGAACAACATGCGCAGTAAACTCTGACTGTGACAATGCTGGAATAGTGATAGTATCTGGTTATTAGGCTTTATATTGTAAGATTTTTAAATTTATTTTGGAGAAAGCAATGCCTTTATTAGACAGTTTTACCGTAGACCATACACGTATGAATGCGCCAGCGGTTCGTGTTGCTAAGCATATGAGCACGCCAAGTGGCGATGCTATTACTGTATTCGATTTGCGTTTTTGTGCACCCAATAAAGATATCCTCAGCGAGCGTGGTATTCATACGCTTGAGCATTTATTTGCTGGCTTTATGCGTGATCATTTGAATGGTGATGGTATTGAGATTATTGACATTTCACCTATGGGATGTCGCACAGGTTTTTACATGAGCTTAATTGGTCAACCGACAGAAAGTAACGTTGCCGATGCTTGGTTAGCAGCCATGATTGACGTCACAAATGTGATTGATCAAAAAGATATCCCTGAATTAAATGAGTATCAATGTGGCACATACGAGATGCACTCATTAGAACAAGCTCAAGATATTGCGCGGATGATTATTGCTGCTGGCGTAAGCGTTAACCAAAATGATGATCTCAAACTGAGTGATGAAATTTTAGGTAAGTTATAATTCAATTGATTAACTCGGTAATCATAAAGCGGCTTTAGCCGCTTTTTTTGAAAATAGCACATCTCAATGTCGAGTAAACGTTAAAAGTACGCTATTTTTATGTGAAAAAAACCGTTATTGTGATGCCTATGTTTTAGTTAGTAACTTGTCAAATTAAGCGATTTTTGCGTGAACAGACACATATACGGAGATTAATATGTCTAACCACCCATTTAGCCTGTCAGTGATAGCCACCGCAGTGCTTTATGTTTGCTATTCAACCAATGCTGTTGCCGAAACGGTAACAGAATCTATTGATAAGATTAATAATCAACTTGAGTTGCAGCAGTCATCAATAAGCCAATATCATTATCGTCAGAGTGATATTGTGCTCGGTTTGGCGGGCGCAACAGTATTACCTGCTACACCACATCAAAATGTGATGTTCACCCATGCGGGGGCCACAGACGGTGTTGCTATTTTACAAGATGGAATCTTCTTTTCTCCGGCGCCGTATTCAGGACAACATCTAGCATTGCAACCTAATTTGTTGCATCAACAACAAGTATCCTTTACGGGGATGACCAGTGTCACCGAAAGCTCTGAAGCCGCTTTTGGTAAATTGGATTATCAGTCTGTACAAATTAGCCCTAAAAAAGCTGCAACTGATGTTAACCTTGAAGGCAGTGATAATAGTGCCATCAATGGTGGTGTCATAGTGAGTGGCACTTCAAAAGAATCTGGTATGTTACTGGCGGTTGATTATCAATCAGCGTCAGACGATGTCGGTTATCGTATTTCGCAAGAGGCCGATACCACCCAAAAAGATATTTTATTCAAAATAGCAGCCAAAAGTTTACCTGGTGCGCGCAACCAACAGACTACCGAATTCAGTTACCAGTATTCATCGCAAGACAGTGATCGCGGAAATTTAGGGCTAACCTCTGCAGATTTCGCCTTAAACCCGACTGCCTTATATTCCGCATCCAGCACAGATAACACTGATGGCGAACGTCAACGTTATGTACTCGCTCATAAGGTGATATTGTCAGCGACGTCAACCATGGATACTGATTTTTACTATCAAACCTATTCGCAACAAACTCAAGAAATGCGTTTTGTTGATGGTGTGCAGATTGATAATGACTCACTAACTGACATTGCGACGTTTGAAACATCACCCACTGTCGATGGCATGAACTTAGGCGCGTTAACGCAAAACAACGACTTTGCTGGCTTTGGTGTGCAAACTAAAGGTGTCACTATGTATGGTCAACATCAAGTGACTTATAGCGCACGCTATCACACCGATAAAGCTGAAATGCGTTTAGGTCAACGAGATTGGTTATGGGGCAATGATTTGGTACTTTTGCCCACCACAGACAATGAATATGCCCTAACATATACTGACGATGCTTCAGCTTTTTCATCTGCGGTAGATACCAAATTAAATTATGGTCAGTGGTCTGTTAACCTTGGTTTAGGTTATGAGCATGTCAGTGTTTCGCGCGAGCTTGGTGATGTAAATACGAGTCTTAATGCTGCTGATTTTTCTGATGATGGCTGGTTGCCATCTATTGAAGTGGCTTATCAGAGTGGGCCGTGGTTAGCCGCGTTACAAGCCAAACAAGCTTGGACCGCCGCATCTGCTGGCAATATTGAGCAAACGGCGCAAGAAGCACTGCAATATCAATTAGCGTTAAGCTATCAACAAGATGCTTTATCGATTGCCATGACGGCTTATATCCATGATTACGATAGCCAACATGTGAGCTGTTTGCCGGGCATGATATGTGATTATGAGCAAATATCATTACAAGAGAATATTAAAGACGTCTCAGTTGTCGGCGCAGACTTGAGCATAGCCTATGGCGTTAGTTTTGATAGTTTTTCAATTCCTCTTAAAGCCAAATATCAATATACCCAAGCTGAAACAGATAATGCTAATTGCAATGAGTTGATGGGATGTTTTGCTGCTAATAGTCAACTACCTTGGGTACCTGAACAACAACTGACCTTAAGCTCAGGTGTTGTTTATGGCGACTTTTCTATTATGGCTCAAGCCTTGTATCAATCTGAATTAGGTTATCAAGGTGGCTTCACAAATGAGCGTGCTATCGATAGTCAATGGAAAGTTGATATCGCCGCAACTTACCGTTTGACTGAGCAGCACGAGCTGTATGTTCGTGTAGAGAATTTGTTAGACGAAGAGTTAGTGGCAAATCGCACTGTAATGGGATCCCAAGGACAGTCTGAAATGACGACTTACTTTGGTTATCAAGGCCATTTCTAGAGAATCGTTTATAGGCTAAGGTAAGCTGTAGACATAGTCGATCACAACTGATGTGACTTTGATGTCAAAATACCAATACTCCTCAAGTGATGACTCATTTGGGGAGTATTATTTATGTCACAATTGTTCTCGTGGTTGAACAGCTGAAATTTATTTCTTTAAAATTAATGCGATAGTTTTTTTATCAGATTTTAGTATACGGCATAACCTTGCAGGTTCTTATTCGTTCAGTCTGATCTAAAAATCATTTAGCAAAGTAATGTATTGGTATGAAAACACCTATAATTTTCGTGGCGATAGTCTCATATTTGCGGTAAAATGCGCGCGACCAGCGTGATTACGATCGCATTTTCGAGTTAAATCTGCGCTAGCTCAAACGTGAGGCATTTGTTAATGCTTTGTTTTTGCAGCGGAACGTGGCGCATTGTCTTTCCTTCAAACGTAGTGCTTGTGGATATGATTACAATTAAGAAAGGATTGGAACTGCCTATAGCAGGCGGACCAGAGCAAGTTATCCATAATGGCCCAGCCATTAGACACGTAGCGACTTTGGGTGAAGAGTATATTGGCTTACGTCCAACGATGAAAATCAAAGTGGGCGATAAAGTACAAAAAGGCCAAGTTCTTTTTGAAGATAAAAAGAACTTAGGCGTTAAATATACGGCTTTAGCCAGTGGTACTATTTTAGAAATCAACCGAGGTGCAAGACGTGTACTTCAGTCAGTTGTTATTGCTGTGGAAGGTGACGATAGCGTTACTTTTGCTCAATACGATGCTGATAAGTTAGACACGTTAGACGTACAAGTTGTTCGTGATAATCTGATTGACTCAGGTTTGTGGACTGCTTTACGTACACGCCCTTTCAGTAAAGTGCCGGCTGTAGATGCTACTGCTGCAGGTATTTTTGTTACTGCAATTGATACCCAACCTCTTGCTGCCGATCCTGTGGTAGTCATAGCTCAACATAAAGAAGATTTTGCTAACGGCCTTAAGGTTCTAGCACGATTGACTGAAGGTAAAGTTTACCTATGTAAAGCACAAGGTGCCGATATCCCAGCAGCCAATGCGCAAGTCCAAGAGTTTGCGGGTAAACATCCAGCAGGCCTTGTGGGTACGCATATTCACAACGTTCTTCCAGCTTCTGCAACTCGTACTGTGTGGCATATTGGCTATCAGGATGTGATTGCTTTTGGTCAACTGTTCACCAAAGGTGTATTAAACACTGAACGTGTGGTTGCAATTGGTGGTCCTAAAGCGAAAAACCCTCGTCTAGTTCGTACCGTTTTGGGTGCAAGCATGACTGAACTGACTGCTGATGAAACAGTTGGTGATGGTGTTCGTGTGATTTCGGGCTCAGTGTTAAGCGGTCGCACAGCGGTTGGACCTCAAGCTTATCTGGGGCGTTATCATCAGCAGGTGAGCGTACTGGAAGAAGGGACAGAAAAAGAATTGTTCGGTTGGGCTATGCCTGGCGCAGATAAATTCTCTATCACTCGTGCATTCTTAGGCCACTTAAGCCCATCGCGTCTATTTAATATGACCACTAGCACCTGCGGTTCAGACCGTGCAATGGTACCTATTGGTAACTATGAACGCGTGATGCCTCTAGACATTCTACCTACTATGCTACTTCGTGATTTACTCTCTGGCGATTTTGACGGCGCAGCCCGTTTAGGCGCATTAGAGTTAGATGAAGAAGATTTGGCATTGTGTACGTTCGTATGTCCAGGTAAGTATGACTACGGTTCATATTTGCGTGATTGTTTAGATACGATCGAGAGGGAAGGCTAATGAGTTTGAAAGATTTTATCGAACGTATTGAGCCGCAATTTGAAAAAGGCGGCAAGTACGAAAAGTGGTATGCCCTTTATGAAGCGGCTGCCACAGTATTTTATACTCCGGGTAAAGTGAACAAAGGGGCAACCCACGTTCGCGATAATGTTGACCTAAAACGTATCATGATTACGGTTTGGGCATGTACATTCCCAGCAATGTTTTTTGGTATGTATAACGTAGGCTTACAAGCTCAAGTCGCGATGGCAGCAGGTTTCGGCACGCCAGATGTTTGGCAAGTTGGCTTATTTGAATTATTTGGCGCTCAACTTACTGCAGACTCTGGCATTACGTCCTTGATGTTCTACGGTGCGTGCTTCTTCCTACCTATCTACGCCGTGACTTTCATCGTCGGTGGTTTTTGGGAAGTGCTATTTGCATCAGTGCGTGGTCATGAAGTTAACGAAGGTTTCTTTGTTACCTCGGTACTATTTGCTCTGACTTTACCGGCTACTATTCCATTGTGGATGGTTGCACTAGGTATTACCTTCGGTGTGGTTGTAGCGAAAGAAATCTTTGGCGGTACAGGGCGTAACTTCTTAAACCCTGCATTGGCTGGTCGAGCTTTCTTGTACTTTGCCTATCCATTAAGCATGTCTGGTGATACTACTTGGGTTGTTGCTGATGGTTATTCAGGTGCAACAGCATTAAGCCAAGCAGCACAAGGTACGTTTGACTATGCCTCAACGGCTAACTGGATTGACTCATTTATGGGCTTCATTCCTGGTTCAGTCGGTGAAGTCTCTACCTTTGCTATTTTGCTCGGTGGTCTGGTTATCATTTATGCCCGCATTGCCTCATGGCGAATTGTCAGTGGTGTTTTCTTAGGTATGGTTGCTATTGCGACTTTACTTAACATGATTGGCAGTGACACCAACCCAATGTTTGCAATGCCTTGGTATTGGCACTTAGTGTTAGGTGGATTTGCATTTGGTATGATGTTTATGGCGACAGACCCTGTTTCTGCGTCGTTTACTAATACCGCTAAGTGGGCATACGGTTTCCTTATTGGTGCAATGGTAGTGTTTATCCGTGTGGTTAACCCTGCATTCCCTGAAGGTATTATGTTAGCTATTTTGTTTGCTAACCTATTTGCTCCATTATTTGACCACTTTGTCGTACAGTCAAATATCAAGCGGAGGATTGCTCGTGGCTAGTAATAAAGATTCGTTCGGAAGAACGCTATTTGTTGTTGTCGGCTTATGTCTTATCTGTTCAGTACTGGTTTCGACCGCTGCCGTGGTGTTAAAGCCAATTCAGCAAGAAAATAAGTTACTCGATAAGCAAAAGTATATTCTTGAAGCGGCGAGCCTGATAAATACCAAAGAAGGTAAAGTCACCAAGAAAGAAATCCTAAGCAAGTACGAACAATATGTTGAAGCTCGCTTAGTTGATCTTAAAACCGGTGAGTTTGTTGAAGGTAATGCTAACCTTTACGATCAACGTAAAGCGTCTCGTGATACTGACACTTCGTCTGTGCCAGAAAACGATATTGCCTCGATCAAACGTGTTGCAGATACCGCAGTGGTTTACCTTGTTCATAATGATGAAGGTACACTGACTAGCGTCATTCTTCCTATTCACGGTTATGGTTTGTGGTCAACCATGTATGCACTTTTGGCACTTGAAGCTGACTTAAATACAGTTCAAGGACTTGTTTACTATGACCAAGGCGAAACGCCTGGTTTAGGTGGTGAAGTTGAAAATCCAAAATGGAAAGCATTGTGGAAAGGTAAGCAGTTATTTGATGCGCAAGGCAATCTGGCGATTAGTGTAACTAAAAACCCTGTAGTGGCGAGTTCTGTTCATGGTGTTGATGCACTTTCCGGTGCAACACTTACCAGTAACGGTGTACAACACTCATTGCAGTTTTGGTTAGGTAAAGAAGGTTTTGCAAACTTTATCGCTAAAGCACACAACGGAGGGTTAAGCTAATGGCTGACGCTAAAGAACTTAAACAGGTTCTAACCGGACCTATTATCAATAACAACCCAATTGCATTGCAAATTCTGGGTGTGTGTAGCGCACTTGCTGTGACCAGTAAGTTAGAAACAGCATTGGTAATGACGATTGCATTAACTGCGGTAACAGCGTTTTCTAACCTGTTTATCTCTCTTATCCGTAATCATATTCCAAGCAGTGTGCGTATTATTGTACAGATGACCATTATTGCTTCGTTAGTGATTGTGGTTGACCAAGTATTACAAGCTTATGCCTACGCTATTTCTAAGCAGTTATCGGTGTTCGTTGGCTTAATTATTACTAACTGTATCGTAATGGGTCGTGCTGAAGCTTACGCAATGAAAACCCCGCCTATGATGAGCTTTATGGATGGTATCGGTAACGGTTTAGGTTACGGTGCAATTCTATTGTCTGTCGGCGTTGTGCGTGAACTATTTGGTAATGGTTCATTATTCGGCGTAGAAATCCTCAGTAAAATCTCTGACGGTGGTTGGTATCAACCTAACGGTTTATTACTGCTACCACCGAGTGCATTCTTCTTGATCGGTGGTCTGATCTGGTTGATCCGTACGTATAAGCCAGAGCAAGTTGAAGCAAAAGGGTAAACGCAATGGAACATTATATTAGTTTATTAATTCGCTCCGTTTTCATTGAAAACATGGCGCTAGCGTTCTTCTTAGGTATGTGTACTTTCTTAGCAGTATCAAAGAAAATCACTACTGCGATGGGCCTAGGTGTTGCAGTTATCGTGGTACTGGCTATTTCGGTTCCTGCTAACCAAATTATTTATCAAGGTCTGTTAGCTCCAGGTGCTCTAGCTTGGGCTGGTTTCCCTGATGCTGATTTGAGCTTCTTGAAGTTCATCACCTTTATCGGTGTGATTGCAGCACTTGTGCAAATTTTGGAAATGGCTTTAGACAAGTATTTTCCACCTTTGTACAACGCGTTGGGTATTTTCTTACCTTTGATTACCGTGAACTGTGCAATTTTCGGTGCAGTATCTTTCATGGTAGAGCGTGATTATAACCTTGGCGAGAGCGTAGTATTTGGTATTGGCTCTGGTATTGGTTGGGCGTTAGCAATCGTATTGCTAGCCGGTATCCGTGAAAAGATGAAATATTCTGACGTGCCAAATGGCTTACGAGGCTTAGGGATTACCTTCGTTTCTGCAGGTCTTATGGCTCTAGGTTTCATGTCATTCTCAGGTGTTTCTCTGTAAGAGTCACTGAGACGACGCATTAATTTGAACCTTTAAGGATAAGTGAATGGGTATTCTTGAATCTACTCCACTAGAAGTCTATCTAGGTGTGAGTATGTTTACTGTGATTGTCTTGGTTTTGGTGTTAGTGATTTTATTCGCTAAATCAAAACTAGTGGCAAGCGGTGATATCATTATTGGTATTAACGGCGACGCAGATAAAGCAATTAAAACAGGTGCTGGCGGCAAGTTACTTGGCGTTTTAGCAGACAACGGCATCTTCGTATCAAGTGCTTGTGGTGGCGGTGGCTCATGTGGTCAGTGTCGTGTGAATATTAAGTCTGGTGGTGGTGATATTCTGCCAACCGAACTTGATCACATTAGCAAGGGCGAAGCTCGTCAAGGTTGTCGTTTATCTTGTCAGGTAAACGTTAAATCTGATATGGAAATTGAACTTGATGAAGAAATCTTCGGCATCAAGAAATGGGAATGTGCTGTTATCTCTAACGATAACAAAGCGACGTTCATTAAAGAACTTAAGCTGCAAATTCCTGATGGCGAGTCTGTGCCTTTCCGCGCCGGTGGTTACATTCAGATTGAAGCGCCTGCTCATCATATTAAGTATGCTGAGTTTGAAGTGCCTGATAAGTATCGTGGTGACTGGGAACACTTTGGTTTCTTCAAGTTAGAGTCTAAAGTAGACGAAGAAACTATTCGTGCTTACTCTATGGCTAACTATCCAGAAGAGTTTGGGATTATTATGTTGAACGTGCGTATTGCTACGCCACCGCCACGTAATTTAACCTTGCCTTGCGGTAAAATGTCTTCATATATTTGGAGCTTAAAAGCCGGTGATAAAGTGACTATTTCTGGTCCATTTGGTGAGTTCTTCGCTAAAGATACCGATGCAGAAATGGTATTTATTGGTGGCGGTGCAGGTATGGCCCCGATGCGCTCACATATTTTTGACCAATTAAAGCGTCTTAAATCTAAGCGTAAGATCAGTTTCTGGTACGGTGCGCGTTCTCAACGTGAAATGTTCTATGTAGAAGACTTTGATGGCTTAGCGGCTGAAAATGAGAACTTCAAATGGCATGTCGCGTTATCAGATCCGCAAGCAGAAGATAACTGGACTGGTTATACTGGATTTATCCATAACGTATTGTATGAAAACTATTTACGTGACCATGATGCGCCAGAAGATTGTGAGTTCTACATGTGTGGACCTCCAATGATGAACGCAGCTGTTATTGGTATGCTAAAAGATTTAGGTGTCGAAGACGAAAATATCTTATTAGATGATTTCGGTGGTTAATGAGTTAACCCATAAAATCGACATGTAAGTCATGAGATTGCAGCAGTGCAGACAGGGTGGTTAAACACAGGTCTCGCATGCTGCAATTTTTTTTGTTCATTTAATACAAGTGTAAATTTGAGATGACTGTAAATTCAATCAAGTTACTGCTATTGCCAGCGGTTTTATTATTCGTGAGTGCATGTAGCTCTCCAGAGCCTATTATTTCATTATCTGGCAGTACAATGGGTACCACTTATCATATTAAAGTGGTCAGTAATAAAAGCTTACCCGAACCACAATTACTGCAAGCTGAAATTGACATGGCATTGGAGGTGGTTAACGATCAAATGTCGACTTACCGTCCTGACTCAGAACTATCTAAGTTTAATCAATTGCAGGTGCAGCAGAGCGTTAGCGTCTCGGCCGATACAATTAAGGTGATTAAAGAGGGCATGCGTCTTTATAATGAGACTGATGGTGCATTAGATATCACTTTAGGCCCAGTGGTTAATTTATGGGGATTTGGTCCCGATAAGCGCCCTATATCAGAACCTACTCAAGCTCAAATTGATGCTGCAAAAGCTAAAATGGGCATACATGAGCTGTCTGTAAACGGTTTGACATTAACCAAGCATAATGCAGATTTGTATGTCGATTTATCTTCAATTGCCAAAGGTTTTGGCGTCGACAAGGTTGCCGCTTTATTAGATAAATATCATGTATCTGGTTATTTAGTTGAAATTGGTGGCGAACTTAATGTCAAAGGAACTAAGAGTGATAATACCCCTTGGCGAGTAGCTGTAGAGCAACCAACCAGCGAAGGTCAAGCGGTTCAGCAAATCATTGAACCTGGCACTATGTCATTGGCAACTTCGGGTGATTATCGTAACTTTTATCAAGAAAATGGTGAGCGCTTCTCACATTTAATTGATCCTCGTACCGGCTATCCAATAAAGCATCAATTAGCTTCAGCAACCGTGTTACACTCTAGTTGTATGACCGCAGATGGATATGCAACGGCCATGATGGTGTTAGGTACAGAGGCTTCATTGGCGTTAGCTAAAAAGAACAATTTAGCGGTAATGTTGATAGAGAAGCAAGAGCAGGGATATCAGGTCTATTACAGTGATGCGTTTAAATCGTATCTTAAGTAGCTTGCTTATTTTTAAACTGGTTGATTGAGCTACTAATTTATTGAACCAGTTTACCCTAATCTGAATGAGTCAATAGGAGTTTGTGATGAGTACATTTATTGCAGCGTTTGTGGTTTTATTATTATTTTTTTTGCTAATGTCCATTGGCTATATCGTAAAGAAAAAAGCGGTAGAAGGCAGTTGCGGTGGTTTAGGTGTTTTAGGTATAGAGAAAGCCTGTGACTGTGATGATCCATGTGATAAACGCAAACGCCGTATGGAAAAAGAGCAAGCTCGAAATAAGTTGCTTAACCAAAATCGTATTATTTAACCTCGTTAAATATTTTAAGCTTAGGTTGTTTCACTAATGCTTTGTAAAGAGCCTTCATTTTGAAGGCTTTTTTTATGCTTGAGTATTGCTGGCCAGTTACAAAGCTTAGTTATAATGATAATGGTTATCAATTGTAAGTGTGTGAAAATAAAGGATAATTTGCATTTTACCCTATAGTGTTTTATTCTGTTTGTAATTGATCAAGATCACATTACTTCTCGAGGACACTACTATGAAAGGTCATCCTAAAGTCATCAGCCAACTCAATCGTGTACTTACTTGTGAGCTGACCGCTATTAACCAATACTTTTTACATGCTCGTATGTTTAAGCATTGGGGATTGGAAAAGCTTAATGAGAAAGAATATAAAAAATCGATTGAAGACATGAAGCATGCTGACAAGCTGATTGAACGTGTATTGTTTCTTGAAGGTTTACCTAACCTACAACAGTTAGATAAATTGCGTATTGGTGAACATGCTGAAGAAATGCTTAGCTGCGATCTCACTGCGATAACGGAACAAATTGTCATTTTGCGTGAAGCCATTAAGGTATGCGAAACTCAGCAAGATTATGTTAGTCGCGATTTAATGGAAGATTTACTCGAAGATGAAGAAGAGCATTTAGATTGGATTGAATCACAACAAGAGCTCATCACTCAAACGGGTATTCAAAATTACCTTCAATCACAAATTAACGATTAATAGGACATTATTATGAAAGGTCATCCAGAAGTCATCGATGCGCTCAATAGTTTATTAACCGGCGAATTATCTGCTATGGATCAATATTTTGTCCATGCTCACATGTATGAGGATTGGGGATTTAACGAACTTTATACCCGTATTCTACATGAATCAGACGATGAAAAATTACATGCAGCTAAGTTGATCCAACGTATTTTATTTTTAGAAGGCACTCCAGATGTTGCCAGTCGTGAAGCGCTCAACATAGGTAAAGATGTGCAACAAATGCTACAAAATGATCTTGCATATGAATACCATGTGGCTGATCATTTACGTAAGGTTATCGGCTTATGTGAGCAAAAGGCTGATTACCAAACCCGTGAAATTTTAGAAGTGTTATTAGATGACACTGAATCTGATCATATGTATTGGTTAGAAAAGCAATTAGGTCTTATTGAACGTATTGGTTTACAGAACTATTTACAGACTAAAATGTAACGACTTAGTCGACACGTTACATGTTAGTAAAGCCCAACTCAGTTTGGGCTTTTTTGTGTTCGTGAGACAATGATTGAATACTGTTTTTATATACAGTATCATTGTTTTTAATTGAGTAAATGATGATGGTTATAGAATGCGTAAAATCATTCACATCGATATGGATTGTTATTTTGCTGCGGTAGAAATGCGCGATTTTCCTGAATTACGAGGAAAGCCCATTGCTGTTGGCGGCAGAAGTGATCGTCGCGGTGTGATAAGTACCTGCAGTTATGAGGCCCGCAAATTTGGCGTGCGAAGTGCTATGTCTAGTTATCATGCACTGCAGCTGTGCCCGCAGTTAATTTTAGTGCCAGGGCGCATGGATGTATATAAATCGGTGTCTGTGCAAATACGTGAGATCTTTCATCGATACACAGATCTTGTCGAACCCTTGTCTCTAGACGAAGCTTATCTTGATGTGACTGATTGCGATGCTCACCAAGGCAGCGCCACGTTAATTGCCAAGGCTATTCGAAATGATATATTTGAGACCACAGGTTTAACCGCCTCAGCGGGTATTGCACCGATTAAGTTTTTAGCTAAAATCGCTTCCGATTTAAATAAACCCAACGGCCAATATGTCATCACTCCTAATCAAATTAGTGATTTTGTAAAAGATCTTCCTCTGAGTAAAATTCCTGGCGTCGGTAAAGTCACTTCAAAAAAGTTAGCTGATATTGGCTTAATCACCTGCTACGACGTGCAACAGTATCCAAAAGCGCAATTAATTGAGGTATTTGGTAAATTTGGTCATGTATTAGCTGAGCGATCACAAGGGATAGATCCAAGACAAATTAGTCCGCATCGGGTACGAAAGTCAGTTGGGGTTGAAACTACGTTAGCCAAAGACATTTTTACCTTAGAGCAATGCCGTCAAGTATTACCACAGCTGATTCAAGAATTGAGTGCTCGGGTTCATCGCAGTGCTAAAGATAGACAGATCCACAAGCAAGTTGTGAAGCTGAAATTTAATGATTTTAAACAGACCACCATCGAACATCGCAGTGATGAAATGTCGATTAATTTGTTTCATGATTTACTGCAACAGGCTTTGCTGCGCAGCCAAGGGCGAGGTATTCGCTTATTGGGGGTTAGTGTTGGTTTAGCTGATACAACACTGGCTGTTACAGATAATCCAGTGGCACATATTACTCAGCTTGATTTGCAGTTTTAAATGTTAGAATTGCAATGAAAAACGCTCAAGTCTAAAACTAAAAAACGACATTTCTGTCGTTTTTTAGTTTTACGCATAAATCATCGCTATTGATTACGCTTCTTTAGCTGGAATACGCTCTAATACGGCAAGTAGCAATTCCCAGTACTGACCAACAGTGGTGATGTTGACCATTTCATCAGGGCTATGTGGATAACGAATAGTCGGCCCAATAGAGACCATGTCCATTAGTGGATAAGGCTCTTTAAATAAACCACATTCTAGACCTGCATGGATAACCATCACGGTAGGATCTTTTTTATAAATATCGTTATAGGTGTCTCGCACAATTGCCATTACAGGTGAGCTAGTATCTGGTTTCCACCCCGGGTAAGCACCGCTTAAATCAATGCTAGCACCCGATAGGTTTGATAGTGCGGTTAGCATACCGGTGACTTCTTCACGACCTGAATCAATTAATGAACGAATAAGGCATAATATTTCTACGCTTTCATCTTCAGTGCTGATCACGCCTATATTTAGTGATGTTTCAGTGACGCCTTCCACTTCATCACTCATGCGCATTACGCCGTTAGGGCAAGCATGTAATAAGTCGATTAAGGTATTTTGCGCTTCTTCGCCCATGACTTTGGTGGGTGCATCTATGGTGGCTAAGCTCAGTAGCATGCCTGGGTCTGCAACGGCTAATTCTTCACGTACTAGGGCTTGGAACGATTCAATGGCTTGCTTTAGTGCGTCAATATTTTCTGCTGGTAGCATAAATTGCACGTTAGCTTCACGCGGAATGGCATTACGCAGCGAGCCACCACTAAAGCTAACTAGCTCTAGGGCTAATTCGTCACTGTATTTAAACAAAAAGCGCGCTAATAACTTATTGGCATTACCACGTCCAAGGTGAATGTTAACCCCAGAGTGACCGCCTTTTAATCCTGACATGGTCAGTGAAAAGCTGGCGTTGCTTTGTTCTGGTGCTTGCCAGGACATTGGTACACTTATCTGTGCATCAACACCGCCGGCGCAACCCATGTAGATTTCACCTTCTTGCTCAGAGTCGGTGTTGATTAAGATTTCTGCATCAAGGTAACCGGCTTCTAAACCAAAAGCGCCCGTCATGCCAGCTTCTTCATCAATGGTGAGCAGCACTTCGAGTGGCCCGTGCTTAATATCTTTACTGCCTAAAACAGCCAGCGCCGAAGACATACCAATACCGTTATCAGAACCTAAGGTTGTTCCTCTAGCTTTAACCCAATCACCGTCTACATAAGCTTCAATCGGATCGGTTTCAAAGTTATGTACTTTGTCGGCATTTTTTTGCGGCACCATATCAATGTGCGCTTGTAACACCACTATTTTACAGTTTTCCATTCCTGCTGTGGCAGGCTTACGGATGATCAAGTTACCGACTTTGTCTTCAACAACCGCAAGGCCTTGAGCTTTTGCCCATTGCTGAATATGTTGTGATAACGCATGTTCGTGCTTTGATGGATGTGGAATAGCGCAAATTTGTTCAAACCATTGCCATAGAGGCTGAGGATATAATTGAGTTAATGCAGTCACGAAACGCCCTCTAAGATGAAATCAAGTCGATATACGACACAAAATATAACTGCAATTATTTTAACATATTCTGCGCAGTTACTTGATATTGCGATACCGATTTGCCAAGGTTTAGTCCACAAATCTGTAAATAATTATGAACCCACTAATTTATCTGTATTCCTAAAGAGTAAGGATCTTGTATGACCCAAGTGAATAAAGCGGTTACCGCGTTCCAAGTACCAATTATTGATGTCACAAGTGATGGGGCTATTTTTGAAGGCGAAGGTTGGGACGCTGTTGTCGTGATAGCGACGAGTTTAGCTGAGATTAAACAAGATGAAGTGAGTTTGCTTGCTGCACACGCTCGCCAAATTGATATGCGTGTCGGTAAAAGTGCCACGCTCCTTTTTGCACCAGGGTTGGCCGGTGGTCGATTGATCATCTCTCCAGTGGCTGATAGCGGCAATGAGTATAGCGATGTGAGGATCTTTGCCAAAGCTGCTCGAGAAGGGATTGCCATTGCTAAAGCCGCAGGTGCCACTAAACCTTTATTAGTTGTACCAAGTGTAACGGACAAGCGTTTTGCTAATGCTGAACAAGTTGCCGCACTGGCGTGTGGACAAGAGCTTTGGCAACCGTTAGAAGCGCGAGAAGCAAAGTCTTTGCCACCGAGTTTAACCGCGATTGGACTATTGAATACCGCCACCCATAGTTTATTACTTAATGCGGCAGAGTCTGGACGAGTATTGGCGCGCGATCTTTGTGGTACAGAACCTGAGCGTATGTCGGCTATTGGGTTTGCACAATATTGTGTTGATGCTTTTGCTGATAGCGGTTTGGCTGTATCTGTGATTGATCAAGCCGAGCAGTTAAAAGCGCAATATCCATTATTAAGCGCTGTTGGCAGAAGCTCTTTTGATGTGGCTCGTCATCATCCACGAGTGGTAAAGCTTGAATATGTTGGTGACGGCACTATTACCAAAACCTTATTCTTTGCAGGTAAAGGCGTGGTTTACGACACTGGTGGCGCTGATATTAAAGTTGCCGGGTCAATGGCTGGCATGAGCCGTGATAAAGGTGGCGCAGCTGCGGTTGCCGGTTTAATGAAGGCGCTATCGATACTTAAACCTAAAGGGATCAAAGTGGTCGCCGAGCTTGGATTAGTGAGAAACAGTATTGGCAGTGATGCATTTGTTACCGATGAAATTATTGCCAGTCACGCAGGTGTGCGAGTCCGTATAGGTAATACCGATGCTGAAGGGCGTTTAGTGCTAGCCGATTTGTTATCCCATTTACGTTTACAGGCTCAAACTGCGGTGAATCCACAATTGTTTTCGGTGGCGACGTTAACCGGTCATGTTGTACGAGCCTACGGTGGTTACCCTGCATTAGTTGAAAATAGCGTGGCTAAAAAGCAAGGTGTTGCAGCAACATTAGCTGAAGTGGGGCAATTATGGGGGGAACCATTTGAGGTTTCACAATTACGTCCAGAAGACTTTGATAAAGTTGCCGATAAAAATGGCGCTGCAGATGTGATGTCATCGAATAATGCTCCGTCTTCAATTACGGCTCGTGGGCATCAATATCCTGCCGCTTTCTTGATAAAAGCTTCTGGATTAGCCGAAACACAACTGGCATTTACCCATATCGATATTGCAGGCAGTGCTGTTGAGGGCGATCCTCTCTACGGAAAGCCAACTGCAAGCCCTTTGGTTGCTTTATTACAGTTTTCTTTTTTGTAGGCGGTGCGCGATTAAGCTGTTGTAATTAATGGTATTATTTTAAAGATCACATGCCGATAACAATGAGTTAACATAGTTATAATCAGAAATTATTGTAATTAAATCACTTTTAATGAAGTTTTTGTGAATTAAAGCAAATAATACTTGTAATTAAATTACAGTTTTGTATAATTCATTTCGTCGGCAAGGAATATCATTGCCGGCTCTAGTTAATCCAGGATGGATATAGCCTCCAAGGATCTGAGTGACAAGTTGTCTCAATGGATTTGAGAAATGTACGTTCCAGGGAACCGAGCCAAGCTTTACTAGGTTTATGCAACTTAACTTTATTCAGGAGAAGACCATGTCTTATACAGGTAGCAGCAAATTTTATTGGCAAAACACTTGGTTTGCTGATGTGACAGTTTTACGTGGCGGTATATTCGCCATGAAACGTTAAGAATTGACCCTCTTTACGTCGTTTTAATATCCATCAACCTTTTGTTCGTCTCGTTTGACGGTTTAGACAAGGTGATAAACTAATAGTTTATTACCACATCACATTCAGTGGTGCTAGCTTTCCTTTCCCCATACGGAATGCTTGTAACATGTCTGCCTACTCTTTTGAGTAGGCTTTTTTTTACCTGAAATTTAGCCAATTGGTTAGTGCGTTATATAAAAAACTGAAATCTTTCAATAAAAAGGCAATTGATAGCTATCAAGGTCGTAAGTACTTATAATTTCCCGCTGATTCACACCTATCCTGCGTAAAGATGTCGGCTTAGCATGTAAGCATGCCTTATCCTCATCTGTAACGATTAAAACGATAAACTCAACGTTAACCTTTGCCCAAGGACCTTCGCTCCATGTTAGAAAAATTATTTAAACTTAAACAACACAACACGAGTCTTAAACAAGAAGCGATAGCCGGTCTTACTACTTTCTTAACCATGGCCTACATTATTTTCGTCAACCCTATGATGCTTGCTGATGCAGGAATGGATCATGGTGCGGTATTTGTTGCCACATGTTTAGCCGCTGCCATAGGGTGCTTAGTTATGGGCTTATTGGCTAATTACCCTATCGCATTAGCGCCTGGTATGGGGCTTAATGCTTTTTTCACTTACACTGTAGTTGGTGAAATGGGTTATAGCTGGGAAACGGCCCTTGGTGCGGTGTTCATGTCTGGAGTGTGCTTCTTAATTCTATCTCTAGTTAGGATCCGCGAGTGGATTGTTAACTGTATTCCTATGTCATTGCGATTTGGTATCGCGGCAGGTATTGGTTTATTTTTAGCATTAATTGGCTTAAAAAATGCCGGCATTGTTGTGACAAGTCCTGCAACATTAGTGACTATGGGTGACATTACCTCATTTCCAGCCTTGATGGCGGCGTTAGGTTTCTTCTTAATTATTGCTATGGTGCATCGTGGCCTGAAAGCGGCAGTTATTTTTAGTATTTTGATCGTGACGGCTCTCGGCATGATTTTTGGTGACGTACAGTATCAAGGCTTAGTTGCTATGCCACCGTCTATTGCACCGACATTCATGAAAATGGACTTGTCTAGTGTATTAGAAATTAGCATGTTATCTGTCGTCTTTGCTTTTTTGTTTGTTGATTTATTCGATACATCCGGCACCTTAGTTGCTGTTGCACAACGTGGTGGATTACTGGATGAAAAAGGCCGCTTGCCGCGAGTTAAACGTGCATTAACAGCAGACAGTGTTGCCACCATTACCGGTGCTGCATTGGGTACATCAACGACGACTAGCTATATTGAAAGTATTGCAGGGGTAAGTGCTGGCGGCCGCACAGGTTTAACCGCTGTGGTGGTTGGATTGTTGTTTGTTGCGGCGTTATTTTTATCGCCGTTGGCTGCTATGGTGCCAGCTTATGCAACAACTGGTACCTTGTTTTACGTGGCTATTTTAATGATGTCGGGTCTGGTGAATGTTGATTGGGAAGATATAACGGAAGCCGCTCCAGTGGTGGTGACATGTTTATTAATGCCGTTAACTTTCTCTATTGCCAATGCTATTGGCCTTGGGTTTATTTCTTACGCTGCAATCAAATTGATGACAGGACGTTTTAAAGATTTAAATTCAGGTATTTTAGTTGTAGCAGCATTCTTTGTGGCGAAATTTATTTATAGTTAATCCTTTGCCCATCAATAGGGTAAATGGTTATAAATTGGCTAAGGCCAAAACAAAAAAGGGCTATTAGCCCTTTTTTTGTTTTTCTAATAAGGCGCCAATAGCCAAGCTATTTAAGCTTAATGAAACTGAGTTAGCAGGATTAGAGACTGTTTGATAACCATTTATTAACCTGAAAATAGTTAATCTCGATAAATATTCCACTATTAGCGGCTTTCACTATGAATTATCGAGTGAATTGGGTATAAAAATGAACTGAATATTTTTTGCAAGCTGAGTGAGATAAATGGGTTATCGCCGCGTAGTAGTTAAGTTAGGCACCAGCGTGCTGACATCTGGCAGTAAAAAGCTCGATAAAGCACATATGGTTGAATTGGCCAGGCAAATGGCCTCGCTTATGCGTTCAGGCGTTGAAGTTGTATTGTGTACATCGGGCGCAATAGCTGCTGGGCGAGAGCATTTACATTATCCGGTGTTGCCCGACACTATGGCGAATAAACAGTTACTTGCAGCTGTAGGTCAAAGTCAGTTAATTTTGGCGTGGTCACAATTGTTCAGTATTTACGGCTTACATGTTGGCCAGTTATTGTTAACTCGTGCTGATTTGCAAGATCGCGAACGTTATTTAAATGCCCGTGACACTTTAAATGCATTATTAGCTCATAATATTATCCCGATCATTAATGAAAATGATGCCGTTGCCACCAATGAAATTAAGGTGGGTGATAATGATAATTTGTCCGCCCGTGCAGCCTTACTTTGCGATGCTGATTTACTGATCTTACTGACTGACCAAAAAGGCTTATTTGATGCCGATCCGCGCACGCATCCAGAAGCACAGTTGATTAAACAAGTTGTTAATATCGACGACAGTTTGCGTTTGTTAGCTGGCGGTTCTGTGTCTGGACTTGGAACGGGTGGTATGGCAACCAAACTAGAAGCTGCTGATGTGGCTCGCCGTGCGGGTATTGAAGTGGTCATCGCTTCCGGTCATCATCCTGATGTTATCGCCAGAGTAGCGGCTAGAGAGTCTGTTGGAACTCATTTTAGTGCCATAGAAAATCCATTAGAAAGTCGCAAGCAATGGATCCTTGCCGGCCCAGCTTCGCAAGGTAAATTAGTCATTGATGCTGGAGCATCGGTTGCCGTCGTTGCTAACGGTCGTAGCTTATTGTCTAAAGGTATTATTGATGTAGAAGGTCATTTTGAGCGCGGTGCGACTTTACTGATCGTGAATCAAATCGGTAAGATTTTAGCTAAAGGCATTAGCCGTTATTGTGCCAATGATTTAATTAAAATTAGCGGTAAACACTCTGATGACATAGAAAGTTTACTCGGTTATAACTACGGGGATGCCGTGGTTCATCGCAATGATATGGTCGTACTCGATAATTAAGGATAAGCAGATGTCAGCCACAGAAACAGAATATTTAACCCTACTCGGTCAACGCGCTAAAGCTGCCAGTTTTATCTTAGCGAGTTTAACGGCAAAACAGAAAAACCTTTTGTTAGCAACTATTGCTGATCACTTAGCTCAGCGAAAAGATGATATTTTACAAGCCAATGCACAAGATATCATTGCTGCGAAGCAAAGTGGTTTAACCGAAGCCATGATAGATAGATTGATGCTGGACGAAGGACGGCTTGGCGGGATTATCGCTGACATTGATAATGTCATCGCCCTAGCTGACCCTGTCGGTAAAGAAGCTGAAAGTCGAGTATTAGATAACGGCTTACGCTTAACACGTCGCAGTGTCCCATTAGGGGTAGTGGGAGTGATTTATGAGGCTCGGCCAAATGTCACCGTTGATATTGCTGTGTTAGCGTTAAAGACTGGCAATGCTGTGATTTTGCGTGGGGGTAAAGAAACCCTGACCTCCAATAAAGTGCTAAGTGAAGTCATTCGAGATGCACTCGTGAGCCTAGATTTACCTAAAGATGCCGTGCAGCTTATTGATTCACCTGAGCGTAGTCTTGTTAGTGGTTTGCTCAGGCTCGACAAATATGTCGATATGATTATCCCCCGTGGTGGACAAAATCTGCAGCGGTTGTGTGCTGAACAATCGAGTATTCCAGTTATTCTAGGTGGGATTGGCATCTGTCATTTATTGGTTGATAAACAGGCCGATTTAGTCCGTGCAATTGATGTGATTGCTAACGCTAAAGTGCAACGCCCAACAGTGTGTAATGCCTTAGATACATTGCTAATACATCAACAGGTAGCCGCTGAATTTATTCCAAATATTGCCTCACATTTACATTCGCTTGGGGTACGTTTCCATGCTTGTGCCTTTGCCTTACCTTATCTTGACGGTCTAGGTTTTGATGTTACTCCAGCGCATGATGAGTCGTTCTCAACTGAGTGGTTATCACTTACGTTAGGGATCAAAGTGGTCAATGATATTGACGAAGCGGTGGAGCATATTCGTCAATATTCAACAGGACACTCTGAGGCTATTTTAACGGATAACATTCACACAGCGAGCGACTTTATGAATCAAGTTGATTCCGCTGCAGTGTATGTGAATGCCAGTACTCGTTTTACCGATGGTTCACAGTTTGGTCTTGGCGCAGAAGTTGCCGTGAGTACCCAAAAATTGCATGCTCGTGGTCCCATGGCGTTAGATGCTTTGACGACTTATAAGTGGCTCGCCTGGGGCGATTATACTTGTAGACAATAACTGATTGGGTGATGGTATTCATGATAATAAGGGCGCTGTTAAGCGTCCTTATTATTGATAATTTGTGAATGTAGAGCTGGTTTTTGACAATCAAATAGCGCATTACATATTATAAATAAGATGGCTTGGCATTGCGGATTCATTCAAGCGTTCATAGGTGGTTAACAACCAAATCACAAAAAATGCTCCGGTCATTAATATGGCTACAATTCTAAATGCTTGAGCGTATTCCATTACATAGGTGAAATAGCGACGCTGTACCGCATTGGTCATAAACGTAGCTATCAGTGAAAACACGCTTAAATACATCGCTGGATATTGAGTGGAGCTCATGCCACAAAACTTTTCATAGATAAGGATTAATGTCACAACGATTAAAATAATAATGCGTATTTTACGTTCCGTGTTATCACTTAAATTCCATCTTGGCAGTCCCATTGCCTACTACCTCTTCAATTAATTGCATTTTGATTGTTTTCTAAGCATCCTTGATACTTTTATAACTTTAGTTGTGTTTTTATCAAATGAATAGCGTTATTTAATGCTTATCTGACGTTGTTTAATATCCTGACGATAAACTCTGCTGATAGGGTTAGCTAATATGGGGAAGATTAAAACATACCCGAGTGCCTATTCTCTTTGAGCTAGCTGATGTTAGCCATCGGTAAACTCGGCTGCAAAGGTCAGTCATCAGTGCCTATGTAACGTTGGATTATTTGAGACTAATATTCGAGCAGTTCATGCTGTTATAAGACGTAAAAGGCTTAAGGGGTAATAGTAAAAGACATGGCAAAGCTTGCGCCTTGTTACAGCTAACCAAAATAAAATAGCCTCACGCTGCAGTGGTAACCTCGACAATACAATTATTTAAGCTGTTGTTGTTAGTTGAAGAGAAAACCCCTTCGCATCATTGATGCTGCGTCAATAATATCAGTAAAACACGATAAATTTTTAGCATTCCCCTTGTAATTCACTTTGCTGTCCCAATATAGGTATCAAGGCTGATATGAGTGGTTAATATGAATCTCAAGTTAAGCAATAAAATGCTTGAAATACTGGTTGTTCATCCCCATATCAACATCAAATAACATATTTGCGACGAATAACGTCAATTTCGGAGGACCCCATGGGCAAAATTATTGGTATCGATTTAGGCACAACAAACTCGTGTGTAGCAGTCCTTGATGGCGGCAAAGCACGCGTAATTGAAAACGCAGAGGGTGATCGCACAACCCCTTCAATCATCGCGTACACCGATGATGAAATTATTGTTGGCCAACCTGCTAAGCGTCAAGCTGTTACTAACCCTGCAAACACATTTTTTGCGATTAAGCGTTTAATCGGTCGTCGTTTTAAAGATGATGAAGTGCAACGTGATGTAAACATCATGCCATTCAAAATTATTGGCGCTGATAACGGTGATGCATGGGTTGAGTCTCGTGGTAATAAAATGGCACCACCACAAGTGTCGGCTGAAATCTTGAAAAAGATGAAAAAGACAGCTGAAGACTTTTTAGGTGAAGAAGTGACTGAAGCGGTTATTACTGTTCCTGCTTACTTTAACGATTCACAACGTCAAGCAACTAAAGATGCTGGCCGTATCGCAGGTCTTGATGTTAAGCGTATCATCAACGAACCAACAGCTGCTGCACTTGCATATGGTATCGATAAGAAGCAAGGCGACAACGTCGTTGCCGTTTACGATTTAGGTGGTGGTACATTTGATATCTCTATCATCGAAATCGACAGTAATGATGGTGACCAAACATTTGAAGTGTTAGCAACCAATGGTGACACTCATTTAGGTGGTGAAGATTTCGATAACCGCTTAATCAACTATTTAGCTGACGAATTTAAGAAAGACCAAGGCTTAGATCTTCGTAGAGATCCTCTAGCGATGCAACGTTTGAAAGAAGCTGCTGAAAAAGCAAAAATCGAGCTTTCAAGCACTAACCATACTGAAGTTAACTTGCCTTACATCACTGCAGATGCATCAGGCCCTAAACATTTAGTGGTTAAAATTACTCGTTCTAAATTAGAGTCATTAGTTGAAGACTTAATTCAACGTACTTTAGAGCCGTTAAAAGTTGCCCTAGCTGATGCTGATTTAAAAGTATCAGACATCAATGAAGTGATTCTTGTTGGTGGTCAAACTCGTATGCCTAAAGTACAAGAAGCGGTAACTAACTTCTTCGGCAAAGAGCCACGTAAAGACGTCAACCCTGATGAAGCGGTTGCAGTTGGCGCGGCGATTCAAGCTGGCGTACTTTCAGGTGAAGTGAAAGACGTATTGCTACTTGACGTTACACCATTGTCTCTTGGTATTGAAACCATGGGCAGTGTAATGACTAAGCTTATCGATAAAAACACCACTATCCCGACTAAAGCTCAGCAAGTATTCTCAACCGCTGACGACAACCAAAGTGCCGTGACAATTCACGTACTTCAAGGTGAGCGTAAGCAAGCGAGTGCAAACAAGTCTTTAGGTCAATTTAATCTTGAAGGTATTGAGCCTGCACCACGTGGCCAGCCACAAGTTGAAGTGATGTTCGACATCGATGCTGATGGTATCTTACATGTGTCTGCAACAGACAAGAAAACAGGTAAGAAGCAAAACATTACCATTAAAGCCTCTTCTGGTTTGTCTGATGAAGAAGTAGAGCAAATGGTACGTGATGCCGAAGCTCATGCTGACGAAGATGCGAAATTTGAAGAGTTAGTTAAAGCGCGTAATCAAGCCGATGGTTTAGCTCATTCAACTAGAAAACAAGTTGAAGAAGCTGGTGATGCTTTAGCAAGCGATGAAAAAGAAAAGATTGAAGCGGCAATTGCAACTTTAGAAACGGCTATTAAAGGCAAAGACAAAGAAGCAATGGACACTGCAACTCAAGCTCTTATCGAAGCGTCTGCTAAGTTAATGGAAATTGCTCAAGCTAAAGCGCAAGGCGAAGCTGAAGGCCAAGCACAAGATGCTGGCCAATCTAAGCCTGCTGATGATGTTGTTGATGCTGAGTTCGAAGAAGTTAAAGACGACAAAAAGTAATTAACCATTTCAGTTAGTTACTTTAAAAGCGGGCGTTGAGGCTATCCTCACACGCCCGTTTGTATAAATTAAGTTTAACAACTTACTCACACCTTCGAGAAACAGAACACTATGTCAAAGCGTGATTATTACGAAGTTCTCGGTGTTGGACGTGACACCAGTGAACGCGAAATTAAAAAAGCGTACAAACGCTTAGCGATGAAATTTCACCCAGATCGTAATCCGGGTGATAAAGCCGCAGAAGCCAGCTTTAAAGAAATTAAAGAAGCGTACGAAATTTTAACCGACAGCGACAAGAAAGCTGCATATGATCAATTTGGTCATGCTGGCGTCGATCCTAATCGTGGTGGACACGGCGGTGGCCAAGGTGATTTTGGCGATATCTTTGGTGATGTTTTTGGTGATATTTTTGGTGGCGGTCGCCGCGGTGGTCAACGTCAGGCTGCACGTGGTAGTGACTTACGCTACAACCTTGAATTATCTTTAGAAGAAGCTGTCCGTGGTTTAACCAAAGAATTACGCATTCCGACACTCGCTGCATGTGATTTGTGTGATGGTAGTGGCGCTAAAAAAGGCACCTCTGCAACCACATGTGGCACTTGTCATGGTCAAGGCCAAGTGCAAATGCGCCAAGGTTTCTTTGCTGTTCAGCAAGCGTGTCCTACTTGTCATGGTCGCGGTAAAATTATTAAAGATCCTTGTGGCAAATGTCATGGCGAAGGCCGAGTCGAGAAAAGCAAAACTCTGTCAGTTAAAATTCCAGCCGGTGTTGATACAGGCGATCGTATTCGTTTAACCGGTGAAGGTGAAGCGGGCGAGTTTGGTGCACCTCCTGGCGATTTATATGTGCAGGTTAGTGTGCGTGAACATGCCATCTTTACTCGTGATGCCAATAACTTATACTGTGAAGTGCCTATTTCATTTAGTAAAGCGGCATTAGGCGGCGAGATTGAAGTACCGACATTAGACGGTAAAGTTAGCCTTAAAATCCCAACAGAAACCCAAACTGGGCGTATGTTCCGCTTGCGTGGTAAAGGGGTTAAGTCGGTTCGTAGCCATGCCGTTGGTGACTTGTTGTGTAAAGTGGTCATGGAAACGCCGGTTAACTTGAATGACAAACAAAAAGAGTTATTGCGTGAGTTTGAAGCGACCTTAACTGGCGAGTCAAAAAAGCACAGCCCTAAAGCGGAAGGTTTTTTTGATGGCGTAAAAAAGTTTTTTCAAGACTTAAACAGTTAGTATCGTTCCATTAAACGTGACTATCATGAAAGGCTGTTTACTTTAGGTAAACAGCCTTTTTTATTGACTGGTATAATCAGGTACTAACTAAAAGGTGACATGTTATAGCTCTGCAGATGACGTCAATGTCTGTCTAGTTCATGGCGAACACATTTTTAACGATACAATTTTTTAGCAACTTATTTAGCTGTTTTTTTACCATTAGGCGTTATGTATGTCATTTTCTGTATTCCAGCTCAATCCAACATTATTAACCGCATTACCGCCAGCAGTGACTGAGCCTAGTCGCGTTCAGCAATTGGCGATCCCTGCAATATTGGCTGGGCAAGATGTCTTGGCATTGGCGCAAACCGGTAGCGGTAAAACCTATGCTTATGGTTTACCACTTTTACAGCGCTTGAGTCTCTCTCCAGAGGTTGGTCTTTCTGCGGTGGTCATTGTGCCAACCCGAGAATTAGCTTCACAAGTGATGCAAGATTTAGCCCCGTTAGCGCAAGCATTAAATTTACGCGTCGATATGCTATGCGGCGGCCAAGCAATTGAATTGCAGGTAGAGCGATTGACACAACCTGCTAACCTTATTGTTGCGACCCCAGGGCGCTTATTAGCGTTAGCGCAGCAAGGTGTTATTCAGTTTGAACATCTGCAAAGCTTAGTACTTGATGAAGCAGATAGATTATTGGACATGGGTTTTATTGGCGACATTAATGCGCTAATCGCAATGATGCCAACTGGGCAGCGATTATTGTTTTCGGCCACATTGCCTGAGCCATTAACCACATTAGCCGAGCAAGTTTTGACGACAGCACATGTGCGTATTCAGGCGCATGTGATCAATAGTGCTGTGGCTGATATCGCTCAAACCTTATATCATGTAAATAAAGGCAGTAAAGCAAAAGCACTGATCCACTTAATTACTTTGCACCAATGGTCACAGGTGTTGGTATTTGTTAATGCTAAAGATGATGTCGATTCATTATGTAAAAAATTAGTCAAAGCGGGTATTAATGCCGCGGCACTTCATGGTGATAAAGAACAAGCTGTACGAAGCCATACTTTGGAGCAGTTTAAAAATCAACAGTTAACAGTACTAGTGGCTACCGATGTATTATCTCGTGGTATCCATATTGACGCTCTACCTGTGGTCATAAATGTTGATTTACCTAGCCAGGCCGCTGTATATGTACATCGTATAGGACGAACTGCTCGGGCAGGATTAAGTGGTGTTGCCTTGTCATTAGTGAGTCATGCTGAGTTATTAAGCTTGGATGCTATTAGGCTGTTAACAAGGCAAGCGTTACCGTTAACTGAACTCGCTGGTTTTGCCGTAACAGATAAGCCAACGAGCGAAGCCAGTAAGCGAGCGCCTCGCGATAAACAAGCTAATCGTCGTACAGCTAACAAACGCAGTATTAGTGATTTTACCAAACGCAAACCGACCCGTTAATGCGAGCTGATGTTTGATATTGTAAGTGATGTATTCGCGCTAAAGACTGGTATAAAATAAGCTAATGCTGGATTAGCTTTTTGATTCAATAATGTTTAAGGGATGACAACATGAAACCTCTCGCACTAACCCTATTTGTTGCTGCTTTATTAGTGGGCTGTGTCAATAGTCAATCGCCCACGGGGCGAGGGCAGACCTTATTGTTTTCTGATACACAGATGCAGCAAATGGGTGGTCAGTCGTTTGAGGCAATGAAACAAAGTGAAAAAATAAGTCAAAATAAAGCCCAAACTGACTATGTCAATTGTATTGCTAAGCGTATCACAGCAGTATTGCCTGATCAGTCTCAACAATGGGACGTAGTGGTATTTGATTCAGACCAGGTTAATGCTTTTGCATTACCGGGCGGTCATATTGGTGTCTATACCGGTTTATTGAAGGTCGCCGTTAATCAAGATCAACTTGCTACTGTGATGGGGCATGAAGTGGCACATGTGTTAGCGCAACATGGAAATGAGCAAGTATCTCGCGCCCAGCTTACTGGTTTGGGTATGCAAGCCGCCGATGCAGCGATAGGCGCATCTGGAATTGCTAATAAAGATCTGTACATGGCCGGACTTGGCTTAGGGGCAAAAGTCGGCATTATTTTACCCTTTGGCCGTAGTCAAGAGTCTGAAGCTGATATTGTAGGTTTAGAGCTAATGGCTAAAGCGGGATTTAATCCGGCGCAAAGCATTGCTTTGTGGCAAAATATGGCCAAGGCTGGTGGTGCACAAGGGCCTGAGCTGTTGTCGACTCATCCGTCACACAGTCATCGAATTGAAGACTTACAAGCGGCGCAAAATCAAGTGATGCCGCTTTATACACAGGCAAGAAAACAGTCTTTGACTGAGTGTAAAATTGCTCAAGTTAAATAGCGTTTTTTGCCAACATTGACGGAGTTTATTGTGATAAACTCTGGTGCGAATTTTTTATGTTTATTGAGAGAAAATTATTATGTCAGATTTGTTCAGCACTATGGAACAGCATGCTAGCTACGGTGTAGGTCGTCAAATGGGCGAGCAGCTAGCGGCAAACTCTTTTGAAGGTATTGATATCCCGGCTGTTCAAGCTGGTCTTGCTGATGCATTTGCCGGTAAAGAAAGCGCAGTATCAATGGAAGAGCTTCAAGTTGCATTTACTGAAATTAGTCGTCGTTTACAAGAAGCTCAAGAAGCTGCTGCTGAAGCCGCTGCTGCTGAAGGCGAAACATTCTTAGCTGAAAACGCTAAGCGTGACGGTATTACGATTACTGAGTCTGGTCTTCAATACGAAGTACTTGTTCAAGGTGACGGCGAAAAGCCTACCTATGATTCAACTGTACGTACTCACTACCATGGTACATTTATCAGTGGTGATGTTTTCGACAGCTCTGTTGCTCGTGGCCAGCCTGCTGAGTTCCCGGTATCAGGTGTGATAGCTGGTTGGACTGAGGCATTACAGTTAATGCCTGTTGGCACTAAGCTTAAATTATATGTCCCGCATCACTTGGCTTATGGTGAGCGTGGCGCGGGTGCTTCAATCCCGCCTTATTCAGCTTTGGTCTTCGAAGTTGAATTGTTAGAAATTATCTAGTTATTAAAAACGCCTAAGTTAACTTAGGCGTTTTTGTATATGCTGTTTTTAGGTTTATCTTTAGTTAACACTGGGAGAAATAAATGACTGCAAAAGTGAGAATTGCTGTAGTTGGTGCCAGTGGCCGTATGGGCCGTACACTGATTGAATCTGCTAGACAGCAACAAGTCATCGTACTTGGCGCAGCGATAGATCGTACAGGCTCTAGTTTAGTCGGTATTGATGCCGGTGTGCTTGCTGGTGTTGGTGCACTGGACGTTGTTATTACCGATTCACTAGATAACGTAGTGAACGATTTTGACGTTCTGATTGATTTTACCTCACCAGAGTCTTCAATCATTCATCTTGATTGGTGTGCTAAAAATCACAAAGCCATTGTCATCGGTACAACTGGGTTCAATCATGCTCAAAAAGAGCTCATTGGTGCCTATTCAGAACAAGTACCTGTGGTGTTAGCACCTAATATGTCTGTTGGTGTCAATGTGATGTGGAAGTTACTTGCACTTGCCACTGAAGTGATGGGTGATTATACCGATATCGAAATAATCGAAGCTCATCATCGTCATAAAAAAGATGCACCGTCAGGCACCGCGCTCAAAATGGGTGAGATTATTGCTCAAACATTAGGCCGTGATTTAGACCAATGTGCGGTATTTGGACGTGAAGGTATTACTGGTGAACGCGACCGTAATACCATAGGTTTTGCTACTGTTCGCGCTGGTGATATTGTTGGTGAACATACCGCTATGTTTGCTGACATAGGCGAGCGGTTAGAAATAACCCACAAAGCATCGAGCAGAATGACCTTTGCGAATGGGGCTATGAGAGCGGCTTTTTGGCTCTCAGATCAAAATGCTGGTCTATACGACATGCAGCAAGTACTAGGGTTGAATTAGCGACTAAAAACACCATTCGTTGGTGTTTTTTTTTGAAAACAATCCTGCAAAATATAGACGTAAAAACGAATTTCTTATACAATCGCTAGAATTTGCCAAAATTTCGTAATTTAACGGAAATTGGTATTTTTAGTGCAAAATAAAAAACACATAATTTAAGTGGCTTGGCTCTTTTCTGGAGGTCGCGTTGACACAGTCTGCCTTACTCGTACTCGAAGATGGAACCGTATTCTCTGGTACCGCAATTGGTGCTACCGGTATCTCTGTTGGTGAAGTGGTATTTAATACTTCAATGACAGGTTATCAAGAGATTCTTACGGATCCTTCATATTCACGCCAAATAGTAACATTAACCTATCCTCACATCGGTAACACAGGTACTAATGATGAAGACACTGAATCGGATTCGGTTCATGCATGTGGCTTAATCATTCGTGACTTACCGCTTATGGCGAGTAATTTTCGTAACCAACAATCATTAAGCGATTATTTAAAAGCAAATAATGTCGTTGGTATCGCTGATATTGATACTCGCAAACTAACTCGTATTTTGCGTGAAAAAGGCGCTCAAGCCGGTTGTATTATGGTCGGCAACCTAGATGAAGCGAAGGCACTTGCAGCTGCAAAAGCATTTCCAGGCTTAAAAGGTATGGATTTAGCTAAAGAAGTGACTACCGATAAAGCCTATACATGGCGCAATGGTAGCTGGAAATTAGTCGGTGGTTTACCGTCTGAAACGCCAGAAGCTGAACTCAAATATAAAATTGTTGCCTACGATTACGGTGTAAAACGTAATATTTTACGTATGTTGGTTGACCGTGGTTGTGATGTCACCGTGGTACCTGCGCAAACTTCTGCTGCAGACGTACTTGCGATGAATCCTGATGGAGTATTTCTGTCAAATGGTCCTGGCGACCCTGAGCCATGTGATTACGCGATTACCGCCATCCAGCAAATTTTGAAAACAGAAATCCCTGTTTTTGGTATTTGTCTTGGCCATCAACTATTAGCATTAGCCTCAGGCGCAAAAACCTTAAAGATGAAATTTGGTCACCATGGTGCAAACCACCCAGTGAGCAATGTTGAAAAAGGCAACGTGATGATCACCAGTCAAAACCATGGTTTTGCTGCTGATGAAACCACGTTACCTGCTAATATCAAGGTGACGCATAAATCGTTATTTGATGGATCATTACAAGGTATTCATCTAACGGATAAACCCGCATTTAGCTTCCAGGGTCACCCTGAAGCGAGCCCTGGGCCAACCGATGCAGCGCCTCTGTTCGATCATTTCATCGAGCTTATAGAACAATACCGTCAGCACGCCAAGTAGTTATCTGGGAGAAGACAGAAGCAATGCCAAAACGTACAGATATAAAAAGTATTCTTATCCTAGGTGCCGGTCCAATTGTTATTGGTCAGGCGTGTGAGTTTGATTATTCAGGTGCGCAAGCTTGTAAAGCACTTCGTGAAGAAGGCTATCGCGTTATTCTGGTCAACTCTAATCCAGCAACGATTATGACCGACCCAGAAATGGCCGATGCAACCTATGTCGAGCCAATTCATTGGGAAGTCGTACGCAACATTATTGCCAAAGAGCGTCCAGATGCCATTCTCCCGACTATGGGTGGACAAACCGCACTGAACTGCGCACTTCAGCTTGAAGCAAAAGGCGTACTAAAAGAGTTTAATGTTGAAATGATTGGTGCGACAGCGGATGCGATTGATAAAGCTGAAGACCGTAGTCGTTTCGACAAAGCGATGAAATCCATTGGTTTAGACTGTCCGCGTGCGGGTATTGCTCATAACATGGATGAAGCTTATGGCGTATTAGATATGGTGGGCTTCCCCTGTATTATTCGTCCGTCTTTCACCATGGGTGGCAGCGGCGGTGGTATTGCCTACAACAAAGAAGAGTTTGAAGAGATTTGTTCTCAAGGCTTAGATTTGTCGCCAACTAACGAATTATTGATCGATGAATCATTAATTGGTTGGAAAGAATATGAAATGGAAGTGGTTCGTGACCGCAACGATAACTGTATTATCGTCTGTACTATCGAAAACTTCGATGCGATGGGGGTTCACACCGGTGATTCAATCACTGTCGCTCCAGCACAAACGCTAACCGACAAAGAATATCAATTAATGCGTAACGCTTCGATAGCGGTACTGCGTGAAATTGGTGTTGAAACCGGTGGCTCAAACGTACAATTTGGTATTTGTCCTAATACTGGCCGCATGGTCATTATTGAGATGAATCCACGGGTATCTCGCTCATCAGCATTGGCCTCTAAAGCAACCGGTTTCCCGATTGCTAAAATCGCGGCTAAATTAGCTGTGGGTTACACTTTAGACGAGCTAAGCAACGACATTACTGGCGGTAAAACACCAGCATCGTTTGAACCTGCTATCGACTATGTTGTGACTAAAATACCGCGCTTTAACTTTGAAAAGTTTGCCGGTGCAAACGACCGTTTAACCACTCAAATGAAGTCTGTTGGTGAAGTCATGGCAATCGGCCGTACTTTCCAAGAGTCATTGCAAAAAGCGTTACGCGGACTTGAAGTGGGTCGTAACGGTTTTGATTCTGTGGTGGATTTACAATCACCAGAAGCCATGCAACGTATTCGTCATGAACTTAAAGAGCCAGGTTGTGACCGCATTTGGTACATAGCTGATGCATTTCGTGCCGGTTTAAGCCGTGACGAAATCTTCACGTTGACGAATGTCGACCATTGGTTCTTGGTTCAAATTGAAGATTTGATTACCCATGAAGCCAAAGTGGCTGAGCTTGGTATGTCAGGTTTAGAGCAAAACTATTTACGTCAATTAAAGCGTAAAGGGTTCTCTGATGCGCGTTTAGCTGCTGTGTTAGGTGTCAATGAAAACGAGATTCGTAAACTACGTTATCGACATGAAATTTACCCAGTTTATAAGCGAGTCGATACTTGTGCTGCTGAATTCTCAACCGATACCGCGTACATGTATTCAACGTACGAAGAAGAATGTGAAGCTAACCCATCGAACCGTGAAAAGATCATGATTCTGGGCGGTGGTCCAAACCGTATTGGTCAAGGTATTGAGTTTGATTACTGTTGTGTGCATGCTGCATTAGCCTTACGTGAAGACGGTTATGAAACCATCATGGTTAACTGTAACCCTGAAACCGTATCAACCGACTACGATACATCTGATCGCCTATACTTTGAACCTGTCACCTTGGAAGACGTGCTCGAAATCGTGCGTATCGAAAAGCCAAAAGGCGTTATTGTTCAATACGGTGGTCAAACTCCGCTTAAACTCGCGCGTGAGTTAGAAGCCGCAGGTGTGCCAATTATTGGTACTAGCCCTGATGCGATTGACCGTGCAGAAGACCGTGAACGTTTCCAACAAGCAATTCAACGTTTAAACATGAAGCAGCCAGAAAATGCCACTGTAACGACTGTTGAAAGTGCGGTGATTGAAGCTGAAAAAATTGGTTATCCGTTAGTGGTGCGTCCATCTTATGTATTGGGCGGTCGTGCGATGGAAATCGTCTACGACAAGCAAGATTTACTGCGTTACTTCAATGAAGCCGTTAAAGTGTCTAATGCATCGCCTGTATTACTCGATCACTTCTTAGATGATGCGATTGAAGTCGATATTGATGCAGTATGTGACGGCGAAACCGTGGTTGTTGGCGCTATTATGGAGCATATTGAACAAGCAGGTGTTCACTCTGGTGACTCAGGTTGTTCATTACCGCCTTACACCTTAAGTGCTGATGTTCAGGCGAGAATGCGCGAGCAAGTGTCAAAACTGGCTTTTGAGTTAGGCGTAATCGGCTTAATGAACGTGCAATTTGCGGTAAAAGATAACGAAATCTACATGATTGAAGTTAACCCGCGCGCTGCCCGTACCGTACCATTTGTATCTAAAGCAACAGGCGTTCCTTTAGCTAAAATTGCTGCACGTGTGATGGCTGGTCAAAGCTTAATTTCACAAAACTTTACTAAAGAAGTGATCCCACCTTATTTCTCGGTAAAAGAAGTTGTATTGCCGTTTAATAAATTCCCAGGCGTTGATCCACTCTTAGGCCCAGAAATGCGCTCAACGGGTGAAGTGATGGGCGTGGGTGATACATTTGCTGAAGCCTATGCTAAAGCACAGCTTGGTGCCACATCTGAAGTGCCTAAGTCAGGTCGTGCGTTACTATCTGTTCGTAACAGTGATAAAAAACGTGTTGCTGACTTAGCCTCTAAGCTGATTGAGTTAGGCTATGAAATTGATGCCACTCACGGCACTGCGATTATTTTAGGTGAAGCAGGGATTAATCCTCGCTTAGTTAACAAAGTACATGAAGGTCGTCCACACATTCTTGATCGTATTAAAAATGGTGAATATACCTACATTGTTAACACTACTGAAGGTCGTCAAGCAATTGAAGATTCTCGCCAGATCCGTCGTGGAGCATTGCGCTACAAAGTGAATTACACGACGACATTAAATGCTGCCTTTGCGACCTGTTTGGCGCATTCAGCAGATGATCGTATCAAGGTGACATCTTTGCAAGAACTGCACAAACGCATAAAAAGTTAGTTTTTATTGCGAAGGAATGACTAAGGTCGCCTTTTGGCGACCTTTTTTATGACATTTTGATGATGGATGACTAGCAAGTCTGTAAAAGCTTAGGTAAGCTGTCAGACATCATCGAAAAGATGCATCCTAGATACGTACGCTAAGTCGATTGCGTACTTCCAACTGAATTTTTACTGTGTTGACTTTCGTCAGCACGGGATGCTTTTGTTTTTAAAGGAGACAAAGACATTATGAGTAAGGTCCCAATGACGGTAGTTGGCGCAGATCAATTACGTAAAGAAGTTGAATTTTTAAAGTTCGATCGCCGCCCAAAAATTACCGAAGCAATTGCTTCTGCTCGTGAATTAGGTGATTTAAAAGAAAATGCTGAATATCACGCTGCCCGTGAAGATCAGGGTATTTGTGAAGCGCGTATTCGTGACATTGAAGGTAAGTTGTCTAACGCTCAAATCATTGATGTTACCAAATTAGAAAATACTGGCCGAGTGATTTTTGGTACGACAGTGACTATTTTAAATATCGATACTGATGCTGAAGTGACTTATCGCATTGTTGGTGATGATGAAGCTGATATTAAGCAAAATTTAATTTCTGTTAATTCACCGATTGCACGTGGGTTAATTGGCAAAAGTGAAGGTGATGAAGTCTCGATTACCACTCCAGGTGGTTTGACTGACTATGAAGTCATTGCCGTTAAATATCTTTAAGTGTGGATTGTTATTGAGCATAACTAATATTTAACAGTATGTTTTATCTATTATATTAAAGCTGATGACCAAATATTAAGCATTAAATTTTTTGCACAACTCAATACCGACATCAATAACACATCACTTTAGCGAGCACTAAATAGCATCCTGTTTAGTGCTTTTTTATTGTCATGAAATACAGTACCTATGTGCTGATGACGATAAAACATGTAAAAAAATTCATTTGCACATTAAAGGTGCAATGGATATCATCCATTTAGTTTACAATGCTGTTACATTTTACCGTATGAAGCCTAATATGCTTTGCAATATTACGTTTAAAATATAGGTTTAAAAATCATCTTGTGATGATGTAAAAATAGAATATGCAGATTGTGTATCTGAATTGCTTGATTAAATAAGGTCATTATGACGTTTCCGTGGGCTCGTATACTACTAATGCTGGTAATTGTGGGGTTGTGTTCAATCTTCCTCATCAATAGCCGTGTGTTGGTTTTAGCATCGTTGCCATTTACCACGACTACGGCACATTCTTGTTCTTATAATATCGACACACACTCAGATGATAGTATGTGTGATCAACCAATGAGTTCAGCTAACGTTGATATTATCCTGTCGTCAGTCAAAGGCATTGATCGTTCAATTGACCGTCATGATGCAAATAGTATTACCGCGTTAAATCACACTCTCATCGATGGTAATAGTTCACTGCTGGGCTATGTTGGTAATATCTCTTCAACCAACTCTATCTCTGCAGAATCTAATTCTAAAGACATTCATTATGTGCCCACTTATTCGTCGCGATATATCAGTATTGTTCAACACGAGTCTGATGAGTTAAAGCCCAATTATTTATTGGCTTACGAATTTATATCTCCACCTGTTCCAAGTTTAACCATAGGGTATCAAATTAACTTTAGTCCGCAATTGGACTGGGTTTTATCCACAGCTTCAGCTCCTTCAAGACTTTCCGCCTGGAAAGAGTCTAATTTACTTTTCGTCCATTCCCATACCTGTTAGCCATATTCTGCCTTGATGATAAACGCCATTAGCTTTGCTAATGAGTTTTACTGTGGGTCGATGGGTTAGGTCAATTGCGCCTCATCACTCGCTATGCATTTTTATCGTGGCTTAAATAGCCTCGATCTAGTGAGATCAAGAGTTATGAAATCAAAAACGAAACAGCTAAATCATTATTCTCAATGGAAATACTGGTTATTAATTACCACATTAATCATCTTATTTATGAGCGCATTACCATCTTGGTATGGCGAAGATCCTGCTGTACAACTTGGTGTAAAGCCAAGCCAATCTATAACAGCAGAACAAGTTGATTATGCGCTACACCAGGTAGGCATAAAGAGTAAACGTATTGAGCAACAACAAGATAGTTTACTGGTGGTGCTAGATAACCCTGATATGCAGGCCCAAGCTAAAAAGGCTTTAGCTGAGCAGTTTGAGCATCAAGCTCAAGTGACATTAGCCTTAGCGCCTGCTGCACCTCACTGGCTATTAAACCTAGGTGTTAAACCGATAAAGCTGGGTTTAGATTTACGCGGTGGAGTACAATTTTTATTGGATGTAGATCTCGATTTAGTGTTTCAAAACCAGGCGATTATGCTTGGTGATGCCGTGAAGCAATTTGCTGCTGATCAGCATATCAGTAACGTTAAGGTTCGTTCCGGTGATGGCGCTACATTGAGTATTGAGATTGCTGATGAACCGTCTCGAGCCCAGCTAAGACAATTTATTGCACAGCAGTATCCATTATGGCAAGTAAGTGGTCACCAACAAATACTCACAGTTAGTTTGTCTCAACATGAACAACTTAAATTGACCAATGTGACTGTGCAGCAAAACTTGCAAATTATGCGTAGCCGGATAGAGGAACTGGGGATAACCGAAGCGCTCGTTCAACGCCAAGGTGATCATCGTATCCGTATTGAGTTACCTGGAGTACAAGATCCTGCCACCGCTAAAAACGTTATTGGTGCAACGGCCAGTTTAGCATTTTATCCCGTACTGCCAACGGGTTCTGTAAACGCTGTGGTTATTAACGACCAACATGATAAACCCGTGTACGTATCAAGAAAGCCAGTGCTGGGAGGCGATCATATTATTGATGCTAGAGCGACTACTGGTGATTTTGGCATGGCGAAAGTCAACATTAGTCTCGACGCTGCAGGCGGTAAGTTAATGTCTGATTTCTCGCGCGACAACATAGGTAAACCTATGGCGACCGCATACAGTGAATATAGCCGAGATGAAGCGGGTAAAGCTCGACAAACAACCCAAATCATTAGTGTTGCCACCATACAAAGTCAACTGGGTAATCGGTTTGAAATTACCGGTTCAGGCAGCCATCAAGAGGCACAGCAGCTTGCGTTATTGCTAAGAGCAGGTTCCATGACAGCACCGGTGACGATTGTAGAAGAACGCACAATAGGACCAAGCTTAGGTGCTGAAAACATTGTCAACGGATTTGCAGCGTTAGCATTAGGTATGTCAGTAACATTATTATTTATGGCCTGCTGGTATCGCCGTTTAGGCTGGATTGCTAATGTGGCGTTAATCGCCAACATGACGATGTTATTTGGCTTACTAGCCCTTATTCCCGGGGCAGTATTAACCTTACCTGGTATTGCGGGGTTAGTGCTTACTGTTGGTATGGCGGTTGATACTAATGTGCTTATCTTTGAGCGAATAAAAGAAAAGCTAGCTGAAGGTCGCAGCTTTGCCAGCGCTATAGATGTGGGATTTGATAGTGCATTCTCAACCATATTTGATGCTAATTTTACCACTATGATCACCGCCGTTGTGCTGTTCTCTATTGGTAATGGCCCTATTCAAGGCTTTGCATTGACCTTAGGCTTAGGGCTATTAACCAGCATGTTTACCGGCATTTTTGCCTCGAGAGCATTAATCAATTTAGTTTATGGCCGCGACACTCGCCGCGCAATTAAGGTGTAATACTATGAACTCAACAAGTATAAATAACTCACTAGAAACAGGTAAACTAAAATACCTCACCAAATGGCGCTATATTTCAAGCATACTTTCTATTGTGTTGATGCTGGTCTCCCTAAGCGTAATTGGTGTAAAGGGGTTTAATTGGGGCTTAGATTTTACTGGCGGAGTGGTCACAGAAATTCAACTTGACCATCGTATTACGGCCAGTGAAATACAGCCACTAATGACCGCCGCCTACCAACAAGACGTGAGTGTTATTTCCGCCAGCGAACCGGGACGGTGGGTATTACGTTATGCCAACATACCCGACGAGCAGCTTCGTCCAGAACTCCGACAAGTCTTAGCGCCATTAAATACCGATATTACTGTGCTAAACAGCAGCATTGTTGGGCCTCAAGTAGGCCAAGAGTTAGTAGAGCAAGGCAGCATAGCTCTGCTAATCGCTATGCTATGTATTATGGGGTATTTAAGTTTTCGTTTTGAATGGCGCTTAGCTTCAGGTGCGTTATTGGCTTTAGTACATGATGTGGTGTTTGTGCTGGCTTTTTTTGCGTTAAGCCAAATGGAATTTAATTTAACTATCCTGGCAGCAATTTTAGCTATTCTGGGGTATTCACTCAATGACTCGATTATTATTGCTGATAGGATCCGCGAACAGTTAGTGGCTAAGTTACAATGGAAAACTTCAGATATTAATAATTTAGCGGTTAAAACAACTTTCTCTAGAACTATGATTACATCGGGGACCACCTTATTAACCGTGGTAGCATTGTGGATTATGGGAGGGGAGCCATTGGAAGGTTTTTCTATCGCGATGTTTATTGGTATTTTAACCGGCACTTGGTCTTCAATTTCAATTGGCGCAACTTTGCCTGAGTTTTTAGGCTTAAAGGCGCAGCATTATCAAGAGGTTCCATTACCTGATCACCCCTGATTAACGATAATTCATCTCCCATAAAAAAGCCGCTGAATTCAGCGGCTTTTAATAAAAGAATGTGAAACTATTTGGCTTTAGGCAAAGCAATCTTCATTTCTACCGAATGACGGAAAATGACTAAAACATGACCGATTAGTTGCACTTTCGCAGACTGGGTTTCACGTATAATGGCGTCAACGATGGCATTTTTGAGCTCTCTGTCAGCAGAGGCTACTTTTACTTTAATCAATTCATGATGTGTAAGAGCGCTATCAATTTCAGCCAGAACACCTTCAGTTAGGCCATTGCCACCAAGCAGCACCACTGGTTTTAGACTGTGAGCCAGACCTTTTAAATGCTGTTTTTGTTTGGTTGTTAAGTTCATTTGTGCCAACTTTTGCTGAGTTACTGTTGAAAAACGGGTATTCTACCCTTATATAGAGCTTATGTAACTCTGAATCGTTGCGGAATTTAAATGACAACAAAAAAACGTACGGCGAGCTCAACTCGCTGGATGCAAGAACACTTTGATGATCACTATGTGAAACTGGCCCAAAAACGTGGCTTACGTTCACGAGCAGCATTCAAGTTAGAGGAGATACAACAAAAAGATAACTTGATAAAACAAGGTATGACAGTTGTTGATTTAGGTGCAGCACCAGGTGGTTGGTCGCAAGTTGCGGTTAAACTCGTTGGTGACAGAGGTAAAGTCATTGCTTGTGATATTTTACCTATGGACCCAATTGTTGGTGTTGATTTCCTTCAAGGTGATTTTAGAGAAAACAAAGTACTCGAAGCATTGCTTGAGCGTGTAGGTCAAGATAAAGTGGATGTGGTACTATCAGATATGGCTCCGAACATGAGTGGTTCGGGTGCTGTTGATCAACCAAGAGCTATGTATTTAGTTGAATTAGCGCTAGATATGTGTCATCAAGTGTTGGCGCCTAATGGCTGTTTTGCTGTTAAAGTCTTTCAGGGGGAGGGTTTTGACGATTATATTAAAACGGTCAAGCAGGCATTCAAAGTAGTAAAAACCCGAAAACCAGACTCCTCTAGAGCGCGCTCTCGGGAAGTCTATCTAGTGGCGACTGGTTACAAGTTGTAGTAGTCTAACGTTAATAATCGCAGGACTGTTAAGAGGTCTAGTAATTTGAGTGACATGGCAAAAAATTTAATACTCTGGGTTGTCATCGCTGTTGTACTGATGTCAGTGTTTCAGGGTTATTCCCCCTCTTCTTCGAATTCGCAGAAGATGGATTATTCCGCCTTTTTGGACAATGTTCGAAATGGTCAAATTAACACGGTTGAAATAAAAAGCGACCAACGGACGATTGAAGGAACTAAACGTACCGGCGAGAAGTTCACCACAATCATGCCTATATATGACCAAGATTTAATTAATGATCTTGATCGTAAAGGCATCACCATGAAAGGCCAAGAAGCTGAAGAGTCAGGTTTCCTAACCCAAATCTTTATTTCATGGTTCCCAATGTTACTGCTAATTGGCGTATGGATATTTTTCATGCGACAAATGCAAGGTGGTGGCGGCAAGGGCGCAATGTCGTTTGGTAAAAGTAAAGCCAAACTGATGAGCGAAGACCAAATCAAAACCACTTTTGCTGACGTTGCAGGTTGTGATGAAGCAAAAGAAGAAGTCAAAGAACTTGTTGATTATTTACGAGACCCAACCAAGTTCCAAAAATTAGGCGGTCGTATTCCTACGGGCGTGCTGATGGTCGGACAACCTGGTACAGGTAAAACCTTATTAGCCAAGGCGATTGCCGGTGAATCTAAGGTGCCGTTCTTTACCATTTCGGGTTCTGACTTTGTGGAAATGTTTGTCGGTGTTGGTGCATCCCGTGTACGTGACATGTTCGAACAAGCTAAAAAATCTGCTCCTTGTATCATTTTCATTGATGAAATCGATGCCGTAGGCCGCCAACGTGGTGCCGGTGTAGGTGGTGGGCACGATGAGCGTGAGCAAACATTAAACCAGCTTTTGGTTGAAATGGACGGCTTTGAAGGTAATGAAGGCGTTATTGTTATTGCAGCAACTAACCGTCCAGACGTACTTGATTCAGCGTTGTTGCGTCCAGGTCGATTTGACCGTCAAGTTGTCGTTGGCTTGCCTGATGTTCGTGGTCGTGAACAAATTCTTAAAGTACATATGCGTAAAGTACCTTTATCAGATGATGTTAAAGCCAGTGTCATTGCGCGTGGTACGCCAGGCTTCTCTGGTGCTGACTTAGCAAACCTTGTCAACGAAGCGGCGTTATTCGCTGCTCGCGGTAATCGTCGTGTTGTTGGTATGGAAGAGTTTGAGCGTGCTAAAGATAAAATCATGATGGGTGCAGAGCGCCGTTCTATGGTGATGTCTGAATCTGACAAAGAAATGACCGCTTATCATGAAGCTGGACATGCCATTATTGGTTGCTTGGTACCAGAACATGACCCAGTGCATAAAGTGACTATTATTCCGCGTGGCCGTGCATTAGGTGTGACCTTCTTTTTACCTGAAGCTGATGCCGTTAGCCAAAGCCGTCGTAAATTGGAATCACAAATTTCAGTTGCCTATGGTGGACGTTTAGCTGAAGAACTTATTTACGGAAGTGAAAAAGTGTCTACAGGGGCGTCGCAAGATATTAAGTACGCCACATCGATAGCTCGTAATATGGTTACGCAATGGGGGTTCTCTGACAAGCTAGGTCCGTTACTTTACGCAGAAGAAGAAAACGAAGTTTTCTTAGGTCGCAGTATGGGTAAAGCAAAGGCAATGTCAGGTGATACAGCAACATTGATTGACTCTGAAATTAAGATGTTTATCGATAAAAACTATCAACGTGCGCAAACGATGTTGACAGACAATATGGATATTTTACATGCGATGAAAGACGCATTGATGAAATATGAAACTATTGACTCGTTGCAAATCGATGATCTAATGAATCGCCGTGAAGTGCGCATGCCAGCTGAATGGCAAAAAGATGAATCATCAGACGACAAAGATAGTGGCAATAACACGCCTAAATCTGAAGCCGAAACGCCAGTGGATGAGGCTAAAACCGACGTTAAAGTCGATAATAAAGCCGATACCAATGACGCGGATGAATCACCCGCTAAATAAACAATTTAGCAAATAAAGAAAACCCCGAAAGGGGTTTTCTTGTTTTTAATCTTATCTAGGAAAATACCCGTGTTTCAATTAACTCATGCTAATAAAACTCTAGACTTATCAAGCCCTGTAGTGATGGGGATTGTGAATGTGACGCCAGATTCATTTTCCGATGGCGGTGAATATATTGGTTTTGAACAAGCCTGTCGTCATGTTGATAATATGGTAGAGCAAGGTGCATTAATTATTGATGTGGGTGGTGAGTCAACCCGACCTGGTGCTGCAGAAGTGACGATTGAGCAAGAACTTGCTCGAGTGATCCCTATCATCGAATACACAGCAAAAACACACAATGTATGGATTTCAATCGATACCAGCAAACCTGAAGTGATGGAACAAGCTGTTAATGCCGGAGCTAATTTAATCAACGATGTGCGCGCGTTACAAGTACCAGGTGCTTTAGCTATGGCTGCAACGCTAGATGTGCCAATTTGCTTAATGCACATGCAAGGTGAGCCGCAAACTATGCAAGATCAACCTGAGTATGAGGATGTGATTGATGAAGTGGCGGCTTTTTTTGAATTACGTATCGCTTACTGTGAAGCGGCTGGAATTGAGCGCGAGCGTTTAATTCTCGATCCAGGTTTTGGTTTTGGCAAAACTTTAGCGCATAATTACCGTCTATTAGCGGCATTACCAAAGTTACATGAATTTCATTTGCCTTTATTGATAGGTCTGTCGCGAAAAAGCATGATCGGCGACCTGTTAGCGCGTGATACAGACCAACGCCTTGCCGGAAGCCTTGCTGGTGCATTAATTGCAGCTCAGCAAGGTGCACAAATTATTCGAGTTCATGATGTACCAGAAACAGTCGATGTGCTTAAAGTGATGTCAGAAACCATGGCTAATCTATAGTTGCATCACATAATAATGTTATCAGTAAAGTGAAAACACTTAAGTAGGGATCTGTGAAGCAAAGAAAATTTTTTGGAACCGATGGTATTCGCGGCAAAGTAGGGGCGGGTAAAATGACTCCTGAATTGGCATTGAAGCTCGGTTGGGCGGCTGGACGAGTATTGTCTCGAAATGGCACCCAAAAAGTGATTATTGGTAAGGATACTCGTATTTCAGGTTACCTGTTTGAATCAGCTTTAGAGGCAGGCTTATCTGCCGCAGGGCTTAACGTTTTGCTGCTAGGCCCTATGCCAACTCCAGCAGTGGCTTATTTAACTCGTACCTTTCGCGCCGAGGCCGGTGTCGTGATTAGTGCATCACACAATCCTTATTATGATAACGGTATCAAGTTTTTCTCTACCGATGGCAGTAAACTGGATGATGCCATCGAGCTAGAAATAGAAGCAGAACTTGAAAAACCGTTAGTCTGTGTTGAGTCGCATCTACTGGGCAAGGCTCGGCGTATTGATGATGCAGCAGGGCGCTATATCGAGTACTGCAAAGGTAATTTTCCAGCTGATCAAACACTTAAAGGATTAAAAATAGTCGTTGATTGTGCTCATGGCGCCACTTACCATATTGCTCCTAATGTTTTTCGTGAATTAGGTGCAGATGTTATTGCTATTGGAGATAAACCTGACGGTCTCAATATCAATGATAAAGTCGGCGCAACAGCAATGGCCAAAATCTGTGAAACCGTTTTAGTTGAAAAAGCCGATTTAGGTATTGCATTAGATGGTGATGGCGATCGCATTATGATGGTTAATCGTCATGGCGCAGTGGTTGATGGTGATCAGATTTTATATATTTTAGCGGTAGATGCCCAAAAACGTGGTATTTTAAACGGCGGAGTTGTTGGCACCGTAATGTCTAATTTAGGTTTGGACTTAGCGCTGCAAGCACTTGATATTCCTTTTGTTCGTTCTAAGGTCGGTGACCGCTATGTCATGGAGATGCTGAAGAAGAATAAGTGGCGAATAGGCGGTGAAAACTCTGGCCATATTCTTAATCTTGATCATGGTACTACTGGTGATGGTATCATTGCAGGTATTTTAGTCCTCGCGGCAATGCGACGTCAAAATGCTTCACTTGAACAATTAACTGAATCGATGAAGATGTTACCGCAAGTGTTAGTTAATGTGCGTTTTGAAGGCAGCTCTAATCCACTCGATAGCGAGGCGGTTAAGTTAGCTAAAGCGGATGTTGAGCAACAATTGGGTGCTCGTGGACGTGTATTATTACGTAAGTCGGGTACTGAACCGTTAATTAGAGTCATGGTCGAGGGAGATGATCATCCCCAAGTGCTTGCGCATGCAAATCGTATTGCTGACGCTGTTAAGGCAGCATGTTAATTATTTGAATATTAAGATAAGCCGTTGCTCGCTCAAAAAGTAGACGCTTCGACAGTTTATATGAAATATTCCCCTTTTAGCTCTTGTAACTTGATAAGTGGTTCGCTATTATTCACGCCGCTTTCAGAGGAGACAGTGAATGGCACTCAGACGTCCTATGGTCGCTGGTAACTGGAAAATGAATGGTAATTCGGCATTAGCCCAAGAGCTTTTCAAGAAGTTTGCTACCAAGCTCCAAAATGATTCCGCTGAAGTGGTTTTATGCCCGCCTTCAATTTATCTTGAAAGTGTTCGGCAGCTGCTTGAAGCCAATAAGCAAACCTTAGATGGTGCGCTTGTTAGAATGGGTGCACAAAATCTGAGTCAACATGATTTTGGCGCATACACAGGCGAAATATCCGGGCAGATGCTAAAAGATTCTGGATGTCGGTATGTGATTATCGGCCATTCCGAACGTCGCCGTATGTACGGAGAGACGAGTAATATTGTGGCAGAGAAGTTTGCTGCTGCTCAGAAACATGGTCTGACACCGATTTTGTGTGTAGGTGAATCAGGACCAGCTCGTGAAGCAAGACGTACCTTTGAGGTGATTGCGGAAGAGCTTGATATAGTAATTGAAAAAAACGGTACCATGGCTTTTGATAACGCAATTATCGCTTACGAACCTTTATGGGCAGTAGGGACAGGTAAAAGTGCTACACCAGAGCAGGCACAAGAAGTACATGCGTTTATTCGCAGTCGCCTCTCGGAAGTTTCTCCCTTTATTGGTGAGAATATCAGAATTCTTTACGGTGGTAGCGTCACCCCAAGCAATGCGGCAGATATATTTGCCCAGCCTGATGTTGATGGTGGTCTGATTGGCGGTGCAAGTTTGAACTCAAGTGAGTTTTTAAGTTTATGTACCATAGCAATGAGCGCGTAATTATATGTACGAAGTTCTTATAGTTGTATACTTGGTGGTAGCGTTAGGTCTTATCGGCTTAATATTAATCCAACAAGGAAAGGGTGCCGACATGGGCGCATCTTTCGGAGCCGGTGCTTCAGGCACATTATTTGGCTCAAGTGGTTCAGGTAATTTCCTGACTCGCAGTACTGCAGTATTAGCCATTGGCTTTTTTGCATTGAGTTTAGTGATTGGTAATTTAAGTGCTAATCACACAGAGCAAAATGATCAGTGGAAAGATTTAGGTCCAGCAGCAGAGCAAATCATTGATGAAGCTCCGGTGCAAACCGAAAAGTCAGAAACGAAAATTCCTGACTAGTAAACCAGGTAACGCCGAGGTGGTGGAATTGGTAGACGCGCAGCCTTGAGGTGGCTGTGTCTTAACGGACGTGCGGGTTCAAGTCCCGCTCTCGGCACCAAATTTAACTAACAAATGATAGATAGCGTTTGATTAGTTATTGCAAGATATAGTGTAAATCAATATACTTGCATACAGTTGACGCGGGGTGGAGCAGTTGGTAGCTCGTCGGGCTCATAACCCGAAGGTCGTCGGTTCAAGTCCGGCCCCCGCAACCAGCTCCTTGTAATTTAATTTCGTTAGAAAATAAATTACAATTTACAGGTTTTATAATAAAATAACCTCGTGATTACGGGGTTTTTTGTTATATGAACTTTTAAATATCCGTGTTTTATGCGGGTTGCAATGGGGCTATTAGCCCTTTTTTTGTTTTTTTGGGGGTCATTTTTGGCAACAATAGAATCCAAGCTTGTTGAAATGTTAACAGTACCTGTTGAAGCATTAGGCTTTAAACTATGGGGCATTGAATATATTCAAGCTGGTCGTCATTCAATTTTACGTGTTTTTATTGATCACGAGAATGGGATCAATATTGAAGATTGTGCAGCAGCCAGTCGTCAAGTTAGCGCAGTTATGGATGTTGAAGACCCTATTTCTACAGAATACACATTAGAAGTATCTTCACCTGGCGTAGATAGACCGTTATTTACCGCCGAGCAATATGCTGCCTATAAAGGTGAGGATGCAAAAATACAACTGACTATGCCTGTTGCGGGTAGTCGTAATTTAAAAGGCGTCATCAATAGTGTTGATGGGCAAATGCTCACCATAACCGTTGATGGTAAAGACTTGATTGTTGCTTTGGATAATATCCGTAAAGGCAGCATTATCGCTAAGTTTTGATAGTTTCAGGTGAAGGACGAGGCAAGACCAAATGAATAAAGAGATCCTGCTAGTCGCAGAAGCGGTTTCCAATGAGAAAGGCCTTCCGCGCGAAAAGATTTTCGAAGCGCTAGAAATTGCACTGGCTACCGCAACAAAGAAAAAATACGAAGGCGATATTGAAGTTCGCGTTGCGATTGATCGTAAAACCGGTCATTACGATACTTTCCGTCGTTGGATGGTTGTTGACGATCATGGCGAGGCTTTGGAAAACCCATATAGCGAAATTACCTTCGAAGCCGCTCGTTATGAAGAGCCAGAGATTCAAGTAGGTGAGTATATCGAAGATCAAATCGACTCTGTCGCGTTTGACCGTATTACTACACAAACAGCTAAACAAGTTATCGTGCAAAAAGTACGTGAAGCTGAACGTGCACAAATTGTTGAACAATTTATTGAACGTGAAGGTGAGATTGTTACTGGTGTTGTTAAGAAAAGCACCCGTGAAAGCGTGGTTGTTGATTTAGGTAATAATGCTGATGGCGTATTATTTAAAGAAGATTTAATCAGCCGTGAATCTTTCCGTCCTGGTGACCGTGTGCGTGCATTATTGTACTCAGTTCGTCCAGAAGCTCGCGGTGCGCAGTTATTTTTAACTCGTAGCAAGCCAGAAATGCTGATTGAGCTATTTCGGGTTGAAGTGCCAGAAATTTACGACGAATTGATTGAAGTGATGGGTGCTGCTCGTGATCCAGGCGCTCGTGCTAAAATAGCCGTTAAATCAAATGACCGTCGTATCGATCCAATTGGTGCTTGTGTTGGTATGCGTGGTGCTCGAGTGCAAGCCGTATCAAACGAGTTAGGCGGCGAGCGTGTTGATATCGTGTTGTGGGATGATAATCCAGCGCAATATGTGATCAATGCCATGGCGCCAGCTGATGTTGCCTCTATCATTGTCGACGAAGACAATCATTCGATGGATATTGCTGTTGAAGCAGACAGTTTGGCACAGGCTATTGGTCGTAACGGCCAGAACGTACGTTTAGCGACTCAACTGACTGGTTGGGAACTGAACGTAATGACAGTTGAAGACATGAACAAAAAACACCAAGCCGAAAGCGCTAAGGTGATTGATTTGTTTGTGGCTTATCTAGATGTAGATCAAGATTTTGCAGCCGTATTGGCTGATGAGGGATTCACTTCGTTAGAAGAGATCGCTTATGTTCCAGAATCTGAGCTATTAGCAATAGAAGGTTTCGACGAAGGAATCGTTGAAGCATTACGTGAACGTGCAAAGGCCGCTATCTCTACAAGAGCATTAGCGTCTGAAGAAGCGTTAGATGGTGCAGAGCCAAGTGATGATTTATTAGCATTGGAAGGATTAGAAAGACATTTAGCTTATGTTCTAGCGAGCAAAGGCGTAGTGACTTTAGAAGACTTGGCCGAGCAAGGTATTGACGATTTAATTGATATTGAAGAATTAACAGAAGAAAAAGCAGGTGAGCTCATCATGGCTGCCCGCAATATCTGTTGGTTTGGCGAAGAAGCATAAGTCGATCAACAGGGGGATTTAATTGATGGCAGATACAAGTGTAGAAAAATTAGCAGCGGAAGTGGGAAAATCAGTTGATCGATTAATCGAACAATTCTCAGATGCTGGTATAAGCAAAAAACAACTCGATACTGTTTCAGAAAAAGAGAAGCAACAGCTTCTTGATTTTCTAAAAAAACAGCATGGTGCAGATTCAGTACCGACTAAAATGACATTGCAACGTAAAACCGTGTCTACGTTAAGTGTTGCAAGCACTGGCGGTCAGTCGAAAGACGTTAAAGTAGAAGTACGTAAGAAACGTACTTTTGTTAAGCGTGATGATGCAGAATTAGCCAAACAAGCTGAATTAGAAGCTCAAGCAAAAGCCAAAGCAGATGCTGAAGCTCAAGTAAGAGTGGAAGCTGAAGCAAAAGCAGCGGCAGAAGCGAAAGCTAATGCTGAAGCGAAGAAAAAAGCGGAAGCAGAAGCCAAATTGAAATCAGAAAAAGTAAAGTCTGAACCTAAAGTAACTAAAGTTGCTGACCCAGAAACTGCAGCAGCAAAAGCTGAAGCCGAGCGTTTAAAAGCGACTCAAGAAGCTGTGTTAACTCAGAAGCAAAAAGATGAAGCCGCCAAAGCAGCTGAAACAGCACGTCTACTTGCTGAAGTAAACTCAAAGCGTTGGGCTGAAGAAGAACGTCAACGTTTAGATGCAGAAAAGAACGGTGATCATCATATCACCACATCTAAAGTTGCTCGTGCAGCTGAAGACAGTTCTGATGCCGATGATGAAAAACGTGGTCGTCGTGCTCGCAACAAAAATGCCAACAAAAAACGTGGCGGAAAAGATGCGCGTGACGGTCGTGAAAAACACATGCGTAACCGCAGCACAGCACCAGAATCTATGGCGCACGGTTTTAATAAACCCGCTGCAGCAGTGAGTCGTGATGTACGTATCGGTGAAACCGTAACTGTATCTGAATTAGCGCATTTAATGGCAATCAAAGCCACTGTTATCATCAAGCAAATGATGAAAATGGGCTCTATGGTGACGATTAACCAAGTACTTGACCAAGAAACCGCTCAAATGGTTGCTGAAGAGTTAGGTCATAAGGTTGTGCTGATTCGTGAAAACGAACTTGAGCATCAAGTACTAAAAGATCGCGATGACAACATCCAACTAGAGTCTCGCGCTCCTGTTGTGACTATCATGGGTCACGTTGACCATGGTAAGACGTCATTACTTGATTATATCCGTCGTGCGAAAGTTGCTGCTGGCGAAGCCGGTGGTATTACTCAGCATATTGGTGCATACCACGTTGAAACTGAAAACGGCATGATCACTTTCCTTGATACTCCTGGTCACGCGGCGTTTACGTCAATGCGTGCTCGTGGTGCTAAGGCGACTGATATTGTTATTTTGGTTGTTGCTGCCGATGATGGCGTAATGCCACAAACGATTGAAGCGATTCAACACGCTAAAGCGGGTAACGTACCGTTAATCGTAGCTGTTAACAAAATGGATAAGCCAGATGCTGATCCAGAGCGTGTTAAGAGTGAGCTGTCTCAACATGGCATCATGTCAGATGATTGGGGCGGAGATAACATGTTCGTTCACGTATCAGCCAAAACTGGTATGGGCGTTGACGAATTGTTAGAAGGTATCTTACTTCAATCTGAAGTATTAGAACTTAAAGCAGTACGTGATGGTATGGCTGCAGGTGTTGTTATTGAATCACAACTTGATAAAGGTCGTGGCCCTGTGGCAACTATCTTGGTTCAAGAAGGTACGTTACGCCAAGGTGATATCGTTTTATGTGGTTTAGAGTACGGTAAAATCCGTGCGATGAAAGACGAAAATGGTCATTCAATTACTGAAGCGGGTCCTTCTATTCCGGTTGAGATTTTAGGTCTCTCTGGTGTGCCTTCTGCGGGTGATGAAGCCACTGTTGTACGTGATGAACGTAAAGCTCGTGAAGTCGCTTTATATCGTCAAGGTAAATTCCGTGATGTTAAGTTAGCGCGTCAGCAGAAGTCTAAACTAGAAAACATGTTTGCCAACATGGAAGAAGGCGAAGTACAAGAGCTTAACATCGTACTTAAAGCTGATGTTCAAGGTTCTCTTGAAGCGATTTGCGAATCTTTAGCTAAACTGTCAACAGCTGAAGTTAAAGTGAACATTATTGCTCGCGGTGTTGGTGCATTAACCGAAACCGACGCAACATTGGCAGCTGCTTCAAATGCGATTCTTGTTGGTTTCAACGTCCGTGCTGATGCACAGGCTCGCAAAACCATAGATTCAGAAAGTGTCGATTTACGTTATTACAGCATCATCTACAACCTAATTGATGAAGTTCGTGCTGCAATGACAGGTATGTTAGCACCTGAGTTTAGACAAGAAATTATCGGCCTTGCAGAAGTTCGTGATGTATTTAAGTCTCCTAAAATCGGCGCTATTGCAGGTTGTATGGTTACCGAAGGTATCGTTAAACGTAGCGCACCAATTCGTGTATTACGTGACAACGTAGTTATCTTCGAAGGTGAACTTGAGTCTTTACGTCGCTTTAAAGATGATGCTCCTGAAGTGCGTAATGGCATGGAATGTGGTATCGGTGTTAAGAACTACAATGACGTCCGAGTGGGCGATCAAATTGAAGTGTTCGAAACAGTCGAAATTGCTCGCACCTTATAAGTACCAATGGAAGGGCGGCTTTAGCCGCCCTTTTTGATTGTAGACCTAACGATATGGCATATCATCATGGCAAAAGAATTTAGTCGTACACGTCGCATTGCGCAACAGCTCCAGCAAGAACTTGCTATGGTGTTGCAACGCGATATGAAAGATCCTCGCATTGGTTTCATTACCGTAAACGATGTCGACGTTTCACGTGATTTAAGTTATGCAAAAGTGTTTGTGACCTTCTTTGAAGAAGACACTGAACTTGTTCAACAAAAAATTGATGCACTCACTGTTGCTGCACCTTATGTTCGTACTTTGGTTGCTGGGCGTATGAAATTACGCGTTATGCCTGAATTACGCTTTATTTATGATAGCTCACTGGTAGAAGGCATGCGCATGTCTAACCTAGTAACTCAAGTCATCAATAAAGATAAAGCCAAGCAACAGCAATTTACTCCAGAAGTCTCTGATAACAGCGAGTCTGTTGACGGTGAAAAGGAGCAAGATTAATGGCTCGTCGCCCTAAAGGTCGCTTCATCGACGGAATAGTATTACTCGATAAAGATACTGGCATGAGCTCTAACTTTGCTCTGCAAAGAGTTAAGCGCTTTTTTAATGCCAATAAAGCGGGCCACACAGGTGCTTTGGATCCGCTAGCAACAGGAATGTTGCCTATTTGTCTTGGAGAAGCGACTAAGTTCTCTCAGCATTTATTAGACTCGGATAAACGTTATCTGGTGACGGCTAAATTGGGTGAGCGCACTGATACGAGTGATTCAGATGGCGAAGTCGTTCAGACGCGTCCTGTTAATTTTACTCAAGCACAACTCGATGAGAAACTGGCCTTTTTTCGTGGCACAACACAACAAGTACCATCAATGTATTCGGCATTAAAATACCAAGGCCAGCCTTTGTATAAGTATGCACGTGAAGGCATTGAAGTACCTCGTGAATCTCGACCAATCACTGTTTTTGAGCTTAATTTTATCAAGCTTGAAGGTGATGAGTTAACCCTAGATATTCATTGTTCTAAAGGGACTTACATACGGACCATTATTGATGATTTAGGTGAAATGTTGGGATGTGGTGCACATGTTATTATGCTGCGTCGTACTCAAGTTGCCGAATATCCGTATGAAAAAATGGTCACCTTAGCGCAATTAGAAGCGCTACTTGAGCAAGCTCATAGAGATGACGTTGCGCCTCAAACTCTGATGGACCCATTATTATTACCAATGGACACCGCGGTCGCTAATTTCCCTGAAATTAACTTGCCAGAGGCGATGCTATATTACGTCATGCAAGGCCAGGCTATTCAGGCTGCTGGACTTAAGCCTGATGAATTAGTGCGTATCACTATTGGTGATGAACGTCGGTTTGTTGGTATGGGCATCATGAATGATGATGGCTTATTAGCACCAAAGCGTTTGATTGTGATCCATGATAATGCTCCTGCAGAGTAATCAGTCGGAGTTGTTGTTTGCTTTTACTGATAAATAATCGAATTTATATTGCGGTTAACCATCAATCTGGTTAAAATGCTGCCCTCGCTCTGGCTGAGTTAGTGATCGGCTTGAGATACATTTACTTTTTTTGGAGATACACATGTCACTAAGTGCTGAAGCAAAAGCAAAAATTTTAGCTGATTTTGGTCGCGGCGAAAACGATACAGGTTCAACTGAAGTTCAAGTAGCTTTGTTAACTGCTCAAATTAACCACCTTCAAAGTCACTTTAAAGAGCACATCCATGATCACCACTCTCGTCGTGGTTTATTACGTATGGTTAGTGCACGCCGTAAGCTTTCTGCTTACTTAAAGCGTACTGACGTAGCACGTTACACTGCTATGATCCAGAAGTTAGGTTTACGTCGTTAATTCGACACTCGGCTTACTTTAGTAGGCTGATTAAACCATAAAAAAGGAGGCTAATAGCTTCCTTTTTTATTGCCTAAAAATGCTTGTTTTTAGCCCATCCTTTCACTGACCAGTTCCCATAATCATTTGTGGTTGTTTTTTTAGTCATACTTTGATTGATCAAATCTGTATCGATATTGCCATATCTACCGAAATAGCCTTTAAGGCTTGGATAAATAATGGCCGTTGATCATGACTACATTCAACAAGAGTTAATGGGCACTTAACCGCACTTTAATCACTCCAGAGCAACTTCATCTATGTTTTGTCTTTAGGATATTTTGCTCAGCTTTAAGTCTTAAAATTATTAAGAACTGAAAGAAAAAAGAATTGTGGGTTGTAATCAGCCTAAACTTGGGTAACAAATACCTCGCCAATAGCCCTTTGCCCTACTAACTTAGTTGATTTCACTTAATAAGGGAAAAGGGGCCTTTAACAGGATTATTAGCCGCTAAATGATACTTTGCCGCTTATGGGTAAGCCGCTGACGAGATAGGTTTACTGTGGCTTATACAGAGTGTTTAAGCATGAATGACTTTAGCTGTATTACTGATAATATATTTCTCTTCAAACTCGGCTAACGGCAGTGGTTGGCTAAAGTAAAAGCCTTGACCAATCTCACATTGATTTTCTTTGAGCCATTCAAGTTGTTGAATATTTTCAATACCTTCAGCAACAATGGTCAAATCAAGTTGACGACCCAACATTAAAATAGTCGATGCGATTGCACTATCTTCAGGAAGATCACTTACAAAGGCACGATCAATCTTCATTGTTGTTATTGGCAAGTGACGTAGATAGGATAATGACGAGTATCCTGTGCCAAAATCATCGACCGCAATACCAAAACCGGCAGATTTAAGCTGTTCTAATTTAGTCACTGCTTGTTCAACATCATTCATCAGCGATGTTTCAGTAATTTCAATTTCCAGTAATTCAGGACGTATCTGGTATCGAATTGCCAGTTGCTTGATGTCGGGTACTAAACTGGCATCAGCGAATTGCTGCGATGCCACGTTCACCGCAATAGGGATCTCATAATTGTATTTACGTTGCCATTCTCGGATCACTTTGCAGCTTTGCTCGATAACCCAACGGCCAATTGGGATAATAATTCCGGTTTCTTCGGCCACAGGGATAAATGACATCGGGCTTATCAATTGACCGTCTTTTTGCCAACGGATAAGGGCTTCACATCCGACGACTTTGTTGGTTTTTAAATCAAATTTAGGTTGAAAATATAATAAGAATTCGTTGTTTTTCAATGCGTCATGTAATGAGGCTTCTGTGCGAAGTCTTATTGCCGCACGTTCAGTCATTTGTTGCTTGAAAAATGACCACTGATTAGAGCCAGCCGCTTTAGCGCTGTACATGGCGATATCGGCATGACGAATTAGGTCTTCCGCAGTGATACCGTCCTCGGGATATATAGAGATACCTATCGATGCCGCGGGATGAATTGCGTGCTCATTAAGCTGGATTGGAGTATTTAATTGAGCGAGTAATTTATCAACAAAGTCTGCCGCTTGTGAAGGTGTTTGGATCTCATCGGCTAAGATAACAAATTCATCACCGCCAAGACGAGCCACGCTGCCTCTGTCACCCACCACTCGTTCTAATATACGCGCAATACGCGCCAGAAACTGATCACCTATGGCATGGCCTAAGGAGTCATTAATATTTTTAAAGCGATCCAAGTCAATGAAGAGTAGAGCAAAATTTCGTTTGTGGACTCGAGAGCGTTGAATGGTGACATTCAATGTCTCTAATAATAAGGTCCTGTTAGGTAAGCCCGTTAATGGATCTCGGGTTGCCATTTTGCGCAGCTTATTTTGAGTTTGACTGAACTGCAATAATATTTGATTAAACTTACTGGTCACCAGTCCTAACTCATCATCTTTATGAGCTTTTGACATAGGTAACAGGTTTTCGTCAGGATAATCAGGATCAATTTTGTCAATTGCTTCGCTAATCCGAGCAATCGGTTGAGTGAGAAAACGATGAAACACTACGGTCAATACTAATGTGAGTAATAATGCTCGAGCTAATGTTGCGATAAGTCCAAGTTGTAATTGATTAAACAGTTTCGTGGTCAGCTTTTGGGTATCGTAAAAAATCGTCAGGGTGCCAATAAGCTGTTGTTGTTTGTTTCCTTCAAAATAGAAAGGACGATACAGTGGACGGGCGATTTCTTTTAGATCCCCAAACAGACGATTACTTAAGGAAACATAAGCTTTTGAGGACTCTCCGGTTTCATTTACCTCAGACACAAACAATGAACCATCATCGAGCTCGATGACTGCAGAGCCAACATTATCGACTTTTATAATGCCTTCTAGGGTTTGACTGGCAAGTTTATCATCTAACGACCATACCGCGTTGGTAGTGGTTTGTTCGACGGAATTGAGCAGCTCTTGTTGTGCCGCGGTAAGCTGTTGTTTAGCGGTAACAACGACGAGTGCTATTTCGATGATAAAAATAGCAACAGCAAAAAACAAAGCAGTAAAAACTACTAAGTTAGTTTGTTTCCATGTGAGAGACTTAAAACGAGCCGTCATGTATTATTCCATGTCATCTAAGTGACTTTTCACGTTAAATTTGCAGTTTAACAGCCTAAAACTACAAGAATTTATACTAAATATAAATTAAATCGCCAATAGGGCGAATTAATTAGTTAACTTTCACAAAAAATAATAATACTAATTACTACGACTTTAGTTAAATTCATCTCTCTTGTCATTAATAATCAAGCCAAATAGTGAACCTCATGTCATTTAATCGGAGTAAACTCGCTCATCACTGTCAAAATCGTTTGTTAATGCTGTGATCTCATCTAGGAAAATGATTATTTAAAACATTTTCTCATTCTGTATCGCGCGTCTATTTAACTATTCGGTGTAATTGAAGTATACTTGTGCGCGTAATTAAAGGTCATTAAATTAAGGAATGGGTCACGTGAATCCAATTGTAAAGAGTTTTGAGTATGGTCAACATACAGTCACCTTAGAAACAGGTGTTATTGCACGTCAAGCAGATGCTGCAGTTTTAGCAAGCATGGGCGATACCACAGTATTAGTTACTGTAGTTGGTAAAAAAGTAGCGGATTTAAGCCGTGACTTCTTCCCGCTAACTGTTAACTATCAAGAAAAAACCTATGCTGCAGGTAAAATCCCTGGTGGTTTCTTCAAGCGTGAAGGTCGTCCTTCAGAAGATGAAACTCTGATTGCACGCCTTATTGACCGTCCTATTCGTCCTTTATTCCCTAACGGTTTTAAAAACGAAGTTCAAGTTATCATCACTGTGGTGTCTGTTGACCCACAAATTGAGCCAGACATTGTTTCAATGATCGGTACCTCTGCAGCATTAGCTATTTCTGGTATTCCTTTCAGCGGTCCACTAGGTGCGGCGCGTGTTGGTTATATCAACGATGAATATGTCCTTAACCCAACGGTTGATCAGCTTGCAACAAGCTCATTAAACTTAGTCGTTGCGGGTACTAAAGCTGCTGTACTGATGGTTGAATCTGAAGCGAAAGCGCTTGCAGAAGAAATTATGCTAGGTGCGGTGACTTATGGTCATGACCAACAACAAGTCGTTGTTGATGCTATTGCTGAGTTCAAAGCAGAAGCTGGCAAGCCAACATGGGATTGGACTGCACCAGTTCAAGATCAAGTGTTAGTTGCTAAAATCAAAGAGCTTGCAGAAGCTGGCATGACAGAAGCTTATCAAATCGAAGTTAAGCAAGATCGTTATGTACAAGTTGGCATCGTTAAAGCGGCTGCCAAAGCGGCATTAGTGGCTGAAAACCCAGATGTTGATACTCGTGAAGTAGACAATCTACTTGGCAGTCTAGAGAAAAATGTTGTTCGCGGACGTATTATTAGTGGCAAGCCACGTATCGATGGTCGTGAACCAGATATGATTCGCGCATTGAGTGTTTTAGCTGGTGTACTTCCACGTACTCACGGTAGTTCATTATTTACTCGTGGTGAAACTCAAGCTTTAGTTACCTGTACTCTAGGTACTGAACGTGATGCACAAAAGATTGATAGCATCATGGGTGAGCGTACTAATCGCTTTATGCTTCATTATAACTTCCCTCCGTATTCTGTTGGTGAAACAGGTATGGTTGGCTCACCTAAGCGTCGCGAAATTGGCCATGGTAAGTTAGCATGGCGCGGTATGAATGCCGTTATGCCTTCTGCTGAAGAATTCCCATACAGCATTCGTGTTGTATCTGAAATTACTGAATCTAACGGTTCAAGCTCAATGGCTTCTGTATGTGGTACTTCATTAGCATTAATGGATGCCGGTGTACCGATTAAATCATCTGTTGCTGGTATTGCGATGGGTCTTGTTAAAGAAGGCGACGATTTTGTTGTACTTTCTGACATCTTAGGTGATGAAGATCACTTAGGTGATATGGACTTTAAAGTAGCCGGTACTCGTGATGGTATTACTGCATTGCAGATGGATATCAAAATCGAAGGTATCACTAAAGAGATCATGGATATTGCACTGCAACAAGCTTATGGCGCACGTGTTCATATCCTAAACGTAATGGATCAAGCTATTGGTTCACATCGTGACGATATTTCTGCTCACGCTCCACGTATTACCACAATCAAGATCAACCCAGAGAAGATCCGTGATGTGATTGGTAAAGGCGGCGCAGTAATTCGTGCTCTAACTGAAGAGACTGGCACAACTATTGAACTTGATGACAATGGTACTGTGAAAATTGCCTCTTCAAATGGCGAAGCTACCAAAGAAGCGATTCGTCGTATTGAAGAAATCACTGCCGAAGTTGAAGTGGGTCGTATCTATAACGGTAAAGTTATCCGTATCGTAGATTTCGGTGCATTTGTTAACATTCTACCTGGCAAAGATGGTTTAGTGCATATTTCACAAATCAGTGATGAGCGCGTTGCTAACGTATCTGATCACCTAGAGATGAACCAAGAAGTTGCTGTTAAGGTAATGGAAGTGGATCGTCAAGGTCGCGTAAGACTGTCAATTAAAGAAGCTCAAGCAAAAGAAACTGCTGAGTAATTTTTTTAAAGTTTAACGACAAAAAAGGAGACCATTTGGTCTCCTTTTTTTATCTATCGAAAAATAATCGTTAATGCACATGGCTCTTAGATTGCCAGATTGCTATGATGTTGAATATTAATAGAACCTGATAAGGTAAAGCGGATGGAATGTAAGCTACGCACCACAATCGTTGCCGTTGTTGTTGGTGCAAGTATGATGTTGTCAGGTTGTGCTGCAACGTTAGGTTCAAATGATGATACTGCAGGGCAGATGATTGTAGCCCCTGTCATGCCAGACTATAAGTTAGAAGTGACGCTGGCAAAGCTAAATGAAATTCTGGCTACCATGGAATTAACTGACGAACAGCGTGCACGTTTTCATTATGATCGCGGCGTCATATATGACAGTGTAGGACTGCGTTTACTGGGGCGAATTGATTTCCATCAAGCATTAAAGTTGCAACCCGATTTAGCGGATGCATATAATTTCCTGGGTATTTATTATACTCAAGAAGGTGAGTTTGACAGTGCCTATGAAGCATTTGATGGGGTACTGGAACTGTCACCAAACTATGATTATGCCTTCTTAAATCGTGGCATCGCGTTATATTATGGCGAGCGTTACCAATTAGCTGTGAGTGACATGCAAGCGTTTTATGATCGAGACCCTACTGATGGTTATCGTGTACTTTGGCTCTATTTGATGGCTTCAGAGGTCGATAAAGGTAACGCGTTAATCGATTTAGCGACGCAACGAAAACAATTAAATAATCAACAATGGTCAAGTGTGTTGGTTGATTTTTACTTAGGTAAAATGAGTCAAGAGCAAGTATTTTCAGCGGCGAAAGTGGGCTTGTCTCAACCAAAAGAATATGCAGAGCGTTTATGTGAAGCGTATTTTTACTTAGCTAAGCATGCCGCTGCAAATGGCCAATATCAGCAAGCTGCTAATTTTTATCGGTTAACCTTAGCGACCAACATTTATGATTTTGTTGAACATCGTTATGCCAGAATTGAATTAGCTAAAATGAAAAATATAATCCTACAGTCTTCCGAATTATCCTCGAAAAGCTAAAAAACACTTTGCCTAGCCAATTCTGCCGATAGGCGCTATAATTTGCGCCTTTTTTAGCGGCTAGTGCAAGGTTAACATGTCAGGCAATAAAGTTGAGGTCGACAAGCGTCGTACCTTCGCCATCATTTCGCACCCCGATGCGGGTAAAACCACCATCACCGAAAAAGTACTTTTATTCGGAAATGCCTTACAAAAGGCTGGCACGGTAAAAGGCAAAAAGTCTGGTCAACATGCTAAATCTGACTGGATGGAAATGGAAAAAGATCGTGGTATTTCTATTACCACCTCTGTTATGCAGTTTCCTTACGGTGGCGCACTAATCAATTTACTTGATACACCTGGTCACGAAGACTTTTCTGAAGATACTTATCGTACCCTGACTGCGGTCGACTCGTGTTTAATGGTGATTGACTCCGCTAAAGGTGTTGAAGATCGAACCATTAAATTAATGGAAGTGACCCGTTTACGCGATACGCCTATTGTGACGTTCATGAATAAATGTGACCGTGATATTCGCGATCCTATAGAGTTAATGGATGAAGTTGAAGCGATTTTAAAGATAGCTTGTGCTCCTATTACTTGGCCTATTGGTTCAGGTAAAGAGTTTAAAGGTGTATATCACATTTTACGTGATGAAGTTATTTTATACCAAAGTGGTATGGGTCATACCATTCAAGAAGAACGTATTATTAAAGGATTGCACAATCCTGAGCTTGATAAAGTACTGGGCTCTTATGCGTCTGAAATTCGTGATGAAATGGAGCTGGTTGCTGGTGCTTCACATGAATTTGATCAACAAGCCTTTCTTAAAGGTGAGCTGACTCCTGTATACTTCGGCACAGCCTTGGGTAACTTTGGTGTCGATCATATTCTAGACGGTATCGTCGAGTGGGCACCTAAGCCGTTACCGCGTGAAAGTGATGCACGCAACGTGACGCCTGATGAAGAAAAGTTCTCAGGATTTATCTTCAAAATTCAAGCCAACATGGACCCTAAACACCGTGACCGTGTTGCTTTTATGCGTGTTTGCTCGGGTCGGTATGAGCAAGGTATGAAAATGCACCATGTTCGCATTGGTAAAGATGTTAATGTCAGTGATGCATTAACCTTTATGGCAGGGGATCGTGCCCGTGCTGAAGCGGCATATCCTGGTGATATTATTGGATTACATAATCACGGCACCATGCGTATTGGTGATACCTTTACCCAAGGCGAAAAGTTTCGCTTTACGGGTGTTCCTAACTTTGCTCCAGAAATGTTCCGCCGTATTCGCTTAAAAGATCCACTGAAACAAAAGCAGCTCCTCAAAGGACTAGTGCAATTATCTGAAGAAGGCGCTGTGCAGGTCTTTAGACCTCTAGACTCTAACGATTTAATTGTTGGAGCGGTTGGTGTGCTGCAGTTTGAAGTGGTTGTTGGACGCTTAAAAAGTGAATACAACGTCGAAGCCATTTACGAAGGTATCAGTGTGAGTACTGCTCGCTGGGTGTATTGCAAAGATGAGCGTAAACTAGAAGAGTTCCGTCGTAAGTGTAGTCAGAATTTAGCCCTGGATGGTGGTGATAATCTTACCTATATTGCGCCTACTATGGTGAATTTAAACCTATCAATGGAACGTTATCCTGATATTGAGTTTGCCAAAACTCGAGAGCATTAATTGTTATAGCAAATGTTTCAAGTGTGTTAATGAAAGGTGGCTTTGCCGCCTTTTTTATTACTATTTTTAAGTAGATATTTGACTGAGCAAAGCTGTTTTTAAGCTTTTATTGGTAACATCTTGGCAAAATTGCATCTTATGGAACGCTGAGATTACGTTGACAAAGAAAAATAAATTCAGTTGTGCACCAAGGATGAGCGATCATGGGCGTGATATGTCAATATATGAGTCTATTGTCACTTAACATGATATCCGTAATTAATATCAGTAATAGCAGAGCGTGATCTTATGATTGATACCCATGCACATCTCGACATGGCAGAGTTTGATAATGATAGAACACAATTATTTGATGCTATGCATGAAAGTGGTATTACTTCGGTTATTTTACCAGGAGTATCAGCAGAAAAGTGGCAGCAGCAAATTCATATTGCAGATAAATTTGATTGTTATTTTTCGCTTGGAATTCATCCTTGGTTTGTCCCAGACGACATTGATACAGCGATAATGAAGCTTGATACAATGTTACAGCAATATAGCAATAATAAGCGTTTGGTGGCGATTGGAGAGTGTGGCCTAGATAAATTGCATCACTGGTCAGATAACCAATTGTTGTTACTTGAAAAACAATTATTACTGGCACAAAATTATCAATTGCCTGTCATTTTACATGCCGTGAAAGCGCATCAACAATTATTGACAATGTTAGCGCGTTTTAAATTGATAAAGGGTGGTGTGGTGCATGGTTTTTATGGCAACAGTGATATAGCCAAACGCTATGTTTCGCTCGGTTTTAAATTAGGTGTTGGTGCTTTAATACTCAATCCTAGTGCGAAAAAGCTCCGTGAAACAGTGGTTAATTTACCCCTTGAACACTTTTTATTAGAAACAGATTCACCGAGCATGCCTCCGTTTGATCAACCTAAATCACGAAACACTCCCCTTATATTGCCTCGAATTGTGTCCGAAATCGCATTTTTAAAGAAAAAAACCACTGTCTGTATATTAGAACAGTTGAATAAAAATGCTTTGCAACTGTTTGAGCTTTAATTGTTTTTTTATGAACACAACATTATTAATTGTTTTTAATGTCGTAAGGGTTTGAAATTAAAGTTTAAAAACTTGATCAAAACGACGCTTTTCGTTTCACGCTCAGTTATAATCGTCAGCGGAAATTAGGTGAGTTAACAACATTCAAAAAAACTGTTAACAAAAGGGTGATGATTAATGGATATAATAATGAGTTTAGTAGGGGTGGTCACCTTACTATTGATAGGTTTTGCACTATCAAATAATAGAAAAGCAATTAATGTTCGTACTGTTGGTGGTGCTTTAGCTATTCAAGCATTCTTCGCAGGTTTTGTTTTATATGTTCCAGTCGGTAAAGATATTCTGAAAGGTGTTTCAGATGCGGTATCAAGTGTGATTAGTTATGCACAAGCCGGTACTAGCTTCTTATTTGGTGATTTAGCTAACTTTAAAGTTGGTTTTATTTTTGCCATCAACGTATTACCTGTCATTATTTTCTTCTCTTCTCTAATTGCAGTGCTTTACTATTTAGGCATTATGCAGTGGGTTATCCGTATTATCGGTGGCGCTTTACAAAAAGCACTCGGTACTAGCCGCACTGAATCAATGTCAGCAACAGCGAACATTTTCGTTGGTCAAACTGAAGCACCACTAGTTGTGCGTCCGTTTATTGCGACAATGACACAATCTGAATTATTCGCCATCATGGTGGGCGGTCTAGCTTCTATTGCAGGTTCTGTATTAGCTGGTTACGCGCAAATGGGTGTTCCAATTGCATATTTAGTTGCTGCATCATTCATGGCTGCTCCTGGTGGTCTGTTAATGGCTAAATTGATGCACCCAGAAACAGAAGCTGCTATTAACGAAATGGACGATTTACCAGATGATCCTGATAAGCCAGCAAACGTGTTAGATGCTGCTGCTTCAGGTGCTGCATCAGGTATGCATTTAGCATTAAACGTTGGTGCTATGTTGATCGCATTCGTTGGTTTAATCGCCATGATCAACGGTATCATCGGTGGTGTAACGGGTTGGTTCGGTTTAGAGGGTATTACTCTTGAACTCATCCTTGGTTATATCTTTATGCCTTTAGCATTCTTAATCGGTGTACCTTGGAATGAAGCGCTTGTTGCTGGTTCTTTCATCGGTCAAAAGATTGTGGTTAACGAATTTGTTGCTTACTTAAATTTTGCTCCGTATCTACTTGATGCTTCAGCAGAAGGTTTCAAAGTTGTAGCAGAAACTGGTGTAATGATGTCTGACCGCACTAAAGCGATTATCTCTTTCGCCCTATGTGGTTTTGCTAACTTATCTTCAATTGCAATTTTACTTGGTGGTTTAGGTGCTATGGCTCCTTCACGTCGCCATGACCTTGCTAAATTAGGTATCCGTGCTGTTATCGCTGGTTCATTAGCTAACTTAATGAGCGCGACATTAGCCGGTTTATTCTTAGCTATCTAAGAGTAAGTCCAGGGGGAATACCCCAATAACTGGGTCTTTAGCTTAATCCATATTAGAGACCCAGTTTATAATAAAGTTGTTATTGATTTTGTGTTAATCCACCGTTTCCCAATACGAAGTTATGCCGTTTTATTGATTGCGAAAGAGGATGTATTAAATCCTCTAGTCAAAATTAAAATGTCAAATTGTGAATAGAGTGTAGACAAATAGTCGCGACATTGTTCACAAAAAAGAATTTTGTATTCGTTTTTTATCGATTAAATATTGAGATTAATATCAGTAACGGTAAAATGCGAATGATTAAAAAAGAAGTGCTATCCACGAAGATAGTTTAATAATATACATGGGGTTGATGATGAAAAATGTAAAAATGTTAGCTTTAGCCGGTGCAACAGTTGCTGCTATTTCTGGTAATGCTTTTGCTGCAGACCGCAGCGATCTTCACGGTACTGATTACAAGTGGATGCAGTTTAACGCTATGTACTCTATCGGTGAAAAGCCAGATAACCCAGCTTCAGGTGATCAACATAACTACCTAGAAATGGAGTTTGGTGGTCGTTCTGGTGTTGTAGATTTATACGGTTATGTTGATGTATTCAACTTAGCTAATGAAACGTCTGACAATGGTGACAAGAACCCAGGTTCTGGCACTAGCAAATTGTTTATGAAGTTTGCTCCACGTTTCTCTATCGATGCTATCACAGGTAAAGATTTATCTTTTGGCCCAATCCAAGAAGTATATTTCTCTACTTTGTTTAACTGGGATGGTCTTAACGGCGAAGGCGTTAACTCTACATTCTGGGGTGTTGGTGCTGACGTAAATGTACCTTGGTTAGGCAAAACGGGTATGAACCTTTACGGTTTCTACGACATGAATGCTAAAGAGTGGAACGGATATCAGTTCTCAGCTAACTGGTTCAAACCTTTCTACTTCTTTGATAACAAGAGCTTCTTGTCATTCCAAGGTTATGTTGATTATCAATTTGGTGCAGACGCAGTTGACGACATGTTCGTTCCTAAGACTTCAAGCGGTGGTAACATCTTCTTTGGTCTATACTGGCACTCAGATCGTTACGCTCTTGGTTATGGCTTAAAAGGCTTCAAAGACGTATACCTACTTGAAGATGAAGGCGGAATCGTTGGCCTAGAATCTACAGGTTGGTCACATTACCTAACAGCAACTTACAAGTTCTAAGATAGGTATAGTGCATGTTAGAGTCGCATTTGCGGCTCTAACTTTTCCACTATAAGACAGCCGCGAATTTTTATTTAAAACTATTAAGTTAACAATATTTTTATATAAAGGTTTGTACTCTACAAAGTTGTATCTTTACGCGCTAAAATGGATTTTTCGCGGAATTGTTGAAACAAATGTCTTTGTTTTTTCTTTTCCGGTCTTCAAGGATTCAAGTCGTGGTACTCGTTATCAGATTGAATACTTAGGTTAGTAAATATTATCTAGATTTACTGGCAACACTGAAGGCCCGGCCATAATAATAATCATATGCCCATTCTATAGTGTTGCCTGAAAAAAATTATCGACTTTGATTTTTCGTTTCGGAGAGCAATTATGACTGATTTAAAAAAAGCAGCGTTACGCGGTATTTCATTAATGGATTTAACCACATTAAATGACGATGATACCGATCAAAAAGTGATCGACTTATGCCATAAAGCGAAGTCTGCTGCTGGTAATACAGCTGCGATTTGTATTTATCCTCGCTTTATTCCTATTGCACGTAAAACCCTTAATGAGCTTGATTGTGAAGACATTAAGATTGCGACTGTGACTAACTTCCCACACGGTAATGATGATATCGCTATCGCTGTATTAGAAACTCGTGCTGCCGTTGCTTATGGTGCCGATGAGGTTGATGTTGTATTTCCATACCGTGCATTAATGGAAGGTAATGAGACTGTTGGCTTTGAACTGGTTAAAGCGTGTAAAGAAGAGTGTGGTGATGATGTATTGTTGAAAGTCATTATCGAATCTGGTGAGTTAAAAGATCCTGCTCTTATTCGTAAAGCTTCTGAATTATCAATTGATGCTGGCGCTAACTTTATTAAAACATCAACCGGTAAAGTGGCGGTTAATGCCACTCTTGAAGCGGCTGAAATTATGTTGACCGTGATCAGCGAAAAAGATCGTCAAGTTGGTTTTAAGCCTGCTGGCGGCGTGCGTGATGCGGCTCAAACAGCAGAGTTTTTAGATCTGGCTGAGCGTATTTTGGGTGCTGATTGGGTTAGTCCACAGACTTTCCGCTTTGGTGCTTCTAGCTTATTAAATAGCTTGCTGCATACATTAGAGCTAACTGAAGCACCGAAACCGACTTCAGGTTACTAATTGGCATAATGTATTAACAGCCACTTTGCATAACGAATAATCGTTATGCAAAGCGTCATCATTGAATGACATTCTTGATATTAATGGCGATCCTAAAGGTGTTGGATTGCCTCATGGGGACTCTATATGTTTCTTGCTCAAGAGATTATCCGTAAAAAACGTAACGGTGATGCATTAAGCACTGCCGAAATTCAATTTTTTGTAGATGGCATCACTCATAACACTGTTTCTGAAGGGCAAATTGCCGCATTTGGTATGGCTGTGTATTTCAAAGATATGAATATGGATGAGCGAATTGCCTTAACGATTGCAATGCGTGATTCCGGCACTGTATTAAATTGGGATTCACTCGGCCTCAATGGCCCTATTATCGATAAGCACAGCACTGGTGGTGTTGGTGATGTCATCAGCCTAATGCTTGGCCCTATGGCTGCGGCATGTGGTGGTTATGTACCAATGATTTCTGGCCGTGGCTTAGGCCATACTGGTGGAACGTTAGATAAATTTGATGCTATTCCTGGTTATCAAACTGAACCATCAAGTGAATTATTCCGCAAAGTCGTTAAAGACGCTGGTGTAGCCATTATTGGTCAAACTGGTGATCTAGTCCCTGCCGATAAACGTTTTTATTCAATTCGCGATAATACCGCAACGGTTGAGTCAATCTCACTTATTACCGCATCTATTTTGTCTAAAAAATTAGCCGCAGGACTAGACGCTCTCGCAATGGATGTCAAAGTGGGCAGCGGGGCATTTATGCCTACCTATGAAGCATCTGAAGAATTAGCCCGCAGTATTACTGCCGTTGCTAATGGCGCAGGTACCAAAACAACGGCATTGTTAACTGACATGAACCAAGTTTTAGCATCATGTGCTGGTAATGCTGTTGAGGTGCGTGAAGCGATAAACTTTTTAACGGGTCAATATCGTAATCCTCGTTTATATGCTGTCACCATGGGATTATGTGCCGAAATGCTCATTTTGGGTGGTATTGCACAGAATGAAGCGGAAGCGCGTAATAAGCTAAACGCTGTATTAGATAATGGTAAAGCAGCTGAAGCTTTTGCTAAAATGGTATCTGGTTTAGGTGGCCCAACCGATTTTGTTGAGGCATATGATAAGTATCTACCTCATGCGAAAATTATTCGCCCTGTGTATGCCAATACATCAGGTTTTGCATACCAAATGGATACCCGAGAACTTGGTTTAGCCGTCGTCACCTTAGGTGGTGGACGTCGCAAACCTGGTGATGCACTCGATTACAGTGTTGGATTAACCCAAGTATGTGCATTGGGCCAGGAAGTTAACAAAGATGTACCGTTAGCGATGATCCATGCTCAATCTGAAGATGCTTTCGCCGAAGCTGCCGCAGCTGTCCAACAAGCCATTATTATTGGCGACAGTGCGCCACAGAAGACGCCTGAAATATATCGTTATATTCGCGCTTCAGATTTATAAGGAAACACATAATGAAACGTACTTTTATTTTAATGCTCGACTCTTTTGGTGTCGGTGCTGCAACTGATGCCGATAAGTTTGGTGATCTTGGCTCTGATACCTTTGGTCACATCGCGCAAGCTTGTGCTGATGGCAAAGCGGATATCGGCCGTCAAGGTCCATTGAAGTTACCTAATCTTGCTCGCTTTGGCCTAGGTCATGCTGGTTTTGAAAGTACTGGTAAATTTGCTGCTGGATTTGCTGATAACGTCGAAATCATCGGTGCTTATGGCCATGCTGACGAATTAAGCTCGGGCAAAGACACGCCAAGCGGTCACTGGGAAATGGCAGGGGTTCCTGTTCTTTATGAGTGGGGTTATTTTAGTGATTTAACCAACTCATTTCCTAAAGAACTCACTGATAAAATTCTTCAACGCGCTGGTTTAGATGGGTTCTTAGGCAATTGCCACGCCTCGGGGACTCAAATTCTTGAAGAGTTAGGCCTAGAGCACATGAAAACAGGCAAGCCTATTTTCTATACCTCTGCAGACTCTGTATTCCAAATAGCGTGTCATGAAGAAAGTTTTGGCTTAGAAAATTTATACAACTTGTGCAAAATAGCCCGTGAAGAGTTAGAACCTTATAATATTGGCCGTGTGATCGCCCGTCCATTTATTGGTACTAGTGCTGCTGATTTTGCCCGTACCGGTAATCGTCATGATTATGCCGTATTACCTCCAGCACCGACCGTATTAGATAAGCTGAAAGATGCCGGTGGTGAAGTGGTTAGTATTGGTAAGATTTCTGATATCTATGCTCATAGTGGTATTACACAGCAATTTAAAGCGACCGGACTTGAAGAGTTATTCGATGAAACCTTAGCACAAATTAAACGTGCTGGTGATAACACTATAGTGTTTACTAACTTTGTTGATTTTGACTCTCATTATGGTCACCGTCGCGATACCGCTGGTTATGCTAAAGCTCTTGAATACTTTGATTCACGTTTACCTGAACTCTTGGCTATTCTACAACCTGAAGATTTAGTCGTGTTCACCGCTGATCATGGTTGCGATCCTACTTGGGTTGGCACTGAGCATACTCGTGAGCGTGTTCCTGTTCTTGCCTATGGCGCCGGTTTATCTGCCGGTTCACTAGGTCGTCGTCAATCTTTTGCCGATATCGGTCAATCTATTGCGAGTTATTTCAAGCTAGAACCGATGGATTATGGTAAATCTTTTATTAATTAGTCACATTTTCAAACGACGGTTCTATATAAAGGTTAATGGTTTTGCTAAACTACAAACAAGATTAAGCAACACAAAATAAAATAGAAACATAGGGGTTATAAACATGGCTACACCACATATTAATGCTGTAGAAGGTGCTTTTGCTGAAACGGTACTTTTTCCTGGCGATCCATTGCGTGCCAAATACATAGCTGAAACATTTTTAGAAAATGTTGAGCAAGTGACTGATGTGCGTAATATGCTCGGTTTTACCGGTACATATAAAGGTAAGCGTATTTCTGTTATGGGTTCAGGTATGGGTATCCCATCTTGTTCAATCTATGCACACGAACTTATCAAAGACTACGGGGTTAAGAACTTAATCCGTGTAGGTACTTGTGGCGCAATCAGCACTGACGTAAAAGTACGCGATGTGATTATCGGTATGGGTGCATGTACTGATTCTAAAGTGAACCGTTTACGTTTCAAAGATAACGATTTTGCTGCCATTGCAGATTACAGCTTACTCAGTGCAGTTGTTGATTCAGCTAAAGCGCACGGCACTAAAATCCGTGTTGGTAACGTTTTCTCTGCCGACCTATTTTATACTCCAGATCCTCAAATGTTTGATGTTATGGAAAAAATGGGCATTCTAGGTGTCGAAATGGAAGCCGCTGGTTTATATGGTGTTGCACATGAATTAGGTGCTAAAGCTTTGTGTGTTGTTACTGTATCTGACCACATCCGTACTGGTGAAAAAACCACATCTGATGAACGTCAAACCACATTCAGCGACATGATTATTATGACCTTAGATGCAGCATTAACGCTATAATCAAACGTTATAAATGAAAATGGGCACTTATTAGAGTGCCCATTTTTTATGTCTGTAATTTTATTCTCTACGTTTTAGGTTCTTGTGGGCCACTTTTAGGCTCGTCAGCGTTTACCAAGGCGATCTTCTTAGGCTTTTTACGCAACTTAGCTTGGGTCTTACGTCGATCAAAATCGGCACGCTTAAATGATAATGCTCGCGATAATAGCAAACCAATAAAACCAGCAACAATTAACATCATCTGTTGTAATTGCATGTTTTGTTCATGCAATATTTTGATTTCGTCAAAAAAGATATCAAGATTCAAACGTACTTCAACATAGCCTAAATTGTTTTCATCCTGGATGACATTTTCAATTAACGGAGGATATGGTTTTAATAAGCCTTTTAATATTTCTGAATCAGCTTCTAGTTTTTCATAAGAGACGCTCTGGGCGAAGGCCAATCTGACGCCTTGAGAATTATAGATATTGACCGACATAACTTTAGGGTCAGCAGCCAGCGCAGAGGCAAGCCATTGAAGCTGCTCATCATTTTGCAAATACATTGCAGGAGCTGCACCATTAGCCGCTTGTTGTGCTAATAGTCTTGCCATTACTTTTGTCTGCGAATTTAGTAATTTTTGACCATTACGTAAACTCGATTGCCACAAATAGATTAGGCCGAATATCAGCACTATTGCCACGATAATTTGCACAATCCTGCTGATTTTTTGTCTTTTCTTAAGACCTTTAACAAAAATCACTTTAATCCTCAGGGTTTTTTCTATTTAATTGGGGGCTGTTTTGGATGCATTATTTGTCTAACAAGCACTCAGTACCAATCCAATTACAGAGAATTATCAAAAAGCTATACTAATCGAAAAATTTGTCAGTAGATAGTCGTAACATTCTAAGAGGCCGTATTGATGCTGGAAAAATGTGATAACGCTTTATTAAACTTCTTATTTTCAGATACTTGTGATACATACCAACATCTAGGCAGTGTGTTATATCGCTATCAAGAGTCAGAATATTTATTGAGCTTGCAAGCTCATTTACCTTACCGTTGCCGAGTTATTTTTAATGGCGAATGCTCAAGTGAGATTGAGTCATGGCTCTCTTCAATATCAACCGATGCTCATGTCGCTAAGCTTGTGAGACAGAATGATTTATTTGGCTTTGAACTAGCAACTCAGACCGTGGATGAGCAATGGATAGCATCATTTCCACATAATATTTCAGCTGAAATTGTGCTTATTCAACAACCGCTAGCACGTCTAAATCAACCTGGATTGCTCGTCATGGATATGGACTCCACAGCCATTGAAATTGAGTGTATTGACGAGCTGGCTGCCATGGCTGGTGTTGGCGAAGAAGTGGCAAAAGTAACCGCAAGTGCAATGCGTGGAGAGTTAGATTTTGAGCAGTCTTTAAGGCTGCGAGTGAGCAAACTTGCCGGGGCTGATGCGGCGATTATTCAGCAGTTATGTGATACCTTGCCTTTAATGCCCGGTCTTGAAACCATGCTCGCCGAGTTAAAAGCGCATCAATGGAAACTGGTGGTTGCTTCCGGTGGTTTTACACCTTTTGTTGGCCACTTAAAGCAGTTACTTAATCTTGATGCTGCGTTTGCCAATGAGCTGGTTATTGTTAATGGTAAGCTAACCGGTGAAGTCACTGGTGATGTTGTCGATGCGCAATATAAAGCTAATGTGGTGAGTCAATGTGCACAACAATGGACTATCGCATCAGGCCAGCGAGTGGCTATTGGTGATGGTGCTAATGATATCCCAATGATTCAGGCCGCAGACTTGGGGATAGCATTTCATGCAAAGCCTAAGTTAATTGAAGCCGCAGATGCATCAATACAAAATATCGACTTACGAGCATTGGTTTTTTGTTTACAGCTTTAACGATTGGCGCTTACCGACTAAATATAGAATTATTACTCTATTCTAGTTGTGTTTCACTGCAGTAATGTTAGTTTTATAATCAATATTACTAACATAACTGCTTATTTTGACAATAGATATCCTCCAAGACTCATTATTCATTCCATATCGTGATGGCCAATTGCATTTGCGTCATATTCGCCCTCCGTCGCCGACGGCATTAGGTGTCCCTATCTTGATGTTGCATGGGGCTATGTCTAACGGGAAAGTATTTTACAGTGAAAAAGGTCGTGGGTTAGGCTGTTTTTTGGCAGCAGCTGGCTTTGATGTTTATGTAATGGATACCGCGGGTCGAGGCTTGAGTGAGCCTAGAATTAATCGTGATTTCACCTTGGGCCAAGGTGAGGTTATCCGTGAGCAATTACCTTTAGTGCAACAATTTATTCTGCAACGTCATCCTTTAGTCAATAAAGTTCATTGGTGTGCTCATTCATGGGGGGGAGTATTAATGGCCAGCAGTTTGGCTCGGTATACTCATTTGCAATCAAGTGTAGCTTCGTTACTAACCTTTGGGTCTAAACGGACCATAAAGGTGAAATCACTTAAGAAATGGTTGATGGTCGATTTTTTTTGGAATCGCTTTGCGCCATTATGCATAGCTAAGCAGGGATATTTTAATGCCAGTCGACTCCGCGTTGGTATGGATAACGAGAGCAGTGCGTCCTTATTACAAACCATCGATTGGGTTAGGGGAGAGTGGATTGATCATGATGATAGTTTTCATTATGCTCAAGCTGCTGAAAAAGCCGTTTGGCCACCAGCGTGGTTTATTGCGGGGAAAAATGATCGTGTATTAGGCAATCCGTCAGATGTACGAGATATGATTGATGAATGTGGTTTTAGCCAGATAAAGTACACCTTGCTCGCCAAAGAAAAGGGTAATTTATTGGATTATGATCATGCAGGAATGTTGACGAATCGACATGCAGAGCAAGATCACTTTGTGCAAATTAAGCAGTGGTATTTGACACTGTAACGCTAGCGATTATTTTATCCTTGCTTGAGTATTACCTAGGCTGCAGGCATTAAGCTAGGAAAACGGAGTTCAACTTCAGCAGTAATATCTAATAGTTCACCTGAACCAATCACTCTCCATAATTGCTCTTCTAGGTGCTTTGCTCTGTGGTTAGCATGAATGTGGATAAACTCTAGCTCGCGTCGAATATAGCTCATATCAGGCTTATCTGTTGCCCCTAAGTACACTCTTAATGCCATAAAGCGCCCAGCTTTTTTACTTTGGGTGATAAATTGAATTTGCTGCTGACGATCACCGAGTTCAGATTTAAGTTTACATTGGATCTGTACTGTTCCTCTAGCGTGGCGAGTCAGTTGCATAAACACTTCAAAGAAAACCATATCCTGATTCGGTTTCATTAATTTGATAGGGTCAATAATCTTTTGTTTCAGTAGGTTATTTTCCAGCAGCGGCATTAAATTGTACTGCAGTACTTTGTCACTATCTTGGGCAAATAAGTGGCTAATTTCATCCGTCGTTGTACCAATACCTATGTAAGCCATTTGTGCTGATTTTACTGTTTTTTCGATAAAATATGGTACACCGGGTAACTGGCGCATGAACAGGTTTTTCATGCCATCAGCCAGCTCTTTTTGCTGACCTTCATGATCGGATAGTTGCTCAAACTTCTGTTTGTTGTGGGCAATTAATTTACTTAAAAACTCCACACCATCATGGGGTGTATGGCCTATTAAAGCGCTTAAATGCAAAGTCTTTCCACCCATTCTGCTGCGGATTAACTGATAAGGTAAATGGGTTAAATTGGCTTTGCCTGCTGCGGCTTGTAGACGTGGAAACGATAATGTTACCGCACCAGGTTCATTAAAATCCGTCGAAGTTTCAAATGTGAGTTGTAAACCTCGACTCGAAATATCGTGAGTAATACCGGTGGCTTTTTTATCGCCTTGCTGAATTGTGATTGAGGTTTTAAAGGCGAACCGAGCTTCATGGCGTCGTTCACTAAATGGCATTGATACTTTTTTAATGCTGTGTTGTTTTGTTTTTGCTTGCGAAAATATCTTTAAACCATTTACATCGGATTTATCAAACCAACTTTGATAGTCTTCATTTGCTTCTTTATTTGTTAAGTCAATTAATTGTAACGTATGGCTAAATTGAGCTAATTGTTGTTCGGTAAGTGCGCCATATCGAGCATCATCACCCGGTAATGTAGAGTTTTTATAATTCTTACTATGATCGATAGGCTGCATGACAATTCTAAACACTCGCCAGCTCGCTTTGGTAGAGGCAAAACCTAAAAATAGATGAAGATTTTTAGTTGCTCTGAGCTCTGCTAATGTAGCAGAGTAAAAATGCACTTTCCCATGGGCGCTATGAGTAAAACTGAATAAGTAACAATGTTCATTATTGTCTGGTTGTTTAATCAATTGGGTCAAGCGGCGAGTATTAATGAAACTCGGTAGCTGGCTAATTTGATTTTCATCTAGAAAATAATGTTGGATCGGTTGATTACCTCTGCCGAGCAATTCATAGGCTATCAGTGGTTTTCCGTCAACAATGGAAATATATAATGGTAAATGGGTTAGTAGTGGTAAGTAATGACGCTCATAACCTAAACCCGTAGCCGTAACAATGACATCGTTGACATCCACTTTATAGCGGAATTTATAGCTGCGGATTAGCTGTGATAGCAAGTTATCTAATGCTTCTCCACCACCAAGTCTTTTCAGTCTAAAAATCGCTGTATTGTCTTTATTTTGAACATCAACTATTTGATATTCAATGCCATGCTGTAGCTCTTCTACATAAAACTCATCACTGACTTCAAGCAGTTTAATTTTAACTGGTTTGTCTTGATCCAGTTGGTGTTTTAATGGCAACTTAATCCGCGCACCGCCGACAGATAAATCTAGTGTCATACCATTAACTTCGGGTATTCCTTGCTGAGAAACCAGAATTCGAATGCTATAATTCATTCGTTCTTCGCAGCGATTAAAGTAACTTCCGAGTACGACCCCAGGGATTAAAAATGGATTGTCTTCGCCAATAGACTCGGCAGGAATATTTTCTCTTAATTTTATGCGTCGCAGCTTATGGGCTTTAATAACCTGTTCGTATACCCCTAGAGTATATTGATTGCGGTATAAAGGCAGTGCTTGCTCTAAAGCCTCCTTAGCGGGTTGGTCAAGGAAGTGCTTTTGATTAGCGATAACGACTTCTTTGCAAGGGAGTTCTGTTTTATCTCGTAAATCTATAATTCTGTTACACAATGATGAGATACGGTTGAGCTCCATTTTCAGAAGAAAACGGGTGGAATTTGATTCGTCAGCAGTTAACTGCTCAAAAACGTCCTGAAAATCAGGTTCCATGAACAGAGGTTTTAGTTGTTCGATTAATGCACTGTGGTTATCTAAACTCATTATTTTGTCGTTTTAATTGTTTATTGTGAGTCTGGCTAATAATTTTATCGGCAAGAAAGTGCTGATCTTTATAGTAATATAGATTTGAACCTTGTTCGAGAGTTATGCTGAAATGATTTTAGGGCTAATTATTTTACCGTTCAGATGAACATAGTGTCTTAACGGTATCTTGGTGTTGCTTGAAGCTTATTCATAATGGCTTAGCGTTTGTGTTCATTGCGTGTGGGCAAGGTGTTAATCGTAAAGAACTCTGTAAAGCTGATTGTTATTATTATCTTATGAGTGGTTTAAGCCGTTATAGTTGTATTGATGAGCAGCCGGTATGACTAATAAAGAATGATATGTTCACAGTGATTGTCGATTGGTCCTCAGGCCTAATAGTATCAATCTTATTGTATTAATTGATTTGCAACATGGGAATTAACATGGCAAAAGCTCCAAAAATGGCATTTGTTTGTGACGATTGCGGCCTAGATTATCCTCGTTGGCAGGGACAGTGTCGTTGTGGTGCGTGGAACTCTTTAGTGGAAATGAAATTATCTGCCACAAAAAGCACTACTTCTCGTACTTCGGTATTGGGATACGCCGGTGCTGCTGGTGGTGGTTCAAAAAAACTCAGTGAAGTTGAGTCACAAGATGCTGAAAAAAGACTTACTGAGATCGGTGAATTAGACCGAGTGCTTAGCGGTGGTTTGACCACGGGTTCGGTGAATATTATTTCCGGTGATCCTGGCGCAGGTAAAACGACCTTGTTATCTGATCTAGTGGCCCGAATGTCACAGTCGATGGCATCATTATACTGTACTGCAGAAGAGTCATTATCGCAGTTTAAAAACCGAGTTAATCGTTTAAAGCTTCATTACAACGAAGATAACTTGTTTTTGCTGTCTGAAACCAGTGTAGAAGCTATTATTGAGGAATTAGAAGCCAAGCAAATCAAGTTTGCGGTGATTGATTCTATTCAAGCGGTTGTCACTGATGCCGCCAATGGCAGCCCGGGATCGCCTTCACAAGTTAAAACGGCGGCGCAGGCATTTACGCAATATTGTAAAAAAAATAATGTCACCATGTTCATTATTGCTCATGTGAATAAAAATAACGAAATTGCTGGGCCGCAAACCTTAGTGCATATCGTGGATTCACTGTTACATATCGACACTAATGATGGTCAAATTCGCACTTTGCGCGCCAATAAAAACCGTTTTGGTGATGTTGATACCGTGGGCATATTCCGCATGAGCGAACGCGGTATGGTGAGCGTAGATAATCCCAGTGAGATATTCTTATCGGGTTCTACTACAGAGTCACCTGGCTCGACTATTACCTGTATTCGTAAAGGTAACCGTAATTTACTATTAGAAATCCAATGTTTAACAACTGAAACTGAATCAGAATTTCCCCAGCGTGTGTGTGTGGGGTTAAACATGAATCGGATTAAAATGTTAACCGGTATTTTGCGTAAACATACTAAAACCAAAATATTCCACGACACATTTTTCAATATCGTTGGTGGGCTAAAAATTGATGAGTCAGAAACCTGTATCGATTTAGCGCTTGTGACAGCATTATTGAGCAGTTTAAATGACTTTGTGGTGCCAAGAACCACTTGTATTATGGGTGAGTTGAGCTTGAATGGTGATGTGCGCCCAATTGATAGCGGAGTGCCCAGAGTGAGAGAAGCTGCGCAGCATGGTTTTACGGAGATTTTTATTCCATTTCGTAATTATCATAAAACCATGGAAGGGCTCGGCGCAAAAATCATCCCAGTTAAAACTATCCACGAGTTACTTGAGCTGATTAATTAATTTTCGAGTGATACAGCGGGCTATTGGTATAAAAAAGGTAAGTCATTGGCTTACCTTTTTTACATCTCATGGTTTATCTGCAAGCTTAAGGAACTGGTGTGATTAACGAGGTAAGCTCACGATCTAATAATTCTGCATCGCCCATATTGAGTTCGATAATACGGCGCAAATGAGTAATGCTGTCAACATCAATATGAGTGCATTTTAAGCCAAGATGTTCTGGGGTCTTATGAACAATTTCCGCCTCCATGTGCAGTTCAATATCAGAATCGGCTAACACAAACGCTAAGGTTAAAATGGTATGTAGCTGACCAGTATAACCTGCTGGCAGTTCTACTAGAGCGCCATTGAGACTTAAATCTAAAATTTTAGTGCGCCAAGTTTGTTCTGTTTGCGCAAGATGCGCACTGGCTGCAAATAAAATACGAGAAAATTTACGTCTGTTGTCCATGGTTCACCCTTAGTCATCAATATGGCTATGGTACATAGCCAATGCTTATTTGTTAAGCATACTCGATTTATCTCGGTTACGCAGAGAATATTTTGTATAAAAAAGGAGCGCAATGCGCTCCTGAGTTGATATTAAGATGTTATGTTTAGTTGCGCCTACTAAATCAGTAAATGGCCCATTAATGCAATAATAGGAAGCGTTACTAATGTCCGTAGGATAAAGATAACGAACAACTCAAAAAAGTTCACCGGAATTTTACTACCAATCAAAAGAGCACCCACTTCACTCATATAAATAAGCTGAGTGACAGATAATGCCGCAATGACAAAACGGGTTAAGTCAGACTCAATAGAGCTGGCCAATATAGATGGAATAAACATATCGGCAAATCCCACCACAATTGTTTTTGAGGCTTCAGTGGCTTCAGGAATATGCAGTAGCTCTAACAGTGGAATAAATGGCATACCTAAGTAGTTAAAAATTGGTGTATGTTCAGCGAGCACTAACGCTACGGTACCAATAGCCATAACGACTGGAATTACCCCAAAAATCATATCAACAACGTTTTTAATCCCTTCTGTTAGGACATGTTTAATGCCACCAGCAGAGGATGCTCGCTGCATTGCTTGTTCAAATCCCCATGAAAAGACACCGTGACTAGCAGGAATTGTTTCATCATCTTCATGGCGTGGGGTGTCGTCGATATACAGATCTTTTTTCCATGATAACGGCGGTAATTTCGGCACTATGATAGCGGCGACAAATCCTGCCAAACACACAGTGAGATAAAATGGTACAAACAAGTGCTCAAGTTTTACTTGCGATATAACCACTAGACTGAAAGTTATCGATACCGCTGAAAAAGTGGTACCAATAACGGCTGCTTCTCGTGCCGTGTAGAAACGGGTTTCGTATTGTTTGGTGGTCATTAAAATGCCCACACTGCCGTCACCTAACCAAGATGCCATACAGTCAATCGCACTGCGTCCGGGTAAATTGAATATTGGACGCATCACTTTGGTTAATAACGTGCCAAAAAACTCCAATAAACCAAAATTGAGCAATAGCGGCAATAACATGCCTGCAAAAATAAACACTGAAAATAGTACAGGCACTAAATCATTTAAGACTAAACCACCCGTTGCCGATGAAGTAATCGCATCAGGTCCCATCTGCAAATAAACCATGACAATAAAGACCGCACCTAATATCCGCACGGCTAACCAAAATAAATTTACTTTTAATAAGGTGCGTAAAAAAATATTTTTACGCACAAATTTAGGATTCATAAGCTGGGTGAGCAATGAGGCTATTGCCATAAATACAACGATGCAGGTCACAATAAGCTGAATCGAACTGCCCATTTGGTTTTGCAATGCTTTTGAAATGATTGCAATTGGGATGGTAATCGAACCATTGACAGTGATAGGCGTCATAAACAGTAACAAACCAATCAGTGACGGAATGATAAAGGTAAGAATTGTTTTAATGTTATGTTTTTTGTGTGTCACGTTAAATACACCTTACGTATTTGCTGTAAGTTGGCCAGCTTGGCTATCCAACTGTTTCTTATGGACAGAGATTGAATGTCCATTCAGTTGTGTTTTTTGGGTAGGCAAGGTTACCCCCTTCTTTGCTGTATGTAAAATGATAACTTAATCGAATAGATATTAGTTAAATATGAGTAGATATTTACTTTGCGGGAATGATGTTGTACATGATAAATAACTAATATAATCATTTGGTTAATGGTTTGTTTCTGGAGTGTTTCAGCTTTGGGTGTGTGAGTTTTTAAGTCGCTTGTATGCCATTAATGAACATGAATATTATCATTATTATGAGTGGTTGCATTAATGGCAATCGGCTGAGTTTTTATGACGGAAACACAGTTTCTTGGTTCTCTTGGCGATAGTCCATGCCCGGCAATCCGAACCAGTAACCATTGCAATGATGATGAATGATTGCAGTATGCTGCTTGTGATTAAATTGTTGATTGAATAGTTCTTCAGTATTAAATGGGTCGTTTGTTACCTGTTGTAGTGCGCTGGCAAGCTCAGAACCCAAGTCAATATCGGTTAATTTGTTGGGTGAAATCCGCCAATAGTCCACTCCCATGGTGATCATCTGGGGAATTTGGTTAATCAGATTTATTTGCGCCGCTGATTGAGTTTGAATGCCATTTAAGCGTAATAAGGGCTGCGACTCTTGAGTTTGAGCCAATAAACCTTTGCTGTGGCGTTGGCAAATCGTTTGGCATTTATCTTTCGGTAATTGGTAATGCTTAGCGGTAAAGCAGCGCGCTGAAAGAGCTAGCGGCATATAGCCGTGGCCGAGCACTTCAATTTCAAACTTGGGTTTATCACCTTGATTGATGATACGACTTAACCACTGTTGAGATAACTCACATGGCATAACAAAGCGGAACATGCCTTTTTTATGCAGTAAATCCAGACTGGCCCGATTGTAATTATTAATCATTGGTCCGCACACAAAAGGAACTTTGGCTTGCTGTGCATAATGTACTGCCGCCATATCATTAGCTTCAATACTAAAGTCACCATTCTCAATCGCTTTTTTTAATTCATTGAGCTCTGATTGTGCTTCTATTAGTGCCATGGTCGATAACACCACATGTTTACCGTGAGACTTAAGCATATTCGCCAGATCAAGATAGTCGTTAAACTTGAGTTCGCGGCGACGACTGCACACGGTTTCACCTAAGTAAACAGTATCAATATGACTTAATGCCACTTGTTGATAGAAAAGCTCAACGTCAGGTTTTGACCAGCAGTAGCTAATTGGAGCAAGAGATATTTTCATTCTGTAACCTTATTGCCATTGACGCTTATAAGCGCCCAATGTGGTGATTTGTCCTTCGGATACTTTAGCCAATGCTTGCGTCCATTGTGGTTGTTCGCAAAACGAATCGGGATTGGCCAAATAAGTGTCGATAGCACTGCGCCAAACTTGGGTCACTTGACTTACATAAGCAGGGCTGCGCTGACGTCCTTCAATTTTGAGTGATTTGATGCCCGCTTTAGCGAGTTCAGGTAATAAGCTTAAGGTGCTTAAGCTGGTGGGTGATTCGAGTAAATATTTTGCATCTTGATCGTATTCAGCAACATATCGACCCTTACAGACCACTGGATAGCCCAGTTGTTGACTCGCATCGGCTTTATCGATTAACACATTATTCAGTCTGGTTAATTTATCACTGCCACTGTCTTGCCAGCGAACATGATTCGCGGGAGAGCATGAGCCACCGGTATTCGGGGATTGACCTGTAACATATGATGATAAATGACAACGTCCTTCCGCCATGATGCACAAACTGCCAAATGCAAAGACTTCCAGATCAACAGAGCTGACTTTCGCTAAATCCCGAACCTGCTTTATTGACAGCACTCGTGGTAATACAGCCCGTTCAATATTAAAAGCTTGTTGGTAAAATGACAGCGCTCCGAGGTTGGTCGCACTCGCTTGCACCGATAAATGCAACGGAAGGTGTGGATAATGCTGGTGGGCATAATCGAGTAATGATAAATCGGCAACGATAAGTGCATCCATTTCTAATTGTGCTGCTAAATCAACTGCTTGATACCAGCGATGTTCCTCACCGGGTTTAGGGAAGGTGTTTAGGGTTAAAAACACCTTTCGGCCTTGGCTATGGGCTAAGTGAGTCGCTTGAGCTAGCTGTGGGGCAGAAAAGTTTAATCCTGCAAACGAACGCGCATTGGTGTCATCTTTTAGTCCAAGGTAAACCGCATCAGCACCGGCATTGAGCGCGGCTTTGAGTGACGCTAAATTACCGGCGGGGCATAAGAGTTCCATATTGGTGTTCTCATTTTTTCAAAGAACAGGAGTGTAAATGTGATTGAGTTAACATGATTTGATTTAAAACAGGTTTCGTTAGATAAATTACCAGTAAACTCACTTGATTATTGGCTCTATTTGCAAGTAGGTACTCTCGATGACTCAGGCATTATCACAACAATTATCGCAACACTTAGCGCAAAAGGTATTGCATTTCGCACCTCAGGTTAGTCGCCGCTCGCTCAGTGTCATGCCAGAAACATTAAAAATAGCCGCGATCAATACACTGCTTAATCGAGTGTTAGCTGAACAATTGCAGTCAGATGAACTCGATTTTCTCAAACACAAGTGGGTGGGGATTTGTGTTGATGATATTGGTTTACGTTTTGAGGTGGGGATTGCTCAACAATTACAAGTACGATCGTTTACTCAGCCTGATGTGACTTTAAGTGCCAATGTGCCTGAGTTGATACTAGTGGCCGCGGGGATAGAAGATCCTGATACCTTATTTTTTCAACGTAAATTACGTATAGAAGGGGATACTGAGTTAGGGTTACAAGTTAAAAATCTATTGTTATCTATTGAATTAGATAACTTACCCAAACCCGCTCAGATCGGCATCGAGCAACTGGCAAAAATGCTCCACATGTTAAGACCCTGTGAATAGTTTTGCTTGTTTTACCATGAAAAACGGCGCATTTTGCGCCGTTTTGCCGATGCTAGGTACATAAGATTAGATGCTCAATATTAGCGAATCAAGATGAGATACAAGCGCAAATCCTGACGTTATCATTTAACCGTGAGTAGAGTAGATTCAATCAGTGATCGATCTTATCGCGCTATAGGCGAGTAATGTGCTTAATGGCGTCAATTAACCTATAAGCTGGCGTGGAGAAGTGCAGTACGCGTATAGTTCTCTATCGTGGAAGTCAGTGCTATAAACCGTTCCCGCTAGCTTGTATCCTATTAGTCTTGCGCACATCACCTATATGCTTTTTAGCTCTTTATGACATAAAAAATCCGCTAAACCAGGTTTAGCGGATTTTAATGTTATGACGCATGACGTCATGGATTGTGAGCGCTAGGCTATTGCTAGTGTTCGACTATTACGACGGTTATTCAGTAGGTTGAGTCACGATATTGTGGTCTAAAGTGACCGCTGTTTGTGACATTAATCTGCCGTTAATCGTTGCATCTGTGTTTATGCTGATGCCTTTTTCAGCTAAGATGACTCCTTCAAAATGCGCTGTGGTGTCAAGTGAGACTCCCGCACTTCCGCCTACCTGCCAGAAGATATTTTTTGCCTGAGCGCCACCCTGTAAATTAATACGACTGGCTGCTGCTTGAGTAAGGTCACCTGCTATTTGGAAAATCCACACGTCGTTGGCACTGCCAGAAACAGCAACGTCAGTCGAAATCAACACACCTGAACTCCACTTATATAAACCTGGCTCTAGTGTCATGCCACTGATATCACCAGCGCCTAGTTCGGTATAGTCAGGTAAGGTTCTGCCAGCTGCATCGTTAAAGGCTGTGCCCATATCAAGTACTGCGTTGGCCACTAGGGTGTTATCTTCTGCTGCGCCAGCAAAACAAGTAATTGCACCGCTGCCCGTATAAGCAGCATCAGCACCATAAATAGTCCCGCTGATTTCATCACAAAACACGTTATCCATCGCTGCAGCTGTTATTGGGCTTGAACCTATATTGCCTGTAATAGCAGACGCTGGAATATTGGTGATTCCAGTCTTAGTCAGAATAGCAAAATCACCCGAAGTGTTTAACTTCACTGGTTCAGGCCCCATAGCGGCAACATCACTGGTGGTAAAGCTCCAGCTGAAATTAGCTGCCAATAAATTTGCCGGCATCGCTAAATCGCTAATAGCCGTGGTCAGAGTTGCGGTATAAAGTGTATTGGCCGCTAAATTATCGTCTGGATTAAACGTTGCGCTTGTGCCTTGAACGCTAATCACACCAGCGACAAGATTTGTCCCGTCACTTAGGGTAAAGCTAGTACCGTTTAGCGTATTAGGAGCAAGTGCTTCACTAAACTCAGCTGTCACATTTCTATTTAAGGCAAAGCTCTGTGCGAGATCGGCTGGGGAGTTTGATACAACCTGTGGGGCAATAACATCGGGTAATGCAGAGGTCGTAAATGACCAACTAAAACCACTGGCAAGCGCTATGCCTGCCGTATTTGTGACTTCAGTGGTGATAGATGCTTGATACAGAGTGTTATGGGTAAAATCACTGTTTGGAGCAAATACGGCAGTATGACTTGTTTCATCATAAGAAACTGTGCCTAACACGGCGGCTTGATTCGGAGCCATTAAGGTAAAGCTGACATCGTTAATCGTCTGCTCGTTCATCGCTTCGCCGAAGGTTGCGGTGATTTGTTGATTGATCGCCACATCGATAGCAAGATCACTTGGGTTACTGGCATTAATAGTCGGCACAATGGCCGAGTCAGTATTATTGTCACTATTACAACCAGCGATTAAGGTAAGCACCAATATGCTGCCAGCCCATATTGGCGGGGTAAAATTATTTTTTCGTATATGCATTGTTATATCCTTGAAAAACTTAAGATCACATTACAAAGAATGTTGCGTCATATTGTCGGTTATTAAACCGATAAATGGATTTGTCTTTGCTGCTTGGAGGGGCTATGTTTGGCCCACACATTGATGGGCATTGTTAGCAAACATGTGAACGGTAAAATGGCTTATAAGCGAAAACCTTTCACTAATAGGTACCTAAAAAACACAATAGTGAGGTGTTTTTTAGGTCATCGGGAAACAAGCTGTCTGTCTCCCTCTTTTGGTCCTAAGTGTTAATGTGAATGTCAGTAGAGAGTGGCACTATGGTGCTTTGCTTATGGCATTTGCGTCTAGCGTTACCTGATCAGTGACCGCAAACAATCGACCTGTAACGCTTGCTCCAGTCAATACATTCACTTCTGACCAAGCGAAAACATTGCCAGAGAATTTGGTATTAGTGCCGATAACTGTCTTTCCAGCGGTTCTCCAATAGACGTTCTTTGCTTGTGCGCCATTAATAAGCACAATATCGCCACCTGGAGCACCAGAAGTTAGGTTTCCGCCTATGGTGAAGATGAACACAGAGTCAGGGTCTCCTTCGCCATCAAGAGTGAGAGTACCTGTTTGCAGGGTCACATCGGCTGCGGTTTTATACACACCACGAGTCAGAGTCAGATTGCCCAATTCAATAGGGCAAATCTGGGTTGCCGCATTAGGGTTTGGATCTGCCGCGAGGAAATTATAGGCAATACCAAGATCTGTTCTGGACTGGTTAATAAATGCAACCATAGAGGCATAAGGCACCGGTACAACATAAGGTGGTGTGCTATCGTCGCCAGCATAAGACAAGCCATTGGTTAATTCGTCAAATTCGCCAGCATTAACGCCTGCGGTAAATCCTGCGTAATAAGAACGTGCCTGGTCAAGAATACCTAAATCACCATCGACAATGGCAGAACCACTTGTCGTCGTAATAGCTTGTGAGGCAAGCATGACAAAACGTGCCACTTCACCCAATTCAGGTGCTAATGGGTTATTGGGCAGAGCTGCAGTAACATTAAGTGTTGTATCCGCAAGTACGCCAATTAGTGTTGCTTGAATCACTGATGAGCCTACTTCAATAGCTGTCGCACGCCCACTATTTAGCTGTTCATTGGGATTTAATGTAGCAACCTGTGTATCTGCTGAAGACCACATTACCGTCGATGTGATATCTGTTGTACTACCGTCTGAATAATGACCAATAGCAACAAAGTTTTGGCTTGAGTTCTTAACAATACTTGGATTAACAGGTGTTATATTAATTGAATTCAAGGTGGCATCGGTAACGGTTAGGTTAGTACTGTCTGATTGTGCTCCTGAAGTTGCGGTAATAAGTGATGAGCCAGCCACCTTGCCATTGGCAAGACCATTGACATCAATTGTAGCAACCAAGGTATCTGTAGATGACCAAGTAACCGAGGTAGAAATATCTGCTACAGATCCATCAGAATAAGTTCCAGTTGCAGCAAACTGCTTGTTCATACCTTTAACAAGGCTTGGATTGGTTGGCGATACCACAATTGAACTTAATACGGCGCTAGTAATGGTCATGTTTGTACTACCGGAGACCCCTCCAGCGCTTGCGTTGATAAGTGATGAGCCAGTGCTAATTCCATTTGCAAGACCAGTATTATTTACTGTAGCCACTAAGGTATCTGCTGATGACCAAGTTACAGCGTTCGTAATATTTGCTAGCGACCCATCAGAATAAGTGCCGGTAGCGGTGAGCTGTTTATTCGAATCTTTAGCTATAGTGGGATTACCTGGTGTTACTGCAATTGACGTCAAACTTGTATCTGTGATTGTTACGTTAGTGGTGGCTGACAGCGCAGCCGATGTCGCGGTAATAATTGTAGAACCCGAAGCAATACCACTGACAATACCATCGGCATTCACAGTGGCAATTAGGGTGTCTGAAGATGACCAAATAGCTGAGCTGGTCATATCAACCGAGATACCATCTGAGTAAATACCAGTAGCAGTCAACTGCAGGGTATTACCTTTAGGTATATGTGGGTTGGCTGGTGTTAACATGATTGACGTTAAAGTGGCGTCGGTAACTGTCAGCAATGAGGTTGCTGATTGAGCTTGAAAATCTGCCGTAATAACAGATGAACCTATACTCACTCCTTTAGCAGCCCCACCGGTATTCATTGTGGCAACCAGTGTGTCCGCAGATGACCAGCTTGCTGAAGCACTTATATCCACTGATGTACCATCAGAATAAGTACCGATAGCAGTAAACTGTTGGGTCATGCCTTTGGCAATACTTGGTTCAACGGGCGTTAACGCTATTGAGCTCAAAATAGCATCAGTGATGTTGAGCTCAGTCGTTATTTCATCAGATCCTAAAGATGCGCTAATAACTGCAGAACCAATAGCAACGCCACTAGCAAGGCCACTAGCATTTATGGTAGCAACTAGCGTATTCGCCGAGGACCACGTTACTGAAGTGGTCACATCTGGCGAAGTACCATCCGAATAAGTACCCGTAACAGCAAATTGTTTGCTCAACCCCTTAGCTACGCTGGGGGTGGTTGGTGTGATAGCCAAAGCCGTTAAGGTCGCATCCGTGATGGTTTGCGTGGCCGTTGCGGATTGCTCGTTTGATAATGAGTCGATAATGGATGCTGTGATAGTAGAGGAACCAGGGATAACTCCCATGGCTATACCACTGGTATTAATAGTGGCAACTGCTGAGTCATCAGATGACCAAGTTACCGAGTTGGTGATATCAGACGACGTGCCATCTGAATAGGTGCCTATGGCTGTAAACTGTTGCTTCAAGCCCAATGGCATGCTTGAGTCTGCAGGGGTAACAGCAATGGCTGTAAGTAACACCCCATTATTGTTGTTATCGTTGCTGCTATCGCCATTACACCCAGCTAAAAGGATAAGTCCTAATAGCATAGTGAATACGAGATAAGTCTTTTTTAGGGAACTATTCATTCTCTTCTTCCTAATGATTTTATTAAATTGCGTTAATTTACCTTTTCTACATCAGCAAAAAACGGCTGCGATTCTTGTTAGCCATGAGTGCTGATAACTCAGTGAGATTTTCTTGTTATGCGATATCCACGAATTGAAAAATCTGAGTACTGGTCCGAGTAAGATTTCGAGAACACTAATAACCTAAATTGCAAATATCGTACCGAAAGTGTTTTTTGTTAAAAAATGAATTTAGTTTATTATTAACAATGAGTTAATTTTATTTTTTTTAATTATCAATATTGCTACGGCCTCAATATATGAAAGAAATGTAATATGTTGAGGGTATTTCTGTTATAGGCGGTATTATGGTGCGGTATATGTGGTGGTTGTAAGACAAGCGCTACCGATACTCAAGTAGGACGGCACTGATATTCCCGTCTTAAATACCAGATAACGATACCTACGCGGCAGATTTTGTCTCTGGGCCAACATGTCGACCCCGTCAAAACCATTGGATGGTTATAGAGGTTAGTAATGAAAGGTGATGATACAAAACGTGCCCAGGCTGACGAGATTAAAAGCTTATCAAGCTTTATTAAAGGGGAGGGTATCAATCTGTTCGAAGCCGTGATTGAAGAGAGCACCGAACGCAGACATGCTGAAGAGGCATTGCTAAATGCGGGTGCCTTGCAGCGAGCTATTTTTAATAGCGCTAACTTCTCTTGTATTGCTACTGATGCTAAAGGGGTTATCCAAATTTTTAATGTTGGCGCCGAGCGGATGCTAGGTTATTCAGCCATCGAAGTAGTGGACAACATTACCCCTGCCGAGATATCCGATCCCCAGGAAATCATCGCCCGCGCCAAGGCGCTTTCTGTAGAACTCTGCACGCCAATAGAACCTGGTTTCGACGCGCTGGTGTTTAAGGCGTCACGCGGTATTGAAGACATTTACCAATTAACTTATATCCGTAAGGATGGTAGTCGCTTTCCAGCTGTTGTATCGGTTACAGCACTTCGCGACGACCAAGGTATCATCATAGGTTATCTTTTGATTGGCACAGATAACAGTGTTGGCAAGCAGGCAGAAGAAGCTTTGCTCAAAGCTGGTGCACTGCAGAAAGCCATTTTTAACAGTGCTAATTTTTCCAGTATTGCTACCGATGCTCATGGTGTTATTCAGATATTTAATGTGGGTGCCGAGCGAATGCTGGGTTATACCGCTGACGAGGTGATGAACAAGATCACCCCAGCAGATATTTCCGACCCCAAAGAAGTCATCGAGCGCGCTAAAGAGCTCAGTATTGAACTGGACACAGCAATTACACCTGGTTTCGATGCGCTAGTATTTAAGGCTCGGCGCGGTATTGAGGATATCTACGAGCTGACTTACATACGTAAAGATGGCAGCCGCTTCCCAGCAGTAGTGTCCGTCACGGCATTGCGTGATGAGCGCCAGGCTATCATAGGCTATTTGTTAATAGGAACCGATAATACCGCGCGTAAGCGTATCGAAGAAGAACAAAAAGAACTTAGTCGGCGCCTGCAAGATCAACATTTCTATACTCGTAACCTGATTGAATCCAACATTGATGCGCTGACGACCACTGATCCGTCCGGCATCATTACCGATGTCAATAAACAAATGGAAGAGCTTACAGGTAACCAGCGTGATTCCCTTATCGGCACCCCATTCAAAGATTACTTCACCGATCCTGAGTTTGCCGCGGCTGGTATAAAAAGGGTGTTGAGTGAAAAGATAATCTCAGATTATGAATTGACCGCCCGCAACAAGAGCGGCAAAGAAACCGTAGTTTCCATTAATGCGGCCACCTTTTATCACCGAGACAATAAATTACAGGGGATTTTTTATGGCGCCCGCGATATCACTGAGCGTAATCGCCTAAATCAAAAACTGCTGGAAAAGAACATCGAACTGGAAAATGCTAAAGCTGTGGCTGAGAAAGCCAATCTTGCCAAATCGGATTTTCTTTCCAGTATGAGCCATGAACTCCGTACCCCACTGGGGGCTATTCTAGGCTTTGCACAGCTTATGGAATCAAGTACTCCCGCGCCACTGCCCGCTCAGAAACGCAGCATTACTCAGATCCTCAAAGCCGGATGGTATTTGTTGGAGCTTATCAATGAAATTCTGGATCTAGCGCTAATCGAATCAGGCAAGCTGCCTATGTCAGTGGAAGTGGTTTCGCTGTCCGAAGTCATGCAAGAGTGTGTGTTGATGAGTGAGCCACAAGCTAAAATTCATGACATCAACGTCATCTTTAACCGATCTAGAACCAAAGATTTTCTTCACGTCGATAGGACCCGGCTAAAGCAGGTGATTATTAATCTGCTTTCCAATGCAATTAAATACAACCGAAAGGGCGGAAGCGTGATATTAGAGCACAGTCAAAGCAGTGATGATATGGTGCGGTTCAGTGTTCGAGATACAGGTGAAGGATTATCAGCTGAGCAACTCGGGCAACTTTTTCAACCTTTTAACCGCCTCGGTCAAGAAGCTAATAATCAACAAGGTACAGGAATAGGCCTGGTGGTGAGTAAGCGTCTGGTTGAATCGATGGGGGGAGTCATTGGTGTGCAAAGTACCGTTGGCGTAGGGAGTGTCTTCTGGTTTGAACTACAGCGAACCGACGAACCGGTATCTAACCTTGCTGACAGCGCAGTAATGGTCACCAAAGCGCTACAATATAAAGCCCCTGAGCATTTGCAAACCTTACTGTATGTTGAAGATAATCCGGCTAATTTGATGCTTGTTGAGAACATTATTTCTCGTCGACCTAATCTGCGTTTTCTCAGTGCTGCCGATGCGATTCAAGGTATTGAAATGGCACATACCCATCAGCCGGATATTATTTTGATGGACATTAATCTACCGGGAATTAGCGGCTTAGTTGCATTGAAAATTCTCAGGGAAAGTCCGATAACAGCGTCTATACCCGTGGTCGCTCTCAGTGCAAATGCCATTCCCCGAGACATTAAGAAAGGTCTGGATGCCGGCTTCTTTCATTATCTAACTAAACCACTGCGGATCAATGAATTTCTGAAGACTGTCGACATAGCGCTTGAGCATGCCAATAAGTCTGCTGTAATCGCTGATGATGAGGCAAAATAATGAAAATTACTGCAAGCGATATACTCAACGCTAAGATTTTGATTGTCGATGATCAAGAGCCTAATGTGCTTCTGTTGGAGCAATTATTACTTGATAGCGGTTATACCCAGGTAACGACAAGCATGGATCCTTTAGTTGTTTGCGACCTCAACCGGATTAATCGCTATGATGTGATTTTGCTTGATTTACAGATGCCAAAAATGGATGGATTCGAGGTTATGGCTGCGCTTAAGGCAGACCATAGCATGGATTATTTACCAGTGCTGGTGCTCACTGCCCAACCCAATCATAAACTGCAGGCATTACAAGCGGGGGCCAAGGATTTTATTAGCAAGCCCTTTGACTTGGTCGAGGTGAAAACCCGTATTCATAATATGTTGGAAGTGAGTTTACTGTATAAAAAATTGGCAAAAAATAACCTCTCTTTGGAAGACACTGTACAAAAGCGTACGCTAGAGTTGACCAAGACTAACTTGCTACTCGGTCTAGAAATTGATGAACGTAAAAAGGCTGAAGCGTCACTGAGAGAGACTTATACACAAATAAAGCAATTAAAGGACAAGCTTCAGGCCGAAAATATTTATCTTCAAAAGGAAGTTGCGCGGCAGTTTAATTTTGACGAAATAATCGGTAATAGCAAACTGCTGTCGCAGGTCTTTCAGAACGTTGAGCAAGTTGCTCCAATGGATGCCACAGTATTGCTGCTCGGTGAGACTGGCACTGGCAAAGGGGTTGTTGCCCGTGCTATCCATAGCCGCAGTTCGCGAAAAACGCGTCCGTTGATCACAGTAGACTGCACCACCTTACCTGCGAGCCTGATAGAGAGCGAATTGTTTGGCCGTGAGCGGGGAGCATTCACCGGTTCAGACAGCAAACAGATAGGCCGTTTTGAGCTGGCTGATGGTGGCACCTTGTTCTTAGATGAAATTGGTGAAATGCCGCTAGAGATGCAAGCTAAGCTACTGAGAATTATTCAAGATGGAGAATTTGAACGGCTAGGCAGTCCGCGTACCATAAAGGTGGATGTGAGAATTATTGCCGCGACTAATCGCAACCTGATTGAGGAAGTGCGTAATGGCAAATTTCGTGAAGATCTCTATTACCGCTTGAACGTATTCCCAATCACTTTGCCGCCTTTAAGACAACGTAAAGAAGATATCCCGCTGTTGGTTAATCATTTTGTGATTAAATTTAACAAGAAAATAGGTAAGTTGATTGACACTATCAGCCAAGAAGCTCATCAAGCCTTACTGCAACATCAATGGCCTGGCAATGTGCGAGAGTTGGAGAGTGCTATTGAACGAGCCGTTATCCTTAGCGAAGGAAATACACTGCAGATCTTAGATCGCTTTGATAGTTTTGAAAAACGAGTGCCCAGAGATGATGCTTCGATAAAGGGCTTGGTTGAGCTGGAATGTGAACATATCGCTAAAGTATTGCAGCAGACAGGTTGGCGAATTGAAGGCCATAAAGGCGCAGCACTACTTCTTGGACTTAACCCCAGCACCTTGCGCGCCAGAATGCGCAAATATGGCATCATACGCCAGTCAAATTAGCTGACTGATAACATTAAGTGAATCATAAGCTGAACTATGGCGATGCCATCAATGAGCAAATAGGAAACCATGTTGGGGTTTGTTAACCCGTCAGTATGACTTAATTAATCAGTAGCCGTGATAAAAAGCTGAGGATTACACCCCCCTCTCAATCGATAAAGAGTTGCGGCAGTTAGTGACAATTTTGCTAAAGCGGGTGCAGTGTGATTATTTAAGTGTCACCAAAGTAGGTATAATCTCGATATACCTTGTTATTACACAGCATTAACTCTACTGTTAATAAGATATTTACATTCGCTCAATCAAAGGAAATCCAATGAAAAAAGTTCTTGCAGTCGCCACAGTAATGTTAGCTTATTTGACTTGTATTTCGACCACCTACGCTGGGGTTATTTCCTCAGAGCAGGTTATCGTTCAGCAGAAAAATATTTATAATAAACAACAAGTCATTGCAATGCTCAGTAACGTTGACGTTCAAAATAAACTGGTAGCACTTGGCGTTAGTATGGAGGATGCAGAAATGCGGATCGCCAGCATGACGGATCAGGAATTAAACCAATTAAACACCCAAATGAATGATATGCCTGCGGCTGCTGGTGGCGTAGTCGGAGTTGTAGTCACTGTATTAGTGGTGTTAGTGGTACTCGATTTGGTGGGCGTTACCGATGTGTTTTCCTTTATTAGGCCCATTAACTAGATCGTATTTTCAAGTATGAGTCATATAAGCAGGTTTACAAAAGCCGTTGGTATTACTGGCTTTTGTTTATTTCTCAGTGGCTGTCTATCGGTTCCGCCCCAGACAGCCATGCTATTAGCTAATCCGCCCGATATTTCCCTTAAACATCAAATTACTGGGGTTCCTTTTTATCCTCAAGAGGATTACTTCTGTGGTCCTACAACACTCTCAGAAGTGTTCAATTTTTATGGGTTAACCAAAACACCTCAGCAAATAGCACCAGCACTGTTTATTCCTGATTTACAAGGCAGCTTGCAAATTGAAATGGTGGCCGCAGCCCGTCAACAGGGGCTGCTTGCTTATGCTGAATCAGGCAACTTGACCCAACTACTGTCTTTGGTCAGTGACAACATTCCGGTCATAGTGCTACAAAATTTATCAACCTCATGGTATCCCATGTGGCATTACGCAGTGGTAACAGGCTATGACCTTGATAATCAGCAGATCGTGCTCCATTCTGGCAGCCATAAAAACCGTATCGCGGAACTTAAAGTATTTGAACGCACCTGGTTGCGAGGCCAATATTGGTTATTGGCTGTTGTGCCGCCGGATATCAAGAGTTCACATTTCGACCGGTTTATTTACGCCAGCGCCGCCCAAGATTTGCTCAGCGTTGGCGAAAGTACTGCCGGCATAAATGCGCTTGAAAATGCCACCAGACAATGGCCTGACTATTGGCTAAGCTATTTTTTGCTTGGAAATTATTATTTAGCAATAGATAACGCCAAGGCTACTTTTTGGTATCAACAGGGATTAAATTATAGCGCGCAACAGCCTGAGCAACAGGGCGCTTATTTAAATAATTACGCTTACAGTTTGTCTGTGTCTGGTTGTAAACAGAGGGCAATGGAGATGATCAAAAAAGCACTTCAATTACAACCCGAAGATAGCAACATACTCAACACACAAAATGACATAGAAAAAATGTCCGATAATGCAAGTTGTACCACAGATTAAGCTCGCTCAATTAGTCTGATACTATTTTAATGTAATGATTTTAGAACAGAGCAAATAAACACATAAATAAAGATAACAAAATGAAATTTATCATCTTTTTCAATTTACTCAGAAGGTGAGTCAGTCTTTATGATTGCAATGATTTTTGAGCATGACTTGTGCCGCTAAATGACTCAAAGTGAATGAGCGCCAATCGGCGCTCATTCACTTTATGCTGACTACGGTATGACTAACATGCGTTGTCAGTGTTAATTGGGTGACTTACCCGTGAGCCTAGCATATTTGATTAGCAGCTCGTCTTGCGACTCTTTATGTTCTGGATCGGGATCGATGCAATCAATCGGGCAAACTGACACACAGGTCGGTTTGTCGTAATGGCCCACACATTCAGTACACAATCCGGGATCAATTTCATATACCTCTTCACCCATAGTGATGGCCTCATTAGGGCATTCAGGTTCACACATATCACAATTGATACAGCTATCGTCAATGATTAATGCCATAAAACCTCAGGTTAAACAGATTGATGAGGGTTTCGAGTATCCATCCCCTCAGGTAAATTACGCATTAGCATGGCTTTGTCGATGTTAATATCTGCTGGCAGCGCGAGAAACACAAAATGTCCTGAGCCTAAAGCGGAATCGATAGATTCACCTTTGCGATTCAGTAATGCTTCAATAGTGATAACAAAATTACCTTCAGTTGTCATTATTTCAACGCTGTCGCCGACAGAGAATTTATTTTTGACGTCTATTTCAGCTAACCCTTGTGGATTTCGTTTGCCAGTAAATTCACCAGCAAATTGCTGACTATCACTTACAGAATGACCATATTGGTAATTTTGATATTCATCATGAACATGACGACGTAAAAAACCTTCGGTATAGCCGCGATGCGCTAAGCCTTCAAGGTTGTTCATTAAAGTGCGATCAAAGTCTTTACCCGCAGCAGCATCTTCAATAGCCTGACGATAAAGTTGGGCAGTGCGCGCAACATAATAAAAAGATTTGGTACGACCTTCAATTTTTAATGAATCAATGCCCATTCTGGTTAAACGATCCACATGTTGAATAGCGCGTAAATCTTTTGAGTTCATAATGTAAGTGCCATGTTCATCTTCAAACGCTGGCATATATTCGCCAGGGCGACCGGCTTCTTGTAATAAAACAATCTCACTACTGGGTTGACCCGAACCTAAGGTTGGGGTTTCAAACTGAACTGTGGGGGTCACAGGGATGATATCTCCGCTCTCAGTTTGTTGTGCTTGGTGAACATCATATTTCCAGCGACATGCATTAGTGCAGGTTCCCTGATTAGGATCGCGTTTATTCATATAACCAGACAATAAACAACGGCCTGAATATGCCATACACAATGCGCCATGAACAAACACTTCTAATTCTATATCTGGACACCGCTGACGAATTTCCTCAATTTCATCAAGTGACAATTCACGCGATAATATGACTCGCTTAATCCCTTGCTGTTGCCAGAATTTGACTGACGCCCAGTTAATGGCGTTTGCTTGAACTGATAAGTGAACTACTTGTTCAGGGAACGCTTCGCGTACCATCATAATAAGCCCCGGATCTGACATGATCACCGCATCGGGTTTCATTGCAATCACAGGTTCCATGTCTTTAATATAGGTTTTGAGTTTGGCATTGTGCGGCGCAATATTACTCACCACATACAATTTTTTCCCTAGGGCATGAGCTTCTTCAATACCTGAAGCAAGGTTCTCCATTTTGAAATCATTATTTCTGACTCGTAAACTGTAACGAGGTTGGCCTGCATAAACAGCATCGGCACCATAAGCAAAGGCGTAACGCATATTTTTAAGCGTACCAGCGGGAGATAATAATTCAGGTTTAAACATGGTTTTACTCGACCTAGTTAAATAGTGTATGACTCAAGGGCCGAAGCTTACTTAAGGATATTAGCGGGGACAAATATAGCCTTAGAATTTGTGAGGTCGGTTGTATTTTACAACTACTAATCTGGTTACCGAGCGACAAAGCTTAACGGAACGATATAATTAATTGGCTTCTCGTTAGTTGAGTAATCGCAAATGTTATCGCTTTGGGTATATAATCCAACATCAGTGGCTATTTATTTATGGAGACCTCATGTCTACGGAACATCAACTCTTGGTTGGACTATTAAAAAAGCTTAAAGATGATGCTTTAGTTTTACCAACACTGCCCGAAGTGGCCATGCGTGTTCAAGAAGTCGTGTCTCGTCAAGATTCAAGCCTCAGGCAAGTTGCTGACATTATTGGTCAAGATGCCGCTATTTCAGCGCGCATTATCAAAGTTGCCAACAGTGCTTTATATTCTCGTGGTAACAAAGCTGAAAATATTAATGCCGCTGTGAGTCGTATTGGTTTAGTACAAATTAAATCTATTACCACATCTGTTGCCATGGAGCAGTTATTTATCTCCACTAACGAAATGGTGTGGGAGGTGATGGATGAAGTATGGAAAACCTCTATTGAAGTGACAGCTTCCTCCGGTGCCATGTTAGAGATGTACAATAAACGTCACCCGAGTAAAAAATTAGACCGTGATACGCTTACTCTAGCTGGTTTAGTGCATAATATTGGTGCATTACCAGTATTAACCGAAGCGGAAGTTCACCCTGAGTTATTTAGCCGAATTGATGATTTACGCAGTTTAGTGCGTAAAATGCAGGGCCCTATTGGTCGCGCCGTATTAAAAACATGGGATTTTGCCCCTGAGGTAATGGAAGTGGTCGAACGATGGGCTGATCTTCATTACATGCCTGAAAAAGTATCTTATCTCGACTTTATCCGTTCGGCTGCATTTTACACGGGTGAACTGCGTGCCGGTGAAGAATTAGCTGAAAGATTGGGCGTCTTTGCACAAAGAGGCTTGCCTGTTACTGCAGAAGATCTTGCCAGTGATGAGTTCATTGATATGTATCATTCAATTAAGCAAAGTTACGAATAGTAGTATGTTGTGCTTATTTCACTGATATTATCAAATGAGTCAAACACAGATGATTAATATTAGTGATGTATTTTTGCGTTGAATACTGTGATGATTAAAATTGCAACATGATGAAGACTTAATGAATTACTTTTTGATAACGATGTTATGTATTATGGCGATCTTGCTGTGTAGCGTTGCACTTCTCTATTGGCGTCAGCATCGTTTTATTCAACAATTGACTCATTCGTTGCAATTACAATTACTTAATCAAGATTCATTCAACGTAGACTCAGCTTCAACCTCATTAAAACCGCTCATTAACGTTCTTCACGACTTACATCAATCAAGCATCTTTAGTACCGAACGAGATAAGTTAACTGGCTTAGCTAACCGTGTCGGTTTTAAACGTAAAATGTTGTCTAAAATGCCCATGTCAGACGGCATGTTAGTGCTAATAGATATTCGACAATTTCGGTTTGTGAACGATTTGTTTGGTTTTTTATTTGGCGACAAATTTCTTAAAGCGTTTGCGAAGCGGATCGATAACCTTAATTGCAAAGCACAGTTTATCGCTCGAATGAACGGAAATGAGTTTCTATTGTTTTTTCACCAAAAATTGACAGTTGAGCAACTGCTTGAAATAAAGAGTGAATTACAAAAACCGTTTGAAATTGAACAGCAACCCATCAGTATCAAAATACAATTGGGTGTATTGTCATTAAGTGAACATCATGCCGAGGTCAGTTTGATGCTGCGCCGCTTAGATTTGGCATTAAAAAAAGCCAAAACATTAAAGCAAGCCATGGCATTTTATGATCAAGATGATGATAAAGCCCAATACAGAGAATTATTAATTATCAATGGCTTGCCTAAAGGGTTAAAGCAAAATCAGCTGTTTATGGTATTCCAACCCAAGTTAGATTTAAAAAGTGGTCACTGTAAGCAGGTTGAAGCGTTAATTCGTTGGCAGCATGACAGTTTGGGATTAATTTCGCCTAATGAGTTTATTCCATTAGCAGAACAAACTGGAATGATTAATATTTTGAGTACTTGGGTGTTAGATAACGTGCTAGCTCAACAAGTTAAATGGCGCAACACAGGGGTTTACGTTAATGTCGCCATTAATTTATCTTCTACTGATTTAGATAATCCCAATCTTGCCGCTGATGTTGCAAGTAAATTAGCTCAATATCTGGTGCCAGCCGAATCGATTACGATTGAAATCACTGAAAGTGTTTTAATGAAATCACTGGCACAAACCATTGTGACCTTAAATCAATTACGCGATATTGGGGTTAAACTTGCGATTGATGACTTTGGTACTGGCCACTCTTCTTTGGCTTATTTGCGTCATTTACCCGTTGATGAAGTGAAAATAGATAAAGCCTTTTTAGATGAGTTTGAAACTTCACCAGCGGCAAAGCAAATTGTTAAGACGAGTATCGATCTCGCTAAAAATCTGGGTTTTGAAGTGACGGTTGAAGGGGTTGAATCTAAGACAGTATTGGAAGCATTACATCATTTTGGGGTGGATACCATTCAAGGTGATTATTTTGCTAAACCTTTTACTGCCAGTGAGTTTGAGCACATATATCCGCAACTTAATTACCCACTCATCAGCTCTGCTCAAATTAACCAGCCATAAATTGTTATCCATAGCGCTAACGTCCTAAATCCCCTTGGATAGATGGGTTATTAATTCTGTCGGCATGGGCGCAAGTTGACGTTTCTGGTTCATACAGACCATTTCTATCGTTGCCGTTACTGCTGGTTTTTTCGCATTAGGTCGCCATATTTCCTGTTTCCACACTGTACGGTACTTACTTTCAAAATAAAATTGAGTACGTACATCAATAATATCAGCAAATTCAACACCATCGTGACATAACATATCACTGCGATAAACAGCAAAACCCAATTGTTGTTGTTGCCAAAGTTGGCTGAGGATCTCTGCACCAATAACATGTTCACGAGCACGTTCGAAATATTTCAAAAAATTTGGATGATACACCACTCCTGAAAAGTCAGTATCTTCATAATAAATTTGTACTGAAAAAGAGTGCACTGGGCTGTATTGTTGTTGCGCAGGGACACGACTCATTACACTATGACCTTATGTTATTTACTGTGTTGCTATTAATCATTTAGGGGCAGAAGTAATTGCTGGTATTTACCCTGTTTTTTTAGTGCTATTAGTCCTTTGTCGAGTAACTCACTAAGGTGTTTTGATTGCGGATTAAGTTTAGAAAAAGCGACAAATATTTTACTGGTATGATTGTTAAATTTAGCTTGTATATCATTGTTAACTCCCATCCGCTTGATGTAAACGTCAGCAACAAGATCATACATGATAGCAGAGTCAATTCTGCCCACTAGTAACAAATTAGTTAATTGGCGTTGGCTATCTACAGTGATAACTTGGAGCTTTCGTTTTTCTACCAGTGTTGTGAATTCATCTCCATACTCATAGCCATTGATAATACCTATGGTGCTTTGGGTTGGCAGTTGCCATTTATTTTTTGCAACCGTAGGATAATCTTTGGCAAAGAAAAAAGAAGCCGTTATGGTAAAAAGAGGTTCATTACCGAAAACAAATCGGTCAATTGTACTTTGCTCTCTGGTAACATTAAATACGCCATCAACCGAGCCTCGTTCAGTCATAATTAATCCGCGAGCATAAGGGACTACAATAGTTGAGATGTTAACATCAACTTGCTCAAAAGCATGGCGGATAATGTTGTGGGAAATACCTCGACCAAATTCATCAGCAAAGGGTGGCCAGCTATCTTCAGCGGCTAGCGTAATTGATAATGGTTGTGCCACGGTATTGTGTATAGAAAGGAAACTGACAATAGTCATTAATATTAAAAATAAGTAATGTATTGATAAGCCAGAATATTTTGGCAGTAAAATGCAATCAAAAAGTACATTTTTTTGATATGTTGACGACATATAATCCTTTATCGAACAGTCCTGTAATGACAAGGCAATAATAGCACTTCTAGCAATAAAGTGATATTTCATGTTTTTCATCATCAGTCCATTCTGTGAACTTTTAGTGATTAAGCGCTTGTTATATAAGTTTTTTCGATTACCGATAAGCGTAATCGGCACCCGTTACTGTATTCTTATATTTGATAAATTAACCTGGCTTAAATCCATTTGATACTGACCAATATCATTGAAGTTAAACTGCATCGGTTTGTTAATTTATGCGGCTATTCTATTGTGTTAGAACTTATGCAGTGTTGCTGTAATGGACTACAGTAATGTGGCGCTAAGTTGTGGCTAATGAGGTTTTTAGCACGCAAGGGTCACTTGGTATCGCTCATTGGCACAAGCTTACGTGTTATATTATCTAGATCAATAATGGTGCTTCGATAGCGGTAAATTGTTGGCATTGATCGGTTAAAGATTTTGCTGTGAGGCGCTCAACACTTAATACGTGGGTATAGCATGTGGTTGTTTGGTTTATCTTTTTGAGTAATAAATCAAAATCACCATCACCAGAGAGTAAAATAACTTCATCTACCGTGGGCGCTATCTCGAGCATATCGATAGTGATCCCCACGTCCCAATCTCCTTTAGCCGAACCATCACTACGCTGAATATAGGGCTTAGTTTTTACGTTAAAGCCAATGTGTTTTAGCGCGTCTTGAAACTTTACCTGTCCATCATCAGCTGGCGCAATAGCATAAGCGATAGCATGAGAAATGTTCCCTCGTGCCGATAACTGCTTATACAAGGCTCGGTAATTAAACGAACGACCAAAACCTTGCTTACAGGTGTAATAAATATTTTGCACATCTACAAATACGGCAAGCGTTGTCATTATTACACCTGAAAAATTAAGGCTTTTGCGCTTGTTGAGCGGCAATAGCATTATTAAGTTGTTCTTCTACAAACCCAGGAGAGTGGGTTGACGAAGAAATAAGTCGGTACATTGCGGGGATCACTAATAAAGTTACCATGGTCGCAAATGCCATACCAAAGAATATCACAGTTCCAACAGCAATACGGCTTTCACTCCCTGCGCCGGTAGAGACGATCAACGGTATTGCACCAATTAATGTGGTGAATGCCGTCATTAATATCGGCCGTAAACGACGTGCTGATGCATCAATAATGGCATTGTCCAGCGATAAGCCTCGATCGCGTAATTGATTGGCAAACTCGACAATTAAAATCCCGTTTTTAGTGACCATACCAATTAACATTATCATGCCTATTTGGCTGTAAATATTCATCCCTTGATGGGTAAGCACTAAACCTATAAAACCACCAAAAATACCCATAGGAACGGTAAACATTACCACCGCTGGGTTGATGAAACTTTCAAATTGAGCTGCCAATACTAGATAAGCAATCAGCAATGCTAAACCAAACACTATCATTACCCCGGATTGATTTTCTTTAAAATCTTTTGACTCACCTGTGTAAGCAATAGAGATATCGCTGGGTAGCAATGTTATTGCGCGTTGCTCTAAAAAGTCTAGCGCTTCCCCAAGGGTATAACCTTCACCTAAATTGGCTTTGATGGTGATCGATTTTTGTTTATTGGTATGACTCAATCTTTGTGGCGAGGCGACTTCTTCAACATGAGTAACAGTATCAAGGGTAATGAGTTGGCCTCTGCTTGAGCGGAAGTAAATCTTGCTAAGATCAGTGATACTATTAAAGCTGTTTTCATCACCACGAAGATAGACATCATACTCTTCACCGCGTTCGACAAACGTTGTCTCTTTGCGTCCACCTAACATAATTTCTAATGTGGTGGAGATTTCTTCCACACTGATACCGAGTTCAGCAGCTCGCTGTTTATCAACAGTAACAACCAGTTCTGGGGTTGTTTCCGCATAATCTAAATCAGCCCCTGAAAGCATCGGACTTGCATCAGCCTCTTGTTGCAGCACTTGAGCCCATTTGAATAACTCCGAATAGTCAGAGCCTCCGAGCACAAACTGCACCGGTTCACTGGATTGACCTCTAAATCCTGGCAGCATAGGGCGTACCATCACATCGGGAATATCTTTTAAGGTTTGAGCGATTAATGCCAGTGCTTGTTTAATATTAGTGTCACGATCTTGCCAATCTTCCAGCTGGATGATGGCAAATCCTGTTTGGTCTCCGGCTCGACCACCAAATGCAGGCGCTTCAACACTGAATGATTTCACTACACCTTGACCTAACAGTGGCATCAATCTACTTTCAACAATATCCATGTTGGCGATCATACGATTATAACTGGTACCTTCGGCGCCTTTAATAAACGCAAATAACACGCCGCGATCTTCTTGTGGTGACAGCTGTGAAGGGACTTGTTGCATCAGCATGTAGCTACCACCAATGCAGGCGATGATAATCAGCGGTGCTGCTATACGCCAGCGTAATGCCCATTTAACCAGTCTACGATAACCTCGCTCCATACGGGCAAACCCATTATCGATAGCAATATTAAAACGATTTTTCTTCACATTGGCTTTTAAGAGTTTACTGCTCATTACTGGCGTTAGCGTTAGGGCGATAAGTGATGAAAACAGCACCGACATCGCCAGCATCACCGAAAACTCGGTAAACAGTAATCCAACCATGCCATCCATAAATGAAATAGGTAAAAACACCATTACCAAAACTAGTGTGGTGGAAATAACCGCAAAGCCAACCTCGCGCGTTCCCTTATAAGCAGCGAGGATCGGTTCTTCACCTTGCTCAATATGGTGGAAGATATTCTCAACGACTACGATAGCGTCATCAACCACCAGTCCAATAGCTAAAATCAGTGCCATTAGGGTTAATAAGTTAATTGAATAACCTAAGCTGTATGCTGCTATAAATGCAGCAATTAATGATACCGGAACCGTCACCGCAGGAATAAGCGTTGCGCGCACTTGTCCGATAAAAATGTACAACACCAGGATAACCAGTACCCCAGTAATAAACAGGGTGTTGTATACCTCATTAATTGAGCGTGCAATAAACACGTTAGCATCATAATCAACAATCAGTTTTGTGCCTTCGGGCAGGAAACTCTGCACTTTATCGACTTCTTGTTGTACTCGCGTCGAGATGTCTAATGGATTGGCATCTGATTGTGGCACTATGCCGAGACTTAAGTTAACAATGCCGTTACTTTTAAAGGTCGAGTTTTCATTCTCTGCACCGACAAACACGCTTGCGACATCTTTAAGGTAAATCGGTGTGCCATCATCTGCGGTGTGAACCACTAGATAATTAAAGTCTTCTGGGCTGTAATAGAGTCGTTTCGTTCTGACTGACATGACGGTCGTGTCATTGCGAACTTCACCACCGGGTGTTTCAAGGTTTTCAGTATTCAATGCACTGATAATGTCGTTGGTGGTAACATTTCTACCGGCCATTAATTGCGGTTTTAGCTGCACATACATGACTTTGTATAAGCCACCAGAAATATTAACCGAGCTCACACCAGTAATTAAGCTAAATCTGTCTTCTAATACTCGCTGGGCGTAATCGGTCAGCTGAGTACGGTCCATATTTTCAGAGCTTAAGTTGACGTAAATTGATGGCTCACCCGTGCCATTATCTTTCGATACAATAGGATCGTTTGCTTCATCAGGTAAGCGACGTTGTGCTTTTGCTACGGCGTCACGGACGTCACTTACGCCTTCAGTTAAGTCCCAACCCAGCTCAAACTTGATTGAAATACGTGACATGCCATTTCGAGTCGTTGAGGTGATTTCATCAATACCACTAATACCTGTTAATTCATCTTCGAGATTTTTAGTGATTTTACTTTCCATTATCGTCGCCGATGCACCGCTATAAGTGGTCATCACTGTTACGACAGGATTTTGCACGTCGGGCATTTCTCTCACCGACAGTTTGGAGAAAGACACTAAACCAAATACGCACAGCAACAGACTTAATACAATCGCAACAACAGGGCGCTTAACCGCCGTATCACTTAGCCACATTATTTATGCTCCTGTTGCGCAGGAGACGTTTCCGATTGAGTCGCTAACTCTTTCACTTTGACACCATCACGCATGTTGACCAAGCCTTGAACTACGATGTGATCACCAATGTTGATACCAGATTCCAGTAAGACTTGGTCTTTAATTCTTGCGCCTAACATCACTTGGGTACGAGTGGCGATATTATGCTTATCGATCACGTAGACATACCGTTTTGTACCTGAATATTCAAGAGCTTGTACTGGCACTATTGGTGATGACACACTTGGAAATACTAGCGTAGCTGACATCATCATACCGGGCTTTAATTGACCCTTTTGATTATCAAACTGACTGCGAATGTTGAGGTTGAGTGTGGCTGAATTGACACGAGGGTCGATGGCGATAATTTTGCCTGTGAACGTGGTTTTATTCCAAGCTCTACTGGTCGCCTTGACTGACATTCCCGTGCTGAGTTGTGATAAATAATGCTCTGGCACTTGTAAGTCCAACTGAAGCACAGACAAGTCATCAAGTGATAATAGAGACTCATTAATGGTAACCATTTTTCCGCGACTGAAATTGACTAGGCCGGTATTACCCGAAAAGGGCGCGGTTAATGTATGGTAGTCAAGGTCAGTTTTGGCTGATTCTAGTCGGGCAAAAGCGATATCAACAGTCGATTTTTGCGCTTCTATTTCAGTTTGGGTAATGGCGTTAACATGGATTAACTTGTTAAATTCGTTAAGCTTGCGAACTTCATCTTGATAATAAGCTTGGGCTTCGGTCACGCTGGCTTTAGCTTTACGGTTATCAAGCGTCAGTAATGCTTGCCCTTGCTTGACGTATTGATTGGATGTGACTTCTATATTATCTATTTTGCCTGCAACTTGCGGGGCTATCATTACTGAGTGAGTCGCGACAAGTTTTCCTATTAAGGTAATTGATTGTGAAAGCTCATGTTGTTCAACGATGGCTGTGATAACAGGCACAACTTTTTCTGCGTGCATAGCCTTGGGCGCGGCGTTAACTGTGTGAACAAATCCAACATATCCCATAATCAATATGGTAGTTGAAAAAAGATATTGGCTAAGTTTTTTGATCATCTGAGTACACATCTCTATAAACAATAATGGAAGGTGTCGTTGCGCGACGACATTGGCTAATGGCTAGCCGGTGATTGATGTTTGGGTATTGTAATTATTTTTGCTTAATTGAGCGTAAAGTAATGTAAATCTTTCGATTTTCTTTGTAACAAGGCGCATATGAAGCAAGGGGGGGCAACAATTAATCGTCACAAAAAAGCCATATCAGTTGATATGGCTTTTATTTAAGTGTTGGTTTCATCGCTAGATCAAGATCTTCATTATGCCCGCAATGTAACCATTACTTATTAACGGGTTCATTTGTAAACTCTATGTTTTGTTTTTTATTTGCTGGGGCAACACCCATAAAATATTCGTAGCTGTTATCTGATGAGTTCTTTTTAGCATCATCGTCACTTAGCTTAATACTGGTTTGGTCAGAGAATAGAGTGTACTTAGCTTTGGTTTGTTGTACTGAAGGTTGGACTTGTTTAGGCGCCTGCTTAAGGATAACGTTTTTCACCTCAGACGTGTCCATTTTAGGTTTGTTACTGACTTTTTGAGTAGAAGCAACCTCATTGAATTTGTAGTTAAATACTCCATTACCTTCAATGTTTTCGACACTTGATTTATCTTGATTTTGGTATGAAGCTAAAATGCCATGTTTACCTAAAGGGATCTCGTGAAACAGTTTTTTACCTGTACCAACCTTGGTGCCATTTACATACCAATCAGCTGGAACATTACTGATTAACGTCACCATCGCCGATACTAGACCTAGTTTTTCATTCAGTATAGTGTCGATTTTGTTGTTATATGAAGGTTTAAATTTCATCGCGACTTTATAGTGAAGATCGCCTTTCATATTCATGTTGGCATCAAGAACTTCATATGACAATAAAACACTTTTATCGTTTAAAAATGGTGATTCATTGCGAGTATTAGATAAAATGCTGCTTTTAGACTCTTTCAAACAATCTGCGATAGTTTGGTATTTTGAACATTCAGTAGAGCCATTGATATTGACTGGCAAAGTACTCGTTGATTTTGACAAGTCTGCGATTAAACGATTCGTGATATCGGTTTTAAGTTTAAATAATTGCTGACTTTTAGTTGTGCGTTTATTATTTATTACTTCATATTCAGACAGTATTTCGACTTTTTCAGTCTCCAGAAGTTTACTGTCTTGCTCTGCTTTAAGGGTCAGTTCATCGACTAGATTGACAGAGTCTTCAATTTTTTTATAGGTATCTGCAAGCGCTGTTTTGGCTCGAATGACCTTAGGTAATTCTGTAATTAATTCGTTGTATCGATTTTGTTCTGCAACAATCGTTTTTTTTATATTTTCTATATCGTAGGCTTTTTTATTAAGCTGTGAGAACTTGTCGTTAACTGTGATCAGCAGAGTATCAATATCATATTGATCTTCAATCTTATTGAGGGTCTGCTTTTCTGACGAGGTAATGACTTCGAGTGCCGCAAATGAGTTGCTAGCGTATAAGCACAATAAAGCAAGGCTGATTGAACCGTATCTCACTGATATCTCCATTAAATTTCTCTTCAAGCTAGAACCATCGACACTCTGTAATGCGCTGAGTGTAATCAGCAAAGAGTAAAATAATCCATTAATATTTTATGATACTGAAGTTATTTTGGCTTTACAAACAGATTTAGTGCATTACTTACAATAAATTGACAGTTTTTTGACACATGTTGATATTTCTACAGAGCATTCTCAATAATAACCTTTCACATACGAGCTAATATAATAAAGCAGAGCTTAGGGCTCTGCTTTATTCGATACTTCTATTTCAACACTATCACTCAAGCTTAACAATTGTTAACCATTTGTGTGCAAGTGTTTAGGTTATTTGTTTAAGCGCTTGTATTTTAGTCGATGAGGTTCAACGACATCAGTTCCTAAGGTATTCTTTAACCAAGTTGAATACTCAGTATAGTTGCCTTCATAGAAGTTCACTTTGCCTTCGTCTCGATAATCCAAAATATGAGTTGCAATGCGGTCGAGGAACCAACGGTCATGAGAAATAACCATTGCACACCCAGGAAACTCTAATAAGGCTTCTTCGAGAGCTCGCAATGTTTCGATGTCTAAATCGTTGGTGGGTTCATCGAGTAGCAATACGTTGCCACCAGCTTGCAATAATTTGGCTAAATGTACTCGGTTGCGCTCACCACCCGATAAGGTGCCGATGATTTTTTGCTGGTCGCCACCACGGAAGTTAAAGCGGCCAACATAAGCACGACTCGATATCTCGGTGTTGTTGATACGCATAATATCGTGACCGCCAGATATCTCTTGCCAGACAGTATTTTTATCATTCATTGAATCGCGGAACTGATCTACTGAGGCGATTTGAACCGACTCACCGACAGATATATCGCCGCTGTCTGGTTGTTCATCACCTGAGATCATTTTGAACAAGGTTGATTTACCGGCACCGTTAGCACCAATAATACCGACAATTGCCCCTTTGGGGACAGTGAAGGTTAGGTCGTCAATCAGTACGCGGTCACCATATGACTTGGTTAAATTAGTCACTTCGATCACTTTATCACCAAGGCGTGGCCCTGGCGGAATGAACAACTCATTAGTTTCGTTACGTTTTTGATAATCGTTAGTGTTGAGTTCTTCAAAACGAGCCATACGGGCTTTGCCCTTAGACTGACGACCTTTGGCACCTTGTCTTACCCATTCTAGTTCTTTAGCAATGGTTTTTTGACGAGCGCTTTCGGTAGAAGACTCTTGCTGTAAGCGGGCGTCTTTTTGCTCAAGCCAAGATGAGTAGTTGCCCTGCCATGGAATACCTTCACCGCGATCGAGCTCTAAAATCCAGCCAGCTGCATTATCTAAGAAATAGCGGTCATGGGTAATCGCCACGACTGTGCCAGTATATTCTTGTAAAAAATGCTCTAGCCAAGCTACTGACTCAGCATCTAAGTGGTTGGTCGGTTCGTCAAGTAATAGCATTTCAGGCTTTTCAAGTAACAAGCGACAAATTGCGACACGTCGGCGTTCACCACCAGAAAGTACAGCTATTTTTTCATCCCAATCAGGGAGGCGTAACGCATTTGCTGCACGTTCCAGAATATGATCAATATTGTGAGCATCTTGAGATTGGATAATAGCTTCTAGTTGACCTTGCTCTTTAGCGAGCGCATCAAAATCAGCATCGGGCTCAGCATAAGCCGCATAAACCTCATCTAAACGGGTTAGGGCATTTTTAGCTTCACTTAAGGCTTCTTCAACGGCTTCGCGAACCGTTTGTTGCTCATTTAAGCGAGGTTCCTGGGGTAAATAACCAATTTTCAATCCAGGCATTGGGCGTGCTTCACCTTCGATTTCAGTGTCGATGCCGGCCATAATACGCAGTAATGTCGATTTACCTGAACCGTTTAAGCCGAGCACACCAATTTTGGCGCCAGGAAAGAAACTTAATGAAATATCTTTTAAAATCTGCTTTTTAGGCGGGACAATTTTACCCACACGAAGCATGCTGTATACAAACTGAGCCATAATAATACTGTCTAATTGTCAATAAAGATGATGATAATTCTACTGTATTATAGGCTGAACTCAACAGGCAATTGTGTGATTTGCTCCTGAGTGTTTTTTCGGCCACATAAGATCTAAAATTTGCCAGTCTATTGGCATAAACATGAATCGTTTTGTATTCAGAACACAGTGAATTTCATGTTGTTTATACTGTAAATCATTATCGTTGCAGAGTAGAATACGCCGCAACCCTACTATATAGATAATGATGTTGGAGCTACCATGTTGAAGAAAGCGATGAATATTGCGGATTATGATCCAGAATTATTTAAAGCCATTGAAGATGAAACTTGTCGTCAAGAAGAACACATTGAATTGATTGCATCTGAAAACTATACCAGTCCACGTGTGATGGAAGCGCAAGGTTCTCAGTTAACTAACAAGTATGCTGAAGGTTATCCAGGTAAGCGTTACTATGGTGGGTGCGAATACGTTGATGTGGTTGAAACATTAGCGATTGAACGCGCAAAAGAATTATTTGGTGCCACATATGCCAACGTGCAGCCTCATTCTGGTTCACAAGCTAACAGTGCGGTATTTATGGCGCTATTAAAGCCAGGTGACACTGTATTAGGTATGAACTTAGCCCACGGCGGTCACTTAACTCACGGTTCACCAGTTAACTTTTCCGGCAAGCTTTACAACATCATTCCTTACGGCATCGACGAGTCAGGTAAAATTGACTATGACGAAATGGAACGCTTAGCTATTGAGCACAAGCCTAAGATGATGATCGGCGGTTTTTCGGCATTTTCAGGCATAGTCGATTGGGCTAAAATGCGTGAGATTGCTGATAAAGTTGGTGCTTATTTGCTTGTTGATATGGCTCACGTTGCTGGCTTAGTGGCTGCAGATGTTTATCCAACGCCTGTGCCTCATGCACACGTTGTGACCTCAACAACCCATAAAACATTGGCAGGCCCACGTGGCGGTATTATTATTTCTGCAGCTAATGATGAAGACTTATATAAAAAGTTGAACTCAGCGGTATTCCCTGGTGGCCAAGGTGGCCCTTTAATGCATGTTATCGCCGGTAAAGCGGTTGCATTTAAAGAAGCATTAGAGCCAGAGTTTAAAGTATATCAACAGCAAGTTGTTAAAAATGCCAAAGCTATGGTAGGTGTGTTTTTAGATCGTGGTTACAAAATTGTTTCTGGCGGTACAGAAAACCATTTAATGTTGGTTGATTTAATTGGCCGAGATTTAACGGGTAAAGAAGCAGATGCTGCATTGGGCAATGCCAACATTACCGTGAACAAAAACTCAGTACCTGATGATCCACGTTCACCGTTCGTCACCTCTGGTGTTCGTATTGGAACACCGGCAATTACTCGTCGTGGCTTTAAAGAAGCAGAAGCGAAAGAGTTAACCGGCTGGATTTGTGACATTCTTGATGATGCATCTAACGCCGAAGTGGCTGAACGAGTGAAAGGTCAAGTGTTGGCATTATGTGCTCGATTCCCTGTATACGGTTAATCGTCTCTTGATGCCTGTTGAAAAGGTTTAGGTTAACCTTGCTCAACAAATAGGATAAACTTTAATGGCCGCTAATTGTTAGCGGCCATTTTGTTTTTTTCTGCAGGAGGCTCAATGCATTGCCCTTTTTGTAGCGCGACCGATACCAAAGTTATAGATTCTCGATTAGTGGCTGATGGTCACCAAGTTCGTCGCCGCCGGGAATGTACCGAATGCCATGAGCGTTTCACTACCTTTGAGGGTGCAGAATTAGTGATGCCCAGAGTGATTAAACGTGACGGTACTCGGCAACCCTTTGATGAAGAAAAGCTGCGTGGCGGCATGCTGCGTGCCGTTGAAAAACGTCCTGTTTCAATCGATGAAATTGAACAAGCATTGACTAAAATCAAATCAACGCTGCGCGCAACGGGCGAACGCGAAGTTAATTCTGAAATGATTGGTAATCTTATGATGGAACAGTTGATGAACCTTGATAAAGTGGCTTATATCCGCTTTGCATCAGTTTATCGAGCATTTGAAGATGTATCACAATTTGGTGAGGCCATTGCCAAATTACAAAAGTAATGGCGACAAATATCATCCTTTTATGACGGCATCTGAGCAATAAGAGATTACCTAATATGGCTAACTTTTCTACCTTCGACACTCAAATGATGAGCCGTGCGATAGCACTCGCCGAGAAAGGTCGTTATACCACTCGGCCAAATCCTTGTGTCGGTTGCGTCATTGTCGCCAATGGTCAGATTATCGGTGAAGGTTATCACCAGCGTGCAGGCCAAGGCCACGCCGAAGTCAATGCGCTTAAAATGGTTCGCGATAATGGCTTTTCGGCACAAGATGCTACCGCGTATGTCACTCTTGAGCCGTGTAGCCATTACGGCCGCACACCACCTTGTGCTTTAGGCTTAATTAATGCCAAGGTCGCTCGAGTTGTTATTGCTGTTACCGATGCCAATCCACAGGTTGCTGGCCGCGGTATCAGCATGTTACGTGATGCAGGTATTCAAGTTGATATCGGATTACTGACAGAGCAAGCGTATGCGCTAAATTTGGGCTTCATGAAGCGGATGAAAACTGGCTTGCCTTGGGTTACAGTGAAAATAGCCGCCAGTTTAGACGGTAAAACAGCCCTGTCTAATGGAGTGTCAAAGTGGATTACCGGTGACGCTGCCAGGGCAGATGTGCAAAAGTATCGAGCCAGGCATTGCGCATTAATCACTGGGGTTGAAACTATTCTTGTTGATGACCCTAGCTTAAATGTCCGTTATGAAGCGCTCGGTGAATTAACCACTTATCATACGCAAGAAGACATATTCCAACCTTTAAGGGTGGTGCTTGATAGCCAAGCTAGATTAACGTCAGCCCAGCAGTTATTTTCGATTCAAAGTCCTATTTTACTGGTTTCAGGCTGTGCTTATTCTGACAAGGTCAAAATTGACTTTCCACAGCACGTTGATTTTCTGCAATTAGAGTGTGACTCGTCAGGTAGAATCCCTTTGTTAGCTTTGCTAACGTATTTAGGTCAGCATAGCAATAGCGTATTAGTTGAAGCCGGGGCTACGTTAGCCGGCGCATTTGTTGCTCAAGGTCTCGCTGATGAAGTAGTGCTTTATCAGGCAGCTAAACTTTTAGGCAGCCATGGACGTAATATGTTGCAGCTACCCGATTACAGTGCGATGGATCAAACACCGTCGTTGCAATTAATTGATGAGCGTAGCATTGGACAAGATAAGCGATATATCCTTAGATATAATCAATCGTATTAATGTGCGAGTGCTTAGGCGAAAACCCGAGCAAGAGCAAAGTTTATAAGCAAAAAGTGAGTCATTATGTTTACTGGGATAATCGAAGCCCTTGGCACATTACGTAAAATTGATCGAAAAGGTGACGATATTCGCTTAACGGTTGCTAGCGGTAAGCTAGATTTAACCGATGTAAAGCTAGGTGACAGCATTGCGACTAATGGTGTGTGTTTAACGGTTGTTGAACGTTTAGGTGATGGTTATGTTGCTGATATATCAGCTGAAACTGTCGCGTTAACCGGTTTTAGTCATTACCAAGTCGGCCAAAAGGTTAATCTTGAAAAAGCGGTTACGCCAACCACAAGGTTGGGTGGGCACATGGTCAGCGGCCACGTGGATGGCATCGCAAAAGTAGAGCAATGTGCTTATCGAGGTAAAGCGCTTGAGTTTTGGCTATCGACACCAGCGCAATTAAGTCGTTACATCGCACATAAAGGTTCGATTACCATTGACGGTGTTAGTTTAACCGTCAATGAAGTAGATGGTCATCGCTTCAGATTAACCATAGTGCCTCATACTGCGGGCGAGACTACGCTGGTGCATTTGAAAGTCGGTGATAGCGTTAACATTGAAGTGGATTTAATTGCCCGTTATTTAGAACGATTAATGCAACCAGAAGCTCACCATGTACAGCCTTCATCGGGCGTGACCATGGAATTACTCGCTAAATCAGGTTTTTTGCGTTAGTTGTTGCCGTAAAATATCATTCGTACCCATTACCCGAAGTGTAAAAACACACGGTATAAACAGATTTAATGCCTAAGGTTTAAATCGAATACTTAATCAATAAAGGTCTGACAATGGCGCTACATAGCATAGAAGAAATCATTGAAGATATTCGTCAAGGCAAGATGGTTATCTTGATGGATGATGAAGACAGAGAGAATGAAGGCGATTTGATTATGGCCGCTGATAAAGTGACGCCAGCTGCAATCAACTTCATGGCCACTTATGGCCGCGGATTAATTTGCCAAACCATGACCAAAGAGCGTTGTCAGCAGCTTAACTTACCTTTAATGGTGACCAACAATAACGCCCAGTTTTCAACTAATTTTACGGTTTCAATTGAAGCAGCAACTGGGGTGACCACAGGTATTTCAGCCCATGATCGTGCTGTAACAGTTCAAGCTGCCGTTGCTAAAGATGCTAAAGCCTCTGATTTGGTTCAGCCTGGACATATTTTTCCATTGATGGCGCAAGAAGGCGGGGTATTAACTCGTGCTGGCCATACCGAAGCGGGTTGCGATTTAGCGCGCTTAGCAGGATGTGAACCGTCAGGCGTGATAGTTGAAATATTAAACGAAGATGGCACTATGGCTCGCTGTCCGGATTTAGAAATATTCAGTGAAAAACATGGCATTAAAATAGGCACTATTGCCGATTTGATTGAGTACCGTAATACCAACGAAACCACAGTTGTTCGCGAAGCTCAGTGTAAATTACCTACTCGTTTTGGTGAGTTTACTATGGTGACCTTTAGAGACACTATCGATAATCAATTACATTACGCCTTGATTAAAGATGAAGTAAAATCAAATTGTTTGGTGCGTGTTCATTTACAAAACACCTTCAATGATTTACTGCATTCTGAACGTGATCAAAAGCGCAGTTGGCCATTAGAAAAAGCCATGGAAAGGATTGCTTTAGAAGGTGGTGTTTTAGTGTTGCTGGGTAATGATGAACACACAAGTAACTTATTGGCCAAAGTCAAAGCGTTCGAAGCTGAAGACAATGGTCAATCTCCAGCGCCAGCAATGTGGCAAGGAACATCTCGTCGTGTTGGCGTAGGCTCGCAAATTCTGTCGAGTTTAGGTGTTACGACTATGCGCTTATTAAGCTCACCCAAACGTTACCATTCACTGTCGGGTTTCGGTTTAGAAGTGACTGATTATATAGCTGAATAATTTTAGCTCGTGGTAAATTTAACAATTTCATTAATTGCATAGCGCTCAGGGCTTTTGGCTGTGATATTATAACGCCTCTTTTTGCCCCGAGCCGGGTGCTTTAGCTAATTTAGGTAAGATAGAATGAACGTAGTTCAAGGTAATATCGAAGCGAAAAATGCCAAAGTGGCGATCGTGATCTCGCGATTCAATAGCTTTTTAGTTGAAAGTCTGCTTGATGGTGCAATAGACACATTAAAGCGTTTTGGCCAGGTTAGTGACGACAACATTACTGTTGTTCGCGTCCCTGGTGCAGTTGAATTACCCCTTGCCGCAAAGCGTGTTGCAGCAAGTGGCAAGTTTGACGGTATCATTGCATTAGGTGCTGTCATTCGTGGCGGAACACCTCATTTTGAATTTGTTGCTGGTGAATGTAATAAAGGTCTTGCACAAGTTGCATTAGAGTATGATCTTCCTGTTTCATTTGGTGTATTAACCACAGATACCATTGAGCAAGCTATTGAGCGCTCAGGTACTAAAGCAGGCAATAAAGGTGGCGAAGCAGCCCTTAGTTTGCTTGAAATGGTTAATGTACTGCAACAACTAGAACAACAGCTGTAATAGTAGGAAAAGTATGAAACCTTCAGAGCGCCGTAAGGCCCGCCGTTTAGCCGTTCAAGCCATTTATTCATGGCAGTTAAGTAAAAACAAAGTTGCTGACGTAGAACATGAGTTTTTAACTGAACAGAACACTGACGGTGTTGATGTCGCTTATTTTCGTGAGTTGTTAACTGGTGTAGCATCAAAAACATCGCAAATTGATGAGCTATTAAAGCCGCATCTTGATCGTAATTTTGAAGAAGTGTCACCAGTAGAAAAAGCCATTGTGCGTCTGGCAACTTACGAGTTGACCTTCCGTAAAGATGTGCCGTTTAAAGTGGCGATTAACGAAGGTATCGAGTTAGCGAAAGCGTTTGGTGCTGAAGATAGTCACAAATTTGTTAACGGCTTGCTTGATAAGTTAGTGAAGCATAAGTAACACCAGAACGGTATCTTCGGATACCGTTTTCATTTGTTGTTAATGGTTTCAAAATTAAGGTGGACGGTTTACCGTACCAGACTGAATGTGAAAGAATTCCAACTCATTGAACATTACTTCCGCAATAAAGGCCAAAAAAGGCGCGATGTTGAATTAAGCATCGGCGATGACTGTGCGTTAGTGAATCCTGCAGACAATAAATCCATTGCGATTTCTTGTGATACTCTCGTTGAGGGGGTTCATTTTTTAGCCGACATTCCCGCCCATGCTTTAGGGTACAAATCGTTAGCGGTTAATCTTTCTGATCTTGCTGCTATGGGGGCGGAACCTGCTTGGTTTACCTTAGCCCTTACACTACCTAGCGTTGATCAACCCTGGTTAGCCAGCTTTAGTGAAGGCTTATTTGAGATTGCCGAATACTACGGTATAGCCTTAATCGGCGGCGATACAACTCGGGGACCGCGCAGCATCAGTATCACCATTAATGGCCAAGTGATAAAAGGCACTGCCTTGACTCGTGCTGGTGCCAAAAATGGCGATTGGATATACGTCACTGGTACTTTAGGTGACTCAGCCTTGGGTCTTGATATTCTCAGAGGTGCCCAAAGCGTCAATACTGAAGATAAAGAATATCTGATTAATCGACATTATTACCCCACACCTCGAGTCTTGGCAGGTCAAGCACTGCGAACGCTTGCAACAAGTGCAATTGATTTATCTGATGGCTTAATATCCGATATTGGTCATGTGTTAACTGCATCGAAAGTGGGAGCGACAATCGATGTAAATAAAATTCCGTTATCAAAATCAATCAAAGCCAACCTCAGCCGTGAAGATGCTTTAAGTTATGCATTAACTGGCGGGGAAGATTATGAGCTGTTATTTACTGTACCTGAGTCACAGCGTGGTGCAATCAATACTGCTTTGATCCATGCTGGGGTGAAATTCGTTAAAATTGGTCAAATCTGTGCTGGTGATAAATTAAAATTAGTCGATGATGGCCAGGAATTTAACCTCATTTCACGTGGCTTTGTACATTTCTAATGTGAATATTATGAGACTATTAACCCAAGATAAATTTGTTAAAAAGCTGTCATTAGCCCATCCAATACACTTTTTGGCACTAGGCTTTGGCAGTGGTAAAGCAGCAAAAGCGCCGGGTACCTTTGGTACTTTAGCTGCGATACCTTTAGTGCTTTTGATGCAACAGTTAAGCTTAACCCATTACCTAATCATTACCTGTATTAGCATGCTTGCTGGATTCTATATTTGTGGAAAAGCTGCTAAGGACATGGGGGTGCACGATCATGGTGCTATTGTATGGGATGAAGTTGTTGGATTGATGATTACCATGATTGCAGCCCCTTTAGGTTTTATGTGGTTAGCACTTGGTTTTGTACTATTTCGCTTTTTCGACATTGTTAAACCATGGCCTATCCGATGGCTCGATGCCAAAGTGCATGGTGGTTTTGGGATAATGATTGATGACGTATTAGCGGGTGTATTTTCGTTAATCGGGGTGCAACTTGCGGTTTATTATTTATAAGTAACCTGAATTTTGGATAACAAACGACTATCAAAAAGTCCTTTGTTTTCCTCACTGAGTTGATAGGCTTGTTATCGATGCATTCAGTAGCAAGATGCTGAATCTTGTTAAAATAATAAGTTTAGCGCGCGAGGTGGCAAAATAAGTTCATTTTTATTATCTTCTCATCTTTATCTCGATTTCAGGTTAAGCACTTTATATATAAAGATTTATAAAACAAAAAAGAGCCCATTTGTGCTCTTTTTCGCTAACGGCATTTAATAAAATCAGTCGAAGTGAATTTATTAAGATGATGTTCCGGTAAGTAGATTAGTGCGCAATTGCTCTAACTCAGTATTGATATTAGTCAAACGTTGCTTATAATCTGTTTCATAAACTGTGCAGTTAAATAATTTACCAATCGGGTTGTAGCGTGACATCCATAATTGCTTTATATAATTGTCAAGAGAGCAGTAATCAGGCTTTATGACCGTGTGAGCAGAGCTCGTTGAAACCGGTTCCTTTACTAAGCTTACAATATACTCAGCCATAAGGTTGTCACTGTCTGTGGGCTTGTACAAAGCATCTGCTAGCCATTTTTCATAAAAGGCGACTTCATCAGACTGCACTTCAATTAGCATTTGTTCTCTGACATTATGAGCAAACTGCCATTCACCAGAAAATACTCTCTCAAAATCGTTGTTAGTTAATTCGAATGGTGTTTGCCAAGTGGTGACTTTATTTACAAACGCGCTATCGAGTGTCTTAGCTACAGTGCTGGCAAAGTTAAGTTGAGATTTGATGACGCTAACGGCAATCATATGGTTGACTATAGAGCGAGATGAGTGATAAACCATATTCCAGAATTGAGCATCTGTAGTTAAAAATGTTAACAAGGCCTCATTGGCATTAAGTTTAGTGGCCCCGTCAAAGTTGATTAAAACGCTAAGTTCACTGATTGCTCGTAAGTTAAGTAGTGGTAACCATTTAAATAGACTCTCAGGTGTTAAATACTGAATATCTTCTTGCCAATAAGGCATTTCAATCAGCTTGTTATAATGGGTGATATTGGCTTTATGTGCCTTAATTGTTTGTAAAATACTATCGTTATTTTTTTCAATAAATTCATTACAGCTTACTACATCTGTTTGATAACACGATTTTTTGTAATCGCTTAATAGTTGATTTTCTTCATCATTGAAACTTAATGTCGTGGCCATTTCTTTAGCCGTTACATCCTCAATAGTGCCGCTAAAAGCTTGCAAATATACAAAACCATTTTGAGCAGGGTCAATCGATTGTTGTTTTAACCAAGTTTCAACTAAAAGCGTGTTAGGTGACTTTGTTCTGTCTGTAGCGTTAATGGCCACTAAACAGACAACAATAAATACTAATAAGCTGCAAATTAGTCCGACAACAACACCCAAGCCCTTTATTACTTTGATCATTATGATTTATCCGTAAATCCATGTTAACTTTACGTTAACATATTGATTTGCTTTTTATAAGTGCGTAACGATTATTGCAATAGTTCACGGGCGTTAGCTAAGGTGTTTTCGGTTATGACATCGCCACCCAATAAACGTGCAAGTTCATTCACCCGTTGCTCTTTATCCAAGGCCTGCATGGTCGTTTCTGTGTTGCCACCTTTATTAAATTTATTCACAAACATGTGCTGATGACCATTACCCGCAACTTGCGGCAAATGGGTGACGCATAACACTTGGGTCGACTCGCCAAGACTGCGTAACATGCGTCCGACGACAGAGGCTGTTGGACCTGAAATACCCACATCAACTTCATCAAATATTAATGTTGGAGTGGCAACTTTTTTCGCCGTGATCACTTGAATCCCCAATCCAATGCGCGATAGCTCACCGCCAGAGGCGACTTTTGAGATCGGTTGCAATGGTTGTCCTGGGTTAGTGGTCACCATAAACTCAATGTTATCGCAGCCATTAACTGAAATGTTGTGCGGATTATGATTAATCTGAATGGTAAACTTACCCTTAGGCATGTTGAGTTCATGAATAGATTGAGTGACTAACTTATCTAATTCCTTGGCATAACGGCTGCGGCTTTGGCTGAGTTTTTGTGCATTGGTTAGATAAGCATTTCTGGTGTCTGCAAGTTGTTGTCTTATTTCATCTAATTTAGTTTCATCGTCAGCAAGTTCGGCTAATTCACTCATAAGCGCTTGATGATGTAGCGCTAGCTTGTCAGCACTCACATGATGCTTGCGCGCCAATTGCATTGCCATTGATAGGCGTTTTTCTAAATAGGCGAAATGTTCAGGATCAAGCTCTAAACTACTTAAATAACTCTCAATTTCGCTAGCGCTTTCTTGTACTTGAATTAATGCATCATTGATCATAGTGCTAATCGGGCTAAGTGATTCATCGTAGCCTTGAAGCGTATCAGCAATAGTGGCCACTTTATTGAGTAGTGATTCGATATTAGCATCATCATTTTCGGTCAATAAATGCAAGCCCGCTTGGCAACGTTCAATTAGATCTGTGCCATTGGCTAAGCGTTTGTGTTCTTGTTCTATTTCATCAAACTCATCTAAGCCTAAGTTGAATTCATTAAGCTCTTCAACTTGATATTGGAGTAACTGTTGACGAGAAATACGCTCATGCTGAGCTTGCTCGAGATCCTTCAGCTCGTTTTCAACTTGCTTGCAGCGTTGGTAGCTGGCACTGACACTATCGAGTAGTAGTTTGTGATTAGCATAGTTGTCGAGTAGGTTTAATTGATGTTCGCTTTTGAGCATAGCGTGATGAGCATGCTGGCCGTGAATACCAATCAATAACTGGCCGATGGCTTTTAATTGCGTCACAGGAACTGGATTACCATTAATGTAGGCTCTTGAGCGGCCATCACTGCTAATGGTTCGACGCAATATGCATTCATCTTCAGCATCAAGATCGCTATCTTCAAGCCAACGTTTAGCTAAAGGCACATCGACAAGGGTAAACCTTGCACTCACTTCGGTTTTGCTGGCGCCAGGTCTGACAGTATTGGCATCACTACGATTACCAAGACATAACCCAAGTGCATCGATTGCAATCGATTTACCTGCACCAGTTTCGCCGGTGATGCTTGTCATACCGGCTTTAAAATCGAGTTCTAAAAAACGCACGATAGCAAAATTATTGATGCTGAGTTGGCAAAGCATAATGAATTCCTGTCAATAAACGACCAAACCACTGTATTGATAAACAGTATATACTGATTTTATATACAGTAAAGTGGTTGAGGTAAAATTATTATTGACTATTTTATCGTCGAGAGTCGGTTGAACATTAAGCAATGGATTTTAAAAGTGTTTCTATTATAGGCAAACTGATAAAGGTGATTAATGTGCCATATAAAATCCCTTGAGCACTTCCATTGGCATTAATTTGGTATCGTTCAGCCAACAGATATACGCTTGCTGCCGTTGGTAAGGCTGCTAAAAGTACTCCCATAATCAGTAGTTGATGCTCTACGCCAAAGAATTTGAGTAATCCAAAGGCAATCAAGGGCTGAACAAATAACTTGAGTAAGTTAATGAAACTGAGTTCTATTATAAGTCCGAGACTGAACATTTTTGCGAACGATTGATGTCGTAACGCTTTAGCAAGTACCATTCCGATGGCAAATAGTGCACAAGGGCTTGAGGTATTGCCTATTTGATGCAGTACTAATGCCAGACTCTCTGGTAAGGTAATATGCAATGCCGATAGGCTGATACCAATGACGCTGCCCAGTACAATCGGATTTTTGCATAGTGCATTCGCCATGATGACGATGGCATGATCAGTTGATTTTTTGTCACGGCTGGCCAGTTCAATAGAGACCAAGGCAAAGGCAAACATAAACACCGACAGTAAGCTGGCAATGGCAGCGGCAACTAAGGCGATCTTGTTACCTGGGAATAACAAGCTCAGTAATGGAATACCAATAAATGCAGTATTGCCAAAGGTGGCATTTAAGGCGCGCATTGCCGCAACGGCTTGCTGCTTAGGTTTGCGCCACAATGACACAGCAATCACCAATGCATAGGTAATGATCATCGCCAAACTAAAGCCACCAATAAAGCCCCATTGAATAATGTCTTCAATGCGTGTTTCAGCTAATACAATCAGTAAAATTGCCGGAAAGGCAATGTAGTAGACAAATTGATTGAGGATCAGATCGGTGTCGGCTGGCAAAAATCTCAATTTTTGTACAATACTGCCAAGCAGCATAATGATAAATACAGCGATTAGCGGGGTAAGAATACTGGACATCCCACGCAATTCCTTAACAAAATGACAATATGGTCACTTTACTGCGTTTTGCTAGGAGGATGCAATTAGGCTAAAGTTAAACGAGTGTTTATTTTTTACTTTTGGCTCAAACTGACCTGTAATACTTTTGCTGATGACAATATTTCAAGTTCAGTAAAAATGCACTTACTGCATTCAACCCAAAGAAAGAGCCTATTTGCACCAGATAACTAACGATTAAGGTACAATTATCGGTTTTTTATCAGGCTGGATAAAAATGAAACTGTGATAAAAAATTTCATGGCGTGACACTCAATAAAAAGCCTGAATAACATCAGGCTTGGTTGTTTATTGGCAGTATCGGAGTCAGCCCCTATAGACTAATGCCAATATTAGACACACCGGCTTCGATAATCTCTTTACGTAAACCTTTAACCAGTTCGCTGGTGATTTCTGGGTTAGCTTCGATAATGTCGAGTAACATGCCTTGTAGTTCTTTTTCTTCTTCCATTACTGGGTGCGAAAATACAAATTCATCAAGTTCTTCATCCATTAATGATTCATCACTAATTGCTTCAATGTAATTTGCTACAGTGCTTGATGATAACTTACTAATATTAGTAATATCTTCTTCAATTTTCCCGTCTATTGCACCCATTAGCGTTGCAATGGCTACTGCTGCATCCATGGCAGGGTAAGCACCATAGGCTTCAAATTCACTAGGATCTGGAGTATTTTCATCAAGGCGTTGTAAATGCACGTCAATATTGAACTTAAGTTTTTTGTCATACTGGCTTTGCCACAGTAACTCTAAGGCTGTACTGAGCACCTGCGGTTGGCCAAATTCACACACTTCAGAAAATAATTGGTAGTTAGGCAACATTCGTTGGCACAATGCTAAAGCAAAAAGCTGCTTCTGAGGTAACGATAACGCTTTTAGGCGTTTGAAAAAACCGGATTTACTGGTCATGGGGTATATCCACTGATAGCTGGTTTATGACTTGATTTGCTGCTGATTCTACCTTAGTTAACTCATCAAGTAACTCTAGTATTTCAGGTTCTAAGTCATCAATGGCAATTTTATGCTTTAATGCTGACTCAATATCCCGGCACAGTTTTTGTGTCGTAGGTACACCGCAATAACATGTTGCGCCATGCAGTTTATGCACCGCTTGCACAAGTACCTCGGCATTTTTTGCAATTAATGCCTCATTAATCGTTGTAGTGGTTTCAGGTAATGAGTTAACTAGCATCTTTAACATGTCTAATGCTAAATCTGTTTTTTGATTAGCCTGGGTTAAACATAAATCCCAATTGAGTACATGAGTATCAAAATGGGTGAATTGCGGTTTAATTATCCATCGACTGATAACGCTTTTTAGTGACAGTTCATCAATAGGTTTGGGAAGGAAACCATCCATACCACTGGCTAATATGTTTTCACGTTCTTCTGCAATAGCATGTGCAGTAACGGCAATAATCGGCGTATTTCGATTGAGAGATCCTGAACGAATTTGTTTGGTTGCGGTAATGCCATCTGTGCCTGGCATTTGAATATCCATAAAGATTAAGTCAAACACTTGTGTGTTTGCTTGTTTTATCGCATCCGCGCCGTTATTGACTGTGACCACATTATCGACCAACTCTTTGAGTAAGGTATCAATTAGTTTTAGGTTAGCCATATTGTCGTCAACGGCTAATACGGATGCATTTTGGCGTTTGCTAATCTCATGGTTTATTTGTTCAGGTAAAGCCACTAAGGTTGACGGCATTGGAGGATAGATTAAATGATGTGCTAGGGTAAAATCGCTAACCGGAGTGTTGAGCAATACATCTGCATTGACTTTTAGTACATTGATTATCATGTCTTGGTCTAGACAGTCATGCAATAAAATAAGGCAATCAGTGTGCTGTCTGGCTTGTTGTAACAAATGGATAAAGGCTGCGTTGTCTGCAAACCCATGACAGCTAATGATGATGTAATCAAACTTGCTGTTTTTACTTTGCAAAACCGACGTCAGGTTTTCGGGATTAGCAACACTAGTGATAATTAATTGCCATGACACTAAGCGACGGTTAAGTGTGTCACGAGTTAACTCTCGTGGTTCATACAATAATACTGATTTATGTTGCAATACATCCACCGGCAGCACTTCACCAATCTCAAATTGACTGATCCCCAGCGGTAAAATAAACCAAAAGTTTGAGCCTTTATCGGGCGCAGAGGTAAAGCCTATTTGGCCGCCCATTTGGTTAATTAAGCGTTTGGTAATGACTAAACCTAATCCAGTGCCACCAAAGCGGCGAGAAATCGATGAGTCTGCCTGGCCAAATGCCTGAAATAGATACTCTTGCTGACTTTCATCAATGCCAATGCCGGTATCAATAACTTCGCAGCGTAAGGTAATATTATCGTCGTCCTGACCCACTAAGTGGATTTTGAGTATCACACTGCCTTTGTCGGTAAATTTGATGGCGTTACCGACTAAGTTGGTAATAATTTGACTCACTCTCATGGCATCACCACTGACGCTCTCAGGAACATTGGCATCGATATCAATGACTAATTCTAGGCCTTTTTCTTGGGCACTTCCGGCAATAATGGTCAAGGTTTCGGTAAGGGTTTCACGCAATGCAAATGGCATTTTCTCTAATACCATTTTGCCGGCTTCTAGTTTTGAGAAGTCGAGAATGTCATTGATAATCCCTAATAAATTACTCGCACTGCGTTCAATAGTTTTAATGTAGTCGAGCTGGCTGGTATGCAATGGCGTTTTTAACAGCTGTCTTGCAAAACCTATGACACCATTAAGTGGGGTACGAAGCTCATGCGACATGTTAGCTAAAAATTCTGATTTTATCCGGCTTGCTTCAAGCGCTCGTTTCTTAGCTATATCGAGTTCTACGTTCTGAATTTCAATTTGTTCAAGGGTTTCGCGTAAATCTGAGGTTGCTTGATCAATATTTTGCTGCATTTCATCGTGGTATTCAGACAATGATCCTGCCATTGCATTGATACCCCGTTTAAGCAGATCGAGCTCGCCAATCAGATTTCCTTCAAGGCGAGTATCGAGTTTACCTTCACGAATTTTGGCAACAACTCGCACCATTTCGGTAATGGGGTAGTTAACGTATTTGACTAAACGGAAAGTGAAAAATAAGTTAAACTGTACGCCAATCAACACAATAATAAATGCGGCAATTGCTGCTCTATGTTGTTCAAGCAGAGCGTTTTCTTTGTTTAATAATACCGAAATATAGCCGAGTATTTTTTCTTGTTGGTTGTTGTAAATCGGCGCAATCATGCCATTGTTTGCCGAGGCATTATCGGTATTAGTGTCATTCTGGCGATTGATGTTGGCAACTGGTTTTAGTTCTAAGCCAGTATGAGATATTATTGGCACTCGAATGACTAAGGTATCGCCAATGGTTTCATGCTCTGTTCCAACCAAGTTAGCCAAAGGTTGCTTATAACGCATGGTTTCAAAATCTTTATGATAGTGCGATGTCACAAAGAGTTGGTTTTTGGCATCAAAAACAGCGATGGAGAGGATTAGGGATGCATTGTTTATCTGTGAAGCGGCGAGTAAAAGTTTAGTTGATTCACGGTCTTGATTAATAATGCCAAATTCACTGGCAATCGCTAACGGTTCGACAATGTTACTGCCTTTTTCAATTAAGGTTTGTTCCAATTCATAAAAGCGGTTTATCGTGAAATAACTTCCAAGTAGAATACCCACGACAATAGTGGGTGCTAACGCAAGTACCAGAACCCAAGAGCGTAGGCTGTATTTGGTCATATTGTTGGCACTTTTCATGTTTGTTAGGTATGTCCCTGTTACTTAATCGCGATTATTGCGTCTAGATTGCCAGAGATGGCGCACTCTTGACTAGTTTTTTATTCAATACCTGAGGCCGAAATGGCACAATTTTTCCAAGCTAAACCGAACAAATCTAAGCAATTATCAACAAAACTAAGCCTCAGTGTGACTCAACTTGACCATTTAGGTGCAGGTATAGCGCAGCATCAAGGCAAAGTGGTGTTTATTCCTGGTGTGTTGCCTGGCGAAACGGCAACAGTGCAATTTGTGGAACAAAAGAAAAGCTACTCTAAAGCTAAGTTAATCGCGATTGAGCTTGCATCTGCTCATCGAGTCAAACCTCATTGTCCGCATTATTATGAATGTGGCGGCTGTGATTTACAGCACATGGACACACAAGCTCAGCGCGAACATAAACAAACGACCTTAGTCGACCTTATGAGTAAATCATCGACTACTTCAGCGATTGAGACCGATGTTGTCGCAGCTCCTATCGTGGGTGACAGTTGGCATTACCGTCGACGCGCTAGACTGGCAACATTATTTGATAAAAACACTCGCCGGTTGCAGTTGGGGTTTCGCGCAGCCAATAGCAATAAAATTGTTTCTATTCAGCAGTGTCCTGTATTAGCAGAGTCTTTATCGGCACTAATTACGCCATTTGCGGTGAATTTAAATCAACTCAAAGCGCGGTCAAGTTTGGGGCACGTTGAACTCACTCAAGCGGATAACGGTAATTTTGCAGTATTAAGAGTGACGAAAGTGTTACCCGCGTCAGATATTCGTTGGTTAACGGGTTTTGCTGAGAAACATCAAGTTAACTTATTATTGCAAGATGATGCCGGTCAATTGACCCAATTATATCCCTTGTTACAAACTCATGATGCGGTGACGTTACCTTATTACCATCTTGCGCAGGAGTCGGTGCGTTGTTCGTTTACCCCGGGTAATTTTGTGCAAGTTAACGGCGCGATTAATCAGAGCATGGTAGATCAAGCTATTGCGTGGTTAGACCCTCAGCCAGGCGAGCGCATTTTAGATTTATTTTGTGGTGTGGGGAATTTCAGCTTACCTTTGGCATTGAAGGCTGCTGAGGTTGTCGCTGTTGAAGGTGTGCCTGAAATGGTACAACAAGCTAAACAAAATGCTATCGACAATAAACTGGATAACGTCACTTTTTATCATGCAGACTTAAGTGCTGATTTATCGACGCAACCCTGGCTGGGGAAAATTGATAAACTGTTACTTGATCCTGCCAGAGCCGGTGCCTTCGAAAGTTTACAATGGTTACAGAAAATGCAACCTAAGAAAGTGGTCTATGTTTCATGCAATCCGGCAAGTTTAGCTCGCGACAGTAGTGTATTATTAGCTAATGGTTATCGTATTGCTAAAGTCGGATTAGTGGATATGTTTCCACAAACACATCATATTGAAGCCATGGTGTTATTTGAATTAGATAAATAAACAGGCCGTTTTAGCGATATCGGAACTTAGGTATGCTAAAAATTTGTTCAACTAAACGCGATTAAATTGACAAACGTATGTAGAGCTTCAAGATAGGTCGTTTAGTTATTGTTAGCGCCATACAAACACAGTTTTACATGTGGCAATATGGTTGAATGTCTGTCAGTCGGTCATGCGGCTAAGGAAGGGTTCATGGTATCTGTTCGCGAAGCACATTTTAACACGCAAGCATTCCAATTAGATGAGTGGGTCGCTCGATATCTCGACGACAAAGATGATGCTCAGAAATTATTATTATTGATCCAGCAAGTTGAGGCCTTACCGGTTAAAAACAAGCTGGCTCATACAGAGTTGCTTGCGCGCGCTCGCGAAATGATTGAGATTTTAGCGCCGCTGAATATGGACATCGAAACCCTCCAAGCTGCGGTGTTATTTCTGCTACTCGATGCAGGTGTGCTCAATGAAGAGCAAATTGTAGAGCAATACGGTGAAAATCTTGCAAAACTTGTTGCCAGTGTTGTCACCATGAATGCTATCGGCGCGTTAAAAGTCAGTCAAAACTCCCGTGATGCAGAACCGCAAATCGATAACATCCGCAAAATGCTATTGGCTATGGTTGAAGACGTGCGCGCTGTGGTCATCAAATTGGCTGAGCGTGTATGTTTGCTTCGTGCGGTTAAAAACGCCGATGAAGAAACTCGAGTATTGTTAGCCCGCGAAATTGCCGATATTTATGCACCATTAGCTAATCGTTTAGGTATTGGTCAGCTCAAGTGGGAGCTGGAAGATATATCTTTTCGCTATTTGCATCCAACGGTTTACAAAGACATTGCCAAACAATTAGATGGTAAACGCCTTGATCGTGAAGTGTTTATCGACAAATTTGTGACTCAATTACAACAACGCTTAGACAGTGATGATATTCGCGCCAAAGTGTACGGTCGTCCTAAGCATATCTACAGTATTTGGCGCAAAATGAAGGGCAAAGATCTCAAGTTTGATGAGCTTTTTGACGTTCGTGCCGTACGTATCGTCACTGAAAGATTACAAGATTGCTATGGCGCATTAGGGGTTGTGCATGATCTTTGGCACCATATTCCTCGTGAGTTTGATGATTATGTCGCCAATCCAAAACCGAATGGATATCAATCGATTCATACTGTAGTTGTAGGCCCAGAAGGCAAAACAGTAGAAATTCAAATTCGTACCGAAGCAATGCATCAAGATTCCGAGCTTGGGGTCGCTGCGCATTGGAAATACAAAGAAGGTGCCAGTAACAGTAAGCAAACGGGTTACGAAGAAAAAATTAACTGGTTGCGTAAAATTCTGCAGTGGCAAGAAGATGTCGCCGAAAGCGGTAATTTAGTTGATGAAGTCCGCAGCCAAGTATTTGAAGATCGAGTTTATGTATTTACCCCAAGTGGTGAAGTAGTTGACTTACCTTTAGGTTCAACCGTGCTCGATTTTGCTTACTATATTCACTCGCAGGTGGGGCATAAATGTATCGGCGCTAAGGTTGATGGCCGCATAGTTCCCTTCACTTACCAAGTGGAAACGGGCGAGCGGATTGAGATTATCACTTCAAAAACGCCTAACCCCAAACGTGATTGGCTCAATCTTAATTTAGGCTATATCAAGTCGTCACGTTCACGCTCAAAAATTCAACACTGGTTTAAGCAACAAGATCGCGACAAAAATATTGCTGCGGGTAAGGAGATGCTTGAATCTGAATTGGCCCGCGTTGGCTTAAAAGTCAAAGACGCCGCGGTGGCGGTAGAACGCTTTAATTTAAATTCAATGGATGACATGTTGGCAGCCATCGGTGGCGGCGATTTACGCTTAAACCAAGTGGTTAATTTCACTGACACCAAAATTCGTAAGGTCGCTGACACAGACGAAAATTTACTTGAAGACATCATCAAGAAAGCGTCACATAAACCTAAAAAATCGAGCAAAGGCCAAGTTGAAGTTAATGGTGTGGGTAATTTAATGAGTCATATTGCTCGTTGTTGCCAGCCGGTACCTGGTGATGAGATTTTTGGATACATCACTATGGGGCGGGGAATTTCTGTGCACCGCAGCGATTGCGAGCAAGTCAAAGAGTTAATGCGTGCTCATCCTGAACGTAGCGTCGATGTGATTTGGGGCGAGAATTACTCTGGTGGTTATCGAATCCGCGTTAGGGTGCTATCACATGACCGTAGTGGTTTGTTACGTGACTTAACCACAGTGCTGGCTGCTGAAAAGTCTAACGTGATGGCCATGAGTTCATCATCAGACGTGAAAACTCAAACCGCAACGGTAGAAGTTGAACTTGAGTTGTACAACTTAGACGGTTTATCACGGATCCTCGCCAAGTTATCCCAAGTTGATGGCGTGATTGAGTCGCGCAGACTTTAGTTAACAGAGGTTAATTCGCAGATAATCAAGACACAGATAATCACATTATCGCGATCAAGGCACCTCTAACGAAGGTGCCTTTTTACTTATTCAAAGAGGACACTATCGTGGCAGATATTCAATCGTTATTGACCATTATGCAGCAATTGCGCGACCCTAAATCAGGGTGTCCGTGGGATCTTGCCCAAGACTTTACAACGATAGTGCCTTTTACTTTAGAAGAAGCTTATGAAGTGGTGGATACTATTGAGCGCAAAGCATGGCAGGAATTACCTGATGAACTGGGTGATTTATTATTTCAGGTGGTGTTTTATTGCCAATTAGGCCAAGAGCAAGGCATGTTCAACTTTGCCACAGTGATTGAGCGTATTAGTGATAAGTTGGTTCGTCGTCATCCCCATGTGTTTGGCCAACCAGAAACCCAAGCACCTGCGGCAATCACCAATACCGATGATTTAAGCCAAGCCTGGGATAAATTAAAAGCCTCAGAACGTCAGCAAAAGCAACTGCATTCCGCTTTAGATGATATTCCTCATGCATTACCGGCACTCAGTCGAGCACGAAAAATACAACATCGAGTTGCAAAAGTGGGGTTCGATTGGGCCGAGCTTGAGCCTGTGGTGGCTAAAATACATGAAGAAATCGATGAAGTACTGGTAGAAGTTAATCAACGACATCAAGATCCTGATTTTTACCAACCGAGAATTGTCGATGAAATGGGCGATTTATTGTTTGCAGTGGTCAATCTTGCGCGCCACTTAAAGGTTGATCCCGAGCAAGCATTGCGTCAAGCCAATCATAAATTTGAACGGCGATTCAGAGGGGTTGAACAATGTGTTGCCCTAAGTGGAAAACCAATAGAGCAACACAGCTTAGAGCAATTAGACCACTACTGGAATCGTGTAAAACAACACGAAAACATAAATTAAGCTAAAATTAGCGCGTTTAAGTTTGTCGAAACGAGGTGGCTTTGCTATAATATCGCCCCGTCCTAGTGCTTTCTTACAAGCACGTTTATTCCAACACAATTTCTCAGGTTCAGCATGACTACAAGGTATATCTTCGTTACTGGTGGCGTTGTTTCATCACTAGGTAAAGGCATTGCAGCGGCTTCGCTCGCAGCAATTTTAGAGGCGCGTGGCCTCAATGTAACCATTATGAAACTTGACCCCTATATTAACGTCGATCCGGGTACCATGAGCCCGACTCAGCACGGTGAAGTATTCGTGACTGAAGATGGCGCTGAAACCGATCTTGACTTAGGTCATTACGAGCGTTTTATTCGCACTAAAATGAATCGTCGTAATAACTTTACCACTGGGCGTATTTACGAAGAAGTGATTAGTAAAGAACGCCGTGGTGATTATTTAGGCGCAACCATTCAGGTTATTCCTCACATTACTAACGCGATTAAAGAAAAAGTGTTAGCCGGTGGAGAAGGCCATGATGTGGCTATTGTGGAAATCGGTGGCACGGTAGGTGATATCGAATCATTACCTTTCCTTGAGTCTATTCGTCAATTAGGTGCAGAGCTAGGACGTGAACGCACTCTATTTATGCATTTAACCTTAGTGCCATTCTTAGGCGCTGCGGGTGAAATTAAAACTAAGCCTACGCAACACTCTGTTAAAGAGTTACGTTCTATTGGTATTGCTCCAGATGTGTTGGTTTGCCGTGGCGACCGTGCTATCCCTGCGAATGAAAAAGCCAAAATTTCGTTATTCTGTAACGTTGAAGAACGTGCAGTTATTTCGTTAAAAGACGTTGATAGCATCTATAAAATCCCAGCGCTATTGCGTTCACAAGGATTAGATGACTTGGTCATCAAACGTTTTAATTTAGAATGTAACGAAGCTGATTTGTCTGAGTGGGAAAATGTTATTTATCAAGAAGCCAATCCAAATGGTGAAGTGACTATTGGTATGGTTGGTAAATATATTGAATTACCTGACGCTTACAAGTCGGTTAACGAAGCCTTAAAACATGCAGGCTTGAAAAAACGCGTGACAGTGAACATTAAGTACATTGATTCACAAACCGTTGAAGCTAAAGGCGAAGAAGTATTACAAGGACTGGACGGTATTTTAGTCCCAGGCGGCTTTGGTGAACGTGGTGTTGAAGGTAAGATTTTTGCTGCCAAATTTGCCCGTGAAAACAACCTACCGTATTTTGGTATTTGTTTAGGTATGCAAGTGGCATTAATTGAATTTGCTCGTCATGTGGCAGGTTTAGAAGGTGCACATTCAACTGAATTTAACTCGCAAACACCTCATCCCGTAGTGGGATTAATTACCGAGTGGATTAACGAAGAAGGTGATGTTGAAACGCGCCATGAGTCTTCTGATTTAGGTGGCACTATGCGTTTAGGCGCTCAGTTATGTCATTTGAAACAAGGAACTAAAGCCGCTGAAGCCTACAAGGCTCCAACTTGCGTTGAGCGTCATCGTCACCGTTACGAAGTCAACAACAACTATATTGAGCGTCTTGAAAAGGCCGGTTTAGTGTTTAGTGGTTTATCATCTGATCGTAAATTGATTGAGATGATCGAGCTACCAAATCATCCATGGTTTGTGGCAAGTCAATTCCATCCGGAATTCACTTCAACCCCACGCGACGGTCATGCATTATTTGAAGGGTTTATTGCCGCTTCTTATGCGTATCAAAAACGCGATATCGCTTAATGAACTAGCCGCTAATGCATGCATTAGCGGCTTTTTTATGCACGATACTTGCGTTAGATCAAATAATAGCCTCAATCTTGTATCACAGTAGTCAAAACTAAGTTGATGCAAAGTCTAATTCGATTTATCCTAAGTGATATTCGAATTTAAATTACAAAACTGAAAGTTATATACCAATAAGTCTGCTGTTTTTAGTGTTGTATGTATTTTTATTGGTATTAACTTTTTATTTCTTTTAATTTTTTAATTTACTTACACAAAGTACGAGGGAATTATGGCTAACATTATTAAAGTGATTGGTCGCGAGATTATGGATTCTCGTGGTAACCCAACGGTTGAAGCAGAAGTGCATTTAGAAGGCGGTTTTATCGGTATGGCTGCAGCGCCATCTGGCGCATCGACCGGTAGTCGCGAAGCTTTAGAACTTCGTGACGGCGACAAAGCGCGTTACCTAGGTAAAGGTGTTCTTAAGGCTGTTGCCGCTGTGAATGGCCCAATCGCAGAAGCGTTAAAAGGCAAAGATGCATTGGCTCAAGCTGAACTTGACCAAATCATGATTGACTTGGATGGAACAGAGAACAAAGCAAAATTTGGCGCGAACGCGATTTTAGCAGTGTCTCTTGCTGTTGCTAAAGCGGCTGCTGCGGCTAAACACGTACCTTTATATGCTCACATTGCTGACTTAAACGGTACTCCAGGTGTTTACTCTATGCCTCTTCCAATGATGAACATCATCAATGGTGGCGAGCATGCTGATAACAGCGTTGATATCCAAGAGTTTATGATCCAGCCTGTTGGCGCTAAGACGTTCCGTGAAGGCTTACGTATGGGCGCTGAAGTATTCCACAGCCTAGCTAAAGTATTAAAAGCTGACGGTCACTCAACTGCTGTTGGTGATGAAGGTGGGTTTGCGCCTAACCTAGCCTCTAACGAAGCGGCTCTAGCGGCAATCAAAGTTGCTGTTGCCAACGCTGGATATGAGTTAGGTAAAGACATCACCTTAGCGATGGATTGTGCTGCATCTGAGTTTTACGACAAAGAAGCAAACATCTATGATCTTAAAGGTGAAGGTAAGAAATTTACTTCTGAAGAATTTAACTTCTTCTTACAAGGTTTGACGCAACGTTACCCAATCGTTTCTATCGAAGACGGTCTTGATGAGTCTGACTGGGATGGTTTTGCTCACCAAACTAAACTAATGGGCGATAAAATCCAATTAGTCGGTGATGATCTATTCGTAACCAATACCAAAATTCTTAAGCGTGGTATCGATAATGGTATTGCTAACTCTATCCTGATTAAATTCAACCAAATCGGTACATTAACTGAAACTTTGGCTGCAATTAAAATGGCTAAAGATGCAGGCTTTACGGTTGTTATCTCTCACCGTAGCGGCGAGACAGAAGATTCAACGATTGCTGATTTAGCTGTTGGTACCGCGGCAGGTCAGATCAAAACCGGTTCACTAAGTCGTAGTGACCGTGTTGCTAAATACAACCAATTGCTGCGTATTGAAGAAGCTTTAGGTTCAAAAGCACCGTATAACGGTCTTAAAGAAGTCAAAGGCCAAGCATAATATTTTTGCTTTAGCTTAAAAAGGCCACCACTTGGTGGCCTTTTTTGTTGTACTATAACAGTCATATTTTCTAGGGGTTACTTCGACATAACTTAATATTATGAAACAACTAATATTTTTATTGATTTGTTTATTATCACTTTTACAGTACCGGCTTTGGCAGGGCGATAACAACTTTTCAGAATATGTCGTCTTGCAAACGCAAATCGCGGCGCAAGAACAAAGTAATGACAAGCTTGTTGCTCGAAATCAAATCCTTAAAGAAGAAATTATTGATTTAAAAAGTGGCACAGAAGCCATTGAAGAACGTGCCCGTAACGAGTTAGGTATGGTTAAAGAAGGCGAGACGTTTTATCGAGTTGTAGGCAGTGAGCTGCGTGAACGCAACCAATTTAATCGTTAACCTTATGTGGTACTGCAGGTATAACCCTCAATCATATTACTTTCAATCTTGGTACTGCTAATATGCGCAACAATCCTCGTTCTATTATCGCTATTGTACCTGCTGCAGGTATTGGTAGCCGCATGGGTGCTGACAAACCTAAGCAATATTTAATGCTTGGTCAACAAAGTATTCTCGCTCATACATTAGATACATTATTCGCTCATCCTGAAATAGAACAAGTCATTGTTGCATTGCATCCACAAGATCATTATTTCAGCCAATTACCGCAATCTCAGCATCCTAAGTTAATCCAAGTTGTGGGTGGTGGAGAGCGTGCCGACTCAGTTTTAGCCGCATTAGACTATGTTTATAGTCATCATCCAGACGCGTGGGCGCTAGTCCATGATGCCGCCAGGCCTTGTGTTACCCTAACCGATATCAGTCGATTAATTGAGTCGGTAGACATTTACCCTCAAGGCGCTATTTTGGCGGCACCGGTTCGTGACACGATGAAGCGCAGTGATGCCAGTGGTCATATTGTTAATACTGTCGATCGTACCTTGTTATGGCATGCGCTCACCCCACAATTTTTCCCAGCATCAATTTTACGCCGCCATTTATCAGCAGCATTAGCGGCGCAGGCCCCTATTACAGATGAAGCCAGTGCTATGGAATGGGCTGGTGTTATGCCTGGGTTGGTCAGTGGTCGGGTGGATAATATTAAAGTGACTCATCCAGATGATTTACAATTGGCAGTTTTGTTTATGTCACAACAATAAATTTAACAGATTTAGCTCGAGTCGTTAATATCACCTGATAGTCAGTTAACGTAAGGTTTTGAAATGAATATTCGTATCGGTCATGGTTTTGATGTACACAAATTTGGCGGTGACAGCCCGCTTATTTTAGGCGGGGTGACGGTGCCTTATGAAAGTGGGCTGATAGCTCATTCTGATGGTGATGTCGTTCTGCATGCTATTAGCGATGCCATATTAGGTGCGATGGCATTAGGCGACATAGGTAAACATTTTCCTGATACCGATGCTAATTTTGCTGGTGCAGATAGCCGAGAGTTATTGAAACATTGCTATCAACTTGCACTGCAAAAGCAGTTTGTTTTAGGTAACCTCGATGTGACTATTATTGCGCAAGCACCTAAAATGGCGCCTCATATTGAAGCGATACGTCAGTGTTTAAGTGTCGATTTACAAACCGATATCGATAATATTAATGTAAAAGCGACGACCACCGAAAAACTTGGTTTTACTGGGCGTAAAGAAGGCATTGCCGTTGAAGCTGTTGTGTTGATGAAGAGCCAATAACCTAAAAATATATAGAGAGTTCTGTCACATGAAAGAATTACATTACCTATTTGGTAAACCAATAAGCCAAGCTGATTTACGTACCCATAACAGTGATTTTATTGTCCAAGAAATTTTGCCTTTTACGCCAACTGGCGAAGGTGAACATCATATGCTCCACGTGCGCAAAAATGGCATGAATACGGTTTATGTTGCTGAGATATTAGCTAAATTTGCTAAGGTTCATCCAAAAGAAGTGACTTATGCTGGCCAAAAAGACAAAAATGCCATTACTGAACAATGGTTCGGGATCCGCATTCCTGGTAAAGAAACACCAGAGTGGGCTCAGCTAAATGATGAAAAGCTAACGATTTTATCGAGTAGCCGTCATAGCAAAAAACTGCGTATAGGCGCATTACTTGGCAACCGGTTTGTGCTGACATTACGAAATATTACTGATGCTACCGATGTTGACATGCGTTTACAGCAGATTGCTAAACTGGGTGTGCCTAATTATTTTGGTGAACAACGTTTTGGCCATGATGGTAAAAACCTTATCTTAGGCCGACAAATGCTCAGTGGTGGTCGAAATATAAAAGATCGTCACAAACGCAGCATGTATTTATCGGCTGTGCGTTCCAATATATTTAACCAAGTGGTGTCATTTCGTCTCGCCAATCATCATATCGAGACATTAACAGGCGATTGTGTGATGTTAGCCGGCAGTAAAAGCTATTTTACTGTGGAAGCTTGGGATGACGTTCTGACAACTCGTTTAGCAGAAAAAGATATTCAACTTGCAGCACCATTGTGGGGCAGGGGAACACCATTAGCACAAGGTGATGCATTAGCAGTAGAAATGATGCCGTTAGCCGAATTTTCAGCTGATCTTCAGGGGCTCGAAGAAGCGGGTTTGACACAAGAAAGACGGCCCTTATTGCTTGAACCTCAAGGAATGAAATGGCAATTTGACGCCGATACGCTAACACTTGAATTTATATTACCAGCAGGGAGTTATGCTACATCAGTGCTTCGTGAACTGGTTGATTATCAAGATGTCCAAGAGTCACAGCGAAAAGTGATGGTTGCAGATCAACAAGCTAAAACAAATGAAGAGTGTTAATGAATGATTAATATTTTAGTCAGTAATGATGATGGTGTTAATGCACCCGGTATTATTGCGTTAAGCCAGGCACTGAGTGAGTTTGCGCAAGTATTAACGGTTGCACCTGATCGTAATTGCTCGGGAGCAAGTAACTCATTAACCTTGACTAATCCATTAAGAATTAATAACTTAGATAACGGCAGTATTTCTGTTAATGGCACACCCACAGACTGTGTCCATCTTGCGATTAGGCAGCTGTGTGATGTCGAGCCCGATATCGTGGTTTCTGGTATTAATGCCGGAGCGAATATGGGCGATGATACCTTATATTCTGGTACTGTTGCAGCAGCCATGGAAGGGCGTTTTTTAGGTTTACCCGCTATTGCTATATCACTGGCTGGTAAATCACTCGTTCACTATGATACCGCTGCAATTTATGCCGTGAAAATCGTAAAAGGTTTATTGTCTCACCCAATTAGCCGCGATCAAATTTTAAATGTTAATGTTCCTGATTTGCCTTTAACACAAATTAAAGGGATTAAAGTCACCCGTTTGGGGGCCAGGCATAAAGCTGAAGGTATGATAAAAACCCAAGATCCAGCGGGTAAAGATATATACTGGCTCGGGCCAGTTGGCAGTGAACAAGATGCGGGTGATGGAACTGATTTTGGTGCAGTCGCAGCAGGTTATGTTTCGATAACTCCGCTAACCGTTGACTTAACAGCATACAATCAACTTGATGGATTAGCCGATTGGATAATAAAAATATGACCCGGGTAGCATCAACATCAGCACTTAATTTGGCCAAAAAGTTGGCGGAGGCAGGAATTAAAGATCCTGCAGTATTGCATGCTGTCGCGACTACACCACGAGAGATGTTTCTTGATGGTGCGCTAGCTCATAAAGCCTATGAAAATACCGCGTTACCTATAGGGCAGGGACAAACTATTTCACAGCCTTATATCGTTGCTAGAATGACAGAGCTGTTAATGCAGCACCAACCTCAAAAAGTGCTCGAAGTTGGTACAGGATCAGGATATCAAGCTGCCGTTTTAGCGTCATTAATTCCTGAGCTCTGTACTATTGAGCGAATAAAGGCATTGCAAATACAAGCTCGGCAACGTTTAAAGCGTCTCGATTTACATAATGTGTCATTTAAATACGGTGACGGTTGGCAAGGTTGGCCAAATCGCGGTCCATTTGATGGCATTATGGTGACTGCTGCTGCGGCAACAGTGCCTCAAGCCTTGCTTGAACAATTAGCTGAACATGGAGTCTTAATTATTCCTGTTGGAGAAGATATCCAACAATTACTCAAAATTACCCGTATTGGACAGTCATTCCTATCTGAGATTATCGAGGCGGTTAAATTTGTGCCGCTTGTTAACGGAGATTTGGCGTAGTCAATTCGACATAGTTGAGTTTTGGTTAGTGAACAAATGTTCGTTTGGAATAAGCTTGTTTTAGCTTAACAATCATGTATTTTTCTCTGTAAGGATTTTGTTTGATGAATACCGGTTGGCCAAACTTTATGGTCTTAGCAATTATGCTCACAGGATGCAGCTTTCAAGCAGATCGTCCTGCGCCGGTTGACAGTTTATCATCAAAAAATCATGGACCTCGTTACCACAAAGGGTCATTAAAAACCGATAAATATAAAGTACAGCAAGGCGACACCCTTTATTCAATCGCTTGGGGAGCTGGACGCCATTTTGCCGAAGTTGCTCGCTTGAACCATTTATCGGCTCCTTATACTATATATCCTGGCCAAATACTTCATTTAGCGGCCAAAAGTAATCGTCCAACGCCAACTGTTCGTACCCCTCAAACTCAGGTTGCTTCTGTTCAAACTCAAGCCATTAATAAGCCATATATTGCCAGTTCAATTGGTTCAAAATCAGAAACAATAAAGTCAGTAGTCACTTCAAAGCCAGGCACAGCAGCTGTTTCAAGCAGAACGAAAAAAGAGCTTGATCACAAAGTCAAGCCTGCGTATTCTGTAACAACTACCCAACAAACAATTAACCAAAATACAAGTGGTTCTGTCGCAAATTTACCACAACAAGTTCAATTATGGCATTGGCCAGTTAGAGGTCGGATAATCGGGTATTTTTCGGCTTCAGAACAAGGCAATCAAGGTATTAAGATTGCAGGTAATCGCGGTGATATTATTAAAGCCGCTGCAGATGGGAAAGTCGTGTATGCAGGTAATGCACTGCGCGGATATGGCAATTTAGTGATTATCAAACACAATGATGATTTTTTAAGTGCTTATGCGCATGCTGACACGATAGTGGTTAAGGAAAGGCAATATGTGACGGCAGGTCAAACAGTTGCAAAAATGGGCAGTACTGGGACTAATCAAGTTATGCTTCACTTTGAAGTGCGCTTTCATGGTAAGTCTGTCAACCCATTACGATATCTACCTAAACAGTAATTGTTTAGCAACATAAATAACGGAGGATAAGCGAGTGCAGTAGATTAAATAACATAAATTAGGTTTGGGAGAGCAATTATGAGCCGCAAAAATAATACTGCTTCAGCAGAATGTCTTGTCGATCTAGCTAAACAACCACCAGAAGTTGCAACCGATGATGCTAATTTGGTGCAACAACTCGATATTGAAGAAAAAGTCCAAGATGACTTACAGAAAAATTTAGACGCCACTCAATTATATTTAGGTGAAATAGGTTTTTCCCCGCTACTAACAGCAGAGGAAGAAGTATTTTTTTCACGTAAAGCCCTCAAAGGCTGCGAAAAATCTCGCAACCGCATGATAGAAAGTAATCTCCGTCTTGTCGTTAAAATTTCCAGAAGATATAACAACCGCGGATTAGCGTTGCTCGATCTTATTGAAGAAGGCAATTTAGGTTTAATTAGAGCGGTGGAAAAGTTCGACCCAGAGCGTGGTTTCCGTTTTTCTACTTACGCGACATGGTGGATCAGACAAACAATTGAACGGGCAATTATGAATCAAACCCGCACCATTCGCCTGCCTATCCATATAGTTAAAGAATTAAATGTTTACTTACGCACCGCAAGACAGCTGGCGCAAAAACTTGACCACGAACCGACTGCAGAAGAAATTGCAGAAAAGTTAGATGTGTCGACGGGTGATGTCAGTCGCATGTTGAAACTAAATGAACGAATTACTTCTGTCGACACACCACTGAGCGGCGATAATGAGAAGGCTTTATTAGATGTTATTGCTGATGACGATTCAGTAGGCCCGGATTATCGGGTGCAAAATGAAGACTTATCGAATTCGATAGTTGGATGGTTAAATGAGCTTAATACTAAACAACGTGAAGTACTGGCGAGACGCTTTGGTTTGCTTGGATATGAACCTTCAACGTTAGAGAATGTTGGTGCTGAAATTGGTTTAACACGTGAACGTGTGCGTCAAATTCAAGTGGAAGCGCTTAAACGTTTAAAAGATTTATTGGGCGCTCAAGGGCTTTCTGTTGAAGCATTATTCAGAGACTAATGGACAGTGAACGTTTACTGTCATAACTAAGTTACTGGTGATTAATTAATTTAACTTGAATCATTTGTGATAGCTAAATTTTGGATAACGTTAACTTAAGCTATTGTTGGTATGCGGGTAAAGCCTATATGAGAGATTACTTTTTGCTCATGTGTTTAGGTTTATCCCGACAATCAATACCAACGTGATTGATGTGATTGTGATTTATTGCTCACTATTCGATATGACAATTTAAGCTCAGTTCAGCAACTTGTTAGAAATACAATCCTATTGTCTATAGCCTATTTTATGCCTGTCTCACTCCCTCGGTACGTTTATCCTTTTGATGCAGTATATTGCTAACAGCTAATTAATAGTGGGTTTGCGTCAGTTAATCGTAAATATCAAATGGAAGTCTTTGCAGACTTCCACCGTTGTTATCGTCGCGAATAATCACTAGCACTATTTGTTAGCTCACGTTGTTTAAGCGCTTCAATTCATATAAATAATCTAATGCCTGTTTAGGGGTCAAATCATCAGGGTTAATTAGTGCTAACTTTTCCAATACTGCTGATGGCTCTGGCATTGGTGGTAATAAATTCATACTCACTTGAGCCTGATTATGTTGTGGGGAACTCATATCCCTATTTTCAAGTTGATGTAGCTTTTGTTTTGCCGCCTTAATGACCGCAGCGGGAACCCCGGCTAGCGCAGCGACTTGTAAGCCATAACTTTTACTTGCCGCACCTTCTTGCACTGAATGCATAAAGGCAATGGTGTCATCGTGTTCTATTGCATCTAGGTGCACATTCATTACTGATGGTAACAGCTCTGGCAGTTGGGTGAGTTCAAAATAATGAGTGGCAAATAATGTCAGTGCACTAACATTTTTCGCGAGATATTCTGCAGCAGACCATGCCAGCGATAGACCATCATAGGTTGAAGTACCGCGGCCTATCTCATCCATTAACACTAAACTGTTTGCGGTCGCATTATGCAAAATATTAGCCGTTTCGGTCATTTCAACCATAAAGGTGGAGCGACCAGATGCTAAATCGTCTGATGCGCCAATACGGGTGAATATCCGATCGATTTCACCAATTTGAGCTGAGTCAGCAGGAACAAAACAGCCTATGTGTGCCATTAATGTAATCAGTGCCACTTGACGCATATAGGTTGATTTACCGCCCATATTAGGGCCAGTTACAATAAGCATTTGCCGTTTAGGTGTTAATACCACAGGGTTAGCAATAAATGCCGCTTGACTGACGCGCTCTACCACAGGATGGCGTCCAGCATTGATATGAATACCAATATCCTGCGTCATTTGTGGACATTGATAATTAAGGGTTTCTGCACGCTCGGCAAAATTACTTAATATATCTAATTCAGCCGCTGCGCTGGCAAACTGTTGTAACTCTTGTAATTTAGGTAGTAATAAGTCAAAGAGCTGTTCCCACAGTTGTTTTTCAAGTGCGAGCGCTTTGCCCTGGCTTGAGAGTACCTTTTCTTCGTATTCTTTTAATTCTGGAGTGATATAACGTTCGGTGCCTTTAAGGGTTTGGCGACGTTGATAACTCAGTGGCACTCTATCAGCTTGTAAACGGCTGACTTCAATGTAGTAACCATGGACGCGGTTATAACCTACTTTTAAAGTGTTAATTCCAGTTTGCTGTTTCTCGCGAGCTTCAAGTTCGACTAAATAATCACTTGCGCCTTCACTTAACTTACGCCATTCGTCTAATTCATTATTGTAGCCCGTTCGGATTACGCCACCGTCACGAATTAATACTGGCGGATTATCAACAATTGCGCGTGCTAATAAATCGTGTTGTTCTGGAAACTCACCCAATAATTGAATTAAAGCTGTCAATCTTGGTTGTTGGCATACGGCTAATGTTTGTTGAATTTCAGGTAGCAGTGCTAGCGCTTGCTTTAAACGTGAAAAATCACGAGGTCTGGCGCTACGCAGTGCCAAACGAGCCATAATACGTTCAATATCGCCTAAAACCTTCAGCTGCTCATGTAGGGGTTGATATATATCTTGCTCAATCAACTCGCTTACGGCGTTATGGCGATATTGAATCGTTTGTCTATTTCGAAGTGGCTCATGGATCCAGCGTTGTAACATGCGACTGCCCATAGGCGTGGCAGTATTATCGAGTACCCACGACAGGGTATTTTCACGCCCACCAGACAAGTTTTGCGTTAATTCTAAGTTACGTCGCGTCGCGGCATCTAAAATAATGGATTCAGATTGGTTAAAACGCACAATCGAATTAATGTGTGGCAGTGCCATCTTTTGCGTATCTTTGACATACTGCATTAAACAACCAGCAGCTTGTAATGCTAAGCGTGCATCACTAATACCAAAGCCATGTAAATCTTTGGTACCAAATTGACCAAGCAGTAAATTTACGCAAGTATCATAATCAAATTCCCACTCTGGACGGCGACGAATACCTTTCATATTATTGATTAATAACATGTCAGTAAAATCTTCACTGTAGAGCAACTCGGCAGGATTAGTACGTTGTAATTCAGCTTCTAGGGCTTCACGAGTAGGTAATTCAGCAACCACAAAACGACCTGATGAAATATCTAAGGTAGCGTATCCAAAACCGTTTTTACCTTGATAAAGCGCCGCCAGTAAATTGTCGTGTTTTTCTTGAAGTAAAGCCTCATCCGTTAAGGTACCAGGAGTCACAATGCGTACGACTTGACGCTCAACTGGGCCTTTTGATGTCGCAGGATCACCAATTTGCTCACAAATGGCTACAGACTGGCCGATATTGACTAGTTTAGCTAAATAGCCTTCTACAGCATGATAGGGGATTCCAGCCATTGGGATAGGATCGCCGCCGCTTTTTCCACGAGCAGTAAGTGAAATCCCCAGCATTTCAGAAGCGCGCTTAGCATCATCGTAAAACAACTCATAAAAATCACCCATTCGGTAAAACAATAACATATCAGGATGGGCCGCTTTTAAGCCTAAATACTGACGCATCATCGGGGTGTGTTTTTCTAAATCGCTGGTATCAATCACTGTCATTATGAACACTTCACTATTAATCAATCTTAGGACGTAAATCTTATGGGGCTAATCTTAACAATATTTGCCCCTAGGGTATAAATAGATTCAAACAAAAAAGTATATGGAGATAAAATATTGATGTAAAAAGGCAATTCGCTAAGGTTTAAAAAAAATTGCCCTCAGCACTTGATACTGTATGACTATACAGTATACTGATGAACATAATGAAATGGTTTACATCATTTCACCTAAGTCAAAATAGCATTTTACTAAACGTATTGAATGCCTTAAGAGGGTTTTATAATGAAGGTTGATCCAAACAAAGAGAAAGCGCTAGCCGCCGTATTAAGCCAAATTGAAAAGCAATTTGGTAAAGGCTCAATTATGAAGTTGGGCGAAGATCGCACAATGGATGTTGAAACTATCTCTACCGGTTCGCTTTCATTGGACATCGCACTTGGTGCGGGTGGTTTACCAATGGGACGTATCGTTGAGATTTACGGCCCAGAGTCATCAGGTAAAACCACATTAACTCTTGAAGTGATTGCCGCAGCGCAACGCGAAGGTAAAACCTGTGCGTTTATTGATGCTGAACATGCTCTTGACCCAATTTATGCCAAAAAGCTAGGCGTAGATATTGATAACTTACTTTGTTCACAGCCAGATACAGGCGAACAAGCACTAGAAATTTGTGATGCGTTAACGCGTTCAGGTGCGGTAGATGTTATCGTTGTCGATTCTGTTGCAGCATTAACACCAAAAGCAGAAATTGAAGGTGAAATTGGTGATTCGCATATGGGCCTTGCCGCGCGTATGATGAGCCAAGCGATGCGAAAACTTGCTGGTAACCTTAAGCAATCAAACACACTGCTTATTTTTATTAACCAAATTCGTATGAAAATTGGTGTAATGTTTGGTAGCCCAGAAACGACTACAGGTGGTAATGCACTTAAATTCTACGCATCTGTTCGTTTAGATATTCGTCGTACCGGTGCGATTAAAGATGGCGATGAAGTCATCGGTAATGAAACTCGCGTTAAAGTGGTTAAAAATAAGATTGCAGCTCCATTTAAGCAAGCTGAATTCCAGATCCTTTATGGACAAGGTATTAACCGTACCGGCGAACTAGTTGACTTAGGTGTTGCACACAAGCTGGTTGATAAAGCCGGTGCTTGGTACAGCTACAAAGGCGAAAAAATTGGTCAAGGCCGTGCCAATGCTGGTAAATTTTTGACTGAAAATCCAGCTATTGCTGATGAAATTAATACCACTCTTCGTGGCATGTTATTGAATGGTGGGGCTAACTCATCAGACTCAACCACTGAAAGTGATGAGAATATTGACCTTGAAACAGGTGAAGTATTCTAAATTAGCCAGTCATATTTATCGCGGTAGCGCTTCTGCGCGCCGCGAAAATTCCCGCCATAAAGTCGCCTCATTACAAGCACTCACCATCTTTTACACTCACCATATTTTAAACGTCATCCAGTCTAAATGTTGCAAATAATGGCAAACTCAGAGCCTTTTAAGTGACACTTGTCATGCACAATGGCTAATCTTTCCAGCTATAGTCAACACCGCTTTAAGCAAAAAAATATCTAAAGCCTTTAACACCCTTGGTATGCATTTATTTGTGTTTGCTAATGTTAAGGTGATTGCATCATTTTTAAGTAAAGTTGGGTACATTGAGAAATGTACGGCGACAAGTTGCTCTATCAAATGTCGGTTAGGCTAAATAATATCCTTTTTAATAACATCCTTTTTAATCACATTATTTCTTATCACATCACGATTGTGCTGATTACCAGACTCGCCAAAATGTTAACTATCTTGGTTTCTTATGCGTTTGATTTGGTTGCTTATCAGATTGATTAATAAAATTATGTCCTAGTCATGATCAACGAGCTTATTTATAGACAAGATAGAAATGCATATTCCGTTTAAATAATCAGTGGATTGAGTTCGCTATCTCCGTCATTATCGGGCCAGTAGATCGTTATTCTATCGATTTTTGTCGAGATTATAATCAACTGACTCAACTCGCTTCTTTCGACAAATTCAGTATATAATGCCTACATTTACTAGCTTGCATATCAAGCTCGTTACTTTTGTATTTTCTCTATTCAGGGCCATTTCATGTTTCAGACTACAGCAGAGTTAAGAAGTGCATTTTTAAAGTACTTTGAAGATAACGGACATCAGGTTGTTGATAGCAGCTCGCTCGTTCCCACTAACGACCCAACACTGTTATTTACCAATGCGGGTATGAATCAGTTTAAAGATGTGTTCCTCGGTATGGATAAGCGCAACTATAGCCGAGCAACAACATCACAACGTTGCGTTCGTGCTGGTGGTAAACATAACGATTTAGACAATGTGGGTTATACCGCTCGTCACCACACTTTTTTTGAAATGTTGGGTAATTTCAGTTTTGGCGATTATTTTAAAGAAGATGCGATTCGTTTTGCGTGGACCTTTTTAACTGAAACCCTCAAGCTGCCAAAAGATCGCTTATGTGTCACCATTTATGAAACAGATGACGAAGCCTATGAACTTTGGACGCAAAAAATTGGTGTTGCACCTGAAAATATGATCCGTATTGGTGATAATAAAGGTGGCGCGTTTGCGTCTGATAACTTCTGGCAGATGGGTGATACCGGACCTTGTGGCCCATGTAGCGAAATTTTCTATGATCATGGCGATCATATCTGGGGTGGTCGTCCTGGTACGCCTGAAGAAGACGGCGATCGCTTTATTGAAATCTGGAATATTGTATTTATGCAATATAACCGTCAAGCCGACGGTGAAATGTTGCCATTACCTAAACCTTCGGTTGATACAGGTATGGGCATTGAGCGTATTGCAGCAATTATGCAAGGTGTGCATTCAAACTACGAAATCGATATATTTAAGCAACTCATCGCAAAAACGGCTGAAATTATTGGTGTATCTGATTTAGAAAATAAATCATTACGGGTTATTGCTGATCATATACGTTCTTGTGCATTTTTAATTGCCGATGGTGTTATGCCATCAAACGAAGGCCGTGGTTATGTATTGCGTCGTATTATTCGTCGCGCAGTTCGTCACGGTAATAAGCTTGGTGCTACCGATGCATTTTTCTATAAGTTAGTCCCAACACTCATTAGCGTTATGGGTGATGCAGCTAATGGTTTAAAACAAACACAAGCCATTGTTGAAAAAGCCTTAAAAGCAGAAGAAGAGCAGTTTGCTCGTACACTTGAGCGTGGCTTAGTGATTTTGGATGGTGCGCTAAATACGCTACAAGGTAATACTTTAGATGGTGAAACGGTATTTAAACTGTATGACACTTATGGTTTTCCAGTTGATTTAACCGCTGATGTTTGTCGTGAACGTGATATTAATGTTGATGAAGCAGGCTTTGAAGTCGCAATGGCGGAGCAAAGAAGTCGCGCACAAGCCGCAGGTAACTTTGGCGCAGATTATAATAGCCAATTAATTATTGATGCAGAAACCGCATTCAGTGGTTATACCGAGTTAACTGGTCAGCCTAATGTGATTGGTTTATATGTTGACGGTAAAGCGGTTGATACTGTGGTTGCCGGTCAAGATGCCGTTGTTGTGCTAGATAATACGCCATTCTATGCAGAGTCAGGTGGACAGGTGGGCGATAAAGGTCAACTGACAGCTGAAGGTTTACTGTTTATTGTTAACGACACGCAAAAGTTTGGCCCTGCTATTGGTCATGAAGGTCAATTAAGCCAAGGCAAATTAGTTATCGGTCAGCAGTTAACTGCGCAAGTGGATAAAAATTTACGTCATCGTACTCAGTTAAATCATTCCGTCACTCACTTACTGCATGCTGCATTACGTCAAGTGTTAGGCTCGCATGTGTCTCAGAAGGGCTCATTAGTTAACCCTGAGCGCTTACGTTTTGACTTTGCTCATTTTGAAGCGGTTAAAGCTTCAGAGTTAAAGGCGGTTGAAGATCTAGTCAATACTCAAATTCGCCGTAACCATGAACTTTGCACCACGGAAATGGCCATTGACGAAGCCAAAGAAAAAGGCGCCATGGCATTATTTGGTGAGAAATACGATGACCAAGTCCGCGTGGTGACTATGGGGGATTTCTCTATCGAGCTATGTGGTGGTACTCATGTTGGCCGTACTGGTGATATTGGGTTATTTAAAATCACTTCTGAGGGCGGTATTGCTGCCGGTGTGCGTCGTATTGAGGCTGTCACAGGTATCGCAGCAATGGCTTATATTGCCGATCAACAAGCAGTATTAGATGAAGCCGCGCAATTACTTAAATCAGACAGTGCTTCAGTTGTGGCTAAGTTAAAAGCCCAGTTAGATAAAGTGAAGCAATTAGAAAAAGATTTGTCGCAGTTAAAAGATAAGTTAGCTGCAGCAGCCAGTGCCGATATGGCGGGTGATGCAGTCGACATCAATGGGGTTAAGTTGTTAGTTAAGCAGCTTGATGGCATTGATCCTGGTTCACTTCGTGGTTTACAAGATGAGCTGAAACAAAAGCTTAAATCTGCGATTATTGTCTTAGGTACGTCTAAAGACGGTAAAGTTAACTTAATTGCTGGTGTCAGCAATGATTTAACTAAAAAAGTTAAAGCGGGTGAGTTAGTGGCAATGGTCGCACAGCAGGTTGGCGGTAAGGGCGGCGGACGCCCAGATATGGCTCAAGCGGGTGGTACTCAGCCTGAGAATTTAGCCGCTGCATTAGCCTTGGTTGCACCTTGGGTAAACGAACGTTTAAGCTAATTAAATCTGTAAATTAACGATTTATCGGCAATTGAGTCATAAAGTCTACTATATGCAGCTTTATGACTTGAGTGCTATCAGTAGATTTGGCATAGTGAACTAACTTGCTAACAGTAAAAGCGTTTAAAAGGATTACCAGTGTCAGACAATGCTTTTTTTTGTGCTCAAGTGTAGTACTCTGATTTGGTATTTGTTTTCCATTGCTAGCGTTTTTGTTATTGGTTTGCCGTATTGGATTGTTTAACCAGCGAGTCGTATCGTGAATGTGATTAATTGACGGTTAACCTCGTTTCAAAAGATGAAAATCATCAAGTTTTATGATTTCTTAAGAGAATATGCTTTATAAACCGACGTATTCAGAAATTGATACTATGATTTTATGTAAAGCAGACCTTATAATGAGCGCATATTACGGATAAAGCGTGTTATGCAGATTGAACTTAAAGGAGCAGTCGAATGCTAATTTTGACTCGTCGTGTAGGCGAAACATTAATGATCGGTGACGAAGTCACAGTTACTGTGTTAGGTGTTAAAGGTAACCAGGTACGTATCGGTGTCAATGCACCTAAAGAAGTTTCTGTTCATCGTGAAGAGATCTATCAACGTATTCAGTCTGAGAAGTCAGGTACCCCTTCTGAAGGTGGTAATTACTAAGTTCGAGCATATTTGATCGATATCAAAAAAGTCAGCATTTGCTGACTTTTTTGTTTTCTGCATGTGAGATATTTCTGGCGGTTAAACAGGGCGGTTAAACAGGGCGGTTAAGTTTATATTCAGTATGGTTAGTCAAAGCGCTTCATATTATTTAAGTTAAGGCTTACTCGCATCTGTGTACCACAGCAGAGTGATTATATTGATAATAGATAGCACATTCATCGATACACGGGCGAAGACTAAATACAGGAGCGCTCAGGCGTGTTAGCTGCCCTTTCTTCAATGACGAGCCCAATCCGTTATCGTAGTGATCCAATAGCAGGATGCCTATTCTATGTTGCAAAGCAAAATGCTTTGTCTCTTGGCTTACCCTCCAGACGAGGTTGGAGTATTCGCTCTACGCGAGTGATATTAAAAACAGCCTCCATGGCTTTGATTAAGACCTTGTTAAAGTATCTTACTGACACTCTAATATGAGCATTGGAAATCGCTTGGTTTTATTGTGTTGAGTCAGCATTAATCTATCTCAAACGATTTGCCCTAGTTGAGCTGGCATTAAGTGGTCAATTATCGTTCAGATTATCAACTACATAAAAAATACTTAAACCGTTCATGTTAATCATTATGGTCACATTAATTATGACAAATAGCCTGGCGAAATTTTAATCTTCAAAACCTCGTCTAAATTAGTTAATTGATATGCTGATAATGTCGTATGTAAAAAAAGTTTTTTATCGCTAAATTTCTAACAGACTTAACAGCGAGATAATGAGATGAAGGAAGATTATTTAAATCAATTTTCACTGAAAAGAACACTGTTTTTGTGACTATTTGAGTCTATTATCCCCAATGTGCTTAAAAACACTCCAAATGAAGTTAGGTTTCCTAAAAAGGGTTTGACTTATTTTCATCAAACAGTAATATGTGCGCCAAGAAACGGAGAGGTGGCCGAGTGGCCGAAGGCGCTCCCCTGCTAAGGGAGTATGGGCTTTAAATCCCATCGAGGGTTCGAATCCCTCCTTCTCCGCCATTTCTTACAATAGATATACGATGCGGATGTAGCTCAGCTGGATAGAGTACCTGGCTACGAACCAGGCGGTCGGAGGTTCGACTCCTCCCATCCGCACCATTATCTATTATAGTGTTAAACATGAATGCGCGTGTAGCTCAGCTGGATAGAGTACCTGGCTACGAACCAGGCGGTCGGAGGTTCGACTCCTCCCACGCGCACCATTCATGTTTCACTAAAACCCAATTTATGCGCGTGTAGCTCAGCTGGATAGAGTACCTGGCTACGAACCAGGCGGTCGGAGGTTCGACTCCTCCCACGCGCACCATATATTGCGGAGAGGTGGCCGAGTGGCCGAAGGCGCTCCCCTGCTAAGGGAGTATGGGCTTTAAATCCCATCGAGGGTTCGAATCCCTCCTTCTCCGCCATTCATTAAGTATAGTTAGCAGTTTAATGCTAACTACAGCGATACTGATGAATGGCATGTTGTAACGATTTTGCGCGTGTAGCTCAGCTGGATAGAGTACCTGGCTACGAACCAGGCGGTCGGAGGTTCGACTCCTCCCACGCGCACCATAATAAAAAAGCCCTGCATTATTGCAGGGCTTTTTTTATGGTTCATTTTTAGACTATTTTTTTATCCACGCCTAAGCCCTTTATCAACAAAAGCTGATATTTACATCTTTATTCACTTATCTCCCAAGTCGTGATTTGTTATTCATTTTATCAAGCTGTTAAATCAATAAAATATGACTCATATCGTTGTTCTTATCATGGTTTTAATAATTTAAAGCTTATTAAGCGAAATTTATTGATGATTTAATAAATTATGCCTGTATTTATTGAGATTTATTGATCCAACCTCATCTAATATCACTAATTTGGTAAGACCAATTTACAAAAAGATAGCATTGTGGCGCTAATTTGTTTATATTTTGTGACGGTTTTTTGGGTTTTAATCTCAGTTTGCTGTTTTACCATGAAAATATAACTTCATTGAATACGCGTTCAATATGAATATTTATGCTTTATTGAATAGTTGATGCGCTTTATGTAACCGTTAACGGTGTTCCTGTCTTGGTGCAGGTTTGTGATATTGCACCGCGATCGCGCATTAGCGCACGATACAAAATAGCCAGCGCGATAGTTTGATGTTTAATAGAAAAAGTGAGGACACATGACATCGATATCAGAGCAGTTATCTGATGCACTTGGCATTATGGTAATGGGCATGGGCTTAGTATTTATTTTTTTGAGTATTTTAATTATTGGTATTGGCATTGTTGCCAAGCTTTTTCCTGCACCTATCGAGGAGCCTGTCACTGGGCCAGCAACGACAGGTTGTGCAAAAACCGTTGGGATAGATCCTAAGTTGGTTGCCGCTATCACTTCTGCGATACATCAATACCGCGCAAAATAATTTTGGAGTCATTATGATCAAGCCGTTAGCATTAACCGATGTTGTCCTGCGTGACGCACACCAATCAATACTCGCAACACGTTTACGTATTGACGATATGTTACCTATTGCACCACTGTTAGACAAAATAGGCTTTTGGTCTCTTGAGTCATGGGGAGGGGCCACATTTGACTCTTGTATTCGCTATTTAGGTGAAGACCCTTGGGATCGCATTCGTGAACTCAAAAAAGCTATGCCTAATACCCCGCAGCAAATGTTGCTTCGAGGCCAAAATTTATTAGGTTATCGTCATTATGCCGATGATGTTGTTACGCGTTTTGTCGAACGAGCGCATGCCAATGGTGTCGATGTATTTCGTATTTTTGATGCGATGAACGACGTGCGTAATCTTGAAACCGCGGTTAAAGCGGTTAAAAATGTTGGCGGTCATGCTCAAGGAACAATTTCTTTCACTACTAGCCCAGTTCATTCTGTTGATACTTGGGTCGATATGGCAAAGCGTTTAGAAGATATGGGCGCTGATTCATTATGCATTAAAGACATGGCTGGTTTACTTAAACCGATGCAAGCTTACGATCTGATCAGCCGTTTAAAATCGCAAACCGACCTAATGGTGTCGATGCATTGTCATGCAACAACGGGCCTGAGCACGGCTACATATCAAAAAGCCATTGAAGCGGGTGTTGATGTGCTCGATACCGCTATCTCTTCAATGAGCCAAACTTACGGCCACAGCGCCACAGAAACCTTAGTGGCTATGGTTGAAGATACTGACAGAGCAACCGGTTACGATATGGTGTTGCTAGAAGAGATTGCCGCTTACTTTCGTGAGGTGCGTAAAAAGTATGTGCGTTTCGAAGGTGCATTAAAAGGTATCGACTCACGTATTTTACGCGCTCAAGTGCCTGGTGGCATGTTAACCAACATGGAAAATCAATTAAAAGAGCAGGGCGCTGCTGATAAAATGGATGCCGTGCTTGAGGAGATCCCGCGGGTGCGTGAAGACTTAGGATTTCTTCCATTAGTCACCCCAACATCACAAATTGTTGGTTCGCAATCGGTGATTAACGTATTAATGGGCGAGCGTTATAAGTCCATGACCAAAGAAACCGAAGGCGTGTTAAAAGGCGAATACGGTGCGACGCCAGCGCCGGTTAATGCTGAGCTTCAGGCTAGAGTGTTAAAAGGCGAGCAGCCTATTACTTGTCGGCCGGCAGATTTGATTGCACCCGAACTCGACAAACTACGTAATGAGTTAGCTGAAATATCTGCAGATCAAGGTATCTCGTTAGCTGCAGACGTTGACGATGATGTAATGACTTACGCCTTGTTCAATCAAATTGGTCTGCAATTTCTTAAAAATCGCGGTAATCCGGATGCATTTGAACCTATACCAAGCGCCGACGATCTTAACGTTAAATTCGATAGCGGCCCTGCAACGTATCGCGTCAATGTAGAAGGTCAGCATTTTGTCGTCGAAGTCAGCGAAGGAGGGGAAATAAGTCACATTGCGCCAGCTTCCGCTTCAGCCGCGCCAGCAGTTGCAACGCCAACTCAAATTGCCTCACCGCCTGCAGGCGAGGTTAAGTGCACTATGGCTGCGCCATTATCGGGTAATATTTTTAAAGTGCTAGTGAGCAATGGTCAAGCGGTAACAAGCGGTGAAGTGATCATCATCCTTGAAGCAATGAAAATGGAAACTGAAATTCGCGCTCAACAAGATGGTGTTGTCACTCAGTTAGCAGTTAAACAAGGTGACAGCGTAACCGTAGGTTCAGCATTGTTATCATTAGCATAAGAGGTCGAGATGGAAGGATTATTGGCCTTTTGGGCAGAAACGGGTATCGCTAACTTTACTGGTGGCCAACTGCTAATGATGGCTGTTGGTTGTTTGTTATTATTTTTAGCAATAATGAAAGGTTTTGAACCGTTATTATTATTACCCATTGGATTTGGGGCAATATTAGCCAACATTCCTAATGCCGGCTTTACTGATGAAGGTGGTTTATTATTTTACGCTTATCATGTTGGGATCGAGACTGGGGTGTTCCCGTTACTCATCTTCATGGGTGTCGGTGCATTAACTGATTTCGGCGCACTAATTGCTAACCCTAAAACGCTACTACTGGGTGCGGCTGCACAATTTGGTATTTTTGCCACCTTGCTCGGTGCTATTGCCTTAAATTGGGTGCCTGGGTTTGAGTTTAGTATGCAAGATGCTGCAGCTATTGCGATTATTGGTGGTGCAGACGGTCCAACGGCGATTTTCTTAGCCTCTAAACTCGCGCCAGAATTGTTAGGGGCAATTGCTGTTGCTGCATATTCATATATGGCACTCGTGCCGCTTATTCAGCCGCCAATTATGAAACTGCTCACGACCAAAGCCGAGCGTGAAATCAAAATGGAGCAATTGCGTGAGGTCAGTAAGAAAGAGAAAATTATTTTCCCACTGATGGTGCTTGGTTTAACCATTTTGTTTTTACCCGCGGCAACGCCCTTAATCGGCATGTTCTGTTTGGGTAATTTAATGCGCGAATCTGGCGTGGTTGATCGTTTATCAAAGACAGCTCAGAACGAGTTAATCAATATAGTGACGATCTTTTTAGGTCTAGCCGTTGGGTCTAAGTTATCTGCGGATCAATTTCTTCGTATCGAAACGTTAGGTATTTTAATCCTGGGGGCGGTTGCATTCAGCATTGGTACCGCTTCTGGTGTATTGATGGCTAAATTAATGAGTAAGCTTTCTGGTGGAAAAATTAATCCACTTATTGGTGCCGCTGGGGTTTCTGCCGTGCCAATGGCTGCCCGTGTGGTTAATAAAGTTGGTTTAGAGGCTAACAACCAAAACTTCTTGCTGATGCACGCGATGGGACCTAACGTTGCCGGTGTTTTGGGCAGTGCTGTCGCTGCTGGTGTGTTATTGGCTGTTTTGGGCTAAAGCGTCTATTTTCTGCTTAAGCAGACTCATCGATATGCAGTCTAAATCTTAATGGCTTTAGGCTGTCTAGTGAGTCCACTCAGTTGATTTGATTCGTCTGTTTACTGTTGATTATTATGGGGATGGTGGGATTAAAATGGTCTAATATTGCTTAGCTGTTTTAGTCTTTAAAGCGGTTACTGTGGTATTTAGTCGTACGAAGAGAGATTTGTCTTTGCAATTAATAGCAATAAGCCAGCACGATAAAGTGCTGGCTTATTCATTTATACAATATTGTTTTCGGTGTTATTAAGCTGTTTGTTCAATTGGCTTGTCATCCGAGTAAAACTGTTCAACATCAAGCTGACCTTCGCTCTTACCAATAACAACCGCGGTCATCATGTCGCCAGTGACATTCGTTGCCGTGCGGATCATGTCAATAATACGGTCAATAGCCGCAATAAAGGCGATACCTTCAAGTGGTAAGCCTATCACGCCTAATGTCACAGTTAACATCACCATCGCGCTACCTGGCACACCTGCGGTACCGACAGAAGCAACCGTTGCCGTGACTGCAATCAACATATAGTCGGTCATGTCGAGCGGAATACCGTAAATTTGTGCAATAAAAATGGCGGCAATCGCAGGGTAAATACCACCACAACCGTCCATGTTCATTGTTGCGCCCAAGGGTAATACAAACGCACTGTATCGTTTTGATACGCCCATCGCCTCTGAACAACGGGTACTGGCAGGTAAGGTTCCGAAACTTGATGCAGTACTGAAGGCTACGATTTGCGCTGGCATGGCTTTACGGAAAAACTGCACAGGACTTAACCCTGCAGCAAACTTTACTAACCCGCCGTAAACAAAAATGATATGGATGAGTGCGGCAATATAAATCGCCATAATAAACTTACCTAATGGTAATAATGTGCTCAACCCATACTCACCTACAACCCACGCCATTAGGCCAAATACGCCAATTGGTGTCAGTTTTAGCACCATACGGGTTAATTGAAACATCACTTCAGCACCAGCTTCAATAACGTTCTTTAACGGTGCGGCTTTTTCGCCGACTGCATTAATGGCAATACCAACTAGCGCGGCAAATACGATGATTTGCAACACATTGCCATCAGCTAATGATGCAAACGGATTGACTGGGATCATGTTGAGCAACACTTGGGCGAAGCCTGGAATATCACGCTCGCGTACCTCTGTTGTGGCTAAAGCAAGATTACCACCCATATCGATCAGACTGCCGACCGTTAAGCCAATAAATGAAGCAATTGTGCCGGTAAACATAAACATGGCTAACGTTTTAAAGCTTAAACGCTTTAAATTACCCTGCGAGCCTAGAGAGGTAATGCTGACCACAATGGCACAAAATACTAAAGGCGCGACCAGCATTTTAATGGCACTAATAAACAAATCACCCAGCGGTTTTAACATTATCGCCGATTCGCCTAATCCGACACCTGTGAGTGTGCCTAAAACAAAGCCAGCAATGACTTTCTGCCAAAAAGGGATGCGTTTGAGGGGTTGCAATATCATGAAAGTTCCAAATTATGTCATTATGGCGCTACTCAATTTGAGTAGACAAGGTCGTTGTGCGAGACTCATTATGTTTATTAATGAGTTATGAATTACTAAAAAGTTAACCCCTCTATTGGCGACATCGTGCGATATTACTGGCTAGTCTTTAAAAAAATAGCCGGTGTTAACGCTTAATAACGATCAATTAAATTCGTTAAGGTTAATAAATATTAATCGTATTGTATGAAGTGATCCAATGACAAACAACGTTATTTTATTATAACTTATAAGAATAAATAAATTTGTTATTATAACTTTAAGTATTTCACTCCCTATTAACGTATTTGCATGATAACGACTTTAATTTTGTCAGTTTAGTCAGAAAAGCTTGCGTTTTTTGCGTAATTCATCGTTTTACCACTAGGGTGTTTAGGCCAATATCTTGGCCTGAGATACATCATTTTAAGATTGATGCACCGGATCTTGAGCGAGATATGTTGGGCTTACATTCATATTAAAGGCTCAATAAAAATAAATTGAATAGTGAACATAATGAAACTATTAATGCGTATTAAGGTCTATTGATGACAAATTTATGGTTAATGTTCAGCGGTGCGTTTTTAGCCGCCACCTTATTGCCTGGTGGCTCTGAAGTCTTACTGGTAGCTTTACTTAATCAAACCCCCTCTTCATGGCTTGAATTATTGATACTGGCTAGTATCGGAAATACACTCGGGGCGATAACCAGTTATGGTCTTGGTCGAGCAGGGCGATTAGCCAAAAATCCTCAAGATATTCAAAGCCGACAATATCGTTATGCGCTTGCGTGGATAGAAAAATATGGTACGTGGGCGTTACTGTTATCTTGGTTACCAATAATTGGTGATTTATTATGTTTACTGGCTGGATGGCTTAAAATTCCTATTGTGCCGGCATCATTTTTTATGTTTGTCGGTAAGCTTATCCGTTATAGCCTCATAGTGTTACTGGTGATGTATTCGGTCGATTTTTGATAGCCATTATCTGTATAACCGTCATGGTTATATTTGTTATAAAAGGAAGGAATCAGTTTTGAAACTAAATGTAAATAAATGGATACTGGCTGCTGCCATCAGCGCAGCGTTGAGTGGTTGTGCATATAACGCTCAGCAAGCATCGAGTTTACCCCAAGGTGTTACCTTAATCGAAATCGCGTCCCCGCAAGAAAACCAAGTGAGTATTCCCTATAAAAAATATCAGTTAGCCAATGGTTTAACGGTTATTTTACATCAAGATAAATCAGATCCTTTGGCTCATGTCGATGTGACTTATCATGTGGGATCGGCGCGAGAACTAGCAGGGCGCAGTGGTTTTGCCCATTTATTTGAGCACATGATGTTTCAAGGTTCACAGCACGTTGAGGATGAACAACATTTTAAAGTGGTGACCGAAGCGGGCGGAACATTAAACGGCAGTACTAATACTGATAGAACCAATTACTTTGAAACGGTTCCGAGTAACCAGTTAGAAAAAATGCTGTGGTTAGAGTCGGATCGTATGGGTTTTTTACTGCCAGCGCTCACCAGTGAAAAATTTGAGGTGCAACGTGAAACCGTTAAAAATGAGCGCGCACAGCGCATCGATAACCGCCCTTATGGTCGTTTGAATGAACGTTTTAACCAAGCATTCTATCCCGCGAGCCATCCTTATTCATGGCCTGTTATTGGTTGGCCAGACGACTTAGATCGCGCCACAGTCGATGACGTTAAACATTTTTTCCAACGTTGGTATGGACCTAACAATGCCACCTTAACCATTGGTGGTGACATTGATGAAATGCAAACATTGGCGTGGGTGAATAAATATTTTGGGGAAATTCCAGCGGGACCAGTTGTCAAGCCTGAAGCTAAAACCATGGTCACATTGGATAAAACTCGCTATATCTCGATGGAAGATAAAGTACACCTACCGCTTATTTACATCGGGTTTCCAACCGTTTATGCGCAGCACAAAGACGAGGCAGCCCTCGATTTACTGGCTAATATTCTTGGCGGCGGTAAAACATCACTGATTTATAAGAATTTAGTTAAAGATGGCTATGCAGTGCAAGCTGCGGTCAGTCATCCATGCCAAGAGCTGGCCTGCCAGTTATCACTTTATGCAGTGGCCAATCCCGCTAAAGGTGGCAGTCTTGCCGATCTTGAAACTCGAATTAATCAGACGATCAATGAGTTTGAACAACGTGGCGTAACCGACGATGACTTACAAAAAGTGAAAGTGCAGTTCGAAGCCAATACTATTTTTGGTATGCAGAGTGTGGCCGGTAAAGTGTCCACCCTTGCTGCAAACCAAACCTTCTTTGGTCAGCCTGACATGGTGGCATCTGATTTAGCTCGTTATGCTAACGTCACCAAAGCCGATGTGATGCGCGTTTTCAATACTTACATTAAAAACAAACCCATGGTGGTGATGAGTATTGTCCCTGAAGGGCAAACGCAATTGATTGCTCATGCAGACAATTTTATACCAAGCACTATGCCTATTGCACAAGAAGCGGTCACAGGATTAACCGACATCACTTTTGCAAAGTCTTCATTTAATCGCAATAAAATGCCTTCATCTGCTGCAGCACCTTTGTTAACCGTTCCGCAATTGTGGGACAGCAAGCTTGCCAATGGCATCGAAGTGATGGGCACTGAAAGTGATGAAACCCCAACCGTTGAACTGCTTATTTATCTTGATGGTGGTCATCGATTAGACCCAGCTAACAAAGCCGGTTTAGCAGAGTTAACTGCATCTATGCTTAATGAGTCAAGCGAGCTGCGAAGCAGTGAAGATTTAGCTGGCGCGCTTGATATGCTTGGGTCATCCATTAGCTTTGGTTCCAGTGATTCACAAAGTTATATCAAGGTATCGAGTTTGACCGAAAATCTTGATGCTACGCTGGCACTGGTTAAAGAGCGTTTGTTTAGTCCTGGTTTTGTTGCCGCTGATTTTGAACGGGTTAAGCAACAACAATTGCAAGGCTTACAGCATCAGCTGTCCGATGCTAACTATCTCGCTAGCACAGGCTTTTCTGCTTTGTTGTATGGTGAAAATAGTCCGTTGGGCATCAGCAGTGATGGTACGATTAACACCATATCAGCGTTAACTCTTGATGATGTGAAGCAGTTTTATCATCAGCAGTACCGTGCCGGTAATGCTCAGATGGTGGTGGTATCAGACTTAAGCCAGCAGCAGATCATGCCGAAGTTGTCGATGTTTGCTCAGTGGCAAGGTGAGGCAACGCACTTTGCTGCATTACCTGCATTGCCAACCCACCCTAAAAATATTATTTATTTGATTGATAAACCGGGTGCGGCTCAATCGGTTATTAATATTGGTCAGGTGTCGTTACCCTATGATGCTACCGGTGATTTCTTTAAAGCCTATTTGATGAACTATCCATTAGGTGATGCGTTTAATAGTCGAGTTAATCTAAATTTACGTGAAGATAAAGGTTACACCTATGGTGCTCGCACTCAATTTAGTGGTGGTGAAGATACCGGTAAATTTATGGCTTATGCCAGTGTGAGAAGTGATGTCACAGGCTTATCTTTGGCTGAGTTTGTCAAAGAAATTAACGCTTACCAAGCGTCAGGTATGACAGACGAAGAAAGTGCCTTTATGCGCAGTTCAATTGCCCAAAGCCAAGCATTAGAATACGAAACACCGTATCAAAAAGCGGGCTTTTTAAGAATGATCCAACGCTATCAGTTAGCTCAAAATTTTACCGCTGAGCAAGACCAAATCGTCAACAGTATTTCGACGGATGAACTAAATAAATTGGCCAGTAAGTTACTTAATATCAACGATATGGTTATGTTGGTGGTGGGAGATAAAACCACAGTTGAACCGCAGCTAAAAGCGCTAGGATATCAGGTTGAAATGGTCACGCTTGCTGACTAGTTGAACACTTGTTCCTAATAGGGTTAACAGTCGCCTTGAAATAAGTTAATGTTAACCCTATATAGATATAGCCCAAGCTATTTTAAAATAGGTTGGGCTATATCGTATGTTTTAATCGTAATATCATTCTGTGTCGGTTAATGAGTGAATAGCAGAGAATGTTTAAGGATCCATTAACGGTGACATAGAGTGTTGCCGTTTTTAATTTCACCCTCATAAACACGCTAATTATACTGAGTTACACTTTTTTCGCGTTTTCAGTAATAATCTCGTTTATTATCAGGTCCAGCTGTTTACTCGCAATGCGAATCCATAAAAGAGAGTAGTAAATTGAAGTCTTTCAATGAAAAAGTCGAACACTTAAGCGACACTCAAGGCCGTGAGGCTTTATTGGGCATGTCACGTGGTATTGAACGTGAAGCATTGCGTATTGATGAAAATGGCCATCTAGCACAAGACGAACACCCAAAAGCGCTTGGTTCTGCTCTTACTCATTCGCGTATCACTACCGATTATAGTGAAGCTTTATTAGAATTTATTACGCCGGTAAGCCACAGTGTTGATGAGTTATTAGATGGGTTAACCCAAACCCATGCATATAGTGTGCGCAATTTAAACGGTCAAAAATTGTGGCCTGTCAGCATGCCATGTTACGTCGGTGACGTCAGTGATATTCCGGTTGCACGTTATGGTAGTTCCAATAACGGTAAAATGAAAACGCTATACCGCAAAGGATTAACCCATCGCTATGGTGCGTTAATGCAAATTATTTCCGGGGTGCATTTTAATTTTTCTGTGTCGCAAGATTTATGGCAACGCCTGTATGACGACAAAATTGCTAATGGCAATGGCAGCGCTTGTTGCAGTAAAAATATTAGCCTTGAAGATTTTATCTCAGAATCCTACTTCGGCCTTATTCGAAATTATCGTCGTTTAGTGTGGGTATTACCGTATTTGTTTGGCTCGACGCCGGCATTATGCAGTTCGTTTATTAAAGATCAAGATGTCGATTTTGAGTTTCAAAAAACCGGTAAAGGCACCTTGTATCTGCCTTATGCAACGTCACTGCGCATGAGCGATTTAGGTTATACCAATAAAGAACAAGACACGCTGAATATTAGTTACAACTCATTGCCTGAATACCTTGAGGGTGTGGGCGCTGCGATTAAGATGCCCTCGAAAAGTTTTGCTAAAATCGGCATTAATGTCGATGGAGAGTATCGCCAACTCAACAGCAATATATTACAAATTGAAAATGAGTTTTACGCCCCCATACGCGCTAAGCGTGTGACCAAAAAAGGTGAAAAACCTTCACAAGCTTTATCGCGTGCAGGGGTTGAGTATATTGAAGTGCGCGCTTTGGATGTTAATCCATTTAGCCCTGTTGGTATTGACGCCACTCAAGTGCGTTTTCTTGATCTGTTCCTGTTGTATTGCCTATTATCTCCTTCTGAAAATACTGATGAGGTCGGTGAGGCTGAAATTGCCGCTAACTTAAAAGCCGTCGTATTAGAAGGCCGCAAGCCAGGACTTGAACTACAGCGTAATGGCAAAAATATTGGATTAACGCAATGGATGCATGAACTCTTTGCACAATTAGACACTATCGCTAAGCTGCTCGACGGCGATGATAGCTATGCCTACAAAACTGCATTGAATACTTGGTCAGAAGCCATTGATAACCCAAACAAAACGTTATCAGGGCGAGTGATGAATGAGGTCGTCCTTAAAGGTACCGATCACGGCGTGTGGGTTAAACAATTGGCTAATGATTACCACGAGTTTTTAAGCCATTACCCATTAAGTGATGAGATTACAAAATCTTATGAGGATGAGGCGAAAAAATCTTTACTTGAATTACAAAGTTTAGAGGCTCAACCACAAGATAATTTTGCGGTTTTCTTACAAAATTATTTTAATGATGTTGTTCCTGCTGGCACTTTTGAGGCGAAATAAGCGATGCAATTTTATTCATCTTGGCGAGCACTGCTGGTTGCGGGCGCGGCATTGGCTATTCAGGGCTGTGCCTCATCGCCAGATGATATGGTTGAATGTGGTACTGTGTCGAGCTATGTAGAGCCCGACAACAGTGCTAATTTATATCGTGTCGTGGTCACTCATTTAGACGGCGTGCCAGTTATTTCAAGACCGAATTATCTTTTATCGCCAGGCGAACATACATTTACTGTGGCAGAACTGATTAACTCACCAGATTTGAAAGTGTCATTATCAGCTCGTAAGGTAAAAATGCTTTCGGTTAATGTCGTTGCCGAGCAGCAATACCATATAGCGGCTAAATTCAATACCGATAAAATCTATATTGGTCAAAATCAAGGCTATTGGCAGCCAATAGTTTGGCAAACCGAATTTCATCAATGTGAAATGAAACGCTAAGCATAATTGCATTGATTTTTAATTGATGTAAAACTAAATCCAGAATCAATATCTTAGGTGCTGGTAGAGGTGTTATGAAGTGTTTTTTAGGTATCGTTAGCGTTGTTTTATCTCTGTCATTAGCGGGCTGTGCCACTTCGCCTCCAAAAGAGCCTGATAATTTATGTTCTATTTTTAAAGAACATCGTTCGTGGTATGACGCAGCGGTTAATACACGTGAAAAATGGGGCGTGCCTGTACATGTTCCTTTAGCGATGATGTATCAAGAAAGTTCTTTCAAGCATAATGCTGCACCACCAATGGAATACTTTTTAGGTTTTATCCCCACAGGACGTGCCAGTGACGCTTATGGATATGCGCAAGCCAAAACCATGACTTGGAACGATTATGTTCGTGAAACAGGTAACAGTTGGTCTAGCCGCAGCGACTTTGACGATGCGATGGATTTTATGGGTTGGTTTATCTACAAAACAAATAAAATTAATGGTGTATCCAAGTGGGATGCTAAAAACCAATACTTAAATTACCATGAAGGCTGGGGCGGTTATAAACGTGGCAGCTATAAAGCCAAAAAATGGTTAGTCCCGGTAGCGAATAAAGTCGATCAACGTTCAAAACGTTATGCTGCGCAATATCATCAATGCAAAGAGAATTTAGATTCGTCATGGTTGTGGCGATTATTTTTTGATTAACCATATAGCCTCCTTGTGAGGCTATTTATTGTGCGTAAAACATCCACTTACTCCTTAAATACACTCGATTGTAATAGTTGTGTTTACATTTTGTTAAATCGCCAATATCCTGCATTGTTTAAAATGTTGTCAACGATATTGCGGATCCCAATATGCAAACTCAAAATAATAATAAATTGCAGTTAAAAGTGGTGCTACTTCCGGCGTTATGCCTAGTGCTAGCAATGTTGGCGATTTTTTTTATGTCAGCGCCAGTTGATCAATCTACGGTGTTAATCTTGCTAGGGTGCACTTTAGTGATCCAGTCAGGGCTTGGCTGGTTGTTATTTAATCAAGCGATTAACCAGCGTTTAGCGGCACTTCAAGATTATTTAGCCTTAGTCGTGAGTACTGAAACCGCACCACAGAAGCGCCTAGTCGATCCGATTGATGATCAACTCGGTCACATAACTAACCAGTTCAGTGCCTTTATTGAAGGCTTAAAAGTCGTTTTAGCTGAGATTAGACAAGATGTACAAACTTTTCACCATGGCTCACAGGTACTCACTGAGCGAATGAGTTTAGCCGAGCAGTCGATTAGCAATAGTCATGGTGAGAACGAACATATCACCTTATCTTTAAACGCCATTACTCAAACCGCAGATGACTTATCCTTAAGTGCTGATGAACTTAAATCGACCTCAGTTAACCTGACCCAGTTATTACAGTCTGGTAATCAAGACGCCATCGCCAATCACCAAAGTATGACTGATTTCACCAATGGCATTGACGTTATGGTGAACGACTTAGATCTACTCAATAAAGACAGTCAGAAAATTGGTAGCGTACTTGAGGTGATTAAAAGTATTGCAGAGCAAACTAACTTATTGGCACTTAATGCCGCTATCGAAGCCGCTCGTGCGGGTGAGCAAGGCCGAGGTTTTGCTGTGGTTGCCGACGAAGTGCGTGCATTAGCCTCGCGCACCCAAGAGTCCACCGTCGAGATACAAACCATAGTGGAAGCACTGCAAATTAAAGCTAATAATGCGGTTAATGGCATCAGTAAAAGCCAGCAGATAAGTCAAGTCGGCCTGCAACAATGCCAGCGAGTCACTCAAGCATTTGATAATATTGAAGTGGTATTTACCCAGCTTGATAGTGTCGCTAGCAACATTGCTGATAGTATTTTGGGCCAGCAAGCATCGACTAATTCAATTAATCAACGCGCGGCAAAAATGTCGAGTTTAAGCCAAGATGTTCATGACCATTTAACTGTGATTGCCGAGCGGGCACAACAGCAAAAAGTCACCGCTAACAAGCTTGATCAAGAGTTAACCCGAGTGTGCGTGTAGTTGTGTTTGCCGCTAAAAAAACCTGACACAAAAAAGGAGCCTAGGCTCCTTTTTGATTAACGTGTTTATTGCCAAGCGCTTGGCAAATTGACCGGGCAAAGTTTACTTGGCAAACTCAGCTAAAATCCAATCTAATGGTGCTTGATACTGTTGTGGCATCCACGTTTTAAGCTGATTGATACTGTCAGTCAGCATAGGGTTATTATGCACAGACAGATTCAAATGACCCACTTTGCGCCCCACGCGAACTTCTTTGTTATACCAAAACAGCTCCGCATTAGGCAGGCTTAACCAGCGATCGTCTTTATCAACGCCGATAAGGTTTACCATCACGCATTGAAAATTCACTTGTGGCTGATGCAAAGGTAAGTTACATAAAGCCCGTAAATGCAATTCAAACTGATTGATATGACAACCCGCTTGGGTCCAATGGCCAGAATTATGCACCCGCGGTGCTAACTCATTCACCATTAAGTGTTCACCAACACGGAAACATTCCATTGCCATTACACCGACGTATTCAAGACCATGCATGACCTTGCTTAGCATGTCTTCCGCTTCAGCTTGCAAAGGTGCTAAGCGGCTTAATGGCGCGATAGAGGCCATTAAAATACCGTCTTGGTGCAAGTTAAGTGTTAGTGGGTAGAACAAACAGCGGCCATCTTGAGTGCGAACACCAACTATCGACACTTCTTCATCGAAGTTAATCGCTTGTTCGGCAATTGCTTCGTTGCGCCAATCGGCAGGGATGGTTGTCGATTCTGCCTGTTTTAACCAATGTTGGCCTTTACCGTCATAACCGCCGGTGCGACGTTTTAATAATACCCGCTCACCATAAGCCTTATGCAGGGCTTCGGTGCTGGTATTGTCATCGACTAATTGCCAAGGTGATGTGGCGACAGCTAATTCATCGAGCAGACTTTTTTGAGTAAAGCGATCCGCTAAACGACCAAATACTGGACCATTAATAAAATGTGGGTGTTGGCTGAGTTGTAAACTGAGCTGTGACTCTGGCCATTGCTCGCGTTCAGCGGTAATGATGTCATCAGCTTCTAGCGGTAATTGCGCATCTGATGGCGTCATAATGTCAACTGGACGCACATTAATGCCTAACGGCTGGCCAGCATGACTGAGCATGGCGCCTAATTGACCGTCACCCAATACCCAAAGATTTTTTGGCAAAGTCATTAGTCTTCTCTCGGATCGGGATTATCAAGGACCGAGCGGGTTTGCTCATCACGAAATGCTTCTAAACGTTCAGCTAAAGCGGCATCGCTAATCGCCAAAATTTGACTGGCTAATAAACCGGCGTTAAATGCACCAGCAGTACCGATAGCCAAGGTGCCAACGGCAATCCCTTTAGGCATCTGTACAATAGACAATAGACTGTCCATGCCAGATAGTGCTTTGCTTTGTACTGGGACACCCAGCACAGGTAAACGAGTTTTAGAGGCGATCATGCCAGGTAAATGGGCTGCGCCACCTGCGCCACCAATAATGACTTTATAGCCTTTATCGGCAGCGGAACTTGCAAATTCCATTAGCTTGTCAGGTGTTCTGTGAGCTGAAACGACTTCAACATGGTAAGGCACTTGTAACTTATCCATAATTTCAGCGGCGGCTTCCATCGTAGGCCAATCACTTTTCGAACCCATTACAACAGCAACTAGGGCTTGCATGTTAACTCCTTAACGTACTTATTCTATTAGTATATTTAGTTAATTCGCTCATCAGGATACCGCGGCGATTAACGTCAATATTAAGGCGATAAAAAAGGTGCTAGATAATAGCATAAGCCGTGCTCTGTTGGCTGCAATTCAGTGTTTTATGAGGCTAACACTCAGTTTCTAAATACGAAAACTAAGCTGGAACATCCAAGTTATCACTCGCTCAGATTTTTATTGGTGCTGGTTTCAATCGCGACGAAATGATCATTTAAATAACCCTTTTTACTTATCTCGTCGTTATTAGTCGCAAACGCCATCTTGTTTGATTATCGCCAATCGGCTTATAGCCAATCGAGTGATCACAAATGAGTTGATGAAAAGCGCTTGATAAAAGCAAAATGATGAGGGAAACAGCATGAACACTAAAATAAGTCATAACCTAAGTTATCACTGCAAGCGGTTACAGCACAGTGTGTTAACCATAACGATAAGTGCCATGATTGTTAGTGGCTGCGCACCAGAACCCAAAGAAGGCTCTCAATCTAAGGCGCAAGATGCGACGATTGAAGTTGAATCATCACTTCAGCAAGCGTCAAGCAAACAGGGGCAGATACAGGCTTTGAATGATGCATCACCAGTTTCATACCAACAAGCAGCCAGTATTGTCACTGAAGAACGGCAATTGACACGCACAAAATCCATTGATCATCCAGCTGGTTATAGCAATGTCACTTCCTTGGAGGCCAAGAGTCGTAGCATGACATTGCTGCCAAGCAATAATGATAAGTTTGCATCGGTAGTGCAAAACGGCAATATGGTTGCGGGTGAAACACCTGTATCAACCTTTTCAATTGATGTTGATACAGGCAGTTACAGCACCACGAGAAAATTGATTAATCAAGGTCAGTTGCCGCTTAAAAATAGCGTCAGAGTAGAAGAGCTGGTTAATTATTTTAGTTATGATTATCCCGCACCAACAAGAGAGAATACGCCATTTAGTGTGACAACAGAGCTTGCTCCTTCACCTTATAATCAAGATACTCAGTTACTGCGGATTGGTATTAAAGGTTATGACATTGCGCCCGACAAGCTCGGAGCCAGCAATTTAGTGTTACTTCTGGACGTGTCTGGTTCAATGTCATCTAACGATAAATTGCCCTTATTGAAACAAGCACTGCTGATGCTCAGTCAGCAGTTATCGGCGCAAGATAAAGTGTCGATTGTGGTGTATGCGGGATCCAGTGGTGTGGTGTTAGACGGTGTCGCTGGTAATGACTTTAGCGCGATTAACATCGCACTCAATCAGTTAAGTGCGCAAGGCGGCACTAACGGTAGCCAAGGGATTCAGCTGGCGTATCAAATAGCACAAAAGCACTTTATCGAAAACGGCAGTAACCGCGTTATTTTGGCCACAGATGGTGACTTCAACCTTGGTATGACAGATCATCAACAATTAGTTGATTACGTTGCCAGTCAAAGTAAAAAGGGGATTGGCTTATCAACCCTAGGTTTTGGTCTAGGCTCCGGCACTGCCAGTTATAACGACCATTTGTTAGAGCAATTATCAAACAAAGCCAATGGTCAGTATGCCTATATTGATACCCTCAATGAGGCCCGAAAAGTCCTTGTTGACCAACTTCATGCCACCCTGCTAACCATTGCTCATGATGTCAAAATACAAATCGAGTTTAATCCTGCTGTCGTGTCAGAATATCGCTTAATTGGTTATGAGAATCGCATGTTAAATCGCAGCGACTTTAACAATGATGCCGTCGATGCTGGCGAAATTGGTGCGGGGCATACTGTGACTGCTTTATATGAACTGCGTTATAACGACAGCCATCAGCGCTTAGTTGATCCACTGCGTTATGCTCAGAGCCAGTCTGAGTCGGTTAGTGGGGCTAAAGACACTAATGAAAGTCGAAGTGGGCAGTTAAGTACTGTGAATGAAGTGGCATTTTTAAAGTTGCGCTATAAAGCTATTGGCGAACAAGCTAGCCAATTAATAACTTATTCGATCAGCCGTGATCAGCAGTTAACACATTTACACCAAGCCAGTGATGATTTTCGCTTTGCTGCCGCCGTCGCCGGATTTGGCCAATTACTTAATCATAATGATTATGTCCACGATACTGATTATACTAAGTTAATTACCCTTGCAGAGTCAGCTATGGGCCAAGACCATTTTGGTTATCGCCATGAATTTGTGCAAATGCTTAAAACCGCGAGTGTACTTTCCCAAGCGTTAGCGCCGGGTGTCAATCGGCTTAATCAATAAGTGCATAATTAAAAGGATTAAATAGTGTCAACATTGAAACAGCCTACGCAACAGACTTTTGCCATACAAGCCGGCAGTGACGAGCAGCTGATGTTAGATTATCAGGCCGGCGATATGGATGCCTTTGAAACCTTGTACCGTAAGCATAAAGGACCTTTGTATCGTTATTTTGTCCGCCAATTACATCAACAGCAGTTAGCAGAAGATTTATATCAAGATACTTGGGGTAAAGTGATTACTGCTGCAGCGCAATATCAGGTAACGGCTAAATTCACCACATGGTTATATAAAATTGCCCACAACTTATTGATAGATCATGTGCGTGCGGTTAAGCCACTGGACAAGGTGGCTCCACTTGGTGAAGACGAGACTATGGATAGCCTAGAAGCTGATAGCCAAGCCTCACCAGAGTCGCAATTACAGCAACAGCAACAAGTCGATATGATGAAGCAATGCATTGCAAAACTGCCGCCTGTACAAAAAGAGGCTTTTTTACTCAATATCGAAATGGGTATGACCGCTGCCGCGATAAGCGATATTGCTAATGTGACTTTAGAAGCCACAAAAAGTCGTATTCGATATGCTTATCAAAGTATTAAGCAATGTATCGCTAACCAATGGCAGGAGACATCATTATGAGTCAGCAACAAGATCATGATGCAGAGTTCACTGCATTACTAACAGAAATCAAAGATGCTTACCATCAGCAACCTTTAGAGCAGCCATCGGCTGAACTGGATGAGGCTATTTTAGCCAAGGCGCGAGCGGGATCTCATGTATCTGCTCAAGGCAAAAAGTCGACAAAGTCACTGTGGCAACGTAATGCCTGGGCATTTTCAAGTGCTGCATCAGTGTTGCTGGTGGCTGGATTGTTTATGTTAAATCCAAGCATACAGCAGCAAGTGGGTATCGACCTTGAGCCGAGTTCATCGGTGCAGCCTGCTTTATTACAACAGACTAAGAGGCTTTCAGCTGATGCTGCAACCGAAAAGTCGATAGTGGTAGAAGGTTTATCGAGCAGTGCCGAGCGTGGTGAAAATCAACCTCTCAGTCGTGGCGCCGCCAATATCGAGTCCGCCAGTGCTGCGCCAGCACAATCGGATACAAAACAAGCTGTTGTCCCCAAAGGCAATGAAGCCCAATCGCCAAAAAATGCGCATGGATTACAATCGCTTGCTAATAACAACGAGGTGCAATTAATGAAGCAGCAAGATGAAAGTTCACTAAAAGGTGATATTCATTTAGATACGCCTGATGTCGCATTGGCCCGATTAACCGTATTAATGGCAGACAATAAGCTGATTCAGGCGGAACGTTATATGCTCACTATCGATCAACGCTTCCCTGAGCTATCAGATCCGTCGCATCCACTTTATGAGCAATACCATAAAATTAAACTGCAGCTAACCTCTCGATAATTCACGCATAACACTCGTGAAAATACTCTCAATAACCCAACGGCTAAGCAAATACTGCTTAGCCGTTTTTGGTTACATTTTTGTGCTGCAAAAACAGCCATAACTCTGCTAACGTGAAGCGATAAATAAAAACAGTCTATTAGACTTAATAAAGGAAGCTCCTCACCATGAAACTTCGCCGCTCTGTTGCGCATTGTATGCTGGCTTTAGGTACTTTAGCGTGTTCATCAATGATATTCGCCAATGCCTCTAATCAAGGTTATTACCGCGCTCCTGCATTACACGATCAAACCTTAGTGTTTACTGCAGAAGGCGATCTTTGGACTACTGAACTCAGTCAAAACCAGAACCAAACTAAAGCCAGTCGCTTAACCAGTTTGGCGGCAGAAGAGTTGGACGCAACAATTTCTAAAGATGGTAAATGGGTGGCGTATACGGCCAATTATGAAGGCGCAACCGAAGTGTATGTGATGCCTATTGAAGGCGGCGTAGCTAAACGCGTCAGCTTTGAAAACAGCCGAGTGCGATTACAAGGCTGGACCGCATCTGGCGAAGTATTGTATTCCACCGATAACGCCTTTGGCCCAGCTAACTTTTGGGTGCTTAAAACCGTTGACCCACAAACCTTAACCATTACTGATTTACCGTTAGCTGACGCCGTTGAAGGCACCATAGATGATAAAGGCGAGTATGTGTACTTTACCCAATTTGGTCTGCAAGTCAGTGGCGATAATGTCAAAGTATATCGCGGCGGCGCTAAAGGTGAGATTTGGCGTTATAAGCTAGGCAGTAAACAAGAAGCCCAGCAGTTAACCGCAACCCATGACGGCTCAGTTAAACAGCCGATGCTATATAATGGTCGAGTTTATTTTGTTAGTGATCAGTCCGGTAATGACAATATTTGGTCAATGACAGTCGATGGCAAAGATTTTATACAGCACACCAAATATACCGACTGGCAAGTGCGTGATGCCCAACTTAATAATGGTCGTATTGTATTTCAGCAGGGCGCCGACATTAAGTTACTCAACTTAGCGAATTTTACTGAGTCAACATTAGACATCGAGCTTACCAGCGACTTTACTCATCGCCGCGAGCAGTGGGTTAACGACCCAATGGATTATGCCACCTCGACAGTGTTTTCGCATCAAGGCGATAACGTGGTCATTACCGCCCGCAGCCATGTGGCAATTGCCAGTAACGATGGTCGCCGTTTAGTGCAAATAGACTCTCCTGCCGATAGCCGAGTACGCGATGCACTATTAAGCGATGATGGCAAATGGGTTTATGGCATTAGCGATGCATCTGGTGAGCAAGAAATTTGGCAATATCCAGCCGACGGTTCAGCTGGCGCGAAACAGCTCACCAAAGATGGCAGCACCTTACGCACCAGCTTGTTGTTATCGCCAAATGGCCGTTATTTAGTGCATGATGACTACATGGGTAATGTGTGGTTATACGATTTAAGCCGCAACAATAACCAAAAAATTATCCAAAACGGCGAGGGTTTAGGCCCTTATCAAGACATTACCTGGTCTGGCGACAGTCAGTTTATTGCCTTAACCAAGGCAGAAATTGGCAAACAGCGTCCGCAAATTGTGTTGTATTCCATTAACGAATCAAAAGCACAAACCTTGACCTCAGACAAATACGAGTCGTTTTCACCCAGTTTTAGTCACGACGGTAAATGGTTGTATTTCTTGTCTAATCGCGAATTTAAAGCCACCCCAGACTCGCCTTGGGGTGACCGTAATATGGGGCCGATATTTGACAAACGCACGCAAGTTTTTGCCTTAGCATTAGATGCTAAAGCGTCGTTTCCGTTTGCCAAACCAACCGAGCTTACTGTTATCAAAGACGCTAAAAAAGCCGACAGTAAAGACCAGGATACCCCAGCAAAAGTCAAAGTAGAGTGGGACGGATTAAACCAACGCTTATGGCAAGTGCCAGTAGATGCTGGTAACTACAATAGTTTAGTCGCAACTAAAGATAAGCTGTATTTATTGAATGGCAGCCAAGATAAAAGTGAGTTAAAACTGATTAAGTTTGATCCGCTCAATATTAAGGTTGATACCTTTAGCGAAGATGTCGGCCAATATTCGTTATCAAAAGATGGCAGTAAAATTATGCTGCGCAAACAGTCTGACCCTAAAAACCTTTTGATTGTTGATGCCGGAGACAAACTGCCCAGCGATGTATCACGCGCCAAAGTCAGTACTGACCAATGGCAGTTAAGCATTTCGCCACCACAAGAATGGCAGCAAATTTTTGAAGATGCATGGTTAATGCATCGTGATTCGTTTTTTGACCCGAAAATGCGTGGTGTAGATTGGCAAGCAGCCAAAGCCAAGTATCAGCCTTTGGTTGATAGGCTGACCGATCGTAATGAGCTGAATGATATTTTCATGCAAATGATGGGTGAACTTAACTCATTACATTCACAGGTGCGTGGTGGTGATATTGCTCAAGACGCCGATGCCGCCAAAGCTGCTGCATTAGGGGCTAGGCTGACACAAACCGACAAAGGTGTTGTGATAAGCCATATTTATCAAACCGACCCTGAGTTGCCATTGTCGGCATCACCCCTAGCACGAATTGAAGTGGACGCTCAAGAAGGTGATGTGATTGCTAGCCTCAATGGCAAGAAAGTCACTAATATTGCTGATGTAACGCAATTACTGCGTAATCAAGGTAATAAGCAAGTGTTACTGGGTTTAGTTCGTGGGAAAACAGCTCTCAATACCATAGTAACGCCCCATGATATTGGTACCGATGCCAAGCTACGTTACCTTGATTGGGTTGAGCATAACGGTGACAAAGTGGCCAAAGCCTCTAAAGGTAACATTGGTTATTTGCACTTGTATGCCATGGGCAGCGGTGATGTTGAAAGCTTTGCTCGCGAGTTTTATACCAACTACGACAAAGAGGGGTTAATCATTGATGTTCGCCGCAATCGTGGTGGTAATATCGACAGCTGGATTATCGAAAAACTGTTACGTCGTGCGTGGGCATTTTGGCAGCCAACCCATGGCAGCACGAATGCAAACATGCAGCAAACTTTCAGAGGCCACTTAGTCGTATTAGCCGATCAAATGACCTATTCAGATGGTGAGACTTTTTCTGCGGGAATTAGAGCGCTAAACATTGCGCCTATTATTGGTAAACAAACTGCAGGCGCTGGAGTGTGGTTATCGGGTCGAAATTCTGTGACCGACAAAGGCATGGCGCGGGTAGCAGAATACCCACAATATGCCATCGATGGTCGTTGGATTGTTGAAGGTCATGGGGTGGAACCCGACATTGAAGTGGATAATTTACCTTATGCCACTTTTAGCGGTAAAGATGCACAACTTGAAGCAGCGATCAGTTATTTAAAAGATGAACTAGTACAGCAACCTATAAAGCCATTGAGCGGATTACCTATACCTAAAACAGGTTATGCGGCAGACATTAAAACCAAGTAACCTCACATTGGTTTAAGTAAAACAGTAAAAAATAACCCTCTCACGCATAATGCTGAGAGGGTTATTATTATTGATTTATCACAACAAATACTTAGTGTTTTATTTCAACTTCGCATGCTAATGAGTTAGCAATAAAGCAATTTGCATGGGCTTTTTCATGTATTTTAGCTAACGTTTCTTCGTCAACGTCAACCCCTTGTGCAAATGTCACTTTTGGCGCTAATGTCATTTTAACCACGGCCACTTTGCCCGCTTCATTTTTGCCTAAATCAGCAGTGGCATTATCAACATAACTGGCCACAGGCAGCCGCTTTAAATGGGCAATCGCTAAAAAGGTCAACATATGGCATGAAGACAAAGCCGCGAGCAAACTTTCTTCTGGATTCACTTTATCCGCATTGCCTTTGTATTCTGGCGCAGATGACGCTTGAATGCTTTGCCCTGTGCCAAACTTAACCTCATGATCGCGATTAAATTCACCTTCTTCACTAGGTGAAGACTGCCAATTTACCGTTAATTTAAAGCCCATTTTGTACTCCCCAAACCCCATTAAAGTGGTATTTATAACAACTTAATATAGCGTGTATTACCGCTGAACAGCGGGTACTTACCAAACGGTAACACATCTGTATTGATTCAACACCAAGCGTACCCCAATGTCCATTAATTTGATCTGAATAGTCAAATTGAAACACCCACCTAATGTAACTAAATCGTGGTAATCAATGTTGCGAAACCGCTATGCATCAAAGTGAATCAGATAACTTTAAAATCAGTTGCTTACATGGTTAACATGACTATTTGGTTATGTGTTTTAAAACAAGGTTATGTTATCAATTTGTAATGAATACGTATGCATTGTGTTGTGTGTTATTCAAGCTAATGCCTAGTATATCGGAATAATAAATGTCCAATATTTAGATTTGTCTGCGCGAGATAACTGAGTATTGGGTCACTAATAAGTCGATATGGTGAGGGAAAAACCAATGCTCAAAAGCAAACCCAGTTTATTGTCATTAGCCTTAGTGGCAGCAGGTGTGAGCGTGATGTTCATGCCTCATATTGCAATGGCTAATGATGATGTTAATCCGCTTGAACAGCCAAGTGCCGCTAAACAAAGTATTGAAGTCAATAAGCCTGCTACGACGGCCGATGACGCTAATGCAAGTGAGCTTGTCGCCACCAGTGCTGTAGTCAGTCTTGCAGCAAGTGACGAGCCGATTGAACGTATTGCGGTCAAAGGTTACAGCCGCAGTCTCATTGATTCACTTAACTCAAAACGGTTTAGTGACACAGTGTCAGAGCAGTTGTCGGCAGATGATTTGGGGGCATTGCCTGATGTATCAATGGCAGATGCATTAACACGTTTACCGGGGATTTCTGCAGTACGTACTGGTGGGCAGGCGGCAGAAATTAACATTCGCGGCATGTCTGGTGGGTTTGTATTTTCGACCTTAAATGGCCGCGAGCAGGTATCAACCAGCGGTTCGCGCAGTATTGAGTTTGATCAATATCCCTCTGAGTTGATTAGCTCAGCAGCGGTTTATAAATCGCCTAAAGCATCGCTTATAGAAGGCGGCGTTGCAGGTACGGTTGAGTTACAAACGGTCAGCCCACTGAGTATCGATAAAGATTATAGCTTTGTTATTAATGCCCGGGGGATGCATAACGATCGTGCCAGTGAAGTGTTTGGCGCAGAAGAATATGGCAGCCGTTTAAGCTTTTCTTACCAAGGTAAGTTTTTAGAAGATACCTTAGGTATTGCAGTCGGTTATGCCCGCCTAGAACAGCCCAGTGTTGCCACCCAATTTATTGGCCTAGCGTACAACGACTCAAAAGAGCTAGATGGTCTGGCAAACGACACTAACGGCCCAGTTGATAACCCAGACTTTGAATACATTAGCGAAGGGTTTGAAATGCAGCATTTAGGTGGCGTTGAAACTCGCAATGGTTACATGGGCGCAATTGAGTGGGCACCCGTTGATAACTTTGTGGTTAAAGCCGATGCATTTATGTCTCGTTTTGACAGCGAATCATTTGCACGAGGATTTCGAGCAAAATTGGGTGGTCGCAATGCCAGTGTCGCCAACCCTGTATATGATGGCAACAGCGTGATTGGTGGTACGTTTAATCGCACCTCCAAAAGCTACACTCGAGTTGAAATTGTTAACGATGACAACCAAGATTTTGATGAAGTAAACAGTTTTGGTGTCAATGCGGATTGGCAAGTCACCGATAAGCTCAATGTCAATCTTGATGTGTCGTTGTCGTCAGCCAAAAGTGACTTCCGTAATGGGTTATTGTGGTCAAATGTGGCCGTCGATGCCAATGCCGACACACCGATATTCGATGAAAATGTGTCAATTAGTTACTTGCTCAATGGTCTAGATTTACCCGACATTGGTTTTAATCAAGCGGAGGCTTTTTCTGATGTAGACCGAGTGATGGTCAGCAAATACGGTATTTATCCTTTTGTGAATGAGGATGAAATGAAAGCCTACCGAGTCGATTTTAAATACGATTTAGAAACCGACATTATATCCAGTGTAGAATTTGGTGCCCGTTATTCAGATCGTACTTACTCTAATAATCGTTCGGTATTTGAATACGGTAACGACGGTGCTTTTTCAAAGTCTGAGCCACCGCTTAAACTGACCGAAGACATGACCACAGTTGTCGATTGGCAAGGTGATTTTAGCTACTTTCCTTCTTACTTAGCGATTGATTTGGACGCAGCATTAAATGCTTGGTTCCCTGATGGTATTCCACAACCGGTACAAACTTGGGGTAATGCTGACGGGGTTGTTGATCCTAAAGGCTATACCACTAACTACTCTTGGACTGTTTTGCAAAGTGGTGAAGTGTATGAAAAAGTGATATCTGCCTATGTGATGGCCAATATCAATACTGAAATTGGCGGCATGCCAGTGACCGGTAATATTGGTGTGCGCATGGTTGATACCGATCAATCTGCCACTATGCTACAAAACGTTGATGGCGATATTAACCTCGGTGCGCAAAATATTACTGACAGTATTGGCATTATCAACCAAAACTATGTGTCGACGGTTCAAGGTATCAGCTACACCGACTACCTACCATCGATTAACTTAAATTTTAAAATCACCGATGACTCTCAAATCCGCGTCGCGGCTGCCAAAGTCATGTCACGCCCGCCAATTAACCGCTTAGCGGGCGATATCAGTGCGTCGGTATCTGACGATGGCAAGATTAATGGTTCGAGCACTAATAACCCATTTTTAATGCCATTTTATGCCGATCAATATGACCTGTCTTACGAGTACTATTTTGATGAAGGCGCCTTTGTTGCGGCGGTATTCTACAAAAATATAGACTCATTTATCGACACGATTGCCATTGAAAACTTCGATTTTCAAGCGAATGGTTTTAACGTGCCAGATTACATTGTCGATGAGATCAGTGGTGAACAAATTGCCACCACTAACGGTACCTATACCACCGCCGTTAATAATGCCAAAGGCGGTTATATTCGCGGCTTAGAACTGGCTTACACCCAAGTGTTTGCCTCACTTCCTGATGCATGGTCTGGCTTAGGCTTTAATGCCAGCTATTCGTATACCGAATCAGAAGTGCAGTCTATTACCAGTCTTGGTGGTGACACCACAACTCAAGACCTACCGGGCTTGTCTAATAACGTGGTCAGTGCAACCTTGTTTTATTCCTATGAAGGGTTTGAAACTCGTGTCAGTGCGCGTTTTCGCGACGAATTTGTGTCTGAGCAAGTGGCCATTAATGAGCAAGTGGTGAACTTTGACGCAGAAACCGTGATCGACTATCAAGCATCGTACCAAGTGAATGACGGCTTAGGCCTGCTGTTCCAAGTCAATAATCTCACCGACGAACCGACTAAAAGTTATTTCGGTAATCAAAATAAAACCGGCACTTTACAATACTTTGGCCGCGAATTTTATTTGGGGTTCACTTATGCCATGTAATCAACAAGCGGGTTTATTGCTAAATCTGAACTCGGGATGAAGTGTGTATTTATAACGATAATAATCAAAACCTTAACTAGATTTCACTGTCAAACTTGTCATTTGTTTAACTTACAAGGCGAATTAACGCGTCAATAGCGAGCCTATGGCAAATTAATTCAACGCAGTTAGCAAGACAAAGGGCTGTTTGAAAGGCGTTTATTATCTCGAGTTCAGGTTACTTATAAAAACAAATAAAAATTATCCGATTGCCAATGGGCAACATGCGATAGGGAGAAGTCAGTCATGATGACTAAATCAATAATGTCGACGATCAGTGTATTTGCGCTAAGTATGGCCACACTGATGGGTTGTGGTGGTGATTCGTCAGCACCAGGGGAAGTATTATTAACTTGTAATGTACCCAATGTGCCTAATGCCGCGGGAACTGAATGTGTGGCGCCGCCGCCACTAAGCTGCCCAGCACCTAAATTTCCAGATGCTAAAAATGAAAGTTGTATCGTTGGCTACAATTCTGAACTACCTATGCCTGTTGTATTGGCTGGGCCAAATCAGGCTGTGTTGTATTACAACCGTATCAAAGACAAAGACAACAGCAGCAGTAATCCAAATTATCCAGGTTATAAACTCCACACTTGGAACAACGACACCTGCGATGCCTATGCGCCTCCATATGACTCAAGCGACTGGGCCAATGGTCACTCTTTCGATGGTATCGATCCCAACTATGGTGCTTATTGGCTAATTAACCTAAAAGACGGCTACAGCGACTGCGGCAACTTTATTATCCATGTTGGGACCGAAGGTTCGGGTAAAGCGCTGGGTGACACTGACTTAACCATGAACCTTAAAGCCTATGAAGATGATAGTGCGCCAGAAGCACAGTTTAATCGGGCTAACTTCACTATTCATGGTGAAGGAGATGTGTATGATTATCCTATTTTAGACGTTGGGTTTTCTATTGACGGTGCCAGTGCGCATTGGTTAGATCAAAACACTTTTGTATGGAATGAGCCTGCCGACGGCGTGGCGAAGTTTGTCTTACATCACTCAGCCACTGCGGGTATTGAGGTCGATAACGACGGTAATATCAATGGGGCGCAGCTAGAGTTAATCGAAACTGAACTCAGTGATGCACAAAAAGTATTAGTGCCACATTTAGCAAGTTGGCCAGCCTACCAAGCTAGCTTTACTGCCGATGAAGCGAAAGCCATGGCCAAAGAGCAGCTGGTGCTGGTGGCTTACGATAGTGATAACAAACCCATAGCAGCAACAAATGTGCAGGTCGCTAAAGTGCTCGATGACTTGTATACCAAAGGTGATAATGACGCCGACGAGGCTACTTTAGGTGTGATTTATGACGGCAGCAACATTAGCGCCAACGTATGGGCACCAACGGCAATATCCGTTAATGTAAAGATTTTTGACAGCGCTAAAAAACTCACTAAAACCCACGCAATGACCTTAAATGCAGCAAGCGGTATTTGGTCCTTTAGCGGTGACATGAGCTTAGACCGCCAATACTATCGCTATGAGCTGAAGGTATATCACCCCATTTCGAAGAAAATAGAAACCCTAGAAAGCACCGATCCTTACTCATTAAATGTGTCTACTAATGGCCGTTATAGTCAGTTTATTCATTTAAGCGATGCTGATCTCAAGCCCGCTGGGTGGGACGGTCATACGGTAATGACTGTTGAAAATCCTGAAGATATCGTGATATACGAAGGTCATGTGCGTGACTTCAGTGCTCGGGATGAAAGCACTTCTGCAGCTAACCGTGGTAAGTACCTAGCATTTACCGAGACGGGGAGGGCGCCAGTTGAGCATTTACGTAAATTGGCTGAAACAGGGGTAACACATTTTCATGTGCTACCAACAACGGATATTGCCACTATCGATGAAGATGTCACAAAACGCATTGAGATCACCGATACACTCGGCAAATTGTGCTCCCAAATTAGCGATACAGCTAACGCCTGTAAAACTCAAGATAAAGCCGCGACAATCGCATCTATTTTAGCTGACTTCTTACCTGGTTCTGCAGACGCACAAGATTTAGTCGGCGCGCTACGCAGTTATGACGGTTTTAACTGGGGTTACGATCCGCATCACTTTATTGCACCAGAAGGCAGTTATGCCTCAAGCCCAGAGGGTATTGCACGCGTTAAAGAACTGCGCGCCATGAACCAAGCGCTGCATGAACTTGGCTTACGTGTGGTACTCGATGTGGTCTATAACCATACTAGTGCATCGGGCCTATGGGATAACTCAGTATTTGATAAGCTTGTACCGGGTTACTACCACAGATATAACGAAATCAGCGGTAAAATAGAAACCTCGACCTGTTGCGATAATACTGCTACCGAGCACCGTATGATGGATAAGTTTGTCACCGACTCTCTGGTGATTTTAGCTAAAGAGTACGGTTACGACGGCTTCCGTTTTGATGTGATGGGGCACATGCCTAAAAGCAGTATTTTAGCCGCGCGTGATGCTGTGCAAGCGGTTGATCCCGATAACTATTTCTATGGCGAAGGTTGGAACTTTGGTGAGGTTGCCGACAATCGCTTATTTGAGCAAGCTGTACAAGCGAATATGGCGGGTTCTGAAGTAGGAACGTTTAACGATCGTATCCGTGAAGCTGTGCGCGGTGGGGCATTATTTGCTACAGACAAAAAAGATGATTACTTACGTGATCAAGACACCTTACGTTTATCCATGGCAGGTAACTTACAAAACTACGTGTTAAAAGACTTTAACGGTAACTCAGCTAAAGGCAGTAGCTTTAGCTGGAACAGCCAGCCAACAGCTTACGCGTTAGACCCTGCCGACAGCATTAACTATGTGTCCAAGCACGACAACGAAACATTATGGGATATTTTACAATACAAACATGATGTTGGTTTATCACTTGAACACCGCGTTCGGGTACAAAACATTGCCGCAACCATTCCATTAATGAGCCAAGGTATCCCCTTTTTACAAATGGGTGGCGACATGTTGCGCTCTAAATCGATGGACCGTAACACCTATGATGCCGGCGATTGGTTTAACTGGGTCGACTTTACCAAAAACAGCAATAATTGGAATGTTGGTTTACCGTTAGCACAAGATAACGAGACGAAATGGAGTGTGATTAGTGGGATTTCGGCTAACCCCAATGCTGCTGCATCTATGTCTGAAATCGATTTTGCATCATCGGTATTCAACGAGTTCTTGGCCATCCGTCACCAAAGTAAATTGTTCCGTTTAACCACAGCGCAAGACATTATCGACCGAGTGGGCTTTCATAATATCGGTAAAAACCAAAAGCAGGGCGTGATTGTGATGAGCATTGACGACGGTGCAGGCTTAACCGATATCGATCCAAGCGTTGATGCCATTGTGGTGATGGTCAATGGTAGTGCCCAAGAGCAAACTCAGACCATTGCCACCGCTAGCGGTTTTAGCTTGCATGCAAAGCAACAAGTGTCGATAGACAACGAGGTGCAAAACGCTAGCTTTACTCAAGGAGATGGTGAAGGCACATTTACCGTACCCGCTTACACCACTGCTGTGTTTGTTAAAGTACAAGGCGAAATGCAAGGCGAGGGCTTAACAGCCAATGCTACAGCAGGCGCACCAGATGTTGTCCCTTTTGGCAGTACAGATGTATTTGTGCGTGGCGATATGAATGGCTGGGGTGAGGTTGATAAGCTCACTTATATCGGTAATGGCGAATACCGTATTGCGATTACCTTAACTGCAAATAGTTATAATTTTAAACTGGCATCAGCAGATTGGAACACAGTTGATTTTGGTGCAATTTCTAGTGATGTGGCCGTTGTTGATGAAAACGTGGCTGAATTGCTTGCTGCCAAAGGAGCTAACATGACCTTTACAGCATCACGTGACGCAACCTACGTGTTCTCATTAAATGCGGCAGACAAGCAGAACCCTGTGTTATCGGTATATAACCAAGAGCCTTTTGCAGACACCCCAGTATATTTACGCGGTGACATGAATGGCTGGTCTACCGATAATGAAATGGTCTATTTAGGTGGCAGTATATATCGTGCTGAAGTCATGGTTACCGCTGGAATCAAAGGCTTTAAAATGGCCTCTAGCGACTGGGATCGCGTCGATTATGGTAGCTTAGATGCAGATGGCACAGTGCAGCTGAGTATTGGCAAGGCACTGGCTGTAAAAGGTGGCAATTTAAGCATCAATATTGAAACAGATGCGATGTACAGTTTTACCTTTGATATGAGTAATCGCAATGCCCCTATTTTGACCATCGACAAAACAGACATGTTTGTCGGTAATACCGTTTACATTCGAGGTGGCATGAATGGCTGGGGCGAAGTAGATGCATTGGCCTATCAGGGATCATCTATTTACCAAGTCGATATTGCGTTAGCTGTCGGTGATAATGAATTTAAAATCGCGACAGCAGATTGGTCGACAATTGATTTTGGTGCCATAGCAGGCGATGACGCTGTGAGTGAAGGTTTGTTGAAAACCTTAGCGAAAAAAGGCGCAAACATGCACTTTAATGCCACAAGCGCCGGTACCTATCGCTTTACGGTAACAGGTCCAAGCTCTGAGTCACCTACTTTGTTAGTGACAAAGTTGAACTAGGTTTAGTGATTATCCAGTAAACACAAAACCCAGCGCAAGCTGGGTTTTATTTGTTTAATTGAAACGGTTTAAGCGTCTTCTGTCGTCAGTTTACTAATTAATTCAGCAATAGTGTCGGGATCTTGTGCGCCAGAGACTAAATATTGTTGATTAAACACAATGGCGGGGACGGCTTGGATCCCGCGACTGATCCACAGTTGCTCTTCCTCTTTTACCGCAGTTTCAAAGCGTTTGTCTGTGAGCACTGCTCGTGCCTCATCAGCATCTAAGCCTACCTTTGTGGCTGCTTCAATGAGAACTTCAATGTCATCTGGGTTTTTCTGATCAGTAAAGTAGCTGCTGAACAACGCCAGTTTCAATTCAGTTTGCTTGCCAGACTCCGCCGCCCAATAAAGTAGCTGGTGGGCCTGTAGCGTGTTATAAATTCGCGATGCGTCAGAAAAGTTAAACTCAAAGCCTAAATCGGCACCCATTTGGGTTAATCGTTGACGATTTTGTGTACTTTGTTCCGGTGTTGAGCCGTATTTCTCGGCAATATGTTCACCTAAGTGTTGCCCTTCAGGCCCCATTGCGGGGTTTAGCTCAAACGGATGCCACTGCAATTTAACCTCTAAATCGTCAAATTGACTCAATGCTTGTTCAAGTCGGCGATAACCAACAATGCACCAAGGGCACATTACGTCAGAAATAATATCGATTTGCAGTTGATTCGTTGCCATAGGGATCCTTTATAAAAAATTAATTCGACTTCATTTACTAAAGTCTAAACAGATAAAAAATGTATAGTTGCTTACAAAGTAACTGCTTTTAGTGGTTATTTGTTTGGTTTGTAATCACTTGTGAGAACAAGCCAAAAGTTGCAACCTTTGTGACATTATTGTGTCTATACTTAATCAGTAATCTGATGTTTAATCAATGTAGGGGTTAGGTCAATTTGATATACCCCATGAACGTTTATTAATGGCACAGTGATAAAGTACGCAAGGAGATATAAAACACATTATAGACTTGAGTACTTGTGATGCAAAGCACATGCCCTATGTCTAAATATGTCAGTCTGCATTTGTGCAACACCATTATTTATGTCAGCATGCAGTTGTGACACGCGATAAATTTGGCAAGTAAATTCTTTTAAGGACAATCTATGAAAATAAATCTTTCTGGTCACCATGTTGATGTTACAGACACTGTCAAACAACACGTAGATGAAAAATTCGCTAAAATAGCTAGCCATTTCCCCACGCTTATCTCGCTAGATATCATCATTGCTAAAGAGCATGGTGAATATGATGTTGAAATTAGAACTAACTATGAAGGAACTCGCATTGCTGCTAAAGGTACTGATTTAGTCATGTATCCCGCTATAACAAGCGCTGCTAAAAAACTCGATGCGGCACTAAAGCATCGTAAAGGTCAATTGAAAGCAGATTTACATGAAAAACCAGATGTAACTGCACCAGAAATTGCTTACGAAAAAGTTCAAGAAATGGACTTACGTTAAGTACATTCGTTGATTAAACGACATTAAAAAACGCAGCCTAAGCTGCGTTTTTTAGTTTGGTCTGCTCAAAACACTAATGCTTCAAAACACTAATGCTTCAAAACACTAATGCTAGGGAAGATGACGTTTGGCTCGCGGCTAAGTCATCTAGTTCCTAGACTTGTAGCGTTTCTCGTTTCAGCGAGTTTTATTCTTCGTTAATCTCAGCGTTGTGATAAACGTTTTGTACGTCGTCACAATCATCAAGAGCGGCTAAGAATTTTTCAAAACTTTCAATGTCTTCGCCAGTAAGTTCTGTCATGGTTTGTGGCACAAATGCTAAATTTTCTACCTTAAAATCAATCTCTGGAAAGGCTTCAGTTAACACTGTGCGGGCATTGTTAAACTCTGACACTGGCGCAAATACGCTGATGATGCCATCTTCAAGCTCTACATCGGCAACGTCGACGTCAGCCATCATAAGCAGTTCTAAAATAGCTTCATCGTCATCACCATCAAATACAAATACTGCTTGATGTTCGAACATATGGCCAACAGTACCAGGGCTACCTAACTTGGCATCATTTTTAACAAATGCTTGGCGAACCTGAGTAAAAGTACGGTTACCGTTGTCTGTTAAGCAATCAACAATCACCATACAACCGCCAGGTCCAAAACCTTCATAGCGGGCGGTATCATAATCTTCACCACCACCGCCACGAGCTTTTTCAATGGCACGTTCAATAACGTGTGCCGGAACTTGATCTTTCTTTGCGCGGGCAATCAAGCTACGAAGAGCTAGGTTACCATCTGGGTCAACGCCACCTTTAGCGCAAATGTAAATCTCTTTACCATAGCGTGAGTAAATTCGTGTCTTTTGGCCGGCGGTTTTCGCCATGGACTCTTTTTTATTTTGATATGCTCTGCCCATCTTAATCTCGTTTTTTAAATGTTTAAGGCTAAAAATTGTCATCGATTCTAACAGGAATAAGTTGTGCTGTTTAGGTGCAGGATCTAAATTTCACGTAAATAGGCTTGATAATACGATAAATATTATTAAATCCAGTATTCGCACCTCGTCTCATTAGTGAATAATTTTTATACTAACATCTCAAGCCTGTTAATTTTATGTATCAATTACTTTGAATCAATAATACAATTTAAACATAATTATCATTTAATGATAAAATACAATAATAAGTTGAAAGGTGTTTTTGTTGTCTAAAATCAATAGATTAAGTGTTTACCTTTTGATAAATAGATGAGTTGATGAGCTAGGTTATCAATATCATTTCTACCCTGAACCAGTATGCTGTAAATGAGAATGCGAATATGAAATCTGAATCTGCTGAAGGTCAAACATCAACTGCCACTGTGACTATTTTGTATTATGAAGCGCCTGTTGGTTTAGAAATGCATAATGCTGTCATGACCGATTTACATGTCAGCAACACAGGACGCGTAATGATCCCAGAATCATTTCGTCGAGGTAAGTCAATTATTGCGGTGTTAGAGGGTGAGTGCAAAATACTTAACTCGTTAGGTGAGCGTGTTTATTCACAGCGTGTATTGAGCTAAGCACTTATTGATTCTAAAACTAAAAAAGACACTATAATGTGTCTTTTTTAGGTTATTGCTATGAGGTTTGCTATTTAGCAATATGGGGATTAATCATTTGATTCACAGCGTAATAAATCATTTAATAGCTTATCTGCCAAAGGCTGTAATACTTGCATATTAGGTTCTGTATGAGCCACCGTTCTTAAACCGTATATTCCCATCACCAAATATTGCGCTAAAAACTGACTGTCGCTGTCTTGTGCGATTAACTTTTGTTTTTTTGCTGTATCAAATACTTGCGCTAACGACTGCTGCCACAGCTGCAAAAATTCACAGGCCATAAGTCTAATTTGCTCGTCTTGCTCGCCCATTTCACTGAGTGATTTGGTCAGTAAGCATGACTGGGTCGCATCGCAGCTTAAACATTCTTGTACGATTAGGGCTAAATATGCACCTAAGTTGTCTACCGCTGAATCATCATTGGCAAATAGCTGCTCAAATTGCTTACTGCGATCTTGTTGATATTGCTCAATTGCAGCAATAAATAAGCCTTTTTTATTATCAAAGGCACAGTAAATTGACCCCGGATGTAGTCCCGTTGCTTTGGTGAGATCTTGCATGCTGGTTTTAGCGAATCCATTCACTAAAAAGGTGCTCATAGCAGCACGTAAAACAGTTTCTCTATTAAATTCAGCGTGTCTCATATCTGGTCACTTCTGGTCAACAACAAAGCGTGATAACTCATCACACTTGAGTCTAACTAAATTTTACCGACTATTCAAAAAATACTTGAATGTCTATTCAAATACGATTAATCTTGAACGCATATTCAAGAATGGAGTTAACCACATGACGGCCAGTTTATTTACCCCTTACAAACTCAATGACACCTTAACACTATCAAACAAGATTTTAATGGCACCATTAACGCGTTGTATGGCGGATGATGACCTTGTGCCAACACTGAAGATGGTTGATTACTATGCTCGCCGAGCTGAAGCTGGTTTAATTATCAGTGAAGCGACAATTATACGCCCCGATGCTCAAGGCTACCCAAACACCCCTGGCTTATTTACTCCAGCTCAAATTGACGGTTGGCGTAAAGTGACCTATGCCGTGCATAAAAGTGGCGGTAAAATCTTTGCTCAACTTTGGCACACTGGCCGTGTCGCACACCCACATTTTTTCGATGGTGGTGATGTACTTTCTTCTTCTGCACAAGCGGTTGAAGGCACAGTGCCTAGAATGCGCGAACTCGTTTATCAAACACCAAAAGCGGCCACCTTAGATGATATTAAGCAGTTAGTGGTTGATTATGCTCAAGCAGCGGCAAATGCGATTGATGCTGGCTTTGACGGCGTTGAAATTCATGCAGCGAATGGCTATTTAATTGACCAATTTTTGCATCATGACAACAATCGCCGTGAAGACGAATACGGCCAAACTCCGGCAAACATGTCACGCTTTGCTTTAGAAGTTGTTGATGCTGTGGTTGCCACAATTGGCGCAGATCGCACAGCTATTCGAGTTTCTCCTGGTGCCTATTTTAATATGGCCGCCGATCCACGCGACCGTGATGTGTTTGACTATTTATTACCTGAGTTGGCTAAACGCAATTTAGCGTTTTTACATGGCGGTATTTTTGACGACTCAATGCAGTTTGATTACTTAGGCGGCAATATATCGACCTATTTGCGCAGTGTTTATACTGGCACCTTAGTGGGTGTCGGTAGTTATACCGCCGAAACGGGCAGTGCAGCCATAGCCGACAACAAATTTGATTTGTTGGCAATTGGCCGTCCATTTATTGCCAATCCAGATTACGTGGCAAAAGTGCGTGATGGCGGCGAATTAGTGACATACGCCGACAGCATGTTAGCGGAACTGATTTAACGTTATTTGTTGTTTTAGGTTACTAACGTCAATGGAGGTTAGTAACCTAGTGTGTAGGAATCCATTTCTAAGCCGTACTTGATGTACTAGAAATGGCGCTAAAATTATCAACCCCAATTTGTGTTTTTTAGCCTCCGTTTTGACCACAGCTATTGCTGTGGTTTTTTTTGATAAAAATTTAGCAGAAATTTGTCTCCGTGGGTGCAGTCTATTACTATGGCGACAATTTTCGGCAAAGAGAAACATGATGCAGACACTGCAACAATTAAATGATGGTTTGTTACTGGGTTATCAACGGGTCAGTATCGCTGAACAGCTTACGCAATTTCCTACAAAACTGTTTGAATTAGCCGATACCCTAGAAGTACTCGATCTTAGCAATAACCAGTTGTCGTCGTTGCCGGATAATCTTGCCGATTTACATCAACTTAAAATCTTGTTTGTGTCGAATAACCTATTTGAACATCTTCCAGATGTATTAGGTCAGTGTCCAAAGCTCGAAATGATAGGTTTTAAAGCCAATCAAATTCGCACCGTACCCGAAGCATCCATTCCGAAACAAACCCGTTGGTTAATTTTAACCGATAACCAAATTGAGCAATTGCCAGACAGTTTAGGTCAATGTCATCGGCTCGAAAAGCTTGCGCTTGCGGGTAACCGATTAACAGCATTACCTAATAGCATGGCAAACTGCCATCAATTAGCCCTGATCCGATTATCGGCTAACCAGCTTACCGCTTTACCACATTGGTTATTTGAGTTACCTAACTTAGCCTGGTTAGCCTTTGCAGGTAACGCGTTCAGTCATGTTGAACATTGCGATAATACTCGCGTACCTGTAGTGCCATTAAGCCAGTTTACTTTAGGTCAGTTACTCGGGCAGGGCGCATCTGGACTGATTTACCAAGCTACTCACCATGCTGAACAATCGGATGAGGCAAGCTTTAGCTGCCAGACTGATGTTGCGATTAAGTTGTTTAAAGGCATGGTGACCAGCGATGGTTACCCAGCAGATGAACTTGATTGCTGCTTAACCGCCGGCGAACACCCAAATTTAATCAATGTCGTGGCACAAATTAATCAACCAGAGCAACTGGGTTTAGTGATGCAACTTATCCCGCCAAACTATAGCAATTTAGGTTTACCGCCGTCGTTGCAAACCTGTAGCCGCGACACCTTTGAAGCGCAAACCGTATTTACTTGGGCTCGCATAACTTATATTGCCAGCCAAATGGCTGATATTTTGGCTCATTTACATCAAAATGGGATTAGCCATGGCGATATTTATGCCCACAACATCATGATAAATACCCAAGATAACGTATTGTTTGGTGACTTTGGCGCCGCCTCAAATTTAAAGCAGTTCACCCCACAGCATTTGCAATTAATGCAAGCGATTGAGGTTAGGGCGTTTGGTTATTTGGTCGATGACATGCTAAACCTCATCGATAACCCAAACACACCACAAGCGACAATGTTGCGCCAGTTAGTACAAGATTGCTTGCAGCATGGTGCATCAACTAGACCGAGTTTTAAAGCGTTGTTACCCCGTTTAGCGAGCATTGTATAACAGATAAACACACTCGGGCTAAGGCATCATTAGGTTTAACCTAGTTGTTTCTTAACTCGGGTGAATGCCCCAAGTTAATGGCTCTAGCTAATCGTACGGCGAATAAAAAATCCAGAATATGGTCTTTAGCCACACACTGGATTATAATCAAATTATCATGTCGTAATGAAAGGCTAGCCCACTGTGGAAAATAAAACTGCACGTTTTACTGTATTAATGGACCCGCTAAAGAAGCAGGCATTTGAACAATTGTGTGCTGCGCAAGATCTCACCCCATCACAAGTCACCCGTCAGCTTATTCGCGAATATCTCGAAAAGCATGATGTGAGTTTTGCTGACAATCAAAGTCGCCCTAATCCGCAGGTAAAAAGCTAAGCTTCAATTCGCCTATTGTTAGGCTATTAGTGACGTTAGTGGTAATCCCAATCGTTGCGTTAGCAGATGAGTGGATCAGCTGGTTTATCACCCTAGGGTAGTCAATTTGTGATAATAGCATTATAATGTCATTACAATATTCGGCAGGGTAGATACTTTTCTACCTCACGCCAATCGATAAAGCCTGTCGAACTGCGTATTAGCGCTGTTAACGTGTTCGACAACTGCCAAGAACACAGAGAGTAAAGATATGAGTGATGTAATCCCGCCATGCCCAAAATGTGAGTCTCCGTACGCTTATTCAGACGGCACATTATTAATTTGCCCAGAATGCGCCAATGAGTGGAACCCAAATGAAGAAGTGGTTGATCCAGACGCTATCATTTTAAAAGATGCCAACGGCAACTTATTAGCAGAAGGCGACAAAGTCACCTTAATCAAAGACCTTAAAGTAAAAGGTTCATCACTCGTGCTTAAAGTTGGCACTAAAGCAGTGATCAACCATTTTGTCGACGGCGACCACGACATCGATTGTAAAGTGGATGGCAATGGCCAAATGATGCTGAAATCGAAGTTTGTTAAAAAACAAAGCTAATAACGATTGAACTAGTCGTTATATGTGACCATTAATCAGCTTGAGGCTGATTAACAAAAAATCCCTGCAGGCAGTAATGCCAGCAGGGATTTTTTTATGGACTCAGGTTCAAGTCCCGCCGCCACATCTGAACCGGTTATTGTTCCAAAAAGTATATTGTTAAGTAATATTCAGGTGCATTGTTTTCTTGTGGCGAGTCCCGAATGCAATCACTTCCGTGACACGCTGTAAACCCATCCATGGGCGCTCTTCGAAAACATCCATGTTTTCGATGGTCACAGCCGCGATCAAACCAGTGTCTCTACTATTTTCGATTGAGCCGCTTTTGTAGTGTCATATAAGCAAAAATCAAAAACAGTTTATTCATTGGCTATCGTAATTGAATTCCAGTAGTTTTTGACAGTTTGATAGAAAATAAATTTGTTAAACACCGAGGAGGCAAAGCCAGAGCAAGTGCTAGAAACTTTGCAAACTCTAAAATCAGACGAACGTGAAGACTTCATTAAGCGTAAGCCATTACTCTGCAAAGCTTATATTCATAACTCTAGTTGGCAATAAAGTGCCAACTCAGTAGTAGTTAGCGAAGCACTAACCACCACCCTTAGTACCTATTTAGGTGGCTGTGACATGTACATTCCTAATGTTAAACGTCGCAAAGAGATCCTGACAGATACTTATTTGGCGCTAATTTTAAGCCAATAACCTAGAAAAATTAGTAAGGGATTATGGTCCTACTGAGCGTCGAGTCAGCCAGATCATTGCAGAACAAAGAGCGGCGTTTGTGGCGAAGAATCAAAGAAAGTTGTTTTGATTGTTGAGTAATCCCTCAGAGTGACTATTAAGTAGCGCTTTTCATTTAACGGTGTTCTAAGTATTATTCATTTCTTTGTAAATACACAGGATCATACATGCCTAAGGAAAGGTTGAAGCACTTTTTAAGTGTTGCTAAGAATAATAATCACTTATCAGATCACGTTATTAGTAAAAGTACTTTTTTTTCTAATACTTGGGTCACCTTAGTGGCTCCTGTCTTGATTGGTTTTGGGGTGAACTATTATTTTAGTATAAAAGAGGAAAATGTTGTTCCGTTTTTTATTTGGTTAATGTCATTCGTTTTTTTATTTGTGCACATATTTGCGTCCTACGTATTGCATAAAAACAGTAGCAAATACTCTTTATATTCTCATGCGATAGAGTTAAATGATGATTTTCACGCACTGAGAGATGAATTGGCAAAATATAAATGGGGGTATCGGGAGCTCAGCAATTTGCATTCAACCCAGATATCAGTATTGAGAATGGTTACCCATGCTACCGATGCAGCAGTTGGACAGTTTGATCTCGCAACTCAGAAAGCATTAGATAAAGAACTGTTGCAAGAGAATGATTTTTGGGAAATGTTCGGGCAACATCTAAGTGCAATCATGTATCCATTAATCTTGGAACGTGAGGAGTTATTTAAGTATATATCTGAAAGTAAATATAATATTGCACTGTATTTTTATAATGATGACGAAGACTTCCTGGGTATTGTCCATCGTGATTGTGATAGTCGATTACCCCAGAGGAATAGACGATGGAAACCTGGAATTGGCCACGTTGGGTTAGCATTTCTTCATAAGGCAGTTAAGTTATGCCCCGACATTACCAAGAGCAGTGAGTTAATCACAAATCAGCACAACGGTGATTCAGATAACTACAAAAGTTTCTTATCTATGCCTATAATGAAGTGCGATGACGATGGCAATGTCGATAATGGCATAAAACCTTTAGGCGTTTTAGTGTTGACGAGTGCTCTACCAGAACAGTTCGATGAACAACGAGATTTGCCTTTTATGACTATGATAGTGAAGCTACTTGCGATATATTTGTCATCAGCTGATAATTACATCACTCGTTTTGGTTATATAGATACTCAGGAATCTGCTGATGACAGGGATTATGCAACGGAGAATGGCAATGAAAGCGAATAATCAAACAATCCAAAATACAAAAGTGGTAGCAAATGCTGCTCTAAAGACTAATATGGGATATAAACTGAATCAGGCAGCATCTAGTAAAAACCCTGATTCTAGTTTCATAAGTAATTGGTTTAGTCAGGAGCGCCATGAATCGTTCAAGTATGCTAAGTCTCTGGTAAAATAGGGGCAACCTCCAATAATAAAAAACGCTATTATTTTGCGTTTTTATTGAGATAAATGACAGTTTATTAGTTTATTAGTTTATAAAATAAAAAGGTTTCAGCATGCTCCCGAAACCTTTCTAACCCGTTAGAACACTCTAAACCGAGACAATGAACCTATGTTCCTTGTCTCGGTTTTTTTATGGATCTTTTTTAGCCAAACAGTCCTTACAGTCCAGCCTTTATACCGCGGTTAACCTTTGTGTTTAGCAAAGAAGGCCGCCATCAATGCAATCCGAATGACTTAGGTGTTTGAACCCATTTCAGCATCAGTGCTAGGGCGTACCCTATTGAAGACATTGCCAATCTAAACTGAGCGCTAGCGCAGTTTTTATACCATAGCGATTATTGGCGCGCCGCATATTATTTTTTCTGCAGCACTAAATAAAGTCTAATCGGAGAGAGTTAAATTATAGGTGCAATCGCGGCTGTGACCTTCGAAAACATGGATGTTTTCGCAGAGCGCCCATGGATGGGTTTACAGCGTGTCACAGAAGTGATTGCACTTATGTAACCAGTCACTAGGTATGAGAATTAACCATTAAACCGGGATTAAACAGGAATTAATTAAATTAGGTGGGAAATCCAGTGTGGGTCTGTGATTGCTGCTAGTTAAATTTTTGGCTGGAGTTTAATTAGTTATTCGCGAGGTTTGAGACAAATCTCAGCTGAAAAGAAATAGCTCGGTGGGTTTGAGACAAAGCAACCCACCGTTTATTTAGTAAAGGTCCTTACCGATCCAGACTACTTTACCTATTATATGAAGCTTATCGATCTCGTCAGCTTTGACGATTTGATCTTCATACTCTTTATTGTCACTAATCAGTCGAATATCCCCATCAAACCGCTTTTGTAAACGCTTGGCATAAAGCTCATCACCAAATCGTAGAACGAAGATACTGCCATCAGTTAACTTGGTGTCAGATGTATTCACTAGCAGTGTGTTGTTATTGTGGATTGTTGGTTCCATTGAATCACCTGAAGCAAAAACCACAGCAAGCTTTTCAGTTTCAAACCCTCTGAACTTTAACCACTTACGTCTGAAAGCCAGATGGCGCTTAACTGGTTCACTATCCGTGATCTTGCCATGGCCAGTACTAACAGATAGATGATACCCAGGTATTAATGAGTACTCTTCATTAAATTCATTGTTCACAACTTTGGTAACTTCATCACCCGTATGCGGGTAGCCTTCACCAGAAATAAGCCAGTCTAAAGAAACATTTGCTTGTCGAGCCATAAGAAGTGCTTTGTCAATTTGAGGAAGTGATTGCCCCCTTAAATACTTTCTTAAACCTCCTTCAGATAAATCAATAGCGGATGCGAACGCGCGTACGCTTGTAGTTCCTATCGCCATTTCTAATCTTTCTGCAAACGTTTCCTTTCCTATTGCTGGAAAAGAAACATCATTTTCATTTTTCATGTTTTGTTTCTTTTTAGTTAAGTAGCTGAATTTAAATGCTTAAAGGCCATATCCATAAGCTAGTGCATAAAATATAAAAAGAAACATTACAAACATGCTTGACCAGCGTACAAATGTGATCGTATCATCACATTTGTACGCAGTGCGTATGAATGTTACTTTTTGTATGTGCTACATGCGCAATGCGAACAATTATAAATGTTATCACAAATTTGTGAAATAAGGAGCAGACATCGTGGAGATTGAAAATGCGAATCAGATCTACGCTGCATTAATGAGACGAGGACTCAGTTGCAGAGCCTGGGCATTAAGAGAAGGATACAACCCACGCACAGTTCAAAAGTGCGTACAAATGTTTGCTCCCAATACCGGAGTAAAACCTCGTTGGGGAAAAGTGTCTAAAGAGATCTTAGTTGAGCTATCCAATGAAATTGAATTTGATTTGGTAGGGCGCCACTATGATTAAGCAATATTACACCCTTCAAGAACTGCTCAACATTCCTGGCATGTACACCACAGTGCAAGGTAATAGAAAGCTAGCCAATCGTGAATGTTGGACTAAAAAGAAATGCGATCAAGGCAAAGGCTTTGAATATCTCATTGATAGTTTACCCACAGAAACACAAGCCTACCTAAAGGCTAAAGCTGTTGAGTCTAGTACCTCAAAAAGTGTTGTTTCAGCTAAATCAGCGTTAAAGCAGGACGAAGCTCAAGGTAAACAAATACGCCAACAACGTATCAATGCTAAAAGCCAAGGTTTAGCGCAATTCATGTGCTTAAGCGAATCAAAACAGGCCAAAGCTAAAGCCAGAGAAATGGTCATCAATGCTTTCAGCGAATTTGTATCGCCTTATGAGTCAGCTGGAAACAAATCGGCAGGAGTGATTGTTTTTGTAAATGGATTCAATACATCAAAAATACTCAGCAATAAAGACGTCCGAACCCACGTCACGCAACTCGCAAAAGCAACGCTTTATCGTTGGCACAAAGCCTATGAAGAGCAGGGCATTATCGGCTTAGTCGATCAATACAAAGGCCAAACAGCCTCAAAAATTGATCAACAACCGCGCCTAGGTGAATTTTTACTCGCGTTAGTGACCAAAAAACCACACTTATTAAACCAAGCAAACAAAGTGCGTGATTTAGCCCTAGTTCGAGCTGCTGAATATGGCTGGCAACTCCCGTCAATCAGCTCATTTAAACGCTGGTTAACTCAGTATGCCGCTAAGCATGAGTTAGCACATGCATTTACCACCAATCCGTCACTTTACACCGACAAATACCGGCCGCTATTTGCCCGTATGTATCCACACATAGACGGACCAAACCAAGTATGGGAATTCGACTCAACACCCACTGACATTGAACTAAACGTCGATGGCAAACTTAAACGTCATAGCATCGTCGCGGTTATCGATGCATTCAGCCGTCGTGTGCAACTCATTGTGTCGCCAACATCTAATAGCGAAGCTATCTGTCTACTGCTGCGTAAAACCCTCCTAGAGTGGGGATTACCAGAGCAGGGCGCCATCATGCGTACCGATAACGGTAGCGACTACGTATCAAAACGCACCACAACAATATTCAACTTATTAGATTTAAAACTATCTAAAGCCAATGCATTTAGCGGATGGGAAAAACCCTTCATCGAACGTTTCTTTGGCACTATGAGTCGTGTGTTGATGGAAAAAATGCCAGGTTATATCGGTCACAGCGTCAGTGACCGTCAACAAATAGAAGCCATGTACAACTTTGCCAAACGTATTGGTGAGGGTAAAAAGCAAGCAGAAGCCGAAAGACTCAGCCTGGCACTAACACCAGAACAACTGCAGCAGGTGCTTAACGACTATTTAGAATTTGACTATAACCACGTAGCGCACGACAAGACCGACAAAACACCTTTCGAGTTATATGCCGGTTCTGGGTACAAAAAACGCGTCATCGACAATCCACATATCCTCGACACATTACTCAACTTTATTGGCACAGCAAAAGTTGTACGTGGCAGCGTCAAAGCCGACAGCGTGCAATACACCGCACCCGAACTCATGGAAGCAGCATGGCAGCGCCAAGATGTTCGAGTCTTTATCGATCCTTGTGACATTGGCCGTGCCACCTTGTATCCAATAGACAGTTGGGAAACCTATGTTGACGCCGTCAACATGGACTTAGTTAATCGCGGCATTGCTCCAGGTGAATTCCGTGAACGACGTAAGCAAACTCAAAAAGAACTTACTGCCTTCCGTAAATCAGCAAAACGACTACAAGAAGAATTTGGCATTGATGCTTTATATGCTGACGAACTCGCCCAGAAAAAACTGCTACGCGCCAGCCTCAGCCACCTTGAACAAACGGCAGCCCATAACAATAGCGCTATCGCTGGGCTACACGCTGCAACTGAGGCAAAAAATACCCAACTTAGTGAAGCAGAACTCAATGCAATAGAACGTCAACGCGAAGCAATTGCCGAGCGACGTTCGCGTCAAGCACAGCAAGAGTCCCGCATAGTCAGAAGTGATCACGAAAAAGCGGTCTTGTTAACAACTGAAAGTCTTCATAGAAAATTAAACGAAAAGGAGAATGAATGGCTTAAAAAATACCGTTTAAACAATGTGCTACATCGAAATCGACTAGACAAAATTTTAAAACAAGCCGAGCAGCCGCACCTGCAAGTGAAATAGCTGCTCAGCTCATAAACCCTGGTTAATACCAGATTAAACAAACGTAAAACCCAGAAAAACCACAGGAACAACATTATGAAACATAAAACAGTAGAAGTAAAAAATGTCCTACGCACTCAAGACATGTTCGCCAACCTACAAAGCCGCAGTGAAATCACTCCAGGCATTGGCCTCATACACGGTGCAAGTGGTTTTGGTAAAACCACCACGGTTACCTACATGTTTAACCAGCTCACCAACATGGGCAATTTACCGGTATACGTGCGCTGCTACGCAACCGATACCCCAAGCTCATTTTTAGCTCGCATTCTAAAAGAACTGGGTAGCGATCCTATGTATCCACTGCGTAAATCAGTGGATTTCATTACCCAAACCATGAACGACCAGCAAATTGCACTGTTTGTTGACGAAGCAGACCACATCGTCGGCCAAGCCAAAACTATGGAAACCATCCGCGACTTATACGACGCCACCGAGTTGCCCGTCGTGCTTATCGGCATGGAAGAAATAGCCCGTCGTATCAGCCACCGCAAACAGCTATTTAACCGCATCAGCGAATGGGTTGAATTTATGCCTGCAGACAATGAAGACGTGTCGATGTTTGCTATCGAACTACTCGAACGAGACATACAGGTAGGTGAAGACTTGTTGGATTTTATCCGCGTCAGAAGTGGTGGCGAAGTACGTCGAATACTTATCGCATTAGAAAAAATTGAGCGATTCGCCATCTCAAACGATCTGGATTATGTAGACAAACAGCTTTGGGGCGATGGGCAATTATTCTTAAACCATAGTCGCCGTTAAGCTTTTGTATTTATGCGCTAAATAAATAATAAGAAAGAAAAGGACTAACCATTATGGAACAGTCAAATAAAGGCGTAATCACACATAAAGCATGGCAACTCATGTGTGAGAAACGCCAATTTACCCGACGAGAAATCGCCCAGTCACTGGGCGTAAAAACTAACTTGATAACCGAGCTCACTAAGCGATTGCAAAATCAATCTGCCATAGCGCTTATCTCTAAGCAAACTGGCAATAAAGGCAACTTATATCAAGTCATTGTTACACCAGACGAGGTCATTTTAGGCAAAGGCAACCCACAAGCCGAACGCGCCCCACAGCGGATTAAACGCAACACCGTGGTACAGCAGGTGTGGAACTCAATCCGCATTAATCGGCACTTTAACAAAGGGTTGATTTTAGCCACATCAATGGCCGAATCGTCACTCATTACCCGTTACCTAGGGTGCTTATCAAAGGCGGGTTATATACGCGCCCTTAATAGCATCAAAGGCAGCCCAAGAGGCACAACGCTCAAGTACATACTCATACGAGATACAGGGCGCTTACATCCAACAGAACGCACCCAAGGCATGTGGGATCAAAACACCAATACATATTATCCATTCAAGGAGAAACACCATGAGTAACTGGTTAACCATACTGGCCGAGCAAGCAAGTGCTCATGGTCAAGAAGGGGTTGCAAAGGTGCTAGGGATCAGCAAAACCGTCGTTTGTCAGCTAATCAACGGTAAGTATGCGGCTCAAGGCGGCAACATGGAACGCATGCAAAAGTTGGTCGAGGGGGCATACATGAACCACGTCGTGCTATGTCCAATATTGGGTGAAATCCCCTTGCATGAATGCGACAAACATCAATGCAATAAATCAACCAGCAACCCAATTCGCCTGCGTTTGTATCGAGCTTGTCGCAGTGGCTGCGCCCACTCCAACTTATCTGCCAAACATCAATTTAAGCGCATTAGCGTCACCCAAATAGAAAGCCGAATTAAGCAGTATTCGGCCGAGGCAACCTACAGCCGATTAGAACGCCAATCCATAACCGACAACGGCGGTCATAAGCAATTATGCGAACTGCTCAAGCAAGAGTTAATCGCACTCGCTTACCGATACAACCGCCTTTTAGAACAACATTCAACCCCACAACAGGAGTAGCCGTCATGCCATACCCACTCAAAACATTCGACGTTATCAGCGCGCTACGGTTACGCGGCATGCACGTGCTTGGCCGTAAAGCCAACGTGGTGCATATCGCAAATCCAAGTACCGACTTTAAAACTAAAGCGGTTGAAATCATCGAAAACATTAAAGGCATTCGCCGCCGCAGCTGCGCAGTGCAATTTCATGGCGTCACAGTGCGCTGGAACGAGGACCAATAACATGAACAATCAAACTCAAACAAGCATTATCCCAACAGGCTACCGCCAAAATGCCAAAGGCGATTTAGTGCCAGAAGAGCGCATCAAAGCCGTCGATAAAATCCGCGACGAAGTAGTTAACAATGTGGTGTCCGCAGCCAAATCACTACGCCAGGCCATGCTCGAATTTAAGCTGTCAACCATGGGGCAAATTGCCGACTTTGTCGATTTATCTGCAGAAGAATACGGCGTTAAATACGGCGGCAATAAAGGCAATGTCTTGCTCACCAGTTTCGACGGCAAATATCAAGTGCGTCGTGCAGTGGGTGAACACCGTGTATTTGATGAACGGATTCAAACCGCAAAATCACTCATTGATGACTGTATCAAACGTTGGAGTGGTGGCGCCGACACACGCCTCATGGCCATGGTTGAACACGCTTTTCGAGTAAATCAACAGGGCCGTATCGACGTAAACCAGGTGCTTAGCTTGCGTCAGCTAGACATCGACGATGCAAAGTGGAAACAAGCCATGGATGCCATTGCCGACGCCATTCAAGTGACTGGCACTAGCGAGTACCTGCGCTTGTACGAACGCCAAGCGAATGGCAAATACACCCAATTACCCCTCGATATCAGCTCGCTGTAAGGAACGGCCATGACCTCACATATCACTGCATTACTTAACGACAACCAAGTCAGGCTTGACCGTGTCGCATTCAAACTGCGTTTAGGTGAATTACTCGACGCAGATGTTGAATCACTCAGACAAACCTTGAGTACCACCGCAATCGATACCCCGCATTTAACCCTGCAACTTTGCGCCGCAATGCTGCATGAACTCAGGGGCTTTAAATCGGCATCAATGTGCGACAAACGCAAAGTGGTGTTTTATGCCTGCAAACGTGCGCTTGATGTGCTCGAACAAGACACTATTTTATCAGCCCAAAACTAACAATCCGCGAGACACAGGCGGCAGTGCCGTCTGTGTTTATTCAGTGTCGTTACTGGATTTTTATTAACAAGACTGACGCGCAGCTAAGCGTCATTTTTTAACGATGATGAGGAGCACACCACATGAATGCATTACCCGACGACACAGCAACACTATTACGCAGTAAGAACCGCTTAAAAACCTTAATTCATGTCGCCAAAGGCCAATTAGGGTTAGAGGATGATATCTATCGCGCCATGCTAAAGCATGCCACCGGTAAAGACTCGTTGCGGCTCATGAGCCTATCGCAGTTAGAAATGGCCCTAAGCGCATTTAAACAAAAAGGTTTTATCACAAAAAAATCGACGTTAAACAAGCATAAAACCCCAGTTAAACGTCGGTTAAGCCAACCATCAGGGCGCAGTAAAGTAGCCATTATCGATAAAATAGTTGCGATATGGATCACCATGAGCCACCACATGATCATCCGCGACAGCAGCGAAGCAGCATTAGACGCCTATGTTCGCCGCATGACCTTACGTCGCCATGGAGAAGGGGTCGATAGTGTGCGCTGGCTCGACCAAGACATGGGCTACCAAGTACTCGAAAGCCTTAAAAATTGGCATAAACGTGAACTCACAGCACGCATTGTTGCCCGTGGTGAAACGCCGGTAAAAGGCGCTTCACGTCATGCCGCCAGTTACCAAGCCATATTAGAGCAGTACCAAGGCATTGGCAGGGCTTGTAAATGAGCCGTTTATCACCTTTACTTACATGGCATGTTAATGCCAAAGGATGGCAAACACATGAGTAATTCATCACTTCAATACAGCCAATGGGACAAGCAAATGGACTTGTTAAACACCGAAGCGGCAGAGCTAGAGCAAGCTCTAGAAACCTTGCAAACGCTAAAACCAGACGAACGTGAAGACTTCATTAAGCGCTGGCCTTCAACCTTACAAAGCTTATGTGAATTAATGCGCATCACCCTAGAGGGCAATAATGTGCCCAACTCTGTGGCAGTCAGCGAGGCACTAGCCACCACCCTAAGTACCTATTTAGGCGGCCGTGACATGTATATCCCCAATGGCGAACGTCTTAAAGATGCTCTGCGAGACATCCGCATTTGGCGCCAGTTTAAGGGCAATAACCTGGAGCAACTGGCAAGGGAGTATGGTCTAACAGAACGTCGAGTTAGCCAGATCATTGCAGAGCAAAGAGCGGCGTTTGTGGCGAGGAAGCAGAGAAGGTTGTTTTAAACTTACCATACACAGCATTAAGTTAAGAGTCGTAATATGAATTTTTACTTGATTAACGTGTTTACATTTAACTTCGATAAGATTATAAATTAAAGTCAACTACATAGGTGTGAATAGAATAATGGGATAACGGAATTTTAAAGGACTAAATTATGGAAAAATGCAATTTTTGTAAAATTAACATAAATGAATTTTGGATATATACAGAAAAATGGTGTGATGTAGAGTTTGATGAACTAGATCTAAATTCTCTCTGCCTCAACTCTAGTGCCGAATTTGAACTACCTTACATTATTTATTCAAGCGGAAGTGAAATTCATTCTCACATTAAGCTTTTAAACGGTGTAGTTGATGAGATTGAAAATACGAATCTAGAAAGCCTCACATACCAACAAACTGAGGATTTACTGGATGCAATTGAGCCTAGTTCTCACATTGGTCTAGAAGTTTTTAAGCGTATTGATAAAGAAATTAACCTTTATAAATTAGATTTATTAGGCGGTGATACTAGATCTGCTCTTGCTGAAATAGTTAGAATGCAAAAAGAAGGTATTATCTTATTTGATACTCTAAAAAATTTTCTTACACAGTTACATAAAAATAAAAAAACAGAAAAAATAAGAGAGAATTTTGCAGAGACCCAACAAATCTCTAGAAGTTTAAAAATCGAGCTTAAACATGTACAGGCTGAATCTGGGTTTATTTATATCTTATCTAATTCAATGATGAAAGATATATTTAAAGTTGGGTTTACCGCCAGAAATCCCGATGAGCGAGCAAAGGAAGTATCAAGAGAAATGGGTATTCCAGCTGAGTTTATAGTTGAAAAGTATTGGAGAACAGTCGACCCATTTATCGTTGAGCAAAGAATACATAAAGATCTGAAAGAATATCACAAAGGAGGTGAGTTTTTTGAGGGGGATTATAAAAATATTATCGAAATAATATCTCGGATTATTCAAGTAAATAATATTTGCTAAGGCAAAAGTCCCCTGGAGTTGGAATGTTTTAAAATAAATTTTTAAGTATATTCATGTGTTTAATGTTTTAGAGGTATGAATGAACTCAGATATTGTGGATGTTATAACGGTTGCGATTGTGTCAAACACTATTGCAATGGGAGCTTTAGGTTTCTTATTCAAATCAATCATTAATAATTATTTGGCTAAAAATGTTGAGGCATTCAAAGCAACATTGCAAAAGGAAAATACACGGTTACAAATCTCTTATGGTGGAATATTTGAGCAACAAGCTAATGCATTAAAAGGCCTATATTCAAGACTTTTAGATTTAGAAAATGGTGCTGATAATTTATCTTCAATCAAGGGGTGGAATTTATATGATATTACTATTCAAGATTCAGTTGATTTTTATCATGCAAACCGTGTGTTAATACCCGCTTCCTTGGATGAAAAAGTACATGGAGTGTTCATCGAATCTCGAAAAATGCTCAGTAGCTCTTGTGATGGAAATATAGCTTCAGGTTTTAAGGACAGATTTAAAGCTGCAAAATTAGAGGTATTGAAGGAAATGAGGTCTCTCCTTTCAATCGAACTGCCATTAAAAATAAAGTAGAAAAAATGTTATTTATAATGACTGATATTTATATTTGGTTATTGTTTATGTTAAGACCATGACGAAGTACTAGTCCCATCGTTCAACCTAATCCCGAAACCTTTCCAATCCGCTAAAACCCACTAAACCGAGACAATGACATAACGTTCATTATCTCGGTTTTTTTATGCCTATCCATACTGAAATACCTGCTGATTTTGTCAGTAAATTCACTCTTAAATTAGTGTCTGATGCAACTGATTTGCTAGAAAAAGAAGAAGGTTTTCGGGCGAAGCCGTATTTGTGCAGTGAGGGGTATCCCACAGTAGGTTATGGCCAACGCATTGGCGCTAAAAACCAACCGTTAAGTGTTTATCAATTCTGCCTGCCTAAGCCTGTTGGCCAAGCATGGCTAACGTTCAATATTGAATTTTTGATTGATGCTGTCGCCATTCACCCTGATATTGCCTCAGCTTTTGCCACTTGCAATTTAGCGCGTCAAACCATTTTGATATCAATGGCATATCAGTTAGGTGTGGATGGGCTGGCAGAGTTTAAAAACATGCTTGCGGCACTAAAAGCTGAACGCTGGCAAGAGGCTGAGACTCACGCATTAGACAGTCTATGGGTTAAGCAAACCCCAGCTCGCGCTAAACGTCATGCGCGCGTGCTTGCCACTGGCAAGATGGATGCAAGCTAATGGCCTTCATCAACCATCATCAGGCTAAAAGCGCGGTTAATCATGCGCCCATTGCCAACGCCCAGCCAAAGCGGATTCAAAACCGGGTTCATCGCCAATGTGCCAAAGATGGCTTTGATGCGCGTATTCGGGCAGAACTCGCGGCAAAACAGCCTAGTGATGTGGCAACGGTAGCGCCCTTATATAGCCATCATTCAACTCGTCAAAGCTATTTTAATCTGGGTTGGCAAGCAGTCACACTCACTCATGTATTACGTGCCAAAGCCCGCATTAACTCCAACGATAAAGGATAACTCATGGACCCTATTACCCTTACGGCCATTGCCTCAACCTTGTTAAAAACAGGACCGGATTTAATCCGTAACCTGGGCAGTTTTTTTGATGACGACAAATCGAAAACGGCAAATAAAGTGGCTGATCTAGTCGATATTGCCAGCGGTAAATCCAACCCACAGCAAGCGTTAAACCAAGCGTTAACGGCATTGTCACCGCAAGATTTAGTGCAATTAAAAACAGTCGCTGGCGAATGCGAAGTCGAACTGGCGCGCATTGAAGCCAAGCAAACGACAACGGTTCACCAACAAACCCAAGCCACCATTCAGCACGGCGATGACAGCCAAGACCCTTACGTGCGCACCACTCGGCCACTTATGGCTAGATCGTCTGGCTATGTTACCGGCTTATACGTGTTGGGCATGGAAGGGCTAGCCGCGTTTGGCTATGGCAAAGGTGCTCAATGGGACCTAGCCATGATGATGCTTTCACCATTATTAACTTACATGGGTCTGCGTGAAGTGGGTAAATGGCGCCAGGGCAAGTCAACTGGCACCGGCTTGCTGTCGAGTCTTGGCCAGTTAATCCCGCCAGCGTTTAAAAAAGGGGCCTAAATGCAATTAGAAGACTGGGCAAGCAGTATGGAACAAAAGGAACGTGATGCCGCTGTGGCCCGTGCAAGGTCAAACAAAACCGAGCAAGGTAATGGCATCTGCCGTGGCTGCCTTGAACCCGTCGAAGCAGAGCGCAGTCATGCATTACGTTGTTTGAGCTGCCAGCAAGACTTTGAGCACCGACAGCGCATCAAAACGGGAGGTCGGCGTGTTTGATCTAATCAAAGAGTTTTGGGTGCAAATCTATGCAGTGATCTCATTGGTGTTACTTATCGCCAATTGGGCATTGGCGAAAACCTACGCCAAAACGGACTCAGTATCCATGCTCGAAAAGCGAGTCGATAAATTAGAGATCATTGCCGAGCACTCACCCAGTAAAGAAGACTTTCACCAGTTAGATAAACGCATGGCCGAAGTTAACGGCCAGCTCACTGCCATCGCCCCACAACTTAAATCGCTGCAAAGCATGACCGAAATGCTCACCGAAAACGAATTGCGTGGTAAATAGCCGCGCCAGTATTCACCAAGAGCGCCGTAAATAAAGGAACAACAAATGTCGTTAGTTGATATTAAAAACGAGCATCAGCGCCGTTCAATTCTCAATGCCCTCAGTGCCATGGTCGGTTTTGGTGCCAACCATTCTATGGTGCGTGATACCTGTGCCAGCTTTGGGGTTGAAATGAGTAACGACACCATCAAAACCCAGCTTTATTGGCTCGAAGAACAGGGCTTAGTGAGTGTTAAAACCCAAGGAAACTATCTTATCGCCGAGCTCAAATCACGTGGTCAAGACGTGGTTAATGGCCTCACGTTTGTGCCAGGCATTAAGCGTCCAAGTGCAGGGGATTAATCATGGCCGACGTGAAACCAGACAACCCAACCCGTGGCCGTCGTTCTAAAGTCGATTTGCTGCCTGAATCTATCCGTAAGCATTTAGATAAAGGCTTGCGTGATGGCTCTATCACCCAGCTTGAATTGCTCGACGAAATTAATCAGCTGATAAACGCGACCGGTTTGCCCGACGACCTACAGCTGTCGCGCACTGGCTTAAATCGTTACGCCACTAAAATGGAGGCGGTCGGTAAAAGTTTGCGTGAAATGCGCGAAATCACTCAGGTATGGACCGCTGAACTGGGCGACAAACCTACCGGCGAAGTCACTAAACTGATATTAGAAATGGCCCGTTCACAGCTGTTTAAAGCCTTATTAAACGAAGACGACGAAGCAGCAGACGTCGGCATGATTAAAGATGCCATGTTAGCCGTGCAGCGTCTTGAATCTGCTGCCATGGCCAGCCATAAGCGCGAAAAAGAGATCCGCACCGCCTTTGCTAATGAGGCCGCCAATGCCGCTGAAAAGGTCGCCAAATCTGCAGGGCTCACCAAAGATGCCGTGAGTCTACTCAAGCGTGAAATATTGGGGGTCGCCTAGTGAATACTCAGTCTCACAGTATTAGCAAACCCCAATTTGATCCGGCAATGGAGGCAAGCTATCTCAGTGTGTTTGACCCCAAAGAGGTGTTGTTAGGTTATCAAAAACGCTGGATAGCCGATGAATCGCAGTTAAAAGTTGCCGAAAAGTCTCGCCGAACAGGATTAACCTGGGCTGAAGCGGCCGATGGCGCATTAACCGCGGGGGCTGCACGTGGCCAAGGTGGCACCAATCACTTTTATGTCGGTTCTAATAAAGAAATGGCCCGCGAGTTTATCGACGCTGCCGCCATGTGGGCCAAGGTGTTTGATAAAGCCGCTGGCGATATTCAAGAAGAGATTTTTATCGACGATGGCCAAGACGGCAAAGAGATTTTAACCTTTGCTATTTACTTTGCCTCAGGCTTTAAAATTCAAGCGCTATCAAGTAACCCCTCAAACCTGCGCGGTATGCAAGGTAACGTTACCATCGACGAAGCCGCATTCCATGAGCGCCTTGCCGAAGTATTAAAGGCCGCGCTGGCGTTAACCATGTGGGGTGCAAAAGTACGCTTAATCAGTACCCACAATGGCACCGATAACCTGTTTAACGAACTTGTTAATGATTCTCGTGCAGGCAAAAAAGACTACAGCGTTCATCGCATCACCTTAGATGATGCCTGTAACGAAGGCTTATATCAGCGTATTTGCCAAATTCGTGGCATCAAGTGGCTGCAAGCGGGCGAAGATGACTGGAAAGCTAAACTGCTTAAAGCCACCGCCACCGAAGAAGACGCCCTTGAAGAATACTTTTGTGTGCCTAAGTCCGGTGGTGGCGCCTATTTAAACCGTGCGCTTATTGAAGCGCGTATGGCCAGTGTTGAACAAAGCGGCCCCGTGGTTCGCTTAGCCAAAAAAGATGAATTCGGCCAGTGGCCAGAAAACCTGCGCGCGGCAGAAATACTGCAGTGGTGTGAAGATGAATTAAAGCCTGTACTGGATAAGTTAGATCCCTCACGGCCTCATGTATTTGGTGAAGACTTTGCCCGCAGTGGTGACTTAACCGTCATTGATGTGGGCGAGCTCGCCCAAGACTTACACCTCACCGTTAAGCTGCAAGTCGAGTTAAAAAACATTCCCTTTCGCCAGCAAGAGCAAATCTTGTTTTACATTGTTGATCGCTTGCCGCGTTTACGTGGCGGCGGCATGGATGCGCGCGGTAATGGCCAAGCCTTAGCAGAATACGCCCAGGACAAATATGGCACCGAAGTGATTGAATGCGTGATGCTGTCGGAGTCGTTTTATCGTGAGCAAATGCCACGCTTTAAAAGCTACTTTGAAGATGCATTGATCACCATTCCAAGGGACGACGACACCGGCACCGATTTACGCGCATTAAGCATTAACCGCCGTGGCACACCATGCCTAGGTGACGTGCGCACCGGACAAGAGAAAGAGCGCCACGGTGATGCCGCCATCAGTTTGTTTTTAATGGTGTACGCCTCAACCCTCGACGGCGCGCCCATCGAATTTACCCCCATTCCTAAAAGCGAACATCGCAATCCTAATGCCCGTCCGCATGACGATGATGACGCCACAACACAACGAGGTTGCTGGTAATGCAACAACGAACCACCAAAATAGTTGATCACTTAGGTCGCCCTTTTAAGCAGCGTGATGCTAAAGCCATGCAAACTGACGATGTACGTTTAGTTGGCTTGCAACGCACTTTTAGCCAACACCCATCAAGCGGTTTAACACCAGCAAGGGCTGCACAAATTATGCAAGCAGCCGAACAAGGTGACTTAATTGCCCAATGCGAACTGGCCGAAGATATCGAAGAAAAAGACGGCCATTTATATGCCGAATTAGATAAGCGCAAACGTGCCTTAATTGGTGTGGACTATTTTTTGGTGCCACCACGTAACCCCAGCGCACAAGAAAAAGCCGACACCGAATACCTGCAAGAAATGCTCGAAGAGGGCAACTGGATAAAGGCATTAATCAAATCAATGAGTGATGCCATTTTAAAAGGCTTTAGCTTGCACGAGCTTAGTTGGACTCGCGAACTTGGAGAGTGGTTTGTTGAGGTACCAGAATACCGTGATCCAACATGGTTTATGACCCACCCAGAAAGGCGTAACGAACTGCGCTTACGTGATGCATCCCATAACGGCGCTGAGCTATGGCCCTTTGGTTGGATTAAGCATACTCACTTAGCCAAATCAGGTTATCTCAGTCGCGGTGGCTTGGTGCGCCAATTAGTATGGCCATTCATCTTTAAAAATTACAGCGTGCGTGATCTCGCCGAATTTTTAGAAATTTATGGTTTGCCACTGCGCATAGGCCAATACCCAGCTGGTGCCAGTGATGACGAAAAGCGCGCATTATTACAAGCAGTAATGAGCATTGGCCACAATGCTGGTGGCATTATGCCCAAAGGCATGGTGATGGACTTTCACAGTGCCGCCACCGGCCAGGCCGACCCGTTTGAACTGATGTTCACCTGGGCCGAAAAAACCATGAGTAAGGTGATTTTAGGTGGCACTCTCACCAGCCAAGCTGATGGTAAAAGCTCAACCAATGCCTTGGGTAATGTACACAACGAAGTACGCCAGGAGCTGCGAGATTCAGACCTGGCGCAAATAGCCGAAACCTTAACCCGTGATTTAATCGCGCCGTTATATGCGCTTAACTGCAAGAGCTATCAAAGCCCACGTCGTCACCCGCGCTTAGTATTTGATATTACCGATACCGAAGACTTAGCCGGATTAGCAGAGCCGCTAAAAGTATTAGTCAGCATGGGGTTGCAGGTGCCACAAAGTTGGCTGCATGAAAAAACCCGCATCCCTAAGCCTGCCAATAATGAGGCGGTATTGTTGCCAGAAGCAAAGGCATTACCGCGTTCGCCAGAGCCGGCTAATAACAAACCCAGTGCCTTAGCAGCCTTAGCGGCAGATAAAATTAGCCGACTTAAAAAGCTGAGTGAGCAACAGCAGTTTGATGAATCTGAACATCAGCTTGATAGCATGGCCGAACAGTTGGCAAATGAAATGCGCCCAGTACTGGCTAACTACACTGAGCAAATCGCCGCAGTGGTTGCCAATGCCGAATCGCTTGAAGTACTGCAAGCAGCATTAGCTGAGTTTGATTTATCCATCGATGAAGCCAGCGACATTATGCAGCAAGCGTTTGCCGTGGCGGATTTAGCGGGGCAGTTTGATGTAAGCGAGGGCCGCTAATGGCAACTACAGCCAACTATGGCTCACTGCCGTTTAACGAGCAAATTGGCTTTTTTAAACAAAAGCTCAATCTGCCCAGTGAGCGTTGGAGTGACATTTGGCAAAGCGCCCATAACACTAGCTTTGCGGTAGCCGGTGCCATGAAGGCTGATTTACTCAATGACTTTCGCCGCGCGGTGGACGCAGCCATTAGCGAAGGAAAATCGATTACCTGGTTTAAAAAAGAGTTTAACCACATAGTGGCCAAGCATGGTTGGTCGCATACAGGTAAAGCCGATTGGCGGGCGCGAGTGATCTACAACACCAATATGCGCCAAAGCTATAATGCCGGTCGTTACGAGCAGCTGCAGCACTTTGCCTATTGGCGTTATGCCCATGGCGATAGCCGTTATCCCCGAGAGCTGCATTTAAAATGGCATAACACCACTTTATCCAAAGATGATCCATGGTGGCATACTCACTTCCCCTCAAACGGTTGGGGCTGCAAATGCCGCGTTTACGGCGTCAGTCAGGCGGAGATGACTCGGCGCGGGCTGATATTAAAGCAAGCACCTCACGACGGTAGCCGAGACTGGTTAAATAAAGCCACCGGCGAAGTGCATCAGGTACCTAAAGGGATAGACCCAGGTTTTGACTATGTACCCAAGCGCGAGGTTAATCAGCAAAAACAGCAAGCATTAGTTAGCACTAAAAAAGTGTATCAACCGCAACAAAAAATCGTACCCAATAGTTTTAGTACTGTTAAAGGCGTATCTAATGACAGTTTAAACACCCTATTAAATGCCATTAAACAAACTGAAAGTGCGCCGCAAATTGAACAGCTAGGCCAGTTTTTAGCCCAGTATAAGGTGAAAAGTCTATTCTTAAAACAAGCCGAAATGGGTGTTAATAACGCTGGCGCGAAAGCCATTGAGGGCACGGTAAAAGACTATCTGCAAAATGAGAAATACCATCCTCGGCGCTTATTTACCGCTAACAGTTATCGACGTTCTTGGGGCTTTACGTCTTCATCTTATGATCATGTCAACGTTAAAGTCGCGGCGTCGACTAGTTTGGATAAAGTTGATGTTAACGAACTCAGGCAAGTGGTGGCATTAGCTGGCCAGTTTCATCAACAAGGTGGGGCTAAATTCTCGTTATCAAGTATTGCCAGAACCTATGCCGACGGTAAACATAACAGTGGCACCGTGATTACTTGGCTACACGAAGTAGGGCATCAGTTACACTTTAAAGCGGGCAGCCCGCCAATTCCCATCAAAAGTGGGTTTACCCAATACAGTGGCTATAATCATTATGAATGGCATGCCGAGCACTTTGCCGCCTGGGTGTTAAACCGCAGCGCACTGGCCGAGTTTAATGCTGATATCGCCGCCTATTTTGATATGCTAGTACAACAAGTGCTCACCAAAGGAGTTAATCATGGATAAGGCCCTAGCGGCTATGCTGGCCAAAGCGAACGCAGAGCCAGAACAAGAACAGGGTAAGCAAACACCCTTAGTTGATGCTGCATTTAATCTGATTAACAATAGCCAATTAAGCCACAGTGAAAAGTCGGCCCAAATAACAGCGCTCGAACAGCAAGCAAAAGGCCGAGAACTAGAGCACTTTGCCGAAGTGTGGGAAAGCCTTTATGTCAGTACGCCATTAGATTTGCATAGTGCAACAACTAGCGAGCCTCAATAATGGCAGGGGTATCCATAAAGGTTGAAGCAAAGGGGCTGAGCGAACTTAACAAAGCATTGCAGCGTCTACTTGCACAAGGCCAAGACATGTCGCCCTTGTATCAAGATATCGGCGAGTACTTACTGCAAACCCATCAACAACGCTTTGTCGATCAACAAGCCCCAGACGGCACCCCATGGGAGCCATTAAGCAGTACCACCCTTGCTCGTAAACACCGAACCGACCGCATACTCACCGAAGAAGGTACCTTAGCCGATACCTTACATTATCAACTTAACGGCAACGGTTTAGCTTTCGGCAGCAATCAAGAATACGCCGCCATGCAACACTTTGGTGGCACCACAAGCCCATTTAGCATGTTCCCCAATCAAGATATTCAGGCAAGGCCGTTTTTGGGTATAGCGCCATTTGAACAGCAAGACATTCTGGACCTAGTAGAAAGCCACTTAAGACGAGCGCTAATGTAATGGCTGTTATTTCTTTAAATAACTAAAATAGGTTACTGATTAGCATTGATTTATTGTCTTCTCGTCCATTAGTTGATAAGTTTTACTCTTAACCAGTCATCTTATGGAAGATCCCGTGTATGGACACACCAGCCAAAGAAATTGCCTTACCTCAAGACCCTACCGAGTTAAACAGTGCTGAATTAAACTGCACTGCCGACAATCAACCATCAGCTGAGCAAACTGCAGATAAAACAACGCATCGATTTCAAGCTGATTTAGACAAAGCTCAATCGGCAGTGAGCGTTGGTGGCTCATTGAGCTCGTTCAGTTCATTTATCCATGGAATGGTGTTGCTTGGCTTTATCATTTTTACATTCAAACTCTTAAAAAGCGGTGCCGATGCCGTTGTGCTCGCTCCTTTCTTACTAGGAATTTTAGCAATATCAATTTCCTGGGCCATCGTTTATGCATTGCTGAGTATTGTTGTCACCAATGCCCTAACTGCAAAGCACTCTATTTACCAGTCATCGAAGATGACTGCCTTAAACAAGCTGTAACGAATGCAAGTATCAAACACTCCCTGATGTATGACTAAAAACGAGTTAAACGGATTAGCATAGATTTAAACGGGTTTTAAACTGAAATTCTATAGTTTCAACTTAAAAATATTTAAAATGATTCGTGAAAGTATTTTTAGCAGCTAGAAGCATTAAAAGGAAAACTTAAGTGCGAGATCTTAAATTTATACTTCAGCAAAATTATGAAACAAGTAGGGCGTTGATAATAGGCATAAATCAGTATAAAAATGCCTCTCCACTTGCTTATGCAGTTAACGATGCGACTGAGGTAAAGCAAATTTTAGTTGCTGAGCTTGGTTTTGAAGATGAAAACATCATTATATTGACGGATAAAGATGCAACAAAATCTATTATTATGAAGTCGTTTTTGCGTTTTTCAAATGATGATGTGAAAGTTGATGATCGTCTATTTGTCTTCTTTGCTGGGCATGGACACACGAAAAGTGGAGTTAGAGGAGATGTTGGTTATTTAGTTCCTCATGACGCAGATATGGATGATTACTCTACTTTTATTCGGTGGGATGATCTCACGAGAAATGCAGATTTAATAAGAGCGAAACATATCTTATTTGTCATGGATGCTTGTTATGGTGGTCTAGCTGTAAATCGTGACTTAAAACCAGGTAGTAGTAGATTTTTAAGAGATATGTATCAAAGATTTTCTCGACAAGTAATTACTGCAGGCAAGGCTGATGAAACTGTGTCTGACTCAGGTGGTCCAATTTCTGGTCATTCTGTATTTACAGGGCATTTTATCGAAGGCCTTAGAGGTAAGGCTGCCAATGAACTTGGAGTCATTACCGGTACAGGCTTAATGTCATATGTATATACTAAGGTTTCCAATGATTTAAATTCCGAACAAACACCTCACTACGGTCAATTTGATGGGGATGGGGATTTTATTTGGTTCGTACCAAACGGGAATAGCCAATCAAATGATGGAACAGTGGATAATGATGAATTAATTTCTATTCCTTATGTTAACGAAGTTATAAAAAATAGAACAACGAATGACAAAATCGAATACGTGAAAGAATTAATTTCTTCGGATAAAACTCAGATAAAACTTCATGATTTTGCTGTAGAAGAGGTTCGAGATTTTCTATCTTTAACCAGTGAGGATAACTTTACTAGAACCGGACAGTATTCAGATATTGAATTATTTGAAAGATTAGCGTCTTATGAAACTTATACAAAAGATATTTCAGCAATAATGGCTTGCTTATCTCATTGGGCAAATGGTAATCAGTTTAGTGTGCTATCTAAAGTAGCATTAAGAATGAGTGATAGATTGATTGAGTCTCAAGATGGGTTGAGGATATGGGTCAATCTAAGATGGTATCCTTTAATTTTAATGACTTACAGCGCAGGTATTGCAGCAATAGAAAGTAAAAATTATAAGAGTCTTGCCGAGTTGTTTTTTACAAAATTACCTTCCTCAGATTATGACAATAAAAGTGTATCTTTTATTGAAAGGCTAGCGAATGCTATAAGTGAACTAATTGATACATTTAAACGTCTTCCTGACCATGAGCGAAATTATACTCCTATTAGTGAGTATCTTTTTAAGCTCTTACAACCTGAGCTAGATAATTTATTTTTTTTAGGTAAAGGCTATGAATCAATTTTTGATGATTTTGAAGTGTTTCTTGCTTTAGTTGTTGCAGACTTTGGTATGCAAAATGGTTCAGGTGCATGGGGACCAATAGGACGTTTTGGATGGAAACAAGGTCGATTTGGTACTAATCGTAATAGTGCTTTTGACAGAATAAAAAATGATGCTGAAAGCTATAAAAATAATTGGCCACCATTAACTGCAGGTTTGTTTGGTGGAAGTTATGATAGATTTGAATCAGTCGTTGTGGAATACCAAGAAAAAGTATTATCCAAATTACATTGGTAATATGCTATTTGCACAAATCATTGTTGATGTGGTGCAACATTATTTATCTGAGGGATATTCTTTGACACAATCACAGTATTGGATAGAGCTTTATCAGCTCAAGGTGCATATTGGTTTTATTGGAAAAAAACTTGAACAATCAGAAAGTTATGATCGATTTATAAAAATAGTACTAGCAGTTGCTTCAAGTTCTAGTATTGGAGCGTGGGCTATATGGAATCAATTCTCTTTGATATGGGCAGGGATCATTGCAACTTCACAAGTTATAACGGCAGTACTTCCATTTTTACCATACAAAAATAGAATAAAAGCTTATTCTGCTTTGTTGAATGAGCTAGAAGAGTTAATGGTTCAAGCGGAGTTTAAATGGCATGCGATTTCAACTGGAGAATTAACCTCATCTGAAATAAATAAAGCTAGATTTGATATACGTACTTTAAAGCAAAAATCGCTCAAAAAGCATATTCAAACAACGATTCCAACTGATGGGAAATTGCATGACCAAGCTGAAGAGCTTGCAAGACAATATTTTGAAACATTTTACAAACAAGGATGATCATATGTCAGACAATAATCAACACAAATCACCACAATATATCCCTCAGCCATCGAGGATTCTTCCAAATACTGATAGGGGATTACAACCAGCGAAGAATCCACCACCGATGCCAAAAGTAACCCCTCCCAAAGTTGAGAAAAAGTCCTAAAAGTAGGGTGTGTAATCCAATTTACGGTTCCCGAAACCTTTCCAATCCGCTCAAATCAGTAAATCTCGCATCCTAGGCACTCCAATGTTATTGAGAGTGCCTTTATGTTTCAGCTTACCGCCCTTAGCAGTCAGTTAACCTTTGATATCACTACGGCCAATGCCGATGGTTATATCCAGGCATTGCCTGATGGTGAGTTTGCGGCAGTAGATGGACGCCCCAGCGATGTAAAAGCCGGTAAATGGTTGATGGATACCATCGCCTTTACTGCGCTAAAAGCCAACACCCCACACCAAGCCGGTGATCTGGTTATTGACTACGAACACCAAACCCTCAACAAAGATAAAAACGGCCAACCGGCACCTGCAGCTGGTTGGTTTAATATCGATGATGTGCAATATCGTCAGGGCCAAGGCTTGTTTATTAAGCCGCGCTTTACCGATAACGCAACCGCCTATTTAAGCGCTGGCGAGTACAAATACTTCTCGTTGGTTTTCGGTTATGACACCGATACCGGCCGGCCACAATATATCCATTCTGCTGCACTCACCAATCGCCCAGGTGTTGATGGCATGTTGCCATTAGCGACGCTTTGCGCGCAGCTAAACGCTGCTATTGGCTTAGGGCTATTTGCCCAAACTAAGTCATCAATGGCTGCTCTCTCTACCAAAGAACTTATCACCCAACCGGAGGACTTGCATGTGAATCCACTATTGCAATCGCTATTAACCAAACTTGGCATTGAGTTTGATGCCAATGCTGCAGAGCTAAGCCCAGAACTGCAAACCGCAGCACTTGCCGCCCTTGATGAACTGACAACCACTGCAGACAGTGTTGATGGTTTAAACCAAAAACTGGTCGCCTTAAGCGCCACACAGACTAACAATGGCGGCCCCGATTTAAGTCAATTTGTACCTGCTGCGACCTATAACGCCATGCGCGAACAGCTGGTGAGCTTAACCGCTGAAAACGGCAAACTCACCATTGAGCAAACCGTAAAAACGGCCCTTGATGACGGCCGCATTTTAGCCTGCGAGCAAGACTACTTATTAGCTTTAGGCAAGCAACAAGGTATGGCTGCATTGTCTGCCCACTTAGATGGTCGCCAACCGATTAATGCCTTAACCACTAAGCAAACCACCACGGTAGATAAACCTACTGATAAATCACCATTGGCCGCATTAACGGCTGATGAAAAGCAAATGGCTGATGCTTGGGGCATGTCGCACGACGACTTTGCCAAAGCAAAAGCAAGCGATAAGGAGCACAACTAATGGCTGCAATTAATGCCCCGTCTTTACAAGCCTTACGCACCATGGTGCGCATGGAGTTTCAAAACGCACTGGTGAATGTTGAGCCGCAATATTTGCAAGTGGCCAGCGTAGTGCCAAGCAATACCAAGTCGAACACCTATGGCTGGTTAGGCTCTATGCCAGCGTTTCGTGAATGGATTGGCGACCGTGTGATTAACTCGATTAAAGAGCACGGCTATTCAATCACTAACCGCACCTTTGAAAACACCATTGGCATTAGTCGCGAAGATGTTGAAGACGACACCGTCGGCACTTACAAGCCTATGGTGCAAATGCTCGCCCAGGAAGGCCAAGAGTTTCCCGATGACTTAGTGTTTCAGTTGCTTGCTGATGGATTTACCACAGCATGCTATGACGGGCAGAACTTTTTTGACACAGACCATCCAGTGAATGCCAAGCACGACGCGACTGGTGCCGATGTATCAACACCCAATATGGTGGTTGATGGTGCTTACACCGGCAAAGCGTGGTTTTTACTCGATACCAGCCGCCCACTTAAACCGCTGATTTTTCAAGAGCGACGCAAACTGGATTTAAACACCTTGTTTAACCCCACTGACCCTGCGGTTTGGACTAAAAACGAGTTTCAGTTTGGTTGTGACATGCGCTGCGAAGCTGGCTTTGGTTTTTGGCAAATGGCCTTTGCTAACCAGCGCGACTTGAATGCCAGCAACTTGTGGGACAGCTACGAAAAGATGACCGCATTTACCCGTGATGGAGGTAAAACCTTAAAAATTCGTCCTAACTTATTAGTGGTACCGGCGTCACTTGAGCAAGCCGCACGCAAGATTTTAGAACGTGACTTGATTGATGAAAATGGCACTACGGTGCAAAACGAACTTAAGGGCAAATTCCAGTTATTAGTGGTGCCGCAGTTATAACGCAATGGCAGGCCAGTTCCGTTGTGCTGGCCTGCCACCTTTTTGATTGATTGGGAGAAAACATGAAATGTCGAAACGTCTTATTACCCAAACGTTACTTATTAGCTGTCTGGCACATACTGGTTACCGCCGTGCAGGTATGGCCTTTAATAAAGGCGAGAATCGCTTTCAACCCGACACCTTTAACGCTGATCAGTTGGCGCAACTTGAAACCGATCCACGCCTTAATGTGGTGGCAATTGATGACTCCGTTGCCCAAGCAAGTGAACCGTCATTATCGCAAGGGACCGTGGCAGCAACAGCAGTGGTTAGCGGCATAAGCTTTGCTGATGCCGTGACGAAATTGAATCAACAAAGCGCTGACGATTTTACAGCAAGCGGTAAGCCACAGTGCAATGCATTAGAAGCATTAATGCAAAGACCGATTAGTGCAGGCGAGCGTGATGCTTTATGGGCAGCACACTTGGCAAATAGCCTTGCACCAGATGCCGCTAAATCAGCAGGCGCACAGTAATGGCCTATGCCTCAACCACTGACATGCTACAACGATTTGGTGAGCATGAATTAACCCTACTGACAGATCGTGATGGCCAAGCCGGAGCAGTGGTCGAGGCTATGCTGGTGACAGCCTTAACTGATGCATCTGCCCTGATTGATGGCTACCTCGTTGGCCGTTATGGCTTGCCACTAGCCAATCCACCGATTGTGCTCACACGCTTATGTTGTGATATGGCCCGTTATGGTTTGTACGACGACCAAGCCAATGAGCAAGTTAATCAACGTCAGGCTGATGCTATTCGCTTTTTAGAAAAAGTGTCGATGGGGCAAATCAGCCTAGGACTAAGCGATAGCGGCAGTGTGACACCCAGCATGGATTTACCTGAAATGCAGAGCCAGGGCAGCGTGTTTGCCAGGGACAAAAGCAAAGGGTTTATTTAAATGTTAGACATTGTGGATGTGCTTAAAACTCGCCTAACGCCAGAGAATGCCCCCTGGGTTGACGTTGAAGGGTTACTGCAGTTGTCTGCGCTTGATGACAAGAAAACTAATCGTTTACCTAAGCTATACGTGATTGAACTTGCTGAAAATGCCAAGCCTGATGTGCGTGGTAGTGGCCCTTACTTACAAACCCTGCAATTAGAAATTGGTGTGATTTGCGTGATGGCTAATGTGAATGGCCAGCACGGAAAATTGACACCGCTGAGGCAGCAAGTTCGTGATCGCTTATTTGGCTGGGCGCCTGCTACCGAGTTAGAACCACTTGCATTAGCTGGTGGGCGATTATTGAAATTGGGTAACAGTTACGTGGCCTGGCTTGACCGCTTTGTGACTGAATACACCGAAGATGCAAACCGCCCATAAAGGGCTAGGAGATAATGATGGCTCGTAAATTTACTAAAAAAGCATTGGTGTTTGCTAGTGAGCAAACCTATGGCGTCGACGCCATAGCTGCTGCACAACCAGCCAAAGCGCTGCTAGGCCGTGAAGTTAACATAACCCCATTAGCTGGCGAAAACACCGCACTAGATTATGACGACGGCAAATTGGGTAACAGCGCTGAAATTGCCACAGAAACCTATGTAACCCTTGAATTTGGTGTTGACTGGGCGGGCAGTGGTACCGTGATTACACCACCGGCTTACAGTGAGTTACTGGCCAGTTGTTTACGTAATACAAGCGTAAAAGCCGATAAGGTAGAACAAACCATAGATGAAGCCAGTACCGCATCAATTACGCTGTATTTTTATTTGGATGGCGCATTACATGCCATTGTTGGCGCTCGTGGCAGCGTAAAGTTAGAAGCTAAAGCAAAAGATTTTCCTAAGATGATGTTCAGCTTTACGGGGCTATTTGTACCCGTTGCCAGCGCCGTTATGCCGGCAACCGACTTTACCGCTTGGAAAACCCCATTCAAAGTGGGTGCGGCTAACTCTGCGTGTACCTTAGACGGTAGCGCAATCAAGCTGATCAGCTTTGAATACGACCAAGGCAATCAAGTTGTGCATCAAGAATATGTGGGCCATGAAGAGGTGATTATCACTGACTTTCAACCTAGCGGGAAATTAGTATTTGAAGCCGCCGACTTTGACAGCTTTGATCCATTTGCTGCCAATACCTCGGTGGTGGATTTTTCATTTACCCATGGTGCAGCAACAAATCAGGTGGGCTTTAGTACCCAAACCTTGCAGCTTGGTCGCGCCGAATATGGTGATCAAGATGGTATTTTAACCTACGAAATTCCAGTGCGTCCCATTGGCAATGTTGACGTGTTAACCAGTAAATAAGGATATCTCATGTTTGTGTTTACCCCCGTTCGCCAAGTTAAGCAGTGGCCTGGCACAATTAAAGTGTCGTCTGATGGCGGCAAAGTGGAAGAGGTGGCGATTAGCTTCGATTTAGTGTTGCTGCCGGTTGATGACTATATGGAGAAACTTAACCAGGGTAATAAGGTGTTATTTGATGCCATTATGGCGGGCTTTGGTGGCATAGCAAGTGCGGATGGTAGCGAGTTAGCCGACACACCAGAAAACCGCCAAGCATTGTACCAACACGCACCATTTACTGATGCATTGCTTTATGCCTACCGTGCAGCCAATAGCGGTGAGGGCGCAAGAAAAAACTAATGGATGGGGTGCGCCAATTATATGCTCGCCCCCAAAGTTCAGCGACAGAACAACAGCAATTACAAACTGAAATGCGCCTGCTAGGCATAGAAACAACCGCAACTATAGCCGATAACCCCGTGGCATTTTGGCAAGAGCATAAAGCCGCACTTGATTGGTGGTGGCAAGTGCAAGATTTACTGCGCTATAACGGCGCTGTTTGCATGGGGTTAGATGTGCCAGCGGTTAAGGCTGATGCTGAAATGTCAGGACGAGTGAGCAACCAAGAAGATTACCAAAAGCTGCGATTAATTGCCCATACCGTCACTGCTGTTTTTAATGACCGTCCGCTTAATTAGTGCCTTAACCCCATCAATAGTAGTCAATTCATGTTAGTGCAAGGTGATGATGTATGAGCGATTTAAAACTGGCGTTAACCTTATCTGCCGATGGTAAGCAGCTTATTGGTACGGTTAAAAATACTCAGTCGGTGGTGTCAGATTTAAATACCTCGTTAATTCGCACCCAAGGTGCGAGTAAGCAAGCCTCTGTAGGGTTGACGCAAATTGACCGACAAGCATCGATGACATCAAAATCGGTTAGGCAAATGGGCCAACTGGCTATCAGTGCCTTTGCTGGATTATCGGCGATTAACCTTGGCCAAAAAATCACCCAAGACTTAGCCGCGTTTCAAGACGTTCGTACCCGCTTACAAAGCTTATCGGGTTCAACTGCAGCGTATGCAAATAACGAAAAGTATTTAATGCAGTTAACCCGTGAACACCATAAAGAGCTGATCCCTTTGGCGGATAATTATGCCGCACTTTTAAACTTACAAGATGCGGGCTTGGTAACCCAGGCTCAAGCTAGGGTGCTTTTAGAAGGATTTAGTAATGCCCAATCTTCATTAGGTGCAAGCACTGAGCAACTTAAACAATCCATGTATGGTTTATCACAAGGTTTAGCATCACCTATTTTACGTGCAGAAGAACTGAATCAGATTGTTGAGCCTATGCCTGGACTGCTCAATAAAATGGATAAAGCCGCCCAGTTGCCTGCGGGTGGTTTTAGGCAAATGGTACTTGATGGCAAGGTTACAGCAGATTTTTTACGTAACACCTTGATTAAAGCGTTAGGCGAATATGATGGTGCTGCCGCAGCCTCTGCAGCTAACATTAGCGCGCAAACCCGTGATATGAAAAATGCCTATCAACAGCTTATCGTTAAGTTTGAAAGCCCAATTAATAACAGTTTAACCCCTGTTTTAACCACCATTACTGATGGGGTGATTTGGGCGACTGATAACGCTGATTTATTACAGCAAGTGTTTGGCGTTGCTATGGTGGCAGCGTTAACCCGTGCAACCCAAGCAGGGGTAACCCATACCGCAAGTTTGATAGCCGCTGCTCGTGCGGCTCAGTTGTCTCGTTTATCGACCATTTCAGCGGCACAAGCCGAATTGCAAAAAGCCACTATTCAACGCGGTGCGGTATTAACCGCAGGGCAAGCTGTAGTAGCAGAAGCCAGATTAGCGGCTGCACGTGAAACGCTAACCGTTGCGACAACACAATCGACGGTGGCATCACGAGCATTAACCGGAGCTTTAGCATTAGCGGGTGGCCCTGCTGGTGTTGCGTTAATGGCTGCAGCTGGTATTGCGTATTTTGCGATGAGCGCCAAAAATGCCAAGCAACCCACCAGAGAATTAAGTGCCGAAGTTGAAACCTTAGTTAGTCGTTATCAAGCCCTCACTGAGCTTGAACGCCAGAGTAAAATGCGGGTACTTAGCACCGAGATGAAAGGTTTACGCCAGGAGTTAATCGCCACCAATGCCGAAATTAACAATATAGGTACCCAAGACCTTTATGCTAGCCCAGGGCAATTGGCACAGAATCAAACTAAGCTGGCTTTATTGAAGCAAAAAGCACAAGAGTTGAATGATAAGCTCGATGTGGCCAGCCAAAAGCAGCAGGGGTTATTCAATATTGGTTTGCCAGAACTGACCCAACAAGGTGGCGCTACAACACAAGTAAACAAAGAACAGCAGCAATTACTCGATAACTTAACCAAGCAAAAAATACTGTTTGGTGAAGTGAGTGAAGCGGCCAAAGTGCGTTATGAGATTGAGCATGGATCGCTTAAAAATCTTGATCCCGTTATCAACGCTAAATTATTACAAGCAGCCAAAGATTTAGATGCCACTAAAGCCAGTGCCAATGCTGCAAAAGTCGCTGGCGATGCTATTGATGAACAGCAAAAACAACTTAAGAGTTTATTGGCCATTCTTGACCCTGTTACTGCAGGCCAAGATGAAATGGCCGCCAGAGAGCGACTGTTAAAAACCTATTTTGAACAAGCTAATGTGCCGTTAGAAAAGCGCCAGCAACTGTTAAATGCTCTCAGTGAGCAATATGCCAAACCCAGTGAGTTTGAGCAATTGCGTGGCAGTTTAGATCCTCGTTTTAGTGAGCAGCAAAACCATAGCGAAAATATGGGCATATTAACTGCTGAGCTTGATAACACCCCAGAATCAGAAGCGCTTAAACGTAATCAAATAAACATGCTTATTGAGGCTGAGCAGCAACGCCATGCAGAGGCTATGAGTGGTATAAACGGCGGCATCACCAGTCAATTTGATGCTATGTGGTCTGAAACCTTTGACCGCTTTGCTGCCGGTATTGGCAGTGCCACCGCAGATGCGCTGTTTGAGTCAAAAGACTTTGGTGATGCAATGAAGCAAATCACTCAAGGTGCGATTAAATCTGTGATAGCAGGTTTAGTTGAAATTGGTGTAAAGAAAGTCGCGATGGCAGCAATAGACAAAACCATTATGGCCAGTACCGCCGCCACTGCAACGACAACCGCAGCGACCACGGGCGCATCGGTGACAGCATCAATGGCACCCGCAGCTGCTACCTCATCTATTGCCACGTTTGGTGGCAGTGCTATGGCGGGGATGGCTGCCATGATGGCGGCTATGGCTCTGTTACCCATGATTATTGGTAAGTTTCATGGTGGTGGCACCATTCCACGTGAGGGGACTTATTTGCTAGATGGCGGTGAAACCGTGTATACCCGCAAGCAACAACAAACATTAATGAACGCCATGAACACATCCGCATCAGGCGGTTCGGGCAGTAAGCCATTAAACATTCAACAGCATAATACGATAGTGGTGAGTAATCAGTCTGATGCTCAGACGCTAGAAGATGTGCTACCGCAGCTAGTGGCCATGACCAAAAGCGCAGTAGTTGATGATTTAAATAATCGTGGCGAAGTGTGGCATGCAGGTGGGTGATTGTAATTGTTGTTAGATAGCGATATCTTATTTAATCATTAATTTACAAAGGATTGTGATATGCCATATTGGATGACCCCTGAAATCATTATTGCTATTTCATCGATATTTATAGCCTTGCTCGCTTTATTTGCAACCATTTGGCAAGGGCTAGTAACAAGGAAGCATAATAAGTTAACAGTCAAACCAATATTATCTTTTCAAATAACGCTGTCTTCCCACAGTGATAAAATAGGTATTTGCATTATAAACAAAGGTGTAGGACCTCTAATTTTGACGGAAAGTATTATTTCAAAAGCAGGGAAAAGTTCTTATTTACACAAAAAAGATTATATAAAATTATTCCCATTGCTAAATAATCCTAGTTTTCATTTTGGTATTCCAGCCAGAAACTGTTCAATTTTACCAAATGAAAATGTGTGGTTGATTTCATGCTCCAAGCATAAAGAGCAAGATGCATTTATAGACCTTATGGACTCAGAGTTTAAAGGTCTAAATATAGAGATTAAATATAAATCTATTTATGATGAAAAATTCACTGAAAGTTGCAAACTTTAATACCTACTTCCCGAAACCTTTCTAATCCGTTTTGATTAACAGGCCGGTCATACTGGGGCATAACCCATTGTATGACTGGCTATGCTGACGTTTCCTTCTGACATATTTCCTACCGAATGCGACTGGCGTTTAGTGCCACGTACGCAAGTGTTTAGTAATCCCTTTAATGGCAGCGTGCAAACCTTAAGTTTGCCTGGCGCTTATTGGCAGGCGCAGTTGAGTTTTGCCAATTTAAGCCGTGATCAAGGCGCTCGACTACATGCGTTAATTACTCAACTCCGAGGTCCAAGCGGTCGCATCCAATTGTGGGACCATGCATTTGCTTCACCGCGAGGCAATGCTGGTGGCAACCCTGTTATTGATGGTGCTGGCCAAGTGGGCGGCCAAATTGCCATTCGTGGCTGCACACCATCTAGTTTATTTCTCAAAACCGGTGATTACTGCCAAATGGGTTTGCAGCGCGTGATAGTGACTGCCGATGCCATAGCTAACGCAACAGGCCGATGCACCTTACAGGTAGAAGCCCCCATTCGTTACGCCCCCGCAAATGGCTCAGCCATTATCGTGAATAAAGCCAGTTCGGTGATGATGCTCAAGGATGACGACCAAGGCGGGAGGCGGTCGTCTAAAAAGTTGGTGTTATCCAGTTTGAGTTTAACGTTTATTGAGGACGTGAACACATGATTGAATTTGCCAGTTTTGAAATGCAGCAGTGGCTACGTCGTAGCGATATAAGCGCAATTTTAATGACCGAGCTTGATTTTGAGTCCGGTTGGTTGCGTTGTCACAGTGGCGTGGGCGATGCGCTTTGGCAAGACCAAGTATTTAAAGGCACTGGTGTGCTGGGCAAAGTAGGTGCGGTAAGCCAGGGTAATAAGATTCAACCCCATCGTTTACGTTTTACCTTATCAGGCATACCGCAAGAGCTGCTTGCGGTGGCGTTAGGTGAAAAGTATCAAAACCGTCAAGGCGCATTGTATTTAGCCGCGCTTGATCCTTACAGCAAGATTGTCGCCAGAGACACCTTGTTTGCAGGCCGCATGGATGTGATGCATGTACGTGTGGGCAATCCTTCGACAATTCAATTGGATTTAAATAGCCGTGGTGTTGACTGGAAAAATCCGCGTAATTCTCGCTATACCCATGCCGATCAACAAGCCCGCTATGGTGATGACAAGTTTTTTGAATTTGTGTCGCAAATGGCCGAAAAAGAGATTCATTGGGGCGTACCAGGTAAGGCGGTTGGTGGATCTGGTGGCAGTGGTGGGCGCAGTGTCGGTTCTAAAAAGCAGAAGTAACTAACCATGACCTTACTTGAGCAATTTATTCAACAATATCGAAATAAGCCATTCAGTTGGGGCCAGCTAGATTGCTGCTTGTTTACGGCCAATTGGATTGCAATGAACAGTAATGATGACATGGCGGCCTCGTTCCGTGGGCGATATAAAACTGCATTGGGGGCAAAGCGATTATTAGCTAAAAATGGCTTTAAAAATGTTAACGCAGTTGCACAAGCTTACCTAGGGCAATCCATCGCGCCCTTGTTGTTATTAAGAGGGGATATTGCTTTGGTTTCACCACCTAGAAGCGAGCCAGCTTTGGGTATTGTTGCTGGGCATGGGGTGTGGGTAATGACCTATGAGGGGGTGATGTTAGTGCCGATGCGGTTAGTGACTAATGGATGGAGGTTGCCATGCCGCCAGTAATCGTTGGCGTTGCTGCAGGTGTTGCGGCAGCTGGTGTGGTGTCTACTGCGGCGGCCATTGCCATTGGTGTTGCAGCAACGGCGTTGACCTATGCCGTTACCCCTGAATTTGGTGCAGGCAGCTTCAGTAATGAGGCTTATGCGCAGCAGCAAATGTTAAGAAGCCCTGCCGAACCAAGGCGTGGGGTATATGGCCGTGCCATGGTGTCTGGTCCACTTATTTTTGCCGAAGAAACCGGTACAGATAACGAGTTTTTACATTTAGTTATTGCACTTGCTGGCCATCGCTGTGATGCGATTGAAACTGTGTATTTTGGCGATGAAGTTGCTTGGACTATTAGTGGTGGTATTAAAAGTAAGTTTGCTAGCCACGCGAGAATTAAACCGCATTTAGGTGATCAGACTGCTGCTGATAGCCAATTGCTGTCTGACTGCAGCGCATGGACCAGTAAGCATGTTGGCCATGGCGTTACTTATCTGTATGTTCGTTTAAAATATGATGTTGATGTGTTCCCTAATGGTGTACCTAACATCAAAGCGCTGGTAAGGGGCAAGCCGGTATACGACCCTAGATTGGATTCAAGTAATGGTGGCTCGGGTACCCATAGATTTAATGATCCTAATACTTGGCAATGGACTGATAATTGGGCTTTATGCGTGCTTGATTATACTCGTTTTGAGTCGGGTGTTGGCGCTACAGAAACTGAAATTGATTTACCTACTTATGCTTTAGCTGCCCACGATAGCGATGAGTTTGTCGAGTATCAAACAGATGAGTGGGAGCGCCGATATAGCTGTAATGGTACTTATACCCAAGACGCTAGCCCAGCTTCTATTTTAGAAAAAATGCTAACCGCTGGTGCAGGTATGCAGGTGTATGTTGGTGGTAAATACCAGCTGTATGCTGGTGTGTATCAGGGGCCAGAGGTATTAACCCTCACCGAAGATGACTGTGCCGGTGATGTTGATATTAGTCCTTATACTTCACGTTCGGAACTGTGTAATGCTGTGCGTGGCACTTTTGTTGACCCCGATAGCTTTTATCAACCAACCGACTTTACCCCTTACGAGTCGGCTTATTATCGCGGCCAAGATAATGGCGAGTATATTGATCACGATATTGATTTGCCCTTTACGCAATCTAGCTGGACGGCGCAACGGTTAGCTAAGTTACATTTGGAGCTTAATCGGGCAGGGATGCAAATTACCTTCCCGACCAAAATGATTGGCCTTGCTGTTTCGGTTGGTAAAGTTATTAGGCTACAACTGCCTAGTTTGGGGATTAATCAGACCTTTATGGTGGCTGATTGGCAATTTGATTTTGGCCGTCCGGTTAAACTGATTTTGCGTGAGACCAATGCAGATATTTTTGAGTTTGATAAAGGCAGTTATACCCAACGAGATTTAGCCCCTAATACTACATTACCAGACCCCAGCAAGGTGCCGACGGTAAGCGGTGTTGTTTGGGTTCCTTCTGGTGATGATGCTAATTGGCAAGGCGAGCTAAGTTGGAATGCCCCAGGTGGAAATAGTGCTTACCGTTATCGATTAGAGGTGGTAAACCAACAGCAAGAAGTGGTTTACCAAGCCAGTATAGAAGGTACTCGCCATCATGTGCCTAAGTTAGATGCGGGTACTTATAACCTATATTTATGGGCGGTTAATTTATTCTCAAACCGCTCAAACATACCCGCCAGTATGACTATAGGTGCAGATGCACCACCGCCTGTGAATGGTATTTTGGCCGACATTGGCGCGTTATCGTTAACACTACGTCCACAAACTGCTGCAGTTATAGCTGCAACCACTGAATTTGAAGTTAAAGGCAGTTTAAACACCGTTTTAAATAACGCTGACTATCTCGGCCAAGGCAAAGAAGTGTTGTGGCCTAATCGTCACCCAAACACGCTTTATTATGTGTGGGCTCGCTCAGTAAATAATTATGGTTTTGGTGCTTGGTTTGGTCCTGTTGGAATACAAACTAGTACAGATAACAGTGCCATTGTTCAGTTAATCGGTACCGCTTTTGATAAGTTCACTTGGTTTGCCTGGGCTGATGATAATGCCGGTAGCGGCTTTACAACCGTTGAGGCCCAAGGCGAGGGTAAAGATTACCTAGGTGTTGCGACTGAAAAGAAAACCTCAGTCCCAAGCGGTAATTGGCAGGACTACACCTGGACCAAAATTAAGACTGAGATCCCCGACGTATTCACCCCAGAAGAACAAACCCAGCTGGATAACTTGATGGCGGGTAAGTTACCGGCTGGCGATAAAGATATGCTAGCGGCGCAAGATGCACTCAATAACCCAGCCCTGGCTAATGATCTTCTTACCTCTTTGGCTTTGCTGAACAATGGCATTGATGCTGCTAGCTTAAATGGTGAAACCCCTGCTGACGCCCAGGCTAAAGCTGATGCAGCTAAAGCCGCCGCCATTGCCGCCGCTGCCACAGATGCCTCGACTAAAGCCAATAATGCCAAAGCACAAGCTGAGGCTAATGCAGCGTTAGATGCGTTGAATAAAATAAACACGTCAAACTTATCTTTGAAACAAAGTATTAACAATGTGTTTGGTATAGGAGGTAGTTCGATACCAGATGGAAACTTTACCGATCCAAATTATTGGCAGGCAGGGTTGGGTGTTATGCCTAGTTTTGTGACCATTGATGATGGTATATCTGGTAATACTGCAATCAGAAACTCACTCATTAATAGTTGGTTTTACAGTAAAACAAAAATATCTGTAAAGGCTGGTGATAGATTTAAGTTCGGAGCTTACTTTAGGCGAAGTGCAGACTCGACAAGGTCTGGTTACTTTAACTGCGGGACATATAAATCTGATGGTTCCAGTGGGTATTTATATAGGCAGATTGATGGGAATGTCCCATTAAATGAAAGTTGGGTGTGGGTAGATTGGATTTTAACTATTCCAGCCGACATTTCCTCTATTACCCCAGGATTAGCTATTAGCCATAACGGTGGAAATTTAGGTTGGTGGGAAGCACAATCTTTTAGTGTAATTTCATTAGGAATACTAAATGAAGAAGCAATTAATGTAGCTGCTTTAGATGCAGCTGCTAAAGCTAATATTGCCCAATCATCAGCTGAGGCTTATGCACTTGCTAAGGCAAATTTAGCTGAAATTACCGCTAAGTCATATGCTGATGGGATAGTTACAGCTGAAGAAAACCGCGCTATTACTGATGCGCAAGCTAAAGCAGATGCGGCAAAGTTAGAAGCTATCTGGGTGGCAGCCAGTGATGCTAGCAATAAAATCGCAGACGTAAATATAGGTGGAGTAAATTTATTTGAGAATAGCGCCAATATATCATATGACAATAAAACCAGTGAATATGGTGTTTTCGCAAGTATCCAGCATGTAATCAATAAATTAGATAACGGGGAACCAATTACAATCAGCTTTGATGTTGAGATGACCCATGGGGATTTTATTCGGTGTTATAATTCTAATGCCGATGGTGAAAGGATTTTTGCGGATGCCAAAAGCTTTTACAATATAGGCACCCAAAAAACACGGCTATCATTTACTACTACTATTATAAACAACCAAGATACTATAGGTTCGCCTGGAAATACATATATTGAATTTTATTCACTATATGGGACAGGTGATTTTTGGCATATTTCAAAATTAAAAATAGAAAGGGGAAACAAGGCTACAGATTGGTCCCCAGCCCCAGAAGATTTTTTCAATGATGCAACAACAAAATCAAATAGCGCAAAGTTACAAGCCATTGGCGATGTGGCAGCAGGTAATTTTAGTGCTCAAAATGCATTAATTACCGCATTAACGGCTAATTCAGGGCTTTTTAATCAACTAAAGTCCCGAATAGGAACCTTTGGCGGGTTAACTGCAGACACTATCGCCTCCCTGGCGATTGCCACTAACCACTTACAAGCCGGTGCTGTAACTGCTGATAAGTTAACGGTAAATACAGCGCTTATTCAAAAGCTAATAGCAGATCAAGGATTATTTAACCAACTACAAGCCCAGTTTGCTTCATTTGGTGGACTTGCGGCAAATTCTATTGCAGCTAATGCTATTACCGTTGATAAGTTAGATGTTAGAGCAAGAAATCTAGTTAATAATATCTCACAAACGGGTGTGCGTTCTGGATGGAGTAGTGGAAATATAGTCAGCCATACTCATAAAGGTCAACTAACAAAAGCACTAGAAATTTATTCAACAGATAATACTATCGTCTATTCTGATTTATTTGATATTGACCATACCAAAATATATGAGGTTAACTTTACCGTTTATCGCCAAAGTGGCGCAAATACAGGTACCAGATATTTTGGTTTAAGCACTGATGGTAACGCAACGGTTAGAACTATTAACCCAGATAGCCGAAGTCTTGGAGCAGAGACTAATAATTTTTATTTTTGGTCAGGGCTAATTGGTAATGGCCAGTATAGGCAAATGAGAGGCTATATTATTGGTTCTGAGGTTGATCCTTTATCAGTACCAGAATCGCTAAATGTTAATTTAATTTGTCAGCTTAACCCCAGTATTAAACAGGTAAGATTGCGTGTGCTTAATTATTATAACGCTGGCGCACCTTCAGTTGATCGCTGGTTAAACATGAGTGTTACTGAACTTGGCGGCGGTCAAATATCAGCTAATCAGTTAATAGCAAATAGTGCATTATTCAATCAATTAAAAGCTAAAATAGCTAGCTTTGGCGGTTTAACGGCTACTGAAATATTGGCCGATAGTGCGCTGATCAATAAGCTAGTAGCAACATCAGCCCTATTTAATAGCTTACAAGCCAGGTTAGCAGTATTTGGCGGGTTAACGGCTAATAGTATTTCATCAGATGCCATTTTAGGCCGCCATATAAAAGCAGGTGAAACCATAGAGTCGCCAGTAATTATTGGTGGCCAATATCAATTAATTGGTAGTAATACCATGAAAATTGAAAGTGAAACCCCATTTGGCCCCGATGGCCTTATTGAATGGCGCGGCCCTAAATTAATCCTTAATGGCGCTCCCAATTGGTCACTCATTCGTAAATCAAATGCTACCCGCTGGACAGACTCAGTTGGTAATGAATACTTTGGTGGCAGTATTAGTGCTGGAATACTTAAAACTGGTGTGACAAACCCAGATAAAAATGCTTATACCGCTAATAGTTACCCGGTTGTTATTGGGCCATTTGGATCTGGTGGTAAGGCTAAAACGGTTGTAGTCTCATTTGACTTTGATGCTTCATGGACTTCAACTAGTGCTGCTAATGGTGCAACCCCCACACTTTCATGGCAATTACAACGCAAAATTGGTTCTGGAAGTTGGGCTACTGTATCGAGCGGCACATTTACTGGCTCTATTAATAGCACCTATGAGGCCGAAATTGGCCGCTATTTAGTTAATGAATTTTGCAGTGGATCATCAACATTTACGGACACCAGTACATCAACCAGTGATTTTTCATATCAATTAAAAGTCATTAGCCAAACCCGATATAGCGCCACATCAAATGTTAATAATCAAAAATTAACAGTCATTTCAACTGAACAATAAACCAATCAAAGGAGGCTATAATGGCTCTATTACTACCCTATATTGCTCTATCTTCAGGATTAGAATTAACTAATGCTATGGCCGTTATTTCTGATTTAAACGTCAGTAACAACGTATCAACCAGCGAGCGGTTAGATGTAACAATGTCACCTAGCTCCGGTGACGCTGTTAATGAGCATTATCAGGTTATTAGTTCTAATCACGGCGGTAAAAACTGCAGTTATATGGTTAGTATTTTCATCAATGAACAAGCATTTAACGAGGGTAAACCGCCTATTGAGCAGCTAAAAGAAGGGCGTAGCACTAAAGTATTTAGCGTTAACTTGTTGGACCAAGAATATAAGGATTTAGAGGCGAGGGCAGCTGCTTATTCGCATTTGGTAAAACAAGCTGGTTTTGAAGAAGCTAAACAAACCTCTGATTTTGAGATATAAATTATGGCTCCATATAAATGGAGCCATAATTTTGCTTATGCAGCGTGCTTGTGTAGCTCATAGAATATTATGACTTTTTGTCTTACTCTGTCTAATTGGTTACACCAAGCATTAACGCTCTCAAGACCAAGTAGATCGCTTTTCCCATCGATAGCATCACAAACGACAATGATTAAATCATCAATTTCTTCAAACTGTTTATGTATATTACTCATAAATTCCTCGCATTAAAGGTTATCCCTTTCAGAAGTAAGAAAGGGGTAGATGTATTAAAAACTAGTTAGTCAGACGCGCAACTGTCATGCAGTTTGGTAGCATTCTTAACGTCGTATTTAAGCATCGAGGGATGCGAGGTAGGTTGATTTGAGCTAGTTAACTCATATCAGTGACATTAAATTGCCACAATAAATGAGGTATTTCAAGGGGGGATTTGCCTCGTTGCGGGATTTTTTAAATGTGATAATGATGTATATTCAAGTTACAAAGAGCATCAATGACTAGTTACAATCGATTTAAGGCAGGTTTAAACGTTATTCAATTGATGTATTTTTGATTTGTCTCAAACCAAGTGCCGTCACTCAGTTTGAGAATTATATGATATTGCTTGTCTCAAACCACCCGTTTTCATTTCTCAAACCTCGCGACCCGCTACAACTTAGCCTGCAGCAGGCAATAAGTATCAATGAAGTGTTGGTATCGAATAAACTAATTTGATTATAAAACTCATCCAGCCACAATAATAAAGCGGATTAAACTGAGCTAGCAGACAAAGAAAAAGGGCTTAGCATTGCTGCTAAGCCCTTTCGGTAATTGGTGGAGGCGGCGGGACTTGAACCCGCGTCCAGAAAGCCTACATCCTCGGCACTACATGTTTAGTCTCTCTTTTATTTAACCAAGCAGTCTCCGAAAGACAGGATGCTACTTGGTGAGTCCGGTACTGTTTCGCGGTTCACCCCCGGACGGAGTTCCCTCGCTAGCACACTGTAATATGACCATCAGAATCCACTGTCCACGTGCGAAACGTGTGGTTGATGGCTAGCTAGCCTAAGCTGCTAGAGAGTAGTTAGAGTCGTTTGCAACTATAACGGTGCGGCTTTTTACGAGGCCAACCGCCCCTCGACATGCTCCTTGGGTTTCGTGAATCCTGTCGAATCCAGAATCGCCCCCAATTGAGTTAACTATAACGCTTTGTGAGATGAATACCTAGTATCCATTAACAAAATATAATCGTTTGTTCACTATCTGTTCGTTATAGGCTTATGTTCAATAACAACTTATCAGTTTTCATCGTTTCAGTGGCCTATTAACAATATTAAGCGTTTTCTTTGTCTTTTTTCATTACGCGGGCTTTTTCGATTTTCCACTCGCGTTCTTTGGTGTCTTCACGTTTATCGTGATCTTTCTTACCTTTACCTAAGCCTATTTCGACTTTTACCCAGGCACCTTTGCGCCAGTACATTGATAAAGGAATTAACGTATAGCCTTGACGTTCGATTAAGCCGGCAAGCTTGTCAATTTCACTGCGCTTCAATAGCAGTTTTTTGGTTCTGATTGGATCGCATATTACATGTGTTGAAGCAGTATTCAGTGGTTGAATAGTACAACCATGCATAAAAGCTTCACCCTCTTTAATATAGACATAACAATCCGATAAATTGACTTTACCCATGCGAATGGACTTAACTTCCCAGCCCATAAGTTGTAATCCCGCTTCGATTTTGTCTTCAATGCGGTATTCAAAGGTCGCGCGTTTATTGCGTGCGATGCTCGCTGAGGCGTTTGCTGATTTCTTTTTTACCATTATTATTACCGTTCTGATTGCCGTTATTGACCTGAAGGATGGTGCTGGACAACCCGCAGTGAGCCCATTTGATAAACTCTATTATGTTTACTAACTATAATAGATATGGGGGAGATTTATGATATTACAACGATTATACCGAGTTTCTTGATGATTGTGTTATTTCCAACGCGATTTAACACTCTCAGAGATGCCTTTTTTGTTTAACGTGATAAAATCCCGCTATTGTATTAAGGATAGTGATGTCAGATGCCTAAGATTTCCAAAAGTATGCTGGTTAGATTTAGTGCCTTAGAAATGTATGATTTAGTCAATGATGTTGAATCGTATCATGCTTTCCTACCTGGATGTGTTGGGGGTAAGGTACTGGAATTTGATGGTAAAACCATGGTGGCATCAGTTGATGTCAGTAAAGCCGGGATCAGTAAAACATTTACTACTCGTAATCAAGTGGTGCAAGCTAAATCTATTTCACTTGAATTGGAAAATGGTCCCTTTAAGTACATGCATGGTCTATGGAAGTTTACTGAACTAACCGAAGATGCTTGTAAAGTTGAGTTTGATTTAGATTTTGAATTTTCAAACATGCTGGTTGATATGGCGTTTGGTAAAGTGTTTAAAGATTTAATGTCGTCTATGGTAATGGCGTTTACCGATAGGGCAAAGGTGATTTATCGTGATGAATGAAACAGAAAATTTTTCGGTAGATGTTATTTATGCATTACCAAAACAGCAGAAAATTATTTCGGTGATGGTGTCTCCAGGAACCACATTTATTGAAGCCGTTAAGCAAAGTGATATAGTTAAATTTTTTCCAGATATTAACCTTGAAGACGTTAAGCTTGGGGTGTTTAGCCGCCAGGCCAAACATGATGAGGTGCTTGTTCCTGGGCAGCGTGTTGAAATATATCGCCCACTAATTGCCGATCCTAAAGATGTTCGCCGTAAGCGTGCCGAAAAAGCTAAAGATGAAGGTCGTATTAATAAAATAACCGGTGCTAAAGTTAACTAAACTTAGAATAATATCCGTTTATCAAAATGTGCTTTAGGCCTTTGAGTATTATCCTTTGGGTCAATGACGAGTTTATCGCAAGTTAATGGATGCAATAAGCAGGGCAAAGTTTGCAAAATAAATCGTCTATGTTAATTTTGAAATAGGTTAAGCACAGTTATTTTGGCTAATTATCCATGTGTTAACGCTAGTTTAAGGTTAACTCGATTGATGTGTGGCAATGAAAAAACGCCAAAAAAAAGCAGGACTCTCATGAGAGGTCCTGCTTTTTTTTGGCATAAATCACATGTTATTGTGTGGCTTATGTTGGTGTATTATCATTTTCTGCCTGGTTCTTTAATGCCGGACGTTGTTCTTCAACTAACGGTTTTGCATCTGGGCGAATTTCAGGTAGTAAAGGCTTCATATCTGGGTCGTTAACGGACGGTAATGAGCTTTGTTCCAGCGGAGTATTAAATTCTTTACTGAGATCGTAATCGCCGCTAACACTGGAAATTGTGTCGCCATTAAAGTGAATGATCAACTCTTTATGAGTAATGCTAGCATCTCGACCACTTTTGAAATGATAGACATAGTACCAAGTGTCATCAGAGAAGCTGTCGCGTAATACTGGGCGACCTAAAATATATTCTGCTTGTGCTTTAGTCATGTCGACACGAAGTTTTTCGACTTGTTGTGTTTCCATGTAGTTGCCTTGTGGCACATCTGGTTTATATATTAACCAGTCAAATACACTGCATCCGCTAAGAGATAATGAAAGCGCTACTGCGCTTACAAGGGTAAGACTTTGTTTTTTGTTTATCATTGTCTGCGCTACTTCCTAAATTCTGTCGGTCATCATACCCAAGCTGTCCCTATGCTGACAAGGGTCTATTAAAAGATGTTGTGGCTTTGAGTCAATTTAGCGCCCTAAGTTCCATTTTTTCAGTAAATAAATCTAAGGTAAATTTTCATATTTATTTAACGCATTACAGCAAATGTTGGTAGGATGTTGTTAAATCGTTCAATTTAAACGACCGAACTAAATTATGTCACTATTAAGTGCTATATCTAACTAAGCATTTATTATTAATAACTTTATCCAAGTTGCAGCGTTCAAAAAAGAAACAACAATGACTATTCAGCAATCGCAAAGTGCAACATTATCCAATGTAAAAAAAGGCCGTCTGATTTGTGTTGGAACAGGATTACAGTTAGCAGGGCAAATAGGCGCGTTGAGTTTGAGTTATATTGAGCACGCAGATGTGGTTTTTTCGTTAGTGCCCGATGGTTTTTCTGAACGATGGCTAATGTCGCTTAATTCTGACGTGCGTTCGCTGCAGCCTTATTACGCACAATGCGGCGAGATAAAAAACCGTCGTGCTACTTATGCTGAAATGGTTAATGCTGTTTTGTGTGAAGTACGCCTAGGTAAGTTAGTCGTATGCGCCTTATATGGTCATCCTGGAGTATTTGCTTGTGTTGGGCATTTATCCATAAAACAAGCTCGTTTGGAGGGGTATGATGCGAGTATGTTACCGGGTATTTCTGCGGAAGCTTGTTTGTGGGCTGACCTAGGAATCGATCCTGGTAATAGTGGCCATCAAAGTTTTGAAGCGACTCAGTTCATGATTTATCATCATGTGCCCGATCCTACTACGCATCTTTTACTGTGGCAGATAGCCCTAGCGGGTGAACATACTTTGACTCAATTTAGTACCACTAAAGCGAGGTTACAGATTTTGGTTGAGCACTTAACGCAATGGTATCCTCTTGATCATCAAGTGATGATATATGAAGCCGCCAATTTGCCGTTTCAATCACCAGTAATCGAGCGCATGGCTTTGTCGTCTTTACCTGAGGCTAGGTTGACCCCAATTAGCACACTATTGATCCCTCCCGCTAAACAGATCACATTAAACCATGAGATGTTGGCTAAGTTAGGTATTACCGAATCAGATATAGGTTAAGTATCTGTTAACATTAAAAGATAATATGGCATAATCGTGCTCTACACTGAACGTTTTGGTTTATATCTTGACCTGATATAGACAGCAGATTAATTGAAGATGAAGTTGCAATTGTTAATTTTTTTATAGTCAGTTTTTTGTTAAAATTGTTAGCCGATACAAGTTAACAACTATCAGCGTTTGTTGTTAAACTGACTTGAGTGTAAAGTACGCACAAGTTTAAAAAGCTAGTTAAATCAGTTGAATGTACTTTATGTGTTGAATTGTCTGATGTTATGTCATTATGCCCATAAATTAACAATAAAATTATTAAAACAGAGAGTGACAATATGTCAAACATGAGTGCCTTTTTTACTGAGCTTGCGACTAATGCCCTGTTATTAGAAGCATATAAGCTTGATCCTCGTGCTGTCATGAAATCAAATGGATTAACACAAGAAGAGATTGACGCTGTAATGTCGGGAGATAAAGCACGTGTGAGCCAGTTAGTTGGTGATAAAGACATGGCTATGTACATGATTATAACTAACCCTACAGAGTAATTATTCTTGCATCATACATCGAGGTATTTTTTTATTATCATCGTGTTGCTTTTTAGCCGCGCGGCGATAGCTGACAATATCGATTATGATAAAGAACTCGATACTATTGAACAATATTTGGCGACAGATACTGGTTATGCAATTAAAAAGATTGAAACCGTATTAGCCTCTGAATCGTCACTTACCTCATCACAACACAGCCGCCTACATAGGTTGGTCGGTTCCAAAGAGCTTTATTTAGGTCATTTTGTCGCAGCAGATAAAGCTTTCGATGAAGCACTGATAGACGGTCCAACTGGTGAAGAACTCACCAATATTTATCTATTGAAAATCACTGCAAATATTGGGCTTAGCAACTACCAAAAAGCCTTTTCTCTTCTGGAAGAAAATCTTTCTCGTATTGATAACTATCAAAACCAAAGTATCAAAATAAAGTCTTATAACCGTCTGATGAATGTGTATTTACAGCTGGGCGCTTATGATGAAATGTTACGTATAGCAAAATTGTCGCTGAATTTAAATCAAGGTAAAGACCCAAAAGATCAATGTTATTCAATGTTATACCTGTCAGTGGCCCATTCAAAGTTAGCTCATTTTGACCAAGCAGATGCATTATTCAAAGACACTCAAGCTTATTGTAAAGATCATGGTCTACCATTAATTGAGATCATGTCTATTAGAGGCTTGGCTACAGTGTTGTTTGATAAAGGACAATATGAGGCTGCAGAAAGTTTGTATCTTGTTGCTTTAGAACGTTACCAAAAGTTTAAATTTGAAGTTGAGATCAATGAGATAAGGTCTTATTTAAGTGTTATTTATTTTCATTTAGGCGATTACCAACAAGCTGAAATGTATGCGCAAATGGTTAATGCGTTACCTAATAAACCCAGTAACATGATAGTGAAAAAACGAGTTAACGAAACTCTTTCTTTAATTGCAGGTAAACGCGGCCAATTTGATAAAGCATACCAGTTTCAAGTTGTCGCTTCTGCACTTGGCCAGCAGCTGCTTGATGAGCAGAAAGTCAAAGAAAATGCTTATCAAATGGCTCGCTTTGATAGTGTTGAAAAAAGCCGCGAAAATAGCAGTTTGATCCAAGATCACGAGTTACTGATGAAACAAAAAGATTTGTTTATGAAAGAAAAAAGTTCATCTATCATGTTCTCTACTTTACTTGTAGGTCTTTCTGTCGGTTTATTATTGTTATTGATCTCGGCTTGGCTGCAACGTAATCAATTTATGAAACAAGCGCAGCGAGATGGATTAACCGGTATTTTTAATCGCCGTACTGGACAAGAAATGGCGGAAAATGAATTTATTCAAGCTCAAACAATAGGTGAAAGATTCTCTGTTGTGTTAATGGATCTTGATCTATTTAAAAATATTAATGACCAATATGGCCACGGTACAGGTGACTGGGTATTAAAAAAAGTGACTAATGTCATCGAGGGTATGTTGAAACCGACAGATATTTTTACCCGAATGGGCGGCGAAGAGTTTGCTGTCTTTATGCCAAAGCAAGCTGAAGATATGGCTGTTGATTTTGCCGAACGTATCCGTAGTGAGATAGCCAGTATTAACACTCGTTTCTCTGGACACGATTTTACGGTCACAGTCAGTTGTGGTGTCAGCACTGTTACTAAAGATGACTTAAGCCTTGATCCTTTAATTCATCGTGCTGATTTAGCCCTTTATCGAGCCAAACATAATGGTCGAAACTGCGTAATATCTTATGACGACACCATGAAGCCTTAATCATCAGCTAAGCTGGGTTCATCATCAAAAGTCATCACACAAGCTCTTCGATAGCTACCATGTGTTCTACAACCTCATCACATTATCAGCAATGCAGTCTATGACTAAATGCACACAGCAACAGTAAATGGCATAGTTGTTAATAGGCTACTTTGAAGTGTATAAGCTCAATTTCTGTATAATTGAAAAGCACTTTTTTAGTGTTTGGTTAGCAGCATCCCACAGGTCATCTTACTCTTTGTGCATTTTATTGTTAAAAACGACGGTAATTGTATCGCTATTACGCCATGTGGCGACTTCATTTTTTACATGAAAATATTTTTGTAAATCATGGGGATAGTACCTAAAGCGAGAATAATACCTTACAACAAACACATTCTATTTAAATAGCAAATACCATTTAGCAGATCTCTTCTGGTGGTGTTTATGGCTTATTTTTAGAGCGTCATCGCTTACGAATAAACCATAATTTGGTCTCACAAACTGCGGCAGATATAAATTGCCTTATATTGCGGCAAATATTGCGGAAAAATTTATCTTGAAGGAGCGACTGTTCTGAATAATATGAGGCGAGTGATATATTCTGCTGCTCGTTAACGGGTAAGATCTTATCAAACAGATAATCTCTATTAAGTAGAGTAGGGGCTAAGAATGAACACCCTATGCACCAAATTGCTTCAAAACAACTCTACCAAATTATTACGACTACGACGAACAAGCACACTCCCCTTTGATTCATTTCTGTGTCTCGTTATTGTTAATCGGTAAATTATCGACTATTTAAGTCACTTTCTGCCCGACCTCAAGCTGAATTTTGGCTGTTTTTCCTATCATCATGAGTTGCAATGCCATTTTCATTGTTTGGCTATTACTGCAATAAATCTCTGCTATTGCACCATTTTGGTTCTCTATTGCCCCATTTGTGATTGTTTTTAATTTTTTTCAAAAAAAATTCACCTTTATTTAAAACAAACCAATATAGCTGAACTTGTTGATCGGGTGACGTAACTCACATTTTTAATGACATTACCGCTGTATTTTTTAACGTTGACGTAAACGTAAATTTAAAACAGTTGTTTAAATTTGGGTTATAAATAGATTTGTTTAAGCTTATGTTTTAAAACAATTAAAAGTGATTACGTACGGGTAAGCTAAAAACGTTATCAAATTGTTTCATTCACGAATATAGACTAAAGTTATGTAAGGTAATATTTACAGTTAGTTTTTTTATTACAACCATTTTTACCAAAGTAATTTATTGGTCAATTGGTAAGATGAATTTCTAACGATTGATTTAAAGTATAAGCTCTAATAGTTAAAGTTATTTATAAACATGTGTTTATGTGTAGATTTGTTGTTTGGTATTACCAATTTACTGTGCTGTTGACAGTCGTTTTTAACACGTTTTGGTAAACTGATAACTGTTGCAATTACAAACGTTTTTGGTTAGTTTTTAGTACGAAACAGACATTTGAAAGTTTTTGATTCAACGTCAGCTTCTTCAACGTCAGCTTCAACTTAATCTTATGAGTAAGCGGTTACTGGGCTCGATAAAAAGCATTCAATCGTTAAGTACAACAGTGATTCAGTTGATACAAGAATGTGGCATAAATGAGTTAGCAGTAGATAGCGTTATACAGTGAAGCATGACCACCAATATCAAAACAGACAGCATTTAGGGAGTCATTATTATGACGGCAGAACAACTAGTAGCCCAGTACAGTAAGTCCACAGCAAATGCTGATGATTCGGTTAAAACCGATCTCACTTTTATTGGCCCCACTGTTAATGGCCAAGAAGAGGTTTTTAATTCTGGTGCCGTGGCTTTCCTTGATTCGTTATGTGCCAAGTTTGTTGATGAAGTGCCAGAACTACTAAAACTGCGTAAGCAAAAGCAAGCACGTATTGATAATGGCGAACTACCAGACTTTTTACCTGAAACCCGTGCAATACGAGATGGCAATTGGACTATCCGTGGTATGCCTAATGATTTGACCGACAGACGAGTTGAAATTACTGGCCCGGTTGACCGTAAGATGATCATTAATGCCTTAAACGCAAATGTAAAAGTGTTTATGGCTGATTTTGAAGATTCATTAGCACCGAGCTGGCAAAAGATTGTTGAAGGTCAGATTAACCTTCGCGATGCCGTTCGTGGTGATATTGATTTTACCGCTCCAGAAACCGGTAAGCATTACTCGTTAAATCCAGATCCAGCAGTGTTAATTGCTCGTGTACGTGGTTTACACCTTATTGAAAAACACATTGAGTACAAAGGCACACCTATACCTGGTGGTTTAGTTGATTTTGCGATGTATTTTTATCACAACTACCGTCAACTTTTAGCCAAAAAATCAGGGCCTTATTTTTATATTCCTAAGCTAGAAAGTCATGTGGAAGCGCGTTGGTGGGCTAAAGTGTTTGCGTTTGTTGAAGAGCGTTTCTGCTTAGAGCCTGGCACGATTAAATGTACCTGTTTAATTGAGACCTTGCCTGCAGTGTTTGAAATGGAAGAGATTCTTTATGAGCTTCGTTCAAACATAGTCGCACTAAACTGCGGTCGCTGGGACTATATCTTTAGTTACATAAAAACCTTAAAAAATTATCCAGATCGTGTTTTACCAGACCGTCAAGCAGTCACCATGGACACCAAGTTTTTAAGTGCCTATTCACGCTTATTGATTAAAACCTGCCATAAGCGTGGTGCATTAGCGATGGGCGGAATGGCGGCATTTATTCCAGCAAAAGATGAAGCGACTAACGAGCTGGTATTGCAAAAAGTACGTGGTGATAAAGAATTAGAAGCTCGCAATGGCCACGATGGCACTTGGGTGGCTCATCCTGGTTTAGCTGATACCGCAATGAAAATTTTCAATGATTACATTGGTGGTGATAGAACCAATCAATTGCACATTACTCGTGATGTTGATGCGCCGATTTTAGCCAGTGAGTTACTTGAACCTTGCGATGGTGAAAAAACCGAAGCGGGCATGCGTTTGAATATTCGCATTGCATTGCAGTACATCGAAGCATGGATCCAGGGCAATGGTTGCGTACCCATTTACGGTTTGATGGAAGATGCAGCTACGGCAGAAATATCACGCACCTCTATTTGGCAATGGATTCAACATGGCAAAAGTCTATCAAATGGCAAGCTTGTCACTAAAGCATTATTTAAAGATATGTTGAAAGAAGAAATGGCCAACGTTAAGAAGGAACTCGGCGCAGAAAGCTTTAATGCAGGCCAGTTCGCTAAAGCATCAACGTTATTTGAACAAATTACTACCTCAGATGAGTTAGTTGATTTCTTAACATTACCCGGATACGAATTGTTAACGGCTTAATGCCAGTAACAGAATATTAATTACAACACCACTGAATTAAGCAAAGTTGAACGATTCACTTTGCTACCCTCACACAGAAAGGAGCGACACTATGACTACACAACTAACTCGTCAGCAACAGGTTGATGCAATTAAGAAAGATTGGGCTGAAAATCCACGTTGGAAATCTGTTAAGCGTCCTTTTACTGCTGAAGAAGTTGTCGCATTACGTGGATCTGTTGTACCAGAAAACACGATTGCTAAAATGGGTGCTGCAAAATTGTGGGAACTGGTTAACGGCGGCGCTAAAAAAGGCTACGTAAACTCGCTGGGTGCACTTACTGGTGGTCAAGCAGTACAACAAGCAAAAGCAGGTATCGAAGCAATATACCTATCAGGCTGGCAGGTTGCTGCGGACGCTAACTTAGCGGGCACCATGTATCCTGATCAATCACTTTACCCAGCAAACTCAGTTCCAGCTGTTGTGAGCCGTATTAATAACTCATTCCGCCGAGCTGACCAAATTCAATGGGGCAAAGAAGTTAATCCTGGTGATGACAATTATACTGATTATTTTTTACCAATCGTTGCAGATGCTGAAGCCGGTTTTGGTGGCGTACTGAATGCTTTCGAACTAATGAAGTCGATGATTGATGCTGGTGCTGCTGGGGTTCACTTTGAAGACCAACTCGCGTCGGTTAAAAAGTGTGGTCACATGGGCGGTAAAGTTCTTGTTCCAACCCAAGAAGCAGTACAAAAGCTTGTGGCTGCGCGTTTAGCTGCAGATGTGAGCGGTGTTGATACGTTAGTTATTGCACGTACTGATGCCAATGCTGCAGATTTAATGACTTCTGATTGTGATGAATATGACCGTGACTTTGTAACTGGCGAACGCACTAGCGAAGGTTTCTACCGTGTTAAAGCTGGTTTAGACCAAGCCATTTCTCGTGGTCTTGCGTATGCTCCGTATGCTGATTTAATTTGGTGTGAAACGGCTAAACCTTGTCTTGAAGAAGCGAAGAAGTTTGCTGATGCTATTCATGCTAAGTACCCAGATCAACTATTAGCTTATAACTGTTCTCCATCATTTAACTGGAAGAAGAACCTAGATGACGTCACGATTGCTAAATTCCAGCAAGAGCTGTCTAACATGGGTTACAAGTATCAGTTCATCACGTTAGCGGGCATTCATAACATGTGGTACAACATGTTCGATTTAGCCTATGACTATGCTCGCGGTGAAGGCATGAAGCATTATGTTGAAAAAGTTCAAGAACTTGAATTTGCTGCGGCTAAGAAAGGTTATACCTTCGTATCGCATCAGCAAGAAGTGGGTACTGGTTACTTTGACCAAGTCACAACCTGTATTCAAGGTGGTAAATCATCAGTAACAGCGCTAACAGGTTCTACTGAAGAAGAACAGTTTTAACCTATAGTCCCAACCGTTTTACAAGTTTAGTCACTTTGTGGCTGTTGTAACCCCGTGCAGCTCACCTACAGGCAGCACGGGATTTTTATCCAAGGATGTTGGATTATAAGTTTTACTTAGTTGTTAATCCTGATTGTTTGGCTACTTCCTACCCGTAAGCTTTTTAACCACATTATTTGTGATTGCGGCTCTTTTGAGCCGTTTTTTTTTGCTTAATTTTTATCTCATGCTTGTTACTCTGCACATCAAACAGATTCAACTCAAATTACGTTCACTAAAATATAAATAAAGTGACGCAGTTAGCACATCATTTACTAACCATGAGAGTGATTGCGACTTATTCATTGGTTTATTGCCACGTCATTTGAAAGCAAATATCGTTGTTTTACTTTGATACGTGAGCTAGCTTGCTCTAATGACAATCTCTACAAGACACTGTGTTGAAATTGAGTATACTAAATCAATGTTTGTTACATTTAGGTTAAATTTTGAAGGCGATGACTCAGCAAAAAGGGGCTGATTATTGGACCAAGCGTATCAGTGATCAAGAAATGCCTGCATTATGTTCCACAGTGCGTGATTTAGAAAAGCTGGCTAAAGACGATGTATCTTCATTATCTTTACTCGGTCGAAGTGTCATGCACGACAACGCACTTACCTCGCGAATTTTGCGAGTAGCAAACAGTGCTACCTATAATAAAGGTATTAATCCGGTGTCGACTGTCAGCCGCGCAGCCGTAGTACTCGGATTTGATACTATTCGTAATATTTGCATTACCGCAAAACTACTGACCAGTTTACTCGAAAACAAACATCTGAGTGCCAGTGTTTATCAACGCTTGTTAAAGCTGATGGCGCAATCTTTTCAGGCGGCCATGCTCGCCAGAATGATGATGAGCGATCGAGGAGAATCGTTACGTGAAGAAGTTTTTATCGCTTCTTTGTTGTATCGCATCGGTGAAAGTGCTTTTTGGAGCATGGGCGGTGAGCTAACCGAACAGCTAGATAAAAAACTGTTATCAACCGATGATAAAATAGAGCAAAACTCATTGATACGAGCTGAACTTGGTACATCATTTATTCAGCTTACCCAGAGTATTGCCAGAAGCTGGGGGTTAGGTGACGTGTTAATTAAATCGTTAACGCAGCCAGATGAACGTATGCCCGAAATCCGTTGTATTTTTTTAGCCGATAAGTTATCGGAGATAGTATCGCAACCTAACGTTAATGCTGAAGAGTTGCATAAGCGCTTATCCCAAGCCGCTGATATGTTAGACATCAGTGTGGCTAAATTTACTGAAAAGTTTATTGATTGCAGTGAAACAACCCATAAGTTAGCTATCGAATACGGTGCTAAAGCGATTGTGTCTTATTTACCTCATACCGCTAATGTATTAGACAATATTGATGCTCCAGTTGTGCCTTCTGAGGTGCGTGAAACCAATCACGCTTATCAATTAAGTAAACTGAGGCAATTAACCCATTACGCTGCGGTAAAAACTGATTTTAATCAAATCATGCACACGACATTAGAGGGCATGTTAACCGGTGTTGGTTTAGACCGATGCGGTGTATTGTTATTATCACCGAGTCGTAAACTATTACAGCCAAGAGTGATGATGGGCGATGGCGCTGAATTATTAAAGCAAGCATTTGTGATTGAACTTGATGATCCCCAATCGGTCTTTACTCAGTGCATTGGGCAAAAAAAGAGCTTTTGGGTTAATGCACCAACCAGCAATGAATGCAAAGTACAAGTAGATGATGTGCTTGTGGAGCGATTTTCCCAAAATGGATTTCTATTAGCCCCATTATCTGTTGGAAATAAAGTATTAGGCTTGTTTTATGCCGATAGGTTGGGCTCTGGGCGTCATTTTGAACAAGACGATTTTGACAGTTTTACTCACTTTAGTGAGTTGGCAAATGTGTGTTTTGCGGTGTCGATGGCATAACAAGGCTATTTAGTTATTGACTATTATTGGGTGAATTAAAGATTTATCAATGGATATTAAGCATCTGCTCTTAAACAAAAGGGTGACCGTGATAATAAACAATGGTCACCCTGATGAACTGATGATTATTGCATAATTAAGCTAGTAATACGTTTAGCTTTGTCGTTTGGTATCGGAAAGCTCAAATGATATTGTGCTATTTTCCAACCATCAACCGTTTGAACTAATGCACCTGTTCCTCGGCTAATGCCATACTCTGGGCTATAAAGCTGTTCGTCAAATACAATGGTATCGTCAATTTGCAGTAAGTGACGAGACTTTACATCGTAACGCCAACCTTGAGTGGGTTTGGCATAACGTTCAAACTCAAGCATATCCCATCGTTCTGACTTATCGGTACCAATAAACACTGCTTGTGGGTGATAAAGACTAAAATAAGTCGTCCAGTCAGCAGCTGCTGCGCTTTCATGTAACTGGTTTAATAAAGCGCTGACGGCTTGGCTGTCTTTTGCAGATAAACCTTGGCTGTCAATTAATTCATTTGCCTGGCTAATATTCTTAATCACGGCTTCGCTTTCGGAGCTTACTTGTTGGCTCACTTGCTTGTTTTTTGGTTCGGTTTGGCTTTGACCAAGTGTGGTGTCATCGGCTTCTGTTGCATGCAAGTCGAAGGCTGCTACTGTGGTCATTAACACCGCAATAAATCCAAGTCTGTTAATGATTGATTGCATAGTATTCCTTTTACGTTATGAATTATTATTATGTTGATGACTTGTCTAATGCCAATTTATTGGATCTAGCTGATAAAACTGGCTCAATTCTTTATATAATTGATTATGTTGTTGGTAAAACTCAATAGGTCGTTCAAAAAATGTTTCACTTATTACAGCAAAAAACTCTGCGGGATTGGTTGCGCCGTAATAATTGAATAATGACGGGATATGCTGTTGAGCGCAATGCTGAAGTTGTTTAAATTCCTGCCCTAGAGTAGCAGACCAAGAACGATATGAGGTGATATCTCGTAAAGGAGGCGCACCATTGGCGCTGCCATCTTCTTGGTCAAGTTGGTGAGCAAATTCATGAATAACCACATTGCTGCCATCAAACGGATCTGCAGCGCCTTCTACAGTGCTGTTCCATGACAGCACTACCTTGCCATATTCCCAAGATTCACCTAGCAACACATTACGCTGAGTAGAATACACACCTGCTATATCAGTGCGGTTTTGATGAACAATAAATGCACTTGGGTAGACCAAAATTTGTTTCAGTTTAGGATAGTAATCAGTTTTTCGATTGAGCAATAATAAACAGGCCTGGGCTGCGATGGTGACTTTTACTTCGTCATTTATGTCGAATCCGTCACAACCAACGAATTGTTTCTCATTAATAAACACTTGGATATGCTTTTTAAGCTGTAGCTGCAAGTCTGTTGGCATGGCTTTAAAGTAAGGAAAGCGCTTTTTTAATATATTACGCCATAGTGTTGGAAATGGTTTGCTAGCCACTATGCTACGTTGACGATTGAGGCGCCATTGACTACTGGTAATCCATCCAATAGCGGTCATTGATATAATGAGCAATGTTACAATCGCGATCATAGAAGGATCCTAATAGTCAAAAAGGTTTTTTTGGTTGTTATCTCAAGCTTATATCTGTGTTTGTTATAAAATTTTGCCCTATGTGAGATAAATGGGGCTGTTTGTAAACAAATTCAAGCTTTAGCAAAAATTAACTCTAGGTGCTGGGCAAATGTTAACTTGTGCAGCGGTATGAGAGGTTGAGTTTTTAGAAAAAAGCACTGGCTAATAAATATGACCTTCATATTTATTAGCCAGTGAAAGGGTGGGGGGAGAAAAGCGAACATCCTGACCAATCACAAAGTAAATTAACGATTAATCTTTAAAATTAGCTTCTAAGCTTTTTTGTTGTAGTGGCGATAAGCTGAAATATTGTGAAATCAATTGTCTAATCAGTTTTGACTTTGCTATGCCGCCTTGCTGGCTCAGCAAGGCTAACTGAGTGATAGCTGTCTCGCTCAAAGTATAAGTGCAGCGCTTATAAGGTTGCTTTTTGTTGTTGCTATTTGATTTTATTGCCCCCAATTTCTGCGGGTATTTACGCTGTAGAAAATCGATTATATTCGTTTGACTCTCTGTGCCAACAACCTCAGAGGTTACCGCATGTCGAGCTCCGCCTTTACCGGCTGCATAGAGATCTGCAGCCGCAATAAAGTCATCAATTGATACTGCTATGTTATTGGTTTGCTTACATGACGAAGCGTTTTTCTTGAGATCGGCTAGTCCCATAATTTCCTCCCAATGTGGTCACATTCGATGCAGTATTGCGCTGTTTAAGGAGTTGCTTTGCATCGGTAATCTCAAGTAATTCGCAAGCAATACTGCGCATCTCTTCTGCTGCTTTACCTTTGGGTTCTAATTCAAATACTGATAAGCCCGATTCTTCACTGTCGTCATAAATGTTACGACTGTAGTTAACTGCATCTAATACGTTAATATCGTAAGTACGACAAACATCTTTTGCTTCGCTGATTCGACTTGCTTGGTTAGGTAAGCTTGGGCATTGTGTGATTACAAATGATGCTTTCATTTTGGGATTTATCATCAAACAAGTGGACACGATATCGTCCATGTGGCTGACCGTTTTCAAGTCGCGACGTTTTGGTCTTAACGGCATTAATACATGTGATGCAACTGACATAGATGCTCGTAAGGCAAGGTTATCTTGACCACCACAATCGACAATTACATAGTCATAATGTTGCTCTAAGCTGAGGAGGTCATTACGGATTTTGCCATAAAGCTGTACGCAGTTTATCGCCGATAATTTGGGGTTGTTGTTACGAGCCTGGATCCAGTCTGATGTTGTTCTTTGTGGATCGCAGTCGACCATAATCACGCAGGCATCTGCCTCTTGGGTCAGGAACACCGCAATATTTTGCGCTAAACAGCTTTTACCGCTGCCGCCTTTCTCACCACCTACTAATATGATCATCTATACAGCCCTCCCAACCAAGTTTGTTACTTACCTAAAAATAATTCTAAACTCACTTTAAATACTGAATTAGGTTTGGTCAATTAGCTGATTTTTGACAGTTTTTTATAAATGTCGCCTAGATGTTTAATTGACTAAATTAGCTTGTACGGCAAAAAATTGACAACATGGTGTCGCACGGAGGAATGTTATTTAAAAGTTAAACTTTATAATCACTTAAAGCACTTTACTGAGGAACATGTACCCCATTACTGGCCAGCTAATTTGGCATATTATGCTTTCATATCTTGTTGATACACTTTTTACATCTTATTTTTACTTTTGTTATTCGAAATTGATATAAGTAATAGTTGGCGCTATGAGGGACTTTTTTACGGTTTGCAGCGTGTTACACTTGGGTTTTAGCCATCAAAGCTGTGGGACCGAAGTCATGAATGAACAACAATTATTAGAAGCGATTAATCAAACCATGCCATTTGGTAAATATGCTGGCCGTAAGTTACTGCAGTTGCCTGAACCTTATTTAGTGTGGTTTCATTCAAAAGGCTTTCCAGAAGGTAAGCTTGGTGAGCAGCTTGCATTAATGTATGAAGTGAAGCTCAATGGACTAGAAGAAATGCTGCAACCGCTTTTAAAGCGGTGACCTTGGTAATAAGCGATGGCAAGCGATAAAGAACGTAACAGCCCTGAGGCTAGGGCGAACTGCGTCCTGCTAGATCGCTACGCTGCTAAATAAAGCGGCCAAAGCGTTCGCTTGTTATCATCCTAGCATCTTGGCTTTTAACACTTATACCGTTACCGCTAGTCACCGTCCTTTTGAGGCCTCTCTTGGCGCTCAGAGCGCTTTTTTCATGTAAAAACCGGTGAAAGTTTGGCCACGTTTTTGTTGGTAGCTGACTTGTTGTAAGGCAAAACCCATGGCCTCAAACAAAGCTCTAGATAAATATGACGCATCGACACTGACAAATGGATATTGTTGCTGCTGTGCCCAATGTTCAAGGTGTTGGTATAGCGAGCTTGCTATACCTTGATTTTGGAAGTTGGGGTGCACGTATAAACAGTCAATATAACCCTGGTGGTTAAAATGAGTTTCTAGGCTAATAAAACCGATGACCTGTTGCTTGTTTAATGCAATCCAAGCTTTATTTCGCTTGTATTGTAATTGCCAGAACTTAGCTGAACGTGGGGCTAATGACCATGCATCAAGTTTTAGTTTCGGGTATCTCGGATGTTCAATACCTTGCACAGCAGTATGGTATAACTGGCTTACTTGAGTAGCGTATGACGCTGAAAAATCAACGATTTGACTTGGTTGATTTATTGAGTTTTTCATAAAAAAGACCAATCGGTAAGATTGGTCAATTATGTAAGATTTTTGCGATAAAACGTACTATTTTTTATTAATGTTGCCAACAAACATGATTTTATCAAATGTTCTGTTTAGGCTTGAACTTTTAAAATCGGTCATCCACATTTGCTCAGACACTTCAACTTTATCGCCTTTATTCACTTCTGTTTGTGGGCCTGCTGCCCAGTATGTTTTGTCGGCTTCTTTTAGCTGAACATAGGTGTAACCGCCACCATTCATAGTGTCGATGACTTCTGCTTGATGCAAAGCACCTTGTGCCCACACAGAGGAAACACCTAAAGCCAAAGTGGCTGCGGCAGCAAATGCGATTAATTTAGCTTTCATGTATGTATTCCTATTTTATCTACAGATGACACTGGATAACGAGATTGGCTCAATTTTATGCTATTTAACCATCTCAGCTGATTATGGTCTGTGATCTAGCACGAATAATTGTTATCTGCCAGCGGTTAGGTATTACCACTAGATGGTTTAATCGTGCAGGCTACTGTAGTGAACATTAGCAAATAGTTGCCCACTCTTAAGTTGTCGATACCGGCTGACAAAGTCGTAAAAGGCGCTGGCAGCGTTTGAGTGTGCCAGTGGCTAGGTATTATCACTAGTTGATTTAATCGTGATGGCTAATGAAGTGAACATTAGCAAATAGTTGCACAGTAATAAGCTGTCCATGCTGGCTTGTAAAGTCGTAAAAGCCGCTGGCAGCGTTTGAGTTTGCCAGTGGCTAGGTATTATCACTAGTTGATTTAATCGTGATGGCTAATGTAGTGAACATTAGCAAATAGTTGCCCAGTAATAAGGTGTCCATGCTGGCTTACAAAATCGATAAAAGCTTCAGGCAGTGTTTGATTACTAATGGGTTGCTGCCAATGAGCATGTAATAATGCCTCGTATCCTTCTTTACCTGCTGCAGTATAAGAACTTGATACTCCCAAATATAGCTTATTAGGTTCTAGTGTTTGCCATTGATCGTCTTTGTAGATATCAATCTGAGTTATCCTTAAACCTTTAGCTTGCTTACCGTCATAAAAGTAGCGCAAGCCATAAGGGTAGGGGAAACTGCCTGCGCCTGTACCCATTATGCCGTTATTGGTCGCGGAGTTTATCGCGGACTCTAATGCTTCGATAACGTATTTACCTTGAATTTTATATAAGGTAAGAGGGAGTTCAAAGGGCAAAATTCGTCCCACAACATCGGCTAAAGATAATTGGCCTTTGTTCAGTGACTGTCTTACCCCACCAGCATTGTGCAAGGCAAAATCTATTGTTGGTTCAATATTTTTAGCCGCTTTATACATACTTCGACTGACCCAGGGGGCGATTTCACTGCCATGAGGTAAGTGTTTGCTTGGTAAGCGTGTATGGACAAAGTCGCGAGGAATATGGCCAAGGATTTGATTTTCTATCGCATCTAATGATGGTCTGTATTGAGTATGGATTACAGAGTGAATATGTTCATCATGTTGTGCGTCTTTAATGCTCGGATGAGCAAAAAGTTGTTTGACTAAGGTTGCGGCAGTATTACTGTCTGTGGCATCACCGTCTTTGGTGGTTACTGTGATGTTTTCATCGACCATAAAATAGTTATTGCCCTGTAATTCAACTATTTTGCCATGTTGATCAAAACATATTTCAGCCAAGCCAATTGTTTCTGCATATTTGCCTGCATGTAAAATAGGCGTTGAATTAATCGTTTCTGCATAAGGAATATTACTCCAACCAATATCACTCAGTTGGCCTTGCAGTGTATGAGAATGACCGCCAACAATTAAGCTGATCCCATCAACTTTTGCAGCAAGTTCTCGATCTTGATCTAAGCCTAAATGGCTCAATACTATAATGTGATAGATACCCTGCTGGTGTAAGCGTTGTATTGTCCGCAAAGTCGTGTCGATGGCGTTGGCAAAGTGGGTGTCAGGATCGGGCCGTGCAATTAAGCGCATTTGATCTAATGTAATACCAATAATGGCTAACTTAGTGTCATGAAATGGCTTAATTAATACTTTGGCTGTTTCAGTTGAGTCATCAAAATCGTACAGCATTGGATGGCCATAAAGTCGGCCCGATTTATGTCGGTCTTCTTGGCTGAGGTCCATATTGCCAGCTAGTACCGGAAAATCGATACGGTTTAGAAAAGCTTGAACTGGGCTATTGCCTGCATCGACTTCGTGATTACCTATTACCATAGCATCAGGTTTGAGTAAGTTTAGTAAATGCGCGTTGGCTGCACCTTTAAACTCTCTAAAATATAATGTCCCTTGAAAACTATCACCGCCATGCAAAAAAATAAAAGGCGACTGTTTGATTGCTGCTTGTTGCCTGGCGTGTTCGATTTGATAACCTAAACGTGCGTATCCGCCAGAATGTGCTTCGAGGGTATATGTTTTTTGTTGATTCTCGAGGCTAAACTGAACGGGGCTGGGCTCAAAGTTAGAGTGGGTATCATTAATGTGGGCTAAAGTTAATGTGTAGCGTTGCTTCATAATTTCCCTCTTTAATTGGAAATCGATTCTAACATTATTTTACTCATGTTGGGCGCCAAACCAGGTGAATGTTTGATTTTTGATGCGATAACAAGGCTATTTGATTACTAGCTAATCTTGGCCAGCATCTGTATAATTTGCCGCCCTGTTAAAGGTTTTGGTGTTTGAGGTTAGGCAGATGAGTGAAAAGAAAATCAATTTATTAGATCTTGATCGTAAAGGACTGCGAGCATTGTTCAGCGAGATGGGTGAAAAACCGTTTCGTGCCGATCAGTTAATGAAGTGGATTTATCACTTTGGCGTTACTGACTTCGAAGAAATGAACAATATAAATAAAGTATTGCGTGGTAAATTAGCAGCGCGATGCGAAATTGTCGCACCTGAAATTTCTAATTTCCAAAAGTCTGCTGATGGGACCATTAAATTTGCTATTAATGTTGGTCAGGGCCAAGAAGTCGAAACCGTCTATATTCCAGAAGAAGACCGAGCGACCTTATGTGTGTCGTCACAAGTTGGTTGCGCTTTAGAATGTACTTTTTGCTCTACTGGTCAGCAAGGTTTTAACCGTAATTTAACCGTCGCTGAAATCATCGGTCAAGTTTGGCGGGTATCGCAATTTTTAGGTTTCCATAAAGACACTGGCGATCGACCAATTTCAAACGTAGTGATGATGGGGATGGGCGAGCCTTTGCTTAACCTTGCTAACGTTATCCCTGCTATGGATATTATGTTAGATGATTTTGGCTTTAGTTTATCTAAGCGTCGAGTGACATTATCAACCTCGGGTGTGGTACCTGCACTTGATAAATTAGGTGATGTCATCGATGTGGCATTAGCCGTCAGTATCCATGCGCCTAACGATAAGTTACGTGATGTGCTCGTTCCGGTGAATAAAAAATACCCATTGCAAGAGTTTTTAGCGGGTATTCGTCGCTATTTAGAAAAGTCTAATGCAAACCGTGGCCGTGTCACGGTTGAGTATGTAATGCTTGATCATATAAATGACAGCACAGATCAAGCACATGAACTCGCTATCTTAATGAAAGATACGCCATGTAAGATTAACTTAATTCCGTTTAACCCGTATCCTGGTTCTCCGTATGGCCGTTCATCGAACTCACGCATTGACCGTTTTTCTAAAGTGTTAATGGAACATGGTCTAACCGTGATTGTGCGTAAAACGCGTGGTGACGATATTGATGCTGCTTGTGGTCAATTAGCCGGTGATATTCGTGATAGAACAAAGCGTTTAGCAAAAAAACAAATGCAACAGAGTCAGATTTCAGTCACAATGGAATAACTCGTTGTTTGCATAGATAATAGGCTTATAAATGAAGCATGGAATGCAAAAGGTTTGTTTAATGACTTTAGTGGCTTTGTCTGCCACTGCTTGTGTTACTGAGCGTACTTACAGTGGTACTGATACCCCTGTAGCTGAACGTCAGTTTGATAAGCAGGGAGCTGCTAGAGAACGTATGCAACTAGGACTGACTTATCTACAGCGTGGTAATAGCGAGCAAGCAAAGTATAATTTAAATAAAGCTATTGAATATGCGCCGAACATCAGTGAAGTTCATATGGCAATGGCTTATTATTATCAAACCGTTGGCGATATTGAGCGAACGGAAGAGTCATACAAAAAAGCGATTAGTTTGAGTGATGTGACGGGTGATGCGCGTAACAATTTTGGGGTGTTTTTGTGCCAACAAAATAAGTTTGCCGAGTCTGAGAAAATGTTTCTTGCAGCCATAGAGACACCTCAATATACCCGTACCGCATCAAGTTATGAAAACTTAGGTGTATGCAGTCGCAAAGCCGGTAATAAAGAAAAAGCGCGACAGTATTTTAATATGGCGTTAAAGTATGATCCAAGACGTAAAGTCACATTATTAGAATTAACCGAGTTAGCCATGGAAGATGCTGACTACGGCGATGCGCGCGAACAACTCGCAAGATACCATCGAGTTGCTAGTGAATCAGCAGAAAGTTTAGCCTTAGGGATCAAGATTGAGCGGGCGGCGAACGATGTAGAGGCCGTAAAACGATTTGGCATTTTATTAATTGCGAAGTTTCCTGCATCTCCACAAGCCAAAAATTATAGAGCTAACTTGAATTAATGACTAAAGAATTCGAACAAGTAGAACAAGATGAAGAGAACGCGTCATTGTTAACAAATGTTGTTACTGCTGGGGCCATTTTAAAAGCGGCCCGCGAAGCAAAAGGGATCTCAATTGAGACCGTCGCAACTCAACTGCATTTACGCCCCAAGATCATTAATGATCTTGAAAATGACATCTTTGATAATATTGCCTCTACCACTTATGTGCGCGGCTATATTAAAAATTATGCTCGTGCAGTAAGTGCTGATATGAACAAAATTCAGCTATGTTTAAGCCAGCAATTACCTGAAATTGTTGCCCCTGAAATGCAAAGTTTTTCACGTAAGACGACGCATCAAGCTCGTAATAGCCGTCTAAATTTTGTGACTTACCTTATCATTGCCGTATTGATCGCCATGTTAGTATTGTGGTGGGTTCAAAAGTCATCGTTAATAACCAGTGTTGATTTATCTCAGCCAACCGTTGAAGAAATTGCTGCTGGAAGTAACATGGCCCAACCGCAACAATTCATTAGAAGCGAAACTGAACAGTATAGTGGTAATGAACCAAGTAACGAAGCCAGTGCGATTGCGGCAGAGGCTCCTAGCCAAGCTGCAATAGATGCTGAAGATAAGCTTATTCAAACGGCGCAAGATGCTGCCAGTACTTCACCTAGCAGTGTTGAAAGTGATAACGCACAAGCCGCATCAACAAGCTCAAGTTTAGTGAGTGGTGCAAGTGTATTAACCATTGAACTTTCAGGTGATTGTTGGGTTAATGTAACTGATGCCACAGGTAAAGTCATGGTTGATGGCGTGAAAAATTCAGCTCAGCGAATTGAAGTTCAAGGTACAAAACCGTTTAAAGTGATCCTAGGTGCACCTCAAGTCGCCAGTATCAGCCTCGATGGCAATAAAATCAGTCTAGCTGAATTTGCCAATGGTCGAGTAGCAAGATTAACCCTGCCTAAAGCGTCATAATGCTTTAGCAACTGCAGTAGAGTACATTTACATGTATAACGAATCCCCAATTATTCGCAGACCATCGACACGTATATATGTGGGCAATGTGCCTATTGGCGATGGTGCACCGATTGCTGTCCAGTCGATGACCAATACCAATACTAATGATGTGGAAGCCACAGTTGCACAAATTCGTGCGTTGGAAAAGGTGGGCGCTGATTTAGTGCGTGTTTCTGTGCCAACGATGGATGCAGCTGAAGCGTTTAAAATCATTAAACAGTCAGTGAATGTGCCTTTGATTGCCGACATTCATTTTGATTATCGTATTGCACTTAAAGTGGCTGAATACGGTGCAGATTGCCTGCGCATAAATCCTGGAAATATTGGTAATGAAGAGCGTATTCGCAGCGTTGTTGAATGTGCACGCGATAAAAATATTCCAATCCGTATCGGGGTCAATGGTGGTTCGCTTGAAAAAGACTTAATGGATAAGTATCGCGAGCCAACTCCGGAGGCATTGTTTGAATCGGCAATGCGTCATGTGGATATTTTGGACCGTTTGAACTTTGATCAATTTAAAGTCAGTGTAAAAGCCTCAGATGTATTTCTTGCTGTCGCATCTTATCGTTTACTCGCTAAACAAATAAGTCAACCTTTGCATTTGGGAATTACTGAAGCAGGTGGTATGCGTGCCGGTTCAGTTAAATCAGCTGTGGGTTTAGGCATGTTATTGGCTGAGGGTATTGGTGATACTTTACGTATTTCCTTAGCAGCCGATCCCGTTGAAGAAATCAAAGTGGGCTTTGATATTTTAAAGTCTTTGCGCATTCGTAGCCGTGGAATTAATTTTATTGCTTGTCCTTCTTGTTCGCGCCAAGAATTTGATGTGATTAGCACAGTCAATGAACTTGAACGTCGTCTTGAAGACATTACCACCGCAATGGATGTGTCCATTATAGGTTGTGTGGTTAATGGTCCAGGCGAGGCATTAGTGTCTGATATTGGTTTAACGGGTGGCCATGCTAAAAGCGGTTATTATGATGGCGGAGTGCGTCAAAAAGAACGCTTTGATAATAACAATATCGTCGATGGTTTAGAAGCTAAGATCCGTGCAAAAGCAAGCATGATGGCCAACCGTATCGCGATAACCGATAAAACCGAATAATCTTAATCCTGTGCATGACAACCTAAAGTTGCCGATGCAGAGGGTGTATTTACATTTTATTAGCGCAAGCTAATTCAATAAGTGGACAAGTTAACAGTGGCAAAGCAAATCCAAGCTATTCGCGGAATGAATGATATTCTGCCTACCCAAAGTCCTATATGGCAAAAACTCGAAGCAGTATTGCGTTCATCTGTTAGTGCATTCGGTTATAGCGAAATTCGCACTCCTATCGTAGAAAGTACCGACCTTTTCAAACGCTCTATTGGTGAAGTGACCGATATTGTTGAAAAAGAAATGTATACCTTTGAAGATCGTAATAGTGACAGCTTAACCTTACGCCCTGAAGGTACCGCTTCAACTGTTCGTGCGGGTAACGAACATGGTCTGCTTTACAACCAAGAACAACGTTTATGGTATATGGGACCTATGTTCCGTCATGAGCGTCCGCAAAAAGGTCGTTATCGTCAGTTCCACCAGTTCGGTGTTGAAGTGTATGGCATTGGTAGCGCCGATATTGATGCTGAAGTATTGATGTTATCAGCCCGTTTATGGGACTTGCTAGGGATTAAAGAGCACGTTGCACTTGAGCTAAACACCTTAGGCGATCCCGCTGAACGTGCGGCCTATCGCGATGCGTTGATTGCTTTTTTAGAGCAGCATAAAGACATTCTCGATGAAGATAGTAAACGTCGGATGTATTCAAATCCATTGCGTGTACTGGACACTAAAGATCAGCAAGTGCAGGCTATTTTAGCTGACGCACCAGCATTAATGGATTACTTGGGTGAAGAAACTAAGACACATTTTTCAACTTTATGTGAACTCTTAGACGCTGTTGGCATCCAATACACCATCAATCCACGTTTAGTACGTGGTTTAGATTATTATAACCGCACTGTATTCGAATGGGTTACCACTAGTTTGGGCTCTCAAGGTACAGTGTTGGCGGGTGGTCGCTATGATGGTTTAGTCGGTCAACTGGGGGGGAAAGATACTCCAGCCGTTGGTTTTGCAATGGGCCTTGAGCGCATTGTACTATTACTTGAAACGCTTGAGTTAACCAGTGATATTGCCCCTGAAGTAGACATCTATGTTACTGCTATGGGTGATAATTGTGTGGTTGAAGCCATTAAAGTGGCTCAAGAGTTGCGTCAACAGTTACCAACGCTTAAAGTCATGAGTCATTGCGGTGGTGGTAACTTTAAAAAGCAAATGAAGCGTGCCGATAAAAGCGGTGCTCAATTTGCGTTGATCATTGGCGAAAATGAAGTCGCGAATAATCAAGTGGCTATCAAGCCGTTAAGAACAAAAGACGAACAACAATTGGTTACGCGTAGTGAACTCGTAACTAAAATTGCAGAACTGATTTAAGAATTGATTTCAAAGGGGAAGTGCAAGTGGAAATTTATAGCACAGAAGAACAACAAGTAGATGCTATCAAGCAGTTCTGGAAAGATTATGGTACCTCGATTGTCGTGGGTGCCGTGGTAGGCCTAGGTGGTCTATATGGTTGGAATACTTATTCTGATATGAAAGTGACGGCAGTCGAAAAAGCTTCCGAATCGTTTCAGTCTATCGTGACACAGTCAGCTAACCCTGCAGCGTTATTGGTTCAGGCAGAAAGCTTTACATCAGAACATGATCAGCAAGGTTATCAGGCATTACTCGAGTTGATGGTCGCTAAATCAGCGGTTGAAGCGGGTGATTTAGCAAAAGCTGAAGCCTCATTTACCAAAGTAATTGCCGCAGAGCTTGGTTCAGGTTTAGGCATGGTGGCCATGATACGTCTAGCGCGTATTCAAGCTGAGCAAAATAATCTTGGTATGGCATTAGCCACACTAGAACAAGTGACTGATAAAGCATTTGCTTCGCAACGTGAAGAATTAAAAGGCGACTTTTTAGTGCGTCAAGGTGATTTGGATAAAGCCAAATTAGCTTATCAAGCAGCCGTGGATAATGGTGGCGCGATAGCCAGTCCTGCGCTGACCATGAAGTTAGACAATCTAAATAAGGCATAAGGAATTTAGCCAATGAAGTCTTGGTGTAAAAATCTACTTGCCGTCGGGTTAAGTGTTGCTCTTATGTCTGCTTGTTCTTCAAGTGATGTTGAAGAAGAGCCAGTGAGTGAATTAGTTGATATACAAGCAACTGTATTTCCTGAAGTGACTTGGGATACCAGTGTTGGCGATGGCGTAGGTGATTATTACTCGCAACTTCGTCCAGCGGTTCGTTATGGCAAATTATTTGTCGCCGATCGCAGCGGTGTTGTGGTTGCGTTTGATGAAACCAGCGGCAAGGAGCTATGGAAACAAGACTTTAATGATGTCTTTGAAGATAAGCTTGAAATTAAAACCAAAGGAATTCGTTTAGCTGCCGGCGTTACTGCGGCACGTAACAAAGTCTTTGTTGGTGGTGAAACTGGCTTATTAGTTGCGCTAGATGAGGCTACGGGTGACGTAGTGTGGTCTGCTCAAGCTAATGGTGAGTTATTATCGGCACCGACAGTGGCAGAAGATGTTGTTGCAGTAAATACCAGTAAAGGTGCATTTGAAGCATTTAATATCGATAACGGTGAAAAGTTATGGACCTATGAAATGCAGCTGCCAAACCTTACCTTACGAGGTACAGGTTCAGCCGCTTATGAAGCGGGCGGTTTCTTTTTAGGCACAGCAGATGGCAAAGTCGCTGTTGTGGTTAAAAGTAATGGCCAACAAGCATGGGAACAAGCGGTATTTACCCCAACGGGTTCCAATGAGTTTACCCGGATGGCAGATATTGATATGACGCCATTAATTTTGGGCGAAAATATTTATGTTGCGAGTTACAACGGTAATCTCGTGTCTATGGAGCTTCGCAGCGGACGGATTGTTTGGTCACGTAAATATTCAAGCTTTAATGATTTAGCTGCTGCAGGTATTGGCCTGTACTTAGTTGATGATCATAGCCGTATTTATTCGGTTGATCGCCGCAATGGTCTTGAATTATGGAGTAATTCGGTTCTTAAAAACCGTGAATTAACCGCTCCAGCCGTGATAGACAATTACATTGTTGTTGGTGACTTTGAAGGTTACTTGCACTTTATTGACCGTAATAGCGGTGACATTGTTGGCCGCATTGAAGTTGATAGTGATGGATTATATGCCCAACCTTTAGTGGTGGGTGACAACATTTATGTTCAAGGCCGAAGTGGTAAAGTTGCTATTGTTTCCTTGAACAAGCAAGAGCAAATGAATGCTGAGGAAGATACCAAAACTGATGCGGAATAAGTCGTAGCATTATTTTTGCGTTAATTAAGGTATAATATCCTTACTAGAGCCCCTGGAAGCGTTCCGGGGGCTTTTTATTGAAAAGTTTTTTAGAGGCAAAATCATGATCCCTGTAGTGGCCCTTGTAGGGCGACCGAATGTCGGCAAATCGACATTATTTAACCGTCTTACTCGTACTCGTGATGCGTTAGTCGCTGATTTCCCAGGTTTAACACGTGACCGTAAATACGGCCGCGCATTTTTAGCTGGCTACGAGTTTATCGTTGTTGATACTGGCGGTATTGATGGCAGCGAAGAAGGGATCGAAACTAAAATGGCTGAACAGTCATTGGCCGCGATTGAAGAAGCGGATGTCGTATTATTTATGACTGACGCTCGTGCGGGTATGACAGCTGCCGATTTAGCGATTGCTCAGCATTTACGTAGCCGTGATAAAGTCACTTTTGTGGTTGCTAACAAAGTCGACGGTATTGATGCCGATTCAGCTTGTGGTGAGTTTTGGTCTTTAGGTCTAGGTGAAGTATACCAAATGGCTGCCGCGCAAGGCCGTGGTGTGACCAACATGATTGATTACGCACTAACGCCTTATGCTGAAGCTATGGGTATCGTTCGCGAACTCGACGAAGAAGGCGAGCAAGTTGAACGTGAATATACTGAAGAAGAAGCTGAAGCAGAACAAGAACGCCTGCAAAACTTACCGATTAAGCTCGCCATTATTGGTAAGCCTAACGTGGGTAAATCAACACTGATTAACCGTATCCTCGGCGAAGAACGTGTGGTGGTTTATGACGAACCCGGTACTACTCGTGACAGTATTTATATTCCAATGTCACGTGAAGGTAGAGAGTACGTATTAATTGATACTGCTGGTGTTCGTCGTCGCAGTAAAGTGAATGAAGTTATCGAGAAATTCTCGGTGATTAAAACCTTAAAAGCAGTTGAAGATGCTAACGTAGTATTATTGGTTATCGATGCGCGCGAAGGTATAGCAGAGCAAGATCTTGGTTTATTAGGTTTTACCTTAAACGCTGGTCGTGCATTGGTTATTGCGATAAACAAGTGGGACGGTATTGATCAAAAAGTCAAAGACCGTGTTAAAAGCGAACTTGATCGCCGTTTAGGCTTTATCGATTTCGCCCGTATTCACTTTATCTCTGCATTACATGGCACTGGCGTTGGCCATTTGTATGAGTCAATTGAAGAAGCCTACGACAGTGCTACACGTCGTGTGAGTACTTCAATGCTGACTCGCGTTATGCAGATGTCGCAAGATGATCACCAACCACCATTGGTTAATGGTCGTCGTGTGAAACTGAAATATGCTCACGCTGGCGGTTATAACCCACCAATCGTGGTTATTCATGGTAACCAAGTTAAGAAGCTACCTGATTCGTATAAGCGCTATATGATGAACTACTTCCGTCGTTCATTGAAAGTAGTTGGTACGCCAATTCAGTTACGTTTCCATGAAGGTGCTAACCCGTTTGAAGGTAGAACTGAAAAGTTAACCGTGGGTCAAGAGCGTCGTCGTAAGCGTGCAATGAGCCATATTCGCGATCGTACTAAGTAACCTCGTATTGACTTAAGTTATTTATCGCTCAAAAAGCCTGACTTGTTCAGGCTTTTTTGTCGGTGTTAACCGTGCTATTGGCATTGCTATTAAAGATTAGGTGAACGAGGATGCAGCAAAAAATTATCGGTTATCACCTGGATGAAGAGCAGCATTGGGTGGCAGAATTAGGCTGCGGCCATTTTCAACATGTACGCCATAATCCACCTTGGACTGTTCGCCCCTGGGTGACGACGGTAGAAGGTCGACAACAACAATTAGGCATGATCCTTATTTGTAAGAAATGCGATGTCGCGGCAGCGGCAGATAAGCTCGATTAAATTGAGTTTGCCTATCTTAAGACGTTAACTCACTGGCGGTTCGACACCACCATAAGTAAGCGGCGATGTAGGTACATATAATAGTGTCCATTACCATTGATGACCAAAATCCATCGACAAAAGGTTGATTGGCATTGCTCAATACTAAGCTAATAAAAAACAGCTTTTCAATTAGCGCAATGCAAAATACTGGTTTGACCCAATCTGAGCGAAACATTGCAATAAAAAAACTGCATCCCACCATCAATACCATAAAACCCCAATGCTGAATGAAAATTGTATCACTGGCAAAGAAGGGCAGTTGGTTTAGGTTTTCCAGCGCCCATTGGGGAAACAAAGTATACAGTCCACCTAATGAAGTCCCTAGACCGGCTAGAAATAACACTATTTGGCGATATTTAATCAAAATAGTTGTCACGTGTGACCTCTTTCAATGTTTTATGCTGTCATAATGTCATGTTTTAGAATATTTTTCGATTATTGTTATTCATAAGTAATTGTTAAGATTTCGGCGTAATAATAGCCGCATTATCGCAATCCTATCGAGGTTTATATGCAAACACAGACTAATTTCCCACTGCTTCATCGTCTCATTCACTGGGGGCTCGCGTTGACTATGATGGTCATGCTATTAACAGTTTTATTGCGACTTGGCTGGATGGAGAAAAACCATATGGCCGCGATTATTCATCAAGGTTTAGCCAAAATTGACGTCATCATTACTGATAAGCAAGCGGTGAGCATTGCAAGAAGTATTCGTGGTGTTATGTTTCAGTGGCATATTTATTTCGGCTATGCGGTCAGTGTATTTGTGTTGGCGCGTTTTATCTATATGGCTAAATTTGGTCTGCATTACGCATCACCTTTTTCGCGCCAAGCAACCACTAAACAAAAGTTTCAAGCGTGGGTCTATTGGCTATTTTATGCGGGTGTCGCCTTGTCAGTTATAACCGGTTTGTTGCTTAAATTTGGCCCAGAATCAATAGAAGGACAGGCTGAAACAATACATGTACTGGCACTTTGGTATTTCATTCCTTTTATCAGTTTACATTTAGCGGGTATTTTAGTGGCTGAATCGGGTCATGAGAAAGGTTTAGTGTCGAAGATGATTGGTGGTTAACCTTAACAATTGTGTGGTCGAGGCAGCATTTGCCTTGGCCAGCTTTTTAAATTGTTCGATCTGTTTACTTAAGTAAACCTTAAGCTTGGTAACTTACTTTGTCCTATATTCAGTCAGTAGGCAAAAATATGATGTCAAAAAAGTTATTTTCACGCTTAAGTAAGTTTAACATTGCCGCGTTAAGTTTGGCGTTAAGCCTTGGAGTCAGTGTTACTGCTTATGCTGCTCCGTCATTAGATAATAAAGTGATGGATCTGCAAGGGCAGTCTGTCAGTTTGCAACAATTTGCCGGTAAGGTCGTTTATGTCGACTTTTGGGCTTCATGGTGTGGCCCATGCCGCAAATCATTCCCTTGGATGAATGCCATGCAAGCTAAATATCAACAGCAAGGTCTAGAGGTTGTAGCGATTAACCTTGATGTTGACAGCGCATTAGCGCATGAGTTTCTGAGTAAGCTACCGGGAAAATTTAATCTTCGCTTTGACCCTGAGGGCGATATTGCTCGAGCCTTTGAGTTACAAGGAATGCCAAGTAGTTTTATGTTTAACCGTAAAGGTGAACTGGTACAAACTCACATGGGATTTTTTACCGAAAATACCCCCGCCTACGAGCAAGAAATCCAAATGTTGTTACAGGAGTAAACTCATGACGAAAGCGTTTTATCAACCCTTAGCCAAGGCGGCAGTGGCGTTAGCCATTGTCAGTAGTTTGGCTGGATGTTCAAGCCTAGGTGTACAACCTTGGGAAAAAGATCAATTAGCCAGAGCTGACATGGCCTTAAATAGCGAAAAACTCGATCTTGCCTTAGATGACCATATTTATTTCAGTAAAGAAGGCACCAGCGGTGGGCGTTCATTAGCGGGTGGAGGTTGTGGATGCAACTAACATCTAAGCAAAATATTGCCAGTGCATTGGCGTTAGCGAGCTGCAGTCTACTGAATCAACAGGTGAGTGCTGCTGAAGCTACTCCTGCAAATGATGATTGGAAAGTCGATGCTGCCATTATGTATTATGGTGAGCAAGACCGTGTGCAAGCTGCAGAAGCCATTGGTAATGTGCAAAAAGCCTTTGGCGAAACTTCACTCCTAGACATGAAAATTGTAGTCGACAGTTTAACAGGCGCATCGGCTTCTGGTGCGGTTGCCCAAGATGAAAGCCAAACCTTTACCCGTCCTTCAGGCGACGGCCAATATACAGTTAGCTCAGGTGAGACGCCGCTTGACGATACCTTTCACGATACCCGGGTACAGCTAAGCGCTAATTGGCAAGAAGTGCTTAACCAAGATTGGACTGGTAATGTCGGTGTGTACGGCTCTAAAGAGTTCGATTACCTCTCTATGGGGATTAATGCGGGCCTTGAGCGCAGCTTCAATAAAAACAACACGACGGTGTCGTTGTCGGGCGCGTTCAGTAATGATGTGGTTGATCCTGTTGGCGGTCGCCCAGTAGCCATGTCACAAATGGTGTTTCGGGGTAATTATGCCAGTGATGCTGATTATCAAGCCGCATTTGATCAAACTCGTTTAGCGGGTGATGATACTAAGCAAACGAGCGATATTATGTTCGGTGTCACTCAGATTATTAATCGTAATTGGTTAATGCAGGCTAACTATGGTTTATCCAGTGTGTCTGGTTACATGACTGACCCGTATAAAATTCTTAGTGAAGTTGATGCTAATGGTCAAACACAAGCTTACCGTTATGAAAATCGTCCTGACTCACGCTTGAAACACAGTGTGTTTTTACTTACCAAAGGTGCTTTAGATTCTGGTGTAGTCGATTTTTCATATCGTTACAGTACTGACGATTGGGATATTCAATCACATACGTTAGAAACCCATTATCGCTATTACTTTAGCCCAAGCATCTACGGACAATTACATTTACGTTATTACCAACAGCAGGCTGCTGAGTTTTATCGACCATTCTTAATGAGTGGCGATGCCATACCTGAGTATGCCAGCGCAGATTATCGTATTGGTGATATGACGGCTTATACCATTGGGCTTAAGTTTGGTCAGCGTTTATCCGGTGGACATGAGTTAAGTTATCGTATTGAGTATTATCAGCAAAATCCTGAAAATAATGGTACGCAATTACCGGGTCAGTTACAGAACTATGATTTATTCCCTGCAGTGAAGGCAATTGTAGCTCAAGTGAGTTATTCGTTTTAAGATGGATGTTATATCCATAAAACGAGTCACTTTACGTGCATAAACGGCTAACTACAGTGTTAAAAGCCCCAGAGGCGATGAGCTTACAGACTCGTCCTTGGGGCTTTTTAGGTTCATTTAACGCTATGGCAAGCCCATGCGAATTGTTAATGGCGGTGAATGACGAACATGTTGCTCGGCAAATGCTCAATATTGCTTATGATGAAGCTAAGCGTATAGAACATAAATTTAGTCGTTTTATTGAAGGTAATGTGGTGTGGCAGCTAAATCATGCTCAAGGTGACACAACAGTTATTGATGCCGAAACCCTTCATTTATTTACCTTTGCTAAACAATGTTTTCAATTAAGCGAGACAGCATTTGATATCAGCGCTTGCCCATTAATGGCCCTATGGCGTTTTGATGGCAGCCATTGTGTACCGCTACAAACTGAGATTGATAAAGCCTTAGATCAAGTTGGTTTTGAACGTATTACATTGACTAACACTAGTGTTCATATGCCGGCTGACATGAGTGTCGATTTTGGCGGTATCGGTAAAGAATATGCCGTTGATCGCACCGCAAATATATTAGCTCAACGTTGGCCTGATACGTCGGTATTAGTTAATTTTGGTGGTGATATTGCTTGTCCGGTCTCCAAAGCGGATGGCTGGCAGGTGGGGATTGAAAACCCGCAGAAACTTGATAACGCTGCAGCACTATTAACTATCCGTCAGGGTGCTCTCGCGACCAGCGGCAATACTCGACGTTATATAGAAGTGAACGGTAAGCGTTATGGGCATATTATTAATCCTCAAAATGGTTATCCGATAGAACAGGCGCCATTATCGGTTACTGTACTCGCGCCAAATTGTGTTATGGCGGGAATGTTAGCCACGATGTCGATGTTAAAAGGGCCAGATGCTGAAGCGTTTTTACAGCAGCAAGGTGTCGATTTTAAGGTATTTAGGGGATAAGTCATCATGCGCGTGTTACTGGTTGAAGACAATAAACTACTCGCCCAAGGCGTGATGCTGAGTTTGGCCAAAGAAGGTATCCAGGTTGATCATCTGCCGTCCTATAAGAAGGCGGAGGTAGCCCTGAATAATGAAGATTTTAGCGCGATTATTCTCGATTTGGGTTTGCCTGATGGCAATGGCGCTGACTTACTAAAACTGTGGCGTCGTAACGGTATCTCGTTACCGATTATTGTACTCACTGCAAATACTGATTTTGATACACGTTTGATGTGTTTAGATATTGGCGCAGACGATTATTTAAGTAAACCTTTTGATGTCAGAGAGCTTATTGCAAGATTACGCGCTATTATTCGACGCCAGCATGGTCTAGACAATAATCAATTTAGTTATGGCGCGCTTAATATTGATTTTGCCCGCTGTGAAGTACATTTTCGCGGCGTGTTAGTGTCACTCTCTCGGCGCGAGTATCAATTATTGCTCGAGTTTGCTCAATCTGCTGGACGGGTATTAACCCGTAATCAACTTGAACAATTAACTTATGGTTGGGATGAAGTCGGCAGTAATTCGATCGAGGTGCATATTCATCACCTACGCAAAAAAACTGCCACCGAATTAATCAAAACTGTACGTGGTATAGGCTACATTTTAACGGAAACGGTATAATCTTTTTCGTGACAAGTCGTCAGTAAACAGCGTCACACCTAAATTGCGCTATGATGCTATTCAATACCATAGGACATTATGTTTTCATTACGATTATTATTAAGTTTGCTCATGCTGGTGGGGATTGTCCTCACCGTGACGTTTTCGAGCATCTTGAGCACCCGTGATGCGACGCATGAAGTTGAAGAGTTATTTGATGCACAGATGATCCAAACTTCGAAAATGCTAGAAAAGTTTTATGTTGATCATCTAACACAAGCGCAATTGGCTCAGCTTGTTCTCAAGCCTATCCTGTTCCATGTTGATGATTCGAAAGTCGACACATTTGCCGAACAAGCTAACCCTATCACCTTATCTTATGAGCATAAGTTGTCATTTCAATTACTGTCTAGCACCGGACAGTTACTGGCTTACTCTGACAGTTCTGGCGATCAACTATTAACTAACTTTACTCAAGGTTATGATACTCGTCGTATCGGTAATGATTTATGGCACGTATACAGTTTTTTTTCATTGCCGCAGCAGGTATGGATAGTTACCGCACAGCGTGATGATGTCAGACAGGAGTTAGTATCATTAATCATCAGCAATACTTGGCGCTCGCCATTGATCATTACGCCGATCATGATGTTTTTTATGTTGGCGTTAACTTACTACCTATTTAAACCGGTAAAATTATTAGAACGTCATTTAGACAATCGTCCTGCCCAAGACCTAACCCCAATCAATTTCACGTTACCAACAGAATTAGCGTCGACACAAAAAGCACTTAACAGTTATTTGCAGCGTATTAGCGAGACGATGATCCGTGAGCGTCGTTTTAGCGCAGACGCTGCACACGAGCTAAAAACACCGTTAGCGATTATTAAGTTACATAGCGACGGCTTAAGTGATGTATTGTCAAGCCAAGCCCCTGATGTTCAACTTGCGACCTTGGCGTATATAGAAGCCATAGGTGAGGGCGTAAACCGTATTAATCATATGGTAGAGCAGTTGTTACTGTTGTCGCGGGTTGATGCGATTGAAGCGTTAAATCAAACAGATTGTAAGCTACAAGACATCATTGATAACGTGATAAATCAGTTATTACACGTGATTGCTGATTATGAATGGCATATTGATATTCCTGCGGACATGACCATTAACGCCGATGCGTTTTACCTTGAGTTAGTCCTGAAAAATATTATTGAAAATGCCTGCAAATACAGTCCTGCGGAATCATTAATTACCATTAAGGCTTCTCAGGATGATGAGTACACAATGATTTGTGTGCTTGATCAAGGTCGTGGGATGTCTGCTAAGGAGATAGCCTTAGCCAAAAATCGATTTTATCGTGTTGATGAAAATGCTTCTCAAGGAGCGGGTCTAGGTTTGTCTATTTGCCAGCACATTATCAGCTTACATCATGGGGAGTTGATCTTTAATCAAGTCGATCCTCATGGGCTTGATGTGTGTATCGTATTGCCACGAGTTTAGTTCAATATCGTTAATTTTGATGACGTTAGTTTAAAAAAACAACATGGCAAACACACTTTGCTCATGTTGTTTTTTTCGCAATCGATTAAGTGTTTACTCTCTTTCTCTTGATGGCTTTATATCCCTTGATTGGCTTGTGCGATGTGATGAATTATCACGTTGCTGATTAACCGATCGTGAAACTTGCTGAGATGTGGAGCGGGATGTATCGCGCACTTGCTGTCTCTTTGGTTCGTTTGTGCGTATTTGTTTCACTTGCTGTTGTTGATTGCGCATAGTGTTAACCTGCGGTTCACGCACTTTTTCAACTCGAGTATTACGCTGAGCTTGTTGTAATTCTTGAGTGCGCGGTTTGCTTGTCATATTTGCGACCGGTTTTGCCTCATATTTAGGCCCAGTTTGGGCCACATCGCGCTGACGACTGAAGCTTGACTTCATTGGTTCGCCTTTACGATCAAACGATTTTACCTGTGCAACTGGTTGACGCTGCTGACTTAATTCGCGCTTTAGTTGGGTACTTCTGTGTTCAACAGCATCATTGCGATTGACTCTTTTAAGCGCTGATTTGTCACTATGCTTGTCCTGCTTAGCGTGATTGACTTGATTATGTTGATCGTTCACCTTGGTTGAGTAATGGCGTGGCTCATTGGCTAGCTGGCGCTTAGGTTCGCGTGAATAACTTACTTGCTGGTTACGTTTTTCATAATGGCCATTATAACGTTTGCTGATCACTTGGCTGTGGTACGCCACACCTTTGCGATGTTTAGGCTTATGTTGCCAATGTTGTGCACCATGGCTGTAACTTATTTTCCGTGGTGTGTAGTAATGGTAGTTTTGATGAACAGGTACGGCTATTACACGGCGGTCATGCCAATGAAAACCACTAAAAAAGAAGTTAAAACTGATGTGTACGCCGGTGTCCCAGTAAATAGCGCTGTGGTTAGGGCGGTAGTGCACATAAGCTGGTGCACTCCAGTAAACGGGCGGGTAACGGTTCCAGCGCCAATCACCATAAACAATGCGACTGTCGTAATAAGGTACATAGACAATTTCAGGGCGAACCGACTCAATAATGATCCGACGCTCAACCCGCGACACTTTGACTTGCTCTAGGTCGGCTAAGTTATTGGCCTTATCGGCTTGTTGTCTCAGTGACTGAATGGTATCTAGCATGCGGCCTTCGTCTTGTAAAAAGGCATCTCCTACGCTTTGTGTCCAGGCTAAGTCATCATTTAAGCGTTGCAGTACATTGGGAAATGCCACTAGGGCTTTGACGCTTGGATCCCAGTCTTGTGACTCGACCTCTATCATGATTTGCTTAGTATCACGATCGCCTTGGTTTGATAACCAACGCTTAGCTTGAACAATTTCTAATGGATATGTTGACGCAATGAGGATGTGAGTTAATAAGCTGTCTGGATATAGCGCAATAGGCGCAAGCATTTGTGCCAACTCAGCATCACTGACCGCATCATCTGCAGCTGTGTAAGTGAGGTTATTAGTTGGCTGCGCCGCTTGCACACTTGTTAATGGCATACAAACCAGAGCTAAGGCAAGTAGCGCCTGAGCGGGTGCGTGAATGGCTTTTTTCATGTTATCTCCAGTGTCATTAATGACTGTTAAGCCAATCATAACGAGTCGAAGATGAACATAAGCTGAAGGCTAATCGAGAGAGTTAAACCATATAGTCAGGTTTAGCTAGAAATGAGTTATCTATTCATCAGACTATTAGACACTAATGCGTAAATTCAAATTCAAATTTGGCGCCGCCCAATAAGGTCGATTGGCTTACGGTAAGCTTACCGTGATAACTATCGACCAGGTCGCGCACAATCGCTAAGCCAATACCATGACCTTGATCGTATGTATCAGCGCGTATGCCTCGTTCGAAAATTTGCTGCTGCTTGTCTTCAGGTACTCCTGTACCGTCGTCTTCCACACTAATAAGAAGGCTATTAGGCCCTTGCTTAACCGTTAGTTTTACTTGGGCATTTGCGGCTTTACAGGCATTGTCTAACACATTGCCGAGCATTTCTGTTAAATCGGCTTCATCACCTTTGAAACGTGCATTGTGATCGCCTTGGTAATCAATGCTGAGTTGTTGCTGTTGGTATATCTTAGTTAAGGTTCTAACTAATCTCACGCTTATACTGTCAACACTGATCCCCAAATGCCACGCGCTACCCGCAGCACTTTGTGCGCGCCTGAGCTGATAGGCAATAATTTGATTTATGCGGTTAATTTGCTCGAGCGAGGCCTCGCTTAAGTTAGCTTGGGTTTGCATTACCGCCAAAGGGGTTTTTAAACTGTGGGCTAAATCGGCCAGGGCATTACGATAGCGTTTACGCTGATTTTGTTCGGTTTGTAATAAGGTGTTTAATTGCTTAGCGACTTTTTGCAGCTCAACAGGGTAGTGGGTGCTTAGCTGCATTGATGTCCCTTGCTCTACTGCACTCAGTTCTTGGCTAAATTTACCCAAGGGTTTAAGAGTCCATAATAACCAGCTTAATTGTACTATCAACAATAGGGCCGTTAAGATCAGTAACCAAGTCCATAAGGTATTGGAGAATTTTTGGATTTGTTGAAGGTATTCCTGTTTATTTTTTATAATGTGTAGCGTCATGGTAAAAGGCTGTTCGCTGGTGGCAAAACTCACGCTAAAGCTATATATCAACTGAGGTTTATCATTAATCATGATCGAGTCGAAGGTACTTCTGCCCGTTGCTGGTTTAGGCAGATTAATTGGCGTGTTTAGGCCCAAAAATGAATTTGAGGTCCACAATAGCTGATTGTCTTTGGTGGTGATTAACGCATAAAGACCTGATCCAATGACATTAAATTGGTTTTCAAGTAAATGTGATGGCATTTGTAATTGGTTATTTTCCACTTCGGCCATGGCCAAGACCGAGTAAATATAAGCTTTTAATTGATTTTTGGCGGCGACATTCACCTGGGTCTCAAAGGCATTGTTTACTGTCATGCCAATAATCGGCAGCAACACCAATATTAACAATAAGGCGCTGACAACAATGCGAACTTTAAGCGAGTTGAGTAGATTATGCATTTGGGTCTAATTGGCGCAGACGATATCCCTGACCGCGGAGCGTTTCAATTAATTGGTACTGATTGTCAGGGTCGAGTTTTTTACGTAAACGGCGAATGAAAACCTCAATCACATTCGAGTCTAAATCAAAGTCTTGATCATAAATATGTTCAATTAAACGGCTTTTTGAATGCACTGAACCTGGATGCAACATTAGGTATTCAAACAGTTTGTATTCAGAACCACTTAGGTTAATGATTTGCTCGCCCTGTTTAATTTCTAAACTGCGAGTATTGATACTAAAGGGACCATTTTGGATAATAGGGCTTGCTTTACCTGCCGAACGGCGAATTAACGCATTAATGCGAGCAACCAGTTCTTCGAGCTGAAATGGCTTACTTAAATAATCATCTGCACCGGCATCTAATCCAACTACTTTATCTTGCCAACTGTCTCGAGCGGTTAAAATGATTATCGGGTAGCTAATGTCTTGCTCGCGTAATTGGCTGATTAATGACAAGCCATCGAGTTTTGGTAAACCGACGTCGATAATAGCGACATCGTATTGATATTCTTGAGCTTGAAATAAGCCTTCTTCGCCATCATTGGCGACATCAACAGTATATTGCGCCTCGATAAGGTGTTGTTTGATGTTCTGTTGCAAGGCTAAATCGTCTTCGACTAATAATAATCTCATGGGTTAGTTCCTTGTCACTGCGCCATTGGTGGCATCGACTAACACGTAGAAAATAACCCCATCATTGGTGAGTAGTTTAATCCGATACCCAGCATGTCCATTAACGTTAGCCGATTGTACTTTTAACACTTTGCCAGAATAACGACTTTGCGCTATTTGTACGGCATGTTGAGCACTTGCCACGACGAGGTTACTGTTCTGATTATTGTTTTGGCGATTATTATTAGGGCCGGGAGAGTGGCTAGCATGGGGCGATGAATACCATGCCGCATAAGACGGTACCGACGTGAGTGACAGTATCGTTAATATTAGGCCGAACATGATGGCATTTATGTTGAGCATACGCTGCATATTGTGATCCCTAATAACCTCAGTATTGCCAGTGTAAAAGATCCCTTTCTATATAGAAACATCTACTTAACCTAATCGATAAAATAGCCATAGGCACAAATAGCTGATTTGTCATCGCAGTATACGTTCTGACAGATGAACATTAGCTGAATCATTTACAGACACCTTGAAGTTTCTTGCTAGTCGCGCATAAATAGATGATTGTTTTGGTTGTTATGATTAGCCTATGTTCAGCTTATGTTCATTTCCATTAGGTTTTAATGGCCTCAATATCAAGACAGCGAGGAATGAACATGAAGCATAATAAAACTAACATAGCCCAGATATCGGTAATGAATACCCAAATGAAATGGGGTTTAGGCTTATGTGTTGCCAGTGCGCTTTGGTTGAGCTCTCCTGTAGCACAAGGCGCCGAGCGCATAGCTGAACAAGGCCTTGGGACTTACAGCCAAGCAAGGAGCATTAACCTTAAAACCCCAGAGTCTGATGCCGATAAGCAAGCTAGGATGATGGTGTTACATGAACAAGCTAAGTTGCAAAACCTTGATGGCAATATCAAGGTGAAAATGACTCGCGAACAGGTGCTGGCTAAAAATAAAAAATCTGCTGCCTCAGCTGAAAACCAGCAAAAACGAGTATTAGCGCAGCAGAATCAGGTGGTTTACTACGATTTCTCCTTCTACGGTGCCAATTCATATTTACTGGAAGATTACGATTACGACGGTTTTTATCAAACCTTTAGCGTGACTTTTGATGCAGATATAAATAGCAGTGCGGGCGATATTCAGGCCGATGTGTTTGCAGAACTCTATTTGAGTCAAGATGGTGGTCCCTGGATTCATTACTACTCAACCGATGTATTCACCTTACATGCAGACTCTAGCCATGATGACTATGAAGTGCTGACGACATTGGCTAATGGCTATCAAACCGATCATTATGATGTGTTGATCGATTTATATGAGTTGGGGTATGCCGATCCTGTCGCAACGATTAGTAGTGATCAATCTAATGCATTGTATGCTCTGCCGCTTGAAAGTAGTGATCGAGATGCGGTTTATGTTGATGAGGTCTATATCGAAACGGAATATTCTGGCGGGACCTTATCTTGGTTAAGCATTGCATTGCTTGCCGGAGTGATAGGCTTGCGTAGACGTTTCATTAAAAAAATATAACGAAAGCCTTAAGCTTTTCTGAGTTATAATGAATCTTTTTGATTTTAATTAGTTTTTATTGTGTCAGCTTTACTTATCCATGATGGATAAGTCGTTAGGAGTGAGTATGTTAGTAAAGTTAAATACATCATTGTTATGCAGTACATTAATTGGTTCGGCGCTCTTGTTGTCAGGTTGTCAATTACCTAATCCTTATACTGGCGAATCAGAAAACACTAAAGCGACTAATGGCGCTATGATTGGCGCTCTGTCTGGTGCTGCTATTGGTGTACTTTCATCAAGCAAAAGTGATCGCGGTAAAGGTGCTTTAATTGGTGCTGCATCTGGCGCTGCTGTTGGTGGTGGTATTGGTTATTACATGGATGTGCAAGAAGCTGAATTACGTAAACAGCTAAAATCAACTGGTGTGAGTGTAACTCGCAACGGTGACAACATTGTACTAAACATGCCTAATGAAGTGACCTTTGCGGTTGATCAAACTGTATTAAGTGCACGCGCTAAATCAGTATTAAACAGCGTTGTATTAGTGGCCAAAGAATATGATGACACTCGCTTGAATGTCATTGGTTATACCGACAGTTCAGGTTCAGATTCTTATAACTTACGTTTGTCACAAGTACGAGCGAGTGAAGTTGCACAATATATCACTAGCCAAAAAGTCAGTGGTTCACGTGTGTCTTCTACTGGTATGGGTGAGTCAAGCCCAATTGCGAGCAACTCTACCGAGCAAGGTCGTTCGCAAAATCGTCGTGTAGAAATTGTATTAACGCCAATCGGTAAGTAAACCCGTTAGTAAGCGTTAACAAATGCCATCGTAAGATGGCATTTTTATATGTGATGCGCTACGGGTTCAGTCAACATATCCGCGGTATTGTTGCTTGAATGTACCAGGAATAAAAGCGTTATAAAGTGATTTGAATGACAGTATGCCTAGACCAAATAGGATGAAAAAATATACCAATTGGCCTCTTGTGCGGAAATTTCTCACCTTTGGTGCCATATAATCATACGACAACAACATTTGTTGATTCATTTGCAGTTGATAAATCAATTCATCTTGTTGCCAAATCGATACCCGCATCCCCGATGTTAATGTCGCGGCAATTTGTTTGCATTTTGAACGGTTCAAATTTGGTGCAACAAAAGTATTGGGATAAGCCGAAATGACAATGTCATAGAAATCATTGATTTCACCGGTTTGTTGATTTTCAACAGCGTCCCTACGACATTCAATTTGATCAACTGTGATGTTATATCGATGTAGATTATCTAATGAACTCACCCAATAGTGAGGCATTACCCATGCTAATAGCGCCACATTCACCAACAAGTAAGCTCCGACAAAAGTCATACGCCAAACTATTGGTATCGTGGTAAATTCAAAAATAATTTCGCTTCTTCGCCAGTAATCTCGGTCGAACTCATTTTCTTTCAATTGAGGCTTAAGATTAAAACAGCCAAGTTTTTTACGTCGAGATATTTCGTCGCATAATTGCTTATATCGTTCAGGAAAAGCTTGTTTATTAATGTTGCGCTCAACATCGAGTAACTCATCATCCTTGTATTGCCGATAATCTATCTGTTTCACGCTATGTCCTTGCGCACCATTTTTTCATCGAGATCATGTTGTTTATTTGGTAGCGATATCTGTCACGGTTGAGGTGACACTTCCTTGCTTTAACCGAGTATGAAGCACATCACCATTGCTTAACTGATTGGCATTTTCAACGACATGATCATTGGTACTTGTGATTGAATAACCCCGGCTCAATGTTGCCAGTGGGCTGACGGTATCAAGTTTATGTGCTGCTTGTGTAAGCCGTAATTCAGCTTGTTTAAAGCAGTCTTTGCTGGCGTCATTAAAACGTTCAATTAAATATCCAAGCCGCTGTTTTTCTAAGGTTAGGGTATTAATAGGTGAACGTTGTTGTAAGCGATTATGCAATTGCTGATGGCGCAATGTTAAGCGACTGAATTTATGCTGTAAGGCATTTTCTAGGCGCATTTGCATTTCATCAAATCGCTGTTCAAATTGTTGCAGTTTACGTTGTGGCTCATGACGTTGTAGTTGATGAGATAACTGAGTTAATCGACCATACTGCTGTAATTGATAATGTTTCATACCCTGTTGCAAACGTGATAACAGCAGGGCTAATTTTTCAGTTTTATTACCTTTGTCTTTTGATAATAACTCGGCACCAGCTGACGGGGTTGGTGCACGCACATCGGCAACATAATCGCTAATGGTGGTATCAATCTCGTGGCCGACGGCACTAATAATGGGTAAGGCACTGTTATAAATAGCGTGGGCTAAATGTTCGCTGTTAAAACACCATAAATCTTCCAATGATCCGCCACCACGGGTAAGCAACAGCACATCAACTTCCATGCGTTGATTGGCAGTGACAATTGCTTGGCAGATTAAGTGGCTGGCCGTTGCACCTTGAACTTGAGTTGGGTATATAACCACTTCAATAGAGGGATCTCGACGTGCTAACACATGCAAGATATCTCGCAGTGCCGCGCCTGTTGCCGAGGTGATAACCCCAATACGTTGAATGTTATTTGGAATAGGGCGTTTGGTTTCTAGTGCAAACAAACCTTCAGCAGCCAGTTTAAGCTTTAACGCTTCAAATTCTTGCGCCAGTAATCCATCACCCGCCGGGAGCATAGACTCCAGCAGTAATTGATAGTCACCACGAGGCTCATAGACACTAATGGCGCCTTTAACTAAGACTTGTTGACCATTGACGGGTTTAAAGCGCACCGATTGATTACGGCCCTTAAACATCGCACAGCGAACTTGTGAATGAGCGTCTTTTAAAGTCAGATACCAATGCCCTGAACTTGGCGATGAAAAGTTTGATATTTCGCCATTAAGCCAAATTTTACCTATTTGACCTTCAAGAATATGCCGCACTTCGCTATTTAATTGCGAAACACTATAAACATTGTTTTTTGTGGCACTCATGAATATTCTCATTCTAACGTTAATAAAAATCTATTTTCCATTTACCAACTGCAATATGCAAGGTATAATCTCGCCGCAATATTTCACCCAAATCCTACTCAACTAGGGAGATGTTGCCATGCTACGTTTACTGAAAGATGCACTAACTTTTGACGATGTATTGTTAGTTCCTGCCCACTCGACTGTACTCCCTAATACCGCGGTTCTTAAAACTCGTTTAACCAATAAAATCGAATTAAATATTCCACTTGTGTCTGCTGCTATGGACACTGTGACTGAATCTCGCCTTGCTATCGCGATGGCGCAAGAAGGTGGTTTAGGTTTTATTCATAAAAATATGAGTATTGAGCAGCAAGCCGAAGAAGTCCGAAGAGTTAAAAGTTATGAAGCCGGTATTGTTCAAGATCCCGTCACTGTAACGCCAGCAACCACCTTAACCGATTTACGCTTATTAACAGAACGTAATGGTTTTGCCGGTTATCCCGTCGTTAATGATGCGCACGAGCTGGTGGGTATTATTACTGGCCGTGATGTACGTTTCGTAACCGACTGGAGCAAAACCGTTGCTGACATGATGACCCCAAAAGATCGTTTGGTCACAGTGGCTGAAGGCACCAAGCTCGATGAAGTGCAAAAATTAATGCATTCTCATCGTATTGAAAAAGTCTTAGTGGTTGACGGTAACTTCAAACTTAAAGGCTTAATCACTGTTAAAGATTTCGAAAAAGCTGAGCGCAAGCCAAATGCATGTAAAGACGAATTAGGTCGTTTACGTGTTGGTGCTGCGGTTGGTGCAGGTCCTGGTAACGAAGAGCGTGTTGATGCCCTTGTTAAAGCGGGTGTAGACGTATTATTGATTGATTCATCTCATGGTCATTCTGAAGGCGTTTTACAGCGTATTCGTGATACTCGAGCTAAATACCCAGATTTACAAATTGTTGGCGGTAACGTCGCAACCGCTTCAGGCGCACTTGCGTTAGTAGAAGCTGGTGTTAACGCCGTTAAAGTTGGTATTGGCCCTGGTTCAATTTGTACGACTCGTATTGTGACGGGTGTTGGCGTTCCACAGATTACTGCAGTTTCTGATGCAGCTGAAGCTGTGCTTGCGTTAGGCATTCCTGTGATTGCTGATGGCGGTATCCGTTTCTCTGGCGATTTAGCTAAAGCACTCGCTGCGGGTGCATCATGCATTATGGCCGGTTCTATGTTCGCTGGTACTGATGAGGCTCCAGGTGAAACCGAACTTTATCAAGGTCGTGCATATAAATCATACCGTGGCATGGGCTCACTTGGCGCAATGGGCCAAACTCAAGGTTCATCTGATCGTTACTTCCAAAGCGACAATGCTGCCGACAAGTTAGTCCCTGAAGGTATTGAAGGTCGTGTGCCTTACAAAGGTAAGTTGAAAGAAATTATTCATCAACACATGGGCGGCCTACGTTCATGCATGGGCTTAACCGGTTGTGCCACCATTAAAGATTTAAATGAAAAAGCACAGTTTGTAAAAGTGACTTCAGCAGGTATGGGTGAGTCTCATGTTCATGACGTGACCATTACCAAAGAAGCACCAAACTACCGTTCTGGTTCATAATTACTGTGAGGACGACATTTGTCGTCCTTCTGTTATTAGCGTTAATTTGCCCGTATCGATGTGATACGGGGTATTACACTTAATCAATATGTAAAGGTTACCCATGAGTAATATTCACGATCATAAGATTCTAATCCTCGATTTTGGTTCTCAGTACACTCAGCTTATTGCGCGTCGTATCCGTGAAATTGGTGTGTATTGTGAGTTATGGGCCTGGGATGTGAGCGAAGCGCAAATTCGTGAGTTTGCCCCAAATGGTATTATTTTAGCCGGCGGCCCAGAAAGTGTTACAGAAGACAATTCTCCTCGAGCTCCAGAATATGTCTTTACTGCTGGAGTACCTGTATTAGGTATTTGTTATGGCATGCAAACCATGTCTGAACAACTTGGTGGTAAAGTCATTAAAGGCGTGGGTGAAGGCGAATTTGGCTATGCACAAATTGAATTGCAAACCACGTCAGCCTTATTTAAAAGTATTGAAGATGCTGTCAGTGCTGAAGGCAAATCACTGCTTGATGTGTGGATGAGCCATGGTGATAAAGTCTCCGCTATTCCTGAAGGTTTTGTGACCGTTGCTAAAACAGCTACGTGTCCGTTTGCCGCGATGGCAAATGAAGAGAAAGGTTTTTACGGTGTTCAGTTCCACCCTGAAGTGACTCATACTCGTCAAGGTCAACGCATGTTAGAGCATTTCGCGTTGGAAATTTGTGCCTGTAAAGCCAATTGGAAACCATCATCAATTATTGAAGATGCGATTGAGCGCCTTAAAAAGCAAATCGGTGACGATGAAGTTATTCTTGGTTTATCAGGTGGTGTTGACTCATCAGTGGTGGCGATGTTGCTTCACCGCGCGATTGGCGACAAGCTAACGTGTGTGTTTGTTGATAACGGCTTATTGCGTTTAAACGAAGCGGACCAAGTGTTAGAAATGTTTGGCGATCATTTCGGACTCAATATTATTCATGTCGATGCTGAAAACCGTTTCTTAGATGCCATGGCTGGCGAAGCAGAACCTGAAGCTAAGCGTAAAATTATTGGTCGGGTGTTTGTTGAGATTTTTGATGAAGAATCAAAGAAATGCGCGAATGCTAAATGGCTAGCTCAAGGCACTATTTATCCTGATGTGATTGAATCAGCGGGCAGTGCAACCGGTAAAGCTCATGTGATTAAGTCGCACCACAATGTTGGCGGTTTACCTGCCGATATGAAGATGGGTTTAGTTGAACCACTACGTGAGTTATTTAAAGATGAAGTGCGTAAAATTGGTTTAGAATTAGGCCTGCCTTATAACATGCTTTATCGTCATCCGTTCCCTGGACCAGGTTTAGGTGTTCGTGTACTTGGCGAAGTGAAAAAAGAATATTGTGATTTATTGCGCAGTGCAGACGCTATCTTTATTGAAGAGCTACACAAAGCTGATTTGTATAATAAAGTGAGCCAAGCCTTTACCGTATTCTTACCCGTTCGCTCGGTAGGCGTAATGGGTGATGGCCGTAAATATGATTGGGTTGTATCGCTACGAGCGGTAGAAACTATTGACTTTATGACCGCGCATTGGGCACATCTACCATATGATTTCTTAGGTCGCGTTTCAAACCGCATCATCAATGAAGTCGATGGTATTTCTCGAGTGGTGTACGACATATCAGGTAAGCCGCCAGCAACGATTGAGTGGGAATAATGTCATCTCACACAATAGCGAGTGCTAACTTGCAATAAGTGATATTTAAGCCCATATTTTTATGGGCTTTTTTATTGTTATTTCCTGAACATTTTTATTCGCACCAAGCCGCTTTAATAGAATATGACTCTGGGAATGATTTTTCGTTACCTTGGTATCTTCAATGTCTTACTGCTCATTTGGTATATCCAACATCTTGCTAATCATCCATCAGTGACTTCCAGCTAAACATAATGGTTTTTCGGTTAGCCTTTCGCACATAATTAAGTTTTATTACGATAGGCTTAATTAATGGTATCTACATGAACTATATATAATTTTAATCTATGTATAGAATGCTGTCTCATGAACTCAGCCCGTGTTACATTGCCAAGGATTTGCAGCGCTTTGGGACGTGTCATGCTTTGAAACATAGGTTTGCTCAGGTCCGCGCTGAACCCCTGAACAAAGGGAGCTATTTTGAATATTGACACTGGTATAGAGCTATTTTTAGCCTCAAACTGAAGCGGCAATCAATGGATACGGCTTTGATTTATCACTTCACTGCGAACGAAGTCTAGGTGATGGGTTATCTCACCCCGCTTAGCTAAATTAACGTCACCATCAATGGCCTGAATTGGAAAATTAAGACTTATGCAACCAATGATAAAACAAAAATTAATAGCGACTTTGGTGTCTTTAACCATACTGATCCCGGCAATGGCATCAGCACAAGAGATCCCAAAGCGGTTTCAACCTACTCTGGATGCCTTTCTTGAGGTAGCCAAATCGGAATGTGCAGCATTAGACAACGGCATATTCGAGGTTGTGGATGGCGGCATTCAATTTTACGCAGATTTCAATCAAGACGGTATCAGTGATCCTATCATCGACACCCGCGCGTTCAGTTGCTCAAGTTCTGCCACGCTGTTCGTCGGTGGAACAGGCGGACATTATATCAATGCATTCGTTTCGGATGATGACAAGAGCTATAAACAATTCCAGTTTCTTGCCCAAGACAGTGCGGTTATCACACTCGGCGGTACGGCAGTATTAGTGCTCAAGCACCATGGCACAAGTTGCAACCTTCAAGGACTCAGCCCCTGTTTTGCAGCTTATAGCTGGGCAGAAGGAAAGTTTAATACTGCTAATGCAATCATTCACCCACAACAGCAAACAGGAATCGATAAATAATGCCCTCTGATATAGCAAGCGACCCTAATGTATGGACAACAGGGGAGTTAATTAACATAGCACTGTTCGCAATACTGTATTTGAGTTGTTTAACATTCGCTATCCGCAAGACTTTACAAAAAGATCATGGCCGTTTTTACTTTATGGCTTGCGCTGTATTGGTGGTGCTTGGCACGCTCGCGATGGTATTAGAGCCATTTAATTCAACGATGAGTGGTGAGATGCCGCCACAAGCTGGTCTCGGAGCTTGGGTCATGTTTCTCGGTTTGTTTGGCACCATTGCCGCTATTGTCTGGGGAGTTACTCGTCGAGTCTTTAGTCAACGCTAAGCCGTGTTTTATACTCAAGATTGCAGGGGGCGAGTTATAGCAGCACCTGCGCTATCAAAACGACTGCCTAATCCTAGTTTAGTGATAGCACTTTATGGCAGTAGATACGTTCTAGCGGGGTAAAAAAAGGGGTGTTTGATACCATTTACTATGCAAAATTCAGGTTATAATAACCCTGTATGACAATGACCTAGGGCAGTAGAGTGACAAATATTTTAAAGGCAGACCTTGCTGCCAACACCAACTCCATCACTGATATTGAGCATGACACTCAGCAAGCCATTGATGAAAAGTGGATGCGGTTAGCCATGCAACTAGCTGAACAAGCAGAATTAAAAGGTGAGGTGCCTGTCGGTGCCGTGTTGGTAAAAGATGATGTGTTAATTGCCAGTGGCTGTAATTTAAGTATTTTAAATCATGATCCTACAGCTCATGCTGAAATGGAGTGTATTCGCCAAGCGGGTAAGGTATTAGAAAATTATCGTATGCTCGACACAACTTTGTATGTCACTTTAGAGCCTTGCACTATGTGTGCAGGTGCCATGATCCACAGTCGTATTGCTAGAGTGGTGTACGGTGCCGATGATTTAAAAACCGGCGCAGCGGGTAGTGTAATCAATTTGCTGCAACACCCTGTTTTTAATCATCAGCTTGACGTGACATCAGGTGTGTTAGCAGAAGAGTGCGCCTCACAATTAAGCGCTTTTTTTAAGCGGCGTAGGGCAGAAAAAAAAGCACTCAAAAAGTTAGAGAGAAACTCAACTGATTGAGTGGCATATTTTTCTGTGGTTAACGTGAGATTATGATTCGGTTTGTACCAACAAAAAATGTGCACGTTGACGATTTTGAATACGGGTTTTGTGTACTTTAAGCATGACACGACGTCGTGACATGGTATTGCTTATCGCTCTTCTTCTCATATCGTGATCCTTTCATATTGGGTAACCTCATTGAGGTTACTGATAAACAGCATACTTTACAGTAGGCTTTCTAACGACAGATTCGGTTCCATACTACCTTATATTGATGACGATTGTCGGTCAGCTTGATGACGATAACCCCATCGATAGCACAATTATTGTGCTGATACCTTGGTTTTATCTGCCGCCTCTTCTGCAATCACTTCAACTTGATCTTGGATAACATCAATTTTCTTGGTTTGATTATCAATCCAAACTAAGGTGTCGTAGTAACGACGAATACTGTCGACATAATGCACCGCTTCACTTCCGCGAGCGTAGCCATAGCGAGTTTGCTTGTAATATTTAGCTTGCTGCAGCAAAGGTAATACTTTTTTGACGTCACGCCATGCACTGGGATCCATTCCCATTGACTCTGTTAACCGTCGCGCATCTTCAACATGACCTAAACCGATATTATAAGATGCCAGAGCGAACCAAATCCGTTGAGCTTCAGGAATTCTGTCTGGCAATCTGTCCATCATATCTTTTAAATAAAATGCACCACCACGAATACTCTGCTCTGCATCTAAGCGATCATCTACACCAACATAAGCCGCAGTCGGTTGGGTCAACATCATCATACCTCGGACACCAGTTGGTGAGCGTGCGCTTGGGTTCCAATGTGACTCTTGATAACTGGCAGCGGCTAATTTACGCCAGTCTAACTCACCTGAATACTGCTCAAAAAAACTACGGTATTCAGGGAGGATATTGTCAATGGCACGAATAAAGGCTCGTGTGTCGACATAGTCAAAACGTTTCACATGACCAAAATATTTTTCGTTTAAATGTTCAAGGGTGCCGGCACGTCTTTCTTGATGCCAAAAGGCCAGGAGTTGGCTCATTAAGCGGTCACTATTTCTCGGTGGTAACAGCCACACTACTTCAACTTTTTCTTCTAAAATCATTCCTGCGCGTAACTCAGGTAAAAAACGCTGGTTGATCAATAAACTATTTGAATCTGAAATGGTGTAGTTCAATTCTCCGTTGGCGATTAATGCAAACAGTTCTTCATTGTCTTTGTCATTAACTTGGTTCCACATCAATTCAGGATAGTCTTTTTGCAGCTTAGTTAAGGTATTGACCGAAGAGGAGTTCGCCATCACGGTAATTTCACCCGACAGAGTGCCAATATCTTTGGGTTCTGGAGTACCTTCTCGATACACCAATACTTGATTAACTTTATATAAGGTCGGTCCAAGTTTAAATTGCTGACTGCGGTTGGGGGTTTTTGCGATGCCAGCAGCAATAATATCAATCTTGTTTTCTTTTAATGCAGCAAATAATTGTTTGCGATTGGTGTATGGGATCATCTCTAGCGGCACGGCTAAATAATCGGCAAAGCGCTGGGCCATTTCAAAGTCGAATCCGCTTTCACCCTGATCTGAATTTAAATAAATCTGTGGACCATATAATGTCCCAACCTTGAGTACGGTCCGTTTTGGGGCAGGCGCTGCAATATCAACCTCATGAATATCAACAGGTTGACAGGCGGATAGCATCCCGCAAAGTAAGATGATGAATAAGGTTTTGATCATATTTATTAATTGGTTATCTTAAGTTGTTTCGTTAATGTCACCAGAGTAATGCATGAGAAACGAATATAATTCCGGTTGAATAGCCTTTAAATATGTAGGGGAGTTTAGGTGTTTTTGGTTACTTTATCAGGAGTTTTCCTAAACGCCTATAGTTGGACAAATAACCCGCTTTTAACGTCGGTTTATTGAACGACAGTAAAGTCGCTGTGTCATAAATATGCATAAGCACAATTGTGGATATTTTCCCTATCAGGAAACACTGTTTTTACGGGTGCTTAAAGGTGATTTGTACTGTGCAATTCCTTATAATAGCGCCAATTCTGACCCAATATAATTTATAAGGTGAATAGACGTGATTGAGATCATTCGCGGAGCCCCAGCACTATCTGCATTTAGAGTTCAAAAACTCATGGAGGCTTGCGAAAATGCAGCACTTCCAGTATCTCAAATTTATGCTGAATATGTTCATTTAGCTAATTTGAGTGAGTCACTAGATGATAATGAGCGTCTACAGTTAGAAACTATTCTTACCTATGGACCCGCTATTGAGTCGCATGCTCCACAAGGTACTCTATTATTTGTTACTCCACGTCCTGGCACCATTTCTCCTTGGTCTTCTAAAGCAACCGACATCGCACACAACTGTGGTTTGGGCAAAGTAAAACGCCTTGAGCGTGGTATGGCTTATTATGTTGAAGCTTCAGAATTAACCGCAGAACAACAAAAACAACTGCAAGGTTTATTACATGACCGTATGGTCGAAATCATATTGCCTGAGTTTGAAGCGGCTGAGGTATTATTTGCCCGCACAGAACCGGCAAAATTTAGCAGTGTTAATATTCTTGCTGAAGGTCGTCGTGCCTTAGAAGTCGCTAACGTTAAGTTAGGTTTGGCTCTTGCTGATGATGAAATTGACTATTTAATTGAAAACTTTGTTCGTCTAAAGCGTAACCCTAACGACATCGAATTGATGATGTTTGCTCAAGCAAACTCAGAGCATTGTCGTCACAAAATTTTTAATGCAGATTGGACAATCGATGGCGAAGTGCAGCCAAAATCATTGTTTAAAATGATTAAGAATACTTTTGAAGTCACTCCTGATTTCGTGTTATCAGCTTATAAAGATAATGCCGCTGTGATGACTGGTTCGGTTGCGGGACGTTTTTTCCCAGACCCTGATGGTATTTATAACTATCACACAGAACCAATGCACATCTTAATGAAAGTCGAAACTCATAATCATCCTACTGCAATTAGTCCTTATCCTGGTGCCGCTACTGGTTCTGGTGGTGAAATTCGTGATGAAGGCGCTACTGGTCGAGGTTCTAAGCCTAAAGCGGGTTTATCTGGTTTTACGGTTTCTAACTTAAAAATTCCTGGATTTGTGCAACCATGGGAAGGGAATTACGGTAAACCCGATCGTATTGTGACTCCCCTTGAGATCATGCTTGAAGGCCCACTTGGTGGCGCTGCATTTAATAATGAATTTGGTCGTCCTGCGATTACGGGATATTTCCGCACTTATGAACAATTAGTGTCTAGTCATAACGGTGTTGAAGTCCGTGGTTACCATAAGCCGATTATGATTGCCGGTGGTTTAGGCAATATTCGTGAAGAACATGTGCAAAAAGGTGAAATCACGGTTGGCGCTAAACTCATTGTGCTTGGTGGACCTGCAATGAACATAGGTTTGGGTGGCGGTGCTGCATCTTCTATGGCATCAGGTCAGTCTAGCGAAGATTTAGATTTTGCTTCTGTACAGCGTGAAAACCCAGAAATGGAACGTCGCTGTCAGGAAGTGATTGACCGTTGCTGGCAGCTAGGTGACACCAATCCTATTCAATTCATTCACGATGTGGGTGCCGGCGGACTATCGAACGCATTCCCTGAGTTAGTGAATGACGCTGATCGCGGTGGTGTGTTCAATTTACGTAACGTTCCCTCTGACGAGCCAGGCATGAGCCCGCTCGAAATTTGGTGTAATGAATCTCAAGAACGTTATGTGCTATCGGTTGCGCCAGAGAATTTACAGCAGTTTGCTGATATTTGTGCCCGTGAACGCGCTCCATTTGCCGTGGTTGGTGAAGCGACTGCAGAGATGCATTTAACGCTTGCCGACAGTCACTTTAATAACAAACCGATTGATTTGCCGCTCGAAGTCTTATTAGGTAAAGCGCCTAAAATGAGTCGTGATGTGGTGTCGGTAAAAGCGGTATCATCGGCATTAGATCAATCTAAAATTGAATTAAAAGATGCAGTTAAGCGCGTTTTAACCTTGCCAACCGTAGCCGATAAAACTTTCCTAATCACCATCGGTGACCGTTCAGTGACGGGATTAGTTAACCGCGACCAAATGGTCGGTCCATGGCAGGTTCCGGTTGCTGATTGTGCGGTAACCGCATCAAGTTATGATAGCTATAGCGGTGAAGCGATGTCGATGGGTGAACGAACGCCATTGGCTTTACTCGACTTTGATGCTTCTGCGCGTATGGCTGTTGCTGAATCGATCATGAACATTGCTGGTACTGATATTGGCTCGTTTAAGCGCATTAAGCTTTCGGCTAACTGGATGTCGCCGGCGGGTCACCCTGGTGAAGATGCCGGTTTATACCAAGCTGTTAAAGCCATTGGCGAAGACCTTTGTCCAGAACTTGGTATCACTATCCCTGTCGGTAAAGACTCTATGTCGATGAAAACCGCATGGGAAGATAGTGGTGTACAGAAAACGGTAACATCGCCTATGTCATTGGTTATCACCGCTTTTGGCGTGGTACAAGACATACGTAAAACCGTGACGCCACAACTTCGCAGCGATAAAGGTGACACTACATTATTAATGCTGGACTTAAGCAATGGCCAAAATCGTTTAGGGGGTTCTTGTTTAGCGCAGGTTTACAGTGAGCTAGGTGATATTGCACCGACATTAGATGTTACCGCTAACTTAGCGGGCTTCTTTGAAGTCATGCAGCAATTAGTCGCTGAGCAAGCGGTTATGGCATATCACGACCGCAGCGACGGTGGTTTATTTACCACTTTAGTGGAAATGGCCTTTGCCGGTAATACTGGGTTAACTATTGATTTAGCCAGCTTGAATGGTACTGATTTAGAACGTTTATTTAACGAAGAACTGGGTGCTGTCATTCAAGTTGGTGTTGCTGATGCTAAAGCCATTGCCGCGCAATTTGAAGCTAAAGGCGTAGCTTGTCATCACATTGGTGGTTTACAAGCCGCTGACAAGATTAGCATTAACGATGGCCAGCGAGAGATATTTACTGATAACCGAACTGCACTGCGCACTATGTGGTCAGAAACCACCTATCGCATGCAAGCACTTCGTGATAATCCAGAATGTGCACGTGAAGAGTATGAGCTTAAACAACAAGCTGATGCACCTGGTTTAACGGTAAAATTAGGCTTTAATCCAAGTGAAGATGTAGCCGCACCTTATATTCTTAAAGGTGCAGCTCCTAAAATGGCTATTTTACGTGAGCAGGGCGTTAACTCTCATGTCGAGATGGCAGCCGCTTTTGACCGTGCCGGTTTTGAAAGCCGCGACGTGCACATGTCGGACATTTTATCTGGGCGTATTAGCCTTGAAGAGTTCCAAGGCCTAGTGGCTTGTGGCGGATTCTCTTATGGTGACGTATTAGGTGCTGGTGAAGGTTGGGCTAAGTCGATTCTGTTTAATGATCGTGCTCGCGATGAGTTTAGTCGTTTCTTCGAACGTGATTCAAGCATCGCCCTTGGTGTGTGTAATGGTTGTCAGATGTTATCTAATCTGAAAGAAATTATCCCAGGAAGTGAGCATTGGCCGCGCTTTGTGCGTAACCGCTCTGAGCGTTTTGAAGCTCGATTCAGTTTGGTTGAAGTGCAACAAAACCCATCGGTATTTTTTGACGGCATGGTCGGTTCTCGTATGCCTATCGCAGTATCTCATGGCGAAGGCTTAGTTGAATTTGCTAATGCTCAAGCGTTAGCTAATGCTGAAGCATCGGGCACTATTGCACTGCGTTATGTTGATGGCCATGGTCAAATTGCGACTCAGTACCCTGAGAACCCTAATGGTTCAGCGAATGGTCTAACCGGTATTTGTACCACGGATGGCCGAGTGACAATTATGATGCCGCATCCTGAGCGTGTATTCAGAACCGTTGCCAATTCATGGCATCCAGATAATTGGGGTGAAGATAGCCCTTGGATGCGCATGTTCCGTAATGCTCGAGTCAAGATCGGTTAATTTCAAATTAACTATCTAGTTTAGATAAAGTAAAAAGGCGACTCATTTGAGTCGCCTTTTTTATTGGTTAATTCGTTTTATCAACTAATGGCTTTGATGTCGTTGAATAAATAAAACCCCCATAGAGTAGCTCTATGGGGGTTTAGTTTCGTTATAGATAGATAATAACGATTGTCGCTTAATATGATTTCTGCGCTAACAAAAACATCTACTAAACAGGGTATAGATAAAAAAGTGAGCGATCTTATTTCACTTCTTTAGCAGTAAACATTTCAGTAAAAACGCGTTTGTACAAGTTGGCAATATTTTCGAATAATTGAGTCATAGCACTTCTCTTTAGGTTAGGTCACTGGAATTAAGACGACGACTCATCGTGCAACCACTGTTCGTTTTCTTAACTGTGTGGAAATTATACAGTTACCTTATTGCTGGCTCAAACGAGAAAAAATGATTCTTGTCATTAGTTAATCTAATGGTTTATTGGCGTGTTTTTTTTGTATTTCTCATATTTAAATTATAAGTTATTGATTATGAGTATTTAATTTAATTCATTTAAAATTAACATTATTTAAATAATTTATTAATTATTATTGAGTTGTTGGTTTTTATACTTTCTTTTAACAATAGCGATGAGTTAGGTTTTTTGTGGCGACCTATATTCAATCGATTTATCTTCCTAGCAATTGGCTTGTTTTTGTCAATACCTCAAGAGGGGGATGCGAGAGATGTTCAAAAAGTTTTACAGAAAATATGACCATTTTTTTGATAAATTGTGATCCATCTGACAACAACTGGAGATCATTTAAGAGTGATTTTCACTGTAAAGTCCTGATTTTTTATATCAAAATATTATCCATTCGAAAAATCTAATGTTTATCACATTTTTGACTAAAAAATATGATCTCCTAGGTATTTATACCGTAAGATACAAGGCGTTTAAGATTGCACTTGAAAACACAGGCAAACAGATTAATTTATCATTTTTACTCATTGGTGAGTTATCCACTGCTTCAATATGACCGTTTTCAGGTATAACATCATCATTATAGTAACCCCGTGTTACTGTGTAGTATTTGGTTGTACTGAAGTAAGGAGCCGCCAATGATTATCGAAGAGGTCGTTGAGCTATCGCGTTTTCAATTTGCGTTGACAGCCATGTATCATTTTCTATTTGTTCCACTCACCCTAGGTTTAGCTTTCATCCTTGCGATTATGGAATCACTGTATGTGATGACGAATAAGCAAATCTATAAAGACATGACAAAATTTTGGGGTAAGTTGTTTGGGATTAACTTTGCTCTAGGTGTTTCTACGGGTTTAGCAATGGAATTCCAGTTTGGTACTAACTGGTCCTACTATTCTCACTATGTAGGTGACATTTTTGGTGCGCCTCTGGCCATTGAAGGCTTAATGGCTTTCTTCCTCGAGTCAACGTTAGTCGGGATGTTCTTTTTCGGTTGGGATCGTTTTAGTAAACGTCAGCATTTAGTGGTCACATGGCTTGTTGCCATCGGCTCTAATATGTCAGCCTTATGGATTTTAATTGCCAATGGTTGGATGCAAAATCCAGTAGGTTCAGTATTTAACTATGAAACCATGCGCATGGAGATGGTTGATTTTGGCGCCGTAGTGTTTAACCCTGTCGCGCAAGTTAAGTTTGTTCATACTGTAGCCTCTGGTTATGTTGCTGGTTCGATGTTTGTGTTAGCTATTAGCTCATACTACATATTAAAAGGGCGTGACTTACCGTTTGCTCGGCGCTCATTTGCTGTTGCAGCAAGCTTTGGTATGGCAGCGATTTTATCGGTTATCGTATTAGGCGATGAGTCGGGTTATAAAATCGGCGAAGTTCAACGTGTTAAGTTAGCAGCTATTGAAGCTGAATGGCACACTGAGCCTGCTCCAGCAGCCTTTACTGCAATTGGTTTCCCTAATCAAGAAACCATGGAAACCGACTATGCGATTAAAATCCCTTACGCTATGGGGATTATTGCAACGCGTTCATTAGACGAAGAAGTGACGGGTATTAAGGATCTTATTAAAGATCACGAAGTACGAATTCGTAACGGTATGGTTGCCTACGCATTGCTTGAAAAACTACGTGCTGGTGATAAATCAGCAGAGGTTAGAGAGCAATTTGAAGCGACTAAAATCGATTTAGGTTATGGTTTCTTGCTTAAGCGTTATACCGACAAAGTGGTTGATGCTACCGAAGAGCAGATTAAAGCGGCCTCTTATGATTCTATTCCAACTGTCGCACCTATGTTCTGGAGTTTCCGGATTATGGTGGCAGCAGGGGTGATTATGTTGTTTGTGTTTGCAGCCGCTTTCTGGCAAAGCACTCGTCATCAAATCGCTGAGAAGAAATGGGTACTGCGTGCAGCACTTTATAGCTTGCCACTTCCTTGGATTGCCATTGAAGCCGGTTGGTTTGTGTCAGAGTTTGGTCGCCAACCTTGGACTATTTCTGAAGTGCTTCCGACCTTTATGTCGGCGTCTAGTTTAACCACGACGGATCTTTGGTTTAGTATTATTTCGATTACGGTGTTCTATACCATTTTACTGGTGATAGAGGCTTTCTTAATGTTCAAGTTTGCTCGTCTTGGCCCTAGTAGCTTAAAGACTGGCCGTTACCATTTCGAAACCCAAGATGCTTAATCTGAGGACCTGATTATGTTTGATTACGAAGTATTAAGATTTATTTGGTGGGCGTTAATCGGTGTATTATTGATTGGTTTCACCGTGACAGATGGCTTTGATCTGGGCGTGGGGATATTGTTACCGATTATAGGTAAAGACGATACCGATCGCCGTATCATGATCAACACAGTTGCTCCGCACTGGGATGGTAACCAAGTTTGGTTAGTCACTGCTGGTGGTGCATTATTTGCAGCTTGGCCTATGGTTTACGCAGTGGCGTTTTCTGGTTTTTATGTGGCAATGATGCTGGTGTTGTTCGCACTCTTTTTGCGTCCTGTTGGCTTTGATTACCGCTCTAAAATTGAAGATCCAAAATGGCGAAAAACATGGGACAAGGCATTATTTGTCGGCAGTTTCGTACCACCGTTAATTATTGGTGTTGCATTTGGTAACTTACTCCAAGGTGTACCGTTTAACTTTGATGAATATTTACGTGCTACCTACCATGGCGGTCTATTCGGTTTATTAAATCCGTTTGGGTTATTAGCCGGTCTTGTGAGTGTCACTATGGTGATAATGCAAGGGTCTACATGGTTACAAATGAAGACGGACGGCGAGCTTCGTGTGCGCAGTGCTAAGACATCACAAATTTGTGGCAGTCTATTAGTGGTTCTGTTTGGTGCAGCAGGCTTTTGGTTGGTCAATGGTATTGATGGTTATGTGATCACTTCAGCTCTTGACGTCGCTGGAGTATCAAATCCAACCACTAAAACGGTAGCGGTTGAAGCCGGTGGTTGGTTGATAAACTACGATAAATATCCTTTGACTATGCTATTTCCTGTATTAGGTTTGTTAATGCCAGTACTAGTGGTATTAGCCAGTCGTTTGAATCGTAGTGGTTTTGCATTCTTTTTCAGCTCGCTTGCTGTTGCGGGGGTGATTTTAACTTGTGGTGCTGCTATGTTCCCATTTGTTATGCCTTCATCATTAGAGCCTAATGTGAGCTTAACTATGTGGGATGCTACTGCTAGCCAAATGTCACTTAAAGTAATGACCGTTGCCGCTATCATCTTCGTACCGACTGTCCTAAGTTATACCATTTGGACTTATTACAAGATGTTTGGCCGCTTAAATCGTGAGTTTATTGAAAACAATAAAAACTCACTTTATTAAATTAAGGAGCAACATGTATGTGGTATTTTGCTTGGATTCTTGGTGTATTGTTAGCGTGTTCATTCGGTATTATCAACGCGTTATGGCTTGAGAATACTGAAAATATGGATCGTAACAGCGACAACTAATCGCGACATCTGTAATTGAAAAACCGTCTTGGTAACAAGGCGGTTTTTTATTGGCTTTTGTTTGTTAGGTAATAAAGCACACTTCTAAACAGGCTTGATAGTAGTCGAATAATCAAGCCAGTTACCAACTTATCTTGGTTATTCATTCAGCCTATAGCTAACCTGATCGAGCAAGTATAAAGTTACTTTACGTTATGTTGATGTCTATAAAGATAGAGCCCAATCGATGTAGGACAAGATGTCTTAGAGGGAGGAGATCGATGTAGGGCGCCGATGTAGGGGATTGATGCAGAAGGCTGGGAAAGATAACTGAAAACGATAACTGAAAACAATCATAACAGTGGGATGGCACCACAGTAATAATGCTATCAATATAGTGATAATTGAGTCTTGTAGAAGTGATAAATCGCGCTGTGCTGTACTTAAATATTAGTGATATTTGAGTCGCGTGGTAATCGGGTATCTTGGGCCTGAAGAGTATTTTATTGGATCAGAACCCAATCGCTGAGCTCTGATCCCTGTTATCAATTCCAGTCAACTACACGACTTTAAATACTCCAATCTGTTGCTTGATGCTGACAGCAAGTGCGGTTAATTGTTCTGCATCACTGACCGCTTTTGTTGCCCGTTCATCACTATTTTGTGCCAACGTCGCTATAGTATGCAAGCTATGAGACACCTCATCTGCAACTGTGCTTTGTTGATTAGTTGCACTGGCTATACTGGATGAGAATATTGCCATTTCACCGATACTCTGATTAATCTGACTGAGTTGGAGATTGACGATATTAGCTTGTTCAGCTGAAGATGCTCCTAACTGCTGGCACTCGACCATTTGTGTCGCGGTAAATTTTACTTGATGCTGTAATTTAGCTATCGTCGAGCTAATCTCACTAATTGAACGCTGCGTTCTTTGCGCAAGAGAGCGCACCTCATCAGCCACAACGGCAAAACCACGACCTTGTTCTCCTGCTCTAGCAGCTTCAATAGCAGCGTTTAATGCTAGCAAGTTAGTTTGTTCTGCAATGCCATTAATCACTTCAGTTACTTTACTAATAGCTTGGCTCTCACTGCTGACACTTTCAATATTTTTTTGACTTTGGATGAGTTGCTCACTTAAAGATTGCAGCGCGGTGACCTCTTGGCTTAACTGAGCATGCCCTTGAGCTGATGCACTATCAATTTCCTGCGCTTGCTGTGCTCCTTGACTAGCATTTTGGGCGACGTCTTTAATCGAAGAAGACATCTCTTCGATAGCCGTCGCAATTTGCTCTGTTTGGTTTAACAGTGCTTTTGCTTCATGACCATTTAACTTTGATGTTTGTTGGCTTTGATTTGCTTGGTTTTCTAAGCTAATAACTGACTGTTTTAATGATTCAATTAAACTCGCCAAACTCGCAGCCATTTGGGTCACACTGATGGTGATGTGGTCAACTTCATTACCACTGCTTTCAGAGCACGGCATGAATGTTTGTGAAAGATCGCCCTGACCTAATTTAGCGATTTGTTGCTGTAGATTCTTTAATGGCTTCATCGCACGATTGATCACCATAAACAGTAAAACAGCAATCAGAACTATGCCTATCAATGCTAAAATCACGTTAATTTTTAGCATAGCTAAACTTTCATTATTTAATTCTTTGGTTGGCACATAGCCAACCATGGTCCAATTCCAACCGGCAATCTTTATTGAATAAGCATACATCTCTTCATCCGATAATGAAGTGTAAACCCAGCTGCCTTTATCTGTGAGTGCCTGTTCAAGCGATAAACCATTAAACAATGATTCAGTAAAGGGCGCTTCAGTATTCAAATCGCGATGAGAAATAACTTGTTTATCAGAATTACGGATAATGGCATAAGATCCTGACTCTTCGAGTGTGAGTGTTTTAAGTGCATTTTGGATTTGCAGAATTGATTGGCTAATGTCATAACCGATAAAAAGGATAGCATTAACTTTGCCGCTGCTGTCTTTTACTGGGCTATAAATTGTCATGTAATCTTTACCAAAAAGCTTGGCATAGCCTTCGTATTTTTGACCACTAATTAATTGCTTATAGCCTGGGTGATTAACCCCCAGATAAGTCCCTAGCGCACGGTTACCATCCGTTTTTTTCAGTGATGTTGACACTCGAACAAAATCATCATTATCACGAGCAAATATAGTCGCTACGCCGCCAGTTAGTTGCGAAAAGCGATCTACATTATTATTTTCATTATTAACTTGCTCATTATCATGTAAAAGAACCGGAGTCTTAACGCCTAACACGTCAACGGATTTATTTTCTATCGAGAATTGTCCTGGATATAAAGTACGAAGAATATCGGAGCTACGTTTCGCCGAAGACAACATACTGTCGTATTCCAGTTCAAGTAAATGAGTATTACTGTCCATTTGTGATTGTATAGCTTTGATCGCTTTATCGTGTAATACAGTGGAAGCGGTTAGATATGAAAAACAAGACATAGCGGTGAAAATAATAACGGATGACAACACGACAAGAGAGCCTATTTGTTTTGAAATAGGCCAGTTTTTATAGTTCATATGCTCTTTCTCATAATTATTGTGATGATTAATCTAAATAGATATGGTTCGCTCAATTTAATATACCGCGTAAATGTAAAGATTGTCTGGTATGAAGCCAAAAGTGTGAAACAAATGAAGATTCATGTTCTATGGGCATATTTATCGCATAATACGACTAGGAATTTTAAATTTAGACTGTTTTTTTAGGTTAATCAATAACGCTTATGTTAACAATGTCTAAATTAGCATCTGCCTTTTTGCTCAGGCCACTACCAGCAAGTATTTAGAGGGTAGGGCTAATCATAATATATTAAGTTGACTTGAATTATTATCTTGTTTGTTTGACCAAATTGTCGATTTATACCTAATTGCACGGTACAGGTTAGGGAAGTCATGTGGCTTATAAGGCTGGACGAGAAAATATGTTGGGCCGGTGAAATGCTCGACAAGTATTCAGATTTAACCTTGGTTGATTATGGCTTTGTTTACCACAGAGACATTAATTTCCCCCAAGACGACACCAATTGGTTCTTGTTAGAGAAAACCGTTTAATTTATGTTTGAGTTTTGTGCTTACTGCCTAAACCGGATTTTTACTGCCAGTTTAGGGCGAAATTTTTATTTTGTATTGAACATTAAATCGAAATTGGCTTATTGATAAGGTTGACCTTAGGTTTCATCAACAAGGTATACATTACAGGCACCCATATCAGTGACAACATGGTCGCCAAAAGCGTACCGCCAGCAATGGCTATGGCAAATGGCGGCCAAAAGCCACCACCTGCAATAATTAGCGGTAAAAAGCCGCCTATAGTCGTGATGGTGGTGGAGCCGATATGACGACCACAACTGCTCACAGTACTGATGATTAACTCAACATTACCATGGCGCACCTCGGGTATATCTTCTAACTCAGCCAAAATAACAATCGCAGCATTAATGGCTAAGCCCATTAATCCCAATAAGCCGATAATAACGGTAAACCCAAACGGATAGCCAAATACATACACGGATAATAAACCTAAACCCGCCGATTGAAATGCACTCAGTAAAATGATTGCCGTTAATCTAAAGGAGTTAAATGACAGCACCACAGTGGCTAGTAATAAGGTGACAACTAACACTACATTTGACAATAAATTACCCACAGCCTCATTACGTTTTGCACTTTCGCCGCCAATTTCAAGATGATATCCCGCCGGAATAGACAAATTAGCAATGGTATCCTTAACCTCGTTTAATACTTGTGCAGGCAGTACTCCACTGGTGATATAAGCTTCAATAGTATTGACGCGTTCGCCATTTCTGCGGGGGATTGCGCCGCGACTCACATTGATTTCGTTATAAGATAATGCCGCTAGCGGTATATCTGAACCCGAAGGCGATACCAGATTTATCTCGGCTAAACGTGTGGCTTGTTCGCGACTGTTGTCGCCTAAACGAACACGAATGGGCAGTGATTCTGTTTGCTCTAAAATGCTGCCACCAATTATACCGGTAGTCGCCATTTGAATTTGATTGGCAATATCGCTAAGGCTCAGGCCGCTCATTAAGCTGGCATCTTCATTGACTTGTAACCACACTTTTGGCGCACCAGAACTTAGTGTTGCGCGAGTATGGATCACATCGGGTGTTGCAACTAAAATCCCGCGCACTTGTTCACCCAGTGCTTTCAATGTGTCCAGATTGGGGCCGTATATACGCAACTCTACCGGAGCGTTAAAAGGAGGGCCTTGTTCCAGTTTTCGAACCAAGATTTGGGCTTGTGGAAACTCTACATCAAACTCTTTCTGTAATTGTAAAATTAATCGATTAGCCGCCGCAAAATCGGTTACTTTAATCATTGCTTGGGCATAGTTAGTTGCCCCTTGCTGCCGTTGAGTTAAATTGTAATAGAAAGAGGGCGTGTTACCCCCGACAACCCAAGTCGCAGCCACAATATCGTCAATTTTTTGCAGTTTATTATCAATCAGTTTTACCTGTTCTAGGGTGTTTTCAATGCTCACATGCGGCGCTAAGTAGACTTCAATTTGGAACATATCGCGGTCAGACGGAGGGAAAAATTGTTCTGTCATTTTGCCAGCGGCAAAAAAACCGACAATAGGTAATATACCGATAACAATCGCCGTCAGTATTGGCCGTGTTAACGCAAAGTAAAGGCTGGCTGTATATGCTTGGCTGATTTTGGGAAATGCCATACCTTGTTGATACCAAGCCGTTGGTTTTTCACTGCGGCTAAAGCGCCCAGCAAGGCCTGCGATAATGGTATGCGAAATAATATATGACCCCAGCAATGCAAACATCACCGAAATTGCGATACCACCAACAAACTCACCCGCTGCACCTGGCATTAACACAATTGGTGCAAAAGCTAACATGGTGGTAATGGTTGAACCCGCCAGTGGTAGCCATAAGTGGTGCAGAGTTTTAGATACCGCTTCAAGTTTGCTCATACCTTGCTGACGGCGTTGTGCAATGGCATCAACAATCACAATTGCGTTATCAACCATAATACCCAGCGCAACCACTAACCCTGTTACCGACATTTGATGGATCGGTAGTCCAGTATATTTCATGCAGGTGAGGGTAAACAGTGCGGTTAGTGGTAATGATATTGCTACAATCACTGCATTACGTAGGCCTAATATCAGCATTAAGACCAGTAAAATAATCACAAACCCTTGCAGCAGATTAATCACCAAGTCGCCTAAGCGATCGCTGGTATAGCTTTGTTGGTCAAATAACCATTGCACCTTAATATTGGCAGGCAAGTTTACTGAAAACTCGTCAATGGCGTTGCTCACGTGCTGTTGCCATACATCGACGCGGTTATTATTGAGCATGCGCGCAGAGACTAACACGCCTTGTTGACTGTCGATTAAAGCAATACTCGATGCAGGCGTTTTAGCTTGGCGGCTAATATTGGCCACATCGCCTAAGCGAATAATTTGGCCGTAAGCGTCTACTTTTAACGGCACTTGGCGGATACGGTTTTGTGAGTCTAATTCACCAGAAACCTCAACTAAGGCTCTAAACTGGTTGTTATTAATTTCACCGGCGGAAATTTTGCTGTCGGCATTATTTAAAATTGCCGCGATACCTGCGGGAGTTAAATGCAGTTGACTGATTTTATTACCATCTAATTCTACTAAAATCTCTTCTTCAGGTGCGCCATACAACTTTGCAAAGTCAGTACCGCTGAGTAATCTTAAGCGACTTTGTAATTCTTTGGCGTACCGATTAAGAATATCGACTCTTACTGGGCTGTCATCGGCCCAAACCAGTCCTAAAATAGCGGTATTGGCATACCCTAGCTGATCATCTAATACACTGTTTTGTGCTGCAACGGGTAACAGTGATTTACTGTCGGCAATAAGATCTCGTGCCCGTGACCATACTGGAGCAGTATCGGTAACAGTATCTTTTAATTCTAACTGGATTACCGAAATACCCGGGCGAGAAGTTGACTGGACTAGCTTCAACTCTTCTAAACGGCGAAGTTGATTTTCGAGTACTTCGGTCACGAGTGCTTCAACGCGTTCTGCTGATGCCCCAGGCTATTGAGTAATAACCGATGAAAATCGGTTCGTAATATGTGGGTCTTCCGTACGCGGTAAGCTTGAAATTGCTCCTAAGCCAGCAACAATTAATAATGCAATAAATAAACTGGTTAGGCGGCCATTTTCTAAAAATGCTTTAATCATAATGCCCCCGTTTTCTCAGCTTGAGCTAGGGTGACTTTTTGATTAACTACTAACTTATGCAAGCCTTGAGAGACAATGATATCGGTTGGTTTTATGGCGCCTTGAATATACGCTTGTTGTTCATTGGTATAGATAATTTCAACATCGCGACGTTCAATGGTATAAAAACCTTGCTCAGCTTTAACTAAGGCAAATACGTTCCATAACCCGCGTACGCCATCGGTTAATGCCGACATCGGCACCCAGTAACCAGATGCAGGCAGATCTTGTTGATAAGCCAAATAAGCTATTTCGCCATTGATTACTCTGGCTGAGTCGGGCAAATGAATACGCAACTGCACCGTGCGACTAATGGTATTAACCTCGGCACTAATACCGGCAATTTTAGCGGTAAAGGTTTGTTTACCTACCCGGACATCTACCATCTGCTCGGCGGCTAACTGCTGTGCAATATCAATTGGTACCCCAATATAAGCTAAAGGCTCACTGTTACCCACTAAGGTAAAAACCGGACTGCCTAGCGCAATCACTTCGCCGACATTATGAAACCGCTGACTGATAGTGCCATTGAATGGGGCTAACAATGTCGATTTTTCAATTTTTAAATGGGTAGCACTTAAGCTGGCTTCTATGCGCTTTTGATTCGCTTGTAAGCTAATGACTTGTTGCTGGGTTTCATCAAGCTGCTGTTCAGACACATAATTTTGTTGTTTTAGTTTTTGAGTGCGAACTAAGGTGCTTTTGGCTAAATCGATATCCGCTTGGGTTTGTAATAAACTGGCTTGCAGTTGCTGTTGTTCGGCTGTTAATAACTCGATATCAAGTAGGGCTAATGTTTGACCTTTAGTCACAGTATCGCCACTGTCGACTGAGATATTGTTGAGCTTACCCGCAAGCTCAAAGCCAATACCTGTGGTATTGGCTGAGCGAATTGTCCCTGTATAGGTTTGCATATGCTGGTAATGGTCATTTAACACTAAGCTTTGTGATAACACCGCTTGATAGTCAATTGTATGCGAGTGTTCTTTTACCTCAGAGCCACAACCGCTTAAAACGATTAAGCTTAAACTTAGCGCCCAGTATCGAATGATGGCAGTGAATGTCTTTGACGCGTTCATAAGTTTATTCCTTGCAAAGCAATTAATAGTGTCAATGTTGATTTATTTTTCGCCGTTGGCATGAAAGGCAATAAGCGCATAGATTTTCAGCACAACATAAAATGTAACTTTAATGTTAACTAGACTCGATAGTCTAATTTTATAAAACTAGACTGTCCAGTCTATTTTTGGTTACTATTAGGCTAAATGCTGATCAGCAATGCAGAGGCTTGATTTGCTTAATGAGCTAATTTATGGAACCAACATGACAAAACAACACACAGCCCTTAATCCCAGCGGACAGAACCACATCAGCCGCAGTGAACAAAAGCGTGCCCAGGTGCTCGAGTCTGCGATTGATCTTTTTTGTCATCATGGTTTCCCTAACACCAGTATGGATGAAGTGGCCAAGCATGCCGGTGTATCAAAACAAACTGTTTACTCCCATTTTGGTTCTAAAGACGATTTATTTGTGTCTGCGATTGAATCGAAATGTGTTGTGCATCAACTCACCGACGATGCCTTAATTGATGCCAGCCAACCACAACAGGTTATTTTGTTATTTGCACAGCAGTTTGGCGAAATGATTGTTAGCAAAGAAGCCATGACAGTGTTTAAAACCTGTGTTGCTCAAGCCGATACTCACCCAGAAGTGTCTAGATTGTTTTATAATGCAGGCCCTAAGCATGTACTAGGATTGGTTCGAAACTACCTAACAAAAGTCAATGAACACAACGAATACTTTTTTGAAAACCCTCATGAAAGTGCGGTTAGATTGTGTTTAATGTTGTTTGGTGAGCTAAAATTACGCCTAGAGTTAGGCTTAGAAATAGAAGATTTAATCGTCACCAGACAACAATACCTGCAAGATACCGCCGACATGTTTTTACGAGCACATAAAGTGGGCGTAAAATAAACTCAACCTCAAGTTGAACTTAATTGGCCATATAGCAGTATTACTTGAGCAATTAAGCCAAAGTAATATTCAGTTTATTTCATTATTTGAAGGGAAGCAGATTAGTATGACGCTTTACAACACTAAGGTAATTTCTTCTCCGGCACAGAGTAAGTCACTGAATTTATCTGTACGGTCATTATTGTGCGTATCGGGTCTGCTGTTAAGTCAGCATGCTTTAGCGGCACCAGAACGTTCACCGTTTTCACTCACTGTTGCTCGTACATCAACGGGCACCGCTAATGTAGGCGCAGAGAGTGCTAACCCTAATCAGTTGCAACGAGATACATGGAAAACCAGTTTTTCGGCAAACATGCCACTTAATCGTCAGTGGTCTATAGGGGCAAACTTAGGCTACGATAATCTCGATTATGACTGGGATATTAACCAAAACAGCCTGTTACGCAGCAGTACTCAACCTTGGTCGACCATCCATCAGTACAGTGCCGGTTTGTCACTATCGTATCGCTTAGATAATCATTGGATGTTTCTCATCGCACCCAAATTACAGTATGCCTATGCTGATACGGCATCATCTTCAAATGCACAAAGTTATGGTGTCGTCGCCTCGGGGATGTACCGCTTTGATTCGGGTAATATGCTTGGTTTCGGTGTGGCATATTTAAATGATATTTCAGAAGTGCGCACCTTGCCTTATTTAGCCGTACGTTGGCAGATAAGCGATAAGTGGGTACTTGCTAACCCGTTCCAAGCTGGTTTTAGTGGCCCAGCAGGATTAGAGTTAAGTTATCAATATAATCGTGACTGGGATTTTGGCGTGGGCAGCTCAATGCGAACAGAGCGTTTTTTAATTGCTGACGATGACAAAACCATTGAAGTTGAAGAATGGGTAGGCTTTGCTCGCGCAGGTTGGCAAGCAACGACTAACGTTAGTCTTAATGCTTATGCTGGTTACTATTTTGGCGGTGAAATGCAGTTAAGTTATCCCGATGTCACTGAAGACATGGAAAACCAAGCCGCATTCGGTTTAGTGTTTAAACTGAACTTTTAACGATTAGTGGTAAACCATACAATAAAAAATGCCGCTGATATCAGCGGCATTGTTGTAAAAGTTAATCTAGCGACTCAGCATTTATCTAATAAAATCGTCTTAACTACTAATGCAAATCGGCCCTAGAAGTAAGTCACTTCTTTTACCCGCTTAGGGCGATTTTGTTGTTCGTATAACTGCCATACTTGTTTAAAATCAAGTGCTAACTCAGTGACATAAAACTCACCGGCTGGGTAGGTTTTTACCACTTTAGCCCCGCGAATAATGCCACTCACGCTAGACTTAACGTTGTCGTCAGTTAATAACCACTCACTCACGTCGCTGTTTGCGGTAATCTTTTGGCCATACACTTGCTCTGCTAACTCACGATATGCAGCAATTTTTGATGCTTGCATTGCCATTAAAATACGATGCGATGGTTCTTTGCTTGGCTGAGTCGCTAAGGGTGCATAACCAATTGCGGTTAGGGTAGGGAACGAGGCTGGAGCTTCGGTTTCCCACTGGACATATTTATCCTTGCTTACACAGCCAGTTAACAGTACCAACACAATTAACATTAACGACTTCATAGCTTATCTCCTAATACGGTATAACGACTGTCGCCCATATTTTCGTGGCGATACAGTAAACCATTACGCGATTCAATCATTTCAGACGGTTGTAAATAACCCGATAAGCTCGACGCCGCCACAAATGATTGCACCGCAGAAACCACTCTATTATTGGTCACATTCACTATCCGGCCGTTAAAGACGATTCCTTCAGGTGTTAAGGTCATGGTTGATACCAAAACGTGCGCTACCGGTAAATCGGAACGCAACAGCTCCCAATTTCGGCTCAACATAAATTCACCTTGCTCTGTTGCGCGTAAATTGGTTGCGACGTTTAAATCAACCAAATTAAACTCATGGGCATGGAATGCAGCAAGCAATCCTTGCTGTAATTGAAGGCCTAACTCATTGGATGTATTTAAATTGCTGGCCATTACCGGCGTAGAAATGAGCAGTGGTTCATCAGGGCGAAGGGCATCATTTTGCAATACTAATTCGTTGACTAACTTTTCTGCCCACACATTGACCTGGCCCTTAGGCGGTATTCCAACAGCTTGTATATCATAAGCTAGCTTGTGCTGATAAACCTGATCTTCATCGACCACTTTGACAAATTTACCGTTATTACTAAAGGCAAGATTATTGGCAGCATTAGGCGTTTGGGTGCATGCAACTAACGTCAATGACGCCAGTATGACCGTGGGGACAACAAGCCTATTAATCATAATAATTCCTCTTACAAAAATGCCGCAAGTCTTGGTATAAATGAGTCATTTTATCGCCTTATTTATCGGTAACTAAGGTCAATTTTTTACTCTTTAATATTCGTTCCTTTATATCGGCAAATGCGTTAGAAGCTTTACTATAATTACCCTACATCTAAAAAAAACTATTAAAGCGGTTATAGGCACAATTTTTGCTTTGTAAAATATAGAGTAAGCTTAATTCATTTTATTAGGCCAAATAGACGTTTTTTTGACATTAGGACATCGTATGCTGATCCGACACAGCCCTACTAACCGAACTAATCCCTTTAGTCATCTTGCTGTCATAGCCATATTATGTGCAAGTGGCTTGCTAGTGACAATGTCTGCATTTGCTGAACAAATTGAAGTGACTGGCAAAGCCAAAATTGTTAATGGCGATATTGATAAAGCTCGCGAAGACGCTATCAGCCAAGCATTAAATTATGCCAGTTTAAAAGCGGGAGTTAACTTTTCTAGCGAACAACAAATTAATCAAGGACGGCTTACTCAAGATACTTTTCAAATGCAGCGTATGGGCTCGGCCAATAATGTTGAATTAATGAGTGAAATGATCAGCGAGCATACTATTACTGTCATTTTACAGCTTGAGCTTAGCGAACAAGAGTCCGATGCCCAATGTAAAAGCCAATCACTCAAAGCTGCGATTATGCTGCCTCAAGCTTATTTACAAGAACGCGAACAATTACGCTATGGTCAATTAGCCCACTTTGAAGAGCGCATCACCGAACAATTAGGCAAAGCGATTAACGCGCAATCGCGTTACAGTTTTGCCAGGCTACATGCAGATGAGAAAATTGATAATACCAATCAATTGGTCAATTTTAGAGGTAACCGCATACCCAGTTGGTTAGGTGAACTTACCGACAGCCAATATTTGCTGCAGCCCGAAATTATTGATATTTCAACTGAACCAGTACAAAGCAGTTATTTGGGCTTTGTAGAAGATGATCCACTGAGGCAATTTATCCTTAAATTAACTCTTTATCATGGCATTAGCGGTGAAGTGGTCTGGTCAGAATCATTTGCGACATCAGCGCCTTGGGAATTTGAACGACAAGAAATAGTGTCACCAGCTAATCAACGCTTTTGGCGATCATCTTATGGCCAGGCGATCAGTGATATTTTACAACAAAGCGTTATGTCGTTAGATAAGCAACTCAATTGCCGACCATTACTAGGCCAAATTGTGGCAAGAGATGGTGATCGCATTATCATCAATTTAGGCCGTAAAAATGGCGTTAAAATGGGTGATAAGTTCCAAATCGTCCTGCAGAAAAACATCCCAGACAGATTCAACTCTATGCGCGCTATCGCGACTAAAAGTCGGGCTAATGTGGTTATCGAACAAGTTACCGAAGACAGTTCAACGGCAATCTTTGACGGTATCGACAGTGCTTATAATATTCAAGTGAATGACATTGCAATTAAGAACTAGTTGGTTGTTAATTAAGCAATTAAATTTAAAAGGTTTAATTCGATTATAAACTCAGTATAATCACTGGGTCTCTCTATAGCTCAACAGGATAGAGCAGCCGCCTCCTAAGCGGCCGATCGGGGTTCGAGTCCCTGTGGGGAGACCATATAAAGTACTCCTATGCTCATTCTCTGTCTTTTCTCATCATCTGATTTATTTCATTGTCCCTTACCAGAATTAAGATATTTACTCGTATCAATATTTTTAACTACAGCATTAATCTTTTTAACAAATCATCTCATCATTTGTGTTTATCACTATCGCAGTCTGATCGGCTTTAGCGCTATAATTGTGCTTCATTTTTTATTGCTAGGAGCAGTTGTTTGTCACATTCATATATTCCGTTTGATCTTTATAAGCGTAAGTGGATTTTTAACCATAAAGATTTGCCTGTATCAGATGATGATAAGGCTTTGATTAAACCACTGACCGATAAAAGTGCCATGGAGGTGTGGGATAAGTGGATAAGCAATAAGAGCAGTCGTGCGGAATTATTTGAGAAAGGCGATTGGCCAATAAAGCAAGACGCTTGGATGGCAACAGAACATTGGCAATCGGCGTGGGACTCACTGGACAACGCGATGCCTGAAGCTGTTAGTACACATATTCAATGGCCTGATGATGTGGTGGTGTATTTTTGTTATGAAAAGTACCAAATCATTGAAACGCGTTGGGATGTCTTTGTGCGTAATTGGAAGTGCTTCTTGTTTTTCGATGATGGTCCAATTTTAATTTCGCCTAAGCACAAGCAAGCGTTGATGTTTAATCAGAATGGCCAATTTAAGTTAGGTGTTCGTGGTTAACCCCTTATTCAACCTCGAAGTGCAATACTCAGCAAATAAGCTATTAACGGTTAATCGCTGAGTTTTAGTATGTGATTTGGTTGCGGTATATATTGCCAGGCATAAAACCACTTTTTATTCTTTCTGTGGTTATTTTTGTGGCGTTTTTTTAGAGAGTTTATATGAAGTTATTAGCTTTAATGGGTATGAGTTTAGTGTTGATGCTGCCGTCATTCGCGCACGCTAAAGTGATTGGCGATATTGATGTGGTAGAGCAAATGACGGTTGCTGAGCAACCATTAGTATTGAATGGCGCAGGAGTGCGCAGCAAGTTTTTTATTGACTTATATGTGGGCAGTTTGTATTTACCGACAAAAGTGCAAACCTTAGATGATGTATTGGCGCAGCCGATTGCGGTTATACAGTTAACCATTACCTCTGGAATGATTACCTCAGATAAAATGCGTGATGCAATTACTGACGGTTTTGATGCTGCTACCGACGGTGACACTCATTCTATCGCCAAAGATATTGAACATTTTACCCAGCTGTTTGCTGACGAGATTGTTGAAGGTGATCAATTCACTTTTGTGACTCAAAAAGGCAAGGGCGTCAGCAGCATTAAAAATGGTATGGCTCAGGGTGATATTGCTGGTGAAGCATTTCGTCAGGCATTACTTAAGATTTGGTTAGGTGAACATCCTGCGCAACAAAGTTTACTTGAGGCCATGCTCGCTCAGTAAATCTCCTGCTAAGAAACGATAACAAGCGAACGCTGCGCTTACGGAAAGAAGGGTCTAGCAGTTGGCACTTGGCTTGTTATCGGATGTCATCGCTCGTTATCGCTTGCCACCAAGATTTTAACGCTAGGCTGAAAAGTCATTCCCTAGCGTTGAAATGGTCGACGTTTTGCCTTTGTCATTGTAGGTCAAGCTTGAAGCGTTGCGGCTAGCTTGTAATGCTTGTGCGAATCTATTGAGGCTGGCTATATTGAGTTCAATTAAACTGGCATTTTGGCTATTGATGTCTTTGCACTCAGCGAGTATCGATTTTGCTTGAGCAACTTTTTGTGCCAGTTCAACATCTGTGGTGATCAGCGTGTGGTGTGGATGATTAGCCAGTTTTTCGTCAGTGGTTTTCATATTGAATAAACACTGGGTTTTATCTTTGGAAAGTGCCAGTAATTGATCGGCGTCTTGCTTTTCTAACGCAGCTTTCTCTGCTGAAATCAGCTGTTTTAGTTGAACTAACGTCTGATTTTGCGTATCAAGCAAAGTATGCAGTTCTGTAAGTAATTGCTTGTTTTGCGGATCGTTGGATTGTCCTGAGGATTGTACGTTTACTTGTGTCATAAGTTACTCTTGTTTTTTTAACTAACACTTCTCTATGATGCAAATGCGCACCTATTATTCTAGTGTTGTTAAAGCAAATTAAAGAGTAACGTTTAACGGTTACTCTTTGTCAAATGATAGACTGCCTAGCTCTGCTTCAAAACTAGCAATATTAGCCGCAAGTTTTTCTGGGTCGACTTTATATCGTCCTTCAGAGATTGCGAGTTTAATTTCAGCGACCTTTTTTTGGTCTACTTCAGGCAATGATGCCATTTTAGTTTGCGCGCCCTGAAGCTGTTGAGCTTGAGAGGTAATGCTAACCGAATCAGTTTTAACTGGAGTCGCTGTTTTTTGCGCCACAGCTGCAGTATCAGATTTGGTATTAGACTGCGTTTCACGTGCAGTGCGCAGTTGTGTATTAGTAGCAGTGTTATGCTTAATGTCAATTGCCATGGGAGGCTCCAGCGTAATTATCAGGTTTTCCAAACAGGCTATCGGCAGTCCAGGAAAAAACTTTAACTCTATTTTACATTCTTACTTCAACTTCGCCAATGCCAATTACAACTGCATCAAATTGTTTGCTCGTATTACTATTTTTTACTCTGATAACGTCATTGAGATTACCGTCCCGTAAAGCTTCACCAAGGGTTTTAATTTCAATATTAGCGGTTTTAGCATAAATAGAAATCGTGTCTCCTTTGCAAACAAAACACAGGTTATTACTTAAGACTGGTGAGTCTTTCGCAACCCGACGTTTTACTCTTGAACCAATTAATGAGTTGATATCTGAAAAAAATTGGCCTTTTAGACTATATTGATCAATATACATAATGTGTAAATGTTGTTGGTCAATAATTTGGTCTGGTGACAGTATCTGGTTTGCCGCGACAACGGGGTATTGAATTTCAACTCGAACAGAGAGATACATTTGCCATGGGTAGTCATAGTCTGGACTATCACAGCTCAGTTTTACCATATTATTGCGACTAATCGCTCGTTCACTGGCAAGCTCAGCCGTTATCGGTGGATAGCACCGCGGAGGATTGACACGACCTTCAAGGTTTTGTGGGGTGATTTCGACCTTAGCTTTTGAGTCTGCTTCAATTTTTTTTTCTATCGTCTCTTTAGCTAAGTCATAAATGGTCGATAATGAGGGTGTTATTATCTCTTCGCTAGCAAATGCTGGCAAAAAAAATGTTATTGAACATAATAAACATAAAAAAAATACTTTCATAATGAAGATACTAGCTTGTTTTGCCAGAATACACCTATACTTTTAAAAACGGAAAATATGCGAGCTATCTCTGCATACACAATAAGCTAAAAAATATGCACCGATGACATAATAATTTCATTATGTCGCCGTCAAAAAAGTGTCAGCTCACCGTGTGTGAGTTAATTAATACAAATTAAAGCAAGTTGTATGCCCACTTTTTTAATTTAATGAATAGATAAGTATTCGCTGGGTTGTTGATGGTTTACACTCAAGGTTGGTAGGTCTTTAGCGATAAATGAGCTAGACGTAATGAGCTAACGTATTGTGTTGAACCTGGGTTTACTATAATTTTAATGAACAATTTTTATCCTTTTGGGTGACAGTTAACTACAAGGTCGTGTTATGTCGAGCATTTTAGATTCAGTCAATAAACGTACTCAGCTTGTCGGGCAAAACAGACTCGAGTTACTATTATTTAGGCTTAACGGCCGCCAACGGTTTGGGATTAACGTGTTCAAAGTGAAAGAGGTTTTACAATGCCCACCACTGACAACCTTACCGAAATTAAATCGTTATGTTAAAGGTGTTGCTCATATTCGTGGCGCAACGATTTCTGTTATCGATTTAAGTGCTGCAACGGGTGGTCGTCCACTGACATCAACTGAAAATTGCTTTATTATCATTTCCGAATACAACCGAAGCATTCAAGGCTTTTTAGTGAGTTCTGTTGAACGTATTATCAACATGAATTGGGAGGCAATTATGCCGCCTCCACAAGGTTCTGGTCGTTCTTCCTATTTAACCGCAGTGACAGAGATAGAAGGCGAGTTGGTTGAGATTTTGGATGTTGAAAAAATTCTTGATGAAATTTCACCGGTTAAGACTTCGATTAGTCAAGAACTCAACGAAACTTTAACGATTGATAGGGAACAGCATTATCATATTATGGTTATTGATGATTCTGCAGTGGCACGTAAACAGATTATTCGTTCGTTAGAGTCTTTAAATCTGCAAATCGATACTGCCAAAGATGGTAGAGAAGCGTTAGAGATGTTGAAAAATATTGCCAAAGAAATGGATGATGTATCAGTGGAAATTCCGTTGATTATTTCTGATATTGAAATGCCTGAAATGGATGGCTACACTCTAACAGCAGAAATTCGTGATAATCCAAAGTTAAAGAATATAAAAGTCGTACTGCACACATCGTTAAGTGGTGTGTTTAACCAAGCGATGGTACAAAAAGTTGGGGCTAACGATTTTATTGCTAAGTTTAACCCCGATGAATTAGCCGCAGCGGTTAACAAACATTTGAGTTTATAATTGTTTAGAATTGAATAATATTGAACGTTCGGTCGGCTCATCGGCAAACATATTAGGAAGATAATGTGACAGATAAATCACTTGCTGAAGCAGAGTACAATCAATTTAGGCTGTTTTTAGAGCAGCATAGCGGTATTGTGTTAGGTGAGAACAAACAGTATTTAGTTCGTAGCCGCTTAGCGCCACTGATGGGAAAGCATAATTTGCCTTCTCTATCTGAGGTGGTTAAAAAGTCGATGAAACCGATAGAGCGTCAATTACGCGCTGAAGTGATAGATGCGATGACTACTAACGAAACCTTATGGTTTCGAGACCGTTATCCATTTGAGTTGCTGAGTAATTCTTTGTTGCCTGAATACAGCAAGTTGGGCCGACCATTAAAAATATGGTCTGCTGCTTGCTCATCTGGGCAAGAACCTTACTCTTTAGCTATGACAGTGTTGGAATATCAACAGCGTAAACCCGGTGCTTTGCCTGGGGGCGTGACAATTCAGGCAACAGATTTATCACCTTCTATGTTAGAGCGTTGTAAGAATGCTGAATATGATGGTTTAGCTCTGGCTCGTGGTTTGTCTGAAGAGCGTAAACGTCAGTTTTTTGATGCTTTACCGTCTGGCAATATGAAAGTGAAAGATAACGTAAAACGTTTAGTGAACTTCAGAGCACACAATCTACTTGAAAGTTATAGCTTATTAGGCAAGTTCGATATCATTTTTTGCCGTAATGTATTGATTTATTTTGCGCCAGAGGCAAAGGCTACCATTTTGCGGCAATTTGCTGCCGCACTTAATCCTAAAGGTATCTTATTCTTAGGTGCGTCAGAATCTCTTGCGGGGTTAACCGAAGAGTTTAATATGGTTCGCTGTAATCCCGGTATCTATTACCAGAAAAAAACCTAGCTAAAACAGTTGATTAGATTCACCCATGCCGACGATCGTCGGCATGTTAGTTTTTTTATTTTATTCTCCCATTATAAAAATTGTTGGCATAACCTTTGCTTTATATCTATCAGTTAGCTGATGGAGGCAATTTTATGGCGATTAATTTCGATAATGCATTAGGTGTTCACCAATATTCTTTGGGCGTACGAGCTCAAAGAGCTGAAGTGATTTCAAGTAACATCGCCAATGCCAATACTCCTCATTATAAAGCTCGAGATGTTAATTTTGCTTCTGCTATGCAAGCAGCAAGCTCACATCAGAAGGGTTTGAGCATGAGTCAAACCACAGAAAAACATTTCGATTTAACAGCGTTAAGTCAACAACATGTCCAATATCGTGTTCCAAATCAAGCCGATACAGGTGACGGTAATACTGTTGATACGCAGAAAGAACAATCAGCATTTATGCAAAATGCGCTCGAATATCAAATGTCATTAGGCTTCCTTGAAGGTAAGTTTAATGGCATGCGTAAAGCTTTGCGAGGTGATTAATCATGAGTTTATTTAATATTTTCAATGTGTCTGGATCAGGTATGTCTGCGCAGTCAGTGCGTTTGAATACCACTGCCAGTAATATTGCCAATGCGGATTCTGTATCAAGCAGTGTTGATAAAACTTATCGAGCACGTCATCCCATTTTTGAGGCTGAAATGCTTAAAGCTAATAGCCAGCAAAATAGTTCGCCGGGTGTTAACGTCAAAGGCATTGTTGAAAGTGATAAACCATTAATAAAAGAATACTCGCCAGATCATCCGATGGCTGATGGTGATGGTTTTATTTATAAACCGAATGTCAATGTGATGGAAGAAATGGCCGATATGATTTCTGCATCACGCTCTTATCAAATGAACGTTCAGGTGGCTGATGCAACTAAGTCTATGTTGCAACAGACGTTAAGGATGGGTAAATAGTATGATTATTCAAGGAGGCAGCTATGAGCCTAATTAATTCTTACAGTCAGTCTTTACCACAGACCTCTAGCAGTGTGTCAAATACTAGTGCAGTCACTAAAAGTTCAGTACAGAGCACTACTACGACAACAACGGGTAATTCGTTTCTTGATTCAATTCGTTTGCCTGAAGAGAGTACGGTTCCTGAAGCAAATGATCAGCTGTTAAAGCAAGAGGACTTCTTTGCTTTACTCAGTCAGCAATTATCAATGCAAGACCCTTTTGAGCCAGTAGACAATGATCAAATGATTGCTCAGATGGCATCATTTTCTACGGTTGATGGTATTTCAAATCTTAACGATGAAATTTTAAACCTCAATACCGTAATGAGTTCAAGCCAGGCATTGCAAGCATCGGGTCTTGTTGGACGCAAGGTGTTGATCCCATCAGACACAGGAGTTATTTCAGCTGATAGCCCTGGTATAAACGGTGTGATCAGTACGCCATCGGCTATCGATACTATTACTGTGAGTGTACAAGACTCATCAGGACAGTTAATCAAAACCTTTAGTGTTGATGGCAGTGAAGGCGGCAATGTTGATGTGTCTTGGGATGGACTGGATAAAAATGGCGAGCCAGTAAAAGAGGGATTGTACTCTATTAAGGCTAGCGGAAAAGTCGATGGTGAAGCCCAAGACTTAGCGGTATCTACTTATGCCCATGTTAGCAGTGTGTCGTTAGGCACCACTGCAACAGGAGCTATTTTGAATTTGCGCGGTGTCGGCGGTATTAAGTTATCTGACGTACTTGCCGTATCTGAAACTTAACATTATCTACAGTTTGCTAAATAAACTTGTTGATTATGAATTAAACCTTTGAGGTGAATTATGTCATTTAACATTGCATTGAGTGGTATCTCTGCCGCGCAAAAAGACTTGAACACAACGGCAAACAACATTGCCAACGTTAATACTGTCGGCTTTAAAGAGTCGCGCGCTGAATTTGCTGATGTGTACGCAAACTCAATTTTTTCTAACAGTAAAACTGCAGTGGGCGGTGGTGTAACCACTACCCAAGTTGCTCAACAATTTCACCAAGGCAGCTTAGCCTTTACCAGTAACTCATTGGATATGGCAATCAGTGGCGGCGGATTTTTTGTCACATCTTCTGGCGTTGGCACACAAGATTTGTCTTACACTCGTGCCGGTGCATTTAAAGTCGACTCAGACAACTACATGGTCGATGCCGCAGGTAATTTTTTACAAGGTTTCCCTGTAGATGACGAAGGTAATTCAACCTCGGTTAGCTTAACAACTACTCAGCCTATTCAAATTCCTGATACTGCAGGTAGCCCTGTTAAAACTAGCCTTGTTGAAATGCAAATGAATTTAAACGTGGGTGACGAAGCTCTCGACCCTGCTAGTTTTGACCCTGATAATTCTGACACCTACAATAATTCAACCTCTGTGACTATTTATGATTCACTAGGTGAGTCACATATTATGACCACCTATTTTGTAAAACCTACTGGGGGGTCATATACCGGTGAAAGTAACTGGGTGGCATTTTATGCTGTTGACGGAGAACCCGTTGATGTCAACACTGCTGGAACTTATGGTACTGATACTACTGGTGATGGTGCTTCCGATAGCACCGCAACTGCAAGTGCAACAAACCCAGTAGATGGTTCTGCCTGGAATGGTGCTGTGATTAAGTTTAACTCTGTTGGTGCTTACGTTGGCAGTGACCCTGCTACAATTACCACAGAAGCACTGGGTACGACTGGTGCGGGTGTTTTAGATCCTGGTGCCGATGGTACTCAAGCCCTTGAAGTTAGATTTGATAATCCTACTCAATATGCTTCACCATTTGAGGTCACATCATTAAGTCAAGACGGTATTACTGTTGGCCGTTTAACCAATGTGGGTATTGGCTCTGATGGATTAATTACTGCCAGCTACAGTAACGGTTCAACCGTGCCATTAGCCCGTGTAGCGTTAGTGCGCTTTGCTAACGAGCAAGGCTTAACTCAGGTGGGTAACACTTCATGGAAAGCCAGTTTAGATTCAGGTGAAGCGTTAGCGGGTGAAGCTAACAGTGGTACTTTCGGTAGCATCCAGTCATCTGCACTTGAGCAATCAAACGTAGATTTGACCACAGAATTGGTTGATTTGATTTCAGCTCAGCGTAACTTCCAGGCCAACTCTCGTACCCTAGAAGTGAACAATACATTGAACCAAACCGTGTTGCAAATCCGTTAATTATTCATTACTCAGCGTAATCGATAAACAAGGTGTTGCCGTTGTCGGCAACACCTTGCCATTTTAGTTTTTCTCGATCTTTTTTACCGCCTAACTGTTGTTTTTTTGACTATCGGCATCTCCAACTCCTTATTTTTACTCCTTTACATTCATAGTGTTGAATATAACTCTCTAGCAATAAAGTTCATTGGCACGATGCTTGCTTTAACTCTGCATATATTATTTTTGTAGAAAGTTTGACGGAGCAGCAAATGGACAAATTTCTTTATGTTGCCATGAGTGGCGCTAAGCAAGGCATGAATGCCTTAGCGGTCAGTGCCAACAACCTTGCCAACGCCAATACTGACGGTTTCAAGGCTGATATGACTCAAGCTCGCTCTATGCAGGCGTTTGGTGAAGGTCTACCCAGTCGCGTGTTTTCAATGATTGAAAGCCCAGGCAGTAACTTTGCAAGCGGCCCGATTGTGACTACTGGTCGTAATCTTGATGTTGCCGTTAAAGGTGATGGATGGATAGCAGTACAAGCAGCCGATGGCTCAGAAGCCTATACCCGAGCCGGTAGCTTAAAATTTGACAGTACAGGTTTACTCGTTAACAGCAGCAACCGTCCGGTAATGGGCGATGCAGGGCCAATCGTATTACCACTGCCAATTGAACACGTCGAAATTGCAGCCAACGGTATTATCTCTGTGAGGCCACAAGGCGCAACTGCAGAAGTGATTGAAGAAGTTGCCCGTATCAAACTGGTTAATCCAGGTAACGATCAAATGATGCGTGGCGAAGACGGTTTATTTCGTCTTATGGCCGGCGGTAACGCGCCAACAGATCCCAATGTGGCAGTAGAAAGCGGCGCGGTTGAAGGCAGTAACGTCAACCCAGTACATGAAATGGTCGCAATGATAGAAATCCAGCGTCAATACGAGATGCAAGTCAAAATGATGAAGAACGCCGAAGAAATTGATCGCGCGTCGACTTCCTTGATGAGAATTAGTTAGGAGTAATTATTATGATTCCAGCGTTATGGATAAGTAAAACAGGTGTTGATGCCCAGCAAACAAACATCGCGGTCATTTCTAACAACGTGGCTAACGCCAGTACGGTTGGATTCAAAAAAAGTCGCGCTGTGTTTGAAGATTTACTGTATCAAACCGTTAATCAAGCCGGTGGCGTCAGTGCAGACAACACCAAGTTACCTAATGGTTTAAACATTGGTGCCGGTACTAAAGTGGTTGCCACCCAAAAAATGTTTACTCAGGGCAGCATGTTAACCACCGACAACTCATTAGATTTAATGATTGAAGGCTCAGGCTTCTTTGAAGTGCAAATGCCAGACGGCACCGCAGCTTACACCCGTAACGGTCAATTTAGCTTGGATGATACTGGCCAAATTGTTACTCCAGGTTCAGGTTATGTGGTGCAACCCGCCATTACTATTCCAGATGATGCCACCAGTATAACCGTATCAGCAGAAGGTGAAGTGTCGGTGCAAATACCAGGTACTGCAGAAAGCCAGGTTATCGGCCAGCTAACCATGACAGACTTTATTAACCCGTCAGGGTTAGACCCATTAGGGCAAAACCTTTACACCGAAACCGGTGCCAGCGGTACACCAATTCAAGGCACTGCATCGCAAGATGGTTTAGGTGCTATTCGTCAGGGCGCGTTAGAAACCTCTAACGTCAACGTGACAGAAGAATTAGTTAACTTAATTCAAGGTCAGCGCATTTACGAAATGAACTCAAAAGTAATTTCAGCGGTTGACCAAATGCTGTCTTACGTTAATCAGAATCTCTAAGGAGCTATCATGATTAAATACATAACGTTAGCGTCTGTAATTTTATTGGTAGGCTGCAGCTCTACACCTAAAAAGCCGATTGCCGATGACCCATTTTATGCGCCGGTATACCCAGACACGCCACCGACGCAGGTAGCCGCAACGGGATCTATTTTTCTCGATACTCAAGCCTCGAGCTTGTTCTCCGACATTCGTGCTCATCGAGTCGGCGACATCATTACCGTTACGTTAAAAGAGTCTACTCAAGCTAAAAAGAGCGCCAATAATGACATATCTAAAGGCAGTGACTTAAATGTCGAACCTGTTTATGCCGGTGGTAAAAATGTGTCAATTAACGGCATTCCACTTGATCTTGGCTACTCCGATAGCATGAGCACAACCCGTGAAGCAGATGCTGACCAATCTAACAGTTTAGATGGCAGTATTTCGGCTAACGTGATGCAAGTGCTTAGTAATGGCAACTTAGTTATTCGCGGCGAAAAATGGATATCAATTAATAACGGTGATGAATTTATTCGCGTTACCGGCATTGTTCGTAGCCAAGACATCAACCCAGACAACACCATCGATTCAACCCGTGTTGCCAATGCTCGTATTCAATACAGCGGCACAGGCACATTTGCCGACTCACAAAAAGTGGGTTGGTTGAATTCGTTTTTCATGAGCGACTGGTGGCCTTTTTAAGGAGTAATACATGAAAATCAAATTGTTGGTGTCGCTAATGACCTCGCTGTTAATCCTAACAGCACCAGTTCATGCAGAGCGCATAAAAGATATTGCCAATATTCAAGGCGTAAGAAGTAACCAGTTAATTGGTTATGGTTTAGTTGTCGGTTTACCCGGTACTGGTGAAAAAACCCGATATACCGAGCAAACCTTTCGTACCATGCTTAAAAACTTTGGCATTAACTTACCCGACTCAGTAAGACCTAATTCAAAAAACGTCGCGGTAGTAGCTGTACATGCCGACATGCCAGCATTTATCAAGCCGGGTCAAAACCTTGACGTTACCGTGTCGAGTTTAGGCGAAGCTAAAAGTTTACGCGGCGGAACACTTATTCAAACCTTCTTAAAAGGGGTTGACGGCAATGTCTATGCTATTGCACAAGGCAGCCTTGTAGTGAGCGGATTCAGTGCCGAAGGCTTAGATGGCTCGCAAGTGATTCAAAATACCCCAACGGTTGGGCGTATTCCAAGTGGCGCGATTGTTGAGCGCAGTGTGGCTAGCCCATTTGCAAGTGGTGACTACCTAACATTTAATTTACGTCGCTCAGACTTTTCAACCGCAAAGCGCACAGCAGATGCCATTAATGATTTACTTGGTCCAGAAATGGCCCGCGCCATCGATGCAACCTCTATTCAGGTGAGTGCACCGCGTGATGCATCGCAACGTGTGTCGTTTCTTTCAACCCTTGAAAACATTGAAGTTGAGCCAGCAGACGAGTCAGCCAAAGTGATTGTTAACTCACGTACCGGCACCATTGTGGTTGGCCAGCACGTTAAGTTATTGCCTGCTGCAGTGACTCATGGCGGCTTAACGGTCACCATTGCAGAAGCTACTCAAGTGTCACAGCCTAACGCATTAGCCGGTGGCGATACCGTGGTCACCACCAACAGCACTATCGATGTGTCAGAAAAAGATCGTCGTATGTTTATGTTTAATCCAGGCACCAGTCTTGATGAGCTTGTAAGAGCTGTCAATCTAGTGGGTGCAGCACCATCCGATGTACTTGCCATACTCGAAGCGTTAAAAATGGCAGGGGCTTTGCATGGTGAACTTATCATCATCTAAAAATTGTCGGTATGACTATGGAAAAGTTGTCAAATTCATCGAACTTTCTGGATCTAGGAGGACTAGATTCACTTCGTGTCCAGGCCCAGAAAGACGAGAAGGGGGCACTTAAAGAAGCGGCAAAGCAATTTGAAGGTATTTTTGTTCAAATGCTCATGAAAAGCATGCGCGATGCGAATGCCGCTTTTAAGTCAGACAATCCGATGAACAGTGAAACAACAGAGTTTTTTGAGCAAATGCTTGACCAACAAATGTCGGTCGACCTGTCAAACAAAGGCATGTTAGGCCTTGCAGAGTTAATGGTGCAGCAACTTGATCCAAACAACAGCCCTGTTACCCCAGCGTCAGTATTGCGTGGCGACAGTGATAGTAAAGTTAATCCAACGATGTTTGTGCCGCAACCAAGCGAACTTGACCAAGACACTTTAGACACCATAGCGCCAACAGAGCAAGTCGCAACATCGCACCATGCCATTAATCACAGCGAAATGGCTTCTGTGATGCCACAACAATTAGCCAGCGTATTACGTGGCGAGCAGTTAGCAAGCCAGTCTTTTTCTGGGCAGCAAGCTGCTACACCAGTGAGTGCGGCGATAAGCGCAGGCAATAACTTGCCGCAAGAGACCAATAAATTAAAACCCAAAGGCGTGGCAGTGAGCGAATTTACTAGCCCACAACATTTTATTTCAGTGTTGTATCCGCATGCTGAAAAAGCGGCTAAAACCTTGGGTACGTCAGCTGAAGTGTTAATTGCTCAGTCGGCACTTGAAACCGGTTGGGGTCAAAAAGTGGTTCGCCGTAACGACGGCACCATGAGTCATAACTTATTTAACATTAAAGCCGACAAACGTTGGCAGGGCGAAAAAACCTCGGTTAACACCCTGGAGTTTGAAAAAGGCATCCCTGTGCAACAAAAAGCAGACTTTAGAATGTACGACGACCTTGAACAAAGCTTTAGCGACTTTGTGTCATTTATTGGTCAAGGCGATCGTTACGAAGATGCGCGCAAAGTGGCTAGCGAGCCAACACAATTTATTCGCGCATTACAAAAGGCGGGCTATGCCACCGACCCACAATATGCCAATAAGGTGATTAACGTGATGAAGTCGGTAAAAGAAGGCCTTAAATCTGTATTACCCCTGGAGACTAAATAATGGCGATTGATCTACTTAGCATCGCACGCACCGGCGTTATGGCATCTCAGTCTCAACTTGGGGTAACCGGTAATAACATCGCCAATGCCAATACCGAAGGCTACAACCGTCAAACGGCAACACAGGCGACGTTACAATCACAACGCCTTGGCGACAGCTTTTATGGTACAGGTACTTATGTGTCTGACGTAAAACGTGTTTATAACGAGTTTGCGGCGCGTGAATTGCGCATCGGCCAAACCAGCATGAGCGCGGCAGAAACCACATACTCAAAATTAAGTGAACTTGACGAGCTTTACGCGCAAGTTGGCAGCATGGTGCCTAATAGCATCAATGACTTTTTTGCCAGCATTAATAGTGTGGCTGATTTGCCAACCGATTTAGGCATTCGCAGCAACAGTTTAAGTTCGGCCGAGCAAATGGCCATTAACATCAATCAAATGCAGTCGCAACTGGATAATCAGGTTAAACAAACCAACAGCCAAATTGAGTCTGTAACCACTCGCGTTAATGAAATTAGCAAAGAGCTGGCTAACATCAATTTAGAGCTAATGAAATCTCAAGGCGACAACAACGAGATTTTAGACAAACAAGACGCATTGATTTTAGAACTCAGCGAATACGCACAAGTGAACGTGATCCCGCTAGATACTGGCGCCAAATCGATTATGTTAGGCGGTTCGGTGATGTTGGTGTCGGGGGAAGTGGCAATGAGCATGGGCGTTGGCGCCGGCGATCCATTCCCTAACGAACCCACACTCACAGCATCTATTTCTAATAAAACGCTTAATGTCGACCCGAGTAAATTAGGCGGTCAATTAGGGGCGTTATTCGCGTATCGCGACGACACCTTAATCCCTGCAAGTAACGAATTAGGCCAGCTTGCATTAGGTGTTGCCGATACCTTTAATGAAATGCAATCAAGTGGTTTTGATTTAAATGGCGAAGTGGGCAGTGATATTTTTCGCGATATTAACAGCTCGTTAATGTCATCAGGCCGTGCTGGTAGTTATTCAACTAACACCAGTTCTGCGGCGTTATCAGTCAATATTGACGATGTGGGCGCTTTATCGGGCAGCAGTTATGAGTTGAGCTTTACCACCGCAGGCGGTTATGCATTAAAAGATAACCAAACCGGTGAAGTATCAACACTGACGCTATCGGGCACCGAACTTACCAGTAGTGCAGGTTTCACCATTAATGTCGCTAATGGCCCAATTGCCGATGGTGATAAGTTTGAAATCAGGCCAACAGCAGGTGCAGCTTCGGGGTTAAAAGTGGTAATGACCGACCCTAAAGGCATTGCCGCAGCAGGGCCAACCTTAACCGCCGCCACAGCAAATTCTGGTAATACGTCAATTAGCTTAAACAGCATGGACTCAAGTGTGGCTGGTTTCCCTGGCTCAGCAACGGGTTCATCAATTACGTTTACTGTAAATACTGCTGCCAATACCTACCAGGCATTTGATAGTTCGGGTACTTCATTAGGCACAGGCACAATGACCAACAACAACATCAATGCCTTTGGTATGGATTTTGACATTAGCACTAGTGGCACCGCAACCGCCGACAGCTTTACCTTCGACCTAGCCTTTGCCGAAGGTAATAACAGCAACGCAGTTGAAATGGCATCCTTGTCGGACGTCAAATTAATGAACAACGGCACTGGCACCTTAACCAGCGTATTTGAAAACACCAAATTAGATATTGGTAGCCAAACCAAAGCCGCAGAAGTGCGAGTTGATTCAGCAACGGCCATTTATCAGCAAGCTTACGACAGGGTACAAAGTGAGTCAGGCGTTAACCTAGACGAAGAAGCCGCCAATTTATTGCGCTTTCAACAATCTTACCAGGCCGCTGCGCGCATTATGTCTACCGCGCAAACGATTTTTGACACCTTATTAAGCTCGGTTCGCTAGGAGATAAGCCATGAGAATTTCTACCGGACAAATGTTTCAACAAAGCACCAACAGTATTTTAGAAAAGCAGTCTGCCACTAATAGCATCATGGGGCAGATTTCGAGCGGCAAAAGAGTTGAAACCGCAGGCGACGACCCAGTAGCGGCCATTGCGATTGATAATCTTAAACAAAGGAACACCCTAGTCGAGCAATTTGTTAAAAATATCGATTACGCAACAAATCATGTCCAACAAACCGAAAGTCAGTTAGGCCATGCCGACGATTTAGCCGCCAGCATGAAAGAATCCATGTTACGCGCCGCCAACGGCAGCATGACTTCCGCCGAGCGGCAAACCATTGCCGATGACATGCGTCAAAGTCTTGAACAATTAATGTCCATCGCTAACACCAAAGACGAGTCGGGCAATTATATTTTTGGCGGCACTAAAACTAACGATATTCCATTTGCTTTCGATAATAACGGTCAAGTTGTTTATAGCGGCGACTCAGGTATCCGTAAAAGTAATATCGCCACCGGCGTACAGGTGAACACCAATACTCCAGGTGATGCCGCCTTTATGAACGCGCCCAATGCCATGGGCGACTATGGCGTCAATTATTCGTCGTTACAGCAAGGCGACTTTGTGGTGACCAGTGCCAAAATCACTGATGATGCAGCGCATCTGCCTGATACATATAGTTTTAATTTTGTAGATGACGGTATAGGTGGGCTTAATGTAGAAGTGTATGACGGTGCGGCAAACCTTGTCACAACGGTAACACCTTTTGACGCTTCTGTGCCGGTTACCGTTAACGGTATTGCGGTTAACATCGATGGTGAGCCCCAAGCTGGCGACACTTTTAGCATCAATGAAGTGGCAGAAGTCAGTATTTTCGATACGTTCAGCAAGGCTATCGCCTTATTTGAACGTGGCGATGATACACAAACTCCCGCAGGTCAGTCAGAGTTGGCACAACTATTGAATAACTTAGACAGTGGTGTCAATCAAATGAGTCAGCAACGGAGCTTAACCGGCAACAGCTTAAAAGTGTTGCAACAGTACAGCGACAATCACACTGACGAAAAGATTATTAACACCTCGGCATTATCAAAGTTAGAAGACCTAGATTTTGCCTCAGCGATTACCGAGTTTGAAAAACAGCAGTTAGCGCTTAATGCGGTATCGAGTTTGTTTACTAAAGTCGGCACGCTCAGTTTGTTTGATTATATATAACACGTTTACCCAGGCTTTAAATGATGGCTTTTCTATTGACCATAAATTAACAGCTTGTAGTTCGAAGCATATGCTTAAAGTAATTGAAGCATAAAAATTGTAGCGCAAAACAATAGGCTTGTTAGCTGTAAAGCTCCAGTTATTGGGCGCTAGTTTTAAAAATACACATTAAACAGTTTAATGATTAACCGTTTAGCCAAGCTCCGAGTCTTGGCGTTCAACTAAGAAGAGGAATTTTACATATGGCTATTTCAGTTAATACCAACGTCACATCAATGAAAGCGCAAAACAATTTAAATGGCGCTAACAGTAAGCTTTCTATGTCAATGGAACGTTTGTCATCAGGTCTACGCATCAACAGCGCCAAAGACGATGCGGCAGGTTTACAGATCTCAAACCGCATGACCAGCCAAATTAACGGTATCGGTGTCGCAATGCGTAATGCTAATGATGGTATCTCAATGGCGCAGACAGCTGAAGGCGCGATGCAAGAATCTACTAACATATTGCAGCGTATGCGTGATTTGTCTTTGCAATCCGCTAACGGTTCAAACTCAGATGTTGATCGCGCATCGATGCAAAAAGAGTTATCAGCATTACAAACAGAGTTAACTCGCATAGCTGATACAACTTCTTTTGGTAATCAAAAATTATTGAATGGTGACTTTGGGACAAAAGCTTTCCAAGTTGGTGCTAATGCGAACGAGACCATCTCAATGTCGCTATCTGATGTATCAGCTAATAAAATTGGTCAAAATCAAAAAACTGGCGCAGGCACTGTTTTTGGTATCGCCGCAGCAGCTGGTACTGCTTATGGTACTGCAACGGCTACTGATATGGTAGTTGCTGGACCCAATGGTGTATCAGCAGCAACTGACGTTTCAGGGAAAAATGCGCTAGAAGTGGCGCAAACTGTAAATACTTTAGGTACAGGTGTTACTGCTGAGGCAACAGCATCAGTGCAACTAAGTGGATTTACCGCTGCAGACACTGGTACGCTTGAAATTGGTGATGACAGCTACGATTTGAGTCTATATAACGGAAGCATGTCTGATTTAGCTGCTGCAATAGGTAAAGATGGCCATTCTGCCAGTTACGACTCAGATACTGGAACATTAGATATTACTGCAAAAGATGTCGCTGGTATTAAGGCTGTAGGTCCTGCTGCTGGTAGTACGTTACAAATGGCAACAGTCACTGATGGCGTTGCAGGTACTTCTGCTTTAGTAGATGATAGTGGAGTGGTTGTTAACGCTGAGTTATCATTCTCATCTAGCGAAGCATTTTCTGTTACTGGGACTGTTGGTGATTTGACAGCTGCTTCTGGTGCGTCGACTTTATCAACAGTACGTGATATTGATATTTCTCAACAAGATGATGCACAAGATGCAATAGCTGTTATTGACGCTGCCATAGCTGGTATAGATAGTCAGCGAGCAGATTTAGGTGCGGTACAAAACCGCATGAACTTTACCATCAGTAACTTAAGTAATATTCAGTCAAATGTAACTGATGCGCGAAGCCGTATTCAAGATGTTGACTTTGCCTCTGAAACTGCCGAGTTAACCAAACAGCAGATTTTGTCACAAACCTCATCAGCAATGTTAGCTCAGGCCAATCAAATCCCGCAAACCGCGTTATCGTTGTTGGGTTAATTAGTTTATTCATTAAACGTAATTAAAAACAGGCCAAGAGGCCTGTTTTGTTTATTGATTTATAACAACTTTTTTTATAAACAAGTAATTTATTTAAAATAACTAAAACTTTATCTAAAGGTTTTTTCTATAGCGCCGTTACAGTGTATGTAGAAAATAAACTTTGCCTGACAAGACTGACAGGCACTATTCAAGTTAGGTAGAGGGCATTAATTATGGCTATTTCAGTAAACACCAACGTCACATCAATGAAAGCACAAAGTAACTTAAATAGTGCCAACAGTGGCTTACAAACATCGATGGAACGTTTATCATCAGGTCTTCGTATCAACAGCGCAAAAGATGATGCGGCAGGCTTACAGATTTCAAACCGTATGACCAGTCAAATTAACGGTATCGGTGTCGCAATGCGTAATGCCAATGATGGTATCTCAATCGCTCAAACTGCTGAAGGCGCCATGAGCGAATCTACTAATATTTTACAACGCATGCGTGACTTGTCTTTGCAATCCGCTAACGGTTCAAACTCAGATGTTGACCGCGCATCAATGCAAAAAGAAATTAGTTCACTACAAACAGAACTTACTCGTATTGCGGATACTACTTCTTTTGGTAGTCAAAAATTGTTAAATGGTGATTTTGGCACAAAAAATTTCCAAGTTGGTTCTAATGCGAACGAGACTATCTCTGTTTCTCTAGGTGATATATCAGCCAATAACATTGGTCAAAATCAAAAAACAGGCGCTGGCACTGTTTTTGGTATCGCCGCCGCAGCTGGTACTGCTTATGGTACTGCAACGGCTACTGATATGGTAGTTGCTGGACCCAACGGTGTATCAGCAGCAACTGACGTTTCAGGGAAAAATGCGCTAGAAGTGGCGCAAACTGTAAATACTTTAGGTACAGGTGTTACTGCTGAGGCAACAGCATCAGTGCAACTAAGTGGATTTACCGCTGCAGACACTGGTACGCTTGAAATTGGTGATGACAGCTACGATTTGAGTCTATATAACGGAAGCATGTCTGATTTAGCTGCTGCAATAGGTAAAGATGGCCATTCTGCCAGTTACGACTCAGATACTGGAACATTAGATATTACTGCAAAAGATGTCGCTGGTATTAAGGCTGTAGGTCCTGCTGCTGGTAGTACGTTACAAATGGCAACAGTCACTGATGGCGTTGCAGGTACTTCTGCTTTAGTAGATGATAGTGGAGTGGTTGTTAACGCTGAGTTATCATTCTCATCGAGTGAAGCATTTTCTGTTACAGGAACTGTTGGTGATTTGACAGCTTCTCCTGGAACATCAACCTTATCAACAGTTCGCGATATTGATATTTCACAACAAGATGATGCACAAAGTGCGCTAGCTGTTATTGATGCAGCAATTGCCGGTATCGACTCACAACGCGCTGATTTAGGTGCTGTGCAAAACCGTATGAACTTTACCATTAGTAACTTGAGTAACATTCAGTCAAACGTAACTGATGCCCGCAGTCGTATTCAAGATGTTGACTTTGCGTCTGAAACTGCACAGTTAACTAAGCAGCAGATTCTGTCTCAGACTTCTTCTGCGATGTTAGCTCAGGCTAACCAGATCCCTCAGACTGCATTGTCACTACTATAATAGACGCTTAATATAGCAACTACTATTAATAGCGATGAGCTAGTGTAAGGGTAACAGACAGGGAGGATCGCTTGCGATACTCCCTTTTATGTTTTAAAAAGCTAACAAAGTAAAAATTTATCCCAATTTAGTTTGATTGAGTACATCAATCCTAAGACGTTAGCAGTAAACTGGTGTGAAATTTGCTTTGTTTTATTAGGTCAGTTGAGGTGTATCATGGATGTCAATGTAACAGCATCGAACAGTAATCTGCATAAAGACGGTTTGACCCACTCAGTTAACCGGCCCGTCGATAGACAGGTGGGTAACCAGTTTGATAAGCAGCCTAATGTTGTGAACGCAGCAGTTTCGAGTGATGGTATTCAAAAAGCCGCCAACAGTGTTCGCACCACAGAGCAAGTGAATGCGATGACTCCAGTTGACGCAGAAGAGCTTAATCAAGCGGTGAATGATATTACTGAAAGCATGAGCATGATGCAAAAAGGTTTAGCCTTTAAAGTGGATGAAGACCTAGGCATTCAAGTGGTAAAAGTGATTGATGTCACTACTGGTGAGCTTATTAGGCAAATGCCCAATGAGGAGGCATTAGAAATTGCCAAAAAGTTAAACGAAGTCACCGGTTTGTTGATGAAGACTGAAGTCTAGTGAGTTGCTAGTTGCTAGTCGATTAAGTATTAGTTGTTTGATTCAGTATGATATAAGTTAGTTTTTAACGCGATAAATTGCAGAGGGTATTATGGCATTAACATCAGTAGGTATAGGTTCCGGCATTGATATCGGCGGTATTGTTACCGCGCTCGTAGATGCCGAAAGCGCAGGTAAAATTGCTACTTTTGATGCTAATGAAGGTACAATTACAGCCAAAATATCCGGTATAGGTGCGCTCAAAAGTGCTATGTCTGAATTTCAAACTAAGCTTGAGGCATTAACCGATTCAGATACTTTTGGCAGTCAAAAGGTTGCTGTGTCGACTAAAGATTATCTTAGCGCGACCGTAGATGAGACCGCAGTATCGGGCAGTTACCAGGTAAAAGTGGAGCAGCTGGCTCAAAGCCAAAAAGTGAGCACTGCAGTAGTCGCAGATAACGCCACTACAATTGGTACAGGCTCGTTAGCGATTGCGGTTGGCAGCAACAGTTTTAATATTGATGTTGAAGCCACAGACACCTTAACTGAAATCATGAACAAGATTAACAGTTCAGATGATAACGATGATGTTACCGCGACCATTATTAATGGCGAGTTAGGCCCACAATTAGTATTAGGTTCTAAAACCACAGGGTTAGACAGCACCATTAGCGTGACCGCAACAGATAGCGACGGCAATACCGGCTTGTCCGACACCTTTGCCATGACCGAAGTGACGCCGGCTAAAAATGCCATTGTATATATTGATGGCGTTAAAGTGGTGTCACAAAAAAACACCATTGAAGAGGGTATCACTGGCGTGTCGTTAACATTAACGGCTGCAGACATTGATAAAACTACCACCTTAACGGTGAGTAAAGACACCGCAAAAACCAAAACGGCAATTGAAGGCTTTGTTACCGCTTACAATTCTGTCATGACCACCATTAAAGATTTAAGCAGTTATGATGCCGATACCGAGCAAGCGGGTATTTTACAAGGTGATTCCTTACCGCGCAGTATTCAAAGTCAAATGCGTAATATGTTATCGAGTCAATACAGCACCTCCGACGGTAATAAAATGTTAGCTAACCTGGGAATTACAACGACTACAGCAGGTTTGTTAGAAGTTGACTCAACCAAGCTAACCGCAGCCATTGCCAGCGATACAGGTGCTATTGCAGAGATGTTTAGTACTGAAGATACCGGCCTTGCCAGCAGAATGTCTTCGTTAATGGATAGTTATGTCGATTCTGGTGGTGTACTGGATAGCCGTGATAGCTCGTTAGACGATCAATTAAGTCGTTTAACCGATAGCCGTGAGGCGCTAGCCACTCGCATGTCAGCCTATAGCGATCGTTTGTATGCCCAATACAATGCGATGGATTTAATTGTGGCGAGTTTAAACAGCACCTCTGAAGATTTGCAATCACGCCTAGATTCATTACCTGGTTTGGTGAATAACAATTAAAGTATAAAGTTTAGCCTAATTACATTTGATTTTAGAATGGAAATGGGTATTGAATAAAAAGAACATTTATTAGATAAACTAACATGTTGGATAAGAGGTTTTTTTGACAAACTCAATGACTGAAATTAATAGCATCAATAATAAGCTGATGTTTGTTATTGATAAAATTGAAAAATCTAAAGCTGAAGACGAAAATGTTTCACATGTGGTATCAGAATTGCAGATACTGATTGAGACGCGTCAAAAGTTATTGCATGCCCTAGTGTCTGACACAAATTTTACTGACAGAGAAGTACTTGAACAACAGTTTGATTTGACCCAGACATTGATAAAGCGAAGTCGAAAAATAATGGATTTTAGACAATCCTTATTGCAGACAGGCAATACCACAAAACGCCAAATTAATGTATATAAAGCAATAGATTCAAATAGGTAGGTGTAATTATGCGCGGTTCAATGCAATCATATCGTAAGGTTTCTGTTGACAGCAACATGGCTGTAGCAACACCACATCGTATTATTCAAATGTTATTAGCGGGTGCACTAGAGCGTTTAGCTCAAGCTAAATTAGCTATTGAGAATAACGATATTGCTAACAGAGGTGTGTTAATTGGTAAAGCTATCGGTATCGTTAACGGCCTAAATGGCAGTTTAAACATGGATGCTGGTTCTGAAGTTGCTGGCAATTTGACCCAGCTTTATGATTTTATGCTGGTTCGAATGTCAGAAGCCAATATCAATAACGATCCACAAGCGATTGACGACGTGGTGTCGATTTTAAAAACCATTAAAGAAGGCTGGGATGCTATTCCACAGGATATGCACGAGCTAACCTCTGAAGTGAGTTAATCCTTACAGTGTTCTGTATTTCAACTAAAAAGACGCTTCGCGTCTTTTTTTCTTTCTATTAGTCTTCAATTCATTACATGTAATTCCTATATCCATTTCATATTCATCATTAAGCTAGTTCATTAGTGCCATCTATTTGGCCGCGAGAGAATCTTATTTGTGGGTCTATAGTTAACCTCTCAGTTAAAACGAAATTGGTTCATTAGATTTTTTGAATAAAAAAACAGCATATTGCTATTAAAATGTGGCTCAATGTAGATAAAATGTAACTGGTGCTTGCTTATGGTGAGCTGATAATACAATATTTATCCCTAAGTTCGTTTTTCTACCCAGAATTTTGCGGATTTACGATCATGTTTTAGGAATAATGCTAGAATACTGTCAGTGTTGTCGGCTGTTATGGCTGCAATGTACTTTGGTTTTTGTTGCTGTGTGCGACGCAACCATTCCGAATAAATACCTATAACAAGAGCTTTTGGCCTTCTGAATGATGCAAATAGAACAACGAATTTTAATTGTCGGTACCCCATCAGAGCGCGTGACCCGTTTGTGCTGTATTTTAGAATTCTTGGGTGAGCAATGTGACATTGTTTCTAATGAATCTTTAGCAGCCTTAGTCGAGCTTTCTCGGTACCGAGCAGTTGTCATTGTGAATGAAAATATCGATGTCGATAGTATTAAAAATATTATCGCTGCAGCTCCTTGGCAACCCATACTCTTGCTGGGTGATATTGATATTCATCTATCAAATGTGCTTGGGCTGATCGAAGAACCGATTAATTATCCGCAACTTACTGAGTTATTGCATTTTTGCCAAGTGTTTGGTCAAGCAAAACGCGAGCATACCTTAACAAACGGTAATCAGACCAAGTTATTCAGAAGCCTAGTGGGGCGCAGTGAAGGTATTGCAAACGTTAGACACTTGATTAGTCAAGTTTCTAGTTCTGATGCAACGGTATTAGTGTTGGGGCAATCTGGCACTGGTAAGGAAGTGGTTGCACGTAATATTCATTATTTGTCTGAACGACGTGATGGCCCATTTATTCCTGTTAACTGTGGTGCGATTCCTGCTGAGTTACTTGAAAGTGAGTTATTTGGCCATGAGAAGGGCTCTTTTACCGGGGCAATATCTGCACGTAAAGGTCGTTTTGAAATGGCTGAAGGCGGTACGCTATTTCTCGATGAGATTGGTGACATGCCATTGCAGATGCAAGTTAAGTTGTTGCGTGTATTGCAAGAAAAGGTTTTCGAGCGTGTTGGTGGCAGTAAAACGATTGCCACAGATGTACGTATTGTGGCTGCTACGCATCGCGACCTTGAAACCATGATTGTAGATAATGAATTTCGTGAAGATTTGTTTTATCGATTAAATGTGTTCCCAATCGAAATGCCAGCTTTAAGTGAGCGACGTGATGATGTGCCGTTACTGCTGCACGAACTCGTTAACCGAGTGTTTAATGAAGGCCGTGGTAAGGTTCGCTTTACTCAACGAGCCATTGAATCATTAAAAGAGCATCCTTGGTCCGGTAATGTGCGTGAATTATCAAACTTAATTGAGCGCCTAACGATTTTGTACCCAGGCGGACTGGTTGATGTCAACGATTTACCGCATAAGTATCGTTATATTGATGTGCCAGAATATTGTATTGAAGTCAGTGAAGAACAGCTAGAACGTGATGCGTTAGCGTCGATATTCAGTGATGAAGAGCCTGTTGAAATACCCGAAACTCGCTTTCCAAGTGAATTACCACCGGAAGGGGTTAATTTAAAAGACTTACTGGCCGAATTAGAAATCGACATGATCCGTCAGGCGCTCGAACAGCAAGATAATGTTGTCGCAAGAGCGGCTGAAATGCTGGGTATTCGTCGTACCACATTAGTCGAAAAAATGCGTAAATATGGTTTAAGTAAAGAGTAATTAAACTGTAATTAATTGATATTGTAATGAAAACACACTAAAAGTGTGTTTTTTCGTTTGCGTAGCTTGCTGAGGAACCGTGCACCGATGTTTCAGCTACGACAAAATATTTGCTTGGCACGGTAAATGCATTGGGTTAGTCAAATGTTATTCTTTTGACGGAGCGACCATGTATTCAGCACGAGCGTTAACCCAGACAGACGATTCATACTTTGAATTATCTGCGTCAGCTTCGTCTTTCGCTATCACTGATGCGGAAACACCAACGTCTGCAATTGACGTGAATTCAAATGTACAAAGTCATACCAATCAGGGACGTGTTCACTTAAGCTCATTCATTGCCACAGGCATAGCAACGTCTCTCGTCAGTTCATATTCCAGTAAGGCCGCCAATATGTCGAATCAAATGGCGCATATTCTTCAAGCTATGCCATCTGGCGTGGTGATTATTGATGGTGATGGTGTTGTGACGTTAGCTAATCCGGTTGCAACAGAGTTATTAGGCCGACCTCTACAAGGATTACGTTGGTTTGATATTATTCATCGTGCTTTTGCACCCCAAGATGATGATGGACACGAAGTGTCGCTAAAAAATGGTCGACGGGTAAAGTTGGCTATTACACCGTTAGCCCCTGAACCTGGGCAGTTAATTGTGTTAACTGATCTTACCGAAACCCGTTTACTGCAGAAAAACCTATCTCATTTACAACGTTTATCGGCGTTAGGGAAAATGGTGGCCACGTTAGCACATCAGGTACGCACCCCATTATCTGCAGCGCTTCTGTACGCTTCTAATCTTGCTAGTCCTAAATTAACCGATTCTGCACGGTCTAAGTTTCAATCTAAGTTGGTTGACCGACTCAATGAACTCGAGCGTCAAGTAAATGACATGTTACTTATGGCTAGAGGACGCCAAGATGGAATGGCTGAATCTGTTTCAATGGATGAGATAATCAGTCAAGTGATGGCCAGTTGTGAACCGATTGCAGATAAAAAACATTGTCAGCTGGTTGTTGAAGATACTTCACATTCATTGATGCTTGCCAATGCGAATGCGCTCAGTTCTGCGGTAAATAATTTAGTGATGAACAGTATTGAAGCTGGGGCCACAAAAATAAAAGTCAGCGCCAGTGAAACGCCTGATGGTCTATTATTGGATGTTATTGACAATGGCAAAGGGCTTGAACCGTCAATGCAGCAACAAATACTTGAGCCGTTTTTTACAACAAAGAGTCAAGGTACCGGTTTAGGCTTAGCGGTTGTGCAGTCGGTGGTACGAAACCATGGTGGACAGATACAGTTGTCGTGTAAACCCGGTATGGGTTGCCATATTCGTTTGAGCTTTCCGCACATTAACAAAATGAGTGTTCAGGAGGTGGCGCGTGGCTGAAGCAAATATTCTATTAGTTGAAGATGATGCTGATTTACGTGAAGCATTGCTTGATACACTGATGCTTGCCCATTACGACTGTGTTGATGTTGGCAGTGCTGAAGAGGCTATATTGGCCTTAAAAGTAAACCACTTTGATATGGTGATTAGCGATGTGCAGATGGATGGCATCGGTGGTATGGGCTTGCTGAGTTATTTACAACAACATCAACCTAAAGTGCCGGTATTATTAATGACCGCATATGCCACGATTAACAGTGCTGTTAGTGCGATGAAATTAGGCGCAGTAGATTATCTTGCTAAGCCTTTTGCACCAGAAGTGTTATTAAATCAGGTATCACGCTATTTGCCTTTAAAACAAAATCACGACAATCCCGTGGTTGCCGATGAGAAAAGTTTAGCATTGTTGGCGCTGGCTCAGCGCGTTGCGGTGTCAGATGCTTCGGTCATGATCATGGGCCCGAGTGGTTCAGGTAAAGAAGTGCTGGCACGTTATATTCACCAGCATAGCCAACGTAATGAGCAGCCATTTATTGCGATTAATTGTGCGGCAATACCAGAAAACATGTTAGAAGCCACCTTATTTGGTTATGAAAAAGGTGCATTTACTGGCGCTTATCAAGCTTGTCCAGGCAAGTTCGAACAAGCTCAGGGCGGCACCATATTGCTTGACGAGATTTCTGAAATGGAACTTGGCTTACAAGCAAAGTTATTGCGGGTATTACAAGAGCGCGAAGTAGAGCGTTTAGGTGGCCGTAAAACTATAAAATTAGATGTGAGAGTTCTCGCAACCTCAAACCGCGATTTGAAATCGTTGGCGACGTCTGGCGAATTCAGAGAAGATTTATATTACCGCATTAACGTATTTCCACTGACGTGGCCAGCACTAAACCAACGTCCTGCGGATATTCTTCCGTTAGCACGTCATTTATTGGCGAAGCATGCTAAAGCATTGAATATGACGTCGGTGCCTAAACTTGATGATGCGGCAACTCGACGGTTACTGACTCATCGCTGGCCGGGTAATGTGCGAGAGTTAGACAATGTTATTCAACGCGCCTTGATATTACGAGTAAATGATGACATTGGTGTCAATGATATTATTATCGACTCTGCTGATGTGAAGTTAGTTGCCACAGAATATGCAGAGATAGAGCAGTCTATTGAAGTAGATGGCTTAGGTGACGAATTAAAGGCCCAAGAACATGTGATTATTTTAGAAACCTTGAATCAATGTCAGGGGAGTCGAAAAAAGGTCGCTGAAAAACTCGGTATAAGTGCTCGAACATTACGTTATAAGATGGCCAAAATGCGTGATATGGGCATTCAACTTCCAGCTTAGCGTTATCAGTAATTGGTTAATTAACCTTATGATTTATAGTCTAATTAACTTTGCTTATTTATTGCTAACATCTGTCAAGATGCAAAAAGTAACCTGTCCTATCTAATGGTACGGTTACTTTTGCTCTGTTTCCCGCCATTTTATCTACTCATATTATATTTCTTCTAATATTGGCATCTAAATTGCTTTAACTCTTTATTAGTTATTATTGTCGTCAAAAAGTCGACGAAAGGGAGTTACATCATGCAGATTAGCGCAAATCCATTAATGCAAGAAATGCAGTCACTTCGTGGCGAAATAGCCCCTTCGATTGGCTCATCTATTCGACCTAATCTTACTCAGCAAGTGAATAACACCACAGGCGTCGATTTCAGTCAGTTATTGTCTCAGGCTGTCGGCACTGTCAATGAGTTACAACAAAACTCGTCCAATTTAGCCACTCGTTTAGACATGGGCGATACGACGGTTACTCTTTCTGATACGGTTATTGCGCGTGAGAAAGCCGGTGTTGCCTTTGAAGCAACGGTGCAGGTACGTAATAAACTCGTTGAAGCATATAAAGAAATTATGAGTATGCCTGTTTAGCTGCAGATAGCGTTAAGCACTAAATAATATAACAACATTAGATATAGCAGGTACGTATTGTGAGCACAGACATGATGGTAGGTTCAGATTCAACAGTTGATGGCGGCGTCCAGCAAGAGAATAAATCTGGGCTGCTTGGCGGCATCGGTGGTGCAGATATGATGCGCCAAGTGATCATGATTTTGGCACTAGCGATATGCCTAGCGCTCGCTGTGTTTGTGATGATGTGGGCACAAGAGCCAGATTATCGACCACTTGGTAAAATGGAAACAGCTGAGATGATCCAAGTCTTAGATGTGCTTGATAAAAACCAAATCGAGTATCAAATCAACGTCGATGTGGTGAAAGTACCTGAAGATAAATATCAAGAAGTAAAGTTACTGCTTAGCCGTGCGGGGATTCAAAGTAGCACTCAAGCTAACGATTATTTAAGCCAAGACAGTGGTTTTGGTGTTAGCCAACGTATGGAACAAGCGCGCTTAAAACAAAGCCAAGAACAAAACCTAGCCAGAGCTATTGAAGAATTAAAAAGTATTAGCCGTGCTAAAGTTATTTTAGCGTTACCCAAAGAAAATGTTTTTGCCCGCAATGCTTCTAAGCCAAGTGCTACTGTAGTGGTGAGTGTGCGCCGTGGTGGTTTAGGCCAAGAAGAGATTGATGCGATTGTTGATATTGTTGGTTCGGCTGTTCAAGGGTTAGAGCCTTCTCGTGTAACGGTAACTGACTCAAATGGGCGTTTACTGAATTCAGGTAGCCAAGATGGTACCTCAGCAAGAGCACGTCGTGAGCAAGAGCTCGTGCAGCAACAAGAAGCTGAATACCGTAAAAAAATTGACTCAATCCTAATGCCTATCTTAGGCCCTGAGAACTTTACTTCTCAGGTTGATGTTAATATGAACTTTACTGCAGTAGAACAAACCGCAAAACGCTTTTCACCAGATTTACCGGCTATTAGAAGTGAAATGACCATTGAACGTAACTCAACGGGTGGAAGTTCTGGTGGTATTCCTGGTGCGCTAAGTAATCAACCGCCGATGGAGTCTGATATTCCGCAAGTTGCAGGTGAAGCGACAGCTTCAACCGTATCTGGCGATTCTTCAAAAGAAGCGACTCGTAATTATGAATTAGATACAACTATCAGCCATACTCGTCAGCAAATTGGTGTGGTACGCCGTGTGAGTGTGTCAGTAGCGATTAACTTTAAACCTGGGCAAGTAGATGAAAATGGCCAGGTCACTCGTGTAGCGAGAACTGAGCAAGAGTTAACTAATATTCGTCGTTTACTCGAGGGCGCAGTTGGGTTTAGTACCCAGCGTGGTGATGCTCTTGAAGTGGTAACCGTTCCCTTTATGGATCAGCTAATTGAAGAGTTACCTGAACCTGATATGTGGGAACAACCATGGTTTTGGCGTGCAATTAAGCTAGCATTAGGTGCGATTGTTATTTTAGTGCTTATCTTGGCTGTGGTTCGTCCTATGCTTAAGAAGCTAACCAATCCTAATGGGATCAACATGCCAGATGATGTTCGTCCTGGACATGAGTTAGCAGAAATTGAAGATCAGTATGCAGCAGATACCTTAGGTATGCTCAATACTAAAGAGGCGGAATACAGTTATGCTGATGATGGCTCAATTCATATACCTAATTTGCATAAAGATGATGATATGATTAAAGCAATTAGAGCGTTAGTGGCTAACGAGCCTGAACTTTCCACTCAAGTAGTTAAAAACTGGTTACAAGACAATGGCTAAAGATAAAGTAGAAAAAACAGAGAAATCAACGGCATTTGACCCAGATTTAGTTACTGGTGTTGAGAAAACAGCCATTTTGTTGCTCAGTTTGAGTGAAGCGGATGCTGCGTCAATTTTGAAACACTTAGAGCCTAAGCAGGTACAAAAAGTGGGTATGGCTATGGCGGCGATGGATGACTTTGGTCAAGAAAAAGTCATTGGGGTTCACAAGCTATTTTTAGATGATATTCAAAAATTCTCTTCAATTGGTTTTAACAGTGAAGAATTCGTCCGTAAAGCGTTAACCGCGGCATTGGGTGCAGATAAAGCTGGTAACTTAATTGAACAAATTATTATGGGCAGCGGGGCTAAGGGGCTTGATTCATTAAAGTGGATGGATGCCCGCCAAGTGGCGACCATTATTCAAAATGAACATCCTCAAATTCAAACCATTGTGTTGTCTTACTTAGAACCGGATCAAGCGGCTGAAATTTTTAGTCAGTTCCCTGAAAATACCCGTTTAGATTTAATGATGCGTATTGCCAATCTTGAAGAAGTTCAGCCAGCAGCATTGCAAGAGCTAAACGACATCATGGAAAAACAATTTGCGGGTCAAGGTGGTGCGCAAGCAGCCAAAATGGGCGGCTTGAAAGCTGCAGCCAATATTATGAACTACCTCGATACTGGTATTGAGAGCCAAATAATGGAAACTATGCGTGAGTCTGACGAAGAGATGGCGCAACAAATACAAGACATGATGTTTGTATTTGAAAACCTCATTGACGTAGATGACCGTGGTATTCAGGCATTGTTACGTGAAGTACAGCAAGATATCTTGATGAAGGCACTCAAAGGTGCTGATGAAGCTTTAAAAGAGAAAATTCTGGGGAACATGTCCAAGCGTGCTGCAGAATTACTGCGTGATGACTTAGAAGCCATGGGGCCTATTCGTATCAGTGAAGTTGAAGTAGCACAAAAAGAAATTCTGTCTATTGCACGTCGACTCAGTGATAGTGGTGAAATTATGCTAGGCGGCGGTGGCGGTGACGAGTTCTTGTAATCTTACGATTAGGTATGTCTGAAAGATATACCTAATTTACTTGCCTAATTCGTTTGTTGTCAGTAAAGCTAATACATTGTACTCCTGTTATTATTTTGCTTTGAGCCAATGTTTTCAATAACACAAGTGACCAATTATGTCTGAATCAAAAGTGCCTAAAGATGTCACCAATGCCGATAATGAGCATGAGTTTAGCCATTGGCAATTACCTGATATTACCAAAGACAGCAGTCACGATCCTTCAAATTTATTTGGCCAATTTTCTGAAGCTCACCGGCCAAACCCCGTTTCTGGCCCCGAGAAGTCTATGGCGCCGCCTACGATGGCACAAATCGAAGATATTCGCGCAGCGGCAGAGCAAGAGGGGTTTGAGCAAGGTCAACAAGAAGGTCATCAACAAGGGCTAGAACAAGGGCGTTTAGAAGGATTAGAGCAAGGTCATCAGCAAGGTTTTGCTCAAGGCGAACAACAAGGTTATGAGGCTGGTCAAGCTAAAGTTAATCAGCTAGTTGAACAACTTAATCACATTATGACTCAATTTGAGTTGCCATTATCAATAGTTGATAACGAAATTGAAGCCGAGTTGCTCGCCATGACAATCAGCTTAGCAAAGTCGGTAATTGGTCACGAACTAAAAACGCATCCAGAGCATATATTATCAGCGTTACGCCAAGGTGTTGACGCCCTACCATTAAAAGAACAACTGGTTAAATTACGCTTAAATCAAGCCGATGCTGAAATCGTCAGCCAATGCTATAGTGCTGAACAATTACAAAAAAATAACTGGCAAATTGATATCGATCCTACTTTATCAAATGGCGACTGTATTATTGAAAGTGTCCGCTCCTCCGTTGATTTACGCGTCGAGCAACGTATCAATCAAGTATTTAGTGAATTGGATGCGCAGTCGAATCAGATAGCTAAAAATGTACAACAACAAAAGTCTACTCATCCACAATATCAAACAACATCAGTCGATAATTTGACAGAGTATCAACAAGCCTCTGAGTCTGCTGATGGCATTAAGGCAATCGACGATCAAGCCGCTTCAGATACTGCTCCCGACCAAGATAATCAGCTCGAGACTGAACAAACAGATGTTGTTCAGAAGACCAATGCGACTGAATCTGTCGCTGAAAATGTTCTAGATGGCTCAGCTGCATCACTCAATGTTGAGCATGATAAAAATGCCACTGTCGATAACGATATAACGCTCAATACAAGTGCACCAGCGGGTAGTAGCGCAGGCGATGACGATCAGCAACAGAACAAAGGTCTATCTCAAGGAAATATCGATGACCACCCGTCAACATAAACTCCTCAATAAACTGTCGGTGCATCATAAACACGTGTTACCGCTTAGACCCGTCGCTAGCGGCCAGTTAGTTAGGGTTGTTGGTTTAACCTTAGAAGCGACAGGATGTCGTGCGCCTGTGGGCAGCTTATGTTCCATTGAAACCATGGTTGGTGAGTTAGTTGCTGAGGTGGTTGGCTTTGATGACAAACTGTTGTATTTAATGCCTATTGAAGAGCTGCGAGGTGTCTTGCCTGGCGCACGGGTTCAACCCTTGGGTGAGCAATCTGGATTAAATGTCGGATTAGCATTGTTAGGTAGAGTATTAGACGGTAGCGGCGTGCCGTTAGATGGTTTGGGGCCACTGAATACGGATCAATACGCAGCCCGTCATGGTCCTTACATTAATCCATTGTCTCGACGTGCCATTACCGAACCATTAGATGTCGGTGTTCGTGCCATTAATTCGATGTTAACCGTAGGTAAAGGTCAGCGAATGGGGCTGTTTGCTGGCTCTGGGGTAGGTAAAAGTGTGCTCCTAGGCATGATGACCCGAGGTTCTAAAGCCGACATTATTGTGGTGGGATTAGTCGGTGAGCGTGGCCGCGAAGTTAAAGAATTTATTGAAGAAATTTTAGGTAAAGAAGGTCGTGCCCGCTCGGTTGTAGTGGCTGCACCGGCAGATACTTCGCCATTAATGCGTTTACGTGCCTGTGAAACATCGACTCGTATAGCCGAATATTTTCGTGATTTAGGTTACGATGTTTTATTGTTAATGGACAGCTTGACACGTTATGCTCAAGCGCAACGTGAAGTGGCGCTTGCGGTAGGAGAACCGCCAGCAACCAAAGGCTATCCACCCTCTGTGTTTGCTAAGTTACCCCGTTTAGTTGAGCGCGCCGGTAATGGCGGAGCTGGACAAGGTTCTATTACGGCTTTTTATACTGTATTGACCGAAGGTGATGATCAACAAGATCCGATTGCAGATGCTTCTCGAGCGATTTTAGACGGCCATGTTGTGCTATCTCGTCAGCTTGCCGATTCGGGTCATTATCCCGCGATTGATGTCGAAGCATCAATTAGCCGTGTTGCGCCGATGGTGATAAGTGGAGAACACTTAGAGGCGATGCGTAAAGTTAAACAGATGTATTCTTTGTATCAGCAAAATCGTGACCTGATTTCAATTGGCGCGTACTCACAAGGCAGTGATCCTCGGATTGATAATGCGATACGTTTACAACCTGCAATGAATGCTTTTTTACGTCAAGGGTTTAAAGAACCTGTCTCATTTGAAGAAAGCCGAGTGATGTTGACTCAAATTGCCGCTCAATGTCAGGGATAACCTAGATGACTCGCACAGACCCCTTATTAACGGTATTGAAGCTAGCGACTGCTGCCGAGGAACAAGCGGCATTGCAGCTCAAGTCGGCTCAATTTGAAAAACAAAAACGCCAAGGGCAGCTCGATGCGCTAAACAATTACCGTTTAGATTACATGAAGCAGATGGAAGGGCACACGGGCACGACATTACGTGCTAATCAGTACCATCAGTTCCATCAGTTTATTCGTCAAGTTGATAGTGCTATTACCCAACAAGTGGCAGCGGTTAAAGATGCCGAAAAACAAGTGGGTTACCGTCAAGTTCACTGGCAAGAAAAACAACAAAAACGCAAAGCGGTAGAAATGTTACTCGCTCAGAAAGCCAAAAAGGCTATGGTCGTAGAAGCAAAACGTGAACAAAAAATGTCAGATGAGTTTGCTATGCAACAATATTACCGTCAAAAATCAATTAAGTCATAGCCTCCAAATCCATCACTCGTTTTACCGAAGTCCCTTTTGATTGGTTCACATTCAAACTCTATTTATTCTCTAAACTTTATCAACTAATATCTATTGGCACTTAAATTGCTTAATATAAATTTAAGTTTACATTGGAACAGAAATCGTCAGCGAAGCGACAGTGGAAACCTCATGATGAGGTTTGTAATGACTCTATTGATATTACCTAATATCGACATATGATTCATCGAGGTAATTTGATAGCTGTTTGTTAGACGATAATGACCTAACTTTGTTTGATTGAGTGGAGCTGATTATGCAGCAGATGAGCAATATCTTACTTGGAAATAGCAGTAAATCTGCTGATCTTAGTACAAAAGGAAACATGCAAGGTGTTGAAAATACATCATTCTTGTCTGCTTTTAATCAAGCGAGTGAATCCGAACTTGCTTCGCGGCCTAACGCCAATAGTGCACCTGTATCGTTAGATGCTGAAGTGGATCAAGTCGATGCTGCCAATGACCTTGATTTATCTACTGAAGAAAATGCTGATGACCATGATTTACCTACTGAAGAAAATGCTGATGTTGAATTGATTTTTGCTCAGCTTAATATGGCTGATGCATTAAATAAACGTCATTCCTCTGGCGGAAATGAATTGCCGCATGTGGATACATTAGATATTGGTTTTGACGCGATATCTTTGATCGACCCTAACAGTAGTATTATTGATGATCTGAATAGCGATAGTCAGTCAGAGATGGGGGCGTTATTCACTGATGCTATTGATTTACCCGCTGACTCTCTTTCTACCAAAGAAGCTCTTTCTCAGCTTAGCCCTGAAGATATATCCAGCTTAATGGCATTTGCCAATTTATCTGAAAAGGATTTACAAGCACTAGACATTAAGGGCTTAAGCGAGTTAATTAGTGACTTTAATTTACAAGCGCCTGTTGTTGATGAATCCATTCTTGCGATGGTGTCTACAGATATGGACAGTAGTGACGATTCCCCAAAAAGTGTCCTTAGATCTGAAGAACAAAACCAAATTGATAAATCAATTGCCGCCAGTGTCACCGCTCCAGGCCAAACTGGCTCTGCGGGTCTTAATTCTGCGGTTGTTAAATTAGACCGCACCGTTTTTTTGGAGGCTAGCGCCACTCTTGCATCTTCTTCAGCGATATCTGCCGACCCTAAGACGATTTTAGGTGATAGCACTGGTATTGATGGCAATATTCAATCAGATACTGATAATGCTAAAATGCTGGCGAAAGCTGATTTTTCTGTGGTCCTAGATTCCCTAGCGACCAAGCGTGCATCAGGAGAACCGTCAGCCAATATAAATTCGGCTAACTTGGGTTTAGACGCAGTGAATGATATCGGTGATACCGACACTAAGGCTTTACAAAATCAGAGTAGTTTTACTCCGATACATAAAAGTGATGTACCACAATTTCAGTTATCGTTGAAACCCCAAGGCGATCATGGTGCGCAAATGCAAGAGATGATCCAGCGCTTTTCTCCGGTCATGAAGCAGCAGTTAATTACTATGGTCAGTAATGGTATTCAGCAAGCTGAAATTCGTTTAGATCCGCCGGAACTTGGGCATTTAACCGTTAAAATTCAAATTCATGGTGATCAAACCCAAGTACAGTTTCATGTTGCTCAGTCGCAAACCCGTGATATTGTTGAGCAAGCTATGCCACGATTACGCGATATGCTTGCCCAAGAAGGATTACAACTAACAGACAGTCAGGTTTCTCAGGGCGATGGCGGGCGTGATCAGCAAGGACAATCTGGTGAACATGCTGCTGGAGATACGCAATTGGATGAAATTTCAGCACAAGAGCCTAGCTTGATGACAAATCCATCAAGGAGTTTACATTCTGCTATAGATTATTATGCTTAAGCAGGTAACCTATAGCATTAATATATCTTTTCAAGAATAACGAGTTATTCAGTTAAGTTATAATGTTAATCACAATGTTGATTAGGAACCATAATGCCTGAACAAGAATTAGAGTTAAACGAAACCCCTAACGCCGGTAAAAAAAGCAAGAAACTATTCATCTTTGGTGGCATTGGTTTAGTATTAGTTTTGCTTATTGGCGGTGGATTGTGGTTTTTTATGGGCTCGGACGAGCCTGCAGCTACCGACGTCAGTGGTGATGCATCTGCCGATCCCGCTGCGCCGATAGTCAGTTCTGAAGCAGAATATGTCGGTATGCCAAGACCTTTTTTATTTAATTTACCTGGCGCTGACCGTGCTCGTTTAGTTGAAATAAAAGTCCAATTAATGGTGCGTGGTGAAAGTAATAGTGTATTAACCCAAAAACATATTCCTTTAATTGAAGATGCGTTATTAACGACCTTTAGTGCTGCTGATGTGCAAAAGCTTAGTACCCAAGCCGGTAAAGACGAGCTGCGCCAGTTAGCCTTACTCAATGTTCAGAATACGCTGCAACCAATAACAGGAAATAAAGTGGTAGAGAAAGTCCTGTTTACTGGTTTTGTCATGCAATAACTAAAAGCGTTAACTGCTAAGGCGATGATGTGAGTGATTTATTAAGCCAAGATGAGATTGATGCGCTATTACATGGTGTCGATGACGATGATGATGATGAGATTGTAGAAGATAGTGCTGATGCACGATCGTATGATTTCTCATCTCAAGATCGTATTGTGCGCGGTCGTATGCCAACGCTTGAAATCGTCAATGAGCGATTTGCTCGGCATTTACGCATCAGTATGTTTAACATGATGCGTCGCGCTGCAGAAGTGTCAATTAATGGCGTACAAATGCTTAAGTTTGGTGAGTATGTACATACGCTATTTGTTCCAACGAGTTTAAATATGGTGCGTTTTAGTCCACTAAAAGGCACAGCGTTAATTACCATGGAAGCAAGACTAGTCTTTATTCTCGTCGACAACTTCTTTGGTGGTGATGGCCGTTTTCATGCCAAAATTGAAGGTCGTGAATTTACTCCAACAGAACGCCGAATAGTTCAGTTACTGCTTAAAATTATTTTTGAAGATTACAAAGAAGCATGGGCGCCGGTAATGGACGTGGAGTTTGAATACCTCGATTCTGAAGTGAACCCTGCCATGGCCAACATTGTCAGTCCAACAGAAGTGGTGGTGATTAACTCATTCCACATCGAAGTCGACGGTGGGGGTGGAGACTTCCACATCACTATGCCGTATTCAATGATTGAACCAATACGTGAATTACTCGATGCCGGTGTTCAAAGTGATAAACAAGATACCGATATGCGCTGGTCGCAAGCATTACGTGATGAGATCATGGACGTGCAAGTTGGTTTTGATGTCAATGTGGTTGAGCATGAAGTGACTTTACGTGATGTGATGGGATTTAAAGCGGGTGATATTATTCCGATTGATTTGCCTGAACATATTATGATGCGAATAGAGGGCTTACCAACTTACCGCTGTAAAATGGGTAAATCCCGCGATAACTTAGCATTAAAAATCAGTGAAAAAATCCCGCGGCCAGAAACGGTTAAAACAGAGCTGCAATTAGTGACTCGCAAAGGCAAGTCGCGTGATATTTCAGACTTATAAGGTGAAGTAAATGAGTACAGAAGATACTGGCGATGACTGGGCTGCAGCAATGGCTGAACAGGCTTTAGAAGAAGCGGAACATGTCGAATTAGATGAGTTAGTCGACGAGTCCAAGCCTATTTCTAAAGAAGAAGCGGCAAAATTGGATGGTATCCTAGATATTCCTGTGACCATTTCTATGGAAGTTGGAAGAAGTTTTATTAGCATTCGAAATTTACTCCAGTTGAACCAAGGCTCTGTTGTTGAGCTTGATCGCGTCGCAGGTGAGCCTCTGGATGTTATGGTTAATGGCACCTTGATTGCCCATGGGGAAGTGGTGGTCGTTAATGACAAATTTGGTATTCGTTTAACTGATGTTATTAGCCAGACTGAACGTATTAAAAAGTTAAAATAACCATTTACACTAACGAAGCAGAGATCAGTATTCATTGAGTCTTTGCTTAGTGGGTTAACTATCACAAGGAATCACAGTGGCTAATATGATACCAATGCTCGGCATCATGAGTGAGGCATTAAGCGCCCCTGCAATGTCTAGTACTTTAGCTAGTAACACCTTAGTTCGGCCCGCCGAAACCTCTAATGTTGCAACCTTAGCGAATATGGTTGGTGGATTAATTGTCGTTTTAGCGTTGATTTTCTTGTTAGCTTATATTGTGAAACGTCTTAAGTTAGTCCCATCAAATGGTGGAATCATTAAAACGATTGCTGTGACGCCCATTGGACAGCGTGAAAAGGTGGTATTGGTGGAGGTCAATGGTCAGCAATATTTACTTGGCGTGACTTCGCAACAGATTAATCTTATCGATAAGTTATCTACCCCTGTCGACGTTCCACTTTCCTCGTTTGCCAGTCGCCTAAAACAAGCCAAGGAACAGCAATAATGAATAAGTACATAATGGTATTGGTGTTGGCGATACTGACGTTAGTGGCCGTTGTTCTATCACCCTCTGCACTGGCTCAAGACGGGGTGTTACCTGCGTTGACGGTTACAACTGGTGCTGATGGAACCACTGAATATTCGGTAACCATGCAGATTTTATTGCTGATGACGGCAATGAGCTTTATTCCTGCCATGGTGATTATGCTCACCTCTTTTACCCGTATTATTGTGGTGTTATCGATATTAAGACAAGCTTTGGGGTTACAACAAACACCGTCGAATCAGGTATTGATTGGGATTAGCTTGTTTATGACTTTTTTTATTATGGCGCCCGTGTTTGACAAGATTTATGCTGAAGCGGTAGAGCCTTATATCAATGAAACCATGACCTTAACCCAAGCTTATGACGTTGGCAAAGAGCCAATTAAAACATTCATGCTGTCGCAAGTTCGCACCACAGACTTACAAACTTTTATTGAAATATCAGGCTATAAAGACATTAAATCTCCTGAACAAACGCCAATGAGCGTTGTTATTCCTGCATTTATCACTAGTGAGCTTAAAACGGCATTCCAAATTGGCTTTATGCTGTTTGTGCCTTTTTTAGTATTAGACTTAGTGGTTGCCAGTATTTTAATGGCGATGGGGATGATGATGTTGTCACCAATGATTGTGTCGTTACCCTTTAAAATCATGCTGTTTGTACTGGTTGATGGTTGGGGTCTTGTGATGGGCACATTAGCGAATAGTTTCGGAATATAAGGCCTCGTATTTATGTCTCCAGAATCGCTCATTGATATCTTTCGAGAAGCACTGTCAATTATTGTATTGATTGTGTCAGCGATTATTTTGCCTGGCTTATTTATTGGTTTAATTGTGGCGGTCTTTCAAGCTGCAACTTCAATTAACGAGCAAACCTTAAGTTTTTTACCACGTTTACTCGTGACCTTATTTGCATTGATGTTTTTAGGCCACTGGCTAGTGCAAACTATGATGGATTTCTTCTATGAGATGGTCAACCTCATCCCACAGGTTATAGGTTAAGTTGTGGATATTTTGTTTGATGAAATCAGTCAAACAATTGCGGCCTATCTTTTGCCTTTTTTTCGTATTTCATCCATGTTGATGGTAATGGCTGTGTTTGGCGCTAATACCACACCCACAAGAGTTCGGCTGATGTTATCTGTTGCGATAACAATGGCCGTTGCGCCTATGCTGCCTCCTATTGAAAATATCGAGCTAATGGCATTAGGTTCCGTTTTTGTGATTGCTCAGCAAATTTTGATCGGGGTCACTATGGGTTTTGTCACCTTAATGGTGATGCAAACTTTTGTGTTAACAGGGCAAATTATTGGTATGCAAACCAGTTTAGGCTTTGCTTCTATGGTAGATCCAGGATCCGGTGAGCAAACACCTGTAGTCAGTAACTTTTTTCTATTACTCGCCACATTAATTTTTTTAGCCGTAGATGGACATTTATTGATGTTGCGGATGTTGGTAGCCAGTTTTGAAACGATTCCAATTTCAAATCAAGGCATATCAATTGCTAATTACCGTGCCCTTGCTGATTGGGGCAGTTTCATGTTCGGCTCAGCCTTAACGATGTCGATTTCTGCGATTATTGCCTTGTTGCTAATCAATTTGTCCTTTGGTGTGATGACTCGTGCATCGCCGCAATTAAATATTTTTTCGATTGGTTTTCCGGTCACTATGGTTAGCGGTTTATTGATTTTATGGTTAACGTTAGCCCCGATCATGGCGCATTTTGATGAAGTGTGGCTGGCTGCACAGCTGCTCATGTGTGATCTACTGCTACTTCAATGTCAAATTGATGGCTCAGTGGTTTTTTAGGGGGCATAGATGGCAGAAAATGATAGCAGTCAAGAACGCACCGAGGAACCTACAGGGAGGCGACTTGATCAAGCGCGTGAAAAAGGTCAAGTCGCTCGCTCTAAAGAGTTAGGTACTGCAGCTGTATTGCTTGCTGCATCGATAGGGTTTTCGATGACAGGACCTGCTATTGCCAAAAGTCTCTACACCATTATGAAGCAAGTGTTTTCAATGGAACGCGATCAAATTTTTGATACTAATTCCATGTTTCGGGTTTGGGGCGTTGTTGGCAATGAGCTTGCTTGGCCGTTGATCAGCTTTATTGCTTTATTGGCATTCGTGTCTTTTCTGGGGAATATTGCCTTAGGCGGCATGTCTTTTTCAGTCAAAGCCTTTATGCCAAAAGGCAGTAAAATGAACCCAATGAGCGGCTTTAAACGCATGTTTGGTACTCAAGCCTTAGTTGAACTTACAAAGGGTATCGCTAAATTTTCTGTGGTAGCGTTATCTGCATATTTCCTTCTTAGTTTTTATTTCTATGATATTTTGACTCTGTCTAGCGATCATCTTCCTGGTAATGTTTACCACGCCTTAGATTTGTTGATTTGGATGTTTATTTTACTGTGCAGCTCCATGCTATTGATTGTTGTTATTGATGTGCCATTTCAAATTTGGAATCATAACAAACAGTTAAAAATGACCAAGCAAGAAGTTAAAGATGAATATAAAGACACTGAAGGTAAGCCTGAAGTGAAAGGCCGCATAAGACAAATGCAGCAAGAGCTGGCGCAACGACGCATGATGACTGAGGTACCTAATGCTGATGTTATCGTGGTCAACCCCGAACACTATGCTGTGGCGGTTAAATACGATGTAAGTCGTTCTTCTGCACCCTTTTTAATCGCTAAAGGGGTCGACGATGTTGCTTTTAAAATACGTGAAATTGCTCGTGAACATAATGTTGCTATTGTTTCTGCTCCACCACTTGCCCGTGCTATTTACCACACAACTAAAATAGACCAGCAAGTTCCAGAAGGCCTATTTACTGCAGTAGCACAAATACTCGCGTATGTTTTTCAGCTAAGACAATATCAAAAAGGCAAAGGTCGTCGGCCTAAACCCATTCCTATTAATCAACCTATTCCTGATGATTTAAAACATTAATCAACCCTATATCAGTCAAATTGCGACGTTATGAATGATGCTATAACTAATAGTGGCTTAGTTTTTGCTTTGTAGATTTATTAGCGTCAAATAAAAAAATAGTATTTCGCAATAGACTATACAAAGGGTTCCCCTCTATGGATGCAAAAGCAGCTTTCGGGCAGTTTAAACAAATAAGACCATCGACATTTAAAGGTATCGGTACACCTTTATTGGTACTTGCTGCGCTTGGGATGGTAGTTTTACCCATTCCTGCTTTTTTACTCGATATCCTATTTTCATTCAATATCGCGTTAGCATTAGTTGTGTTACTTGTTGCTATTTATTCTGACAGACCCCTTGATTTTGCTGCATTTCCGACAGTCTTACTGGTTGCGACTTTATTAAGACTCGCGCTTAACGTTGCCTCCACCCGTATTGTATTGCTCGAAGGTCATAATGGTGGTGATGCTGCGGGTAAAGTGATTGAAGCCTTTGGTTCTGTGGTTATTGGCGGCAACTATGCGGTTGGTTTAGTGGTGTTCATTATTCTTATTATCATTAACTTTGCTGTGGTAACTAAAGGTGCGGGGCGTATTGCTGAGGTGAGTGCTCGATTTACCTTGGATGCTATGCCGGGTAAGCAAATGGCCATTGATGCTGATTTAAATGCTGGCACCTTAACCCAAGACCAGGCGCGTATTCGCCGTGCTGAAGTGACTCGTGAAGCCGACTTTTATGGTGCGATGGACGGTGCTTCAAAGTTCGTTAAAGGTGATGCTATCGCCGGTATTATGATTCTTGTCATCAATATACTCGGTGGCTTTGTGATTGGTATCGTTCAGCATGATCTGGATTTTTCTAGTGCAGTAGAAATTTATACTTTGCTGACCATCGGTGATGGCTTGGTTGCACAAATTCCCGGTTTATTATTATCAATTGCAGCCGCGTTAATGGTAACGCGTCAAAATGAATCTGGTGATATGGGCCAAATGATGTTTAGTCAGATGTTTGACAGTCACAAATCATTAGCCATTGCTGCTGGGTTACTGTTTATCATGGGGGTTGTCCCTGGAATGCCTCATGTGGCATTTTTGACCTTCGCATTGATTACTGCTGGTGCAGCGTATTTTGTCTACAAGCGTAATGTTGACAAAAAACAAGCGGCACTGACACTGGCGACCAAAGGGCCAGTAGAAGCTAGAGATAAAGAACCTAAAGAGTTAAGTTGGGATGATGTGCGCCATGTTGATACTATCGGCCTGGAAGTGGGATATAGGTTAATTCCATTGGTTGATAAGTCTCAGGGTGGTGAGTTATTAGGCCGAATTAAAGGTGTGCGTAAAAAATTGTCACAAGAATTAGGTTTTTTAGTGCCAGCGGTGCATATTCGTGACAATCTAGACTTATCGCCAAATGCATATCGTATTTCCTTAATGGGTGTGGTGGTAGGTGAGGCTGAAGTTAGACATGATTGTGAGCTAGCGATCAATCCTGGTCAGGTTTACGGTAAGCTTGACGGTATTGACACCCGTGACCCCGCTTTTGGTTTAGAGGCGGTGTGGATCACACCAGAGCAACGTGAACATGCACAAACATTAGGTTATACCGTCGTTGATACCGCAACGGTTGTGGCAACGCATATTAGTCAGTTATTGAGTAATAATGCAGCCAAACTGTTAGGTTATGAAGAAGTGCAGCAGTTAATGGATATGCTGAGCAAGAACTCGCCTAAATTAGTCGATGGTTTTGTGCCTGATATTATGCCCTTGGGTTCGGTTGTTAAAGTCATGCAAAACTTACTTAACGAAGGTGTCTCGGTTCGTGATTTACGCACCATAGTGCAGACATTATTAGAGTACGGCACCAAGAGTAATGATACCGAAGTCTTAACTGCAGCAGTGCGTATAGCGCTAAAACGCATGATAGTACAAGAAATCTCTGGGCCTGAACTTGAAATACCTGTCATTACATTGGCGCCAGAGTTGGAACAGATGTTGCATAAGTCTATGCAGGCGACTGGCGGTGAGGGACCGAATATTGAACCCGGCCTTGCAGAACGCATGCAGCAGTCATTGTTAGATGCTGCACAGAAGCAAGAAATGGTAGGGCAACCAGCCATTTTATTGACCTCTGGTATGTTGAGGTCAACGCTGTCCAGATTTGTTAAATACACTATTCCAAATTTACGAGTGATTTCTTATCAAGAAATACCCGATGAGAAACAAATTAGAATTGTTTCTGCTGTTGGCCAATAGTGATAACGTCAGTTTATTGAGGTGCATAAGTGAAAATTAAACGATTTTTTGCCAAAGATATGCGCGAAGCATTGGCTCAAGTAAAAGAGACCTTAGGCTCTGACGCTGTCATTATGTCAAATAAAAAAGTAGCAGGCGGAATCGAAATTGTCGCCGCAGTCGATTATGATGAACCTAAGGCCTCTATTGCATCGCAAGCGCCAACGACAAGCTTTATGGATGTCAGTGAGGATCGCGTCTCAATAGGCGCAAAGCCTGTAATGAAAGCTCAATCTAAGGTAAATCCGCCACCGGAAGCAGATTCTCTTCAAGCATTGCTTGAAAAACAGCATAATCGCATGAAACAACAAATGTCTGTTCGCCAAGATGAACCTGAATTACCTGAGTGGGCGCGTCAATTACAAGGGGCAAAGTCAGCTAAGCCTACATCAACGTTAAAAGCGCAAGCCGCGCCTGAACACGCTAAAAAAACCAACAGAAATCAATCTGATGATATGGACGCGTTGCGTGAAGAAATGGCTTCATTACGTAACTTATTGACTCATCAAGTGTCATCGTTAATGAAAGACCAAAAAAAGCGTACCGATCCAGTTGGTGCTATGCTTGAAAGTAAATTGATTGCCGCAGAGTTTTCTCCTGCAGTTGCTGCTAAACTAGCAGGATTGAGTCAACATTATACGCCAGCCGACTTAGTAAGAGCGCTACCGCAAAGCTTAGCTAACTTACTCGACAACCAAGGTGATGATATTGTCAAACGTGGTGGTGTGGTCGCTTTTGTTGGCCCAACAGGTGTAGGTAAGACGACTTCTTTAGCTAAAATAGCAGCTCGATTTGCTGCCCATCATGGCCCCGAGCAGGTGGCATTGATTACCACAGATCATTATCGTATTGGTGCCTATGAGCAATTAGCAACTTATGGCAAAATAATGGGCTGTCCGGTGAAACAAGCACATGATTTAGCCGAATTAGAACAAATTCTTTATCAATTTAGGAATCGTAAGTTAGTATTAATCGATACCGCCGGTATGGGGCAGCGAGATATGCGCTTATATCAGCAACTTGATAATTTGACGGCAAATAGTAGGATCCCCATTCGGAGTTACTTAGTCTTGTCCGCGACAGGCCAGCGCCGTGTCTTACAAGATGCTGTAGAACATTTTAAACGTATTCCATTAGCGGGTGCGATTTTAACAAAATTAGATGAATCAATATCAATTGCAGGTGCATTGAGCGTATTGATTCAAAATGAGTTACCATTAAGCTATGTTACTGACGGTCAACGTGTTCCTGAGGACATGAAAGTCGCAGATACACTAGAGCTAGCCAAGAAAGCTCTCGCGGCGTTAAATGAAACTGAACAACAATTATCACAAGACACAGTGTGGTCTAATGACACAGCCTATGCATTTGAGTAAAGATATGACTCGGGATCAAGCAAGTGGTTTACGTATGATGAATCAACCAAATAACGATAAAGTTAAAGTAATTGCCGTATCCGGTGGTAAAGGCGGAGTTGGTAAAACAAGTGTGTCAATTAATACTGCGGTAGCATTAGCCGAAAAGGGCAAACGTGTATTAGTACTTGATGCCGATTTAGGTTTAGCCAATGTCGATGTGATGCTCGGGATACGTGCTGAGAAAAATTTATCTCATGTTTTGTCAGGTGATGCCGAATTAGATGACATCATTGTACGCGGACCCAAAGGTATCGGTATTGTTCCTGCTACATCAGGTTCACAAGCGATGGTTGAATTGACACCAGCACAACATGCCGGCTTGATCCGTGCATTTAGTGAAATGCGGACTCAGTTTGATATTTTAATTGTTGATACTGCTGCCGGTATATCAGATATGGTGCTGAGTTTTTCTCGTGCATCACAAGATGTATTAATTGTGGTTTGTGACGAACCAACATCGATTACTGATGCTTATGCGTTAATTAAGATACTAAGTCGTGAACATGGTGTGTTCCACTTCAAAATTGTGGCAAATATGGTACGTAGTTTACGAGAAGGTATGGAATTATTTGCTAAACTCAGTAAAGTGACTGATAGATTTCTAGATGTTGCATTGGAGTTGGTGGCAACCATTCCCTTTGATGAGAATTTACGTAAAGCAGTTCGTAAACAAAAACTAGTCGTTGAAGCGTATCCTAAATCACCTTCAGCCATTGCTTACCACGGATTAGCCAATAAAATTATGACTTGGCCTGTGCCACAGCAACCCGGTGGTCATTTAGAATTTTTTGTTGAACGTCTTGTACAACGTAAGCCGATACAAGAAGGAAGAACGGGTGAATAAAGCCGCAGCGTATACTCAGTTCGATAACAAAACGTCTATCATTGAACAGTATGCACCGTTGGTAAAAAGAATTGCTCATCATATGCTGGCAAGATTACCAGCATCGGTGCAACTTGATGACCTGTTACAAGCTGGAATGATGGGGTTGCTTGAGGCCTCATCAAAATTTGATAACAGCAAAGGTGCTAAGTTTGAAACTTTTGCTGGCATTAGAATTCGTGGAGCGATGATCGATGAAATTCGTCGTGGTGACTGGGTTCCACGCTCAGTTCACCGTAATAATCGTCGAGTTGCACAAGTAATTGATGAATTAGAGCAACAGCTTGGTCGTGATGCTTATGATACTGAAATTGCTGAAAAGCTTGAAATGTCGCTCGATGAGTACCATCATATCTTAAATGATGTTTCTGTTGGTAAAATCATAGGCATAGAAGATCTTGGTGTTTCACAAGATGTGTTAATCACAGATAATGAATCGCCAGATGAGGCCTTTGACTCGCTTGCTGAAATTCAATTCCAATCTGCATTGGTTGAAGCAATTAAGACATTGCCAGAAAGAGATGCGTTAGTGTTGTCGTTATATTACAACGAAGCATTAAATTTAAAAGAAATCGGTGCCATCCTTGATGTTAGTGAATCGCGTGTAAGCCAGATATTAAGTCAGGCAATGCTCAGATTAAAAGCTAAACTCAAGCATTGGACACAAGAATAATAACTTATTTAGAGCAAACGAGTGTCAGCTCACCGGAGGAAACCTTGGACAAGAATATGAAGATTCTTATTGTTGACGATTTTTCAACAATGAGGCGTATCATTAAGAACTTGTTGCGAGATTTGGGATTTAATAATACCCAAGAAGCAGATGATGGCTCAACAGCCCTACCTATGTTACAAAAAGGCGATTTTGATTTTGTAGTAACAGACTGGAACATGCCTGGAATGCAAGGTATTGATTTACTTAGAGCAATCCGTGCAGATGATTCGTTAAAGCATTTACCCGTATTGATGGTAACCGCAGAAGCCAAGCGTGAACAAATTATTGCTGCAGCGCAAGCTGGGGTAAATGGTTATGTGGTAAAGCCTTTCACCGCCGCAACGTTAAAAGAAAAGTTAGATAAAATCTTTGAACGACTCGCATAAGCAAGGATAAGTCATGCAGGCATCAATATCGGGGTTAATCACTCTCGAACAGGCCCAAGAACTTGTTGAATTGCTTACCTTAGGTCAGCAAGATAAAGCTGATGACGTCATCAGGGAGCTTGCTACACCATTGCAGCGTGAGCTTTTTGAAGAAGTGGGTAAGTTAACTCGACAACTTCATAGTGCATTAAAAGATTTCCAAATTGATAACCGTTTATCTGAATTAGCCAATACCGAAATTCCGGACGCTAAAGAAAGATTAAACTACGTTATCGATATGACAGAGCAAGCTGCTAACAAAACCATGGATGCAGTTGAAGAATGTCTACCTTTGGCCGATACCATTATCAGTAATATTCAATCAGTAACGCCAATGTGGGATAAATTGATGCGTCGTGACATCGAGTTGGGTGAGTTTAAATCACTTTGCCATGATGTTCAGCAGTTTATGTTACACAGTGAAAATGATTGTAATCGTCTTCGTGAGCTATTAAATCAAATTTTAATGGCGCAAGACTTCCAAGACTTAACTGGCCAAATGATCCGTCGAGTGATTGATTTAGTTCGTGAAGTAGAAAGTAATTTAGTTTCAATGCTAACGGTGTTTGGTGATCATATTACTGAGTCATCGCCAACGATAAACGATAATAAAATAGAAGCAGAAGGCCCCATCATGAATGCAGAACTGCGTGAAGATGTGGTGACAGGTCAGGATGAAGTAGACGATCTGCTATCAAGTCTGGGTTTCTAATTAGGAGTCAATTTAATGTCCTTTGATGTTGATGAAGAGATACTCCAGGACTTTTTAATTGAAGCTGGTGAGATTTTAGAGCTTCTACAAGAGCAGCTAGTTGCTCTTGAAAATAATCCTGATGACAGTGATTTACTTAATGCTATTTTCCGTGGATTTCATACTGTCAAAGGCGGAGCTGGTTTTTTAAGCTTAAAGCCGATGGTTGACGTGTGTCATGAAGCTGAAAATACGTTCGATTTATTGCGCACCGGAAAACGTGGCGTAAATGCAGAATTAATGGATATTATTTTGCAAGCGGTCGACGCCATTAATACTATGTTTGCTCAAACTCAACAGGGACAAGAACAAGACCCTGCAGATCCTATGCTACTTGCGAAACTCAAATTATTAAGCTCAGGTGCGCCATTACCCTCAGAGATGTCGGCTGCAGAACTTGAACCTATCGAAAATGTTGTTGAGGTTAACGAGCCTGAAGTCATTGAGGATGTGAGTTCTTTTACGGCAGAAACGTCTGATTCTGGCAGCATCGATGAAATTGATGAGTTAGAATTTGAAGCCTTGCTTGATGCCTTACACGGTTCAGGTAACAGTCCTGTTGCATCTAAATCTTCTGCAGTAAAGCAAGACAATATTGACTCAAAACCAGCACCAGCAAAAAGCAGTGACGAAATTACCGATGACGAATTTGAAGCACTCTTAGACGAGTTACACGGCTCAGGTTCATTTAAAGCCAAAGACGAACCTGTGGTTGCCGCTAAGCCTGCAAGTACACCAGTTGCTCAACCCGCAGTAGACTCAGATGAAATCACCGACGATGAGTTTGAACGTCTTTTAGATGAATTACACGGTAAAGGCACTGCCCCAGTAGCGAAAGTGCAATCAACTCCGGTTGCTGCAGAATCTGCTAAAGCGGTTACTCCTCCACAGGCAGCAAAACCCGCTCCGACTCCAGTTGCTAAGCCAGTTATGCCATCGACTCCAGCCGTTGTGCCAAAAGTTGAACCCTTAGCAGATAAAGCCCCAGTCAAAGCGTCGTCTGTGCCACAAGGTGAAACCACAGTTCGCGTTGATACCGCTCGTTTAGATCAAATCATGAATATGGTTGGTGAATTGGTATTAGTCCGTAATCGACTGGTGAGCTTAGGCATTAATCGTGAAGACGAGGAAATGTCAAAAGCACTTGCTAACCTTGATTTGGTGACAGCTGATTTACAAGGTGCGGTGATGAAGACGCGCATGCAACCTATCAAGAAAGTATTTGGTCGTTTCCCACGGGTTGTTCGAGATTTAGCGCGTACATTAAATAAAGAAATTGATTTAGTGATGATTGGTGAAGACACCGATCTTGATAAAAATTTAGTTGAAGCTTTAGCAGATCCTTTGGTCCACTTAGTGAGAAACTCAGTCGACCACGGTATTGAAATGCCGGTGACTCGTGAAGCAAATGGTAAATCCCGAACCGGTACTATTACCTTATCGGCTAGCCAAGAAGGTGATCACATCCTGCTGAAAATTGAGGATGATGGCGCTGGCATGGATCCTGAAAAGCTAAAACAAATTGCGATAAGTCGTGGTGTGCTCGATGAAGATGCCGCCTCGAGAATGACTGATAACGAAGCGTATAATCTGATTTTCGCTCCAGGGTTTTCAACTAAAGTTGAAATCTCAGACATTTCAGGCCGTGGTGTGGGTATGGATGTGGTGAAAACCCGCATAAATCAACTCAATGGTACTGTCTACATTGATTCGATGAAAGGTAAGGGCACCACACTTGAAATTAAAGTGCCGTTAACCTTGGCTATCATGCCAACCTTGATGGTTGATGTGTCTAATCAAGTTTTCGCTCTGCCATTATCGAGTGTTAATGAGATATTTAATTTAGATTTAACCAAAACCAATATTGTAGATGGTCAATTAACGGTTATTTTCCGTAATAAAGCCGTGCCATTATTTTATCTAGAACATTGGTTGCACAGTAAGAAATCGACATTTAAGCATGGTGATAAGAAGCATGGCCATGTTGTGATTGTTCAACTTGGTACGATGCAAATCGGTTTCGTTGTTGATGCATTAATTGGGCAAGAAGAAGTTGTCATCAAACCACTTGGCAGTATGTTACAAGGTACGCCAGGAATGGCGGGGGCAACAATTACATCAGATGGTGGTATTGCACTTATTTTAGATGTGCCAGGACTACTGAAACATTACGCCAAAAGCAAAAAATAAAAAAGTTCCATTATTTAAGGAATTCAATGGCCATAAAAGTATTAGTTGTAGATGATTCTAGCTTTTTTCGACGTCGAGTCAGTGAGATTGTTAATAAAGATCCTGATCTCGAAGTCGTTGCTGTTGCTGTTAACGGTAAAGAAGCTGTTGAAATGGCTGCAAAGTTAAAGCCTCAAGTCATTACCATGGACATTGAAATGCCAGTGATGGATGGTATTACTGCTGTGCGTGAAATCATGGCTACTAACCCCACTCCAATTTTAATGTTTTCATCATTAACTCATGATGGTGCCAAAGCGACACTTGATGCGTTAGAAGCCGGCGCATTAGATTTTTTACCAAAACGCTTTGAAGATATTGCGACCAATAAAGACGATGCAATACTGTTACTGCAGCAGCGAATTAAAGCTTTGGGGCGACGCAGAGTATATCGCCCAAGTTCAGCATCAAGTTCATTATCGACTTCATCATCACCTGAACCTCGTAAAACATCGGTTTCCGCTTCGGATACCTATTCATCTCGTCGTCCATTTAGCAGCGGTTTAACTCCAACGCCTGCGGCAACCTACTCTAGTGCATCTCCCGATCGCCATACTCCCAATAACACGAGTTCATCAATATCGTCTATTCGGGCTAGTGGTAAACAATACAAAGTATTACTTATCGGGACTTCAACTGGTGGACCAGTGGCTTTGCAGAAAGTATTAACCGCTTTTCCTGCGAATTATCCTCATCCAATTGTATTGATCCAGCACATGCCTGCAGCATTTACTCCTGCATTTGCAGCACGTTTAAATACATTGTGTCAAATTGATGTAAAAGAGGCTGAAAATGGGGATGTTATGCGCCCTGGATGCGCTTATTTAGCGCCCGGTGGTATGCAGCTTATGGTTGAGCGAAATGGTATTACAGGCAGACTTAAAGTTGTTCCTGGTACCCCTGAAATGAATTATAAGCCAAGTGTAGATATTACTTTTGCGTCTGCATCTAAAGCTTTTGGTGGAGATGTTTTGGCTGTAGTGTTGACTGGGATGGGGGCCGACGGTAGAGAAGGGGCTAGAATGTTAAAGTCTGTTGGTGCAACCATTTGGGCACAAGATGAAGCGAGTTGTGTTGTCTATGGTATGCCACAAGCTGTAGCATCTGCTGGTATCTCGACTCACTCTATTTCGTTGGATAATATTGCTGAAGCTATTTTAAAAGAGTCTAGTCGTGGCTAAGTCGAGTTATTCCTTACAGACTAAGCAAATGCTGGGTTTTTTTCTGTGTTTTATTGCCATCTTAGTACTAGCGGGTTTGTATGTTGATGCGAATAAAAAGATAACACTATTAAAGCAAGATGTAGCTCGTTTAACCGACTCTCAAGTACTTTTGATGGTTCCTGAGGAGCAAGCTGCTAATATTGCTAATTGGTTAACTCAGCATCCTGAACAAACTCAAGCAATTGTTGCGTCCGCAGGACAAGAGCAAGCTAAAAGTGTGTTGTTTGGACCTGGCGCTTTAGATGATGATCAGCCCACTAAACTTAAGCACCCCGAAGTTGTTAGTGAAGGCAATAATCAAGAAATCATAGTGTCAGAAGATGCTCAAGGGGTTAAGGTGATCCGTTTACCTAACGGTGGGATCCGTGTAACAACCCGTGATGATACACAACACAAGCAGTAGTCAATATTCCATAACAGCATCATTATAATGAGTTGAGAGGCTTTTTTTGAAAGTATGGACGGTAGCGAATCAAAAAGGTGGTGTCGGTAAAACAACCACAGTAGCCAGTTTAGCCGGAGCATTGGTTAAGCGTGGTCAACGAGTGCTGATGATTGATACTGATCCTCATGCTTCATTGGGTTATTACTTAGGTATTGATTCAGATGAAGTGCCATGTTCGCTTTATGATGTCTTTTTGAATCACCAGACACTGACTCAAGAGTTTATATTACAAAATGTCATCCCTACTCAAATAGAGGGACTGGATATTATTGCTGCTAATATGGCGTTAGCAACACTGGATAGATCCTTAGGTCATCAGGAAGGTATGGGCTTGGTGTTGCGCAATTTATTGGCGCTACTTGAAGATAAATATGATGTGGCTATCATTGACTGCCCACCTGTTTTAGGGGTGCTAATGGTTAATGCATTAGCTGCAAGTCATCACATTATTATACCGGTTCAGACTGAGTTTTTAGCCATAAAAGGCCTTGAACGTATGGTGAAAACCATGGAAATCATGGGGCGTTCTAAGAAAACACGATATAGCTTCACAGTATTACCGACTATGTATGACAAGCGAACTAAAGCCTCACCTATCGCACTACAATTTTTGCAGGATAAATATGGTTCATCACTTTGGCCAAGTGATGTGATTCCTGTGGACACTAAATTTAGAGATGCAAGCTTGGCTCATTTACCAGCATCACATTATTCAGCCAGTAGCCGAGGTGTAAAAGCTTACAATCGTCTGCTGGATTTTTTATTTTCTCAGGAGTTTAACCATGTCAAAATCGGTTGATGAAACTGTTTTTGATTATTTCAGTCTTTTGCTACAGGAATCGTCAGAGTCGATTCCTGTGAATCCTGCTAATAATATTACTACTAAATCGCTAAATATTATCGAGGACAAGCTGGCTGATACCACCACAATAGCCGCATCTTCATCAGCTCATTATTCACCACCAACTTTGTCTAAGATTTCATCTGTTGTTGCGAGCCAGTGGGATTATGCCCAGCCGACAACCAGTGTAGATAAACTGGCGCTTGAAAAATTATTATCAGCAGTATCTACACCTAGTGCTGAAACAGATTTATCGCAACAGATCAAAAATAGCGCTGAACGTGTTCGTCAGGCAATTAGTGATATTGAGCCTAAAGCAGTCGTTAATAATACAAAAACACAAGAAATAGAGCTAACGGATAAAGAAATCAAGCCGTTAGTCGATATAAATAATAACGAAAGTTCACATGCTGTTATAAAAGACGCTATTATTAAGCATGAAGAGTTGGTGATGAATTCGGCGGAGCAAGTGCAAACGCCACCACAAACTCAGGTTGGGCATCAACCACCGAGTATCACCCATGATTTACAAGAGGTACTTGATGATGAGTTTCAGGTGCTATTCTTTAATGTTGCAGGGTTAACGTTAGCGGTACCACTAGTGAGCTTGGGGGGGATTATTAAAATTGACAAGATAAACCATCTTATTGGTAGGCCCTCTTGGTTTAAAGGGGTGCAAACCCACCGAGATACTAAAATTAATGTGGTTGATACATGTGCATGGGTAATGCCTGAAAAATATTCTCCAGCATTAGCACAAACGGTAAATTATCAATATCTTGTTATGCTAGAAGATAGTCAGTGGGGACTAACGTGCGAATCGTTAGTTAACGCCGTTAAAATAGATAAATCCCACGTCAATTGGCGTGAAAAACCGGGTAAGCGTCCTTGGCTTGCTGGGGTAGTAAAACAACAAATGTGTGGCATTTTACATGTTCAAGCATTAATCAAAATGCTTGATGCAGGTTTAGGTTGTCAGGATTCGATTGACCGAGGTTAACTATGAGCGATTCTAGAAGTGTAGCAGCGGTTGCTGCAAGTAAAGACGATGCAGTATTACAATGGGTAACATTTAAATTAGATAATGAAACCTATGGTATTAACGTAATGCAAGTTCAGGAAGTATTACGTTATACCGAAATAGCTCCTGTGCCAGGTGCTCCTGATTATGTGTTAGGGATTATTAACCTTCGCGGAAACGTAGTTACCGTTATCGATACTCGTTCACGTTTTGGCTTACAATCAGCAGAATTAGACGACTCGACTCGTATCGTGATTATTGAAGCAGAAAAACAAGTTATTGGTATCTTAGTTGATAGCGTGGCTGAAGTTGTATACTTGCGCCGTTCTGAAATCGATAACGCTCCTAATGTCGGCACGGAAGAAAGTGCTAAATTTATTCAAGGGGTGAGTAATCGCGATAACGAGTTATTAATCTTGGTTGATTTAGATAAACTATTATCTGACGATGAGTGGGTTGAATTAACTCAAATCTAGTCGTGTTGTAACCGAAAAGCCAACCGAATCACTGTTGGCTTTTTTGTTTGGCTTAGTGCTTTTGAGTAATAGCAACATAGGTATTTTAATGGGTGATGAATTTCTAATTGCAGCTTTAGTGTGTGCGATTGCATGTCTTGTTTTAGTACTTTACTTGCAAAAACAGTCGAGTAAATTAAAAACTAAAGTGGATGCCCTGACTGTGTTGGTTAAAGAAAGCGACCGTCAGCGTGAAGCTGTTAAGCGTGAGTTACACGAATTACGCAGTGGTACTATTGGTGTCGGTAGGCGAGTTGTCGAACTAGAAAAAAAACTGTCTAAACAGTCTGATATGCTTGAAGAAGCTAGCCAGCAAGACCCACAAGCTAAATTATACTCGCGTGCGCTTAAAATGGTCGGTCTTGGGGCTGGTATTGAAGAGTTAATGCAAGAGTGTGAATTGCCAAAAGCTGAAGCGGAATTAATACTGCGGCTGCACAGAAAATAGCTCAATAGTGTTTGTCTGTGAACCATAATATAAAAGCCATCGAAAGATGGCTTTTTAGTGGAGCATTATTTGGCATTAGTGTTTGAGTCAGCGTGCTATTTACGACGCATCTTAGCAACAAACATCCCATCACTATCGGCTTGTTGAGGCCAAATCGTTAACATATCAAATTGCTCACCAGTAAAAGGATGTATGACTGGTTCAAGTTCAAACTCAGACGTTGCTGATAAAAAGTCTTTCACAATCTGTTCATTTTCACTTGGTGATAAAGAGCAGGTGGCATAAACCAACTTACCGCCCGATTTTACTGCAGCAGCGCTTCGACGTAAAATTGCTAATTGAAGTATAGGCTTGTCTGTAATCGCGCTAGCATCATCAAGCCAGCGCATATCAGGATTTCGACGCCAAGTGCCGGTGCAGCTGCAGGGTGCATCAACTAATACACCGTCAAAAGCATTAGCATCGACAGGCAATACCTCTCCTTTCCATGGCGCGACACTGATATGCTCAAAACCCGCACGTTTAGCTCTTTTACGCAGCTCTTCTAAAGGTTTATGGCGAATATCTGATGCCGTAATGCTACCGCTAAATTCTGTGCTTTGCTGTGACATTAATGAATGCAATTGCAGGGATTTACCGCCAGCACCACTGCACGCATCCCACCATTTCTCATTATTGTTCGGCTGGCAAATTTGGCCAATAACTTGTGAGGCTAAATCCTGAATTTCAAGATGACCTTGTTTATAAACCTCTATCTCATTTAGATTAATACTTTTATGCCCTAGACTAATGGCATCGGCAAAGTAGCCGCTAGTTTTAGCTTCAACACCCGCTTGTTTAAGTGACGTAATTAATTTGGCTGTTGATAATGTTTGTGCCCGAGCCCAAATGGGGGGGCGAGTCGTCATTGCGTTAACAAGCGCATATTGCTCTGTGCTATCTACTGGACAAAGTTGCCAAAACCATTGGGGTAATAACTGAGTGATTTGACAACTTTCTATCGCGCTTAAAGCAATATAAGCGGCTAATTTATCTTTTAATGTGGCTTGATTATCTAGGGTGGTTTGATCTGCACGGGTTTGAGGCCAATCAGCAAAATCATTCCAAGCACCAGTGACATCATGCCATGGGTGTTGTTCTAACATTGCACAAGCGCTTAATTTTTGGAACCATGTACTGTGTTTATGACTGGTCTCTAACTGGCTTAACCAACCCCACCAGCGAAATAAACCAAACAAACTTTCACGGATCACTCGTCTATCTTTAGAGCCATGTTTTTTATGCTCGCGAAAATATTGGCCAATGATTCTATCGGCTGGCATGCCGGTGTTCATCACTTGATTGAAGAGTGTTTCAATCGTTGTCGAGTAACTTAAGGCGCGTTTATGTGCTGGCGTGATCGCAGCGATTTCGGACGCAGATGTCTCAATTGATGGTGTTGTGTTAGACATGGCGGAAATATTATGGCTCATGAATTGACCTGGTAATAGGTGCAGCAACTAACAGAGTGCTGCACCGGAAACTATTTTTTGCTAGTTTAACACGGCTTATCTAAATAATGAGCTAAAACTATAATAGCGTAAAAATGAGTTAATATTTTCAACAACACCATGATTAATGTGTCGTTATGGTGCTTAAAGACTAAAAATCTAGCTCTAGGGCAAAACATAAGTAAGCCATTAATGCGCGAGTATGCTGATATTCTTGCGCACAAAACTCGACAAAATCAGCCTGGCATACTTGCTTAGGACTAATGGATTTTATGGCGATAAAGTCTTTACGTTTTAGCTCGTCAATCATGGGATGATGTTTATCAAATCCGCGTGGCGGTCTGGATAAGCTATCGCCTGTTAATTCAAATCCAGCCTGCCTCAATTGCGCTAATGCTTTTTGGTACGCATTAGGGTTTTCATCAATACAATGGCGAATTGCATTGAGCGTTTTTGATTCAGGATGCCAAATTCCAGCCGCAATAAAGCATTCATCATTGGCAATATGGACATAAAATCCAGGCGCATGCACATCTTTTGCTTGAAAGTGTCTAAACTGGATACCCACATTGGTTTTATAAGGCGTTTTATTTTTACTAAAGCGACTGTCGCGTTGTGGGCGCATTAGGCTACCCCCGACTTTTTTAGCCACAGCAACAAATCGTGGTGATAAGCCTAAAATGGGTCCTTGCATGGCTTCTATAAATTGTAATGCAGGGCTTCTAACCTGATCTTCGTATTGTTGCTGGTTGGCTTTAAACCATTCTCTATCATTATTGGCTGCTAGAGTGTTTAAAAAATCGAAACTAAGTTGACTGAACATGACGATACCTTTTTACAATAGCGATGCAGATTATAATGTTATAATTTTACTAGTATGTTAAACAATGTCTGTAGTAAGTGACATGGCTAGGATTTATTTAAACTATTAAGATTGAATACCTTATGTTGACATCTCTATATTAACGCGGTGTTTTTTGGTGTTTTATCTAGAGTAAACATAATATTTTGATGCTTTTTAAATTACCTTATATCCATTGTAACTTACTGAGATAGAAATTTTTTTTCATTATTCTTTAAATGTTAATTTGATATAAATAAAGTGTTGGTGTTAAAATCGCTTCAAAGGCTGGTTTATTGATGTAAACCTTGTGGTTCATCTTTAATCAACAACATATATTGGTTGGCTAGTGCAAGACGTTAAACCGATTTTGCTATCTATTCAAACACTAATTTATTTAAAGATTACACTTTGGAATGAATAATTCCTCTACAAGAAAGGATTGACCATGACTGAACATTCCCTCGGTATTGTGGGTTGGCGTGAGTGGGGCACTTTTCCTGATATTGGCAACGAAAGAGTCAAAATCAAAGTGGATACTGGCGCAAAAACATCTTGTTTGCATGCGTTCAAAATAAAACCGTTTCAAAAAAATAACCAAAAATGGGTTCGAGTCTGGCTGCATCCTGACCAGGATTCTGACCGAGAAGTCGTGTGTGAGTTTCAAGTATTTGATCGCCGAGATGTCAGTGATTCCGGCGGCCATGTAACCAAACGTTACGTGATAAAAACCCCCATTCTTATCGGTACACAACTTTTTGACATCGAACTGACATTGACCAATAGAGATCACATGAAATTTAGGATGTTATTAGGTCGTCGCGCGTTAGAAGGGCGTTTTTTGGTTAATTCAGCAGAATCATTTTTAGCAGGAGAATAACAAATGCATATTGCAATAATGTCGAGAAATAAGAATTTATACTCGACCAGTCGCTTAAGAGAAGCTGCTGAAGCTCGCGGTCATACCATCAAAATTGTCGATCCATTAAAGTGTTACATGAACATCAACATGAATGCACCTAGTATTCATGTCCGCGGTGAAGAGCTGCCAAAATTTGATGCAGTGATTCCGCGAATTGGCGCGTCAGTGACCTTTTATGGCACCGCGGTATTACGCCAGTTCGAAATGATGGGCACTCACCCATTAAACGAGTCTGTCGCCATTACACGTTCTCGGGACAAATTACGTTCATTGCAACTGTTATCTCGCAAGAATATTGGTTTGCCGGTGACCGGTTTTGCCAGTAAGCCTGCTGATATTCCCGATTTATTGGACATGGTCGGTGGTGCTCCTTGTGTGATTAAGTTACTTGAAGGCACTCAAGGTATTGGTGTGGTATTAGCTGAAACCCGTAAAGCCGCTGAATCGGTTATTGAAGCCTTCATGGGGTTAAAAGCCAACATCATGGTGCAAGAGTATATTGCCGAAGCTGGTGGCGCTGATATTCGTTGTTTCGTGATTGGTGACAAAGTGATTGCGGCGATGAAACGCCAAGCATTACCAGGTGAGTTTCGTTCTAATTTACACCGTGGTGGTTCTGCTAGCATTGTTAAGCTCACTCCAGAAGAACGTTCAACGGCATTACGTGCTGCTAAAACGATGGGGCTAAACGTTGCGGGTGTAGATATATTACGTTCTAAGCACGGTCCATTAGTGATGGAAGTTAACTCATCTCCGGGTCTTGAAGGCATCGAAAAAGCCACCGGTATTGATGTTGCGGAAAAAATCATTCAGTTTATTGAAAAAAATGTTAAATCTACTAGCTCGAAAACGAAAGGAGTTGGTTAATGGCAAGAAAGCACGAACCGTTTGTTATCGGTGATGTTAGCGTACCGGCAGGCACTCAACAAAGTGTTAAATTGCCCGCAGCAAAACTGTATAACGATACACCGATGGATCTGCACGTTGAAGTGTTTCATGGCACTAAAGCGGGACCTGTTTTATTGGTTTGTGCAGCGATCCACGGTGATGAGTTAAATGGCATTGAAATATGTCGACGCTTGCTCGGTCGTGTGAATGCTAAAACCTTAACCGGGACCTTACTCATTGTCCCTATCGTTAACGTATTTGGTTTTATTCAACAATCTCGCTATTTACCCGATCGTCGTGACTTAAATCGCTGTTTTCCGGGCTCAGCTAAAGGTGCGCTTGCCAGCCGTTTAGCGCATTTATTTAGCAGTATTTTAGTTAAACGTGCAACCCATATTATTGATTTACATACTGGCGCAATTCATCGCGATAACTTACCGCAGATCCGCTGTGATACCGACGATACAATGATGCTCGATATGGCTAATGCTTTTGGAGCACCAGTCATAATGTCTTCTAAAGCACGTGAAGGTTCAATGCGCGGTTATGCTAACAGCCTTAATATTCCTTGTATTTTATATGAGGCTGGTGAAGCACTGCGCTTTAGCGATATGTCGATTAAGTCTGGTGTAAATGGCGTTATCAATGTGATGCGTTGTTTAGGTATGACCAAAGGTAAAATTAACACTAAAACCACCAGTGTTAATGCAAGTCGCAGTTACTGGGTACGCAGTGAATCTGATGGGCTGGTGAATATTAAATTTAAACTGGGTGAGCGAGTATCTAAAGGCCAAGTGTTAGCCAATATTGTTAACCCTCTGGGCGGCGAGCCGATACCATTAAAGGCCCCAACAGATGGGATTATTATTGGCAACAGCAATATTCCGGTCACCAATGAAGGTGAGGGCTTGTTTCACATTGCACAATTTAGTGGTGATGAAATAGAAGTTATTAACGATAATCTTGATGATTTTATGCAAGAGTACGCTGAATAACGTTCTTGAATAGAAACCCTTTGAGAGTTTAATTGGATTGTTAGTCAAGCTGTATAAAGCGATTATTAGCACTATGTTATTAGATAACTTAACCCTTGGTGATGACGAAGCTCGGGTTAAGTTTATAGATAGAGATGTGTTTTAAACTCGCAACAGGATGATTAACCTAATGTTGGATTTACTGTTTTAGGCTAAGTATCCTGAATTCAGCTCATTTTCAACTCGCTTCACGATAAGCCAATCAAGGTTAAGTTTAAAACGACGAGAGTAATGCTTGGTAATAAATCGACCAATATTATTTTACAGATAGTTAATTAATTAATTGACAATTTTCAGATACATACCAAACTTATAATGACTTATCAAAATAAGTGTATATCTCGTTAAGTACAGTGATGTTATCAACCAACAAGCTCATTTAACGAAATTGTTATCTTTGCACCTTGGTGTCAAAGATAATCTTAATGGATGCTTATTTTCCATACATTTAAAAGGATTTAGTGTCCATGCGCAATAACCAACCCGTTACTCTAAAGCAATATTACTTCGACGATGAAGTTCGTTTAATTTCAGGAACTGATCTACGCGGCCACATCACTTATTGTAATGATGCTTTTGTTGAGGTCAGCGGCTTTGACAAAAGCGAGTTAGTCGGAAAACCCCATAATCTCGTTCGCCATCCCGATATGCCAAGTGAAGTGTTCAAAGAGATGTGGGCCTGTATTTCAACTGGTAAAGTATGGATGGGGTTGGTTAAGAATCGTCGAAAAAATGGCGATTACTATTGGGTTAGCGCATTTGTCACCCCAGTGTTTGAAAATAATAAAGTAGCAGGATATGAGTCCGTCAGGACAACGGCATTACCTGCAGAAATTGCTCGAGCAGAGGCTGCTTATGCCAGGATCAAGGCCAATAAATCCCCAAGGCCACTGCATGCTAAAATAACACATCAAGTACTTAAGTTGTTACCGGTTTGGTTACCTATGTTTGTTTTGTCAATGGTACTCTTTGAGTTCTGGGGGCTGATCCCTGGCTTGATAAGTTTAATCACACTCACTCTATCAGCTGCATGGTTAGGCTATAAACAACAGCAAGACTGGCTAGAAGTCGTCACACTCAATCCTAATTCGTTTACCGATCGCACTGTCGCAGAAACCTACTTTGCTGATTTTGGCGCCAAAGCACAGGCTAAATTAGCTCTTGGTTGTGAAATTGCTCGATGTCGTACCGCTATGACAAGGATCGAGGATGCAGCAGGATCTTTAGATGGTATTGTTGAGCATACCCAAGTTGAAGCAGAGTCAACCGCTAAAGCTGTCGGTCTTCAAAGCGCATCAATACAACAAATTGCTTCAGCCATTACAGAGATGTCTACAGCGATACAAGAGGTCTCTGCTAATGTTGAGCGTAATGCTGATAGTGCTAAAGATGCATTAGACAATGTGAGTGCAGGGGCTCTACTTGCAAATCAAGCCAAACAGTCTATTGATGAATTAAATCTCTCGGTTGCTGATATTGCGACTACCGTTCGCGAGTTATCGGAATCCACCAATGAGATTGGTCAAGCCGCCAGTATTATCTCCAGTATTGCCGATCAAACTAATCTACTAGCGTTAAATGCGGCCATTGAGGCAGCAAGGGCAGGTGAGCAAGGGCGAGGATTTAGTGTTGTTGCTGATGAGGTCCGCTCTCTGGCATTTAAAACTCGCGAGTCAACCGATAAAATTCACAGTATTGTCAGTGTATTAACCAAACGTGCCAGTAACGCTGTCCAAGTGTCACTTAGGGGCGAGCAAGCGGCGAGTAAAGGTGTTCAAATTGTCGATGAAACTCGTAATGCATTAGCGTCGATTAATCAATCAGTTGAGCAAATTACCCAACTTACCTTGGATATGTCAGCCGCTGTAGAAGAGCAAGGCGCTGTCGCAGAACACATTAACCAACAGATTATTGATATTGCTGATTCAGCAGAGATAACTAAAATATCATCAGAAAAATCCTTACATAATAGTAGTGAGTTAGGTGAATCCGTAATGATGGTTAGATCAATTATCAGACGTTTTGCGGTTGGGGCCATAGGCAAGAAATAAATTAAACAGCAGATGTCAAAAAGGCCAGAAACTTGACGTTTCTGGCCTTTTTATTCGCTTAATCATGATGGTATAAAACGTTCCATTGTACTGGAGCATGAAGTCAGTGGATCAGCTCATGGATCTAGCTGATAGTTTATTGAGTTATTGATACCGCCCCTATGGCTTTTCCTCAGGTTTTTATTCGCTTAATGGTTATAGTTTAAAGCGTTCTACTGAGGTCGTCAGTGAATGAGCTAATTGGTTTAGTTGCTGGCTTCTTTCTGTCATTGATGCCGATTCTTGGGCATTTTGTTGCGCTGAGTCTGCAGTCTGAGTCATTGTTTGTTCTATTTGTTGACTGTAATTAACCTGTTCATTGGCCGCGTGAGTAATATTTTGGCTCATGCCACTAATGGTATTTAATGCGGTTTCTATATTTTCAATCGCATCATGTAAAGATTGGCTTTGTTCTACACATTCACTGGCTTGGTTTTGTCCTTGGGTGATCGCCTTAACGGCGTTTGTGGTTTCTTGTTGCAATGCATCTATCATGGTTTGAATTTCAGCTGTTGATAATTGAGTTCTAGAGGCTAATGAACGTACCTCGTCAGCAACGACAGCAAAGCCACGACCATGCTCACCCGCTCTGGCTGCTTCAATGGCTGCATTCAACGCAAGTAAATTGGTTTGGTCTGCAATAGCACTAATCGTTGTTAAAATCCCGCCAATATTGTTGCTATGCTGACTAAGCGTTGTCATAATCTTAACTGAGTCGTGCAAGCTACTTGATAAGGTCTCAATACGGATACGGTTATCATCGGCAATGGTTTTTATTTGTCCTCCTTGGACAGAGGCGGATTTGATATATTGTTCTGATTCAGAAGCTTGTTGATTAACCTGAGTTGAACTGTGATGTATTTGTTCGGCAAGCTGTTTGGCTTGGCTAATATTATCAATCTGTTGTGAAGCTGAATGAGATATTTTTTCGCTTTGTACTTGTGAGCGAATAGCGGATTCATCTAATTGATGGGCATCACTATTAATCGCTTGTAATAACTGGGTCAAATCATCAGATAACTTATTAGTGTTGTCTATCAATTCGCCAAATTCATCATTATTTCGTTTGCTTAATCGTTGCGATAAATCGCCACCCGCAATTCGCGATAATGCGATGTTTATTGCTTGTAGAGGGCCCAACATGGCTTTTGAGGTAAAGTAATAAATAAATATCGCCATCGATACAAATATCACTGCCATTGAAATGGCTAATGTTTGTGCTGTCGTCACTTCATCAACGGCCACCATCTGCAATAGGTGGAACCTTTCGTTAGCGAGTGTGACTAATTGATCTAACTGCTGATTAGTCGTATCAAAAAAGGTGTTAGCTTGCAGGTGACTTTGCTCTGCCAAGAGTTGCTTATTGATGACATTTTGTTGCGCGATGTACAAGTTACCAGGCTCATCTGTAAATTGTTTAATTGCTTGCAAGTGAGTGTTAAATTCAGCAAATAGCGCCGCAGCACCTAAGGGTTCAGCTTGTTGAGTTAAGTAGCTACCATTGACGCTAATATTACCTAATAACATGGCAACATCTTGTTTGTGGATGTCCACGGCATCGGTAGAGGTTAATCGACCGAGTTCTGTCATGGTATTACCCAGAGTAAATAGCATGTCATCGATACGTACTCCACCACCAACCACTTCTTCTAATAATGAGGCCTCATTTTCTGGCGCTTCGATAAGCTCTAAATCAATCATGTTATTACTGGCGCTGATGCGCGCATCGTCGAACTGTTGTTTTAAAGTGGTGAAAGTGGCGCGGGTTTGCTCTATTTCGAGTTTTGCGTTGAACATAGTGCGAGATTGCTTAATGTACTGCTCATAAGCATTTTTGGCTTTGGTTAACGCCTGTTGCATCGTCGGCTGATCGGCGACTTTAACTAATAGTGTGCTTAATACGTTATCGAATTCTTGCTGTAATTGATTAAATTGTGTAAAGCTGAGATTAATATTGTCATTACCTGTTTGTGAATAAGCTAGGCTATCTGTTTTTGCCATTTTTAATAAGGTAATTTGCAACCCGTTCGATTGATTTTGTACCGGGACGGCTAAGGTTTCAATATTATTATTTGCTGTTTGAATTTGATTTAGGGAACCATAGAAAAAACTACTTCCAACAAGCAGTAATAAGCCTATTGAGGAAAAACCTAGCGCTATTTTTTGTTTAATAGTGAATTCGAACATGGCCATTTGGTCTCTCTTATTGTTATTTACCTGACGTCATTCATACTATATTTATATGTGCTATTGCTTGTTTATTGTCTGATTAAGACTGACTCTAGACTAGAACGTTGTAAAAAAAATGTAAATGCACTTATGCAAAAAATAGAAATATATCTTTGTTTTTATAGTAGTATTTCATTGTTTATAAGTAAGCAATACCTAGCTTGTAATCAAGATGTGTATATCCTTGTTAAGTTTATATGGCTACTGTTCAACATCTATATCGTCAGTTAGCAGCAAGATTGATAGGCTATCTTTATGTTCACTAGACACCCAATAGTATTTTGCTTTAAGTCTAAAAAGTGTAGTTGTTTATATCGCTAAATCGATATTTTTTATCATTATTTTTAAACCATTCGAGGTTAATGTGAGTCAACAATCGGTAACGCTAATACAAGCCAGTGGCCAACAGAAAAATATTACGCCGTCGAAAGTGATATGTATTGGGCGAAATTATGCTGAGCATATTGATGAATTAGGCAATGAAGTACCCGATGATATGGTGGTATTTCTTAAGCCTAATTCAGCGATTACTGAGATCTTATTAAGCTATAAGGACGAAGTGTTGCATTATGAAACCGAGTTGTGTTTTATGGTGGCAGATTGTCAGTTTGGTGCAGTTGGCCTTGGGTTAGATATGACTAAACGCGAGCTCCAAGGTAAATTAAAAAAACAAGGCTTACCGTGGGAGAGAGCAAAAGCCTTTGATAGCTCAGCCCTGTTTAGTCAATTTATTCCAATCACTCCGGGCATGGATAATTGGTGTTTTCAGTTAACCATTGATAACGTCGTGACCCAACTTGGGCATCAGCAATTAATGATGTATCAGCCTCGAGCCATTTTTAATGCGCTTAGTGAGTTTATGACTTTAAATGATGGTGATATTGTTATGACGGGAACCCCAAAAGGTGTGGGCGCTGTCACTGCTGATACGCAATTTACGATCAGTTTATGGCCTAATGTGCCATTTAGTCAGTTTGAGACTGCACTCTCGGGTGCTCATTCGCTTGAACAGCTTTGTGGTAAGCCAATAATCCTCAAGCAGTGGCTTGCTCAATAATCTTAGTACTGGACATGGCGATAGTGCTGCATGTAAATAGATAACGCGCGAAAAAAAATGACCATCTTGTTAAAGGTGGTCATTTTTTATTGGTCATTGCTGGCGAGTACTTACGCATTTATCTTTTCAATGAGTACTGCTTTTATGCGTACTATTTCATTAACGCTACCGCTTCCATGTCTAGCTCGATATCGGTGCAACCTTTAGCACAATAAATCCCAGGGGCTTTAGCTGCAGGTTTGGCCTGTTTAGTGTTAGGCGGCAATTGCAGTGTTAGCGGTTTATTGCAATCACTGCAAGTGGCATTATTACCTTTAAGCATGCGCTTAATCAGATTCTTTTGTTGATTAAATGACGCCAATGTAGGGGCATTAATCGCTGAGAAATCGAGTTTCTGGGTATCGCTCATCTTAGTTCCTATCTTTGTAGCTGATCTCGCGATGAACCGAGATCCACTTGAACAGCTATTTTATTTGATCAATTGGGCGCCAACGCTGTAATGCTACTGGAAGGCTAACGCCTTGCGCCGTCAATAAATTCACTCGGGCCAAATAAGCTGCGCCATGCATTAAATGTTTCGCTAAGTCTACTGCATGACGTTGGCTGTAGTCATCTAAATAACTATTTTTAGCCCAAGCGTTAAATGCGCCTAATGCTGGGCCTGCCCAAATTTGATAATCCATTTCACGGCCGACTTCACCAGAGTTTGACCAGCGGCTTGATAAGCCAAGATACCAACGGAAAATCAAGGCCATTTTACGTTTTGGATTGTCTTTAGCACGTTCAATTTGCTTTGGGTCGCGCTCATTAAAATGCGCGACAGTACCAGCCCAAATATCATCTAGGCTTGAGCGGAATACTTGTTTTTCAAGTTTTTCGCGTTCGTCACTTGGAATCGCTTCTATTGAGTCATAACGGCTGTAAATTTCATACAACTTGTTGGCTCGCATCGGGAATAATGTGCCACGCTTGACCACTTGTAACTTGACCCCCATTTCGAACATATCAGCAGCGGGTGCCATAGTCACATCGGCCATTTCGGTCGTTGACAGTAATTTGCGCGTATGCTCGCTAGCCCCCGCTTCCACGCAGGCTTGGTTAATTGAACCGGTAACAATATAGGCTGCGCCCATATGAAACGTAGCCAGCGCGGCATCGGGTGTACCCACACCGCCACCCGCGCCAACACGGATAGGTGTTTTGTATTTGTATTGCGCTTGCACTTCATCTTTTAACGCCAAAATAGTGGGCAGTAACGTCACTAATGGACGGTTGTCGGTATGGCCACCAGAGTCGGCTTCAGCGGTAATATCATCCGCCATTGGTACAAGTTGTGCCAGTTCCATTTGCTCTGCGCTAATGAGGCCATCATCAGCAAGTTGTTGCAGCATTTTAACAGGTGCTGGTTGCATAAACTTAATCGCGACTTCGGTGCGGCTAATTTTAGCAATCACTTTATTGTCGATTTGAATATCACCATGAGCATCGCGGCTTAAGCCTGCTGCGCGGTAATAGACTATTTGCGGGGTTAAGCCTAAAAAGGCTGAGGCCTCAACCGTGCGTACTTTATGTTTTAAAAATAGCTCAACACTGCCACGCTCAAGCGCTGGCTCACTCGGGCTGTGGATTAAGTTAAACGCATATGGCCCATTGGGCAGCGCGGCTTGGATGCGGTTTATCGCTTGTTCAACTCGAGATGGAATTAACCCAGCTGCGCCAAACGAACATAAAATACCCGCTTGGCCTAACGCGATAACCAATTCTTCCGAGGAAATGCCATTAGCCATCGCGCCAGCATAATAGGCATATTTTACCCCATGCACGCGGCGAAAATTACTGTCGCCTAAACTTTGGGTACCCAGTGCAGGTCCAAAAGCGCTTACAGGTAAAGTGTTAGGTGCATTAACTGCGTCGGTCACCACTTGAGCTTGTTGCGCCACGCCTAAGCCTTGTTGCGCGTCGTTAACCAAATAACACGCTTGTGATAAATCTTTGAGCTTTTTGTTCATCCCAGTTTGATCAAAGCTAACGTGTTGCTGGCTAACTTGCCATGGCCAAGGAGAAAGCTTTTCGTTGTGCACTTGTGTTGTCATTATTATTATTCCTTTTGGGCCTAAGCTTCTTCAATACAGATTGCGATGTCTTTGACTTCATAAATGCGTAGACCATCTTTACTGAGGTTTGCATCGCCTATTATGATGCGCTTACCGTCTTCATCTTTTACTGCACTGATATGCACATCAAGTGACATTTGTTTGTTAAGCGGATTAATTTGACCGCGATATTTCCACTTAATATCCGACAATATTTGACCAAATTTCGGATTGGTGAAACCTTTACCTAAGTCTGTAGAGATGGCGTAAGTTTGCATCAACTCGATCACGGCTTCAACACCTAATGAACCCGGCATAACCGGATCTTGATGGAAGTGAAATTGGAAGAACCAATCACTTGGGTCAATCGTGCGTGACGCAGCAAGATAGCCCTTAGCGTATTTGCCACCAGTGTTAACAATTTCGGCTTTATCGATAAAGTTAAGCTGGCCGCCCGCAAGGCGATAATGCGGTTGGCTCGCTGGTGCATTAAATACTCGCGACTGTTTATCCAGTAAGTTGACGCTAATGTCTGCCGCGACATTATTATCGATATGCCAAGGCTGGGTGATCCTGCCATTATCAATACCAAGCTGGTTCTTTAGCGCATCACCTTTGAAGTAACCAAATACCGCACTACCAGTGTAAAATGGCTCGTTATCAACACTTAATTCAAAGGTGAAGCTTTGAATAATGTTACTGCCAGCGATGACGGTTGATAATAGCTTTGAGTCATTGACTATGGTTTTACCGCGTAAATCCACATGGCGCAATAATTTACCGCTACCATCTAAATTACGGAAAAACAGCTCTTGCCCGGGGAAGCCAAGAGTGGTGCCCATATAGCCTGAGATAAAACCGTTAGGTTGTAGTGAAATTTCCATTAGCACTGAGTAAGGCATTACCGCTTGATGGCTGTTTTTTGCAAAGTACCAAGCATCTGCCGGCACTTCGTACTCTGCGATACACGATGATGGCTTTTTCAGTTCGCCGCGCTTACCGTTAATTTCAACCACGCGCGTGGTTAACTGTAAATCGCCACAGGGTGTACGCGGCGGGATCAATCCGCGGTAAATACTAAAGTCTGGGCCAAAGCACTTTTCGATATCGCCTGTGGCAAATTCGAACATATGGTATGGCGTAAATGGTACGGTATCAGGCACGCGATTAGCATACTTTGAATCGGCACTTACGATGGGCGCTTCAAGGTGTTTTAGCGGAATAACGCCCTTGTTACTCGGGGCGTTTAAATCTGGAATTTGCGCCATTAACGGCGCTTTGTTAGCCATCACTTTACTGCTAGCGTTTGAATCAACGGCAGGGCTAGTGTTCGCTGCGTTTAACGAGATAAGTGGATAACGCGTGCATTCAGCCTCTTCTTTAATCATCACGCCTAAGTTTTGGAAATCGACCACAACTTTGCCATCAAGTAAAATATCAATATTAGCTTTGGCGTAAGGGCGAGGATGAATGCCTATTTCAGTCACTTCCATGCGATAAGTCAGTTCGGCGGTTTGTGGTAAAACTTGGCCACGACAGCGGACTTTTTGTGAGGCGTTTTCCAGAGGCTGGAATCGGCCATTCTCGACGAGAGTATGCATGCCAATATGGATCATAAAGAACTGTAATAGTTGACCACAACCTTCTGCCATTAGCGAGCCGGCCATCACTTGGTCGCCTTGGAAATGACAAGGGAAATACCAATGATCAGGCGCAATGTGCTTATGACCTTCGAGTAAGCCTAAGCCCCAAGCACCACCTTGAGTTTGTAATTGACTAACACGCTCAATCATTAAGAACTTTTCTGAGGCAAAACAAAGCGATTTTTGCATACCATTTTGTAGCTGGTGGGCGACATGTTCGCCGCCAAAACAGCTGCCAATATCGCCGGTCAGTAAATGGTGAATTTGGCCATAATCAAATGCCGTTTGGCTACAGTGTAGTAATGGCGTGAAGGTCGGTTTGTTTGGATTATTGAGCACTTGTTGACGACGTTTTATTTCATCTTCAGTTTGAATAACCCCTTTACCATCGGCCAGTTCTTGGTCGGTAAAGAAGCCTGCGCAGCCGCCATCCATTTTGAGGATCATCTTGTCGCCTACGAAGCATTCGTAAGAGAAAAAGAATAATAACGTATCGCCATTGCTAGCAAAGTTATTGATTTTTATATCGTAACGCAGCGTGTCACCGCCACGAGGTAAATCTTCTAAGAAAGTCAAAGTACAATCTAATAAACGATAAACCCGTTCGCCCTTGTTTTCAAAATCGATGCCTAAGTAACTGATCAACATTAAATCACATTGACCCGATTCTACTGCTACAGCCCAAGGGATTTGACCATCGACTAAATACGGCGCATCGACTGGGATGTCGTATTCAGTGGTCATTGAACAGGGTTTGTATTGATTCATGGTCGCATCAAGTTTAGTGACGCGCGACACCAACAAATAATCTGTGGTGGGCAGTCTTACTCGACGAGAATAGCTGTCGATGATGGCATAATCTGGGCCAAATACCTTAGCGATATTGCCTTCGGCATACTCGACTAAATCAGCATAATTCCAAATACACGGTTTATCCGCTGGGATCGGCGCGGTGTAAGCTGGCACACAAGCATGATTAGGTTGAATTAATTCCACAGGTACAGCAGCTGATGCGATAGGATCTACATTTACAGTAGGCTGTGAAGCCTGCGACACATAAGAGATTTGCTGGCTGGTGAAACCGGCTAATTGTGAGCGTAATAAACTGTCGGCGACTTTTAACCCCGCATCTCGGCTGGATAAGTAGGCTAAGTGCGCTTGCTGCGCTAACCATTGATTTTGCTGAAATGCACTTAAATGTGCTGGCGGTATGGTCGGGCTTGTCACACTGGCAACCTTAGGTTGCTCTGCTGTTGAAACGGTGTTTTCTGACATAAGAGACTCGGCGATATGCTCGCTATGATTGACACTAAAGTGGCTGCTGTCACAGGTGGTTTTTGGCTTAGTCATGTCAATGGTTTTAGCTGTTGCTGAAGTGGTATCAGCACAGTGATCTAGATTGCTGTCGGCCATTGTTGTGATATTGGCGCATTGAGCCACAATGCTGTCGAGACCTTCAAGTGAGCTATCAATAATATGTTGATAGATATCTCGGCCACCTAAACTAACTTGCTTAATTAAGCTTAACTTATTGCCTGTGGCTAATTGTTGCGTCAAATTGTTGCTCAGACGAGTACGCAATGCGTGTTGCTGCGGCGCCGAAACAGACAGATTAACCTGTGAGTATTGGGTTTCGCTGCTGGTGAATACACAGGCGTTGATGGCCGATTTATCAATATGGCGGCTTTGTACTAAAGCGTGCAGTAAACTGGCCATGCCAGAAGCGGCAAAGGTGTGACCGAGAATATCTTGTGCTTTACTCAATAACGGCGCTGAGTTGACCGATGCAGCATCAGTTAATCCTTGGACAAACTGTTGGCCTTGAGTTGTTAATATGCATTCAGGCGATTGGTTTAATTCGATAAGATCTGCTGCAATGTTGGCCGGGCGTTGTGATAAGGAGTCAAAATCAATACTGTTTATGCTGGCATAGCTGTCAAGCTCTGGATGCGCAGCATTAGTTTGTTGCAACACTATTGCGCCAGCGCCTTCACCTACTTTCCAGTCGGTTGAGCTTAATCCTTTAGCATTAAGCTTGGCAGTATTGAATAACATATTTTCAATGCTGCCACAGAGATCTACCGCGGCGATGATGATGGCATCCAAAGGCTCTTGTAACGAACCAAGAGCAAATAAGTTTTGCGCCACATCGATACAACGATTAACTGACTGTGCACCAGCTGAAATGGTAAATGCCGGGCCATTGAAATCCCATAATGAGGAGATCCGTGACGCCATAATGTTACCAATAAAGCTGGTATATTGATTTAGCTTGGCGGCATCTAAAACACTGTCCATCGCAATTGCTTCAAGGCCGGCATATTCAGTACTGGATAACTGGATCCCTTGGGCATTAAGGCTTTGCGCTATTTGGCTATGTAAGTTAACTCGACCGCGAAATTGGTGTAATTCAAGTTCGGTTTCCATGGCTACCAACACGGCTACTTTACTGCCAGGCGTTAGCTGTGCATTGGCAATGGCTTCATCTGCTATTTTGATTAATAACAGTTGTTGCGATATGAGGCGATCATCTTCATTAGGCGGCACTTTGAAACGTAAAAAATCAAAATCGAACTGATCAATATACGCCCCTTGTGGCACCTGATGTATGCCATATTGAGCCAATAACTCAGGGTGCTTGTCTAAGCCTTTCCAGCGTTGATTGGGCAATGGGCTAAACAGTGGTTGCTTATTGATGATTTTATCAGCCAATGCATTGATGCTGCTGCACTGACCAAAGTGGGCTGCCATGCCGGTAATGTGCATTGGCGTTTCTGTACTGACTATTTTGCTGCGACTAAGCTGAGAGCGTTTACTGTCAGCATGGTTTATGCCTGCCTGATCTTGATAGGACTCGATCAGTAAATGGGCGTTACAACCGCCAAAACCAAATACCGAAACACCTGCATGACGGGCTTTATTGCCGACTTTATCGGGCCAAGGCAAGACCACATTGGGTAAGGTCGCTTGACCAAATAATCCATTAGGTGATGAGATTGGGGCACTGATATTAATACTCGGTGGCAACACGCCTTGGCGCATGGCAAAAATCATTTTCATGATCCCAGGCATGCCTGCCGCGGTGAGTAAATGGCCTAGATTAGATTTGGCTGAACCAATCAGTGGCGTCGCGCTGCCTTGAAGTTTATCTTCAAAAAAGCGTTCCATTGAGGTTAATTCTACTTTATCGCCTAATGGCGTTCCCGTGGCATGGCATTCAATCACTTCAATACTGGCAGGGGTAATACTTGGGTCTATTGCTGCCGCATCGCGATAAGCGCGCTCGAATGCTAGTACTTGGCCTTTGCTATTCGGGCTTAACACAAATTGACCTTTACCGTCGTTTGATAAACCGATACCACTGACTAAAGCATAGATATGGTCGCCATCACGTTCAGCGTCTTCAAGGCGTTTAAGCACTAATACCCCCGCACCTTCGCCGGCGAATAAGCCTTTACTGTTACGATCAAAGGGCGCTGAAATTCCATGGTCTGGATAAGCGTGAAATATCGAAAAGCCCATATTGATGAAGAATGGATCTGCGCCAGACACAGCGCCAGCTAACATCATATCTGCCTTGCCGGTATGCAAGTAATCACAGGCGAGCTTTAAGGCGTAAACCGAGCTAGCACAGGCTGCATCTAAACTCAGCTGCGTACCGCCCAAACCTAAAGCATCGGCAACAACTTTCGAGGCATTATGGGCAATGGCACCATTACCTAAGTTAACCGGTTGAGCGGTAGCAGCGTGATTAGCTTGTGGCTGATCACAACTATTGTTAAGGCTATTATTGAAACAGTGTAAGCTAAAGTTTGGCTGTTGCAGCTTGGTCTGTAAGGCTTTTTCGACCGCGCTGTGATACAGAGGTACAAACAGTTCATTAGATTTAGCCGTAGGGAATGATAAGGTTCCCATCACAATACCTGTGCGTTTAAGCAAGCTATCGTCAAGGCTAATACCGGCATCTGTTAACGCATTACGTGCTGTGTCGGTTGCCCACAAGAAGCTATCGTCTAAGCCATTAAATGCGCTGGGCTCAATGCGATAACCTTGAGGATTAAATTGAAAGTCTTGAATGTAGCCGCCTTTATCGCAATAAAAACGGTCCGATTCGCCTTGTACACCCAAGTAGTCACTCGGTGAAGCATTGAGTTTGCTGGCACTGATTTGGCTGCGCGAATCTTTTTTGTCTAATAAGTTTTGCCAAAATTTAGCGGGAGTATCCGCGTCTGGATACTGATTGGCTAAACCGACAATGGCTATTTTAGGGGTAGCTTGAGAACTCAATGAGGTTCTCCTTCTAATGATGTTTCACTATAACAAATGAGGGATGAGCCGTCGGCCAATGCCGCCTGCTGGGATAATGTATTAATGCTAGCGTCAAGGCTGCGAATAAAATGGCTTAATGACATGGGCACTCGATGAGCAATTAGTTGCCCTAGGCATTTAAGTAAACTGGTGACGTCATCGCCACCTTTAGCATTGACGGCCATTGCCATCGCTGAGACGCTATTGCTACTCTGCGCATTGATTTTGTCAATTAGGGTGGTAGTTTGCCGATCGGCACCTACTTCAACAAATAGTCGACAGCCTTGCTCTCGAGCATTAAGAATTAACTGAGTAAAATTGAGCTGATGACAAAAAGTATCGGCAATCGATTTTGCAATGGCTTGTGAGGTTAATACAACAGGCTGAGTCTCTGCTGCGGAGATAAACTGCAATTGGCTTGGTAAGTTTTCTACTAATGGTTGTTGATAAAATTGCCTTACTGATTCGCTGATGTTCAATGCCGCAGGCGTGTGCATTGCGGTGACGCGATTAGCGGCAATACCGCGTTTACCAGCTTGTTTTAGTAAGGCTTTACAACTGTTTTCACAGCCGGCAACAACACAGGTATCACCCTGAATAATAGCAATATAAGCCCGTGGGTAATTGGCTAAATGGGGCGCGAGTTCGTCAATGCTGGCTCGAGTAACGAAGCTATTCCATACAATGTTTTCGTCATCGGCTAATTGCCATTGTTGGCGAACACAGCGGAGCTCACCAGAAATATCTCGGGTAAAAATACTGCTGTTTTGCGTGGCTGCAATCATGCTGTGTGGTGTTTGCCATACGTTTAAACTCGCCCACATGGCCGCTTCACCCATGGAATAACCCAAAGCAAAACGAGGCTCAATGGCAAACTCTCTCTGTAATAACTTGGTTAAAATATAACTGGCGCCAACACCAGCAATGGCTAATTGGCTCAGGCTCATCTGTGCGGCACGATTTTTATCTGCCGCATAGATAAAGTCCGTTTGTAACATCGATTGCATGTCACCTTGGTTTTCAAGTTCAGCATACAAATCTGGGAAAACCAGCCCTATTTGACTAAGCATGTTTGGGTACACAGTGCCAACGCCAGGATAAACAAAGCTCAAGCCATTATGACCCAGCGGCGCTGAATATAAGCAACTGCCCGCAGGCGTTTTATATTCTATCGGCGTATGACTATTCACATCATGCTGCTGATGAGTGGCTATTATGGTCATCATCGCGCTGACTTCTTGTACTAATGCGCGGCGATCGGCTGCCATTAAGACTAGGGCTAGCGGTGCATCTGTTTGATAATCTGACAAATTGGTTTTGATAAGCTCGAGTAAGCTTATGTCGTTAATGGCTGAGTGTAACTGCGAAGAAAGGCCCATCAGCTTAGTGTGCAATTGCGCCAATGAAGCGGCGCTAAGCGGCAGCCATAAACGTTGAGTACTGATTAACGGCTTGGCGGCGATAAGTGCACGACCTTGGGTAAGGATGATTGCCTGAATACCTGATGCGGTTGGATAACATAAAGCTGCGACTCGGCTTTGGTGAAATGCGCTAAACCAATATTGACCGTTAGCCTTGTCTTGGGCTGGTATACAGCGACTCGCGATAGACTCGACTAGGTTGGCCATTGCCGTCAGTGCTGTTTGTGCCGTCTCATTCGTATGGGGCGCACTTGCATGAGGAGCTGACTCAGATCTAGAATCATTAGCAGGATCCGTCACTGCATCATTAGTGGCATTGCCATCAGAACTTGCACTAAAATTATAACAGCCATCTAGCGCGACTATCTGTGGCTGAGCATGCAGACGTTTTGCATGCTTAAGGGCAAGTGTTACCGCTTCAGTTTGGTTGTTACTCAGCGCAATACCATTGATATAAGCATGCGCATGAATACCGTTTTTAGCCGCAATTAACCCAGACATAATCCACAATCGATCGCCAATGTTGACCATATCATTGCTGGTGGACGATAGGTGTTCGCAAGCGTGCAATAACGCCAACGCAAAGCCGTCGACACTATGAGTGTCGACAGTGATCAGGTGTTCATTAATCGAGGCAATATTAGGCTTGCAAAGCAACAAAGCTAATCGCATAGGCTTAGTTTGTTGCTTTGCAATACGCTCACTCATCGTGTTTAGCGCCATGTTGCTTAATACCGTCACACTGTTTCCTTGCTGTGGTGAGACACACCAGTAGCCGCTTGATGTGGAATAAAGGCCCCATTCAAACTTTTACTGATAGTCACTTTAGCGTTGAGCATTTGGCAACTCAAGCGACCATCTTGATGGTATAAACTCACGTTAGCGATTAACATTCTGCCGCTGTGTTTAACAACATCCAGTTGAATATAGCCTTTATCACCACAGGCAAATGGCCAAGCGGTAACGCATTCAGCCGTAGATGACGGTAAGCTTGCTGCACCGTATTTAAGTCTGGCCCATACCAGCATGGCTTGTAGCAGCAAATCTTCCGCGAAAACTTGGCTGCCACCTAATGCCGATGACGGGATAAAATGTTGACAGTCAGCGGTATTAATCTGCGGTAATTGCACTTGGCACAAGAGCTGAGCATCATCAAATGCCAACACTTGCTTAATGCCTTGCAAACGCGGGCCATGAAACAAGGTTCCGTTTTGATACAGTTCAACCCCTGAGCTCAACGGCGCTATATGCGACCACTTTGTCAGGCTCGCTGTATCAATCACGGGCTTGGCAATATCATCAGTCAAGACGGCGCTATTGATCACTAATGTTGCTTGATATTGCGGTTTCATCGCTGCACTTGGCTCATTTAACAAACGAGATGAGATCAGCGCGTTGATCCCAGCGACAGTTTGCGTTAGTTCCAGTTGCAGTAAATGTGGCTCATTGGTGTCAAAAATAACCCCCTTAAGCAATTTATATTCAGCAATACTGACAGGCACATGACATAAGGTTTGTGTTGCATCACGCATCCATTGCATGGCACATACTGTCGGCAATACCGGATTACCAGCAATACAATGATCGCTAACAAAAGGCATTTCAGCCGGGGTTAAGACTCGAGTCACCGTCATACTGATAAGATCAGAGGACTGTGTCTTAGCTGCAAACGTCAGCGAACCCTTGGCGATAAGCAAAGCGTCCGCATTAAGCTTTTTTATAGCATCATCCTGATCTGATGAACCTTGCATATCTGAGCCAATAAGCAATTGTGCGCCTTGCTGACTTAATAAACTGTGGGCAAATAACTCGGCACCTGCTTGCAATGGAATCACGTAAACACCGCGATCAACAAACATTTTCTTTAATGCCGAACTGACCATTCCGCCATCCCAAGGGCCCCAGTTAAAACTCATTACTTTAGCATGCGCTAAGGTGTGTGCCAGTTTAAGGGCGGTTTTATTGAGGATTTCATTCGACATAGCATAATCGCTTTGTCCGGTATTTCCGTAGAAACCAGCAGCCGATGAAAACAAGGCAACCAGCTTGATCTGTTGTGGGTCGAGTGCATTAATTATGCTTGCAAGCCCGGTCACTTTGGTGTGGTAAACGCGGTTAAGTTCATCCAAGGTTTTGTCTTGAATATGCTTGTCGGCTAACACCCCTGCGCCGTGAATAACGCCATTAATGGTTAACGGGTCGCCCTTAGCATTCGTCAGGCTGTTAAGGCAGGCGGCTACCGCTGTGGCGTCGCTGACATCCATTGAGACATATTGCGCGCTGGCGCCGACCTTACTGAAAGCGGCTAATGCAGCATCGATTTCTAGGCTGCTGCTAATTGGCCACACTAATGCATCAATTTGTTTTGGCGTGGGTTTATTGCCTTGCGATTGAATATAAGCAATGGCCGCGGCTGTTAACTCAGAGGCTTGCTTGCCTTGTGCCCAAGCCGGTAAGTCGCTGCCAAAATGTTGGCTACGACCTGCTAACACAAAATGTGATTGGCATTGTTTGGCTAAGGTGAGGGCGCATTCAAACGTTACCCCTTTTGCGCCGCCGGTGACCAAAATAGTGTCATTACCATCAAGCGTTGCTGGCGCAAACTGCTCACTGGCATTGGCTGCGACTAAGGTTACTCGACCTTGCTGACTAATCCCCACTTCATTAATGCGATCTACGCTTGCATTGGCACCATCGATATCAAACAACTCAGCAACGATGGCGTCGGCAAAGCTTGTAGCATCAATATTATTGCTAATGTCTAAGGCGCGGCAAAATACTTGTGGCCACTCATGGCTTAAGGTTTTGCTCAGCCCAGACAAGGCCGCTTGATTCAGTTCCGCTGTGGCTAATTGGTCATTATCTAAGTAGCCAAATCCACCGTCTAAACGACTCACGGTAAAGTAGCACAGACGCGAAGACGTTGGTTTAGCAAATTCTGGGTGAAGATGCTTAGCCCATAAGAACGCGTTGTCGACAGCGGCTTTTGCAGCAAGAGTACACGACATTAATGGGTGATTATTTACTAGCGTTTGCGGCTGTATATGAACAAAACCTGCAATGGCATGTTCAGCGCCCAAGTCGGCTTTAATATCGGCAATCACCTGAGCAATATTCGCATCATCAATGCTGCTCAAGGTGTAGCTTTTAATATCACTGCTTAATGGTGAATGCGCTACGCTGATGGTTTGTGGGTTACGAATAACGGCGACGGTTAATCCCTTTGCAGTGAGTTTTTCAGCGAGTAAACCGGCGTTATGGCCATCATCAGTGATGACAATACAGTTTTTCGCTGAATAACAATCTACGAGTTTATCCGCCGCGGGTAACTTTTTTAGCGCTACCTCGCTGTGTGGCGGTAATGCTGCGGTGTTAACCTCAACCTTATTTGCCGTTGATGCTGGGGCGACAGCCGCAATCGCGGTTGAGGTCGCTGCAGGCAATTTGGTTTGCATGTAGCTGACGATTTCACCTAAGGTGCGACATTCGGCTAAATCTTCTGGGTTAAGCTCAGGTAAGCCAGGCAACTCATCTTGTACTGTGCCTAAAATCTCGACCCGTTTGATTGAGTCGATACCTAAATCCGCTTCCATGTCCATGCTCAGTTCAAGCATTTCAGCTGGGTAACCGGTTTTGTCGGCGACGACTGACATCATGGTGCTTAATACTGTATCAGCACTCAAGCCCGTTAATGGCGCTGTAGATGAAGAGACGGTTGCTACTGGTGCCACTGTAATGGCTGCAGGCAGTTTGGTTTGCATGTAGCTGACGATTTCGCCCAAAGTGCGACACTCAGCTAAATCTTCTGGGCTGAGTTCAGGTAAACCTGGCAGCTCATCTTGCACTGTACCTAGAATTTCAACACGTTTGATTGAGTCGATGCCTAAATCGGCTTCCATGTCCATGCTCAGTTCAAGCATTTCAGTAGGGTAGCCAGTTTTATCGGCGACGACTGACATCATAGTGCTTAATACCGTATCAGCACTCAAGCCCGTTGTTGGTGCTGTAGATGAAGAGACGGTTGCTACTGGTGCCACTGTAATGGCCGCAGGCAGTTTGGTTTGCATATAGCTGACGATTTCGCCTAAAGTGCGACACTCGGCTAAATCTTCTGGGCTGAGTTCAGGTAAACCTGGTAGCTCATCTTGTACTGTGCCGAGAATTTCGACGCGCTTGATGGAGTCGATACCGAGGTCAGCTTCCATGTCCATGCCAAGTTCAAGCATTTCTGTTGGGTAACCGGTTTTATCGGCAACCACAGCGAGTATGGTGCGCTGAACGCTTTCTGCGCTTAAGCCCGTTGAGTTAACCGTTGCAGCCGCAACTGTTGGCAACGCAGAGGTTGCAGGTAATTTAGTTTGCATGTAGCTAACGATTTCACCTAAGGTGCGACATTCGGCTAAATCTTCTGGGCTCAGTTCAGGTAAACCTGGTAGCTCATCTTGTACTGTGCCTAAAATTTCGACGCGTTTGATAGAGTCGATACCTAAATCGGCTTCCATGTCCATGCCAAGTTCAAGCATTTCAGTTGGGTAACCAGTTTTGTCGGCAACCACAGCTAACATGGTGCGCTGAACGTTTTCAGCTGTTAAGCCAGTTGATGCAGTTGCAGTGTTTACCGCAACTGGTGCAGCAGACGCTACACTAACAGTATTGGCAGTAGGCAGTTTAGTTTGCATGTAGCTAACGATTTCACCTAAGGTGCGACATTCGGCTAAATCTTCTGGGCTTAGTTCAGGTAAACCTGGTAGCTCATCTTGTACTGTGCCTAAAATTTCGACGCGTTTGATAGAGTCGATACCTAAATCGGCTTCCATGTCCATGCCAAGTTCAAGCATTTCAGTTGGGTAACCGGTTTTATCTGCGACCACATTGAGCATAGTGTCTAACACTTGTTGCTGCGATAGTCCTGCTGTTGGGGCTGAAACTGCAAGCGAACTCACTTGCTGAGCTACAGGAGCCTGGACTGGTTTACTGGCAGTCTGTTGAGATTGAACCGCTTGAGCTGGTTGAACTTGAGCAGCAGCAACAGGAGCTACCACAGTCGAAGGCGTCGTTGTGGCCTGAGCAACTTGGCTTTGGGGCACAAATGCAGGCGGCATCGATGCCGCAGCTACTGGTGCTGACGTCGACGCTGGCATTGGTGTTTGCCCTTGTAACATGGCTAATGCAGCTTGACTTGCTTGCGCTTGCAGCGTTAAAAATTGACTGTGACTTTGCAATGTTTGTGCTTGATGCTGGTGGAACAGCTCCATAGAACGTTGCAAGCTTTCAGGAATGGCTAATCCCGATGATGCCATTTGTGCTTGCGCTGTCATCAAATGAGCAAAGGTGTCGCCATATTGCTGTGGTATGGCTAAAAATTGCTGATGTAATTGCGCCGTTTGTTGCTGCGCAGCAAAAAATGCACCGATACTATCGGCCGACGCAGGCACATTTGCGCTAACTGGTTTAGCCGCTGCAGCCGTCGTTGCCGCCAAAGGTGCGGCAACCTCAGAGGCTGGCGCTTGTGCTGATGTTGCAGGCACTTCAATGTATTCAGTTTTAATCACTTCTTTTTCCACAATTTTTTCCACAATTTTCTCGACCGGTACTTCTACTGTTTTGCTGGTAACTGTGCCAGTTTGCAGCGACTTGTTCATTTTGGCTTGGGTGGTGGCGCTAATATAATTACTCGCAGTTAACTTGACGTTCATCGGTGACACTTTTGCAAGTTCAGCGATGGGCGCTTGATAAGGATCAACCTCGGTTAATGCCAGCCCTAATACCGCAAGCTGACACGCTGCTTGACGCAGTTGAGTGTCGCTATTGCCTTTAGGATTTGGGTTCAAGCTCACTATGCTGACTGATTCGGCTTTGTTGCCTAAGGTCGCCTCAACCAATTTATGGAGGATGTTTTTAGGACCAAACTCAACAAATACTCGTGCGCCAGCGTCGTACATAGCGGTTAATTGCTCGCTAAAACGAACTGACTGCAGCATATGATCAGTAAATGCTGCCTTGATTGCTTTAGGATCATTTGGATGTGCTTTACCTGTGCCATTGGCATAAAGGCTTAGTTTTGGCTTAGCAAATTTAACCTTATCGATGGCAGCAGCAAAGGGTTGTTGCGCATGGGCCACTAATGGCGTGTGGAATGCGCCAGAAACCGGCAAGGCGATTGCTTTAAAGCCAAGTTCAGCGGTGATTGCTTGTGCCGCTAAGGTACATGATGCTGTTGGGCCTGCAATAACCAGTTGGGTTGGTGCATTGTAATTAGCCACTTTGACGCCCTCAAATGCACTAATGCACTGTTCAAGCTTTTCAACACCTAGGTCAACAGCTTGAGCGGGGACAATAATGGCGTACATCACGCCAGCATCTTGATCTTTAGGCGTTGCCGCCATTGCTTGGCCACGAGCAAAGGCCAATTGATAATAATCAGCTTGGCTAATGACCCCCGCAGCACATAATGCTGACAGTTCACCAAAACTATGACCGGCCACCATATCGGCTTTAAAACCTGCTTGAGTCAATAATGCATATTGGCCCATGCTCACTGCACCAATAGCACTTTGGGCATTGGCAGTATTGGTTAATGCTGCGTGTTGTGCGGCAATATCTTCGGCTTCAAAAGCCGGGGTAGGGTACATTATTTGCGATAGTGGCATTTGTTTATGTTGCGCAAATACCTTATCTGCTTGCATCAATTGTTGACGCATTTCTGGATAAAAACAGGCTAAATCGACGCCCATGTTCAGATACTGCGCCCCTTGTCCGGCAAATAATGCCGCCACTTTATGGCTTGCTGATTCAGGATGAATTAATGCTGCTGAGCGATAACTAGTGCCAGAAGGCAATTGCCAGCTGTCGGCAGTATTCGAACTCAATTGCGCCAGCGCTTGAGTCAGCTGAATGGTTAAGTCTGCTAATGATGCCACCACTAAGCCTATGCGCGCGGCTTTAGGGGCTATGGTCGTTAAGGCAAAACGTTTACCAAAATCAGCCAACACAATTTCTTGACGATTTTGCTGTGTGGTATCAACAGCACTAATTTCAGCTTGCAGTGCGCTTAATTGAGTCTGTAATGCAGCTTTATTTTCAGCATGGATTAACAGACTTTGCGGCACGGAACGTTGACGATATTTATCGCCTCGAACATGTTCTTGGCGGTATTCTTCCAACACAATGTGGAAGTTGGTGCCACCAAAACCAAAGGCACTAATACCCGCGCGGCGCGGCGTATTGTCTGTACGAGGTAACCATGGACGGGTTTCGGTGTTTAAATAAAACGGCGAGTCCTGAATGTTTAATTTAGGATTGGGCTTACTGACGTTAATGGTCGGAGGCAACACTTTATGATGCAAAGCCAAAGCAACTTTAATGACCCCAGCGGTTCCAGCGGTCGATTTAGTGTGGCCGACTTGTGATTTTACTGACCCAAGAGCAATGTGCTGTTGGGTATCATTATCTTCGGTAAACACCGATTTAAGACCATTGAACTCTGCCACATCGCCAGCGGCAGTGCCTGTTCCATGGGCTTCAATTAAGCCAACCGTGTGCGGTGCAAAACCCGCATCATCATAAGCGCGTCTTAATGCTTTAGCTTGGCCTTCTGGGCGCGGGGCATAAATACTTTTAAACTTACCATCAGATGATGAGCCAATCCCTTTAATAACAGCATAAATTCGGTCACCATCGCGCTCAGCATCGTCAAGACGTTTAAGCGCCATCATGCCAATGCCTTCACCTATCATCATGCCTTTAGAATCGATATCGAAAGGTTGAATGGTGTCATTAGTGGTAAATGCCGGTGTTTTTGAAAAGCTCATGTACATAGATGGCGAGTTATCGGTACACACACCACCGGTGATCATCATGTCACTGCGGCCTTCAACTAATTCGGTTATCGCCATGCGCATCGCCGCTAAAGAACCTGCACATGCTGCGTCAACCACGCAATTCATGCCGCCTAAATCAAAGCGATTAGCAATGCGCCCAGCAATCACGTTACCAAGTGAGCCTGGAAATGAGTTTTCTTCCCAGTGGATATATTGATCTTGAAACTTTTTGATCAACATCTCAGTGTCTGCGTCGCTTAGACCACTATTTTTAAATACTTTTTTGAGTATAGGGTACTGTAAACGACCGCTGAGACTGTGATTGATTTTTTGACCACCGCCGACGCCTAATGTAATACCGATGCGATCGGTATCGTACTGCGCATCAATACCTGCATCGGCCAGCACTTCTTTGGCGACCACTAAAGATAAGAGTTGTGAGGTGTCTGTCAGTTCGAGGATATTCGGTGGCAAGCCAAATTCCATTGGATTGAAATCGACTTCGGGTAAAAAACCACCGCGTTTACAGTAGGTTTTATCGGCCATTGATTTATCGGCATTGTAGTAATCTTCAGCGTTCCAATGGGTTTCTGGAACGTCGATAATGGCATCAATTTTTTCGCTGATTAAATCCCAAAACTTGTTTAGGTAACGTGAGTTAGCAAAAATACTCGCCATGCCGACAATCGCGACTGGCATATCTTTTAAGCGTTTGTTTAAACGCTTATCTTTATTACTGGATTGGCTCATATGAGTCTCCGTTTGATAACTGAGGTTCAGTTATCTGGTGTTGGGATCCAGCTGCATCAATGGTGCTAGTAGATACTGCGGCTGGTTGACTTGCTCCAGGAAAACGAGCAAGAAAAGTGTGATAGTTGCGAACCAATAACTTACGTAAATGAAATGGCCCGTGCTTTAAGACATGGGTTATATAGCGATTACTCGCTTGGGTATGGCTGTCTTGATAAATATCGAGGTAAACCCAGTCAGACTTAAAATCAACGCCAAGCAAAACAGAATAGGCTTGCTGCTTTGTTAATTGAGGCGGAATACTTAACGACACCACTTGCACTACGTTGTCCGGATCTGGACTTGGCAGGGCTAAAGTATCGGCTAAGGTTTGCGGGTTAACGGTATAGGTTTGAATATCGGCTCCCTGAGTGATCGGCAGCTGATTGAAAAATTTTTCTGGCACAAAAGGAGTATCAAACTCGTCGAGTTTTGATACTCCAAAGCGCTTTAAACAGCGAGCTAGGCCAGATCGGGATACATTAGGGTTGATAAATTCTTGGGTAACTTTTAATAACCTGTCTAAAGGCATTTTTAATTGATAACGCAAGCCCAGCACCACGTACTCTTCCATCGGAGAGAGTGTTGTGTTGAGTTTGTGCGGGGTATTTGGCGTGTTATCGATGGAGTCACGTTTACGCCACTTACGAACGGTGGCTTCGCTAATATTAAGGATTTTGGATAATTGACTGACACTATAATCGGATTGCTGAATAAATTGACGCATTTCCGGCGTCGTGGTCGCATTACGGTGATAAACCGATTTTGGGCGAGGCTTACTCTTCAATAGTTCAGGTGCTAAATGTGTGGTTATCTTTTTTGTCATCTAGACCGGTATTCCAAATAATCTATTGGGACTTTAGCGCATTTAAACTTACCCATACTTACTTAATTCATACTTAAATAAGCTAAAAAATGAGTCCAAATATCCATTTATGCTTTTTTTAGCACAAAGCAGATTACCTGAGGTTTCACTCCGATACAATCACCCGAGACTAAAAACAAGATCTGAGCGGTAAAAACGACTATTAATGCTATGTTTCAATGCTTCCATCGTCGCTGTAATTGCCCTGAAACCGCGTTATTATGGCAATTATTTAGCCGTCAATTAAACGGTATATTATTTGAGTAAAAAGCCGCTAACGAGCAGTCTCATTACCGGCTTTGGAACAATTTCATCGGTTTTTAAAGCCAATTAATTTGGAAAGAAATCAATGGCCCAGATTGTAGTCATTACAGCGACACTTTCGGCAGGGAAGTTGATTGAACGCAATACTAAGGTTAATTGACGCTCTAACTTGGGGTTATTGAGTTCGCTTGATTTAATCGCCACTTTGCTGATGGTGCACTTGGGCAAATGCAGCGTTTGAGCTGAGTAACGATAATAGTAATATAATGACTAGGCTGACTATGCGCATAAATGTTCAAGCTTTCGATGGTGTGGTTATGGTGATGATTGTTGATGAATTAGCACTAATCATCAACAGTAAAAGTTAACATAACGATTATCAGGTTAACTATGCTGACTTGTAACCGCCGTGATACAAGGAGTTTGACAAATTCCTCGCTGGATCGAGCTTATTGAGGTAATTTAACGGTATTAACCTTTAATAGAGCCTTGTTTGTTTTAATGTCTGTTTCATCTCCTATAAACTCATCTCAGCCGCTTTTTCAGCCACATATTTATTTTGTGCCACTGGATGGTGCGCTTTGTGCTGCAGATTATGAGGCTGGTTTAGCCTTAAATTGGTTAACCGATGACGAGGTTGCTAAGGTTAGTCGTTACAGAAGTGAATCGGCGCGCAATACTGGTTTACAAGTGCGTTTAGCGCTTCGGGCTATTATGTCACTTCATAGTGATCTAAAACCTTTTGAGTGGCGTTTTAGCTATGGTGCTAAGGGTAAACCGGCGCTTAGCGAAGACTTATTGGTTCAAACTGGGCTGCATTTTAATTTGAGCCATAGCGGCGATTGGCTAATGATCGGCATTGTCAGTAATAAGCAAGCATATGCCGCTGAAACAGCCTTGTCATTTGGTGTTGATATTGAGCGTGAACGCAGTAGTACCAAAATAGCAGCTATTTTGAATCACTACTTTTCTGCTGTTGAAATAGAAGATTTGATGGCATTGCCGCTTGAGTTACAACGCCAACGTTTTTTTGATTTATGGGCGTTGAAAGAGGCCTTTATTAAAGCAACAGGCAAAGGGCTGGCGCAGTCGTTAACCTCTTTTGGGTTTACATTTGCTGCTAATAGCGTGTTTGAAGCTGTTAATGATCAATATCCTACTATCGCAGCCAGTGATTATATCCATTTTTCAGCGCTCGATTATCACGAGCCGCAATGGCAGTTTTACTTTGGCCGATTAAGCCCATATTACCGTTTCAGCGTGTGTTTTGGTGATATGCAATCTCAGTCTTTGCTGCACATAAAAGCGCCAACGATGTCGATAATTTCGTTGGCGCAATTAATACCTTCTTCACACGACTAGTATTTTGCCGCTTGTTGTTCTGTTGGTAATGTGGAGTTAATAAATTGGCGTAAATCTTGATTTGATTGCTTTAAGTCATCGTGACGAAGATACATCATGTGGCCACTGCGATAGCCTTTAAATGATAACCTGTCTTTCATTAAGCCACTGCGGTCAAGCTGCCACATGGTGTATTTAGCATCAAAATAATTAGTTGCACCATCATAATAACCGGATTGGATCATCACATTGAGGTATGGGTTTTGCGCCATTGCCAAGCGTAAATTTTCACCGGTTTTATTACCGCTTCTATCCCACGGATGAACTGGTCCGAACATATTGTATTTTATATCAGTTTTATAGTTCAGTTCGGTACGCAGGTAATCATTAATTGCTGGAGTAAAACTATGAAGCCAAGAGGTAAGCTCTGCATTATAGTCAGGACTTGCGCCAACGACTTTTTCATCGATACCGATATAACGTGAATCTAAACGGCCTATGGTTTGCTTGCGGTCACGCAATAAGGATTTCCAAAAGTAATCAGTGTCGATATCTAAATTACTTTGCAGTACATCCGTTAGGCTAAGCCCTGAATAATGAGCAACTTGCTGGGCAATCCGCAGCTTTTCATCTGGATCAATAAAACTGCCTTTGGCAAGTGCTGGTAGATATTGATTTAAGGTAAATTGCTCTACCTCAGCTAAAATCGGTGTTAAATCTTGTTGCTGTAAATCAGTATCAAGTGCTTTGTGGTACCAAGCTGCAGCGGCAAAATAGGGTAAGCGATTAGCTGCCTTTACAGGGCCATTTCGCTCAATACCAAGATCTGTGGGTGAGACTAAGATAACCCCATTAGGATACATCCATTGATTGTTCTGCAGTTCAAGGGCTAAACCGGAAACCCTTGCAGTACCATAACTTTCACCAATTAAATACTTAGGTGAGCGCCAGCGTTCATTTCTAGACACAAATGTGGTGACCCATTCTGCTAAGTATTTTATATCGGCTTTTACTCCAAAAAACATTTTTTGTTGCTCATCTTTTGAAGGCATTTTGCCTTCATCATTTGGCAATACTCTTGAGTAACCGGTGTTAACAGGATTAACGTAAACGATATCGGCAATATCCAGTATTGAGCTGTCGTTATTTTTGACGCCATAAGGTTGTAGTGGGTAACCTTCGTCGTCCACATTTAATACTCTAGGTCCAGTATAGGCAATGTGCATCCACACCGAGGCAGATCCAGGGCCACCATTAAATGAAATAATTAACGGTCTTTTAGCGTCGTCTCTAACGTCAGTACGTTGGTAATAAGTGTAAAACAAGGTCGCGGTTGGATGACCTTCTTCATCCCATACGGGTTGAGTTCCTGTCGTGGCTTTATAGGGGATGGTTTTACCATTGATCTTCGCCTTATGCTCGGTCACTACTTTTTCATCAATGGGTATTTGTCTGATATCGTTAGCAAAAGCGTTTGATGAGATGCAGGCGCTTTGTAAAAAAAGCACGATTAAACCTGTATGTAAAAGTGATTTGAGCATAAGAACTCTCTGGTTATGTTAGTCATTTGTGGTCGAGTAGACTGCAGATTAGCATAGCGATTGTTCAAATGTGTTGTGAACAACAAGGCTATATTGTAAAAGTTTGTGCCATATTAAGTGATGTCTGTGATGTGTATTATCAATGTGTGTAGAAGGTATTATGCTCATGATATACCGATCGATTTAGGCCTTATATTCATTTAAACCTAGGCTTAATGACATTGAGTACTGCTCGAAAAGTGTTATTAAAAAGAACCTAGTGCAAGTATTAACACCTCACTGAGAATGGCGAAGAATGATCATATGGCTTAAAAAGATCGGTAGATTAATTAAAAAAGCCTTTATCAAAGATAAAGGCTTTTTTGCAGTCAATTCAAAAGCAATTACTGTCTTGCTAGACGGTTCGACTCTGGTGGATTTTCAAAATCACTGCGATAAGGATTGATGTCTAAGCCGCCACGGCGGGTATAGCGTGCATATACGGTTAGCTTAGTGCATTGGCAATATTTCTTTAAGTCGACAAAGATACGTTCAACGCATTGTTCATGAAATTCATTATGCTGACGGAAAGAAATTAAGTAGCGCAGCAGTTTTTCACGGTCAATTTTAGGGCCTTGATAACGGATCATCACGCTGCCCCAATCAGGCTGTGAGGTGATTAAACAATTAGATTTTAATAGATTAGAATTTAGTGTCTCAGCGACATTCTTATCTGCATCTGTGCTGTCTAATAAATGATCTGGGTTAAAGGCGTACTCATTAACTTCAATGTCTAGCTCATCAATACAGCTACCCGGTAAATCAATGATACGTTCAAGATTAAAAAACTTAGGCTCAATGACTTTTACGCTTAGCTCACCTTGGGCGCAAGTGCTTAGGTCACGGCTTAAGGTTTCTTGTACGGCTTCTACACTGTCAAATTTAGTTTGGTTAAAACTATTCAAGTACAGTTTAAAAGACTTAGATTCAATCAAATTGACACTGTTGATATCTAACTGAACTTCCAAAATAGCAACAATAGGCTTGCCTTTGGCATTAAGCCAAGACAATTCATACCCTGTCCAAATATCGGTACCATGAAAAGGCAGTTCACCGCTTAATTCAATAGCATCTCGGTTAAGTTTACGAGGAACCCCTTGCAGCAGTGACGCGTCATACTCAGCTTGATAAGCAGTTGCACGGCCTAATGTTAGGCCTTTTAATGCTGCAGCGTCACTATAAGGGTCGTGATTGTGTGTCATCTAATCGGTTTCCGTGTCAAAATATGGTTTTATTATAAACTACGAGTGGCTTAAGTGTCTTGTTCATCTGCATTAGATTGCTTCATTAAAAAATATCTTAATTCTTATCAAGATACCCTATCTGAATTTCCGCGCTATTATCCTTTGGGCGAGGATTCGGTATGTATTCAAGGTGCATTTGATGCGAATAACGATAAAATCGTATTCTGGCAACCTGTTAAACGGGATGATACAGGCGACTTTAGTAATGTAGAGCATGCATTAAATATTCAGTTACACCAAGATATTCATGCATTTTATGGGCAATATTTTTCAGCGCCATTGGCGTTTACTGCATCGTTTGGCGAAGGTGAATTAATCCAAGCGTGGAATCAAGCTGACTTTGAAAATTTGCAACAAAATGTAATTGGTCATTTGATCATGAAGCAAAAGCTTAAACAACCAGCAACTTGGTTTATCGGCGTGTTAGGTGATGGTGACGAAATGCTAACTGTAAACAATGATGATGGCAGCGTATGGATAGAAATACCAGGCGAAAAACAAACTACTCAGATTGCACCATCATTAACAGAATTTCTGCAGCAACTCTCTCCGTTAATAACCCCACCAGTTAAACCCATAGAAGAAGCTGAGATTGTTGCTGAGCATCCTGGGATCTGGCTGCGGATCAAAACCATGGGACGACATTTTTTACGTAAAAAATAACCATCAGCAGTATTGAAATGCTCTTTTGAGTGTTTCAATACTTAATGCATCCACAGTGGTTTAATCTTATAAATCATCCCCGCTTAGCTTTTCTTATCATGGTAATAACAGCGTAGACTTTATTTTATCAATACATGCTTGCTTATCGACAACCCACAGACCATAGCTTAATGGCAATATTTCAACTCCTGCTCTTTCAAATAACCTGTAGGTTGTCAGTTCGAAAAAATTAGCCCATGGTCCAGGAAAGCCAATAAGATCGATGGCAAGGTACTTGTTAGCATAACGGCATAAAATATCTATTTCTGTGCCAACAATGGCATAACCCGGCCATGTTTCTATTTGTTGCTCTTGTAATGCTGCAATGATTTGTTGTTGAAATGCGTCTATTTCTGAGGTGACGCTATGCTCGGCATGAAAAGTGGTCATTGATGCTATATAGCACCGCAGTAGATTATTTTCTGGCAATTGTGAGTCATCAATTGACAGGTATAACGACTGTTTTTGACGTGCTCTGGTAATGGTGACATTAAATACATCGGCCTTGTTTAGGTAGGCTGCTGCATGTTTACTGTTATTATCAATTGCAAACGAAATCAACATAATATCTCGTTCTTCACCTTGAAAACCAAACGGCGTAGCAGCGCGAATATTGTGTTTAATGATATCGGCTTGAGGAATATGTTGTTCAATCAGTGCGGCAATCTGTTCTGCTTGAGCGCTGAAAGGTGAGATGACTCCGATACTGTGGGCTATGCCAGTGTTATTGTCGGTTGTTATTTGAGCTTGAATATCAGCTAGGATGCATTGTGCTTCTTGATGATTTACGCCGGATGTGTCGCGGATCCCCTTTAGTCGATGAAGGTGCAAATGGCCTGAGCTAGTACAAGGTCGGTGTTGCATGACTTTTAATCTTGAATGATAAAAAGACTGATTACTAAAATGGATGAGTTCAGGTTTACTTCTAAAATGTTCATCTAGAAAGGCCAGCTCTTTATCGGTGTTTAAGGTTTTTAGGGCTAAATCTAAGATAGAATTATCTCGATAACTGATGGCGCTCTGGTTGTTTTCAGGCACATTATTTTTACTTAATAATTGATTCTGCTTAGCTCTGGCTAAAAATGAATAGTGTTTTAATTGTTTGGTATCGCCAACAATTAGTGCCCGTTTTGCACGATATAAGGCCGGTAAACAGCTGCTAATATTGCATTGCGTGGCTTCATCAATAATCACTAAGTCAAACATTTCACTGTTAAGCGGTAATACTTTGTGCAGGCTATTTAAGCTCACCAACCAGATGGGAAATGCAGCAAATAACTTGGCATATTCAATCTTCGCAAACTGGGCGAGTTGTTTACTGGAGGTTCGACTGCGTATTGCTTGGTTAAATGCTTGAAGAGACTTTCGGTGTTGGCTGACTAATGTTTTTAAGTTGTTTTTTTTAAGTGCATTGAGATAGTCAGAAGCAAGTGTTTCACGTTCAATGGTGCGTTTGTTAATGGTATCTAATGCATGCCATTGATGGTGCCATTGGTTTATTGATCCTTGAATAAAAAACAGATAAGCGCGCTTTAACCACTTCGATTGTTGTAACTCAAGTTGGTGCAACCGCAAGCCTCGGCTGATGGCTTTTTGGCTGAAAGCCATAAAACGATGTTCTAATTTACCTAGCAATCGATTTAGCTGGTTAATTTCTTGTTCATTTGCTTTGGGGCTGTTGTCCAAGTCATCTGCAAAGTAACCGGCTAACAAATCAGCGGTATAGTCTTTTAGCTGCTTTAAAAAGGCTTTTTGTCCGGCCTTAATTGAAACATCGCCTAAGGTAAAGTTACTCGCCAATTTGTCTGCAATAACATCAAGGGCTACTTCATTATTGGCCACAATTAACACCGACTCTCCGCGAGCCATATGTTCCGCTGCAACGGCAGCGATAGTATAGCTTTTACCTGTGCCGGGTGGGCCAGACACACAACCTAGACTGTTGTTAGCGGCGATAGCGATGACTTTCTTTTGTGGGCCTGATAATAGTCCAGGCAAAAAGTCGTACTTGAGCTTCGCAGGTTTGGAAACCTTGTTCGACTTTGCCATTGTATGGTTAAAGAGCTTACCGATAGGGGCTGATAGCTGATTAGCATTGATGATAGTGTCTAATTCGTGAAGTACGCCGCGGCTACTTTTTGATCTTTCAACAAAAATTAACATGGAAATGGGTAATAAGCTGGGGATCTTTTTTGTCAGCGCTTTTTTGATGTCACTGTATTGAGCAAGCTTCGGATATTGGAGTAATTCAAGCGAGCTTATTTCAATATGATTATTACTAAAATATGAGGTCCAAAATGATGCGGAGCGAGTCTCTTCAGAAAAAAGCGATTCTGCTAGCGCATTATCTTCTGGGAGTAATTGTTGCAGTAAGGCTTCATTGATTTCAGTTTCATCGGCTTGGGTAGAAAAATAGCAATTACCATTATCCTGCTCAATGGTGGCTTCACTAAAGAGCAAAGGCGATACTACCGTTTTAAGCTCGCCTTTTATGGTGACTTTGCCGACAAACAAGAACCGTGCATACAGTAATACTCTTTCTCTTTGATACATTGCTACCCGTTTTAACATTGGGGCGGCAAATTCTTCGGGGATAGGTAGCCGAGGTAAAAAACCTGTGCCTAGTTCATCTTTACCTTGAAGAATTAAACGGTCTTCTTGCTTAAGTTTATTGACGTTCCAAAGATTAATGGAGGCACTATCTTCCTTGTAGCAATCTCGGTAATAAGAAATAATTTGTTTGTAACTCAATGAAGTAATTCCATTTACTGATGGTCCCAAGATATATTAGACACTATGCGGCATGGCTCGCAGCGAAAGTGAAACATGTCTAACAAAGGCTGTTCAAGTTTCCAATGATGTGAACCACAACGTGGGCAAGCTCGGTTTAATTCGCTTTCTAACGACTCACCACCGACACGATACAGATAATAGTAAGTTGGTATTTGCGTTAAAAACTCTATTCTGCCACGTAAATCCCAACCTCGTCTAAATAGGTCGCTGTCTACCCGAGTGATTTCATCTAATGCGGCAAATTCAGCTTTAGTGGCAGCCGCCATTTGTAGCTCATCACATGCTTGCCATTCTGTTTGCCATTTTATAATGCGTTTATGATCGCCATTGAAGGTCGCAGGTAATTGATACAGGGGGATAGGCAAGAGATTATCGCCATTACGTAGCGGTGAGCACATATGAACATAACTGGTATACAACACCTGCCATGATGGTGTCTCTGTGCTGCTAACTTCAGAGTTAATGTCTTGGCCGATGAACTTTTCTCTAGGAGCCAATAGTTTGGCCGCGGTTAATCCGGCTAAAGTGACCTTTACCCACGGGCTATGATAACGATTTGCCAGGCTGGTTTTTTCGGGTAACAACAGGCGAACTCTAAATTCACCGTCATTAAAAGCGACGGCAAACTCCCTGCCTAAAATTTGTCCATTCGCCCTTAGGGCTTCAAGAAAAGCGTTGATGGCTTTTTCTACGGTATCAATTGTTGTGTCGGCAAAACATTCAAAGCGCAGTTCAGTAACAAACATCTATTGGTCTGCCTTATTAATAATGATATTGCTTTGAATGGCATTGTCTTGTAATTGATTTTCTAGCTGTTCGACTCGCTTAGTGAGCAGTGTGACGTGTTGTTGCAGACTCATGACCTGCTGAATAACATTGGTAAGATCCACGTTATTATCTGCAGGTTGGTCAGCCACAGCGGCAATATCGGCTAATTCTGGTATGTGTTGCCACTCGGATTTTGGCAACGCCTTAAACTGTTGTAAACCTTGGATTAGGGTAGGCATTGGAATGCTATTTCCTAAACGGCTTTTAATCAGTGCCAAACAGGGAGTATTTCCATTGTTAGCAATCGATTTAGCCGCGGCAAGTACTTGCTCAATTGGACTCATTGTTGGTTAAATTCCTTAATTCGGTGGTGTGAGATTAACTAATTCTTATTAAATATAAAAATAAAGATATATAAATCAGCGTTTTAATTTTTGGCACGATTCTGGCTTAAAGGAACTGTAAATACAATGCGGATTTTATTTTAACAAAAAGGATGCAACATGAAATTAAAACTTATCACAGCAGGATTAATTATCGCCACATCAGTAGGGCTAAGTGGTTGTGTTATCAGTGTCGGTGATCATGAATCGGCTAAAAGTGCTGACTATTGGCAAGTTCAACAAGATAAGAATTGTGAACTGTTGAGCAAACTGTCTATGGGGATGACGAGTGATCAAGTGATAACTCTAATGGGCACCGCCGATTTCAGCGAAGCTTATATTAAGCCGACTGAAAACCAAGGGGAACAGTCTATCAAGGTCATGTTTTACCGAACGCAATGGGCGCAAGGCGATGGTAAAACAACCAAAGATGAATGCACGCCCATTGTGTTTCGCGATGATGTTTTAGTCGGTTGGGGTAACACCGCCTACAAACAAATCTGATGAGATAATGGCGCTGTTATAAGGTCAAAAATTAATTACATTTCAGCGCGCATCATTACGTCCAATTGGTCAATCACTTCTGACCATTGGGCGTCTTCTCGTAATGCCTCTTTTAAAAATGCTTTTTGGCCTGGATTCCAGCAATCTGCATCGGTTATTAACGTATGCTTAGCAAGCTTGTTTTGCATAACAAAGTCATCGATACCCACTTGATCATGCGGTAAACCTAGTTGCATAAATAAATGGCTAAGATCATTTGATGTATTGTCCATTTAAAGGATTCCTTGTAATGGTGTGGTAAACAAATTCAGTATCAGCGTTGATGAGGTAAATAGCAAACAACTGGCAATGACAACCGCGAACAGGCTAAATGCGTAAACAAAACTTGTAGAATGTTTCAAACTTGTTAAGTTAGATTGAGTTTAGAGAGTCAATAACAAGGAATAAAAATGGACAATCACACCTTGGAAACTATTCGTGCAGTGTATTTGACCGCAGAAGACCTGAGAGTCGCAGCTTCCATTCTCTACAACGCATATCATGATGACCCCTATTTTATTGGCGTGCTTGCTCAAGATGATGAACAACAATATGAGCAAAAGCTTCGGGCAGCCATCCGTGAAGAGTTAAATGAGTTATGGCAACAAGAACAAGCTTTAATCGGTTTATTTGATGGTGAGCGTTTAATCGGAATTGCGTGTGTCATTTCTCATCTCATTCCTCTGGGTGAGGGACGATATTGGCACTGGCGTTTCAAAATGATGCTGGGTACCGGATGGAAATCGACCCAAGGATTAATGCAAAAAGAAACCTGCATTCTTGAACATCTGCCTTCTCAAAAGTGTGGTGTTTTACAATTTATTGCTATATCACCAAATGAGCAGCAAAAAGGTTATGGGGCTAAGTTAATTCAAGCGGTATTGAGTTGGTGTGATGAACAACCTGATCTCGATGGAGTAGGCGTGTTTGTTAGTAATCCATCACATCATCGGGCTTTGGTAACACAAGGGTTTAGCAGTATTGCTAACGTTAGCATCGGTAATATAGAAGGTGAAATTCTGTTTTACAGTAAAGTGTAACGCCAGCGTAAAATAATTGAATACTCATCGGGCCATATCATTTGCGGAATATCAATTAAGGAGTGAATAGTGGAACCTAAACGTTATTCTTCATTTACAGAATTTTACCCATTTTATCTGTCGCAACATCAAAACCCTATTTGTCGAAGGCTGCATTATATTGGCAGTAGCATTATTTTGGTTATTATTGTGAATACCTTGATTAATCAGCATTGGTGGCAATTATTGTGGCTGCCCGTTGTGGGTTATGGCTTTGCATGGTTAGGGCATTTTCTATTTGAAAAAAATAGGCCTGCTACATTCACTTATCCGCTTTATAGTTTGTGGGCTGATTGGGTCATGTTTGGGCAGATGATAATGCGCCTGTGGCGAAAATCAATCCGATAGTAATAACCTGCTCATGCTTTTGTAAGCCATATCCTACAAGCATGTAAGGGATCTTATCTAAAGTTGTCAGCGTTTAACGTTATTAATTATATTTAATATATAAAAATCATAGTATTACATGTTTTTCTTGAGTGTCGGTATGTTAAGCATCTATTTCAATGATGTTGAGTGACTTTTCATCGAGCTGGTTTTGATTAGAATGTAGTTATCGAAAGCGAGTTATTTGTTGGTTTTCTTAGGATGAGAAATAAGACAATTAATGCTTAAGAATATCATGGATGTTATTAGGACACGCTCACGGATTGAGCATAAGCTCGGCAAATGGATAGCCGAATCAAGGATGAGTGAAAACAGTCATGCTGTTGACACAAGGATAACAAGGATAGGGCTGCAGGATGCAGCATGGATAGATTCAACGGATTGAATAGATTTACCGCTCAGTCAATGGATAGGCTGTTCAAAGGAATGACACTCATGGGTTTGTTTGTATTACACAAATAGACAAGGAAATGAGAACAGGGAAAAGGACTGCAGGAAGCATGTTTACATGGATGGTGTGCAGGGAGCAAATATTCAGCAGGATGCTGACAAAAGTGTTAACGGGCACAACCTTATAACTTAAGGTTGTGCCTTTTTGCATCTAAAACTCATATTTGAGTCGCTGCGGAATTCTATGGTCGGACTGGGTTGATGATGTGCTAGGTTAACTAGCTTTAGCCTATCTAAATCGCTAATCTCAATATTCATAATAAGTCCTATCGATATCGTTCAGTTTTCGCGATGTTTTTATAATCCTGTGATGTAATTGAACACTTATTTGAACGATTATCTCGTCATCTTTGTGACACTAATGTTCGCCAATATGACCCAATATCAACTGAATCTGCTAATGCCTATATTGATACTCTCAATTTATCCCGAGGGCATGTTCAAGCATGTCATTGATACTCTGAAAATGCTGATGATTATCTCAATGACCTTTTGTCTAAATAATAAACTCAATGTAATAGTGACAGCTTTCTGCCATAGTGAACCTTCATATTATTAACTTCGTAGTGCACATATGTTTGATACAAGCAGGCCATCATCTCGAAAAATAAGGAGGGTGTTATGAAAAGTATATTAATGCTAACAATATTGGCAGCAAGCTTATTGTCCTATGCTTCTAACGCCACGGCAGATAAGACCATTTTAGCCGGAGGATGTTTTTGGTGTATGGAGTCCGATTTTGAAAAGCTTGATGGTGTTAGCGATGTGATATCAGGGTTTACTGGTGGAAGCTTAAAAGATCCCACCTATAACGGTAACCATGCAGGTCATTTTGAAGCGGTACAGATAACCTATGATCCTAGCAAAGTGAGCTACAAAGAGTTATTAGATTATTACTGGGTAAATATTGATCCCTTTGATGCAAGAGGGCAGTTCTGTGACAAAGGTACTAGCTATTTAAGCGCAATTTTTGTGGCAAATGATAAAGAAAGGCAAATTGCCGAACAGTCTAAAAGCGATATTGAAAAACAATTTCCTAACCAGAAAGTGGTTACGCCAATTTTAGCATCGAGTGTTTTTTACCCTATCAAAGGCGATGAAAGTTACCATCAAGATTACTATAAGAACAATCCTATTCGCTACCATGCTTATCGCTGGAATTGCGGTCGTGACCAAAGGTTAGAGGAAATTTGGGGGAGATAAAGCGACACATTAATCAGGTTGTTTGGCACAACACATATGAGATTGAAAGTGAATCAGCTATTCACTGCTTATATTCAGAATAAAGTAACGATTTTTAGTGGGTATTGGTTGATGTTAATGCCGTAAAAATTGTAACTATTAAATAAAGTGGATTATTTGACTGTGGCTATTGAGACGATTAATTATTTGAAAATCAATAAGCATTAGTCACAAGTTGATTTACCCCATTTGCAACTGTTTCCTTTATTAGGATAAGAGCTTTATTGTGTTCGGCGGTCGATGATTGTTTATTTGTTTAATTTCACTATCAAAAAATATAGTTTGGAGTAATAGGCGGACATCAGCTGATTTAAGCCGTTAATAAACCAAGTTCATGACTGATGCCCTTTATGCCTAGATTACCCATGCGTTGCTGATGCCTTCTCGTTATCTGAGTAGAAGGACGCTGTTATCTGCAGCGTCTAATCAATGACCTACTCTTTGCCATTGTTTTATTTAAGCGCGAGAAGTCGTATTAACTTACTCATTCACTTTTTCTAACGTCGCAGCATCGGTATGTGAGAAATCTTTACCGTAGATATTGAGTTTGGTGGTTTGTGAGTAGGACAGGGTTTTTTCACCAATTTCCATTGTCATAGAGAATCCTTGGGTCGTCGCATTTTCGGTCATATATGTCGATTCACCTATACCTCTACTTGGCGCTGTCAGGGTCATTTTTTTGCCTGCTTTTCCTTCTGCGATCACACATACCGCTCTTGGCACACAGTATGAGTTATATACCATTTGATTCTTTTGGTCGTAAATCATATAACCACGCTGATCATGAAATTTGGCATCGTCTCTTTGTCTAAACACCTCTAGTTTGTAATAGATAGCGACTAGAGATTGATCACTGGCATTAACAGCGTCGGCAGCGGCTTCATATGTTCTTATTTCATAGAAAGCTTCTACAGCTGTGCCACCTTCACCAACATTTGACCCTGTTCTTCCAGGTGCGATGTCAACGCCGGGACTAACCGTTTTCCACGATCCAATTAACGGCTGAAGTGGACCAAAATCAACATTTTGAGCTACAGCTTGCCCAGTAAAAGATAATGAAAGGGCGATTGATGTCAGAATGATTGCGGGTAGATAGTTAAGATTTTTCATCGATGTTTCCATTTATATTATTAACAGCAAGTGTCGATTGGGATCCGTTAGGCTTGAGTCAATATGCACAGATGAACTCAAGTCATCATCACCTCAGGTAACGCCGATGATAGGCCTGGTTGAATCATTGTTATATGGGCGTAATGTCCCGAGCTCTGTTTCTGTATAAAAATAAGGGTTAATTTTCAGTACGTAGGACATATGTCGCATACCCAACAAAGCAATGAGTGAGACAATTAACAAGGAACTAATTTTAGGGAAGTAATGATGCACTATATTCGAAATGTGATGATTGACGCTGGAAAGTTAAAATTTCTAACTATGCTGTTTTTTTTGATCGTTATCATCACCAGTATTTCGGATTTTTTTGCCGATATGGGGCGAGGGGCTAATATACTGCATATATTACAAGAAGCTACAGTTTCTGTTTTTTCGCTATCTTTACTGTTAATGTTGCTATGGAATGCGAAAGTGACCACACGAAGAAACGCACAGTTGCTCAAAGAGCGTGATCAAGCGATCATTTACTCAATGCAGGCATCGAAAGAATTGATAAGTGCCAAGCGACATTTTGGCGAGGAAATAGTAAAACAATTTTCTAGATGGGGGTTAACTGATAGCGAGTCTGACATTGCTTTGTTTACTCTCAAGGGATATAGCGCTAAGGAAATCGCTAATTTTAGAAACGCTTCAGATAAAACCGTACGCAATCAGTTAACGAGTGTATATAAAAAATCTGCGACTACGAGTAAAGTTAGCTTTATTGCTTGGTTCATGGAAGGCTCGTTGTAACGCTCTATATCTCAAAAGCTCTCAATACGAATGTTTGTTTAATGGGACTTGAATGTGAAAAGAAATATAACGCTAGCTTCACTTTGGTGAATAATCTAGTGTGATGAATTTGTCAGCCTTGGTTGTATAAATGACAATCAATATGGTTTATCGATGTTGTTGATGAATAATAAGCTTAATCGGCTGACAAACTGTTTCGCACTGTTATAGACAGCATTACCCTGCGCATAAACCAAGAGAGTCAATCTTATATAGGAACAAGTTAACGATATTGTTAACTTGTTCCTGGTGATATCAACTTAAGGAAAGTGTTTGTGAGTTGACTATGAAATCAGTATTTGCATCGGCATTGTGTCCTCGGGATTATGCTACTGATTGCTGTTCAACCGGATGGGTAATGCCATCGTGCTCTGGACTATAAAGCTTAGCGAACATTTGCATGAAGGTTTCACGACGAATAACCCCACATAAACGACCGTTTTCAACAACTGGATAAGTACTTGGTACTGTTGCAGATGCATCACGCAGACGTTCTTCATAGCTTTGATAGCCACCGCTAATGTACATACCTGAATCTGTCACAGGGAATAGTTTGTTTTTATCAACCACCATAAACTCTAGCAATTGAACAATTTTCTCTGTTGGTGCGACAGTGAGCATTTTAGTTTGCATGATATCTTTGACTGAAATAGGCAATGTAGATGCAAACTCCTCAGACCAAAGTGAGCGCATAAGATCTTGCTCTGATACAAAGCCTAATAGCTGATTATCTTTATCGATCACAGGTGCACTGCGGACATTATTTTTTGCTAGCAGGGTAAGCGCTTGATAAATACTTGTATCAACTGAAAGAGTGGTCGGTTTAGTGTCCATTAGTTCACTGACAATAAGTTTTTGGATTTTATTTTTCATGGCTAAGTCCTCTTGACTTGGTTGATATTGAGTTTGTTGAGCAATACTTGAATCTTGGTACTTTTTTGAAATTTGCATCGGAGTTTTTGTGATGGTGCTAATGTGTCGTGATGCAGCTTCGCCAGGGACTTTCATCGCGGTATTATCTATCCAGTAATAACCAAGACCCACAAACACAGCACCACCGACGATATTGCCCAGCGTTACCGGAATAAGGTTGTTAAATAGGAAGTTACTTAAGGTAAGGTCTGCAAAAGTTTGTCGCATTACTCCCAATGCACTGAAGTATTCATTTCCAGCAAAGTGTTGAATGGCAATACCCAGTGGCACCATGAATAAGTTGGCAATGCTATGTTCAAAACCGCTGGAGACGAACATAGCAACTGGTAATATGAGCAGTAACGATTTAGCTAAAGCATCTTTGCAGCTAAAGGTCATCCACACACCTAGGCAAACTAACAAATTACACAGTATCCCAAGAGCAAAAGCCTGGCTCCAATCATGGTGGATCTTGTGTTGTGAAACATGCAGTGCATTAAGTCCCCATTGATTACTGTCCATTGCGTACATTTTTGACATCATTACCAGTAGCAGTATCAACATCGCGCCACATAGGTTGCCTAAATAGACGCGCGTCCAACAGCCCAGTAATTGTTTGGTCGAGACCCGTTTTTGTGCCCAAGCAATCGCACTCAATACCGTGCTGGTAAACAGTTCTCCACCCAGAACAACTACGAGAATGAGTCCTAAGCTAAAAGCGATACCACCACTAAATCTGACTAAGCCCCATGAATCCGCTGATGAACCAGTCGTTACCGTAAGATAAAATATAAATGCCAGAGCAATGAAGGCGCCTGCAAATACAGATAGACCAAATGATTGCCCAAAGTGCTTAGTGACTTTAGCGTGTCCATATTCCGCAGCCTTTTCAAAAGGGCTGATTACAATATGTTCATCTACCACGCCGAGATGGTTTCTTTGCTTGGCTGTTAATAAGTATGGGTTCGCCTCTGGGGCGTGATCCTCCCTCATGATGTCTTCCGTAATGTGTTACGGACTCCAAATCGAGGTGGACTTAAATATGCTATGTACATCGATAACTCCTTGAATGTGTTTATTGTGTCGTGAGTGCAAATTTAAATTACACAATAAATCGCATAAATAATATTGAGACTTTTTTAAGCAAGCTATCAATTAAATTGATAGCTTGCTTGTCGTAGATGAGCGTACTTTTTTAGCGTTTTAGGCTGATTAGAACCGCTTTTTGTCCTTTACATATGACACGCTGTGCCATTATGAGGAGCAGGCCGTATGGTCGTTTAGGCCTTGCTATACACAAAAAATAAAAATTGATAGTGAGTATCAATTTACTCGGGGCGAGAATGATGTCATTGGGCTTAAAGATTATTTAGGTAGTAAAACTGTCACCGTTCAACATACAAACAGCCCATATAAGCAAAATCTAAATAGGATGTTAAAATTTAGGTTTAATCCACTCATGCTTAAAACCTATCTATTGGGATTGGCTAATATTGCTCATAAATTGGCATGAACCAGTGTCAATGTGGTCATTTATGTATAGAACTATTCGGGTAATATCTGCGAGTCCTGAAATGATGCTATTTGGGTAAAATGACCATAAAAGCGAGTTGAGGCGAGTATTCGTGCTATTTACTCAGAATAAATGTTTGATTAGTGTTAAACGTTAACCTGATGTTTACCTTTTTAGCTTGCATTTTTGTGAGATATATCTCACAAAGCATGTGAGATGAATCACCTAATTAATGGTGATTATTTCTTTTTTAAATCTAAGCTTATGATTTTGTTATAAAGTTTATTTTTCATTATCCGCGGGATATTTTAATCATTTAGAGGTACCTGTTTAGGTTGAGGTAAATGAACTATTATTTATCTCGTACCTAGGAAGGGGACATTACAAGGTAGTAAATAGGTCTAGGAAGACTATGACTATACGGACATAACGGACGATATTAAGTTTCAGGATGAAACGCTAATCTTGCTCAATGGACGCACTAGCGGATTAAGCAGGTTTTATAACATTATCAGGATGATAATGTGCAGTGGATGCAAGATGCTACGCAAATGATTTGCGACAGGATATGTTAAGAATTTCATGGATGATATAAGGACACGCTCAGGATGGAGCAGGCTCGGTAAAAGGATAATCGAGTAAGATGGAAAGTACTTAATTGTACAAGGAACATCAAGGATTGAACAAGGACATAGCAGGAAGCAAGCGATACGCATGGATGGTGCAGGGAGCACATTTATAGCTGGAAAGCTTAACAAGAGATCAAGAGGCCGCGGCAGTTAATGTCGCGGCCTTTCTTTTGTGTTTTTTTCGCTATAATCGGAACTTATCTTGGTAATGTTGTCAAATTGTAAACAGTTGATGTGAGTTTAGTATAAGAGGGAATAGTATGAATGTGTTTACGTTAGCTTTAGTGATCAGTATTGCTTTTACGTGTTACAAAGCTAATGCCGAGGTGACTCCTGAGGAGTTGCAATGGGTTGAGCAGGCATTAAGTGAGATTAACCATAACACCGATGATGCAAATGTACGTTGGCAATATGTTCAGCATACTGTTATGCCTGACTTAACACGAGTTGAACGATTTGATGCTTCACAGCCTGAAATGCAGCGATGGACCTTGGTGTCTGAAAATGGTGAAAAACCTGATAAAAAGCGCACAGACAAATATCAGCAACATCAACAAGATCTTAAAGAGGATAAAGATGAGAACAGCCATGAGTTAGCATTTTCTGATCTTATTGATTTAACCACACTTGTTTTGGTGGCTGAAGATGAAACGAGTGTAGCGTTTAAATTTGTTCCTAATATTAAAGAACTTGATAATGCTGCTCTTACTGGAATGCTTTATTTAGATAAAGCATCCAAACAGCTGAAAAAAATTCTGATCAGTAATACCGATGATCTGAATCCGGCATTTTCAGTCACCTTGACAAAATTTGAATTAGAATTAGGGTTTGCTGTGTTCGAAGGTTTAGCGATGCCAGAACATACATCAACCACTATCGAAGGAACGGCGGCAATTTTTAAATCGCTTGATAGTATCCAAACGGTGACTTATCACGATTATAAAATGATTAACAAACCTCAAGCTTAATGCTTGCAAGAGCAATGCTATTAACAAATAGATGAACAGTAATGTTTAGTTCTCGGGCATTGAACAACCATAAAACGCTATTTTGCTCAAGAGTGCAAAATAGCGTCAAGTTAACCTCATTAATGGCATTTGCCTGAATCGCAACTTTTACTGCTGCCGCATCCGCCAAATTTACCACTGGCCATAGGGGTATCCATCCATTCTGGCTCCGGGAAAATAGGCCATTCAATCTTAGTCGCACGATTACCATGCATCATGATGTGTCCACGATATTGGTTTAAACCGTCGGTGCTAAATTCGAACATAAAAGTTGCTTTCCAACAAATGCCTGTCGTGCCACCAATACTCGGACGAGCCGATTCCATTGCAATGGCGAGCAATTGTACGTTCTGTTTTTTACACGACTGCTCTACGACAGTTCGGCTAAGTTCGGCCATTTGTCTTAATTGCCAAAAAAAAGCGCCAACAACAATTAAAGCAACAAATATTAAAAAATCACTCATCATAGGCTGGTTGCCCTAAATAATCCGCCGATAGCGGTCGCTAGTTGAATGCTTCTGTCTGGATGCCTTAAGTCAGCTAATAATCCCGGACGCAAGCTGGGTATTGCCACGATATCAGCAAATACTTGATTAAAGAAGTGCTGCGGCTGCTTTGCAAGTGCTTCTAAATAGTGTTTACGAGTGTCATCATCTTTTAGGGCTAACCAGTTACGAGCCGCAATGGTGATTAAGGTGTTTTCATCCAGAGCTTGCTGGTCATTTAACTGATTAATCGCTGCCATGCTGTAGTGCACATTGGACGCTAATGCCGCTAAATACATGACCTTTAGATGATCTTCAGCTTGTTGTAGTTGACTAAACAAGTGTTCAGCAAGGCGCTTATCAAGATTAATGTGCTCCAAACTTTGGCAAAGTGCAGCTTTTACTTCAATAGGAGCATTATCAAGGGCGTTGATTATGTCATCAAGATGATTAAATTGGTGTGCGCGAACGCAAAGATCTGCTAAACCTTGAACACCCAGTTGTGGCCATGTGTCATGCGCTGCTTGCCCAGACAAATACTGTGCGGCAAATTCGTATTGACTCGAAGCCGGTTGATTAAGCTGAAGCCTTACTAAGGCATTAAATAATGCCAGTTTATGTTGATTTGGCTTAAAGCTAAATGGATGATTGGCTAATTGCTCTTGCTGTTCATCAGTTAATGCTTGGGTTGGGTTACGACCCAAGGCCTCTAAAATCATTTTAATAAACTGAGTTCGCGGCGCAGGTGATAATAAACCTTGCTCATCTAAAGGTAATTTTACAAACCAGATATAGGGTAATTGTGCTTGTTGCCAAAATACGATTGCAAACTGCGCATGGCCTTGAATGGGATAAGGATACGGCGCCAATAAAGAGTCAATTTGCTGAAAGGCTAACATATCGATATGTTGCACTCGGCGACCTAAATCGTATATTTGGAATTGAGTATTTGCGGTCGTCAGAAACTGGCTTAGGGTAGTTATCTCGGTCATGGGTGTTGTCACTAAATCACATATGTTGGATGGGTATTCAATGCGCTAAATGATATCATATTCCGACTTAGCCTTGATGTTGTCGTTCACTTTTATGCTTTATTTAACCAGCCAAAATCATTTAATTAAATTAGAACAATTGCTTAAGGAGTTTCAGCTGTGGTCTGATATTTTACCTCCTGTATCAGCAATGACCAGTACTGCACCATTTTGCTGTGATGTAATGGCATTTGAGCAATGGTTGCAGTTTATTTTTATTCCAAAGATGACCGAGCTTGTTGTACAACGACATCCTTTGCCAAGCAATATGGCGTTAGCCCCTATGGCTGAGCACGTATGGCAAAGTAAGCCCCATGGTGAGGTGATGATTGCCCAGTTACGGCAATTTGATATATTGCTCAGCCAGCGTTAAGCGAACAATAAACGTCAGCCACATTAATCCTATATACCCTATGCCAACAAAGCTTGACCCAATAGGCTTAGCCCAATACAAAATAAGTAAAGTGATAAAGATGACAAAAGATAACGATGCTGAATACTCATTGGATAATGATGATTTATTTGGGCAAATAAGCTCTGATGACATGAATTATAGTGCTGAAGACACTGACTTAGACGACGTACAGCCTCCTCATGTCGAGATATTATTTGAAGACGAGCATATTGTTGCAATACATAAACCCGCAGGTTTATTAGTTCATCGCAGTTATTTAGCTCGAAGAGAGCGTTTTTTTGCGATGCAGATGACCCGTGATTTAGTGGGTTGTCATGTGTTTCCAGTGCATCGCTTAGACCGTCCGACATCTGGCGTATTGCTGTTTGCTAAATCGAGTGAGGTGGCTCGGGCATTATGTGAGCAATTTGCCGATCACAGTATTAAGAAGCAATACTTAGCCATTATTCGTGGCAATATGCACGAGTCTGGCAGGTTAGATTATGCCTTGAAACAAGAATTTGATGATTTGGGGGACAAGCATGTCGATCCCAATAAAGCAGCACAACAAGCGGTGACGGATTACCAACCACTATTGAATGCTGAAATACCCTTTAGCTCAGGTCGTTATCCTTCTAGCCGTTTCGGATTAGTAAGATTAAGCCCTCATACTGGGCGTAAGCATCAATTACGCCGTCATATGGCGCATTTACGTCATCCCATCGTTGGTGATACTACCCATGGTGATGGTAAACAAAATAAGTTTTTTCGTGAGCATTTCGGTATTAATCGTTTATGGTTGATAGCAAAAAGTTTGCAGTTTACCCATCCGGTGACACAGCAACCGATGCACATAGAAACTGAGTTAGAAGCAGAATGGCTAGATATTTTCGCTGCATTTGGCTGGGATGATGATCAATTATCATCTATGCCAAGTATGTTACTTAGTTAACACCCTAAGACGCTGATTTATTCTATGTGATCGGCAATCGCTTTTTTGAGCTTTTCGAACTCAGCAATAGGGGGAATAAGCTTATGATTTTGTTGTTCAATATGAAAATAGTAATTACGGCGTATGTGGGCAGATTTATGCTGGAGTTTGAGTTTTCGCTTTCGGCTCACTTGTCGCATGGTCTAGATTCCATTGTGGCGTTATTTCACTTTGAGCCAACCCGCTTTGACCCTATTGATTTAACCTTAGCAGCATAAAGACACTTGCGAGAGACTAAAAGAATACAGTAAGGTAAGTCATTAACACTCAAGGTATTTTACATAGTATTTAATTTAAGGGGAAAGTATACCATGAAAATGGTCAATATTGTTTTTGGTACCGTTTATGGTAGTGCACAATTTACTGCTGAAACAGTGACTAAGGAGATTGCAAAATTAGGTTTTACCGCTAAACTTTGGCAACCTAATGAATTATTAGGTTTTGTGCCACCACAGAATGAGCTACTAATAGTCGTATCGTCCACTACTGGGCAAGGTGATTTACCTGAAGATATTGCGCCTTGGTTTAATGAACTTAAATCCAATGCACCGTATTTGCCCTCATTGCAATACAGCCTTATTGGCTTAGGTGATTCAAGCTACGAAACCTATTGTGGTGCGATAAAACAATTTGATGAATTATTTACTGAATTAGGTGCAAAACCCCTAACTGAACGGTTAGAGATCGATGCCTGTGAAACGATGGAACCCGAAATAGAAGCTAAAACATGGATAGCCACTTGGCACAGCACCGTTATATCGGTAAACGTAGCGTAAGTTTTATTACGCAACAATGGTTTAAATTTGCCCAGCGTCTTAGTCAAGCTCTGCTGATTCCAATTGCTATTTTACCTGCTGCTGGGGTGATGTTAGGGTTAACGTTTAATCCGCTGCCATTTATCCCAACAGAATTAAATACTGTCTTGTCTGCAGTCGGTAACTTAGTGTTTACCATGATGCCATTGTTGTTTAGCGTCGCAGTAGCCATTGGATTTTGCCGTGATCAAGGTATTGCTGCTTTTTCTGCAGTCTTTGGTTTTGGTGTTTTTCTATCTACCATGGGGGCCCTCACAGATATTTATGGCCTGGTTTCGCGGCCATTGTGGGGGATGCAAACCATTGATACTGGCATCGCTGGCGGTATGCTAGTTGGTGCGATCACTTGTTTAGCGGTAAACATTAGTCATCATGTTAAATTACCAGCTATTTTTTCATTTTTTGAAGGTCGCCGCAGTGCGCCCATCATTGTTATTCCTCTCTCTATGGCGTTGGCTTATCTTTTAATCCATGTATGGCCACCGTTATCTCGTGTTATCGAACATCTTTCTGATTGGTCCGTGTATCAAGATCCTGCCATTGCTTTTGGGGTCTACGGTACGGTTGAACGTTTATTAATTCCGCTTGGGTTACATCATATTTGGAATGCGCCATTTTATCTTGAAATAGGTCAATATATTAACCAAGGTACAGTAGTGCGAGGTGAGGTGGCTCGCTATCTCGCTGGTGACCCATTAGCTGGAAATCTCGCAGGCGGCTATTTGATAAAAATGTGGGGCTTACCTGCTGCCGCATTAGCTATCTGGCGTTGTGCTGATAAAGCTGAGCGCAATAGAGTGGCAGGTATTATGTTATCCGCTGCCACGGCCAGCTGGCTAACTGGGGTGACAGAGCCGATTGAATTTGCCTTTATGTTTGTTGCGCCTATCTTATTTATTGTCCATGCATTACTCACTGGTATTGCCTATAGCGTGTGCATTTTGCTCGACATTCATCACAGTATTGTGTTTTCTCATGGATTGGTGGATTTTACGTTATTGTTTTCTCGCTCTGCCAATACTCATTGGATTTTGGTATTAGGTCCGCTCACAGCTGTGATCTATTACGCTATTTTTAGGGCCAGCATTTTAGCATTTAACTTAAAAACCCCAGGGCGAATAGAACAAAGCGATATACCCGCAAAACCCAAAGAGAGCTTAAGAGCGATGATTTCGGCATTAGGTGGGCGCGATAATATAGTTGAAATTAACGCTTGTTTAACCCGTTTACGTATTAGTGTTAACCAAGCGCATTTAATTGATAAAGCCAGACTGATGCGCTTGGGCGCTAAAGGCGTGGTGGTAATGGGTAAAGGTGTTCAAGTTGTCTATGGGACTAAAGCGGAAACACTGCGTAAATTACTGCAAAAATATTTAGATTCTCGACGCTAATGACAGCCGTTATATGTAGTTGTGTTGAATTTTGGCTTAATTTGGCGGCCATTGTTTAGAACATGAGATTAAAAAGGAGATAATTTTCATTTTATGAAAATTTATCACTAAAAACCTCACCCAAAAATCTTTTTAAATGGCACACTGTTGAACAGTCTTTAAAGAGGAGTTGTACGCGTGAGCCAACAAGATCATACCATTATTAACCCACCTGTTTTACAGCGAAAAGTGCTGATAACCGATTGTGCCGATGCCCAAGGCTTGATTGCCAAAATTACCAGTGTATGTTTCGCTCATCAATTAAACATTATTAAAAACACCGAATTTGTAGACCACACACAAGGGCGCTTTTTTATGCGCGCAGAACTTGAAGGTCAGTTTGATGATGAACGGCTATTAAGTGAGTTACGCGCGGTATTGCCTACCCAGAATCGGATGAAATTGGTCGATATGGGTAAAAAACGTATTGTGATCATGGTGACAAAAGAAGCCCATTGTTTAGGTGATATTTTGATGAAATCCTATTACGGCGGCTTAGACGTTGAGATTGCTGCTGTAGTGGGGAATTATGATTTGCTGCAGCCGTTGACTGAAAAATTTGATATTCCATTTCATTATGTTAGCCACGAAGGGTTAAATCGTCAGGAACATGAGCAGGCGATGTTGGCGGTAATTCAGCCTTATGAGACTGATTTTTTAGTGTTGGCTAAATATATGCGAGTGTTAACGCCTGAATTTGTGTCAGCATTTCCAGATAAGATCATTAACATTCATCATTCATTTTTGCCGGCTTTTATTGGAGCATCTCCGTACAAGCAGGCTTGGGATCGCGGCGTCAAAATTATTGGTGCAACAGCACACTTTGTGAATAATCTTTTAGATGAAGGGCCGATTATCAAACAAGATGTGATTTCAGTTGATCATAGTTACAGTGCTGAAGAGTTAGCACATAACGGTCGTGATGTTGAAAAAAGCGTATTAAGCAAAGCGCTACAATTAGTATTAAATGAACAAGTTGTGGTGTACGGTAATAAAACGGTAGTCTTTTAACGTCGTTATTTATCGGTCATATACTACAAAAAAGCGCCCAAGTAAGGCGTTACATAAACTGTGTAGCCTTACTTGAGTGTTGGTCTTACAGAGCGGAACATGGATGTTGCAGTTATTCAGTTTAAGCGAGTAACACGCTTTGAACTAGTCAAAGATAATCGTTAGGGGTGTTTAATATTATCAATGGTATGCTGTCGTAATTCCTATCGTTATTGTATCTATTTGGTGTTGAAGGGCGATACGCTATTTAAACAATATGCGTCATAGCGTAAGGTCAATTTTAGGGAGAAATATTGAAATCCTCGACCTCGCTAAGTTAAACCACTTCCTATGCCGATTGAAAATATTAAATAGGGCCCACCATGCTACACAAAGCTGACTTATTCTTAAAACCATCTGAATTGCCTAAAACAGCCAAACTGTGTTGGGGTATTTTTAATGACAGGCTTGAGTTAATTAAGCTGAGTGAGCCATTGTATAAATTAGTCAATAAACCTATAGCGGCTATTTTAAAACAACCGCTTTCGCATGCCTTTTCCGCTCTTACATTAGACAACATCGATTTTAACAATCGCCATATCCATCATGTTATCAATTTTGTTGATGATAAAGGTAATGCACTTCAAGCTACCATGACTCCTATAGAAGAAAGTGATCAGCATTGGTGTATAACGGTGATTGTAATCGAGTTAGACAAAGCGTGGTTGTCACAGCTCCATCCTGATTATCATCAAGCGATACTTTCAAGTGATGATTGGCTTAATCAAATAGAAGAAGTCATTAATGCTCGTCCTGATTTGGTATTTACCACTGCGATAAACCAAGGCTTGTCGTTAACCCAATCTAAAGTGGGTTACTTACACAAATTTGATGAAAAAAAGAATCAAATCGTTAGCACTGCGTGGAATGAAGCGGTAGCTGATTATTTTACCCTCTCCAAGGGCCAAGAGTATAAAGCCAATTCTGGTATTTGGGCCGAAACCATTCGTACTGGCAAACCCGTTATTCATAATGATTTAACTGTGTTGTCTAAAAATAACACCCAAGAAGATGGCTTTTTTGCCTTTAAAAACCATTTATGCGTCCCTATTCATTATCGCAAAAAATTAGTCGGTATTATTGGGGTGGGTAATCGGGACACCACCTATACCCAAGTTGATGCAAAATCCTTGAGTATTTTTGCTACAATTTTATGGCACTGTATCGAATTACCTCGCACCATGAAGGCCGTCTCTCGGCAATCGAGCATCATTAAAATCCAAAAAGAAAAGATGACCTCGATTTTAGTCCAACTTATAGGGGCTATTTCCGAGGCGCTAGAGCTTAAAGATGCTTACACCGCAGGGCATCAAAAGTCAGTGGCACAATTAAGTTATCTTATTGGTGAGAAAATGAGTTTACCTCCAGATCGTTTAGAAGGACTTAAACTGGGCTCATTGATCCATGATATTGGTAAATTGGCCATCCCTAGTCAGATCCTGTCTAAAACATCAAAACTGAGTGATGCTGAATTTGGCTTGGTTAAACAGCATCCCGAGCAAGGGGCGCTGATAGTTAGTGAAGTCGATTTTCCATGGCCGATCAAACAAATGATCCTCCAGCATCATGAACGTTTAGATGGCTCTGGTTACCCTAAAGGATTAAAAGCTGATGATATTATACTTGAGGCTAAGATCATTGCCGTAGCCGACGTTGCCGAATCAATACTTAGCCATCGACCTTATCGTCCCGCCCTTGGCATGGCAGTGCTAACCCAAGATTTACTAAAGGGCAGAGGTAAAATATACGATGAGGTTGTTGTTGATGCATGTCTGGATATTTTAGCGAGTAAAGACTTTAAAGACGCGGGAGTCGTGAGCGGTTTGCTATTAGCTCCGGTTGTATTTCTTGAGGAGTACCATACTCTTGAGCATGCAGAAGCGATGATGAAAAAGGCTAAAATGGATGTGGCTGTGGTACTGTCAGAACAACATCGTACGCCCATTGGTGTCATCGATAACAATACCTTGGCATTTTGGCACAGCCCTTTTTTAGATACCGCAGCAGAGCGCGCAGTGGATAGAAGCCTGCTTAATAAGCGTGTGCATCAGGTAATGGTGCATAAGGTCGATATGATATCTGACAATACGATTTTGAATGATGCCAAACTCATGATGGAAACAACCAATGCAAACTATTTGATTGTTCACAATGACAAGCATCAGGTTATCGGTATGCTCACCTGGAAAATATTAGCTAATGCATTATTGGTTAATGCCTAATAAGCCAATGTACTAGCTTATTACAGATTTAATTAATCTAGGTTATTGATGTGAGTCGATGCTTTTTGTCAATTTGACTGGTTAAGTGAATTTGTTCAGTAAATATTATCAACGCCATAAAAAAGGCTCCTAGGAGCCTTTTATCTATTTATCGCTGTTGAGCAAGATTAATCAACGATACGTAATAGTTCATTAATACCCACTTTACCACGGGTTTTAGCATCGACTTTTTTAACAATAATGGCTGCATATAAACTGTATGTGCCGCAAGCTGATGGTAAATTACCTGATACTACAACCGAACCTGCTGGCACTCGACCATAATGTACTTCACCGGTTTCACGGTCGAAAATCCGTGTGCTTTGGCCAATGTAAACGCCCATTGAAATCACACTGCCTTCTTCAACCACCACACCCTCAACGATTTCGCTGCGAGCACCAATAAAGCAGTTATCTTCAATAATGGTTGGTCCGGCTTGTAATGGCTCTAATACACCACCAATACCCACACCACCTGATAGATGAACGTTCTTACCTATCTGCGCACACGAACCTACCGTTGCCCATGTATCAACCATAGTGCCTTCATCAACATAGGCACCTAAGTTAACGTAAGATGGCATTAATACGGTATTTTTACCGATAAATGATCCTTTACGAACGGTGGCTGGTGGCACAACGCGAATACCTTCAACTTGAAAACGAGCTTGATCATAATCGGCAAATTTTTGTGGGACTTTGTCGAAATACTTAGTGTCGCCGCCTTCAATCACGCCATTATCAAAAATGCGGAAAGACAGTAGCACCGCTTTTTTAAGCCATTGATGCACATGCCATTCGCCATCAATTTTCTCTGCAACACGTGCTTGGCCTTTATCGAGCATACTGATCACTGTCTCCACATCGGCGCGAACACTAGGTTCAACACTTGAAGGTGAGATGTCTTGACGTGTTTCGAATGCTGCTTCAATGCGTTGGCGTAAAGCCTCCATTGTTTTCTCCCGGTATTAAATGATTAGTAGCGTAAAAATTAAGGTTAAAAAAATTAGTTAGATGATTTTAGCGCCAGTGTAAGCGCATCAGATAATTGTTGCTGCTGTTGCTCATCTAGGGCTGTCGCATTTTGGTTTTGTAAAATAAAGAAGTCTTCTGCACGTTCACCGATAGTGGTAATTTTTGCCGCTAACAGTGTAACGTTACAACGATAAAAGGTATCACCGACTTTGGCCAGCAGACCTGGCGTATCTAAGGTAATTAATTCCATCATACTTGTACCATGACGGGCACTGGGTAAGAAACTCACATGAGTCGCAACATTAAAAGGTTTCATGATCCGCGCTAATTTTCTAAATTTTGGTAATTTAGGGTTTTCACTGGCCAGGGCTTTTTCGAGCGCCTTGCGGATACTTTGAATGCGAGACAATTGCACAATAGGTTCGCCATCTTGTTCTAAAATAACAAAGGTGTCGAGTGCATAATTATCTTTTGATGTCATGATGTTGGCGTCATGAACATTGATGTTTTTATTGTCTAAAACGGTCATTACAGTAGCAAAAAGTTTTGGTTTATCTTTACTGTAGACGAACAGTTCAGTGCCACCACGAGTAGTATGTTTTGACATTAACACTAATGGATCATCGTGATGATGTTTTAAAATCGCTTCTGCATGCCAAGCAACTTGGGTTGGTTGATGACGTAAAAAATACTCCGACTTAAACCGTGACCACAGCGTATCCATGTCTTTTTCTTTCAACCCGCGGCGGATCAGTTCTTTTTTCGCTTTGGCTTGGATCTCTTGGACTCGCGCTTTTACGTCGATAGGTTTTTCTTTACCCCGAGCTAATACCCGTTGGGTGGCAAAATACAAATCCCGCAGCAATGATCCTTTCCAATTATTCCATGTTTTTTCATTGGTGGCGCAAATGTCGGCAACGGTAAGGCAGTACAAGTAACTTAAATGCGCGGCATCGCGTACTTTTTCAGCAAACAGTGCTATGACCTCTGGATCTGAAATATCTCTTCGTTGCGCAGTGATCGACATTACCAGATGATTTTCAACTAACCATGCCACCAAACGTCCGTCGTGATCATTCATGCCATGCAATTTGCAAAAATCGATTGCATCTTTGGAGCCCAGTTTACTGTGATCACCGCCGCGGCCTTTGGCGATATCATGAAAAATGGCCCCGAGTACCAATAAGCCTTTTTTCGGTAATTGATTAATTAAGATGGCGCCCAGTGGGAATTCATCTTTTTGTTCTGCTTGTGAGAAACGTTCAATATTGAGCAGTAATCTGTGGGTGTGCTCATCAACGGTATAGGCATGAAATAAATCAAACTGCATCTGGCCTTCAATTTTGCGCCAAGCAGGTAGGTAAGACGATAAAATGCCGTGTCGATGCATTAATGAAAATGCCGCTATGCCGCGAGGATGTTTTAAGATCTCCATAAACACTTTACGACAGGCAGGGTTCTCTTGTAACGGTGTCGTTAACGCTCTACGGGCATTGCGTAATAACCTGAGAGTGGGCGCGTAGATTTCTTGAATATTAGAGTTTTTAGCCACCAACAGAAATAAGCGTAATATCTCTTCGTTGTGGAGACTAAATAAATCATCATCCAATACTTCGATGTAACGCCCGCGACGTTGGTAAACATCGCTAATAGGCTGTATCTCAAGCGCTTTTGTATGGCCCAAAGTCGCGCGTTTAAACAATTGCAACAGCATTTGATTGAGCTCCATCACGCGGCGCACCGTGCGATAGTAGCGTTTCATCATTTGCTCAACTGCTAACTGAGTGGCATCTTCGTAACCTAATAAACTGGCTATTTGGCGTTGCAAGTCAAATAGTAGGCGGTTTTCGTTGCGATTAGCTGTGATGTGCAGGGCAAAGCGAATTTCCCACAGAAAATTTTGGCACTCAATGAGTTCGGCTAACTCTGCCGGTGACAAAAAATCGTATTCGACCAGTTCTTCTAATGTCGCCGCGTCAAAGTGGCGCATCGCGACCCAGGCTATGGTCTGAATATCGCGTAATCCGCCAGGGCAAGTTTTGATGTTAGGTTCTAAATCAAAGGCACTGGCTTTGCTGTGGCGTGCCGATTGTTCGTCTTTTTTGGCGTTATAAAAGTCATATGAGGGCCAAAAGTCTTGTTGACGAATGGCGTCATATAATACGTCAAACAGAAATTCATTGCCGGTAAGCAATCTGGCTTCAATCAGATTCGTGGCAATGGTGATGTCTGACTTACCTTGTTCAATGGTTTGCGCTATGGTGCGAACACTGTGGCCTATTTCAAGCCCTGTATCCCAAAGGTAGGTAATAAATTGACTCAGCAGAGTTTCAGTTTCTGGCGACAATGGTTCATCGTCGACCAAAAACAGTAAGTCTACGTCTGAATGAGGGTGCAGCTCGCCGCGACCATAACCGCCAACAGCAACCAAGGCAATGTGGCCATTATTGAGGCCAAAATCTTGCCAAGTTTGTATGAGTAAAGCATCAACAAATTGACTACGGTGTTTAACAATATCAGCAATTGGGTGTTTTGCAGTGTACTGCTCAACTAAGCGCTGGTTTAGGTCAATTAATGTGTTTTTGGCGGCCAGCGCAGTATTCATTGATGTCCTTACTCTTTTAATTTTTAGTGATTAATAATACGAGGAAAGTCTTCTTCTTCACGCAAAGTTAACACTTCTACGCCAGTTTGGGTCACTAAAAGTGTGTGTTCCCACTGTGCCGAATTTTTACTATCTGAGGTGGTGACGGTCCAATTATCACTTTTATTCAATACGGTGGTATGACGACCCGCATTGATCATCGGTTCAATCGTAAAGCACATCCCTGGTCTTAGCACGGTTTTATCATTATTTTTATAATGAACAACTTGAGGCTCTTCGTGGAATCCAGTGCCAATACCATGACCACAATAATCTTGCACGATGGAATACTTATCAAGCCCTGTTTTACTTGTTTTGATGAATTTTTCGATAGTCGTGCCAATTTCGCCTAATTTTAACCCAGGACGCACTTTGCGAATGGCTAAATATAAGCTTTCTTGGGCAATGCGGCTTAAACGTTTGTCTTTTGCTGACACTTCACCAATCAGAAACATTTTAGAGGTATCACCATGATAACCGTCTTTAATAACCGTAATATCGAGGTTAATCATGTCGCCTTCTTTTAACACGTAGTCAGAAGGAATACCGTGGCAGACGACTTCGTTTACCGAGGTACAAATAGACTTTGGAAATCCGTGATAATTCAGTGGTGCAGAGATAGCACCTTGCTCTTCGGTATATTTAGCACAAATGTCATTTAATTCATTTGTGGTGACTCCAGCCTTAACATATGGAGCGACTATTTCTAAGACTTGCGCTGCTAATTTACCCGCTGCGCGCATTTTTTCTATTTCGTCTGCATTTTTGATCACTATACTCATGAAAACTCTCTATCTTTTGACGGTCAAAATAGGCATGTTTTATCCAAGGATTTTACGGCAAAAATTTGTATTTACTTGCCGTTTATGGTATAAAGCGCGCCGTTATGTGTAAGTTCGTTGTTGTACGGTTCGAGTAAATATAATGTCAATCGACGCTTTTTAAGCGAGATGTACATCATGTTCGGCAAATCGTAAAATATGGCGGCTATTATACATGGCAATTAACTTAAATACTAAATCACACACGTATCGACACATTTTTCGGGGTGCTTTCTCATTCTTAACGGAAGTTAGAAAGTCGAAAACATGGGATGCGTGGAGGTCTAACCCCTTACATTAAGGTATATACAATGACTACTGTTACAATGCGCGAAATGCTACAAGCTGGTGTTCACTTCGGTCACCAAACTCGTTACTGGAACCCAAAGATGAAGCCTTTCATCTTCGGTGCTCGTAATGGCGTACACATCATTAACCTTGAGCATACAGTACCAATGTTCAACGAAGCTCTAGCTTTCATTAGCAACATTGCTTCTAAGAAAGGTAAAGTATTATTCGTAGGTACTAAGCGCGCTGCTGGCGAAGCCATCAAAGCATCTGCACTTTCTTGTGATCAGTACTATGTTGATCACCGTTGGTTAGGCGGCATGTTAACCAACTGGAAAACTGTTCGTCAGTCAATCAAGCGTCTTAAAGAGCTAGAAAGCCAGTCTGTAGACGGTACTTTCGACAAGTTAACTAAGAAAGAAGCGTTAATGCGTTCACGCGAATTAGACAAATTAGAAAAGTCTTTAGGCGGAATTAAAAACATGGGCGGTTTACCTGACGTATTATTCGTTATCGGTGCTGACCATGAGCATATTGCTATTAAAGAAGCTAACAACCTAGGTATCCCAGTTGTTGCAGTTGTTGATACCAACTCTGCACCAGACGGTGTTAACTATATCGTTCCTGGTAACGATGACGCTATGCGTGCTATCCGTTTGTACACTTCTTCTGTTGCTGCAGCTGCTAACGCTGGCCGTGGTCAAGATTTAGCTGTTCAAGCAGAGCAAGACGGTTTCGTAGAAGCTGTTTAATAAGGCGTGATGCTTAGCATCCCCCTTATTTGCCAATAAGATAATTGGTGAACAGGGGCCTATTGGCCCCTGTTTTATAAATGCAATATTAGACGAATTAAATTAGAGGATTTAACAATGGCGATTACTGCTGCCCAAGTTAAAGAACTTCGTGACCGCACTGGCGCTGGCATGATGGACTGTAAGAATGCACTGACTGAAACTGACGGTGACATCGAACTAGCGATTGATAACATGCGTAAAAGCGGCGCTGCGAAGGCTGCTAAAAAAGCAGGTAACATCGCTGCTGACGGTACAATTCTAATCAAGAATGGCGAAGGTTTCGCTGCACTATTAGAAGTTAACTGCCAAACTGACTTCGTTGCAAAAGATTCAAACTTCTTAGCATTTGCTAACGCAGTGTTAGACGTTGCTGCTGCATCTAAAGTGACTATTGAAGAGTTAAAAACACAGTTTGAAGAAACTCGTGTTGCTCTAGTGACTAAAATCGGCGAAAACATCAACGTTCGTCGCGTTGAGTACATCGACGGTGCAAACCTAGCTTCTTACCGCCACGGTGAGCGCATTGGTGTTGTTGTAGCCGGTGAAGCTGATGAAGAAACATTGAAGCATATCGCAATGCATGTTGCTGCTTCTAAGCCAGATTTCGTCAACCCTGAAGATGTTCCTGCTGAACTTGTAGAAAGAGAGCAAGCACTTCAAATCGAAATCGCGATGAATGAAGGCAAGCCTGCTGACATCGCTGAGAAGATGGTTGTTGGTCGTATGAAGAAGTTCACTGGTGAGATCTCTCTTACTGGTCAAGCTTTCATCATGGAACCAAAGAAAACTGTTGGCGAAGTACTGAAATCTAAAGGCGCAACAGTAACTAACTTCGTACGTTTAGAAGTTGGTGAAGGTATCGAGAAGAAGGCAGAAGATTTTGCTGCTGAAGTAGCTGCGCAAATTGCTGCTACTAAAAAAGCGTAATCGCTTTTATCTAAATACCCTAAGACCGCAGCAACCGCTGCGGTTTTGTTATGATCAGGATGAAAATTATGAGCACCAATCCAAAACCAGCGTTTAGACGCATTCTGCTTAAATTAAGCGGTGAAGCATTAATGGGTGAAGAAGGCTTCGGCATTGACCCTAAAGTACTTGATCGTATGGCTCAAGAAGTGAAAGAGCTTGTTGAACTTGGTATCCAAGTTGGCGTGGTTATTGGTGGTGGTAATCTGTTTCGTGGTGAAGGCTTAGCAAAAGCTGGTATGAACCGCGTGGTGGGCGATCACATGGGTATGTTAGCAACCGTAATGAATGGCTTAGCCATGCGTGATGCCTTGCACCGTGCATATGTTAATGCTCGTCTTATGTCTGCTATCCCGCTTAAAGGTGTGTGTGATGATTACACCTGGACAGAAGCAATTAGTTTATTAAAGTCTGGCCGAGTAGTGATTTTTGCTGCGGGTACGGGTAATCCTTTTTGTACAACTGATTCTGCAGCCTGTTTACGTGGTATTGAGATTGAAGCTGAAGTGGTATTAAAAGGCACTAAAGTCGATGGTGTATACTCTGCTGACCCAATGAAAGATCCTGAAGCGGTTAAATATGACGCACTTAGTTATGCTGAAGTTCTTGAATCAGAATTTAAAGTAATGGATCTTGCTGCATTTACTATGGCTCGTGATCATAATATGCCTATTCTGGTATTCAATATGAATAAGCCAGGAGCACTTCGCCGCGTGATTATGGGTGAGAGAGAAGGTACGATTATTAGCAGTAAACAATCTGCTTAATCACAGACACAGAAAATATTTACATTATATCATTTAACTGTTTGAGCGGTTTTATTGCATGTGTCATTCTTAGGCTAATGCTCAAACACACGTGAATTTGTGACAAAAAGGAAACTATTGTGATTGATACTATTATGTTAGATGCGCAAGAGCGCATGGGTAAATGTGTAGATGCGACTAAAAATCAAATGGCGAAAGTTCGCACCGGTCGCGCACACCCAAGTTTATTAGATTCTATCCAAGTGTCTTGTTACGGCTCTATGTCACCGCTTAAGCAAGTGGCAAACGTAGGCGTAGAAGATTCTCGTACCTTAACGGTTAGTGTGTTCGATAGAACTATGGTTCAAGCGGTAGAGAAAGCTATTATGAGCTCTGACTTGGGCTTAAACCCAATGACAGCGGGTGCTACTTTGCGTATTCCATTACCTTCGTTAACTGAAGAACGTCGTAAAGACTTCATCAAAGTGGTACGTAACGAAGCTGAAAATGGCCGAATTGCGATTCGTAACGTTCGTCGTGATGCTATTAGTGAAGTTAAGAAGCTTGAAAAAGCCAAAGAATGCACAGAAGATGATGTACGTCGTAGTGAAGATGAGGTGCAAAAGCATACTGATGCATCAATCAAAAATATTGATCAGATCTTAGCAGCGAAAGAAAAAGAGTTGATGGAAGTATAATCTGTCAATTTAGACGCTAGAGTTAACACGCCGTGTAAGGGTATACTACACGGCGTTTGTTTTTATAAAGGATTGTCGTAGATGTCGTCTACAGTTGAGTTTGGATCAGACCCTAAAGCCGATTCGGAGCATATGACTTCGCAAGTTTTGCCGGGACAATTATCTGATGTAGTAAAACAATCTCTGCCCAAGCATGTTGCGATTATTATGGATGGTAATGGCCGCTGGGCGCAACTGCAGGGTAAAGCTCGGGTTTTTGGTCACAAAGCAGGTGTTAAAGCGGTGCGCCGTGCAGTTAGCACAGCAAGTCAACTGGGTATTGAATCATTAACCTTGTTTGCTTTCTCCAGTGAAAATTGGCGCCGACCAGATAAAGAAGTCAGTTTGTTGATGGAACTGTTTTTTACCGTGTTACATCGTGAATTAAAATTGCTCGACAAAAACCAAGTTAGGCTCAATATTATTGGTGACACGAGTCGCTTCTCGACTCGTTTGCAGAAACAAATTGCCGCAGCCCAAGAGAAAACTACAAACAATACTGGGTTGGTATTAAATGTGGCGGCGAACTATGGTGGCCGTTGGGATATCTTACAAGCTGCACAGAAATTAGCCGAAAAAGTGGGAAGTGGTGAAATCAGCAGCAGTCAGATGACCGAAGAGGCCTTAAATGAACATTTGTGCATGCAAAATCAGAGCGAAGTTGATTTAATGATCCGTACTGGCGGTGATTACCGCATTAGTAATTTTGTTTTATGGCAGGCCGCTTATGCCGAATTGGTGTTTACTGACACCTTATGGCCTGATTTTGATGAGCGAGCATTTCGCGATGCTATTGCCATTTTTGCCAGTCGGCAGCGCCGTTTTGGTTTGACCGGGAGTCAAATTGAAGAGATACGCGCAATATAAATATTAAGAGGATTAGTTTTTGCTAAAACAACGAATAATAACAGCATTGTGGTTAATCCCAATTGTACTCGGGGCAATATTTTTACTCCCAGCAAATATTTTTGCTTGGGTGTTAGTCCCAGTGTTTTTAATTGCAGCAAAAGAGTGGGGCAGTTTTATTGACCCAAGCTGTAACGTTACGCAGTGGTCTTTTACTGCAACACTGGGCTTATTACTTATCGCGCTTAATTTGGCGGTACCAATTGATGTGTTGTGGTTTAAAGGGCAATTACACCCTATGTACCTCGCCATCATCACCATTGGAGTATTTTGGTGGATAGTGAGCAGTGCATTGGTGTTCAGTTTCCCCAAAAGCGCCAAAATATGGAAAGACAGCCCAATGCTGAAATCCATGTTTGGTCAGTTAACGCTTATTCCGTGCTTTGCTTCATTGATTGCCCTCAAATCGTTAAGCAGCAATGTGCATCCGTATTATGGCGGTGCTTTAGTGTTTATCGTCATGTTAGTGGTGTGGGCTACCGATACTGGAGCTTATTTCGCTGGCCGTAAGTTAGGTAAGCGTAAATTAATGCCAAGTGTCAGTCCTGCTAAAACCCTTGAGGGTTTAGTTGGTGGCTTGGTGACCACTATGGTTGTGGTCGCGGGTATTATGTATGTTGCCCCAGAGCAAGAACTGGGTTTACTTGTTGTGGTTACCTTAATTACAGCACTTGCATCTGCATTTGGTGACTTGTCTGAAAGTATGTTTAAACGTGCAGCCAATATTAAAGACTCTGGCACCATTTTACCCGGACACGGTGGGATTTTAGATCGCATCGACAGTCTAACGGCTGCATTACCTGTATTTACGTTTATCTACATAGCTATGTGGATGTGATGCCAATGCAAAATATGGTGATTTTAGGGGCGACAGGCTCAATTGGTGCAAGCACCTTAAGTGTGGTGGCAAATAATCCTGCTGATTTTCATGTCTATGGATTAGTGGCTAATACCAGCGTGCATAACATGCTGGCTCTGTGTATCAGTCATCAACCTGAATATGCTCACATGGTCGATGAGCGCGCCGCTATGGAGCTTAAGTCGTTATTGCCGAGCAACTGTATTACTCAAGTGACAACCGGTGCTGAGGCGTTAAACGCCTTAGTGACCGACAGTCGAACCGATACCGTGATGGCGGCCATTGTTGGTGCGGCGGGTTTAGTGCCAACATTTGATGCCGTTAAAGCTGGCAAAAGGGTGTTGTTAGCCAACAAAGAAGCCTTAGTGATGTCGGGTGAGTTATTTATGCACACGGCAAAAACATCGGGCGCAATTGTGTTACCTGTCGACAGCGAACACAATGCGATTTTCCAGTGCTTACCCACACAAGTTCAAGCCCAATTAGGTTACTGTGATTTAGCCGCTTCAGGTATTGCTCATATTTTATTAACAGGTTCCGGTGGGCCATTTCTAAACACCGATTTAACCACGTTAAGTGCGATGACGCCGACTCAGGCGTGTAATCACCCCAACTGGTCTATGGGCCCTAAAATCTCTGTTGATTCCGCCACTATGATGAACAAAGGCTTAGAGTTTATTGAAGCTCGCTGGTTGTTTAATACTCAAGCTGAGCAACTGAAAGTGGTGATTCATCCTCAAAGTCTCATTCATTCGATGGTGCAATACCGAGATGGCTCAGTTATTGCGCAAATGGGCAACCCCGATATGCGTACGCCGATTGCTCATTGTATGAGCTATCCGCAAAGAATTGACGCTGGCGTTGAACCTTTGGATTTTTTCAAAGTCGGACAATTAAGCTTTTGTGAACCTGACTTTGACCGTTTTCCCTGTTTACGCTTAGCGATGCAGGCTTGCGAGCAAGGGCAAGAAGCCACTACTGTGCTGAACGCAGCGAATGAAGTTGCTGTTGATGCGTTTTTAAAAGGCCAGATGCGCTTCACTGATATTGCCAATGTAAATGCTCGCTGTTTAGAACTGGTACAACAGACGCGCTTAGCGAGTATTGACGATATATTACAGCTTGATGCTCAAACCCGTGCGACAGCAATGTCTGCCATTAAAGCACTTAATTAGTTCAGGGAAATAATGATAGATTTTTTGTGGAGCCTAGGCTCTTTTATTGTTGCATTAGGTATTTTGATTACCGCACATGAGTACGGACACTTTTGGGTTGCTCGTCGCTGTGGTGTCAAAGTAGAGCGCTTCTCTATTGGCTTTGGTAAAGCAATTTGGCGAAAAGTCGGTAAAGACGGAACTGAATATGTGGTTGCGATGATCCCACTGGGCGGCTATGTCAAAATGCTCGATGAGCGTGTTGAAGAGGTCCCCGCCGAGTTAGTTGATCAAGCGTTTAACCGTAAAACTGTATGGCAACGGATTGCGATTGTGTCAGCCGGCCCTATCGCTAACTTTATTTTTGCTTTTGCAGCCTTGTATCTCATGTACCTTATTGGCACGCCGTCGATTAAGCCTGTGATTGATACTACTAAATTAGACAGTCCTGCCAGTGTTATTCAATTGGTTGAGCCGCAACAGATTATCGCGGTGTCAGGACAAAAAGTGCGCACTTGGGAAGAGGTTAACTTGGCCCTAGTGGGGCATATTGGTGATGACAGTATTGAATTAACCTTGGCGTCACTACCTGAGTTATCTGGGATGGACATGCCAGTTCGCACGTTCAAGCTCGATACGCGTAACTGGGTATTTGATCCTGAAAAAGAATCACCGATTACGGCTCTTGGATTAGGCATTTTTCGCCCAGGTATTGATCCAACTATAGCAGCAGTGAGCAAAGACAGCGCTGCTGAGCAAGCAGGCATTATTGCTGGCGATAAACTGGTCAACATTAACGGTACACAATACAGCGATTGGAATGCGTTTGTTGATGTGATACAAAGCTCTGCTAACAAAAATATTAATATGACATTGCTGCGCCAAGGCGAACTTATCAATGTTGATGTTGTGCCAAAAGCACAACAAGATCCTGAAGGTAAGACTATCGGGATTGTCGGAATTAGCCCAACTCAAGCTCCATGGCCTGATAATATGCGCTTTGAACTTGAGTATGGCATAGTAGATTCTGTTGTCGCTGCAGCTGATAAAACATCGCAACTTGTTGTGGTCAGCTTCAAGATGATTGGAAAGTTATTTACCGGCGATGTGTCGGTGAAAAATCTTAGTGGTCCTATTTCTATTGCACAGGGCGCAGGCGCCAGTGCGAGTTACGGTTTAGTGTACTTTCTAGGATTTATCGCGCTCATCAGCGTTAACTTAGGCATTATCAACTTAATGCCTTTGCCAGTGCTCGATGGTGGACACTTGCTGTATTACTTTATTGAAGTGATTACTGGTAAGCCTGTACCCGAAAAGGTTCAGGAAATAGGTTTCAGGTTTGGCGCAGCTTTGCTGCTAATGTTGATGGGCGTAGCCTTATTCAATGATTTTGCCCGACTCTGAGCAAGGACAGACTAATAATTAGAAGTGCTCTATGAGATTTAATAAAATTTTTGCCTCGATGTTATTCGTCGGCGCGTCTTTTTCAGGGAATGGTTGGGCAGAGTCTTTCCAACCTTTTGAAGTGACCGACATCCAAGTAGAAGGTTTGCAACGAGTTGCTCTCGGTGCAGCACTATTGAGTTTACCTGTGAAAGTAGGTGACACGGTAGATGAAGTTAAATTACAGCAAGCGATTAAGAGCCTATACGGTTCAACCAATTTTGAAAACATCAGTGTCAGTCACGAAGACGGTATACTTTTTGTAACGGTTAAAGAGCGTCCAACTATCAGTATTATCTCGTTTGAAGGTAATAAAGATATTAAAGACGAACAGTTACAAGAAAGTCTTGACGGTTCTGGTGTTAAAGCGGGCGAGTCACTTGATAGAACCATGTTGACAGGCATTGAAAAAGGCCTGCAAGATTTCTATTACGGTGTGGGTAAGTATGGGGCTAAAGTTGAAGCGCAAATCATCAACTTGCCGCGTAACCGTGTTGAACTTAAGTTTAAATTTACCGAAGGGTTAGCGGCTGAAATCCGTCAAATCAACGTAGTAGGTAATACTGTGTTCTCAGATTCTGAGATCATCAGTATGCTGGAACTCAAAGATTATGTGGCTTGGTGGGATTTGTTTGGTGAGCGTCGCTACCAAAAGCAAAAGCTACAAGCCGACTTAGAAACCATCAAAACCTATTACCATAACCAAGGTTATATTCGTTTTGAAGTCACCTCAACACAAGTGGCGATGACACCGGACCGTAAAGGTTTGTACATCACTATCAATGTTAATGAAGGTGAAAAGTATAAAGTAAAAGAAGTTAACTTAATTGGTGACCTTATGGGCCGCGAAGAGTTAATGAAATCTATTTTACCTATCAAAGCGGGTAATATGTACAACGGTGCCGATGTCACATTCACCGAAGAAATGTACAGTAAATACCTGGGCCGTTTCGGTTATGCTTATCCGGAAGTGAAAACTTACCCTGAAATTAATGATGACACCAAAGAAGTGGTGCTTAACATTAATGTTAAACCGGGTAAACGCGTCTATGTTCGCTCAATTAACTTCACCGGTAACACGGTTACCAAAGATGAAGTTATGCGTCGTGAACTTCGTCAAATGGAAGGGGCATGGTTAAACTCAGCTCAAATTGAGCAGTCTAAACTTCGCCTTAACCGTTTAGGTTATTTTGAAACAGTTGATGCAGAAACGATTCAAGTGCCGGGCAGTGACGATTTAGTTGATGTTGCAGTAACTGTGAAAGAACAGCCGTCGGGTTCGTTTAACGCGGGTGTCGGTTATGGTACTGAATCTGGCGTGAGTTTGCAGTTTGGCGTTGAGCAAAACAACTTCCTTGGCACCGGTAACCAAGCGGGTATTAGTATTAACACTAATAAATATTCCCGTAGCGCTAACTTGTCTTTCACTGACCCTTATTTCACCAAAGATGGTGTTAGTTTAGGTGGTAGCGTTTACTGGAACGAGTTCGATGCTAACCAGGCTAACCTTGAACGCTATAAGAATAAATCTTATGGTGTGGCGTTAAACTCAGGATTCCCGATTAACGAATATAACCGTTTGAACGGTGGTATTGGTTATCGTCATAATACCATTTCAGAAATTTCTGCTTATGAACAAGCATTGCGTTTCTATAATGTGTATCGTGAAACAGACGATCCAAATTCAGACTTAAGTTTTGACAACTTTGAATTGAATGCTGGTTGGTACCGCAGCACACTTAACCGTGGTACGTTCCCTACAGATGGTTCATCGCAACGTTTAAGCGGTAAAATGACGGTTCCGGGTTCTGACTTGCAGTACTTTAAAACGGATTTTGATACCAATTTCTACTTCCCGCTGACACCTCAGCATGGGTTTGTATTATTGGCTCGCGCCCGTTTAGGTTACTCAAACGGTTATGGTCAATATAACGACAATGACCAAATCTTACCGTTCTGGGAAAACTACTATTCAGGTGGTAGCAGTTCGTTACGTGGCTTCAAGTCAAATTCTGTCGGTCCACGCTCGTTCTATTTATACCGTGGTAGTGAGCAATGTGCGCCTGATGTTTCTGGTGATGGTTGTAGCTTACCTGGTGACCCAAATACGATTCAGGTTAGTTCAGGTCGCTCAATTGGTGGTAATGCTATTGCAACCGCAAGCTTTGAAATGATCGTTCCAACGCCATTCCTTGATGAAGCTTACACCAACTCAGTGCGTACCAGTTTCTTTGTGGATGCCGGTAACGTATGGGATACAGAGTTTGATTATGAATCTTATCGAAATCTGCCTGCGGATCAGTTCTCTAAGTTAGAAGATTACAGTGATCCAGCTCGTTTACGTGCCTCATGGGGTATGAGCGTTCAGTGGCTATCGCCAATGGGTCCTATGGTATTCAGTTTAGCTTGGCCGCTGAAAGAATATGAAGATGATGAGACAGAGATTTTCTCGTTCAATATTGGCAAAACGTTCTAAAACAAATACACTCGGCAAGTTTTGCTGACAACAACAAGTTCAACAAGGAGTCTACTTTGAAAAAGATGGTAAATCGCGCATTAATTACATTGGCATTGTTTGCTACCCCTATGCTAGTTCAAGCAGAAAAGCTTGCTGTAGTGGATATGGGTCAAGTGTTCGAGCAGTTGCCACAGCGCGAACAAATTTCTAAATCGTTAAAAGCTGAGTTTGGTGATCGTGTTGCTGAAGTCCAAAAAATGCAAGAAGACATGCGTTCTATGGTTGAAAAGCAACAACGTGATGGCGCGTTAATGAGCGACACACAAAAAACTGAATTAGTCCGTAAAATGGAATCATTGAAATCTGAATTCCAACTGAAAGGCAAAGCTTTAGACGAAGACATGCGTCGCCGTCAAGGTGAAGAGCAGAACAAGCTATTAGTTCAAGTTCAAAAAGCAATTAATACCATTGCTGGTAAAGAAAACTACGACATGGTTCTTCAACGTGGCGCGGTAATTTTTGTTAAGCCAGAAGCTGATATCAGCAGCAAAGTGGTAGAAGCCTTAAGCAAAGGCAAATAATAAGTATGCAAAAAGTGACTTTAAAAGAGCTTAGCCAATTATTGGGTGCAACAGTCAAAGGTGACGATACGCTGGAAATTACTAGTGTGGCCACTCTTGAAGATGCAGTCCAAGGCCAACTCTCTTTTTTAGCCAATAGTAAATACCGTGCAATGCTTGAGGCAACTCAAGCTAGCGCGGTTTTACTTAGCGAAAAAGAAGCAAGCAATTATCAAGGTAATGCCCTAATTGTCAGTGACCCTTATGTTGGGTTCGCTCGCGTGGCGCAATTACTTGATACCACACCAAAAGAAAGCCTTGGTATCCATCCTTCAGCCCAAATAGAAGCCTCAGCCATTATTGGTGACGGTGTTGCTATTGGTGCAAATGCGGTGATTGGTGCCAATGTTATTTTAGGTGAAAATGTTCAGATTGGTCCAGGTTGTGTGATCGGTGAAACCAGTATTATTGGTTCAGATACACGTCTTTGGGCGAATGTAACGATTTATCATGATGTGCATATTGGTCACCACTGTATCGTTCATTCAGGCTCTGTTATTGGTTCTGATGGTTTTGGTTATGCCAATGAACGTGGTAATTGGATTAAAATCCCTCAAACAGGTGGTGTACGTATTGGCAATCATGTGGAAATTGGCGCATGTACCAGTATTGACCGTGGCGCGCTGTCGCATACCGAGATTCATGATGGTGTGATTATCGACAATCAAGTTCAAATTGCCCATAATGTTGTTATTGGACAAAATACCGCGATGGCGGGTGGTTCCATCATTGCAGGTAGTTCTACTATCGGTAAATACTGCATTATTGGTGGTGGTAGTGCTGTTGCAGGACACCTTAGTATTGTGGATGGTGTCCATGTCTCTGGCGGTACCAATATAACGAGTATTATTCGCGAGAAAGGCGTGTATTCATCTGCTACAGTTGCCATGGAAAACAAACTTTGGCGCAGAAATACTGTGCGTTTCCGCCAACTAGATGATTTATTTAGTCGAGTGAAAAATCTCGAGAAAAGTGCTAAGGGCACAGAATAATTGTAATTCTGCCTTATTAAAGGAATGTAGTGTGTCAAACCAATTAAACACCATGGATATTCAAGAGATACTTAAATATCTACCCCATAGATATCCATTTTTGTTAATCGATCGTGTATTAGACTTTACTGTAGGTGAGCAACTACATGCGATTAAAAATGTCACTATTAATGAACCATTTTTTCAGGGACATTTTCCAATACAACCTGTGATGCCAGGTGTACTAATTTTAGAAGCTATGGCACAAGCCACAGGCTTACTTGCATTTAAAACCATGAGTACAGAGCCGTCTCCTGACGTATTGTATTACTTCGCCGGTATTGATAAAGCGCGTTTTAGACGTGTAGTTGTACCGGGCGATCAAATACATTTTCACGTTAAAATGATTAAAGAGCGTCGTGGCATTGGTGTGTTTATTGGTGAAGCCCTGGTTGATGGCGAACTGGTTTGTTCCGCTGAAATCATGTGTGCACGTAGAGAGATTGAAAAGTGATAGATAAATTAGCATTTGTTCACCCAACAGCCAAAATTGGCCATAATGTCACTATTGGTCCTTGGACTTATATCGGTGAAAATGTTGAAATTGGCGACGACACATGGATAAGCTCGCATGTTGTGGTTAAAGGTCCAACGGTTATTGGTAAAGGTAACCGTATTTTTCAATTCTCTTCAGTCGGTGAAGAGTGCCAAGATAAAAAGTATGCCGGTGAGCAAACTCGGTTAATTATTGGTGACAATAATATTATCCGTGAGTCAGTCACGATTCACCGAGGCACTACCCAAGATCATGGTGAAACACGCATAGGTTCAAATAATCTATTTATGGCTTATGTTCACATCGCCCATGACTGTGTTGTAGGTAATAACGTCATTATGGCTAACAATGCATCTATCGCTGGCCATGTGCATGTTGGTGATTGGGTTATTTTAGGTGGCATGACAGGTGTACATCAGTTTGTTCATATTGGTGACCATGCGTTTACTGCCGGTGCTTCGCTGATTTTAAAAGATGTACCTCCATTTGTGATGGCTTCGGGATCTCCTGCTGCACCACGTGGATTAAATTTAGAAGGTTTAAAACGCCGTGGTTTTACTAAAGAAAGCCAGCGTGCAATCTTGAATGCGTATAAAGCGATATTTCGTAAAAGCTTAACCATTGAAGAAGCCAATGCTGAACTGGCTGAGTCTGCTAAAAATGACGCCAATGTAAAAATGTTAGTAGATTTTGTAAACCACTCTGCTCGTGGCATTATTCGATAGACGGAAACGATGACCAACTCTTCTTCAAAAGTATTTGCCATTGTCGCCGGAGAAATCTCCGGCGATATTTTAGGTGCCGGTTTAGTTCATTCACTCAAACAACGCTACCCTGATGCGCGATTTATCGGTATTGGTGGCCCGCGCATGCAAGCCCTAGGATTTGAAAGTTTATTCTCAATGGAAGAGCTTTCAGTGATGGGGTTAGTTGAGGTGCTTTCGTGTTTACCGCGGCTTATGCATATTCGTTCCAGTTTAGTGAAACAGATTACTGAATTAGCTCCAGATTGCTTTATCGGTATTGATGCACCTGACTTTAACATTGGCTTAGAGCTTAAGTTAAAAGCTAAAGGAATAAAAACGGTCCATTATGTTAGCCCGTCGGTCTGGGCTTGGCGTCCAAAGCGTATTTTCAAAATTGCCAAAGCCACTAATATGGTGTTGTCGTTACTGCCATTTGAGAAAGCCTTTTACGACCAGTATCAAGTACCCTGTACCTTTGTCGGTCATACACTTGCTGATGATATACCTATGTACAGCGACAAGCAGGCAGCGCGTCAATTATTAGGATTAGATGCCGATGCTGAATACTTGGCGGTATTACCAGGGTCTCGTGGCGGTGAGTTAAAGCAATTAGCTGAACCTTTTATCAAAGCAGCCCAGTTAGTTAAACAAGCTTATCCGGACATCAAATTTGTCACGCCTGTGGTTAATGATGCTCGTCGGCAACAATTTCTTACTGCGCTGGAGGAGTTTGCGCCCGATTTAGAGGTCACTCTTATCGAAGGTCAATCTCGTGAGGTGATGGCTGCTGCTGATTGTATTTTGTTAGCGTCAGGCACTGCAACTTTAGAGGCAATGTTGGTAAAACGCCCAATGGTGGTGTCTTATCGTGTTAGCCCTATTACTTACGCCATTGCGATTCGGATGATGAAAATCAACAACTATTCGTTGCCTAATCTGTTAGCAAACGAGACCATAGTGCCTGAACTCATGCAAGCAAATTGCCAGCCTCAGTTAATTGCAGACGCGGTAATTAACCAGCTCAATCAAGATTTTGCACCGCTAAATGCCCGTTTTGAGCAATTACATGGTTTACTTAAATGTAACGCCAGCGAACGAGCTGCAGATGCTGTGGTGGCATTGTTACATGCGTCTTAGGTTTACAGGATAAAACAGATGACATCTCTTGATTCTCTTCCTGTGGTGATTAAAAATATTACCCCAGAACACGTCGCCATGATTTCACAAGGTGTGGTTGCCGGTGTTGATGAAGTCGGCCGTGGTCCATTGATTGGTGATGTGGTCACCGCCGCGGTGATCTTAGATCCGAGTAAACCAATTGTTGGCCTTAATGATTCTAAGAAACTCAGTGAGAAGCGCCGTAACGCTTTATATCAACAAATTATGGATAACGCGTTAAGTGTCAGTATTGGCCGCGCCAGTCCACTTGAAATCGATGAGCTTAATATTTTGCATGCCACTATGCTGGCGATGCAACGCGCTGTGGCAGGTTTGGCCATTTTACCTGAGCGAGTATTAGTTGATGGTAATCGTGTGCCTCATTTTGGTATTGCCAGCCATGCTATCATCAAAGGTGATGGGCTCGTTGCCGCTATCAGCGCTGCATCTATTATTGCTAAAGTGACTCGTGATGCCGAGATGGATGCCTTAGACAGCCAGTATCCCCAGTATGGCTTTGCTAAACACAAAGGTTACCCAACCAAAGCACATTTTGAAGCCTTGGCATTATATGGCGTGTTACCTGAACATCGTAAAAGTTTTAAACCTGTTGCTGAGCGTATTTTACTTCAGGATCCATTGTGATAATCACCAAACTAAGTGAGTTTATCATTGGATAAAATCACTTAGTTTGGTAGTCTAAATTCCGCATTTTCGTGTTGTTTCATTCATCTTTTTCGAAGAAAAATAATCTATGTCCGATCCTCGTTTTGTTCATTTGCGCGTCCACAGTGATTATTCAATGTCAGATGGCGTTGCCAAAGTTAAACCTATTATTGCTGCTGCTGAAAGTCAGGGCATGGCAGCCATAGCGTTAACTGATCAAAACAACTTTTGTGGTTTGGTCAAGTTTTACGGTGCTTGTCATGGCGTTGGGATTAAACCTATTATTGGTGCCGATTTTTGGGTACAAACTCCTGGTTTTGAAAAAGAGTTTTGTGCGTTAACCATTATTGCGATGAACAATGACGGTTATCAAAATCTAACCCAATTAATCAGCGAAGCTTATCTTCGTGGGCATATCGATAACCGCGTAGTGATTGATCAAGACTGGCTGATCAAATATAACAGCGGCTTGATCATTCTTTCTGGCGCCAAAGACGGTGATGTGGGCAAAGCCTTATTAAAGGGCAATCAAAATCAAGTTGAGTCACTGATTGCTTTTTATCAACAACACTTTGAAGACCGCTATTACCTCGAACTTATTCGCACCGGCCGGGCACATGAAGAACGCTATTTACACATGGCGGTTGAGCTTGCGTCAATTAAAGGTTTACCCGTTGTGGCCACTAACCAAGTGGTATTTTTAAAGCAAGACGATTTTGAAGCGCATGAGATCCGTGTTGCGATCCATGATGGTTATACTTTAGTTGATCCCCGTCGCCCTAAAACCTACAGCGATCAACAATATCTGCGCACCGAAGATGAAATGCTCGCGCTGTTTAGTGATATTCCGTCGGCGATTCAAAACAGTGTTGAAATTGCTAAACGTTGTAATGTCACCATCCGCTTGCATGAATACTTTTTACCTAATTTCCCCACCGGTGATTTATCGATTGAAGACTTCTTAGTCGCCGCCTCCGAAAAAGGCCTCGAAGAGCGTCTGGCGTTTTTATTCCCCGACCCACAAGTTTGTATCGAAAAGCGTGGCGAGTATGACGAACGCCTTGCGATTGAGCTGAAAGTCATTAACCAGATGGGGTTTCCTGGCTACTTCCTTATCGTAATGGAGTTTATCCAATGGGGTAAAGATAACGGTATTCCGGTTGGCCCAGGTCGTGGTTCAGGTGCTGGTTCATTAGTGGCATACGCACTTAAAATTACCGACTTAGATCCACTCGAATACGACTTACTGTTCGAACGTTTCTTGAATCCTGAACGCGTATCCATGCCCGATTTCGACGTCGACTTTTGCATGGACCGACGCGATGAGGTCATTGATCACGTAGCAGAGCTGTACGGCCGAGAAGCGGTATCGCAAATTATTACCTTTGGTACCATGGCGGCTAAAGCGGTTGTGCGCGACGTTGGCCGTGTTTTAGGTCATCCATACGGCTTTGTTGAACGTCTCACTAAAATGATCCCAGCAGAGCCTGGAATGACGTTAGCTAAAGCGTTTGAAGTTGAGCCATCGCTACCAGAAGCCTATGACAGCGACGAAGATGTTAAAGAGCTCATCGACATGTGTCGGCGCCTAGAAGGTGTGACGCGTAACGCGGGTAAACATGCCGGTGGTGTGGTTATTGCGCCCACTCGGATTACCGATTTCGCGCCACTGTATTGCGATGCAGAAGGTCTAAACCCGGTTACGCAATTTGATAAAAACGATGTTGAAACCGCGGGTTTAGTTAAGTTCGACTTCTTGGGTTTACGTACCTTAACCATCATTGATTGGGCATTGCAGATGATTAATCCGCGCCTAGCCAAAGAAGGTAAAGAGCCGGTACTGATTGAAGCCATTCCACTTGCCGATCCTGCTTGCTTTAGATTACTGCAACGTTATGAGACTACTGCGGTATTCCAGCTCGAATCTCGCGGCATGAAAGATTTGATCAAACGTCTGCAACCAGACTGTTTTGAAGACATGATTGCGCTTGTAGCGTTATTCCGCCCAGGTCCTTTGCAATCAGGCATGGTGGATAACTTTATTGAACGTAAGCATGGGCGTGAAGAAGTCTCATACCCAGATGCCGAATATCAGCATGAATCGTTAAAAGAATTACTGTCACCAACTTACGGCATTATCTTGTATCAAGAGCAGGTGATGCAGATTGCGCAAGTATTGTCGGGTTATACCCTAGGTGGTGCGGATATGCTCCGTCGTGCCATGGGTAAGAAAAAACCCGAAGAAATGGCCAAGCAGCGCGGCACGTTTAAAGAAGGGGCGATTAACAACGGTATCGATGGCGATTTGTCGATGAAGATCTTTGACTTGGTGGAAAAGTTTGCCGGTTACGGGTTTAACAAATCTCACTCAGCGGCTTATGCACTCGTCTCGTACCAAACCCTGTGGTTAAAAACCCATTTTCCGGCGCAGTTTATGGCGGCGGTAATGTCTGCCGACATGGACAACACTGATAAAATTGTCACCTTAGTGGATGAATGTGAGCGCATGGGCTTACCGTTAATTCCGCCCGATGTGAACAAAGGCCAATTTAAATTTACCGTCGATGACGACTTAAATATTGTTTATGGTATCGGCGCGATTAAAGGCGTTGGTGAAGGTCCGGTTGAGTCCATTTTAGAGGCCCGAAAAGACGGCCCATTTATCGACTTATTTGATTTCTGTGCCCGCGTTGATTTGAAAAAGCTCAACAAACGAGTGATTGAAAAACTGATCCTTGCGGGTGCACTAGATACCTTAGGTCCGCATCGCGCTTCAATGATGGCCACTTTGCCAGAGGCTATTAGTGCTGCCGCGCAACATGCTAAAGCCGAAGCCATTGGCCAGCATGATATGTTTGGTTTACTCAACTCTGAGCCAGAAGACAGTAAGCAAAACTTTGTTCAATGTACTCCTTGGCCAGACAAAATTTGGCTTGAAGGGGAGCGTGAAACATTAGGTTTGTATCTAACGGGCCACCCGATTAACCAGTATTTAAAAGAGTTGAAGCAATACACTAACGGTCGCTTAAAAGACATTCACCCAACAGAACGTGGTAAAACCGTTAAAGTTGCTGGTCTAGTGGTTGCTACGCGGGTAATGATCACCAAGCGTGGCTCTAAAATGGGCCTAGTCACCTTAGATGACAAAAGTGCCCGTTTAGAAGTCATGCTATTTACCGAACCGTTTGAAAAGTTTGGCCACATGCTTGAAAAAGATCGTATTTTAATTTGCGAAGGTGATGTCAGTTTTGATGATTTCTCTGGTGGTAACCGGATGAACGCCCGTAATATTATCGAAATTGGTGAAGCTCGTAGTCATTTTGCTAAAGCGGTTGCAATAAATGTTCATGGCAACGATGTTACCCAAGCATGGCTGGAAACCTTTGAACAAACCTTAACCCCTTGGCGAAATGGTGTGGTTCCGGTGACCATTAATTATGCACAAGACCATGCTAGCGGTAAAATTACTTTAGGTGATGAATGGCGAGTTAATCCCAGTGATGAGTTGATGTTAGCACTCGAAAGTATGCTCGGGTCAACCAATGTTAAAATTGTTTTCTAGGTGCATACCATGACAGTGAAACACTCGACTTTAGCTCAACTCAGCGGCCAACAATTGCTTAGTTTGCTTGAACAAGCGGTAATGCCACTTTATCAACAGACGAGTTTGCAACATGAGCGCACACCTAAGTTAGTGCTGGCTTACAGTGGTGGGGTTGATTCTGAAGTATTAGCTTATGGTTTGAGTGCGTTCGCCCAAAAATACCCACATATTGCGTGTTTACTTATCCATGTTCATCATGGGCTCAGTCCTAATGCCGACACTTGGGTGCAACACTGTATAACGCGTGCGGGTTATTACCAATTACCCGTGCAAATTGAGCGCGTTAATGTTGACAAAGGTCCAAGGCAAAGCCTTGAGGCACAAGCGCGTGACGCCCGTTATCAAGCGTTTGACCGCTACCTTAATCCGGGTGATATTTTACTCACGGCCCATCACCAGGATGATCAACTTGAAACGTTATTGCTGGCATTAAAGCGTGGCCAAGGCCCTAAAGGGCTTGGTGCGATGGGCGCCATACAAGCTTATCATCACGCTTGGTTGGTTAGGCCATTATTAGATGTCAGCCGAGAGCAAATAGAGCAATTTGCACTGCAACAGCGTTTAACTCATATTGAAGATGAAAGTAATCAAGACGACAGTTATGATCGTAACTTTCTGCGTTTAGATATTATTCCCCGCTTAAAACAACGCTGGCCAAGTATCGCAGTAACAGCCGCTAGAAGTGCGGCATTGTGTGCTCAGCAACAAGACGTTATTGATGACGAAGTCAGTCATCGCTTACCTCAATGGCTAGTGTTAGCTAGTGATGATAATGCATCAATAACCGAATCAAGCGGATTTAAGCTTAGCGGTTTTGGCCAATTAAGTGCCGCTTGGCAAGCATTACTATTTCGCGGATATTTAAGCCATTGTGGCGTTAGTTTACCTTCGCAAGCGCAATTACAGCAGATACTGTCACAACTGCTGGCTGCTAAAGATGATGCTAATATGGCGATCCAATGGGGTAGCTACCAAGTAAAACGCTATGCAGGGGTGGCCTATGTACTGAGCAATAGTGATCTTAAAACGCCCGATCCGCTCTCATTAACCGCTGATTTTATTCGTCTATTAAAGGGTGATGTTACTGAGTTGCAGATAGATATCGGCCAGCATCAATGCCTTTTAAGCCAACAACTATCTGCTGATAAGCCTTTATTAGCGTTAGCGCCAACTAACAGTAAAGTGACAATTCGCTATGGCGCAGCAGGCTCTATTAAGTGCCAACCACAATTTGCTACCTCACAACGGCCAAAACCGCGTGAGTTAAAAAAACTATGGCAAGAGTGCAATATCCCACCTTGGCGTCGGCAACTTATTCCGTTAGTTTTCTATGATGAAGTATTAGTTGCTGCTATCGGCCTATGGGTAGACAAACGCTATTTAGCGCAAACTGGGCACCAAGGCATTAGTTTACTTTGATGTTAATGCGTTATCGGGTTGCAAATATTGCCCTTTGCCAACATATTTTTGGCGATTGTTTCAATATCTTCGTCTGATTGGGTATGACCATAATTAAATTCGATAGCAAACCATGAGGCGTCAAATTCGGCTTTATTTTTTAATGCAATAGGCAGTATCGAACACAGCTTGTTGACTACCATATCGCTTTGATTTGATTCAAGCAGCTGTAAGGTACTCGCCGACATTTGAATTTCTGCAGCGGCTACGCTTTGACCTCCATAGGCAAAAAATTTAAGTGCAATCATACCCGCGCCAGTTATGCCCAGTGTAAAACTGATTACACCAACGATGATAAATTTCATATATTTCCCTTTATATTTCGGTATTGTCACTATTCACCTCGGGTGTTTTATTAACACAAGCTCATACACGTTAAATCATCAAAATGGCAAACAGACTCTCGATGACATTTTATGTCTCACTATAGAACGCTGCGACATATTATGTCAATAGGTGTTGTTGTATTACAAATGCATGCCGATCATTTTTAGTCAGATAGCTATGCATTTAGTTAGAGGTGGCCGTATGCAAAGCATCTTAATTATCCTTTTTGTGTGAACCCAGCTGACGTTATTTATTATGCTGCGTTAACGACTTTCGCTTTAGCTGCTTGCTGTTACAATGGTTGCTCTCAATACTCAACAGGGGACCTTGTCCGTGAATACCTTTCGTTTATTAGCTGTGTTTGGTGTGTTGCTTCTGCCAAGTGTCAACGCTACGCCATTTCAATTTGATCAAAAAACCTATCGTCAAGATGTCCAAACCTTAGCCAGTGATGAATTTGAGGGCCGTGGGCCGTTATCTCATGGCGAAAAGCTAACCGTTGAGTATTTAGAAAACGCATACAAAGCAATGGGACTCGCTCCAGGTTTCGGTGACAGTTATCGTCAAGCTGTGCCGATGGCTAAGATTACCGCGGATCAAACCATGCAACTCACTATTGGCGATTTAGTGTTTAATAATGGCACTGATTTCACTGCACGAACTGAGCAAGTTCTACCTCAAGTGAGTGTAGATAACAGCGATATAGTGTTTGTTGGCTATGGTATTAATGCGCCGGAATATCAGTGGAATGACTATGCCAACATTGATGTTAAAGGCAAAACCGTCATTGTGTTAGTTAATGATCCAGGCTTTGCCACTCAAGATCCCGCTATCTTTAAAGGCAATGCCATGACCTATTATGGCCGTTGGACCTACAAGTACGAAGAAGCAGCTAGGCAGGGCGCCAAAGCGGTGTTTATTGTCCATGAAACTGCACCTGCAGCCTACGGCTGGAATGTGGTAGAAAACAGCAACACCAATACTAAATACACCTTAGTTGATGATCACAAAAACCAATCACATATTGGTGTCATGGGCTGGGTGCAACATCAAACCGCGCAAAAGGTGTTTCAAGCAGCAGGCCTAGACTTTGATAAAGTGAAACTCAACGCAGCAAAAGCGGGTTTTAAATCTATACCACTTAAACTCAAAGCCAATTTAGCAGTAAAAAATACCATCGAATTAGCCACATCCTATAACGTAGCAGGACTCATACCAGGCACCAGTCAAGCCGATGAATGGGTAGTCATGCATGCCCACTGGGATCACTTAGGTAAAACCATGCAAGACGGTAAAGCGGTAATTTTAAACGGTGCCGTCGACAATGCCTCTGGGGTTGCAGGCGTATTGCAACTTGCGCGTCATTTTAAACAGCAAAACAAAGCACCTAAACGCTCTATTTTATTTACGGCATTTACTGCAGAAGAAACTGGCCTTATTGGCGCGCAATACTTTGCCGCGAATCCTCCTGTACCGACTAAACAACTGGTATCGTTTTTAAACATAGACGGCATGAACGTAGGTAAAGGGGTTAATTACATCTTGCGTTACGGCCAAGGCGTATCACAACTTGAAACCTATTTAGATGATGCCGCCAAAGCACAAGGCCGCACTGTAAAGGCTGATCCTCGCCCACAAAATGGTTTAATGTTCCGTTCAGACCATTTTGCCTTAGCCCAACAAGGCGTCCCCGGTTTAATGTTCATGAGCCTAGGCGACACCGATCCAGACTACATCGCCCATAAGTACCACCAAGGCGCAGACGATTACGATGCCAGCTGGAATTTAGGCGGGGTAGAGCAAGACTTAGCCTTGATCAGCGACATTATTGAAAAGCTCGCCAATAACAACGATTGGCCAAAATGGATCGAAGATTCAGACTTCAAAAAGCGTAGAGCACAAGACGGTAAGTAGTGTTAGCTAGTTGGATAAAGAGAGGAGGCGAAAGCCTCCTTTTTTATTAGATATGGCCTACGGCCACTAACGTCGTGGCGCTTCACTCACAGCAGACTTTTTCAAACTTCGTTTGAAGTAATATCGCAAGGTTCCACCCTGAATGGGCTGATACATATGGCCTGCGGCCACCAAAGTCGTGGCGCTTCACTGACAGCAGACTTTTTCAAACTTCGTTTGAATTAAGATTGCAAGGTTCCACCCTGCACTGGCCAAGAGGGGATCAACAGCAATCCCCTCTTGGATCACCCCTGCCGTTCCGGCAACATTTTCAAAGAGCGAAAAGGTCGCGACGGAAATTGATCCAGCTTTGGGCTTTATTTGGAATCGGCCTCGGACTTATTCGAAAATGCTAACGCTTCCGATAGGCCATCCCTAGCCAACGAAAGCTAGCCTGACTCTGATAGGCATCCTGCCTTGAAGCACATGGATATGCGAGAAAGGCCTGTCAGGCTCACGCATTCTTTTATAAAGAGTCTTCAACGTCCTCAAGTTCAGAGTTGAATCACACCAATTGCAAGCAAGGTATGCAAATCATTTATGCCCCTTTCAATGTTAGGGGGCGATTGCCCGCTCAGTTCAGTAGAACTTCATTTGGCTTACTTTTCCTAATACCATTAATGTGTTTCAATATCTGGTGTTGAGGAAAGAATAAACTGAAGAGGGCTCTATAATGCATCCAGAATGTGATGAACTGTCTTTATGGGATGATGCGACACGTCTGGTGAGTGAAAATAAGTACGACCAAGCTATTTATCTATATAAAAGTATGGCTAAAAAAGGAATTGATGAGGCGTTGGTTGAAATAGGGCGGCTGTATGAAATGCCATCAACAGCGACTCTTGAACAAGACTTTTCAAAAGCGGCTACATATTATAAAAAAGCGATTGATTTAAGTGATGACATGTATGCTTATACAGCTCTTGGAAGGCTTTACTTTTTTGGGGTCGGTGTGGATCAAGACTACATAAAATCAAAACAGTTGTATTTGAAAGCTGCGAATATGGACGGACTAGTAGCCACATTGATGTTAGCGCGTATTTATCGTTACGGGCATGGTGTTCAACCTAATTTAACTAAAGCAAAAGAGCTCTATAATAAATCAATTAGGCTTGGAAGCTATGTAGCCCTAAAGGAGAGTGGTGGGTTAGATATTTCTTGTGGTGAGGTTGTAAAAGGAATAGCAAAAGTAATAAAGGGGACTTGGAATATTTTCTTAAGGGTGCGAAAAGACATATCTAATTATGGAGTTATTGTTAGTGAATGTGTAAAAAACCAATAGAGAATATTTATCAGGACAGGTATGACCAATCGAATCTAGGTCGCGTTAATGTTGTTAACTTATTCACTCCTAAATTAGCCTCAATCATTGGTTTTTTGTTGCGCTGAAGAATGCAATTTAACCAGCAGAATGTGCCGTGCTAACCAGTAGAAGGTGTCAATTGTGAACAGTAGCCTGTGCAATTGTGAAGTGGGGCTGTGAATTTTACCACTTACTCAGAAGTTTTCAGTACAAAACCTTATCTGAAAAATATTAATAGATTAATCGTTCTAACAAAGTTCTGTCCATTTTTGAGTCAGCGACATCTTCGCTGACTCACTTATGTCGGATAGACGACACTTGTTACCAAGTGCCGCCCTCCTAAGAACCCAGCGTGCAACTTTCACTGCACTAGGCTCAAGCCTCCACAAAGGTATCGTTTGATACCCAGCAACTTATAAAGCAGTGAGAGCAGGTTCATTCCAAGCGTTACGAGCTTGCCTTTTCGATTTTCTCCTAGCCAAGTATTCTTGGTATTGAGGATCGAATGGTATAGCCGCACTTCGAATTTTCACATGTCTCTCAATAGGCACTTTGGCTATTTGGAATAGATTGAATTGGCAATCCATATCCTTGACCTTCTGCCAACCGTGAAATTGCCATTGGCCTTTTCGGTTGATGAAGTATTTAAGGGCTACCCAAGTCTTAGACTTTGTTGGATGGCGCCTTACTGCCCAGTGCCATAACGAATAGAATAGTTTGTGCCCAACATACCCGAATACTTGTTTAGCAACGCAATGACGATAATAATTCGCCCACCCCCTTAGTTTCGGATTTATCAGTTTGATAAGGTCGTTAACAGGGATGGTTGCGTGCTTTTTGATGAGTTCGCGCAGGTTACTTAAGAACAACAACGTGTTGGATTTACTCGGTTTAATGAGCAATTTTCCTTTGTACTTCCTATGATTAAACCCTAAGAAGTCAAAACCATTGTTGATGTGGGTAATATGCGTTTTCTCTTCGGAGAGTGTTAAGCCTCTTTCCGCTAAGAAATCAGCTATCAACGGTTTGATATCGTTCTCGAGCACTTCCTTTGAAGCGCAGGTGACGACGAAATCGTCGGCGTATCCAATAAAGTTGGCTCTGGCACCCTTTTTGAGTGCTGTAGACTTTATGCGCTGCTCAAGTCCAGCAAGAGTCATTAGCATCAAGGTGGGGGATATAACCTCTCCTTGTGGCGTGCCCTCATCAGTACGATAAAACAGCCCTTTGTCCATAAAACCAGACTTTAACCATTGTTCCAACATTCGTTTATCTATGGCGATGTTATCAATTAGCCATTGATGCCCGATTTTGTCGAAGCAGGATTTGATGTCCCCCTCAAGAACCCATTGTGCTGATTTCTTTAGAGCCAAACATTTGAAGCACTGATCGACTGCGTCAGCAGTGCTACGATTTGGTCTAAATCCATAGCTGTTTGGGTCAGCAAGCGTCTCCGATATTGGTTCTAATGCAAGAAGGTGGAGCGCTTGTTGTGCTCTGTCTATCATGCATGGGATACCAAGAGGTCTGAGTTTGCCATTCTTTTTGGGGATATAGATACGCTTGAGTGGTTTGGCTTGATATGCCTTCCTGCTCAATTGATTTACTGCTTTCATGCGGCGGGTATCTGTATTCCAGATAACACCATCAATTCCAGGCGTTTTACTGCCTTTATTTTGTGATACACGCTTAACAGCAAGAAGTTTTGCTGAACGCGAGTGAGTCAGTATCCACTGCAACGCTTTCGCCTTGCCGCGTTTACCTTCTCGTGTTGCTTTTGCAATACGCATCTGAAGCTTTAATACATGCGGTTCAACGGATTTCCAGTCTATTGACTGCCATTGAGCGCTGTCAGGAGAGGCACTAATTTCTGTTGAAATCATCATTTGCGTTTCTCCTTGAATAAAGTTCTTCAAATTATCTTGCAACGGGAGACCAGTCGGAAGTGGGCTCACTTTCGTGACCAGACACAAGTCTGTATCAGCATCGTTACAATGCAGCCTTTGCTTTTTCCAACCTCCTATACCTACATCACTATCGGCCAAAACAGCTTTCCCAAAGGGAGCGATATAGGCTTACCGTGTTCCGTATGTCGCGCAATGTCAGGTTAGATGCCCGCTATAGTGCGGAGAGCGTATTGATCACGAAAGAGCATGGGGCAATCTCTTTCCAACTCTCATGCCTTTTGGCTACAGCGTATTAACCACTTCCGCTGTTTCATCACATAACGCACCTTACGCGGATTCACTTATGTTCATCATACTGACTGCCTAGCACTCACCCGATTTGTGGTTATCAGGAGGATCGTCCTCTCACGATTGAGATCCCGATTAGTCCATGACCAATCTTCGTTACATTGTTAGGCTCGCTACTTTATTCAGAGCCCTAGGTTCATCTGGTGATACAGATGGTTCACTCAAAAGCGGTGAACAGCGCTTCATACGACCTCACGTCGCACGCCCCATTGTGATTTAGAACAATTACTCATTCGAACTTTGTGTTTCTGTGTTTTCCTCATATTTACTAATGCGGAAAGCAAAAGATAAGGCCCTAGTAACTTGTTTTGTAGTATGCCTTAAAGACTGTCAAGAGGACTTATGACCCCAGTATGATGGCCACCAATCACATGGGTATAGATCTCGGTCGTTTTGACATCACTGTGTCCCAATAACTCTTGGATGGTACGAATGTCATGGCCTTTGAGTAATAAAGATGTTGCAAATGAATGGCGGAAAGTATGGGCGGTAACGCGCTTATCTATAC